>VYMD01000014.1_pt1 | contig 138324 bp, 113 predicted proteins | sample 5115311 | NCBI WGS metagenome assembly VYMD01 (sample SAMN12291779, study PRJNA351875) | freshwater metagenome | isolation source: freshwater lake | place: USA: Michigan, Wintergreen Lake | collected 2013-08-08
GCAAAAGATAAAATAAGAGGCTTTCAATTGTTTAAAGTTTATGGAAATAACCCTATTAGGTTATATAAATTCATTGATTCAAGTAAATCTCAGTTCATCGATAAAGATTTAAAAAGTTAATACTATTTATGGCTATGCACTTAAGGCCATTTTTGATGATGGATCAGAAAGTGAATTGAGCGAAATAATAAAAGTAGAGTATTGAGAGGGGAAAAACCGGGAGATATTCCGTTGGAATAGAATAATTCAAAATTCAAAGTTCAAGATAACTCGATCTCAAATTTTGAATCTTGAGTTCTGAATTTTGTGTTCTTACTGTTTTTTACCTTTTTGCGGTAAGCTTGCCTTTGTTGGTGTTGCGGCTATGGTCTGGAGGACAGGTTCACTTTTTCTCGCGCGAGTCACCCGTTTCGGGGACTCGGGCGCAAGCATAATCAAATATGATTGTAGAACTTTTTCTTTTTTGGGACTTTCCTGAATAGAACTAAACTGTTAACTTTAGTTTATGGCTATCCGCAGGCAGATAACCGAATATGATGGAATCTATTTTATTACCATTACTTGTAGCCGTAGGCTTCATCTGTTTAAGTTTGCCTGATCAGCGGATACTTTAAAAATATTATTTGCTGGGCAGCAATTGGTTTGCTTGTTGGTGGAGCCGTAGCGTACCGCCTGCACGCAACACCAACAAGGGCAAGGAATTACTTCCGCCAATGGTTGAGGTGTTAGGAGAGAAGCCAGGTGATATTCCGTTGGAGTAAGGTTTCACCTTGGACAATTCTATAAATACTTAATGTAAAAAACATGTGGTATATTGGATCATTACAGCCAATCTACATTGCAATTACTTTACTATTTTTACCGTCAAACAAAAAAAATCAGAATTATGATAACTAGATATTTAGTTGTATTTATTTTACTCGCTTTTGCCTCTTGCAAAGAAGAAGAAAAGGACTTTTTTGCGGCAACAACTGATTTTGACCAGAAAGCTTTTGAAAGCAAAGTCTTTTCATTGGGAGACACGGTTAAAATTGATTTTCTTATAAAGTTCAACGTTCCTCAAGACTACTTAGAAAGTCGCTACATAATTGCATCCCTTGGATACAAGTTTGAAAAGCAGACAATCGATCCAAGTCTCAAATCGTATCTATATAAATTTCGATTCCCATTGGATCCTAAAATATTCAATACTGTCAAACAAACGGGGATAATTGTATCGACTAATTCGAATGACCCAAAAGTACAAGGAAGTTCAGTGGCCAATTTTTTGATTAATATCAAATAACTGGAGAGATGGTATTTTCTTACCGATTTTTTCTATCCCTCCTTTTATATTTAATAGTAACAGAGCTAAGTTTTGGCCAGAGTTCGCCTGGGCAATCATTGTTCACGATTTCCATTAAGGATGTTTATGCTAACGTGAATGAAGATGGCGGAACGGACGAGTTTGGCTGGAGGATATCGGCAAGCACTAGTGCCACAGAATGCGTGGCCATAGATGGGGAGAGAAATTGGTTTAGGGATATTAATAGGCGCTTACTCACAAACAAATTGGTAAGTGTGTACGAAGGCCTTACCCTTAAGGTAGAGGGTTGGGAAGACGATGGCTGCGGTTCGCGTTGCGGATACAATACCTGCTTTGGGGATAGTGATGACAACCAACAGTTTGGTACAGCAACTATTGTGCTGAAAGATTATGCCCCTGGGGTTTCAAATACTGTTGAACTTTACACTTCTGGGTTAGGATACGGAGTACTTTTTGAGTTTACCTACACTCCGCCCGTTCCAGAAAGGCCAACAATAACACGCGGAAGTGCCCAGCTTGGGCCAGCTTGCCCAACGGAAACCATTACGTTGTCAACGGAGAATCATGTAAAGGTTGATTTTCAATCTTCCGTTACCATGACTTGGGAATATCGCATTCCTAAGTATATTGAGAATGAAGGTTGGATTGATAACCCTGCTTATTGCGGAAATGATGGATTTTCTTGTATTGACCCGGGAGATATTTTTGGATGGACACCGCCAGCTTGCTGCTCTGAGCCACCACTTATTTGGGGCACCATTACTGAATACGTTGGCACAAATTGGGCAGTAATTAATACTTCCATGGGTACTAATCCATTGCCTGTGCTACTATCTAACTTAGACTTGGGTGTTTTAGATGCACCTTCCTTTATAGAATTTAGGGTTCGTTCTAGTGCAGGCGGAAAGACAAGTGCCTATAGCCAAACCAATCAATTGGATGTTTCCCCGCTAGCGCCTACTATAGGGTCTATTGATGTAATTGCTTCGTGTAAAAACTCACCAACGGGTGAGATTACACTAACAGGGGTAACAGGAACTACCAATAGTTATCGTGCTTTTGCAAAAAAAGTTGGTGATACATTTGCCCCCACCATCGATTTTAGTGGGTCAACCGGATCATTTTCTACTTCAATTTCTGCGGGTGAGTACAAAATAACTATCGCCAATACGGCTTCGGCAGGTTGTGTTAGCGCGGAACAAAGTGTTACAGTACCTTTCCATCCCAATTTAGTTTTTACGCCCAGCCCATCAGTTTCTCAGCACGTCTCGTGTGCAGGCGGCTCAGATGGCGTTATAAGATTTGCGACTGTTGGAGGGAAACCCAGCACTGTTATTAATTTTAGTATTTCACCAAATCCATCGGGGGTAAGTTTTAATAGAATTAATGATGTTTCAGGTGAATTTCAAGGCTTGCCTGCCGGGGTTTATGCAATAACCGCATCAGACAATTGCATGGATGCAATACTATCCAGCACTATTATCATTAACGAACCAACTCAGGTAATTGCTACACACACCACGCAAAACCCCACTTGTATCAATCCAAACAATGGGGTGCTTACTGTTTCAAATGTTCAAAGAGGATCGGGCACTTACAATTATTACCTTTATCAAGGGTCTACCGAAGTGCATAAAATTATGAACACCAGCGCCACTTCTTGGAACCTTACCAACCTAGCGGCTGGTTCTTATCGGCTTGACATTAGGGATGCTGCTCGGCCTTTATGTGCAGGCTACGAAGCTAATTTCGCTTTAGCCCCTGTTAATCCTCTTTCAATGACGGTATTGAGCAAAGAGAATGTGAGCTGTTTCAAAGCAGATAATGGCACCATTACGTTGTTGGCTACGGATGGCTCCGGTTCTTTTCTCTATTCGCTCATGAACACCACGTTAAATGAATCGCATGGGCCTCAAACTTCAGGAACATTCCCGGTGCTTAAACCAGGCTTTTACACGGCAACTGTTAAAAATAATAATGGCTGTTTTGACACCTTCTCCCTTTCTAATATAGAGATTGCAGAGCCCCAAGATATTTCGTTCACGGTCACTACCAAGCGAATTACTTGTCGCGATGATGACAACGGTGAGTTAACGGCATTGGTTTCAGGTGGAAACGGAGGCTTCACTTATCAGTGGCAATATCTAGACGTAGCAACTTGGAGAGATTACAATCTAACTGGAGGGAAGACACCAAGAATCTCTAACCTTATTCCTGGCACATACCGATTGAACGTAACAGACAGCAAAACCTGCCGCAAGATTTCACCAGAATTTCAAATTGATGACCCACCTATTTTGTCTATCTCAAGCGCAACGCCTATCCACATTAGGTGCAAGGGTGCAGCAGATGGAAACATTGCCGTTGCCGCTGAAGGCGGCTGGGGCGGCTACGAGTACCAATATTCTTCTAACGGAACAACCTACTTTACCCTTACGGCATCTACTAAGTTAGCCCCTGGCAACTATCAAGTGAGAGTGAAGGATGCAGAAGGTTGCACGGTCGATTTTTCTTTACCAATCGAAATTACGGAGCCATCTGTTGCACTTTCGGCTTCTTTTTTACCTTCAAATTACAACGGATTCAAAGTAAGCTGCAGCAACGGCAATGATGGTACAATTCTAATCACCGCCACAGGTGGCAACGGGTCACCATTTCCATCTGGCGTTTACACTTATTCAATAGATGCCGGTGCTTTTGTAACAAGTAATTCCTTTATCAACATTTCTGCTGGCAACCACACCTTCCGAGTAAAAGATGGCCGGGGTTGCGTTTATACTGATGTGGTGAACTTCAATGCACCTGATCCACTTGCAATCCAGCTAGTAGACAAAAATTACATCAAATGCTTTGGCGACAACAATGGTTTTATAGAAGTGATGGCAAAAGATGGTGTTCCCCCTTACCAATATAAAATTGGCACAGGTTCATTTGGTATAGCAAGCCGATTTAATGGCCTAGCTGCAGGTAGTTATCAAATAACCGTACGTGATAAAAACAGTTGTGAGATGATATTGAATGAAAGCATCGATAGCCCTAATCCACCGATAGTCATTAACCTAAGCAAAGATGATGTAAGCTGTTTTGGCTTGGCGGATGGAAAGATAACCGCTTCTATAAGTGGTGGATTTCCCGCTTACACATACGAGTGGATCGGCAGAACAGAAACTGGAAATATTATTCAAGGCTTAGCACCTGGAACCTACACATTGAAAATAACTGATCAAGAATCATGCTCACAAAGCAAATCTATCAACATCGGTCAGCCAAGCGCGCCACTTAGTGCTACTACTTTAGTTACACCGATTCGGTGTTTTGGGGAAACGAACGGAGCAATTGAAATAACTCCATCGGGTGGAACTTTACCCTACACCTACTCCATTGATAATGGTTTTAGTTATCAGGCATCTAATGCATTTCTTAATTTGTCGAAAGGCCTTTACAATTTGCTTGTAAAAGACAATAGAGGATGTTCATTTTCTGTTTCAACCAACATCATTGAACCCTCATTGCTTTCACCGACAATCGTCAGTTCGCAAAACATTAAATGCTTTGGCGAAAACACAGGAAGTATTTCCGTAGCAGGCATTGGCGGGGCCGCCCCGTATCTCTATTCATTGGATGGTATCGTTTATCAAGCGTCAGGGGTCTTTTCGAATCTGATAGCAGGCAATTACCAAGCAAGAGTGAAAGATGACTATGGATGCGTCCGTTCAGTAAACGTACCGCTTACGCAACCTCTTGCGCCTTTAACCGCCACCTATACGATGACCCCCGTGCAATGCAAAGGAAATGCGGACGGAAAAATTGAAACAACCGTTATTGGCGGCACGCAGCCTTACAGTTATGCATGGCTTGGTTTATCAGAAACCACTTCCACCATTGAAGGCCTTGTTGCGAAAACATATCAGCTCACCATCACCGATGCACAAGGATGTCAGCTTTTAAAATCAATAGAGGTAACGGAGCCATTGATAGCCTTGCAGGCCACTATTGCAAACAAAGCTGATATTACGTGCAACGGTTTTGCTAATGGCAGTTTTAGATTAGATGCCATTGGTGGGTATCCACCCTACCAATATTCTTTTGATGGTGGTGCTTTCAACTCCACTAATGTCTACAGTAATTTAACACCTGCCATTTATTCTCTGAACGTGCGAGATTCACGCGGGTGTTTGGTATTTGCATCTGCTGAAATAAAAGAGCCTTTGCCACTAACAGGTACTGCCATCCGTGTAAAAAATGTTAGCTGTTTCAATGGCAGCAACGCAGAGTTTGAAGTAGATGCCCGCGGAGGTACTCCGCCTTACGCCTATTCAAAAGATGGCGGCTTAACATTCCAATCAGCACCGCTGTTCGGAGCGTTAAAAAAAGATACCTACCCTGTTTGGATAGAGGATGCCAACGCCTGTACTTTTTCAATTAATGTTACGATTACGGAGCCAACCTTACTTGAAAGTAGTATCACTAATGTAGTGAACTCTGCCTGTGGCCAGCCAAACGGAGCCGCTCGCGCACTGCCTACTGGTGGAACCGCACCGTATCGATTCAGTTGGAAAAATTCAGCTAATCAAGAGGTGTCTACTATTCAACAGCCTACTAACCTGTTTGCCGGGTTTTACACCGTTACCATCACCGATGCAAATGGCTGCACGAACACACCTGCACAAATCATAAATGACGAAAATGCACCAGCGGCCGTTATCTCCAACTCTGTAAATGCCACTTGCTTTGATTCTTCAGATGGTAGTGCCACAGTTTCGGCCACAGGCGGTGCTGGCAGTTATTCGTATGTTTGGTCAGATGCAAAAGCGCAAACATTTGCAACGGCTTCTAATTTACGAAGAGGCGATTACGTTGTAACTGTAACGGACGCAAGAGGATGTAAAGCGCTGGCTTCTATCTCCATTGCTTCACCTACCGCCATTCAGTATAAAATTGTTCAGCAAAAATTGCCGCTGTGCAATGAAAGTTGTGATGGAGAGCTTGAACTTACCGGGGAAGGCGGTGTAGCACCGTACACCTACACATGGCTAACAGGCGAATCGGCCATTGGTGGCAAGGCAACGGCTTTGTGCAAAGGCCTTCACCAAGTAAAAATTACCGATGCCGCCAATTGCTTTGCTGTTTTTAACCTAACTATTGATGCGCCCGCTAAGTTAGACGTCCAAGTAAGTTCTATCAAGCAAGCCACTTGTGCAGAAAGTTGCGATGCTTCTATTTTAGTTACCCCCAGTGGTGGAATAGGTCCTTACAAGTTTTTGTGGAGTGATTCGCGGAAGCAAACCACTGCACAGGCCAGTAACCTTTGCATTGGTAGCTATACAGTGACCATTACCGATGTGCAAAACTGCTCGGTGACTAAAACGATTGTACTCGATAAGATAGAACCCATTATAGTAGACCTGGGCAAAGCTACCACGCTTTGCTACGAACAAACCCTTTCATTGGATGCAGGAGTAGCCAACGCCACTTACATTTGGACAAAAGACAAAAATCTTTTCAGTGATAAGAAAATAGTGGTAGTAAAAGATGCAGGCGACTACGAGCTAAAAGTGACGGATAGCAGGGGTTGCTCAGGCACAGGCAGTATTTCTATAGAAACCTCCAGCCGATCTTTTGACGCAAACTTTTTAGGTGCCTCTGGCCTAGTGGTGGGCGATACGCTTAAACTCACAGAAATATGTTTTCCACGTGCCGATTCGCTCCAATGGACGTTTGATAAAAGACTAAGGGTTACAAAAAATTCTGAACAAGAACCAGAAGTGTTGGCCACCGATCCTGGTGAATATGAAATTGTGCTAAAAGGCCGTTATGCCGAATGCACGGATATAGCCAAAAAGACAGTTACCTACTACAAACCAGAAGATCGCGATAAAATCAAAGATAAGATGCCACTTGGGTTGTATGGCATCAAAAGCGTAACAGCACGACCCAACCCTACCTCTGGCTTGGTATTCGTTGATGTAGAATTGCACCAGCCGCAGTTGGTGGCTGTCTTTTTATATGGTTTGGATGGAAAAGAACTAGCTCGTGGTAAAGACCATGAAAAATCAAGGTATCAGTTTGAATTTGACTTGACCAATAACCTGCCGGGCGTTTATGTGGTCATGATTAAAACAGACACTCAATCGAGAACTATTCGTATTATTTTGACAAAATAACAGATTTTGCGCGCTGCCATTACCATATTGCTTGTTAGTTCTGTTGTGGTTTTATCTATGGCACAAAACTTAGAATCCATTGGCCAGGCGGACCCCATTAAAATATCGGGTGGCTTTAATGCCACCGGCATTGGCTATGCAGCCAGTGGCATCAATGCGCGTAGAGATCCCTTGAACTATTTCCTTACAGGAAATATCAATTTCAATATCTATGGTTGGAGCGTTCCTCTTACCTTTAGTTATTCCAACCAAAATGCATCTTTTCGCCAACCATTCAATCAATATGGCATTGCGCCCACCTACAAATGGGCAAAAGTATATTTAGGCTATCACAACCTTACCTATTCGTCTTATACGCTGGCAGGTCATATTTTTTCGGGTGCTGCTGTAGAACTGACCCCCAACAAGTGGCGATTGAATGTGATGTATGGAAGGTTGAACCAAGCGGTAGAGGAAGATACTATACGCAATACCATTCCATCTTACAGAAGAATGGGATTTGCCATGAAGGTAGGCTATGGAGATAATAAAGGTTCGGTAGATGTAATTATGTTCCAAGCAAAAGATGATGTTGGTTCGTTGGCCAGTGCACCTGTGAAATCGCAAATCCTTCCGGGTGAAAACCTTGTGCTGAGCGTGTTGGGAAAAAAACGCATTGGCCGTTTTTCGTTGATGGCCGAAGCTGCTACCAGTGCGGTTTCGCGCAATGTGCTGGTGGAAAAAATAACCATGGATAGCCCCAATCTCTTCTCGTATGTTGGGGGTTTGTTTACCCCCCGTGCCAGTTCCGAATACTTCAATGCAATTAAATCAAGCGTTGGCTATCTGGGCAAGGGCTACAATGTGCAGCTAAACTACGAGCGTGTGGATCCCGGCTATCAAACCTTTGGTGCCTATTTCTTTAATAATGATATTGAGAACATTACTGTGAGCACCTCGGTGCGCTTACTTAAAGAAAGGCTGGACCTCTCGGCCAACGTGGGTCAGCAACGCAACAATTTAAAAGAAACGCAAGTCAATGCGGTGAGCCGCGTAATCAGTGCTTTCAACTTTAATTATACACCCAACCAAAAGTGGAACGTAAATGGTTCGTACTCCAACTTTACTACCTTCACCCGTGTGCGCCCACGCGTAGATCCCTTTTTCAGAAATGATTTGGACACGCTCAACTTTTACCAACTCAACCAAAATGCCAGCGGTGGCGTAGCGTATAGTTTTGGCACAAAAGAAAATAAGCAAGGCATGATCTTCAACGGTAGCTGGCAAGATGCCAACGAAAGCGCCCAAGGCTCTACACCGGGCAACAATTCTAGTTTCTATACAGGTAATTTAGCCTACCGTAGCACACGTGTAGCCACCAACACCAGCTATACTGCCTCTTTCAATTACAACAAAGGCGAGATCGGTGGAGTGACTACACTTTCTTGGGGACCCAACCTTTCGGTGACCAAAGCATTTTTAGAAAAGAAGTTGCGTGCCACTTTTACCACTACCTATAACCAGATGCAGCAAAACGATACACCTCAAAGTCGTGTATTGAATTTGCGATTGAATGGTACATATACTATTCAAAAAAAACATTTACTCTCGCTTAACATAGTCTCTTTGCGAAAATTTGCAATTGATGAAAGAACGACAGACTTTAACGAATACACCGCTACGATCAATTATGGGTACTCTTTTTAGTAGATTAGGCATTAGGGATTGGGAATTAGGCCTCTAATACCCAATTCCCAATGCCTACACTCAAAAGTTAAATGGAAAAGCAAATACCTTCTTTACGAGAAAGTTTAATTTGAAACCAGAGTTATGATACAGAATTTAGAAGAGTTTAAAACGTACCAAAGAGCCATGGAGGTAGCTGAGAAGGTTTATAATACTGTATTTACGTGGAACTACTTCGAAAAGGATACCATTGGAAAACAGTTGGTAAGGGCAGTTGATTCCATTGCTGCCAATCTTTCAGAAGGATTGGGAAGGTATCATTATAAAGAACGAAAAAACTTTAGTTACTATTCCAGAGGCTCCTTGTTTGAAACCAAAACATGGATTGTGAAGGCAGCCAACCGTAAACTGTTGGATGAGCAAACCTCTCATGAGTTACTGGCAGACCTAGAAGTAATTGGCAAAATGATAAACAGCTACATCAATTCTCTTGGAGAAAATAGCAATATTGTACGTGAACCAGAAGAAGAATACATCCCAACCCTAACCCCCTAATACCTAATACCTAATACCCAATGCCTGATTCCCAATGCCCAATTCCCAATTCCCAATTCCCAATACCTGATTCCCAATCCCTAACCCCCCAATGCACAATTCCTAATGCCCCAATAATTCTGTGAGATTCTATAAATCCATATTGTTTTTTCTGTTCGTTGCTTTACAAGTTAACTCGGTTGCCCAAACCTTCCCCGTCAGTGCCAACTTGCAACTGGTGCCACCCTATTCGGTTTACCTTTCTGATTATACCTTGGGCGGCAACGAGCAGATGAAACTTAACCTCTTTTTGCGCGACTTGAACGAGCCCAGCTATGCCGTTAAGCTCTTTTTTGTTTTAGAAGGTGCAGGCATCCGCATAGAAACCAATCCCAACTTTGCCCCTCCGCCTATTGTGCTAGAGGGAGGTGTGCCACAAGTATTGGGTGCCGATGAATTGGGTACCTATTTAGATCCGCGCAATCTATTGTTCAACGGCATTACGCGCCAGCAGTATGAGCAGCGGGCAGCCTTGCCCGAAGGCTTTTACAAATTTAGCTTTCGGGTGCTGGACTACCGCAGAAAAGATGTGCAACTCTCGCGCGAGGCTACCGCCAACGCTTGGTTTGTGCTCAACGATCCGCCCCGGTTGAACACCCCCGTTTGCGGTACTACTTTACCTTTGCGCGATCCGCAGAATATCTTCTTTCAATGGCTGCCCATGGGTGCCGCATCGCCCAACTCTGCCCTCACCACCGAGTACGAGTTCACCCTTGTGGAGATCCGCCCGCCTGGCCGCAACCCCAACGATGCCATCAACGTGGGGCTGCCACTGTTTCAGTTCACCACTCTGCAGACCAGCCTGGTCTATGGCATATTGGAACCGGCCCTCATACCCGGGCAAGAGTACGCCTTTCGCGTGCGTGCGAAAGACACCAACGGCAAAGACCTGTTCAAAAACCAAGGCTACAGCGAAGTGTGCACCTTTAAGTTTGGCGAGGTGCAGGCCGTGCCGCCACCAGAGGGGCTCAACATCTACCCCGAAAGCGAGCGCAGGGCAAAGGTAACGTGGTACCAAATGCTCGAAGCAGACCGCTACCGCGTAGAGTACCGGAAGAAACTAACTACGCCCGAGGAGGCAAACCGAGCATGGTTCACCAAAGAAACCTTGGAAGACAACACCGTGCTCAACGACCTGGAGGCCGAGACAGAGTATGAACTGCGCGTGGCCAATGTGGTGAAGAACATCAACAGCCGCTACACCGAAACCAAAACCTTCCGCACGCTGCCCGTGCGCGTATTTGCCTGCGGGCAACAGGTAGATAACATTACCCCCGCCAACCAAAAGCCGCTTATCAGCCCATTCATTGGCCAACTGTGGAAGATCGGGCAGTTTGAGATGGAAGTGATGCAGGTGCGCGGGTCCAACGGCACCTATAGCGGGCTGGGCGCGGTCATCGTTCCGTACTTGGGCTTTCGGGTGTACGGCACCTTTACCGATATAAAGGTGAACGAAAACCGCGAGGTGATTGTGGGCACCGTGGTGGGGCTAAGTGAAGGGGTGGAGGCATTTAAAAAGAGGTTTGAAAAAGAAGTGCCGCAAGTGCAAATAGGCGATCCCACTGCCACGGCAGGTACCAACCAGCCCGTGCTGTTTGATGGTGTGGACGAAAAAACAGATAAAGATTTAGACTCTGTGTATGTAGACAGCAAGGGCACCATTGTGGTGGTGGATAGCGAAGGCGGACAGGAAGAGATAAAACCCACCAAGGGCAAGGGCACGCGCATTACCGATAAAAATGGAGATCAGTGGATAGTGGACAAAGATGGCAAGGTGAGCAAAGTGCCTTCTACGGCCATTTCAAATGCACCGCCTACCACTACGTTGACCAGTGCCTCGCAAGCCAGTTACACCATTGAGTTTTTAGCAAACAACAGCCAACGCAATGGCTTCGACCAAAAAGAAGATGCCTATAGCCTAGCCGATTATGAAACCATCAAAATAAAAGGCAAAGACTACATCATGGCCTGGAAATCGGTGGAGAGCGGCCAGCAAGATTGGGTAAATGCCAAAGCCACTGGCCAGGCCTCCTTCCCAAAGGCCGTGGGCTTCAAAACCTCCGCGGGCGAGGCCACCTCCCAAGCGGCCAACGATGCTGGCCAGAAGCAAGTGACGGTGATGGGCAGAGACGATGGCCAAGAAGAGGAGCTTACGGCCTATGTAAAAATAAAAGAGCCTAACAAAGACAAACAAGTGCTAGAGCTCGGCAAGCTTAGCATCAAGAGCTACAGCAAGGTGCGCAAGAAAGTGATAGTGGTGCCGGTAAACGATGCAGACGTGCCCGATGGGCTTGCGCTGGCCGCAGAACTTAACCGCATTTACAAACAAGCGGTGGCCGAGTGGGACGTAACTGTGGCCGAACCATTTACCATTGACGTTAAAAGCATACAAGGCCTTGACGATGGCCAGTCGGGTATCTTCTCCAGCTTTCCGCCCAAGATGCGAGACTTCAAAAACGCATTTAAAGATGCCCGCAATGTTGACGGCAAAGCCTACTACGTGTTTTTGGTGAAAGGCAGCGGGGCACAGCGCGCGGGCTTCATGCCCTTTAAACGCGAGTTCGGTTTTGTGTTTACCGATCGTGCTGCCAACCAGTTTACCACCATTGCGCATGAGCTGGGCCACGGGGTCTTTCGCCTGCGCCACACCTTTAGTAGCGATGCCTTTAAGGCCAGCGAGCGCACCACCACCAACCTGATGGACTACAACGGTGGCACTACCCTAAAAAAATACCAGTGGGATTTTGTGCATGACCCCGAGAGCATGAGCGGCTGGCTGCAAGATGATGAGGAGAGTGCTATGACGACTTCTGCTATAGTGATACAACTTCAAAATGGGGGGATTTCAATTACCTATAAAAATATTCGTGATGCGCTTAAGAGCTTCAGGTTTACTGTGTCCAAGAGTGAAGTTTTGTTCACGATAACTAATGCGGAAGCAAATCCTGTTGATTTAGGGCAAACTAAGATTAAAGATGAGCTAGACGCCTTATTTCAACGAGCAGGAAAATATCTGATACAACAGGCGGGAAAAAGAGAGTTTTCCAAAACAACACTAGAACAATGGGTATGGAGCAAACAAGATGAAATTAAAAAATATATAGAAGGACTCATCAGCGAGGTACAGCACACCGGGCTTGAAGATTTGGCAGGACTGAGCGATGCGGAGAGCAATGTGTTAAAAAGCAGCATTAAGAAATTCAAAGACCAGCAGGGTATAGACCCCACCGTTACGGTGGTGGACGAAACCCTTTTCAACCTCTTGAAATCAAAATACCAATCCGGTGAGAGGAAGCCATCGAAAGATGTGCACCTGGTGGTGGACAGGACAGGGAAAAACTATGCTTTCTTTTACAAGGATGGTTTCTTCACTATCCCCACGCAAAAAATTGTTGACGGCCAATCGGTACAACTGAGCGGCACACAGGCCGAGCTGTTTGACATCCGCGACAAAGTAATAGCCACCGCGATAAGCAATGATGAGATAGAAGGCATCGGCAAGATCAACGAGCCCACACTCAACATTTTTGAGAAGGGCATGTGGGTGGTGAAGGTAACGAAGGAGACATTAGCAGAAGTAAAAGTCCCTGAACCCATGTGGGACAAGCAAAAGAAAACGGAGGCCTCTTACCCGTTTGCCTTGCAAGCAACCGTTGCAGGAGTGGGCGATGGATTGATTGACGAAGTGAAAAGCATCCCCGACCTATTGGTGATGGCCTTGAGCCTCTTCAACAAAGAAGACAGGGATAACCTGAAAAAAGCTGTTACCAATATCAACATTGAAACCATCAAAAAAATGTTTGTCGAAAAAGCAGACAAATATAAAAATGGTGGAGATGTAGCTTTCCATGAAGCAGGCGTGGACGGTGTGGCTATTGCTTCTATAGTGTTGGGCGGCCTTTTGAAGGAGGCCAAAGATGCAGCTTCCAATAATGTGGATGAGGTGGGCGATGCGATCAAGAAATTGCCCGATGAGCCCGTGCTGGATAGGGTCAACAAAATCAACGTGGCCGACCGCGACAAGTTTGAGATACTCAAAGAAAGGGCCGCTGGCGCGATTGACGATACAGATTTCGATAAGATGGAAATCCTTGCAGAAGGAAGCTCCAAAAAATTGAGTTGGCCTGAGTTGAAGGAACTGTGGAGGAAGGCGAAAGAGTATGAGGCTAATGTTACAGATTACTATAAGAAGACGGGGCAATACGATGTATATACACAAGTATATTTAAAATCGCCCGATGGAACAGTCTCTGTAATTGATAATCTGCTTAGGGATAAGAAGACAGGACAAATTTTATTGAGTGAAACTAAATTTGGCAAGGGGAATAAGTTAACAACTAACCAAAAAAAGATTCATGATTTGATCACTAGCACTAAAGGAGAAGTTGAGCTTGAAATACGTAGCGGAAAAGAAAGTTCTGTTTTTCAAGATTTTCCAACTGGCTTTAAGATTAAAGTTGACAAAATAGAGAGAGTTAATAGTTTAGACGGGAGTACAATTAAACCTTACACAGAATGGAGCAGGTAAATGAAGAATTGACCAAAAGACAGGTAGAAGATTTATTTATCAAAACTATCAGAGTAGGATTTGAAAAAAGAGGGTATAAGTATTTTAAATCTAAACATTCCTTTGAATCACCACATATTGACGGCTACAAATTTATTGGCATAGGATTTTACAATTATTTTCCAATTTACGAGCTAAGCCTAATATTTGGAGTAAGGATTAATATTGTAGAAAATATATATCATACTGCATTCCCTGAGAAGATATCTGATGGTGAGAAAAAAAACACTATAACTTTTACTACCTCGTATGGTAGACTTCACAACATTCCAAATTATAGTTACCAAAGAATCAGATCTAAAGAAGATATAGAAACAATTGCTTTGAAAGTAACAGATTTTTTTAATAAGGATGGCTTTAAATACTTAGATGACTATTCTGATATCAAAAAAATGGATGAAGCTTTGAATAGTAATCCTAGCATGAGATCTATTCATATTAGTGATATGTATGGTCAACTTAACTACAAAGCAGTTATTGTTGCAAAGCTCGCCAACAATCCACGCTACAATGAGCTGGTTGAATTTTACCGTCAAGAATTCTACCCACTAAGAGATGCAGAGCAGCTAAGAGAAAAATATGACCAGCTTGTTGACCATTTAAAAACAGTAAGGCCAATAGTGTAGAGTATGCTAAGAATATTTCATTTACTTCTATTTGTTGCCTTCGTTATTGGAGGTGGGGCGTCAAGTCCTTATACTCTTGCTTACAAGGCATCTCTCTTCTTTCCAGCGATTGAGTACCAAAATACAGGAGTCGCTCCGCTGGTAACTTTCAATACAACTGTAGAAAAAGATGGCGTAAGCAAAGAGGGCAAACTCAGCTATCACCCGTTCCAGCCTGTATACTTTGTTACAGAGAAAGACAAATCTATTGTGACCCCTGCTGCTGATATACCCGCCATAATGGTAGCGGGAATCATACAAACAAAGGAATTTGAACAGAACTTCAAGCGCGTTTCGCTTTCGCTAGATGCAGTCCTCACGGTCTATGCTATCGGCAATGTGGCAAAGCTCAAATACCTCAAAGATTTTGCGAGTGCCGCACGGCTTACGCTGGCAGGCATTGAGTTGAGCAGCACCGCCCTTGATTTGTTGCTGAACTACACCGATTTGTGTGTGGACGGTGAACTGTGCGAGGCACTGCGCGAGTACAATTTTTACCTGCAGGTAGGCCTACTAAGCGGTGAGGCGCTCAGTGCCATTTACAAAAGCCAACTGAAAGCCCTAAAGCTAAAGGCCGCAGAAAAGTATGCCGAAAAGCGGGCCAAATTGGTGGCCAAGTATGGAGAAAACAGCAAAGAAGTAAAAGCGCTTGATGAGCATTTTGGTATTGTACAAGGGGCGGGGAATGACTTAGCTTCCTTTGTAAATAAGACACCACTTACACAGAAGTTAGACGACATTACAACTATTTGGAATACGAAATATCCCATTCCTGATATGTTAGGAGGTCGAAGCTTCTTTGAAGACATAATGGGACACTACCGTTATACAAAATCAACTGGTTGGAATCATACGGGTGATATATCTTTTAATGTAAAGGGAATAGACTTTTATAAAGGCACTCAACAGGGTAGCGAGATATATGCAAGCACAGCAGTATCTATGAAAACCACCATTAAAACCAATGTAGATGAATGGTTGCAGTATACTTCTGTTCAGGATAATATTAGGTTTCTAAAAGAAGGATTGACTCCAAGTGGTTTGGTTGACCCAAACAATAGTTTAAAAATGTTTATGACCAATGCAGAGATCCATATTTATATGCCTAAGGCAAATATTACAGATGCCCTAAAAGCATCTTGGATGAACAAACTAAATACAATAGACTCAAAAATTAAATTTGAGATAAAGGCATTGGAGGATTTTATACAATAGAAATATGAAACTGACAAAGAATACAAACTTTAGAATTGCGAAGGGAATACTCGATGATATTTTTACTAAAACAGAACCTTTAGATTATGATAAATGGGTTGGGTTCGTTGAAAATTATTCGGACTATTTTATTTGGAATGAAAACACAGAAGAAGGAAAAAAGAGTTTACAAAATATAGAGAATGTTCCTGAAGATTTTAAAGAAAGAGTATTAGCAAGTTTAAATAAAGTTAGATGCTTTGCTGAGTTTAGTGATTTTAAAAAATTGTATGATATAAGTGTTAGTTTTTACGGAGACTTAAATTGGATAACCATTCAATATGCAAGTACCCCCAAACTAGAAGATTTAAAAATTTTTGTAGAAATGGCAAAGCATTTAGACGCTTTGTTATTGAAAGATGGTAAAGAGATTATAGATGAAAAAATGATAGAGAGCCTCACTTAGTGGGGCTTTTTTCTTTTACAGAGCCGCAATATTTTTAGCGAAGAAGTCTTTAAATTTCTTTTTGGTAAGGAAAGTATCAATCATTTTAAAGACCATATTTTTTTCTTCGGGTTCAAGTTCCGCAATGAGTTTTACTTGTTCCATTAGGCTTTTATCTTCTACGGTTACATCATCAGGTATATTGCCATCAAAGTTTACCAGTTGGTCAATGGTCATACCAAAATACTTTGCCACAGTATTAATAGCTTCAATCGAAAGTTCACGTTCCCCACTTTTTCTCGCGCGAGTCACCCGTTTCATTCTTCGCAGAGTCTCCTTTTTCGGAGACTCTGCGCAAACACAAACTTTTTCTCGCGCGAGTCACCCGTTTCGAGGACTCGGGCGCAAGCATAATCAAATATGATTGTAGAACTTTTTCTTTTTTGGGACTTTTTTTTTCTCGCGCGAGTCACCCGTTTCGGGGACTCGGGCGCAAGCATAGTCAAATATGATTGTAGAACTTTTTCTTTTTTGGGACTTTCCTGAATGGAACTAAACTGTTAACTTTAGTTTATGGCTATCCGCAGGCAGATAACCGAATATGATGGAATCTATTTGGAAATTGACAAGTTTAAAAATGCAATACTAAAAGCATCTAAAGCTTTAAATTCGAATAGAATAATCTACGAAATTAATTTTTGGTTTGGCTGCTCTGAATCTGTTAAAATTGGAGATGTTGAATTGAATCAAAATTCTGAATATGGATTCTTTGGTTGGGATAAAGGAATTGGTGAATCTGATTTAATTGAATTAGAAAAAGATGGTTTTCTTAAAAAAGTGTCTGAACTAATTAATGAGGATGATCCACTAGAAAGGATAATTGAATATGAAATAATTAAAGCGGTGTAGTACCGCTTTTTTGTTTAATACCTTGGTCTTTTCTTTGGGTTTCTTTTGCTATGAAAGCAAGAAAGCACCCTAACGGTTTGCTTGTTATCGTTGATGATGTAGTAAACCAGATAAGGAAATTTCTTAAGTTTTGAAGCCCTAACGTTTTTGTAACGAACCTTTTTCTCGCGCGAGTCACCCGTTTCGGGGACTCGGGCGCAAGCATAATCAAATATGATTGTAGAACTTTTTCTTTTTTGGGACTTTCCTGAATGGAACTAAACTGTTAACTTTAGTTTATGGCTATCCGCAGGCAGATAACCGAATATGATGGAATCTATTTCAAAGCCAAAGGGCACTTTATCTGAAAGGACGCAGAGTCCCCGAGGCGGGTGACTCTGCTGCGAAGGAAAATTATTCGAATGAGTACAAAACGGGTAAAAAATATCTGGACTCAGTAAAGATTCGCTATGTTAGTCCGGAGTTAATGGAAGTTAATTTTGATAAGAATAGTATTGTGATAGAAATTTATATGGAAGCAGCGACTATAAAAAAACTATTCTTCACCTATTCACCGAAAGAAAAGACGTGGATTTTAACAAGAGAAATCCAATGGTTTGCGCCCACGCAATATGAAGATGACCGCAAGCAGGAGTATGATCGTGCCCCTGAAACTCCCCTTCGCATAGAAGATTTTGATATGTTAAAGTATATCGGTTGGTAGAAACCCTCGTTTAAACTTCTACCCCAACTCCAATCCCTGAATCATCTCTTTAAGTTCATTGGTTTTAAGATCAGCCTTTTCGCTTTTGTCGTAAAGGGTAAGGAGATAAACCGTTTCGGTTTGGATGTACAGATAAGTGATGACCCTTGCACCGCCCGATTTTCCCTTGCCTTTACTGCTGATGGCAAGTCGTACGTTATAACAATTGTTGCCAATGGGTGTGCCTGTTACGGGGTCTTTTACGATATCATCAATGAGCCCGGCAAATTCCTTTTTTAGTGAAGGGAATTTTTCCCCCCCTCTGGCGCAAGCGTCCCCACACTTATCTGGTTCAAGCATCCCGCTTGGACCCCTGAGATTTCCACTTGTGCCTTCAAGCTTTCCAATCTTTCCAATCTTAAGATTTTGCAATAGAAATTTGTTGGGTGTAATTTTAACCAGTAAGTGGCTGAGAATTTTGGCGGATTTTAAATATAGATTACTGAATTGAGTTATATTGTAGGATGGAAAGCACGAGCGAGACGCTTGCGCCAGTGGGGTGGAAAAAAAGTAGCTTATTGCCAAAAGAATTATTACCAATACTTCCATTGGATATCCTTGCCTTTGCTGGTGTTCTTCACCAACAAACAAGATGAGCGATGATAACGGATAAATAAAAAATGATAAAATGGACAATGGCATAAACAAGGATGAGTGGATGGTAATAGAACGTGAGGTGTGTATGTTGGTGAAGAACATCATGGGCAAGGATGAAAACACAAATGAAATTTATAGGCATTGAAAACGCGTTGATACGCAGAATAAGAGGATGAAAACAATAATCGTTTGTCTTTCAGTTTGGTTTGGGGCGCAGAGTATGCTTGCTCAACAGTCGGTGCAAGATTTAAAAGCGCACTTGCTTGCCCTGCGCAGCAACCCCACATTACCATTGCCCAAATCAGTGTTGAACGATGCGCAAAACGAAAGCCTTTTAATGAGTACAATAGCTCCATACATAGCCGATTCGCTAGAGGTTATCAGGGGCAAGGCGTACTCTATCATCAGCACCATTGGTCAAAAGAGCAATGCTTCTGCTGTTCGCCAATTGTCCGTTGGTTATTTGGTGCAAGGTATCGGAGACAAAAGCACGGGCATCAGTGGCAGCACCAGCGATGCACTTGCCAGTTTCAAAAAAGCAGACTTTAATAATTCCGCTCGTACAGCATTGGCCGACCGACTGAACGAACAAACGGCTCATCTCAGTCAGGTGGTAAAGTTGGCGGGCTACATTGATGAAACGGGTTATGCTGAAAAGATTTCTTCCATTCTATCAACGACCAACTCCAAAAAAAACAAATGGGCGTGCCGTTTAGCCCTTGCACGTATGGGCGATGCAGCAGCTATTCAATATGTTGTCAATAGACTTTCATCGGCCGCGGTGAATGATGATTTTATGTATGATGTGCTGCCCGACTTACTCTATACACGAAACCGAGAAGTGTTCAGATTTATAGAAAGCATTGTGCAGAACGATGCCTATCAATGCGAGCCTGCAGACCCGGATGCCAGCCAAAAGATACTGTGTGCCTATCGCGCCATGGAATACATGGCACCCTACATTGATGGATTTCCGTTGCGCATAGATCAATCGGGCACTATCGAAGAAAAAGATTACCCACAAGCTTTGCAAAAACTGAGAAAGTGGCTGACAGCCAATAAAGAGTATAAGATAAAAAGTGATTCGTATTGATTAAGACTACTAATTGCCGAATTTGTATCCGAAAGTGATTATGCAGAAAAAATTTTTATTGATTTTGTCTTTTCTTGTAGTGGCAGCACGGCTATACACTGTTGCCCAAACTACAGAAGCACCTTCTTCGCGCTTGGCCGACAAAATCATTGCCATTCAAGATAAAATTATTCAAGAAGGCAAAACCACTAACCAACTATCAGAAAAAGATTTGGCCAGCTTGCCGGTTGGTATCCCCAAAGATATTGGCGGCATTACCTACTGGGTGATCATTGATTCGGCACGCTTCACACCACAAGGTGCCTTCTTCAATGCGTACGTCATATTGGATTTTAAAACGAGCGGCAAAAACATTGCATTTATGGGCCGCAATATTGCTTTTCAACCAGGCGGTTTGGCCGCGGCTACGAGTTCCAAATTGCTGTTGGCATCGGAAGAGAGCATTCCACTCAACAACAAAGTAGCACTTATTTTAAAAGCCGATGGGCGCAATTTTGTGGAAATGGATTGCAACGGTTTCAAGTCGGTCAACATCAAAGGTTTTTTTGAATTTGAACGTGACTTTCTATTGCCTGAAAATCCAGATGGCACTATAGCAGCAGGGAAGATGACTGCCTCGTTAGAAGTAAACACGACTGATTGGGGATCGATGATGGCCAACATCAACTTACCCGCCTTTCAAATTCCGAAAGTAAAAGGGTTGAGTTTTTCCGTCCGCGATGCGGTTATCGATTTGAGCGATACGGCCAACCCTCCTAATTTCCAATTTCCTAAAGATTACATCAATACAAATGGCAGCAACATTAATTTGTGGCAAGGTTTCTTTTTGCGCGAGGCACGTGTGCGGTTGTACAAGGAACTCGAAAGCAGTAGAGGCAAAAAGGAGGTGTTGATTCAAAACATGCTGATTGACAATATGGGTGTGTCCGGTTCTTTGGGCGTAACCAATGTTTTTGGCCAAGACGAAGGCTCATTGAACGGATGGCCTTTTTCGGTTGACTCCCTAGGGATTACCGTTGTGAAAAGTCAATTGAAGGGTGCGGCTGCGCGAGGCCTTATGAATATTCCATTTTTTGATAAGGACCAGCCCACAAAGTACTCGGCCATGATTTTTGACAACAATGGAGAAACCGATTTTTTGTTTTCGCTGTCACCCAGCCGAAATCTAAAAGCCAATGTTCTAGCTGCTGAAGTAGAACTATTGCAAAACTCAACCATTATCGTTGCGAGAACTGCAGGCAAACTAAAACCTGAGGCCATTCTAAACGGCACCATCACCATTAGAAGTGGAGAGCTTCTGAATTTAAATCGAATAGAATTCAATACGCTTCATCTCACATCAGATGCACCTTATATTAAAAGTGGAGTTTTTTCAATGACAGGAAACGGCCAACAAAAAGCTGCCAATTATCCACTGGTCATTAACAAACTTGGTTTTGCTTTCAACCAAAGCCAGATGAACCTTACGGTAGATGGCGCCATAAACTTAATGAATAGTAGTGGCAACGGTTTTGGCGCGCAAGCCATGGTAAATATCTCGGGCGAAGTCAAACAAATAGAAGAAACACAGGGTGATCTAATTGTAAAAAGGCAAGAATGGAGATACAAAGACACCAAGTTTTCAAATATCACAATTAAAGTAAAGACAGGTGCATTTTCACTAGATGGCTCGTTGACTATCTATGACAAAGACCCAATTTATGGCAATGGATTTAGGGGAGAGATAAATGCTACTTTTACACCGGGGCCAAAAGTTAAGGCCATTGCCCAGTTCGGGGTGGTAAAAGACAATCGCTATTGGTATGTTGATGCCATGGTGGTGCTGCCGGCTCCTGTTGGTACAGGCTTTGGATTGTACGGCATTGGTGGAGGGTTGTACTATGGTATGGCACTGCAGAGACCCAATGTTAACTCCGTTGGAAACTTCGTTACCAAAACAGGTAGTTCAGATCGATTAGATGTAGGCGCATCCCGTAGTGATGCAAGGTACATACCAGACCCAACGGTTGGGCTGGGGTTTAAAGCTACCGTGGCGCTTGGCCTAATACCTTCACCACAACCTTTTAATGGAGATGCCACTTTTGAAATGTCTTTCAATAGTAGCGGAGGCTTGCGAATGATACGCTTTCAGGGGCAAGGTTATTTCATGAGCGAACTTTCTTTTCCCAGGAATAAGAACGCACCCATTTACGCGAATCTGGAAATACTTTTCGATTTTAAAAATTCATCACTGCATGCTAATCTAGATACGTATGTAAACATTGGTGGCGTGCTGCAAGGAGTGAATGCAGGCGGCTTGGCCGGCTCCGCAGTACTACATTTTGCGCCTGATGAATGGTACATACACATAGGCACACCCGAACAGCGCATTGGCCTTAACTTCATTGGCTTAGTAAAAACAGGTGCCTACTTTATGGTAGGCACTTATATACCGGGCATGCCTGCTCCGCCTCAGGCCGTGTCAGATATTTTGGGTGGTATGGATTTGAACTTCATGCGCAATGAAAATGCGCTGGCAAATGGAGGTGGCTTTGCCTTTGGTGCAGGGTTGGAGATTAAAACACCGCGAATCGAGGTGCTGATTTTTTATGGCCAATTCAGTGCCGGGCTTGGTTTCGATATCATGCTAAAGAATTATGGTAGCGCACGCTGTGCAGGAGGCAGTGGCCCTATTGGCATTAATGGGTGGTACGCATCGGGCCAAGCATGGGCGTATTTTCAAGGAAGCATTGGTGTGTTTGTTGATTTGACTTTCATAAAAGGCGAATTTGAAATTTTGAGAATAGGTGCTGCTGCAGTGCTGCAGGCCAAATTACCGAACCCGCTTTGGATGCGGGGAGTGGTGGGTGGTCAGTTTTCGATATTGGGTGGTCTTGTTTCTGGGAATTGTCGATTTAGTATAACAATTGGTGAAGAGTGTCAGATAGAAGGAGTGAGTTCAGTAACAGGTGTAAAGGTGATATCAAGCTTAAAACCACAACCTGCCGATGGCGAAGTAGATGTATTTACGGGTCCGCAGGCAGCCTTCAACGTATCCATCGACAAAGAATTTGAAATGATGGACCTGAACAACAACTTTAAAGCTTATCGGGTCAAGCTCGACCATTTCAAAATAATCAGTGATGGGAAAGAGTTGGCAGGCACACTGCAGTGGAATGACAACAAAGATGTGGTCATCATTAACCCAGCAGAAATATTGCCGCCCAAATCAAAAGTGAAAGCCGATGTAAAGGTGCATTGGGAGCAGAAAGTGAATGGCACCTGGCAACCGCTGTCAGCCAACGGTAAAACGGAAGGCGAGCAAATGGCTTCTGAGTTCAATACCGGAACAGCCCCTGATTACATACCCGAGAGCAATGTGTTGTACAGTTATCCCATGACCGCTCAACACAATTTTATGAAAAGAGAGTATCCAGATGGATATATGAAATTGAAAGTAGGCCAAAGCTATTTGTTCAATAAATCAGATAGCGGAAAAGAATGGGATTTTGTAGCGAGGTTTACGGCTGCCGGTCAGCCCGTTGGGTTAAGTTCTCCTTTGAGTTATCAAAACGGAAACATATCCTATCAGTTACCGGGCATTGCAAATGACAAAGTATTCAATGTCCATTTTGTAAAAGTACCAAAAGGTGCCGCTCAAGCCGTTGATAAAAACGTAGTTTCAGCCGAAAAACAATTGGCATCTAATGAAGCGGGCAACATTTCAACAACCACAAAAGAAATACAAGGCACCGTTACTCTTGCGGAGGAGAAGAAATTGTACGAGTCATTCTTTAGGTCGAGTAAGTTTAACACGTTCGGTGAAAAGTTAGATGCGATGACTGGATACCAAACGGTGGGCAGAATAATGCCTGGTTTTAACGTGTATGAACCAGGTGCTTGGGCTAACCTAACAGAAGTGTTTGACAAGGCAGAGGTTGCAGGGATCGGGGCATATGAACCTTTGCTCCAACTAGAAGCCCTACCTGACAATGTTTGGTTTTCTTCCAGAATTTATCCAACCATTTATGAACTATATCCCGCAGAAAAATCCCTAACTATATCTTGGCGACCGATCGACAAAGCCGGATTACCACCACTTAAAAGTATGAGTATCAATCAAGATGATTTTCCAGAGTTGAGTGAGCAAGATTTGACATCTGCAGTCAACGGCAAACCAGGTCGTTCAATATTTGTGTATAGTTTATCCTATTATGCTTATCGCGATTTTTATGAACTTCGGCAGAAAGCGTTTGACTTATACACGAGCCGAATAGGGGCAGCCCCATTGGGCGCATTCCGATTGATGAGTATACCTTATTACGATGTAGACAAAGGTCCGTTACGCTTTAACCTGAGCTACAAGCTACCGGGTATCAACAGAATTACTACAACCAAAACATTTGTTATCAATTGGTAGCATGAAAAAAATTATTGTTTTGATAGGAGCAATTATATGTTCCTCCGAATTATTGTCTCAAGACATAACTCGTCCTGGAATTAAAGTAATTGCAAGGGTTAAAGCTGACTCTGTCATTCTGCGATGGGGAACCACTACACCCGTCAGTTGGGAAATTGCCAATCAATCGGGGTATTTGATTAGGCGTTATACCGTATCGAAAAATGGCGAACTGGTTCTTCAAAATCCTGAAACAATCATTCTAACACCTGAGCCAATTTTACCCTTTTCTTTGGCCAACTGGGAACCATTTGTAAAATCTGATAAGTATTCGGCTATAGCAGCCCAAGCACTGTACGGCAAGTCATTCAAGATATCGAACCCTGGAAATGCCAGTATGCAATTTGTGGATCAGGTGCAGGAAAAGGAGAGCCGTTGGAGCTTCGCTTTGTTTTCAGCGGATAACTCCACAACGGCCGCAAAAGGGCTGGGGCTTCGATTTGTAGACAAAGGCATCAAGAAAAATGAAAAATATGTTTACAAAGTGTTTCTGGCCAATCCGAATCCAAAGTATCTGTTAGATACTGGGGCGGTCTTCGTTGACCCAGCTGAAAAGTTTGAGCTCCCGCCCCCCGAAGACTTGAAGGCAGAGTTTGGTGACCGCTCCGTCTCACTCCATTGGAACACATTTTTCCTTCAACCCATTTACAACTCCTATAAAATTGAGCGAAGTGATGATGAAGGCACTACTTACAAACCTACCAGCGACTTAGTATTTGTCAATACCCGACCAGAAAACGGAAGACAACCCCAACGAACTTATTACCTCGATTCGTTGCCTCAAAATCTCAAGGTTTATTTCTACCGAATAAGTGGAAACACTCCTTTTGGAGAAACGGGACCTCCTTCTGCGATTATAAAAGGATCTGGCATCAGTTCTGCAAATGGAATAGTGCCAACCATTTCATTTACTCATGTATTTGAAGATGGAAATACCATGGTGCAATGGAAGTATCCAAAAGAAATGCAGTCACGAATCAAAGGGTTTAACATCGGTCGAGCAACTTCTGCAAAGGGACCATTTATGGATATCAACTCAAAATTACTTTCGCCATCTTCAGATTCCTATAGAGATAATTCACCACAAACAATAAACTATTATGTTGTAAAGGCGGTAGGTCAAGATGGTCAAACTGCTACGTCTTTTCCTTATATGGTTCAATTAGAGGACAATACGCCACCGGCACCACCTAAGGGACTTAAAGCAAAAGTCGATAAGCAAGGAATTGCCACACTTGAATGGAGTAAGAACCAAGAAGAGGATTTGATTGGATACAGAGTATTTAAGGCAAACAACCCGACTGAGGAATTTTCGCAGATTACCAAAGATGCTATAACTAACGCAAAATTTATTGATACAGTAAACCTTCAGACCTTAACAAAACATATTTATTACAAGGTAGTAGCGGTGGATAACCGCTTTAATGCGTCTGATTTTTCTTCTTCTTTGGAAGTGGAAAGGCCAGATGTAGTTCCGCCATCGGCAAGCCAATTTTCAATAGCCGAATCTGTTGAAGGGAAGATAGTGTTGGAATGGTTTCCTAGCGTAAGCAATGACGTAGATGGATATGAGCTGTATCGTGCAATTCCAGCCGACACAACATTAGCGTTATTGAAGTATGTAGATAAAGATAGCTCACACTTTACGGATTCAGAAGTTCAAATCGGCAAACAGTATCGTTACAAGCTTGTTGTATTAGATAAGACTGGTCTAAAATCTATGCCGGTCTTTGTTTCAGTAAATTGCGTTGATAATGGCGTACGGCCTTCAATTACACAAATCCAATTTAAAGCTGATCGAGAAGCAAGGCAGATTATCTTACAATGGTCGTATGCAAAAGATAAAATAAGAGGCTTTCAATTGTTTAAAGTTTATGGAAATAACCCTATTAGGTTATATAAATTCATTGATTCAAGTAAATCTCAGTTCATCGATAAAGCGGGAGATATTCCGTTGGAATAAAATAATTAAAAATTCAAAAATCAAGGGTTAAGATAACTCGATCTCAAATTTTGAATCTTGATTTGTATCACCTTCTTGCGATAGGAGCTGCCAGACAACTCTCAGGTATCTTGAACGCATCTACTAGGGGCACCGCTTCTTGCCTTACATCCCAGCAAAGTTGATTGACGAGTTTTCGAACGGCTTTTGTCTTGGCCCCTTCCATATACCCGCTTTCTAAATACCACCCTTTGTTCTTTTCAATGTGTGACAAAGCGAAAAGTTGGCATAACTTCGTGAGCACTGCTTTGCAGCCCGCGTCTTCTGTTTGATTAATCTGCTCAATGAATTTTTCGAGAATCACTCTTTCAACATGTGCCAATCCCACTTCGATGAGATGATGCTGACTTACATTGAAAGCATCAAAGGAATCCATGCCACCTTTGATATGTTTCTTTAGTCGCTGAGCCGCAGAAATAAGTATGTCTCGCTCGCGATGTCTAAACGCCTCTAGTTGAAATTCAAAATCGAGCAGGTGCTCTTCATTGGTATTGCCTGTAAAGAACGGGTTCAACTCGGATAAAGAGGAGGACGCCTGCTCAGCAACAAAATTGAGTATGCCAAACATGCCCATGTTGCTGAACTCCTGTTTGAATTCTGTTAGCCTGCTTTTTGCCACCAGTTGCAACAGAACTGTGTTATCACCTTCAAAAGTAGTGTAGATGTCAGTGTCGTTCTTCAGTCGCTCAATTCTGTTTTCAGAAAGGTACCCTTTGCCACCGCAAGCCTCTCTACATTCTTGTAAGGTGTCGGTTGTATTCCAAGTGGCAAACGATTTAAGTCCTGCAGCAAGTGCTTCAATCTCCTGCATGTCTTCCTCGGTTCTATTTACAAAACGTTTTGTTAAATATTGCAATGAGAAATGCAGTGCATAAGCATTCGCCAGAAGAGGCATTAACCTGCGTTGGTGGGTTCGATAGTTTAAAATTGGAATTTCGCTGGCTCCCTCTGGTCCAAATTGTTTTCGTTGATCGCCATAGCGGACGGCTATGGTCAATCCGGATTTGGAAGCACTTAGTCCCGAACGCGGTATACCAATTCTGCCACCCACGAGGGTGCCTAGCATGGTAAAGAATCTACGGTTGTCGCTGGCGATAGGACTTTCGAATTTCCCTTCACCATTGATGCTGGCAAAGCGATCCAGAAGATTTTCAACTGGAACAACTACCTTGTTGTAATGTATTTTTCCGTTATCCACGCCATTCAATCCCATTTTACAGCCGCAATCTTCAATAGTGATTCCAGGAAGTGTTTTTCCATTTTTATCTCGAATAGGAACAAGCACAGCACTTACTCCATAATCTTTACCATCGACAATTAGTTTCACAAATGTGGTTGCCATCTGACCATGAACAGCAGCGTTTCCGATGTATTCCTTTTTGGCTAGCTCATTGGGTGTATTAACAATGAGTGTTTTGGTAGCGTGCTCATACGTAGCCGTTGTCTCTATGCCTTTTACATTTGATCCATGCCCTGTTTCGGTCATAGCAAAACATCCGGGTAAATCGAGTGTACCAATCTGTTGTAGATATTTTTTGTGGTGTTTTTCTGTACCCAAAAAGTAGACGCTCATGCCAAACAAACCGAATTGAACACCAAACTTGATCACAAGACTGAGGTCATGATAGCTTAATGTCTCCATGATTGAAAAATACTTTAACATGTCGCCCTGCCCACCATATTCTTTCGGATAGGCCATCGAGCCAAAACCCTGTTCAGCCAATTGTTTGCACCATTGGTAAATTTTTTCGCGATTGGCTTGAAGATTGTCCGTTTCGAAATACTTAAATTCAGGATCAGCAATAACCGCCTTTACTTTTTTGATGATATCGGCTTGATCTCCATCCAGTAGTTTTGCGAGTTGGTTAACATCAAAAGTAGTTTTTGTGGTTTGCTGCTCGGTAATGGTGGTTCGTTTTTCCGGATAAAACTGATACACAACTTCGCCATCAATAAGGCCGAGTGTTTTGTCAATTCCTGACAGTGATTCTTTCGCTTGGGTGAGTTCTCCGTTGAGAAGTGTCGAAGAATGAAGCTGCGCCAGCGCAATACCTATGTCAACTAGTTTAGGGTTGGAGGAGGTAGGAATGGTGTCCAGCGACTTTCGAATCTCTGTGAGCCAATCTCTGAATTCATCGGGTGAGGGTGGATGAGTGGGGTTGATTTGATCTAGCAAAAATCTCTTCTCTTCTTCACTAAGCCATTTTTGCTGACCAATAGAATCTTTGATCGCTTTTATTTCACTGGGCGTGAGTACAGCGTCACTCCAAACTATATAAAATATTGGTAGAAAAATATGTAAGTTCGGATTCGATTGTAAGTAGGGTGATTGAAGCATATCTAAGGGTTGTGTGTTTAAAGATACTAAAGAATTTACTGACGAAAACACTTTGACGGGTTAACGTTTTTGCTTTTGTACATTTGACACTACCGATTAACCATTTTCGATTTGCGATAAAAATACCTCCGCGATCATACAACGGGCACTGCCACCCCCATTTCTTTCAATGGTTGACAGATTACAATGAAGAATTTGGCAATAACTTTCAATTTTTGAAATTTCATTTGCTGTGAGTGATTGATAGGCTTGCGAAGACATTACCAGAAACTTTGTCCCGTTCGCGCTTTCAACTTGTAGCATATTGCCCGCAAAATGGTTCATTTGGTCTAATGAGATGTCAATAATTTCTTTTTTCGTGTTTTTGATAAACCCAACCAGGCTATCGCGCTCATCTATATCTTTTATCGATTCTAGACAAATGACCACAAACTGATCGGCCACGCACATCATCACATTGGTGTGGTAGATGGGAAAGCCTTTTGAATCGGTGGCAGTAAACGCAATGGGTCTGTACCCTATTTGGTGACAGAAATCTTTTAGTACATTTAAATTTGTCCGTTCAGAAAGGCAAGCATAAGCAATTTTATTTTCGCGATCCAACACCATACTTCCGGTTCCTTCTAAATAGGCTTGACTATTCTCATGAACTGATAAATCAATTTCACCAGCTACATTGAACTTTGTTTTTAGCTTTTCAATGACGTGTGGTTTCCGCTCCAACCTTCTGTTGTGGGCATACATTGGATACAGCACGATCTGATCATTGTCATGAAAAGAGATCCAATTATTGGGAAAAATTGAGTCGGGCGTATGCGGCTCTTCGGTATCGTTAACGGTCGTGACATCCATCCCGTTTTGTTCCAATATTTTTACCAAGCCATCGAATTCTTGCAAGGCCGTTGTTTGCGCATCGATATCCTTGACAGATTGAAAAGCGTTGTTCACAGCTGTCTCCGTATTGAAGGTGAATTTAGAAGGACGTATCAGAAGGAGATGTGAAGTGGTTTGCATGGAATGTAGTAGAAGCTACTAATATAGGAAAACAGTATTTGCAATTTTGAATTTCTCGTTGATAATTGTCATTCATTTCGCTACATTTCTTCTGCTAATTAATTTACTATGACCAGGATTTGTTTGTTTTTCATAGTCGCTTTTTTGTGTTTGGGTTGCCAGAAGCAGAAATACGAGGTTGTCATTCGCGGTGGAATGTTGTTCGATGGTTCTGGAAATCCTGGGGTTGTTACCGACCTGGCCATCAATGCTGATACCATTGCGTTTGTGGGGGATCTTTCCAACGCCATTGGAGTAAAAGAAGTGAATGGCAATGGGTTGATTCTCGCTCCTGGTTTTATCGACACCCATAGCCATCATGATAGAGGCTTAAGTGAAGATCCTTCCGGGCTGGCTTTAGTAAGCCAGGGAATCACTACCATTATTGTAGGGCAAGACGGTGGCTCCGATTTACCGCTAAAAAAATATTTTCAGATGCTTATTGACAGCCCTGTGGCCGTAAACGTGGGCTCTTATAGCGGTCACAATACACTTCGCGATCAGGTGTTGGGTGCTGATTTCAAAAGAAAATCAACGCAAGCTGAAATTGATAGTATGATCAAACTCTTGAAGGAAGATATGCAAGCGGGAGCCTTTGGTTTGTCAACAGGTCTGGAATATGATCCCGGCATTTATTCTTCGAAAGAAGAAGTGCTTCAACTTGCTAAGGTATTGCCGGATTACAAAGGAAGATATATTAGTCACCTTCGCAGCGAGGATAGGTATTTTTGGGATGCCCTCCAGGAAATAATCACGATCGGTCGCGAGGTGAAAGTTCCTGTGCAGATCAGTCATTTTAAATTAGCCATGCGTGGACTATGGGGAAAAGCTGATAGTGCATTACTATTGCTCAATGAGGCAAGAAAGGAAGGAATTGAAATAACGGCCGATCTTTATCCATACACGTATTGGTCATCTACCATTCGGGTTCTTTTTCCTGAGCGCAATTTTAGGGATGAGAAAGAGGCTGCTTTCATTTTAAAAGAAGTGACTAGTGCTGAAGGAATTATCTTCAGCAAATACGGACCTAATCCGGATTACAATGGAAAGAGTTTGGCTGAAGTAGCGAGTCTTGAAAAAATGTCTCCGGAGAAAATGCTGGTGGAAATAATCAAACGATTGGACGAATGCAGAAGAAAGAGTGATGATTGTGGCGGGAGTATAGTAGCGACTAGTATGGATGAGGATGACGTAAAGAAATTGATGAAATGGCCGTACACAAACATTTGTTCAGATGGAACGAGTGCGGGAAGGCACCCTCGCGGTTTTGGTGCATTCACCCGGGTGCTAGGACATTACGTACGAGATGAAAAGACGATTGCAATGTCGGAAGCAATTTATAAAATGACTGGCCTTGCAGCAGATCAGATCGGAATAAAAAAGCGTGGCCGGATTAAAGTAGGGAATTGTGCTGATCTTGTATTATTTGATGAAAAGTCGGTGAAGGATGAGGCAAACATTCAAAACCCACAGCTCGTTTCAAAAGGAATTGAGCAGGTTTGGGTAAATGGCAAAGAAGTATTTACAAAAGGAAATGTCACTGGCAATTTAGTTGGGAAAGTAATTTATAGACAATAAGAATACTTAATACACTAACGGGTGCTGCTTCATTTGCTTTCTAATTTTTCAGCTTTGTAACCTACCTTTTGAAGTGATTCGATAATGCTGGTAGTGTTTGCAGTTCCTGTTACCGTTAAGATTTTAGCGGGATCCATAATATCTACTTGCCAGTTATTTTCTCCGGCAACTTCATTGAGGCTTTGTTTTACTTTAGCGATACAGCCATCGCATTTGATATTGGTTTTAAAAAGTAGCTTTTCCATACTGCAAATTTAACGATGTTGTTATAGCCGTACCCATTTTAATCGTAAACTATTACTTACTACACTCACCGAACTAAGCGCCATAGCCGCACCAGCAATCATGGGATTTAGTAGGAATCCGTTATAGGGATACAATATTCCGGCTGCAAGTGGTATTCCAATAACATTGTAGATGAATGCCCAAAACAGATTCTGGTGAATGCCCTGCACGATTCGGCTCGATAGCCTGAGGGCTTTTGGTATGCTTTGCAAATCGGAAGTGAGTAATGTCATCGCGGCTGTGTCCATAGCAATGTCAGATCCTTTACCCATCGCCATACTTACATTCGCTTGAGCCAATGCCTGTGAGTCATTGATACCATCGCCAACCATGCCCACGATTTTCCCCGACTTTTGCAATCGCTCAATGTATAGTGCTTTATCAGCAGGAAGCATTTCAGATTGGAAGTGTTGAATTCCCACTTGTCTGGCTACTGCCTCGGCTGTTTGAGCATTGTCTCCAGTTACTAAATGTACTTCAATCCCCATTTTTTGCAATTCAGCAACTGCACTTTTTGATGACTCCTTTATCTTGTCTTCTATCGCAACCATTGCTAGTACATTGACTGAGTCAGAGAAGTAGACAATGGTATTGGCCTTTGTTTGCCACTCCAGAGAAAGGGATTTTACGTCAGTGGAGAAAATGACATTGTTATCGATCATCAATTTCTGATTGCCCACAAAATAGGTTTCGCCAGCCACCTTAGCTTTGGCACCCTTTCCTGTGATGCTTTCAAATTCAGTGATAGGTGCCGTTGAAATATTGTTTCTTGTCAAGTTGTCAACAATAGCTTGTGCTAAAGGATGTTCAGATTTTAATTCCAAAGAATATAATGCTGATTGATGTTGGGCGGAAGAATGAGTCAACCAACGGATATCCTTTACGGTTGGTTTTCCCTCTGTAATCGTTCCGGTCTTATCCAGTGCGATTATCGAAATCCGATGAGCCTGCTCTAAGCTTTCTGCATCTTTTATGAGAATATTGTTTTCCGCGCCTCTGCCAATGCCTACCATCAAGGCAGTGGGTGTTGCCAACCCCAGAGCGCAAGGACATGCGATGACTAGTACCGTCACGGAGGTCAGAAGTGCGTGGGTAAATGCATTTTCTCCGCCAACAATCATCCAGATGATAAAGGTGCAAACTGAAATTGCCAACACAACTGGTACAAACACGCTGGCAATCTTATCTGCCTTTAACTGGACTGGTGCTTTGCTGCCCTGCGCTTGCTGAACCATTTTAATGATCTGAGCCAGTACTGTTTCGCTACTTATTTTTTGTACTTCAAATTGAAAATTCCCTTTTTGATTGATAGTGCCTGCAAATACTTTTTCGCCAGCGTATTTTTCAATCGCAAGCGGCTCGCCAGAAATCATGGACTCATCTACAAAAGATTTTCCTTCAACGACTATTCCGTCTAACGGTATTTTTTCTCCAGGCCGTATGATAATGATATTGCCCACCATTACCCGAGAAGTAGCTATTTCTTCTTCCAAACCATTTTTAAGAACGCGTACTGTTTTCGGTTGTAGGCTCATCAGCTTTTTGATGGCAGAAGAAGTATTTGACTTTGCTTTTTCTTCCAACCATTTTCCGAGCGAGATGAAAGTAATCACGCCAGCTGCTGCTTCATAGTACACGTGTGGATGAATACCTCGTTGATGCCAGAATTCCGGAAAGAAGGTGTTGAATAGGCTGAACAAGAATGCAATACCTGTAGAGAGCGCAACCAGGGTATCCATGTTTGCTTTTCCGAAAGAGGCTTGCTTATAGGCATGAACAAAATAGCTACGGCCAAAGTAGAATACGACCGGAGCCGATAATACCATTGAAATGTAATTTCCATACGGCATATCCATCCAAAACATGCCTATTAGGAAAACCGGCAACGATAAAATGCTCGACCAAATAGTTCGTCTTTTCAGTGATTCGTATTGATTGTGCTGTGCCTCTTCTTGAATAATTTGTGCGTTCTCCGTGTCGATGACCAAGTCATACCCAATGGCTCGCACGGCTTGTTGAATCGCTTGTGGTTGGATGCGTTTTTGATCATATTCAATGAGGGCGGTGTGATTCGCATAATTTACTGCCGCGTCCTTTATCCCCTCTGTTTTCTTTAATATTGACTCTACACTGACTGCGCATGCTCCACAGGTCATCTCTAACACTGGAAATGTTTGGCGGATAGTAGTCGTTTTATCTGGAGTAGTCAATTTCATCGTGCGAATGTCCTGGTCTAGTCTGTACTTTGATGAAACAAAAAATGTGAATGTTTAGATCGTTTTGTTAGTACAATTACTTGGAATTTTTCCACGGCCCAAATTTATGAGTTACCTCGCTCAGCGTATCAGCATAGGGCCCAAAAGGGTGATCAAAGGGTTTCGTTTCAATTTTTGGCCAGTCTCCCTTAAACTCCTTTTTTGGCCGAGGCATAGAGACAACATAGGCAGCTATATCCCAGGATTCTTCTTCTGTTAGTACGGGATTATCATAAGTAGCGCCTTGTGGCATATTGGCGCGAATGTATTTTGCGAAGTTTGAAATCCGGAATAAACCAGCTCCTGTATTGAAGCTATGTGTACCCCAAAGAGGTGGATAGACATAACTTTTTTCATTACTGGCTATCATCCCTTGTCCATTTTTCTGATGACATACCCGGCATTGAGTTTCATAAAGTTTTTTTCCTCTGAGGGTATCAGCCGATCTGTTTAAAAATTTTATTTCAATAAGTCCGGATCCTTTTGCCTTCGTTCCCTTTGGCACTTCGTGACCGACCCATGTAATATATGCCACCAACGCACGCATCTCTTTTGAAAGAGAATCAAGTGGCTTGCCGTTCAGGCTACGCTGTATGCAATCATTCACGCGTTTCTCAACGCTTTCTGCTCCACCAGATCGTGCACGGAATTTTGGGTAGAGTGATGCGACTGATCCAAAGTTGTTTCCATACGGTCGGGTGCCGGCATCCAAGTGACAATTCTGACAATTCATTCCGTTAGAAATAGAATCCACCATCCCTTTAGGGCCGAGATAAAAAGAGGTGTTGGCGATTAACTTCCTCCCATAACGAGTGAGGTCGTTGGAAATGTTTGCGGTGTCAGGAGCATGCCATAGCGAATCAATGCGAGTCGTAATATTCTCTTTTTTTACAGGCGTGCATGAAAGAGCAAATGCCACAAGAAAGAAGGATAGTTGACCGACTACTCTCATTCGATGTTGTGATTGATAAATTCTAATGCTCGTAGTTCCATCCAGTTCTCTTTTCTGCCGGCCAATGAAAAGGCAGTATGACCACCATGCTTTGGTGTTTCGAGATGCACATATTGGTGTGATCTGGCAAAATCAATGGGATAGCAGCTAGTAGGGAGGAAAGGGTCGCTCCATGCATTTACAACGAGCACAGGTTTTTGAATCGTTGGTAGGTAAGGACCGCACGAGGCTCTTTCATAAAAATCATCTGCATTCTTGAATCCATGCAAAGGCGCAGTATACCGATTGTCGAACTCACGGAATGATTTAATTTGATCAAAACCATCGGCATTGATCAATTCCGGAAAACGATTCGATTTATCTTTGATCTTAACACTAAGCTTTTTTAAAAAACGATTGAGATAGAATTTTCTGGACGGTTTGTCCAACTCGCTCGCGCTTGCTCCCAAGTCACAGGGAACAGAGAATACGACTCCCGTCTTTACAGTTGGATTTACTGCTATTCCCCGTTCACCCAGGTATTTCAATGTCATACTCCCACCCATACTAAACCCGATGAGAACAATAGTTTTGTAACCATTGCAATCTAGAGCATGTTGAACAACGGCTGCAAGATCTTCTGTGGCTCCATGGTGATAAAATCTCGGTAGGCGGTTAATGTCACCGCTACACCCTCGACAATTCCAGGCGATTGCATCCCATCCATTTTGAAAAAAATGCTTTGCCATTCCCTTTGCATAGTGGCGATCGCTATTTCCTTCCAAGCCGTGGGTGATAATGACAAGTTTCGAACTATCTTGTTTAAGGCAATCTAAGTCAACAAAATCTCCATCGTTCAATTCCAGCCGCTCACGTTGGTAAGCTACTCCCTCAATTTTGCGAAACATACTGGGTATAATTGTTTCCCAATGTCCGTTCCAATAGTAGAATGGTTTTTTGTACGATGAGTTTTCGATGATAGGCATGTGTTATGTATTCAACACATCAGAAAGTTCTGGAGATTTGTCAAAGACAGATCGCGCAAAGGGGCACAGCGGTAGAATTTTTATATGATTCATTCGTGCATGCTCGACAGCTTTAAGAACTAGTTGTTTACCGGCTCCTTGTCCACGGAGCTTATCGGATACATCCGTATGATCAATGATGATTATTTTTTCTCCGGCTTTAGAATAGGTCATTTCAGCCAAGCGCTCACTACCTACATCGATCACGAAGGCACCTTTTGAGCCGTGCTCAATTTGTTTTATATCCATCAAACAAAAATAAGCATTAGACTGATTTATACCTCGCACTTAAAAAGGTCATGACGACAAAGAGAAAGGCAACAACCATCAACGCAATTCGCAGAGATTGCCAATTGGCCAGTAGACCAATGATGGGAGGCCCGAACAAGAAACCTGAATAGCCAACAGTGGTAACCATAGCAAGCCCAACACCGGGAGGTAGATTTTTTGAATTACCTGCAATGCTATACGCGATGGGAACAATGGATGAAAGCCCAATACCGATGATAAATAGTCCGGCAATGACTGAATAAGGATTGTTAAAAAGCAAAGTAAGCGCAATACCCATAGTGGAAATGAGTCCGCACATCACCATCAGTTTACGATCGCCAAATTTCAAGCGCGCACCATCACCAAAAAACCGACCGATCGTCATTGCTAGTGCAAATGCGGATAGACCAAGAGGAGCAAGGGCAGGTGAGGCCATGGCAATATTTTCCATGTAGTTTGTACTCCAGTCAGCCATTGCTCCTTCCCCCAACATGCAACAAAAGGCAATCACTCCGATGCTTACCATTGCAGCGTTCGGCAGGCGAAAAGCTGGGCCGTCTACTTCCTTTTCTTTTGGCTTATCGTGAATTAGATGATAACGTGCCCAGGCTGCCGCTCCTACACTCATGGCGACAATGACAGACAAATGAACAAAAAGAGTGGTTTCTAATTTTACAAATAGGGCTCCACAAAAAGCACCGGCCACCATGCCAATACTAAAAAGGGCGTGGAACGAAGTCATGATTGGTTTTTCGTGAATCTTCTCCACCATAACCGCCTGCGAGTTCATAGAAACATCTAGCATGCCTGCCGTCAAGCCCATGATAAAAAATAAAACAACCAATCCAGGCAGTCCGGGCATAATCGGAACCAATGGAACAAATATGCAGTACAGGAATATTGAGAAGATGGTGATGCGCCTACTTCCATTTCGAATTATGAGCCAGCCAGTAAATGGCATTGCTAACAGTGCACCAACCGATGACGATAGTAGCACGAAGCCAAGTGTTCCGTTATCAATATCGAATAATTCCTGAACTCTTGGAAAGCGGGCAGCCAGATTGGCGTGGACAAATCCATTGATGAAGAAAATCAGTTTTACAGCGATGCGCGAGGGAGATATAGAAGAAGGTTTCACAGTGCTATTCTTTCAATCTGTTTTCGATATCCATTCTCTCATGCAAAATTCTTATTATTTCAATTTCTGATTCGCTTGATGTTTTGTAAAAAACAAGATGAGATTTTGCTTTGGAAGCTCTATATCCATTTTTAATATGGTTCATTGATTTTCCGCTCTCTTGGTTTTGACTGACATAATCCATCTCATTGATAAGTAGATTATAGTATCGGTCTGCTTGTTCAATAGACCAGTTTTTAAATGTATATAACCAGATTTGCTCAAGGTCGATTAGCGCTTGGTTACTAATCTTATAAGCTCTTCTTTTCATCTAAATTTATCGTGCATCTTTTTTAGATGTTCCTTCGAATCAAAATTCTTGACAAATCCACTCTTTTCACCAACGGTGAGTGCTTTTTTTAGTTCTTTTACTTTTTGTTCCTCAGATTCTAATAGACGTAAAGCTGTCCGAATTACCTCGCTAGCTGAGCTATATTTACCGGAAGCAACCTTGCTGTCAACGAAATCTTCAAAATGATCCCCGAGTAGCACGGATGTATTTTTACCCATATTTTCAGATTTTTAATATACCAATTCTTGGTATAAATGTAGTAATCAAAAAGGATACGTCAAAAACTATGATCTTGAAAAAAGGAGCAACTTATTGGGCAGTTTAAAGATGGCCAAGGCCGATCGCTTATTGCATTCCTTTCCTAAAATCAAGAGGCGGTTTACGATCTCCGATGAGGGACTTGTATTGGAATCCTACTCCCGTTTTTTCAAGCAACTCTTTTTTTGCTTTTTCAATCAATTCAGGATTGTTGAATAAATCAATAGCCGTCATGGTCAACGTTTTTGCAGCATTCGCCATTGCTTTTAATCCAATTCCATTGCTACCGGTAGCCACCGCCTGCCAAGAATGAGGTGGAACGCCTGGAATCCAAGCGGCAACACCGAGCCCTGCTGTAGGAACCACCCAAGTGATGTCTCCAACGTCTGTCGAGGCTGGAAAAAATCCTCCGAGATGAAAAGGCATTACTTGTTGTGCTTGATTTAAATCAGGTGCCTTAAAATTAAAACTTGATTGAATTTTTTTTGCAAACTCAATTTCCTCAGCCGAGTAATTTACACCACCTACTTTTTTCAAGTTGTCATACATTAAGTGAGATAGCGTTTCATTTGGCATGAGATTAAATGAACCTGAGATGACTTCATATTTCATCGAAGTCTCTGTACCAGTGGCTGCCCCCTCAGCACATTTAACAATACGATCCCACAGTTCTGCTAGCACGCGTGCATCAGGATGTCGCACCATGTACTCAACTTCTGCAAAATCGGGAACTACGTTTGCGGCCATTCCTCCTTTGGTGATCACATAGTGTATGCGCGCATCTGATGGCATATGTTCACGCATCATGTTAGTCATATAGTTCATGGCCTCTATAGCATCTAAGGCAGATCTGCCTTTTTCGGGCGCGGCTGCGGCATGTGCCGAGCGGCCGTAAAACCTAAATAAGGTTTGCTTGATCGCCATGCATGACTCAGGACTTGCATCATTTTTGTTTGACGGATGCCAGTGCAACACAGCGTCAACATCTTTGAACAGCCCATCGCGCACCATATATACTTTTGCGCCACCACCTTCTTCTGCGGGTGTTCCAAATAACTTAATGGTTCCTGATTTTTTATTTTTAGTGAGCCAGTCTTTCAATGTGATGGCGGCCGCTGTTGACGCAGTCCCAAACAGGTTATGACCACACGCGTGTCCAGCCCTTCCTTCAATAAGTGATTTTCTTTCAGGTACACTGTCTTGAGAAAGACCAGGCAATGCATCAAACTCTGCTAAGATTCCAATCACCGGCTTGCCAGATCCAAACGATGCCAGAAAGGCAGTTGGCATTTCAGCAATACCTGATTGAATAGCGAAACCTTCATTCCGTAACGTCTCTTGCAATAATGTAGTGCTTTTGTTTTCCTGAAAGCCTAACTCCGCATAACCCCAAATTTGTTTGGCGATTTGCGAATAGGCTGGATATTTCTTCGATAATTCTTGCAATGCGAATTGCTTGTCTTTTTCTCCATTGACTTTAAGAGTGTTTTGGGCTTGTCCGCAAATGCCAGCTAGTAAGAGGGCTAATGCTAAAAAGAATCTCATAGTTTTGGAGTTAAGATTATTTTAACAAAATACTAAAATATTGGTGAAAGTGAAATCAGTTTATGTGCCAGCGGTGTTGCATATTGCAAATGAAAAAAGTTATCGTTGCAATACATCAATGAAACGTCATCAACTTTGAACATTTAACAGCCTAATTAGAACCGAGCAAAAGTGTTAATTTTTCTTATTTGATTACTGTTTGTTGGAAAGCCTCTAGACATCGAACTGCCCGTTTCAAGCTTTCACAGTTTAGCATGGCCTCATCTATATTCCAGTGATTGAAAACGTATTCTCCTAGTCGGCCATTGTAGTTTGGTCCAACTTGGGCATTCTCGTTTTTAGGAGTAATATCTTCTTTGATAGATCTATTTCTGGATCTTGCAGCAATTGAAATCAATTTTCTCTTAGCATCCATTTCTGATTCTGGAGACAAAGGCAGATGGACAATACTGACCCCTAAATATTTTGAAAAACCTACACGATCAGCCAATAACCAAGCCTCAATTTCTCTTATCGCTACTCTAAATATGAGATTCTTATTTTTCGGAATTGCATTGAGCCAATTGTTAATTAACTCTGATGGACATTCATACTGGTCAAGATCAGTTAAAACAAAGAAAGGGATCGTCTTAGAAGCTTGATTGAAGCCTTTGATATTTTTCTTGATATAGCCAAAACCATTGCCATTGTAAGTGTTCCCAATGTAAAATTTATCTTTAAATCGGTCAATAATTTTGAGCATGACCATCTCGCTCAGATCATCTTCAAAGACAAAATTCAACGTGATCATTTCAAAATTCGAGTGCTAATTGATTTATTTTTTTAGGCTTAGTTCTTGGCAGAATTGCGGCACCCGGAGTCATTCCTTCTTCTAACATTGCTTTTATTTCCGGAAAGCTGTTTGCTGGTTTTATTTGTGTGCCTTCAGCCCTCGGCTCTAAAAGTAATATTTCATCCAATGATATTCCGATATCATTCAATATATCGGTACTATGTGAAGTGAGAATTATCTGTTTTTTCCTTTGCTTTTGAAGTTTATAGATTAAAGCAGGTATTTTTGAAACTATCGCACCATTCAGGGAAAGTTCTGGCTCTTCCAATAGAAGAAGCCCGCTGCCCTCTTGCAGAGACCAGAATAGTCCGATCAATCTAAGTGTACCGTCTGAAAATTGCTCTTCTCGTTGTTTCCCGGCTCCATGACGCCAGTGATCATATATTGCTTCAAGATGTGGTTTGCCACTTTCTTCGGTATAGTTCAATTCTTTAAGTTGAGGGACAGCAAAACGTAATGCATTTTCAATTCTTTTTAACCAAGCCTTTCTCGTATTTTCATTTACTTTCGAGATTCTTTCAAGAAATCCTTTGCCAAAAGGATCGCCTGGAAGATCGGGACCTGTAAAAGAGGACGGATGTTTTAGCAGTTGGGGAATTAAATGGAGGTAAAGAACGCTCTCCAGAAACTTGTTGATTTCTCTAAATTCTTTATTTGCATTGATCTGCTCTAAATAGGTTTGGGTTAGGCGTTCATTGTCTTTTTTATCCTCTTTGTCGGGTCTTTCAACGATAAGCTCCTTATTTTTCCAAACCCTTTCATAGGATAAATAGGGTAATCGATTTCCTCTAGATTCTTGTCGAATTCCGATGGCATATTTCCAATCTGGCAAATCACTTCCAAACTCAGACAAAGAAATTTCAAGTTCTACATCAGGGTATCTGCGCGCTGCTAAACATCTTATTTTTGAGATACCGCCACGATCAGTAACAGCTTTTTGTAACCCTCCACCGGGTTTTGAAATATCTCTAAGAAAACGAAAAGCATCAAGAAAATTACTTTTGCCAGCAGCATTCGGTCCCACGACAAAGACTCTATCCTTGAGCGAGATGTCCACATCTTGAAAGTTCTTCCAGTTTTTAAGCTTAATTTTTGAGATAATCACTTTTAAAGATAAGAAAAATGTACTTGAAATGCTTTAGTTCATATTTTATTTGCCACTACTTCGCATAAGCCACACTTCTCATTTCTCTAATCACCGTTACTTTTATTTGCCCTGGATACTGCATGTCTTTCTCAATCTTTTGCGAGATATCGAAGCTAAGTTGTGAGGCACGTTCATCGGTTGCTTTCTCTGCATCTACCATCACACGTAATTCGCGCCCTGCCTGAATGGCATAACACTTTTCTACCCCTTCAAAACTTAAACCTACATTTTCCAGGTCTTTTAGACGCTTGATGTATTGCTCCATCACCTCTCGTCTTGCACCCGGTCTGGCGCCAGAGATAGCATCGCACGATTGAACGATGGGAGAGGTGATGCTCGTCATTTCGATTTCATCATGATGCGCGCCAATGGCATTGCAAATGATCGGATGTTCCTTATACTTGATGGCGAGTTCCATGCCTACAATGGCGTGTGGCTTTTCTAATTCTTCGGGCCATACTTTGCCGATGTCGTGTAGAAGTCCGGCACGTTTTGCTTGCTTAACGTTCAAGCCAAGTTCTGCTGCCATGATCGCGCAAAGATTCGCTACCTCGCGTGAGTGCTGCAATAAATTTTGTCCATACGAAGAGCGGTAACGCATACGGCCGACCATTTTTATCAGCTCAGGGGCAAGACCATGAATGCCTAAATCAATGACTGTACGTTCCCCAATTTCTAATACTTCGTCTTCAATGTTCTTCGTTGTTTTAGCAACGATCTCTTCAATTCGGGCAGGGTGAATACGCCCGTCTTGTACCAAACGGTGTAATGAAAGCCTTGCAATTTCTCTTCTAACCGGATCAAATCCTGATATGATGATTGCTTCTGGTGTGTCATCTACAATAAACTCTACTCCCGTAGCGGCCTCAAGTGCGCGAATGTTTCGACCTTCACGTCCAATGATTTTTCCTTTGATATCATCACTTTCGATATTGAAAATAGAAACGCAATTTTCTACCGCATGCTCTGTTGCTGTGCGTTGTATGGTTTCCACGACAATTTTTTTGGCTTCTTTCGTAGCCGTTAATTTTGCCTGTTCCATGATTTCCTTGATATAAGAACTCGCTTTAGTCTGCGCTTCTTCTTTCATGGATTCAATCAATTGGTCTCGCGCCTGATCTGCCGACAGTTTAGAGATGCCCTCTAATACTGCCACTTTCTGCGCGTTGAATTTGTCGAGCTCTTCTTTTCTGCTTTTTACTAACTCGTGTTGGCGTGCAAGGCTTTGTCTTTCTTCGTCCACCTCGCCCTCTTTCTTTTTCAACGTTTCCAGCTCTTTTGAAATTTGTGCTTCGCGTTGTTTGATCTTTTGTTCGTTGCTGATGATTTGGTTTTTCTTGCGGTTGGCTTCTTCTTCAAACTCCTGCTTCATTTTAAAGAGCTTGTCTTTAGCTTCAATGATTTTGTCCTTTTTTAAATTCTCCGCCTGCAACTCAGCTTCTTTTAAGATCAATTTTGCTTTTTCTCTGGCGGATTCCTCATTCTTCGAAAGCTTTCTTTTGTAAAAGAGAGAGCCAATCAGCAAGGAGAGCAAAATCGTGGGGACGAGGGTGAAGAGCGCAATAATGATCCACTCCGCACCGGAAGGCATACCAAATAAGAATATCATATAATTAAATCTTTAGTGTTAAAAAACACCGGGCGACCTACTTGGTCTGGGCGGGAGGGAGTGAAATTGAAATTAGAGGGCTTGCGAAACCAATTGATTGAGGTGATTGACCTTTTCGATCACCGTTTCATCAATTACCTGAAGGCTTTCTTTTTCTGCCATTTTATCCACCAGGCAATCGAAGGCAACCATAGCGAGCAGATCCTGTTTGTCATCCAGACCAAACTGCTCGCGGTAACGCTTTATTTTCTCGTTGATGAGCTTGCCGGCTGCACGTACCTTCTCTTCTTCCATGCGTTTTACCTTCATGGGGTATTCGCGGTCGGCAATTTTTATTTTTACTGATAATTCGTCCATCAACTAACCGGGTTATCTGCTCAAGTGAGCTATGCACTTATCGATTTCTCGGATATACTCGTCTACTTTCCTTTTCAACTCCGAAACACTTCCGTCTTCCGGGTTAATATGGTCTACAATCTTAGTTATTTTAATCTGATTTTTAAAATTATGCAGTTGCTCGTCCCGTTTGCGAAGATCGGCTTTGAGCTCGTAATTCTCCAATTTTAGCCCCCTTACCTCATCTTTTACGGTTTTATGCTCATTCAGCAGTACCAGAATTTTTCGCTCCAGTCCGTTTAAGTTGGTCTTTAATGCTTCTTGGTCCATGTTCTTACTATTGAATGTTGAATTTTTAATGTTGAATTCGCTCTTTTAACCTACCGATATCCATCATTAAACAGCTGTCAAAATTACTTCCTGATTACAGCTTCGAATTTCGATTCAAATGCCACAATCAATTTGGTCATTGTTTTGTCAATCTCCTCATCCGTCAGCGTTTTTGCGCCATCCAGTAGTGTAAAGCCAAGCGCATAGGCCTTTTTCCCTTCTGGAATTTTATCGCCTTCGTAAACGTCAAAAGCTATAATGTCTTTGATCAAACTCTTCTCTGTTGCCAGCACCAACTCTTTCATTTCTGCAAAGCTGATCTTCTTATCGACTACAAAAGAAAGATCACGTCTTACCTCAGGAAACTTTGACACTTCCGACACAACGAACTTAGGGTTTGCCGATTTGAAAAGCAAGGCCGTACTCAGGTCAGCATAAAATATTTCTTGCTTGATGCCAAAATCTTTGAGTAAAGCGGTTTTCACCTTCCCCAACTTACCAATTTCCTTTGTGCCCTTCATGATTTTCATCCCATAATCAAACAAGGGGTCAACTAACGACTCTTGTTTTATATTTTCTACTGTTGATCTCTGAATGACGTGTGCCACTTGCTGAGCCAGGTCATAATAGCTCACATTTCGTGTTTTGTTTTGCCAGTTTTCACTTTCAATATTACCCGTTAAGTATATCGCCAAGCGTTCTTCTTCCTGGTACTTGCCTTCATCTGCATCTTTTTTCCAATAGACTTTACCAAATTCAAAAAGCTTTAAGTCTTTCTGCTTTCGGTTGATGTTGTAGGAGCAAACTTCAAGCCCGGTAAAAAGCATCGTTTGTCTGAGTATACCTTGCTCTTCACTGAGTTTGTTCAGGATTTCAACCGGCTCTCCGGCAAACGTCAATTGATGTTTTTGATGATAGGCTGCATTTGTCAACGAATTCGTGAGTATCTCGTAGAACCCGTTCCCTGCCAGCATTTCGCCCACGGATTTTTTGAATTTGTTCGGGTCCTTATCAAGAAACTCTGCCAGGTAATCGGTGCCTACTATTTCTGTCAGTTCGATGTTGTTAAAGCCATAGATGCGCAAAATTTCCTCTACCACATCGGCTTCCTGCGTCACATCTACCCGGTAAGGCGGAACGGAAACAGTGAAACGATCCTCTTTTTTATTTGAAACTGAAATGTCAAGGCTTTCAAGAATAGAAAAAATTTCTTCACGAGGAAGCTTTTTCCCAATGAGGCGGTTGACATTCTTGTCTTTTACTTCGATGACTCTATTTGCAACAGGAGAAGAATAGATATCCACGATTTCTGACGAGATAGCTCCACCGGCTAGTTCTTTGATCAAAAGTGCCGCTCGTTTTAGTGCATAAATGGTATTGTTAGGATCTGTACCTCGCTCGAAACGAAAAGAAGCATCCGTCTTTAAGCCATGATGCATTCCGGTCTTTCGTATATACTGCGAGGAGAAACAGGCACTTTCTAAAAAAAGATTGACGGTTTTCTCTGATACGCCCGACTTGATTCCACCAAACACTCCCGCGATGCACATTCCATTTTCGTTTGCGTCACAGATCATCAGATCACTGCCGGCAAGCGTTCGTTCTTTCTGATCTAATGTCAAAAACTTGGTTCCTGTAGGCAATGTTTTTACGATGATCTTTTTGCCTTCAATCTGATCGGCATCAAAAGCGTGAAGTGGCTGACCTGTTTCGTGCAACACAAAGTTGGTGATGTCTACCACATTGTTAATGGGAGTAAGACCTATTGATTTCAATCTATTCTTTAACCAATCGGGCGACTCATCAACTTTAAGACCTGAAATAGTTACACCAGAATACCGTGGGCAGGCCTCACTATTTTCTACCGTTACTGGAATGGTTAAGCTTGTATTGTCAATTTCAAAATGATCTACTAAAGGCAATTTTAGTTCGCGTTTTTTTGCCGCCTTAATATCACGCGCCACGCCTAAATGACTCGCGGCATCTGCCCGGTTGGGGGTCAGGCCAATTTCAAACACATAGTCGGACTGCACGTTGAAAAATTCGGTTGCCAATGTTCCATTCGCAATTTTGGTGTCAAGCACCAAAATGCCGGCATGGCTTTCACCGAGCCCTATTTCGTCTTCCGCGCAAATCATTCCTTCCGATTGCTCGCCTCTGATTTTCGCACTTTTGATAACAAATGGTTCGCCTTTCGTTGGATGAACTGTGGTGCCTACCGTGGCCACGACTACTTTTTGCCCAGCAGCTACGTTAGCCGCGCCACACACAATCTGAAGTGGACTTCCTCCACCTACATCGACTGTGGTTATAGAAAGTTTATCAGCATTAGGGTGTTTGCTACACGTAAGCACTTCACCAATGACCAAGCCTTTTAAGCCTCCTTTAACGCTTTCAAATGGCTCGACACTTTCCACTTCCAGACCAGTTCCGGTTAGTGTTTGGCCAATTTCTTCAGCCGATTCGGGGATGTGGATATATTGCTTGAGCCAGTTGTAGGAGATTTTCATCGAGGAAAATGTGAGAGTTGAATGAGTTAATCGAAGGCTTTTTTACTATAAATTCAAGTTGCAAAAATAAGGTTTTGACACCGTTATTCGAAGAGCTTGGAGAACTCCTCTGGAGTAAGATTAATTTCGCGTAGAATTTTATGAATTAATGGTCTTCCGAGGTCTCTCCCGGGATGATGAGGCAGCGTTGTATATCGCCCATCAGGATGTTTATAGAAAACATGACTTCCCTTTTGGCGAACAAATAAGAATCCAATTGAAAATAGAATCTTTTCAAACTTTTTGGAATCGATAATTGGAAGTCTGCTCATATCGACAAGCAATTTATTGAGCAAAACTAAATTTCATTGGTAAGAAGAGATAGGACGTGAAATCACAAAGACTAAATATTGACCATAACTTGTTGTGTGCCAACAAATTCAGACTGAATTCTATCTAAATCTATCTCAGCGAGCTCCTCAAGGCACAATGCAGCTACTTCTTCGAGATTTTTGTGAAGCTCATCCAGCGTCTCTCCTTGCGAATGTGCACCCGGTAGTGACGGGATATATCCGATGTAAAGACCTGTTTCCGAGTCTTTTTCGATATGAGCCGTAAATGTGTATCTGCCTTTCATAGCACTAAGGTACTACTTTATCTAATTTGGTTTCAATCATGATATTTCTTCTCACCAGCCTTTATCGCAATTTTCATGATGTTTTCTTTGGGCGGAAAAGGACAAGAAAAATTATCTGAATAAGCGCAGTATGGATTATAGGCTTTGTTGAAATCAAGGACGATGGAACTTGCTCCTGGTACTTTTTTCAAATCGATGTAGCGGCCAGCTCCATACGTTTCTTTGGTACTAGTCTCATCCGCAAAGGCAAGAAAGAGTGTTCCTTTGTAAGGACCTGCATCCATTATTTCCACGATCAACAAGCTGTTTTCCTGACCATCGAGGCTAAATTTTGCAAATGCAAATTCCAGATAACGTTTCTCCTTGCCATCACTCGTTGGCAGTACAATTACCTTTTTGTTTTCGATTGGCTCAAGGCTAGCTTTCAATTTGTATTTTAAATCGGGAGGAAAATAGTTGAGCTTGTTGACTACGACAGTTGCTTGTGCGGTGTCCACCGGCACAGAGGCTACATCCAGTGTACTTGCTTTGGTTGATCGAAAGGGAGAATCTTTATCATTTTTCATGAACTCATCCTTCTCCTGGCGTTCTTTTAGAATGGTGCTGATGTAATCTTCTGGCGAATCGGTTTTTGTAAAACTATAGTAAACCATCGTGGCCAAAAAAGCCGCAACCCCCAGTGCAATGATTTGTTTCGCTTTCATGTTGTCAATTCAAAAATCAAGATTTAAAGTTCAAAATTTGTTTTCGGTTTAAAATCTTGGATTTTGAATCTTGAACTAAATAATTCCTTCATCAGCAAAGCTATAATATTTTGAGCCAGCAATGATGAGGTGATCCAATAGTTGTACTTCCAGAAATTTTCCGGCTTCTTTTAACTTTTTAGTAAGATCAATATCGCTTTGACTGGCGGTTAGATTACCAGAAGGATGATTGTGTGCCACGATCACGCCACTGGCCAACTCCTCCAAAGCCATTTTGTAAATAATCTTTGGATCGGCCACCGTACCAGAGACACCGCCTTCGCTGACTCTTTTCTTTTTGATGACGCGATGGGCACGATTGAGTAACAGCACCCAAAATTCTTCGTGTGGCAAGTCCATCAAATCGCCTCGCAGTAATTCGAAGGCGTCTTTTGAACTGCTAATTTTTGGCTTCTCTTCACTATCGGTTTCTTTTCTTCTACGCCCTAGCTCTAGCGCAGCGACTATCGTGATGGCCTTTGCTTCACCAATGCCTTTTATCTTCATCAACTCTTTTACCGAGAGTTTGGCCAGTTCATTCAAGTTGTTCTTTCCGTGGAGCAATACTTTTTTGGAGACATCTACTGCGCTCAAGTTGGCCGTGCCGGAGCCGATTAAGATAGCGATCAATTCTGCATCCGAAAGAGCTGACGTTCCTTTCAGCAACAGTTTTTCCCGCGGTCGGTCTTCGGGGTTCCAGTCTTTGATGTTGAGGGGTTTGCTATCTTCGATTTTCATCAATGAAAGTTAGAAAAAAACTGTGTCACGCAAAGGCGCTAAGTCGCGAAGAGGATTCCGGGTCTTTACGCCCCATTTTTTTAGAAACTGGGAATCTTTCCAGAATTCTTGGTCACAAAAAAACCCTCCCCAACCGAAGTTAGAGAGGGAAAAATATTTTTTGGAAATAGAACTAAGCTAACGCGTTTACACGCTTCGCCAGCTTGCTCTTTTGGTTAGCAGCTTTTTTCCAGTGGATGACATTCTTCTTGGCCAACTTGTCGATCATGCCGCTCACTTCTTTTAAAAGTACCGCTGCTTCATCTTTCTTAGTAGTGCCAGTCAATTTCTTTATTTGAGTGCGGGTGGTCTTCGCCTGGTAGCGATTTCTTACGCGTTTCGTCTCATTTGCTCTGATTCTTTTCTCTGCTGATTTGTGGTTTGCCATATTGCTTTTCTAAAAGGACTGCAAAAATAAGGGCAATAAGCTGATTTGCAAGCACAAAGTCTTAAAATGTGTGGATAAGTGACTTTGAAGACCTATTTATTTTTTGGCCAAATTTCCCTCGAAAAGCAGCCAGGTGTCAGGATCCATTATTAGTTCTTGAGGTGGAAAAGGTACAATCAGGCTTGTTTTTGATGTTTTAGAGTCGATTTGAATTGTTTGAGAGTGGGTTTTACCATCCCGTCCCACCATTTTTAGGTCTAACGGAAAGCGAAAATATATTCCCGGCTGCACTTGAGAAATCTCTAGCATGACCTGGCTGGTTTTGGCGTCATAACGCCAAGTGCCGGTAATTTTAGGATGTCCTCCTTCATAAATCCATTGGTCGAAGAACAAACTCAGATTTTTTCCTGAAGCCGCCTCCATTGTTCTTTGGAAATCGCCTGTCATGGCATTGCCATATTTGAACGCCTCATAGTATTGACGGATTCCTTTCCAAAAATCCGCATCTCCAAGCTGGTGCCGAAGCATATGCAGCACCCATCCTGCTTTCTGATACGTATTGGTACTAAGCACTTTGTTGATATCGGTTAAGGTTGTGTCAACAATAGGTGCCGGATTTTTTTGGTAATACTTGATGACTTGATCGCGGTCAAGTAGTTGTTCTTTCACCAGGTGATCGCGGCCATAGGCTTGTTCTAAATACAAGTTTGCAAAGTAGGTGGCAAAACCTTCGCTTAGCCATACATGATGCCAATCATTTTCGCTCGCTGAATTGCCAAACCATTGATGAGCTTCTTCATGCGCAATTAATCCTTCGTGATCGCCCTTTCCGTTGACTGAGCTTTCAGAATAGAAGATGGCGTTGGCATTTTCGAGGCCTCCCCATCGAGTCTTCGACTGCACATTGGCCAACTTTTTAAAAGGGTACGCACCGATGTTTCGATGAAAATAGTCCAGCACTTTAACAGCGACCGCATAGTCATAAAATCCTTCTGCCCGGTTTTGGGGATAGACCCAACTCTCTACACTAATATCATCGACCTTGCCAGCATGCTGCACCGCAAATCGGGCAATACCCACCACCATGACTTTCACAGGGATGGGCACCTCTTCGCGCCAGTGGGTAAGCTTTCTTTTTGAATCAATAAAGCTCTCTTCGATTTTTAAACCATTGGAAACAACCGCATAATGCAACGGAGCTATGATTATAAAATCAACGGCAGATTTGTCACTGGGGTGATCGATTACAGGTAGCCAGTGGTGGCCGCGGTCGGGCCAATTGTCGCCAAAGAAGCCGCGGTCGCCATATTTGTTTTTGCCGATGATGAGCCCATCTTGGGGGATGCCTTTATAGTCTATTTCGAAGCTAAGTTGTTCATTGATCGCTATTCGTTGGTCGAGAGTGATTTTCAAGCGATCATTTTTATGTTGAAATGAAAGTGTTTTCCCATTTAGCCTCACTCCGGTGACCTCCATTCCAAATCCCTGGGCGTTCTTATTGGTAAGGTCAAGTTCAAATTCAGCGATAGACTTTTTGAACAGGATTAGAATAGATGCTTTTCCATAAATCACATCGGTGGAGTCATTCACTTCTAACTGAAAGGTGTACTGTTTTACATCGATGAACGGATTCCTCGGGTAAGGGTCGGTAGCAAACGAGGAGGTACCAATGAAAATGAAAAGTGAGAGAAACTTGTTCATCGTGTATAATTTTATTTCGAAAGGTAAAGATTTTACGCAAAGGCACTAGAGCGCCAAGAAAAGTATTCGGTTGCCCTTGGCGCGTTGACGTCTTTGCATGAAATTTGTATTCGAATGAAGCATTTTCAAAAGATATTGCTAATCACTATTCCGTTTCTTTTTTTTAGTTGGGGATTTTTTGCTCACCAAAAAATAAACCGACTCGCTGTATTTACCTTGCCCGTGGAGATGATTGGCTTTTACAAGAAAAACATTCAATACATCTCTGAGGCGTCAGTGAATCCCGATCGCAGAAGATATGCTATTCCTGAAGAGGCGCCTCGGCACTATATTGACTTAGATGAGTATGGCGATAGTGCTGCGACAAAACTGCCGCGCTATTGGAAAGATGCAGTAGCGAAATACGGAGAGGACAGCCTTACTCGGCATGGGATTGTGCCGTGGCATATCAATCGTATTTATTATCAGCTAAAAGACGCCTTCTTACTAAAAGATCCAGATCGGATTTTGCGCTTGTCGGCTGATCTCGGTCATTATATTGCCGATGCGCACGTGCCGTTGCATACCACAAAAAACTATGATGGTCAATTAACAGATCAAGTTGGCATTCATGGATTTTGGGAATCGCGTTTACCCGAGTTGTTTTTCACAGACTACGATTTCTTTGTCGGAAAGGCTCAATACATTCCAAATGTGCAATTGGCAGCATGGAATGTGGTGGCAAAAGCCAACCTAGCCCTTGATTCGGTGCTACGTTTTGAAAAGCAATTGTCTCAAAAAATGGGAGACAGAAAATTCAACTTTGAGTCGAAAGGGAAACAAACGGTGAAAGTGGTGTCCGTTGAATATGCCAGAAGCTACCACCAACGCTTATCGGGAATGGTGGAGCGACAAATGAGAGCAAGTGTTAAGATGATTGGGGATGTCTGGTATACGGCTTGGGTTGATGCGGGGCAGCCTGACTTAAAAATGTTAATCGACTATAAACCCACCGAAGAGGAATTGACACTGAGAAAAGAGGAGTTGAAAAAGTGGAGGGAGCAACGATTGTCGAATCCCCGATCACATGAAGCGGAAGGAAATTAGAAGCCTTCTCAAAAATATTTTTTGAATTACTAGGCGTCAGACGGCTGTATTTTACCCGGAATCAGCCGTCAGACGCCTTCAAGATATCGCTTGGCCCTACAATGCTACTGAAAAGATAATTTAACATCTTTGCGTTTACAATCCTCCATGACTTTAACTAACGATCAAGTAATTAAAATACGCAAGCAGGTTGTTTGGCTTATTGTCATTGCAACAACGATCAGACTGTTGTTGGCCTCACAGTTGGAATTGGCTAATGATGAGGTGTACTATTGGACCTATGCGCTATTTCCTGATCTGAGTCATTTTGATCACCCGCCCATGGTTGGTTTTTTGGCGCAGGTATTTACAGCCAATCTGTTTTTTACAGATGATTTTTTCTTGCGACTGGGAACCATTGTGTTATCGGCTGCTAGTACATGGACGATTTTCTGTATTGGGCGAAAAGTAAAACACGAATTGGCGGGACTTTATGCTGCCTTACTTTACACCTCTTCCATCTATTGCTCCATCATCAGCGGCTTTTCATTAATTCCAGACGCGCCTCAGGTGTTTTTCTGGTTGTTGAGTTTGAATGCGGCATTGGATGTGTTGCCCGCTGAGAAAATCACTAATGCGCATCGGATAAAGATGGTGGGCATTGGAGTATTTGCCGGATTGGCGATGTTATCGAAGTATCACTCTGTTTTTATTTGGATTGGCATTTTGTTGTACGTGCTTTTTCAAAATAGAAAATGGTTGCTGGATTATTCGCTTTATGCGTCAGGCATTATTTCTCTGTTGGTTTTTTCGCCAGTGATCATTTGGAATGTGCAAAATGATTTCATCAGCTTTACCTTTCATGGCGATCGGGTAGCTCCTGCATTCGAAATTCGACCCGATTATTTTTTCACAGAGATAGGAGGACAAATTGCATATAACAATCCCCTTAATATTATTTTGATCGTAATTGCGCTAGTGGCGCTGGCGAAGGGTAAACGCTTTTTGGATTCATCATTTAAGTGGATTCTGTTATTCAATGCGATTCCACTCTGGCTGCTGTTCACCGGTTTTTCTGTTTTTAGAAGTACGTTGCCGCACTGGTCGGGTCCGGCTTTCTTGTCGCTGATAGTGATAAGCGCTGTCTATTGGTCTGAGCGAATAGGCGTGCAACATCTTTCCGAAGCCAACACGATTCGTCCTTTGCGAATGTTGCTACCAAGTTATTTTCTAGCATTTCTTTTGGCGGCTACACTTTATGTAATCAATTATTCGCCATTCCCGTTAGGGAAGCAATCGGATGTTCAAAATTTTGGAGAGTACGATTTCACACAAGACATGTTTGGCTACGATCAAATCGAGGATGCCTTTAAACGAATTGCTGCAAGAGAAGAGTCGAATGGTTTGATGAAAAAAGGATCGGGGCTGATTTCCAACAAATGGTTTCCGGGCACTCATCTAGATTTTTATGTTGCTCGACCCCTTCACCGCAAGTTGTTTTTGATTGGCAGTCTGAATGAGATCCACAAGTATGCCTGGATCAATGAGCAACGGGGTGGGTTAGAAAAGGGACAAGACTATTATCACATTGCCGTGAGTAACTATTACAAGAATCCAACTGAAGCGTTTGGAAACTACTTCGAAACGATTGAACCTCTTGACACCGTTCGTATCACAAGAGGAGGCGAGACGATGCGCTACGCTTTTTTTTATCGATTGAAAAATTACCAAGGAAATTTCGAGAATCCGTTAACGCATTGATATGCTGGAAACATTATCACCCATAGCTATTAAGTTTTTCCGGTTTGTGCTGGTGGGGGCTTCCGGTTTGATAGTTGATTTTGGTCTCACCTATTTATTCAAAGAGAAATGGAATATGAATAAGTACATGGCCAATGGAGTTGGCTTTTTTATGGCCGCCACCAGCAACTTTTTCATCAACCGCTCTTGGACGTTTGCAAGTGTAGACCCAAACGTGGGCAGTCAATACGTAAAGTTCATTTTGTTCTCACTGGTTGGGCTAGTGATCAATTCTATGATTGTGTGGCTGCTGAATGATCGCTTAAAAGAGAACTTTTATCTTTCAAAAGCAGTAGCTACCATTATCGTTACACTTTGGAATTTCCTCTCTAACTTTTTGTTTACGTTTCGGTAGGAACAAAGAAAGCTCCGGGAAGGAGCTTTTAGGTAATTAAATTTTTCTGCTTAGTTAGAGGTGGTTGAGTCTGACGGTGCCATCTCCTCACTAGGTTCGGCTGCTGGACTGTTCTCCACCAATTGCTTCAGTTCCTTCAGCCCATCTTCATATTGGCCTCCGAGCATCATTCCCATCGTTGCCCACATTGCTTTGCCACCAAGTCCAATGTTTTCGCCATCATAGGTCCAGGTAACGTTCGTCCCATTTCCTTCCGGACTTAGTTTAAACTCTGCCCATATTTTACCTTCCATACCCTCGAAAACCAAACCGGTTTTGACGCGCTCATTTTCAACGCTTTCTTCTACCCATTGAGATCCTTTACCCAAAGTTTCTCCATCCCAGTTCATTTTGGCACCGACCCCCGCTTCAGGGCCCTCAAAAGTCTGCTTGGCTTCGGGATCCATCTTGCTCCAGGGTGACCAAGCGGTAAAACTCTTCAGGTTGTTCAAGTGTGGAAAAATGGCCGATGCAGGCGCATTGATCAGAATAGACTTTTCGACATGTCCTTTAGAAGGCTGAACCAGAACAAAGGCGAACGCAAGGGCCAGAATACCGATTGCGACAAAGCCGATAATTTTTAACGCTTTCATAGTTTAGGTGTTTAAGGGTATTTGGGATGTCGAAGTTAAACAAATATGTATTCAAAAGATTGCTGAATTGACCAAAAAAATGAAACTTAGGGTCAGTAAACCCAAATCCAATGAACCTATTTAACAATCCAAATCAAATTCCACAGAGTTATGGCCTTAAGATAGCTGCAGGCCTGATTGCTTATTTTCTTCTGATGAAGGTGACTGGCCTTAGCCATATCGTAGAACTACGATTGCTCAATCTTCTCGTATTGGTGGTTGGTGTATATTTTGCATTGAAGAAGTTTAAAGATACACATGGTAAGCACCTCAATTATTTTTTGGCGTTGGCGACTGGCGTAGGCACGGCAGCCATTGGCTCATTAGTATTTGCGTTGTTTCTTTTTACATGGATGAAGTTGGATTCAAACATGATGCAGGAGATTATCAATAAAGAGCCTATGGGGCGCTATCTGAATGCCTACATGGCATCGTTTATAGTTGCCCTAGAGGGCGTGTTCTCTGGCTTGTTTGTCACGTTTGTGTTGATTAACTATATCAACACAGATGAAGTGGGAGGGGCTTAATTAAACTTCGCGCCTTTTTTATCGATCGATTTCAAAAACCCATTGCAACCGCTTCAAGTGCAAAATGATCAGAAAGATCTTTGTTGCCATTACGCCAAGGATACCTGATGATTTGTACCTTTCGTTTTGCGATTGTCAGATTAGAAGTCATGGGTCGGAAAAGGAAATAGTCTAGCTGTAAACGAAATTCCTTTCGTTTTTTGCACAGGTCATTGTTGGGTCGGTCCATTGTAAACTGTTGTTCCCCGTCCAATTCACCATCGCTTGCTTGAAGTGTTTGTAGCATCGTTTCATATTTCGCGATTCGTTGCTCAAAATTCTTGGGTAGATTGTCAGGTATGTTTTTCGGTAACGTTTTGATGGTATTAAAATCTCCGCAAATGAGCTGCGGGATGCCGTTTTTGCTGTAGGCTTTCAAAAGCTCATCATATAATTGTTGATACTGGCTGTACATCGTTTCTTACATTCCAAATGCTTGCAGATGGGTGCCAATAACATGGATGGGTTTCCCCTTAACTTCAATCTCAGCCAGCAACGCGCCTTTTCTGGATAGTCTATCGGGTCCGCTGCGATCGTTGAACCTGATTTCTCTTACTTCTTTAATGGGGTGGCGACTGAAAATCATCACACCACCATTTGTTTTCAGGGCGATGGATTTTTTGTTGAGGACGTTAGTTTGAGCAGGAAATTCAGATTGAAGTTCTTTTGCAATAATCCGTCTACTCCTTCGATAGAATAGCTCTTGAAAAACCACCACATCATAGGGGCTATACTTCAATTGCTCGGCAATGATCTTGGCTCTTTTCGCTTTTCCATTGTGATTGATTCCTCGTGGCAACATCTGAATGTTCCATGATAAAATTTTAAGCGAATCTTGACCTTGGCAGAGAATGGAAACAAGAACAAGAACCCCACTCAAAAAACAGGATCGCATACTAAATGCTATCTCTTATAGCTTTTGAACCAACTACCAATCGACATCGCCAACACACCGAGTACAGCTTCTTTGAAAATCCCGGCTGACATTTTTGATTGACCGAGCGTGCGATCAGTGAAGATAATGGGGACTTCAGTAATTTTAAATCCATACTTCCAGGTGAGAAATTTCATCTCAATTTGAAAAGCATACCCGATAAACTTGATGTTGTCAAGTTGAATAGTTTCCAGCACCGTTCTTCGGTAACAAACAAAACCAGCAGTAGTATCGTGGATTGGGAGGCCGGTGATGAAGCGAACATATTTGCTTGCAAAGTAGGACATCAGCACCCGACTCATTGGCCAATTAACAACATTCACTCCTTTTGAATACCGTGAGCCAACGGCCAAATCATGGCCTTCTTCTTCGCAGGCAAGATACAGTCGCGTAAGGTCTTTTGGGTTGTGCGAAAAATCCGCATCCATTTCCAATAAGTAGTGATATCCCTTTTTTAGACCAAATTTAAACCCTTCGATATAAGCTGTTCCCAGTCCCAATTTGCCCGCCCGCTGGAGTAGATGCAGCCTTGTTTCTAGTGCGTTGTACTTTGCCTGAAGACTCTTTACAATATCGGCTGTCCCATCCGGTGAGTTATCATCTACTATCAAAAGGTGAAAATCTTTTGGCAAAGAGAGCACCTCATCTACAATCGCTTGTATGTTTTCTTTTTCGTTGTAGGTAGGAATGATGACTAATGCGTTGCTCAAAACCTTTGGGTTGATAACAAAACTATAAAAAAGGAACGTTTATACAATTGATTAATTTTACGGCATGACAAAATGTGTTTTTCTAGATCGCGATGGTGTTTTAAACGAAGACAATCCCAATTACACCTATTGTGTTGATCAGTTCAGAATTTTACCCGGAGTGCTGGAAGCGTTACGCGAACTAAAGTCTGCTGGCTATTTGTTGGTGGTGGTGACCAATCAATCCGGCATTGCCCAGGGCATTTATACGCAGGCCGAAATGGAAGCCTGCCATCAATATTTGCAAGATGCTTGTGGGCATCTCATTGATCATTTTTATTTTTCACCTTGTCACCCGACCGTTTCGGCCTCATTGGCCCGCAAGCCGGGCACGCTCATGTTTGAAAAGGCCCGAGCCAAATTTAGCATTGATTTTTCCGCTTCCTGGATGGTAGGCGATCGTGGTAGGGATATTATACCAGCCAGGCAGTTGGGCATACGGACCATTCAGATAGGCCATGACATTGAACCCGATAATAAAGCGGACTTTGCTTGTATGAGTTTGCAAGAGGCTGCATCTTTGATAAGGAATCACTTAAATCAATGCTAACATAGAACAGCTTCTCAACAAAAAGGGTGAGGCTAAACTGACCCGCTTACTTTTAATTTTGTTGGCTTTTGTCTCTTGGGTGCTTGGGCTTCCTCATAGCCTAAAATCTTCATCATGCTTTCGCTGGTTTGCTCGCTGGCAAAAAGTTCGGTAGAAAGCTCGCCATCTTCATTGCGATCAATGAGAACGTGCTTGGGTGCAGGAATCAGACAATGTTGAATGCCACCATAGCCTCCCAATGATTCCTGATAAGCCCCTGTATGAAAAAAGCCAATATGCAAAGGCTCTTCGTCCGTAATCATCGGCAAGAAAACTTCTCCCGTATGTGCTTCGGAATTGTAGTAGTCCTGACTGTCGCAGGTAAGGCCTCCAATATTTATTTTGTGATAGGGGTCGTCCCACTTGTTCAACGCCATCAAAATATACTTCTGATTCATTCCCCACACATCGGGTAGATGAGTGATGAACGAGCCATCAATCATATACCAAAGCTCTTTGTCGTTTTGTAGTTTTTGATCTACTACAGAATAAAGTACGGCTCCGCTTTCGGCTACTGTAAAGCTGCCGAACTCGGTGAAGATGTTGGGTACGGGTACGTTGTTCTTTTCACAGATCCACTTGATGTTCTCCACGATTTGTTCAATCATGTATTTGTAGTCATACTGAAACGTCAACGAAGTTTTTACTGGAAATCCGCCACCAATATCAATCGAATCAAGTGTAGGACAGATTTTTTTCATTTCGCAATACTTGAAAATAAATCGGCTCAATTCACTCCAATAATAGGCGGTATCTTTTATTCCAGTATTAATAAAAAAGTGAAGCAGCTTCAGTGATGCTTTGTTGCTGGTCGCAATTTTTTCCTTGTATAATGTATTAATGTCATTGTACCGAATACCCAGGCGAGACGTATAAAACTCAAACTTCGGTTCTTCATCGGCAGCCACACGAATACCTACGTTGTAAGGCTTTGTCACATTCTTTTCATAGGTGTCTATTTCGCTCAGATTATCGAGAATGGGCATGCAATTGAAGCCATCGTTCAATAGGTCCGTAATGTAATCGCGGTACCTGGGCATTTTGAACCCGTTGCACAGAATAAACGTCTCTTTGCTAATTTTTCCGCGACCATAAAGCGTTCGTACAATCGGAATGTCAAAGGCTGATGAAGTTTCGATGTGGATGTCGTTCTTTAATGCCTCTTCCAGCACAAAATCATAGTGTGATGATTTGGTGCAATAGCAGTAGGTATACTTGCCATTGTACTTAAACCGCTCCATGGCGTTATTAAAGGCTGCTTTTGCGAATCGGATATTCTCACTAATCTTTGGGAGATAAGTGATTTTTACAGGCGTTCCATATTGTTTGATGATGTCCATCAACGGCACATCATTAAACAGTAATTCGTGGTTTCTAACCTTAAATTCCTTTTGTGGGAATTCGAAGGTTTGCTCAATTAGTTCGCGATAGCTCTTCATTTCTTTACGAGTTGTTCGGTGGTGGGCTGGTGGAGGTCTTCGAACAACGCTGAGCGATCAACCAACAACCTAAAAATTTGGGTGCAATATTGCCATAATTTTGCCATCTTTGCAATAATTCAAGCGGTATGGTTAGCTACAGTTCCTTGGTTTTTGCAATCGCGCATGCGCTCCCCGATTTCTGACGGGATTTAGCCAAAGAACGTTTGTTTTTACCGGTAGTTAATCATTTTATACAAATCATATTTTTGTGAAGGGGAAAGAAATAAAAATCATTGAGGTAAAGTCAGAAATCGGAGCCGGAACACGCGGTGCCAGTTTGGGCGTGGAGGCGATGAAAATCGCCAGCCTGGATTTGAAGTCAGACTTGTTTAGAAAATACGATTCAATTGAAGTTGAGAATGTCAACGAATTGCTTTTCGATGGTGCCGAGCATGCCTATGCTAAGTTCATTGATGGCGTTTTGATCATGGAAGAACGTGTTTGCCTGGAGGTGTATGAGCAGCTGTTCGATGATTTCTTTCCATTGATTATGGCGGGTGATCATTCTACAGCCTATGGCACAATCGCAGGTATAAAGAAGGCCTACCCCAAAAAGAAATTGGGCGTTGTGTGGATCGATGCCCATGCCGATATGCATACGCCTTTTACAACTCCTTCTGGCAATATGCATGGAATGCCCCTTGCTATGGCGCTTGGCCTCGATAACTTTGAGTGTAAAGTGAATGACCCACGAGGTGAAACGTTGGATTATTGGGAACAGATCAAAAATGTGGGCATGCAAGGGCCAAAGATTAATTCGGAAGATCTCGTGTACATAGCTGTTCGTGATTTTGAGAAACCGGAAAATTACCTGATCAATAAAAATAATATCAACTTTATTGAAGTAGAAGACATCAAAAAATTTGGTGCAGAGCCAATGGCGCAAAAGGTATTGCAGATGCTCGATCACTGTGACTTGATTTATGTTTCATTTGATGTAGATGCCATTGACAGCCGCTTTTCAACAGGCACTGGTACACCAGTACCCAATGGGCTTACCGTAGAGGAAGCAAAAGTGATCAATGCCGAGCTTTGCAAGGATCCTCGCGTGTGTGCATGGGAAATCGTAGAAATAAACCCAACCCTGGATACCGAGAACAGAACAGCGGAAAGTGCGTTCGAGATTTTGGAAGCCGCTGCCAAATCAGTTGAGACGCGGCCGGTGTTAGCCGAGTAGTTAATCCTAATCTGTTACTTTTTTCTCAATATCCTCAATAGCAAAGAGATCGATCTGTCCAAAAGCCTCAACGTAAGGCTGATGCATGTAATAACCTTTTTCGAATAGACTCTTTGCCTTCGCTATCTGCTCTTTCGCAATTTGTTTTCTACCCTGTTCAAAGTTAATCGTTGCTAGGTGATAATAAGCATCAGACGAAGAGGGGTAATATTTAAGACATTTTTCTAAGTCGACTACGGCCTTTTCATATTCTCTTAACTTCATAAACAAAATGGCCCGATGGATAAACGCGAATACGTCTACCCAATCTTCACCACTTTTAGCAGTTACCTCATTGATATATTTAGTGTAATAGTCTAATGCCTTTTCTTCTTCGCCTAGTTGAAAATAAGCAAGCCCTCGAAGATAGTCAACACTCATGCTTTGGGGATAATCTATAAAACCAGGCGTTAGCGTATCTGTTGCATTAAAATCAGCAATGGCAGATTCATAGTCTCGGTAGAAGAACAATTTCAGATAACCTCGCCATCCTTGCCAGGTCACTGGATCAAGCTCAACCGCTTTGTCAAAAAGTGGTTTCCATTCATGGGAAATGCCTCGCTTTAAGTAGGGAGCTGATAATTCTCTCCATGCAGCTGCATTAGTGGAATCCAGCTTAATCGCATATGCAATAAGTTCCATGTTTTTTGGACTCCCTTGGTTAAAATTTTTCTCTCCATCTTCTAAATATTCTATTGACATCCTTCTCCTCTCAGAAATTGAATAGTCTTTATAATTGTCAGAGTTTTGACAATTTGAAAACGACAATAGAGCGAATAAACTAAGGCAAAACTTCAATGATTTTACCATCACGCATTTTGTAAGTTAAGTATATGTTATAATCCCTTGATTCATTCTCCAGAATGCCAGGTTGCCATTCTTTAAATTGTTGAGTAATTGAAAATAAATGCGAAACCAATTCTTTATTAAATTTTTTTGGCTTTAAATCCAGATCGTTTTCTATGATCTGATATCGTCCTGCCGACCCTTTGCAGTTGACAACGAAGCGAAAGGTTAAGTAACCAGACTCATTTCCAATCGCAGAATATTTCTTTGCAATAGAATCTCGCAATGCTCTCTTTCCATATTTATATCCAGCATAGGGTTCGAAGTTGTAATATTCGTAGATACGATCACTGCATGTTTTAAATTCCTTGTCACCCAAAGCAGTAGCTGGATCAATGTATCCTATATCGTGAGAATACTTCTTACTCTCTTTTTTGCAAGAGAGCAGAATAACTAAAAATCCGATGCAATAAAAAGTGCTTTTTAATGGAGTATTCATTCAAACCAACTAATTCGCCTTTGCCAAATTCACAATCACTTCCCAGTTAAACTGAACAAACTTATGTAGCGATTCTTCCAGAATGCGCTCCTGGTCGCTGTGGGCGCCAAAACCTTTAGGCCCATCTTCTATGTCCGTCATCGGGCCGATGCCATAACACTCCACACCTTTTGCTCTTAGGAAAGCCATGTCGGTGGCGCCTGTTGGCATGGTTGGAATTGTAACGGTATTGTAAATTTTCTTAACAGCCGCCTCAGTTACTTTAAACGCATCAGATTCTAGCCGTGAAGGTCTGGCGGATGGGCGCAGGTTTCTTGTGTTAGGTACTATCTCAATCTGCGAGTCGTTAATGACGCGTTTCATCTCAGCTAACAACATTGACATGTCTTCATCGGGCAAAGCGCGAATATCCAATGTGGCTTCGGCTTCACTGGGGATTACATTGCTCAAATAGCCACCCTTAAAAATATTCGGAGAGATAGATGTACGAAGTGTGGAGTACATTCGTGGCTCTTTGGCTGCGAAGTACTCTTGTGCTTTTTCGGCCTCTTTGTCGTTCACCACAGCAAGGTAACGTGCTGCATCGGCAGGGTTGCTAACGGATGCCAGTCGTGTAAAAAACGCGCGGGTTGTTTCGTTCAAGCGCATGGGTGTTTGCCACGCTGCAATTTTCGAAATCGCTTGCGAGAGATGCACGATCGCATTGTCTTGCAAGGGAACTGATCCATGTCCAGCGGTGCCGCGTGCGATTAGTCTTGCACCTCTCGGCACTTTTTCAGTAGTAGAAACTGCCGCATAAACTATTTTGCCATCTTTGCGCGTGACGCCACCACCTTCGGCAAAGCAGAATTCTGCTTCGATATCCGCCCAATGTTCGTTCACCATAAAATCAATACCCACTTTTGTATTCGATTCTTCGCCTGCTTCTGCTAAGAATATCACGTCTCTATCCAGCACGATACCTAATCGTTTTAGCTGCAACATCACCATCAAAGCGGCCACCACATTGTCTTTGTCATCTACCGCACCGCGTGCATACACATAACCACCATCGCGAGTAGCTGAAAAAGGAGGATGGATCCATTTAGTCGAATCAACACTGACCACATCCGTATGTGCCATGATCAATACAGGTTTTTTGTTGCCGTTTCCTTTTATGCGCGCTACCAAGTTGGGGCGCTTGGGGTCGTTGGAAAATACTTTTGTGGAAATCCCTTCTTTGTCCAAAACTGATTTGAGGTACTCTACCACTGGTGCTTCGTATCCAGTAGCTACGCTCGAGTTAATCTTTAAGATGGCTTGAAAATGTTTGAGTGTTTCATCCTGCAATTTTGCCCAATCGGGTTGTTTGGTTTGGGCGTGTGTGAAAGAGAGTGCCAGAGTAAATAAAGGCAAAAAAAGGAATTGTAATGAGAAGCGCATATCGTTGGGTTTAGGTCAATATTTGGTAGGGCAAGATAGGGATTTTGCGCCATGGGCAGAATTTTTTTTTACGCTAAGGGCTTGATTTCAGGTGACGGTAAAATTGAGAAAACACTTGTGGACGCGTATGCCAGATGGAAAACGAGTTGAAATCATCCCTGCAAATTCATTTTTTTAGTTTAAATTTGCAGGGATGATCCAAAGGCATATAATTCAACTTATAATTGATCGGGCAAAACGCTTTCCCGTAGTAGGCGTAATTGGACCACGGCAAGTGGGTAAAACAACACTGGTCAAATCGATCCTTAAAGTGACCCCCAAAGATACGGTCTATCTGGATATGGAACTGCCATCTGATCTCAATCAGCTTCGTGAACCTGAACTATATTTTAAGGAAAATATAAAAAGAACCGTGGTATTGGATGAGATACAACACAAACCAGGACTATTCCCCGTAATGAGATCAATGATAGATGCCAATCGGAAACCCGGAAGATTTATTGTTACCGGGTCGGCTTCACCAGATTTGCTTCAACAAGGGTCTGAGACATTGGCCGGGAGAATCATCTTTTGTGAATTGGGTCCTTTGTCATTGGTAGAAACAAAGTACATGGAGTACCAGAAACTTTGGTTGAGAGGTGGATTTCCTGGCGCCTACTTGGCAAAAAGTAACAAGGACAGTTTTGAATGGCTCAATAGTTTTCTAAGGACTTACGTTCAGCAGGATATTGCCGTATTAGGGTTATCGATAAATAGGTCGTTGGTGATGCAGTTGTTACAAATGATCAGCAGTACTAATGGGTCAGTCATCAATTATAGCTCTCTTTCAAAGTCGTTGGGTGTTTCAGTAACCACCATCATGAAGTTTGTAGATATTTTGGAAGATACTTTTATGGTGCGCAGGTTAACCGCCTATCATCACAACATTAAAAAGCGGATTGTTAAGGCACCCAAAATATTTATACGTGATACCGGGTTACTTCACACACTTTGGAATACCCATAGCATTAAAGCTTTATTTGGTCACCATTTACTTGGGCATTCATGGGAAGGATTTGTGATTCAGCAAATTGCTACTCACCTGCGTGATGACGCCCAATTGTTTTATTACCGAACACAAGACGGCTCTGAAGTGGACTTGATTATTGTGAAAGGCAATAAACCTTTTGTTTCCCTTGAAATTAAATTTACAGATAATCCGGTGTTGACCAAAGGAAATCATCTGGCCATTGAGGACATAAAAGCTAGGCATAATTTTATCGTGACTCCTTCAGCTAAAGAGCATCCATACAATAAAAACGTGCGAGTGGTCAGCCTTCCGGTAGTTTTGAAAAGATTACAAGAACTTAACATTTTGATTTAGTCGTTACCTTATATCGTTTTTCGCTTTGGGGAAGATGCTGATCTGTGCCCCATCCGTGTTTCGTAACCCACGAAACTCTTTTTCACATTTGCTTGATTCGTGAAGATACGAACAAAGGCGCGGGTAGTGTAAACTATTCTTTTTCTGAAAGGTCAATATGTAAAGTCTTTCCAGGGCCCCCAAGTTCCATCAGGGTTTCGTCTTCTAATTTGGCGATCATTGCTTTCTTGAACAAGCATACCAGAAGCATCATAAACGCTTACCATATTTTTATGATTGTAACTGCACAGGTCATCCGCGGGTAAATTCGCCTCCTTTAAAATATAGGTTACTGTGGTTTCCGTTCTTTCTTGAGAATCCGGATTACCGGAAATTATCTTTGTTACTCTCCCTTTTTCGTCTAGCGAGAATCTCGTTACTATTTTTTTTCCGTCATCTATCACTGTTTGGATTACCTCATTTGCACTTACTTTAAACTCAACGGATCTTCTAGAATTGTCAGATCCGACATAATCGGTATAAGTCTCCTTGCCCGAGACTCTCAAAGTTCTGGACCATCTAGGTTTAAATACATACTGATTAGAAGCATAGGTTAGTTCAGAATAGTTCGTTACAACCTCAGTGTCGTTTTTCCACTCAATTGTAACAGAACTTTGAAGAACATCTTTTATAAGTGTCGGCTTTTTTATATTACCTTCCCCTTGAAGTTCATGCTTTTCCACCTTGGTAATGCGATTGCCTTGATAAGTGATAAAAAATGAATTAGTAACAAGACGCTGCTTTGAGCTACGACTCCACGAATTTGTGATTTTTGTAACCCTATTCAGTTGATCATATTCTACATTAATTCCCTCTAAGCTTAGATTTGTTGAATTACACGCTGATGTAAAAATGGCACCAGAAAGCACATTTCCATTATAGTAGTAAGCTGACAAGACTCCTTCGTTGGTTACTTTCCCTCGATCAGGAAACCAATTCTTAAAGTACTTCATGCCCGTTAACTTCTTTGACTGATCGAAGACAAGTTCACCAGGCACAATGAACCCATCACTCAAAATGCCTTCTACAAACTTGAAGGCAAAAGCTAGTTCAAGATGTTTTTTTGTTTCTTGCTCGGATGGCGGTGCGGCTGGAACAGAAGATTGAACTGGATTCGTAGACTGAATTCCAACTGGATTTGATGACTCAGTGGTTTTTGAATCTGTATTAGCAGAATTTGGCTTCTGTACCGGAATTACAGCTTTGGATTTTTGCGCAAGGATAGCTGCCTTCAATTGAAGCGGTTTTATTTCAGATGCGCTGAAACGAGCAGGTGAAGTGAAGCCAGCTCTTTCAAAATGCCGAGAAGCGTTTGGAGAATTCTTTAATTCTTCTTTTAGCAAGTTCAATTTTCTAAGCAATAATTTACCATCTGACTTATCATAGTCGTTATCGACTACCTGTTGTGCACTAATGGATGATTCATCGGTCAAATCAAGCCACATTTGAATTTTGCTAAGGTTAAGTAGATAAGCGTATTTTAATTTTCTGTTCTTTTTGTCGTCACTGGCTAGTTTATCAGCGTTTTCACGGAGATACTGCATCGTTGGTAATAGCTTTTCACGTATCACTTTCACGTCATCTGACGGTTTGATACTGGCAAAGATTTCCTTGGCCACCTTCAGTTTGTCGTTGAATTCAGCATACTCTGGTGATTTCTTTAAATCAATGTGCCAAAATATTTCAGATTCGTTGGATTTGACAAAATCATACTTTTCGCGAAAGCTATTGAGCTCGGCTAGAAACATAGAATAGTACTTTTCTTTAAAGGCCTCTAACCTTTTATCATCGGTACCTTTAAATTGTGAACTGGCTCCTTCCTGAGTAGGGTATTCTCCTGAAGTGATAATGACCAAGTTTTGTTGACTTGCTATGGCACTATTCATGATGAGTCGTTGATCAGGCGAAACTAAAACCTTAAATGTAGTGGGAGCAGAATACGATGTTGTTGGAATGTAGGTTTTCGTAGTGACATTTTTGCCACCTTCATAAACCGTTTGCTCCTTCGTTTTAATTTCTTCAGAAATTTTCTTGAAGTCTTCAATGGTGATTTCGATGTCTATGTCAGCTAAACCATTGATGTAAACAAACCCGTCAAGCTTAACTGAAGCTTCAATCTTGTCTGAACTAAGTCCGATTCGATTCAAGTTTTCGCTATCAGCAAAAATGGAAACTGAGTAAGTTTTAAGACTTGTGAGGTCTTTTATTAAAGGAAGGTGGACAAAATTATGAGTCCATGTTTCTTTGTCAAGATCAATTTTTTGGGAATAACATTTGTCAGACAAAGAACCAATGATTGCGAAAAAGATGATTATGCGTTGAAACATGATGATTAAGATTTTAGAATGCCAAGTTATGCGTATTTTTCGGATAGTCGTTTTTTTAAGGGCTTTTTTGAGTCAATCAATTTTTTTAAGTGAATTCAAAAATTCAAGATTTAAAATTTGTAATCTGAAAATCTGTAATACTAAAATGCTATTTTCGCACCAAATTCTAACAACGTCATGAGCACAAACCGCCCTATTTCCGCTTTTATTGAGAAAAATTACTTGCACTTCAACTCGGCCGCATTGGTGGACGCTGCGAAAGGCTACAAAAAACATATTGCCGAAGGCAAAAAAATGATGGTGACCCTCGCAGGAGCCATGAGCACAGGCGAGTTGGGCATCAGTTTCTCAGAGATGATCCGCCAAAATAAGGTGCACATTATCTCATGCACAGGTGCCAACCTAGAAGAAGACATCATGAACCTGGTGGCGCACTCGCACTACCGCAGGATTCCGAATTATAGAGACTTAACTCCCGAGCAAGAGTGGGATTTGTTGCAAAACCATTTGAACCGCGTGACGGACACGTGCATCCCTGAAGAGGAAGCATTCCGAAGACTACAAAAACATTTGTTCAAAGTGTGGAAGGATGCCGAAGACAAGGGCGAGCGTTTGTTTCCGCACGAGTTTATGTTCCGCATGATCAACAGTGGTGACTTGAAACAATACTATGAGATCGATCCAAAAAATAGTTGGATGATTGCCGCGGCAGAAAAAAATATGCCGATGGTAGTTCCAGGATGGGAAGATAGCACCATGGGAAATATTTTTGCTTCCTATTGCATCACGGGTGAACTGAAAGCCAGCACAATGAAGAGCGGTATTGAATACATGGTTTGGTTGGCAGACTGGTACACGAAAAATTCTAGCAAAGATGGCATCGGCTTCTTCCAGATTGGCGGTGGCATTGCAGGTGACTTCCCGATATGTGTTGTGCCGATGTTGCATCAGGATTTGGAGCGTGATAGCATTCCGTATTGGAGCTACTTCTGCCAGATCAGTGATTCAACCACCAGTTATGGTTCTTACTCAGGGGCTGTGCCAAATGAAAAAATTACTTGGGGCAAATTGAATATCGATACGCCTAAGTTTATCGTTGAAAGCGATGCGACAATTGTGGCACCTTTGATGTTTGCGTATATTTTGGATATGTAAAATAGTATTGAGTCGTGAGATGTGAGTGTTGAGAAAGCGACTACCGTTCATCTCACGTCTCATATCTCATATCTCACATCCAACACTAAATGAATTTAGACCTCACCCTCCGAGTTGAAATCCAAAAAGCAATTACTGCACTTTTCAATCAATCCGTTGAGCAAGTGCAGGTACAACCGACTAATGTTGAGTTCGAAGGCTCGCATACGTTGGTATGTTTTCCGTTAACAAAACTCTCTAAGAAATCTCCCGAGGAAACCGGGAAGATGATTGGTGAGTATTTGCAAATCAATTCAGGATTGGTGAGCAGGTATAATGTGGTGAAAGGCTTTTTGAATTTGTCGATTAACGATGCCGTGTGGGCGCAGGTATTTGAGTCGATTTATTCGAATTCTTCTTTTGGGCAACTGCTAGATAATGGCAAAGAGATGATGGTGGAGTATTCTTCGCCCAATACCAACAAGCCATTACACTTAGGTCACCTGAGAAATAATTTTTTGGGATATTCTGTTGCTGAAATTTATAAAGCACTTGGCTACAAAATTCATAAAGTTCAAATCATCAACGACCGCGGCATACATATCTGCAAGAGTATGGCTGCCTGGCAATTGTTTGGCAATAGAGAGACACCGGAGAGCTCTGGTTTGAAGGGTGATAAATTGGTAGGAAAATATTATGTAGAGTTCGACAAGCATTTTAAAGCGCAGATTGCTGAACTGGAAAGTAAGGGCTTAACGAAAGGAGAGGCGGAGAAGCAAGCACCCATCATGCAAAAGGCGGTGGGGTTATTATTGCAATGGGAGGCAAATGACTCCGCTACGGTGGAGCTGTGGAAGACCATGAATGGATGGGTGTATAAAGGTTTTGACTCCACCTACAAGCGCATGGGTGTTGATTTTGAGAAATTGTATTACGAATCACAAACTTATTTACTGGGAAAAGATGAAGTCCTTCGGGGCGTGGAGCAGGGAGTGTTTTATAAAAAGGAAGACGGATCGGTTTGGGTTGATTTGACAAGTGACGGCCTAGATCAGAAAGTTTTATTGCGTTCAGATGGCACCTCGGTGTATATGACACAAGACATCGGCACGGCCATTTTGCGTTTCCGCGATTTTCCGAAAATAGAAGGACAAGTTTACACAGTGGGGAATGAACAAGAGTATCATTTCAAGGTGTTGTTCTTGATTTTAAAGAAGCTCGGCTATGCGTGGGCAGAGAAGTGTTATCATCTTTCGTACGGAATGGTCGATTTGCCTACAGGGAAAATGAAAAGTCGCGAGGGCACGGTGGTGGATGCGGATGACCTGATGCAAGAGATGGTGGACGAGGCAGAGAAGCAAACGCGTGAACTCGGCAAGATAGATGAAATGAGCGAAGAGGAGATCAAGAATCTTTCTGAGATGGTGGGCTTAGGCGCGTTGAAATTCTTTTTGCTAAAAGTGGATCCCAAAAAACGGATGATGTTTGACCCGAGTGAGTCGATCCAATTGCAAGGTCACACGGGGCCATTCATTCAGTACACTCATGCTCGTGTGAAGTCTATTTTGCGGAAGGCCGACTCGCTAGGTATAAAAGTAGTCGCGTCAGATTTAAAAAACATCAATTCCCTAGAGCCATCTGAACGCGAAGTTATTTTCACCATCAACAATTTTCACAATAAACTGCACGAAGCTTCGCGCGAATATTCACCTTCGGTGATTGCAAACTACGCCTACGAATTGGCGAAAGAATATAATCAGTTCTACCAGGCGATTCCTATTTTTAATGAGTCAGATCCGACCAAATTGAAATTTAGAATTGCTTTTTCTAAAGTGGTGGCAGATGTCATCAAGAGGTCGATGCATCTACTCGGGATACATGTGCCGGAGCGGATGTAGTTGTTAACTAGTCAATTTAACAGAGTTATCCTAGGTAAAATTGATGATACAAGTGTCAAAGAGAATCGGTTGACTATGCCTTATTGGTAACTCATTTTTTAGCCAAAGCCTCTCTTTGTTGACTTGTCTGTCTTAAAAGCTTGCCCAAAGCTTTTAGTTCCCTTTTTTTCAAAGGCCCGACAACGATCAGGGCTCCTGTCAATAAGTAATTTGTTAATCCTGACATAATAATCAATTCATTTGCTGCCACGAAATTTGTCTCAAACAAATCATTTCAAAAAACAAATATTATGGCAACAAAAAATTACGTAACGATGGCTATTGCTACAGTCTTGGCAGCTTCGTGTTTCGTTTCTTGCAACAAAGATGATAGTACCCCTGCTGTGACGGTAGAATTTAAAAATCGCTCCATAACCCCATCCTTTGTAAAAATGGGATCAGAGTTTTCAGATGTTGGAGTGTTTACGCTAGTTAGTAGTGAAGATGCTATTCCAAATTCAAACGATATGATTTTTGGTGGCGCCCCTGATGGTCAAGGATTTATCAAAAACCCAGATGGCAGTGGTTACATTATGGTTACTAACCATGAAAACACTTGGGCAATTTCTAGATTGTATTTGGACAAAAAATTAGACATAGTCAAAGGCGAGTACATTGTTAATACCGATGGTGGTTTGTTTAGATTGTGTTCAGGTACAATGGCAACACCTGAAATTCATGGATTCGGCCCCACTTTTTTAAGTACTGGTGAATCTAACGTGAATGCAATGACACATGCGATTGACCCGATTGCACCTGCAAACCCATCAGACAAGTCGAGGGTAAAACCTGCCTTAGGAAAATTTAGTGGCGAGAATGCTGTGCCATTAACTAAAGTCGCGTATCCTGGTAAAACGGTCATTATTTTGGGAGAAGATGCTGGTAACGGTCAAGTATATCTATATGTTTCTAATACGGTTGGTGATTTAGACAATGGAAAACTATACGTGCTAAGAAGAGTTGACCAAAATCAAATTGAAACAGCAATCACCTGGAATAATAACTATAACGTTGAGTTTGTAGAGGTTCCGAACGCTAAAAATTTAACTGGCTCTGAAATCGAAAATTTAAATGCGTCTTTAAAAAGCATTCAATTTGCTCGTGTTGAAGATTTAGATTACCGTAAGGGCTCTGCTTCGAATAACAGAGAGTTGTATTTTGTTGCAACTGGCGTAAGTGGTAGTACAGAAAAAACATATATGGGCAGGGTATATCAATTAAAATTAGATGCTACCGATCCACTAAAAGGCGTATTAAAAATTGTTGCCGATGGCGATGTCTCTCCTTCAGGTGCTAACGTAAAAGGAACCGATATCATTAATCCCGACAATCTTTGTGTTACTGAAAACTATGTTTATATTCAGGAAGATGGAGATTCGTTTTGGCCTGAAGCTACACACAACTCTTTAATTTGGCAGTACAACATTAGTACAGCCACAAAGAAAGTATTTATGGATATGACACATGGAGATGCCAATTTCTTAAATACAAAATATAATCCTGCCGGTGTCAATCAACTGAAAAAGGGCATTTGGGAGCATGGGGCAATGGAAGATATTTCTGACGTGGTAGGAGTTGCTGGTACATTTACGATCAATATACACACTCATACATGGGTAGAAGGCGACAAATTTTTAAACCCGAGTAAAGCCGCTTCTGTACAGTCTTACAAATCAGGTGGACAAACACTTATATTGAAAGGTGTTCCTAGGTAGAAAGTAATTATGTATACAATGGGCCCTTCACCAACAAGGTGAAGGGTTTTTTGTTTTATGAATAAACGAATGTAAATCAAATGAACAGAACTATACTTTTGCTATTTATTTTGGCTTTTAGCTTTTCATGTGTAGATAAAAGACATCAGACTTTAGAAAGTAAACTACATACTGATATTTCAGAAAAAATAGATACTCTAATTGGCACTTTGGGCAACTTGGAGAAAACAAAAGACGAAGAAGCGCTAATCCAACATTTTAAAAGAAGTAGAGAAGAGTATAAAAAAATAGAGCCTTTTGTTGAATATTATTTTCAAGGTCTTGCTCGCAGAATTAATGGGCCTGCCTTACCTGAGATAAAAACGGATGATAATGTTGTAAATGAGGCCGTTGGATTTCAGGTTATTGAAGAAATTGTTTTCAGCGAAGGTGTAGACTTAGTTGAGTTAAAAAATCAAGTGCTCATTTTAGAAACTGATTTAAAATTTGTTCAGCAAAATTTTAAAGATTTACCCATTCAAAATCATCATTTCTATGAACTGATTCAACATCAAATCATCCGAATTGCCGTTTTGGGTATTACTGGTTTTGATTCTCCAGTGGCACTTAGTTCAATAGATGAAGCTAAACATTCCATTGAAGGAATAGAAGAGTATTATAGGAAATATTGTGAAATAAATAATGAAAAAGTCAATGCTGGCTTTACGGAATCATTGGAGAATACCAAGCAATACCTTAGTAACAATAATGATTTTAATAGCTTCAATCGGTTACATTTTATTAAAAACCATTTGATGCCATTGAGTATTTCTTTAGAAAAGAATTTTAGAATTGTTATTGAAAAGTCACCAAGTTTATTTGAAGGTAAGGTTTTCTATGGTCATTTAGCAGATTTGATGCAAGGGAAAAACCTGAATCCTGATGCTTTTTCACCTTTTGCAGAATCAAAATCTACTGCGGAAAAAGTGGCTTTAGGCAAAGTATTATTTAATGACGCAAGCTTGTCAAGAAGCAATAGCTTGAGTTGCGCCACTTGTCACAATGCAGAGAAATCTTTTACAGACGGCAAAAAAACTTCGGTATCCAATATTCACGGTAACGCGTTTAAACGAAATTCTCCAACATTATTGTATTCAGCTTTTCAAAAGGCCTTTTTTTATGATTTACGTTCGCAAGATTTAGAAAATCAAATAGAAAGTGTAATGAAAAGCCCTGATGAATTTGATCTTTCCCCAAAAGAAATCTTAGAGAAAGTTTCAAAAAACAAGGAAACAACTTTGATGTTTTCAAAGGCGTTTCCAGAAAAAAAGGAAATAACGCCTTTCGAAATTAGAAATGCCATAGCGTCTTATGTAAGAAGTTTGATGCCTTTTAACGCCAAGATAGATCATTACTTTGCAGGGAAAGCAATACTTACCGAAAGTGAAACCATAGGTTTTAATTTGTTTTCAGGAAAAGCCAAATGCGCTACCTGCCACTTCATTCCAGTTTACAATGGCACAGTTCCACCTTGGTACAACAATTCAGAGTCAGAAGTTATTGGGGTGCCTAAAAATATCGCGTGGAAAAATGCCGTCATTGATTCTGATGAAGGCAGATATAAATTTAATCAAATAGAGCAACTCAAATTTTCATTTAAAACTCCTACCGTCAGAAATATTGAGAAAACAGCACCCTATATGCACAATGGGGTTTACAATACGTTGGAAGATGTGGTTAAATTTTATGAATTAGGTGGTGGAAATGGTATAGGATTGAACTTACCGTACCAAACCCTTCCCTTTGATAATTTACAACTAACGGAAAGTGAGAAACAAGACATCATAAATTTCCTAAGAACTTTAACCGACAGTAGTGAAAATAACTAAGCTGCTTTTATTGAATCTGCTATCGTTAGGGGGCATATTTTCTTGTACAAATAACGATATTACATGCAACGTACAAGTAACAATTGCAGTTGCGACAGTTGCCTCTCACCCCTGTACATATAGCGGTTCTATTCAAGTTACGGAGCCTCTGGGTGCAGAATATCAGTACAGAATGGATAATCAGCCTTTTCAAAATCAACCGATATTTCTAAATGTAAAAGTGGGCAGTCATAGTTTGGTCTTGAAGGATGGAAGCGGTTGTGAAGCAGTAAGAGAAGTTAATCTAGACACTATTGCCCAAGGCATTACATTCAAACAGGTGAGGCAAATTTTGACCAATCGTTGCGCAAGTTGTCATTCAGGAAATAACCCACATGGTGGTTTGGATTTTACTAGTGTTTGTGATATTTTAAACCATTGGCAAAGAATTGACGCAAGAGCCTTGCAAGGTATACCTTCGCCTATGCCACAAGCGGGGATAATTCCCCAAGAAGAGAGAAGTAAAATCCTAGAATGGATAAAAGCAGGGCACTCATACAGCAACTAGTGACTTAAAGTTGACCCCGAGAAACTAATGATATACACCCTAGAGTCGATACAATCACAAGTTTATGCGGAACCGTCCATTGTTCGTTCATGTGCCGGAGAAGATGTGGATTCAAAGATTATCAACCTCCCGTAAACAGCTTTGCAATATCGTTATAGAAAACAAATACCATCAGCAGTAAAAGGATGGCCATTCCCACTTTGATTGCATTCTCAAAGAATTTTTCAGAAGGCTCGCGACCACTGATCATTTCGTAAAGCAAAAACATTACATAACCTCCATCCAATGCCGGTATCGGCAAGAAGTTCATAAAAGCTAACACCATGGACAGAAATCCGGTCATGCGCCAAAAGGCTTCCCAATCCCACACTGGACCGAACATCCCAACCAGAGCAACAGGCCCGGAAAGTGACTTCCTCGGATCCAATTTTCCTGTTAACAGTTTGCCGAAGGCCTTAATTTGGAGTAACACTACTCCGAAGGCTCGTGATGTACCAAGTGGTATTGATTCTGTAAGGCCATAATTGATAACAGCAAATTCTTCCTTCCCAATGTTCCTAGGAGCGAACCCAATCATCGTTTGATTTTTGAAAGACTCACTAAAAGTCAGAATTTGGTCTCCTCGTTTGATTTTAAATGAAATCGAGTCACGTGGGCCGCTTTTTACAATTTCCGAAAGTTCATCAAAATAAGAAATGGGCTTGCCATCCATTTCAACGAATTCATCGCCAACCTTTAGACCAACTTTTTTTGCGATTGATTCATTTGGTTCACTAGCCTTTATGACTTCGCCCTTTTCATTGTAAACAGAAGTCACCTTTTCCTCAATTTTGGCAACGATTGCAGGTATTCGATAGGAGATGAATTTGGATGCTGTTTCTTTTGAATTAAAATTTTCAATAAAATTTCCAGGGATCGGTATTTTTACTTCTTGACCCTCTCTCAATACCGTGTAACTGGCATTTTCGGACAACATAAAACCCGGTTTTAATAGGTCGTCAAAATTTTGATAGTCATTGCCGTTGATCTTAATAATCTGGTCACCGGTTTTTAGGCCTAGCTGCTGAGCAAGAGCCATCGCGTGAATTCCACCATGGCGATTTACATACTCTTTAGGCAGCGTTGTGTCACCGATAAAATAGGTAATCCCGATGAAAATTAGAACGCCCACAACAACATTCACAATAATTCCGCCCATCATCACAATCAGTCGTTGCCAGGCTGGCTTCGAGCGAAATTCCCAAGGTTCGGCAGGTGCTTTCATTTGTTCCTTATCCATACTTTCGTCCACCATGCCCGCAATTTTCACATAGCCCCCTAGAGGGAACCAACCAAGACCATATTCTGTATCACCCTTCTTAAACTTCAACAAAGAGAAGTTGAGCACATTTGCCATTGGAAATAAAAAGTCAAAGAATAGATAGAATTTTTCAACTTTGATTTTAAACAGCCGTGCTGAAGCGTAATGACCCCACTCATGGACAACTATTAATACTGACAAACTCAAAAGCAGTTGAGAAATTTTAATCGTTAATTCCATAATCTAATTTGAAAATCGTCTTTGGTGAATAAAATTGCTCGCGACTCTTCTTGTTTCTTTATCCGTTTGAACATAATCCTCAAGCCCTGGTTTTGGGATATAACTGATTTTTTCCATGCAGGTTTCCACCACTTCACTCAACTGCAAAAAACCGATATTACCATTCAAAAACCCCTCTACTGCTATTTCATTGGCTGCGTTTAGCACACAAGGCATATTGCCACCCCTCTCCATAGCTTTAAAAGCGAGTGCAAGATTACGAAAAGTTTCTGTATCGGGGGGCTCAAAAGTGAGTGCCGGATAACTGGCAAAATTGAATCGGGGGAATTCTGAATTCAAGCGTTCCGGATAGCCAAGCGCATATTGGATTGGCAAACGCATATCGGGTAAGCCAAGTTGGGCTTTGATCGAACTATCGTGGAATTGAACCAGCGAATGGACAATGGATTGGGGGTGTACAACTACTTCAATTTGCTCTGGTCGAAGGCCGAAAAGCCATTTTGCCTCGATCACTTCGAGCCCCTTATTCATGAGAGAGGCTGAGTCAATCGTAACTTTGGCGCCCATTACCCAATTTGGGTGTTTTAGTGCCTGCGCTTTTGTGATATTCTTCAAGTCGTCCTTTTTCCTTCCTCGAAAAGGACCTCCTGATGCCGTCAAAATAATTTTTTCAATAGGGTTGTCGAACTCACCCACCAAGCACTGAAAAATCGCAGAATGTTCGGAGTCTACCGGATAGATGTTTACGCCTTTTGACCGAGCCAATTGTGTAACCAGTTCGCCAGCGACTACCAGTGTTTCCTTGTTAGCCAGCGCAATAGTTTTTCCGGCTTCAATTGCCTTAATGGTTGGTTTGAGCCCGGCATATCCTACTAATGCGGTAAGCACTAAATCGATGGTGTCCATTTGAACAACAGAAGCAAGTGCTGACTCACCAGCAAAGACTTTGATGTCAAGAGGAATGAGTGCCTCTTTCACTTGCATATAATAGTCTTCGTTCCCAATGACGACCGCATTGGGTTTAAACTTCTTCGCCTGTTCAATCAATAAATCGGCATTGCTCTGGGCAGTCAGTACTTCAACTTCAAATTTTTCCCGATGGGCGGCAATGACTTCCAATGCTTGTGTGCCAATTGAACCAGTTGAGCCTAAAATGGCGATATGCTTTTTATGATCTTCCCTCATGTGTCGTCATTAACTGGCGATAGTGTACTTTGTTTACGCTTCGATTTAAATAAAACAATCCGATCCGAAAAATAATATATAAAAAGCTAGCCCAATTCTTTGCTCGAAAAGGACTTTTTGAAATTGCCAGCCGCCCATTCTCGAAAGCTAGATCGTTTAGTCCCCAATACAAATGAAAGAAAGCCTGATGGCGAAAAAAGAAAGAAGGATCTTGGTCATATTCAACTTGCACCTTAGACAAAAATAAATTTGCTTCTTCAGGAAGATTCTGTTGCAAACAATCTTGCCCTTGTGTTCTTCTTTGCGATGATAAAAATCCAATTAATCGATGCAAATTAAGATTACGAACGGTTACTTTCTTTCGGGTAACCGATGATTTGACAATTCTATAAAAATACAGAGGTACTGCTACGTTGGTAGATGGAAAGGAATCTAAAATGAGGCACGATAAATCGGCATCCGCATGATTGTCGATAAAATGTTCTCTGTAGAAATGCGGGAATTTATTGATCACCTCTTGTCGCATAATGGTGGTTGGTCCCAAAAACTGAGATTGCTCCAGTGCTGCTTTCCGCAACGCCTTTATATCTTGTAGAAGTGACATTTTACGAACCAAAAAACCCTTTTCATCCATGGCCCAAAACGAAGTTCCACACATCATCAGTGTAGAATCATGATTTAGTAATTCAAGTTGCTTTTCAAGACGTTTGGGATGAGACACATCGTCTGCATCAGTAATGGTAAAATAAGGCGATTGAATCTCTTTGACTAGCTTGTTGATGGTTCGTACTCTCCCCTGATTTATTTCATTTGTAAGTATTTTGATACGGGAATCCTGAAATGATTTTATAATGCTTAGTGTTTCGTCTGTGGAAGCATCGTTAATAATCCAGAGCTCATAGTCAGCAAAGGTTTGTGCCAACAGACTGTTCACCGCCTCTTCAATGTAGGGAGCTGCATTGAATGCAGGCATGAGAATCGTGAGCTGGGGCATCTACGACTAGAAATAATTTGATGTCAACCGATATCGATAGAAGCACACGTCAGAGTTCATTGCGTATCTTTTTCAGCTCTACAAGCAGCGAGGGAAGGATTGCGGAAATGGCTTCCCAAACGGTCTCTAAATCAACATGAACATAGTCGTGTATTAATTTATCACGCATCCCAGCCATCTTTTTCCAAGGAACAGATGGATACTCGATTTTGAATTCTGGTCTTATCCTTTTGGATGCTTCACCAATAATCTCGAAGTTTCGAACAACGGCATCTTGTACTAAAAAATTCCGGTTGAAGGACTCTTCATCCATTCCCTCAGTATAAGAAAGAATATGATTGATACTGTCGATGATATGGCTAAGGTATACTCTGTTATCCTTCACTGTTTCTTTTTTTCAGGGAAGAATCGATAGATAATCCTTTTCTACGAAAGGTCTTACATAGGGGCTAAGTGCCCGTTCGGTAACCAGATCTACCCGAACCCCTAGGAGTTCTGAAAGTTCTTGTTCAAGGCCAACCAGATCAAATAAACTAATTCGGACTCCAAACTCAACAAGAATATCCAAATCACTATTCGGTGTATTTTCGCCACGGGCATAGGATCCAAACACACCTAGTTTCCTGGGTTTGTAGGGAGCCAGGTTTTTAAGTATAACGTCTTTTTGAGCCTGATCAATCATATGTAAATTTAACCAATTCTTCTGCAATCTTTCTATCGTTGGAAAGTCTAGGTACTTTGTTTTGCCCACCTAATTTCCCCTGCGATTTCATGTAATCAATGAATCCATTTTTTTGTAGAGAGGAGATTTTTAGCACGGAGAGAATATTCCCACTAATCAGGTCATCGTAGTATACATTGAGTTGGCGCAATTGATTGTCTAGTTCGGTTCGAAACGCGTCCATATTACTTGGTTTGTTTGCAAACTCTATTAGCCATTCGTGGTGTGGCATGCCTTCAGCTGGTGCTACATTAGGAGCCACGGTAAATTCTACCAACTCAACTTCCGGAAATTTTTGCATGGTAAACTTCATTGCTTTTTCCACTTCTTCACCAATCACATGCTCTCCAAAAGCAGAAATGAAATGCTTAATCCGACCTGTCACTATAATCCGGTAGGGATTTTTTGAAACAAATTTTATCGTATCTCCTATAGAGTAGCCCCACAAGCCCGCATTGTTATTGATAATGACTGCGTAGTTTTTCCCAATCTCCACTTCTTCAATAGAAAGCCTGCTTGGTTTTTCATTAAAATATTCTTCGGTGGGAACGAATTCAAAGAAGATGCCTGTATTTAGCAGCAGCAGTAATCCTTCTGCGTGCTGGGAATCTTGATAGGCGATGAATCCTTCTGAGGCGGGGTATGTTTCAATCGAATCAATTTTCTTTCCGATCGTTTCAAATAATTTGGCACGGTAAGGCTCAAAATTTACACCGCCATATACAAACATGGAGAAGTTTGGAAAAACATCTTTGATCTTCTTTCCGGTCCGCGCCTGAATGCGATCAAAATACATTTGTGCCCAAGGTGGGATGCCCGAAATTAGTGTCATATCGACATGGATCGTTTCATCGATAATCTTATCCAATTTCTCTTCCCAATCTTCGATGCAGTTAGTTTCATAACTGGGTTTCTGATTCGATCTAAGATATTGGGGTACGTGATGATTGACAATGCCCGAAAGTCTTCCTGTTTTGATTCCAGCTTTCTCATCCAGCACGGGGCTGCCTGAAAGGAATATCAGTCCTCCGTCCAGAAAAGATGCGTTCCCTGTCTCATGTATATAGCTAAGCAAAGCGTTACGGGCACTATTGATATGGTTCGGTACAGATTCTTTGGTTATTGGAATATACTTGGTGCCTGAAGTAGTGCCAGATGTTTTGGCAAAATATTCTGGTTTGCCTTTCCATAGAATATCAGCCTCTCCGTGAAGTACCTTTTCTACATAAGGTTTTAGTGCTTCGTAATCGCGGATAGGAACCTGTTTTATGAAGTCTGAATGCGATCGGATATCCGCAAAGCCATGATCCTTACCAAAAAGGGATTTCTTTCCTTCTTTGATTAGATAATTGAAAACGTTTTGCTGGTATTGTACTGGCCGCGATGACCATTCATCTGTCTGTTTGGCAATATATGCGGCAAACGGTTTAGCAAGGATTGAACGAATTCCCATAGATGCCGCAAAGGTAAAAAAATGTGTGGAGGTTCGGATCCTATCTTTTACTGCCAAAATTTCATTTTTTGGTTTTGGTTCGACATTTGCGCCCCCGCCACTCAACAAAAGCAATCGCTTTGCGTTGACGGACTAAACTGGAATCAGATGAATACATTTAAAACAATACTAGTAGGATTTCTAGCGGGATTAGCCGGTGCTTATGCTTTTTTTGCCTACCAGACAGAAAAAACTGCCCGCCAGCAAGCGAAACAAGAATTGAATGTCAACAATTTTGAGCCAAAAGAAATCTATCGTCCCAACATTGTTCAGCCTTCCACGGCTGTTGCTAGCGACAATGTGGACTTTAGCCTTGCTGCTACTAAAGCAACACCCAGCGTGGTATACATCAATAGTATTTCGCAGAGCGGAGCAACCTATTCCTATTGGGATCTATTATTTGGAGGAGGAGGTTCTCAAACTCAAGTCAGTTCTGGTTCGGGTGTCATCTTTACGCAAGATGGATATATTGTTACCAACAATCACGTAGTGGAATCGGCCGAGAAAATTCAAGTTCTCTACAACAAAAAATCCTATGATGCGGAGTTAATTGGAACAGACCCATCAACCGATTTGGCGGTTCTGAAAATCAAAGAAACAAATCTTCCAGCTATTACACTTGGAACTTCAAAGACTTTGGCGGTGGGCGAGTGGGTTGTTGCCGTAGGAAATCCCTTCTCACTTTCCTCAACGGTAACGGTGGGTATTGTGAGCGCGAAGGGGAGGAGAATAAATGTTGTCGAAGACAAGTTCCCTATTGAATCGTTTATTCAAACAGATGCAGCCATTAACCCTGGCAATAGCGGTGGAGCTTTGGTCAATAAGAATGGCGACTTGGTTGGAATTAATACAGCTATTTTATCGCGAACAGGTTCTTACACTGGTTATGCGTTTGCCGTGCCAGTGGATATTGCCAAAAAAGTAGTAGAAGATTTGATTAAATACGGTCTTCCGCAAAAAGCAATCTTTGGTGGCGATGTGATGGAGTATGATTATCAAAATGCCAAGAAATTCGATCTGGACGTGAATGTTAAAGAATTCAAAGGTGTGTTACTGGGCGATTTATCAAGAGGAGGAGCTGCTGCCAAGGCAGGGCTACAAGAAGGAGATATCATCATAAGGCTAAATGAAGCAGAGATCAACTCAAAGAGTGCGTTTGAAGAGGAATTGAGCTATCGCTATCCGGGCGACAAAGTGAACATTGATTATTTGCGGAATGGAAAGAAATTGAGTGCAACTGTTTCCCTTTTCAACAAAAATGGCGATACTAATTTAGTTAAGCGTAAGATTTTTAGTGATGCGACTTTGGGAGCCAACCTTGAGGCAGTCGATTATGGCGTTAGGGTCAATAAAATACGAGATGGACTTTTCAGTAGATTAGGGCTCCCTGAAAATTATACGATTGTTTCTATTAATCGGCAACGAGTAAAGAACCCGCAAGAGGTAATTGATTTCTTTAATGAATTCAAAGGGCAGGTATATCTCTACGGGTTTAATAGCTCACGGCAAGAAGTACCACTTCGGTTTAACTTGCGATAATTGCCGGGTAAGATATCCCTTTTTTACAAGTGAGACTTTCTGAAATGAAATGCTCTTCAAAATTTTCGTATATTGTAAATCACTTCAACCAAACCCCAATTTTATGTTAAAGAAAATACTCATCGGTGTTGGCCTGCTCCTAGTGGTTTTCGTAGGTTTTATTGTTTACAGTAGTTTATTTCCGAAAAGCCCTCCCACAACTAAAGCATTTAGCGAAAACGGGCTTGATATCAATGTGGCCTTTGGCCAACCTTCGAAAAGAGGCAGATTGATTTTTGGTGAAGAGAAAGACGGTGCATTGCAACCCTATGGTAAATATTGGAGGCTCGGAGCCAATGCGGCTACAGAAATTACTTTCAACAAAGATGTCAGCTTTGCTGGCAAGCCTGTTAAAGCAGGGAGTTATCGAATGTATGCCGTACCTGGTGCTGAAGTATTTCAAGTTTCTTTGAATAGGGAATTGGGCGTTCGTTTTAGTGCAAGGTGGGAACCCGACTATTCGAAAGATGTGTTAAAAGTAGATGTCCCCGTTATTCAATCGCCCACAGAGACTGAGCAGTTCACCATCAACTTTGCAGGCGATTCTACCGGAGTCAAAATGGACTTTGTTTGGGATAAAGTGATTGTTCGTGTCCCCATCACTGTGCAGTAATTGAAGAGGTCAGTTAATTTTACCGAAAGCTGAAGAACACATTTTGATAGTTGACTATGTCTTTCTCTAAAAAGAAGTGGATTGGCTTGCCCATTCTTATTTTGATTTTTCTGGGCATCACGATCTTGCTCATTGGAAGAATCCAATACAAGTTAAATGTAATGGATGTAGAGGAATATGATCCGATCTCAACCTTAAAAGTTCCGGAGCATCCACTCACTCATGCTAAGTTTCCTTTCATCGATGTGCACAATCACCAATGGATTATGCCAATTCAAGATTTAGATAAATTGGTGGTTGAAATGGATTCGCTCAACATGGGCGTGATGGTAAACTTAAGTGGCTTTCGCGGAAAAGTTCTGGAGTGGTCACTGGACAACGTGAGCAAAAATCACCCAAACCGATTCGTGGTATTTCTCAACATCAATTTCGAAAACCTGGATGACAAGGGTTGGCCGGAAGAAACGCTTGCGATGATGGACGAAGCGGTAAAACAAGGCGTGAAAGGATTGAAAGTGTACAAAGGACTTGGTCTAACGGACAAAGACAATGAAGGCAATCGGATAGCCGTGGATGATCCTCGACTTGATCCGATCTGGGCGAAGTGTGGAGAGTTGGGTATTCCAGTATTGATTCATTCGGGTGAACCCAATTCGTTTTGGAATCCGAAAGACAAGCACAATGAACGTTGGTTAGAATTAAAAAAGAATCCGGATCGATATCGCGACCCCAAGAAAATTCCACCCTTCGAGCAGATAATGGGCGAACAACATCATGTTTTCAAAAAACATCCGAACACGAAGTTCATTAATGCTCACCTCGGTTGGTTTGGCAACGATTTGGAGCGATTAGGAAAACTGTTCGATGAAATGCCTAACGTGTACACTGAACTGGGGGCGGTGTTAGCAGAGCTCGGCAGACAGCCGAAAGCAGCTCGTGCTTTTATGATCAAGTATCAAGATCGCGTGATGTTTGGCAAAGACACCTATAAAAAAGAAGAATACTACACTTACTTCCGTGTGCTAGAGACAGGCGATGAGTATTTTGACTATTACAGAAAATACCACGCCCATTGGAAGTTGTATGGGTTAGAGCTTCCGGACTCAGTACTGAAAAAAGTGTATTATGAAAATGCGTTAAAGGTGATTCCGGGAATTGATCAAACAATTTTCAGAACCGTGCCTAACTAAGACTAAGCCGAAATACGTGACTTAAACTTCTTTGTCAGTTCTTCTACGCTGTTTTTGAAGTTGGCATCTGTTTTCATCATGTCTTCAACGGATTCCAAAGCGTGGATCACCGTGCTATGATCTCTACCGCCAAAGTTTTCGCCAATCAGTGCTAAAGTTAACTGGGTGTAGCGTTTGCAGAAATACATAGCGGTTTGGCGAGGAATAACGATTTCGCGCTTCTTCACCTTGCTCTTCATTGCTTCCAAGTCAACTTTGAAGTAATCGCCCACTGTTTTTTGGATGAAGTCAACACTTACATCCGCTTGAATTTCTTTAACGATGTTCTTGAGAACTTCTTTTGCAAGCTCTAAATCGATTTCTTTTTTCAACAGAGTCGCGTGGAAGAGTAATGAGTTCAAGACTCCTTCCATATCGCGCAAGTTGGTATCTACACTAAACGCGAGGTATTCCGCCACCTCAGTTGGAATTTCGATACCATCGGATTGCATCTTATTGTGAATGATCGCAAGTTTTGTTTCGAAATCAGGCTCTTGTAAGTCTGCTGTAAGACCCCATTTAAACCTAGAGAGGAGTCGCTCTTGGAAACCTTTCAAATCACGTGGCGGGCAATCGCTCGTCATGATGATCTGCTTACCCGACTGGTGCAACTGATTAAAAATATGGAAAAATATTTCTTGTGTTTTTTCTCGGCCCGCTAAAAACTGCACGTCATCCAAAATCAGCAAGTCTACCTGCAAATAAAAATTCTGGAATTCCTGCATCTTGTGGTTTTGCAGTGCATTTAAGAATTGACTTGTGAAATCGTTCTGATCTACATACAAGACAATCTTAGAAGGTAGATTTTTTTTGATTTCATTTCCAATGGCTTGAACCAAGTGCGTTTTACCAACGCCCACTCCACCATACAGCATCAAAGGGTTGAACGAAGTAGTACCTGGTTTTTTCGCAACAGCTACACCGGCTGAGCGAGCAAGTCGGTTACAGTCTCCCTCTACAAAGTTGTCAAACGAATAATTCGGATTGAGCCTTGAATTTACTGTTTGTGGGTTTAGTGCCTTGAAGCTAAAGGGTGAATATTCATCGTGGCCATTAGTATTAACGGCCTGCGCGTTGCTTTTTTTAAATCCATTTCCGTTGGGGTAATTTACCAATACGGGTGGGTTATTATGGTTTCCACTGTCAACGATGACGGAATATTCAAGCCGACCATTTGTACCTAAAACTTGATGCACCGCTTTTTTGAGAACGGGAACATAATGCTCCTCCAGCCACTCATAGAAGAATTGAGAGGGTACTTGAATCGTCAATACCTCTCCTTCATTGCGCAAAGGAGTAATTGGTTTAAACCAGGTGTTAAAGCTTTGTTCGTCTACGCTCGCTTTGATGATGTGCAGGCAATCATTCCAGACAGTAGCGGCTTCAACGGGCATTATTGAGTTCAATGAATAGGGGTTTTTGTTGTTTTTTTCTCTTGGGGGAGACAAAGGTGTAAAAAAAAATGAAATCCAAAAGTGATATAAATTAAAATTCACTCTTGACTTTTTGAAAAGAATTTCAGTAGTGGAATCTGATTCTTTTTTTTAATTCTTATTGAAAAAGTGCAAACTAAATTCCAACTTGAAAGCAGAACCAAAATTGAATTCGTGAAACAATTCGTGGAACATATCTTTCCTGCGCAATCAACCCAAAATTGGGCAACGGCAGCAGCAAGTGAGCTGGAAAATGGAAGCAGGTTGGAAGATCTGCGCATAAGAAAGGAAGGACTTGAGTGGAATCCTTACTATTCTGCAACGGATGTAAAAAGTTGGCAGGCAGCACGACTGCCCGCTTCTTCTGAAAATTTTGGAGGTGCCCGTCATTGGCTTAATATGCCGAGAGTTTTAGTTAATGATGCATTGCAAGCGAATGCACAAGCGCTAGAACATCTACAAAACGGTGCTGATGGGATTGTTTTCGATTTGCCTGCTGAATTTGAAGACGCGGGGAAACTTCTGGAAGGAATTCAAATGCCCTATTGCGCGACACATTTTTTTATAAGTGGCAAGTCTGAACGTTTTTTGGCTTCCTTGCATGCGTTTGCAGACGAAAAATTCGCCAAGGAAAGTATTAACACCAGTTTGTATTGGAAAGGTGATCCTGATTTTTTGCAGGTTGTAATGTTTCGAGAATGGGCAAACTTTAGGGGTGCTGGTGTTCTGTTAGCGAATGAAGAGACAGCAGCCGATCAATTGGCAACAGCATTGCTAAAAGCGGTGGAACGAGTAGAACATTTGAAAGAGCTTGGACTCTCGGCCGAGAAAGCGACTTCTCACATATCGTTTTCCCTTCCAATAGGAAACGATTTTTTTTTAGAAGCGGTTAAGCCGCGGGTCTTGCGTGCATTGTGGAACTTAATCTTAGTTGCTTATCAAGTCAACTCTTCGAATCCGCTTTTTATTTATGCCGTATCCAATGCGCGGGTGAGTGCCGCATTTCAGCCTCACGGAAATCTGATTAAAGAAACTTATGCAGCGATGGCCGCGATAATGGGTGGTTGTGACGGTCTAACACTAGAACCAGAAGATTACACGAATTCGACCATGGTGCGAATGGCGAGAAATACATCTTCCGTTTTGCGGGCAGAATCTTTTTTTTCGTTAGTGGCTGATCCACTGGCTGGTTCTTACTTAGTAGAACAGCTCACTAAAGAATTGGCAGACGAGGCTTGGAAAAAATTTCAACTTCTTACTAACGCATGAAACCGGATTTTTCAACTGTCACCCTCAATTCATTAGTTGCTTCACCAGTAAGTGGGGCAAATGAGTCTTGGATTTCTCCAGAGAAAATTGAGATTAAGTCGGAATATTCTGCTGCAGACATAAAGAACAAGAAACTAGGTGACTTACAAGCTGGTCTTCCTCCTTATTTGCGTGGCCCTTATGCTACCATGTATACCGTGCGCCCATGGACGATCAGGCAATATGCTGGATTTTCTACGGCAGCAGAATCGAATGCATTCTATAGAAGAAACTTAGCGGCCGGTCAAAAAGGCCTTTCAGTAGCGTTCGATCTTGCCACGCACCGGGGTTATGATTCAGATCATCCACGTGTGGCTGGTGATGTAGGTAAGGCAGGTGTGGCAATCGATTCTGTATTGGACATGAAAATTTTGTTTGATCAGATTCCGCTTGATAAGATGTCGGTTTCAATGACGATGAATGGAGCTGTTATCCCTATCATGGCTTTTTACATTGTAGCTGCTGAAGAGCAAGGTGTAAAGCCAAGTCAACTAAGCGGCACAATTCAAAATGATATTTTGAAAGAGTTCATGGTACGCAATACGTACATCTATCCGCCTGCGAGTTCCATGCGAATTGTTGCCGATATTTTTTCCTATTGCTCAAAGCAGATGCCTAAGTTCAATAGTATAAGTATAAGCGGGTATCACATGCATGAAGCTGGCGCGCCAGCCCATCTCGAATTGGCCTACACATTGGCTGACGGATTAGAATATATTCGTGCAGGTTTGAAAGCCAGAATTGCTATCGATGATTTCGCACCGAGGCTGTCTTTCTTTTGGGGCATCGGCATGAATTTTTTTATGGAAGTGGCCAAGTTGCGTGCCGGCCGTTTACTGTGGGCGCGTATTGTGCAGCAATTTCATCCGAAAAATCCAAAGTCGATGGCGTTGCGCACCCATTGCCAAACATCTGGATGGAGCTTAACCGAACAAGACCCTTATAACAACGTCACGCGTACGTGCATCGAAGCGTTGGCTGCTGTGTTCGGTGGAACGCAGTCGCTGCATACAAACTCATTAGACGAAGCTATTGCATTGCCTACAGATTTTTCGGCCAGAATCGCCCGTAACACACAGTTATACCTTCAGAAAGAATTGGGCGTAACAAAAGTGGTCGATCCACTTGGCGGTTCCTTTTATGTGGAATATTTAACAGAACAATTGGTCGATAAAGCGTGGGCGTTAATCGAAGAAGTCGAGAACCTGGGTGGAATGACAAAGGCGATTGAGAGTGGTATTCCGAAAATGAGAATTGAAGAAGCAGCTGCAGCCAAGCAGGCCCGAATCGACTCGGGTAAAGATGTGATCGTTGGAGTAAATCAGTACCAAACGGACGAAAAGCCCGATTTCGAAATTTTGGATATCGACAACACAGCGGTACGACTGGAACAAATTGCAAGATTAGAAAAGCTGAAACTTGAACGCAATCAGCAAGCCGTTGCCTCCGCATTACAAGAATTAGAGAGGGTAACTTCGACAGGCGATGGGAATTTGCTAGAAGCTGCCATTGTTGCTGCAAGGCATCGCGCAACACTCGGTGAAATTTCGGCAGCGATGGAGAAGACGTTTGGCCGCTACAAGGCAACCATTCAATCTATTTCTGGTGTATATTCGAATGAAATGAAAAACAAAGAAGAGTTGGCAGCAGTGAGAGCGTTGTCCGATGAGTTTGCCGAATTGGATGGACGAAGACCGCGCATATTGGTGGCCAAGATGGGGCAAGACGGCCATGATCGTGGTGCTAAAGTCATTGCCACAGCCTTTGCTGATTTAGGTTTTGACGTAGATATCGGGCCGCTCTTTCAAACACCAGAGGAAGTGGCAAAACAAGCCGCAGAAAATGATGTCCACGTAGTGGGTGCCAGCAGTTTGGCTGCAGGGCACAAAACGCTTGTGCCGGAGTTGATTGCAGCACTGAGAAAAATTGGACGCCCGGATATTCGCGTGGTGGCGGGTGGTGTAATTCCAAAAAAGGATTATGATTTTTTATACAATGCAGGCGTTACAGGAATTTTTGGACCAGGAACACCGATTACCGAAGCTGCAAAAACAATTCTCCATCAACTGCTAGAGTCTTAGTCTTATTTCCTGTGACTTTCTTAGCGAAGTGTTTGACTCTCGATTTGCCAAAAGATACTATCTTTATTTTGCAAATTTTTTATTTATCTCAAATTTTGCAGTAGCAAAATTTTCTTGCGGTTGACGCAAAATGTATAGCATTTTGGTCAAGATTAACCCTGAAAAAGCCCTTTTTGGGCTTTCCTCAGCCCTCTGGGCAGATTTTGCAGTTGGCTGCAAAATCTGGGTTTAAAAATTTACACCATCAATGAACCACCAAATTTTCATTGAACTGTACACGTGGTTTTTTGAGCATGTCCAATTTGACAATTACACGTTGGATATGGACAGCAGTGCGATCACCCGTTACGGGGAACAGGAAGGCAGCAAAAAAGGGTACAACCCCAAGAAGCCTGGCCGTGGCAGCCATCATCCCTTGTTTGCTTTTGTCAATGACATACGCATGGTGGCCAATTGCTAGAACCGCATCGGCAATTCAGGGTGCAACAGCAACTGCATCCATTTTTTAGAAGACACATTTGCCATCCTCAAAAACAAAACAGTAGGGTTGTTCAGAGCCGATAGTGGGTTTTGTACCAGTACAGTCTTGGATTTCATTGAGCAGAGAAATATCCCCTACGTCATTGCCTGTAAGCTGTATGCCAATTTATAAGCCAGCATTTATGGTATCACCCAATGGAATGCGATAGGCGAAGGCTTATGGGTATCGGAAATAAACTACCAGCAAGGCGGCTGGGGCAAAGCCCGTAGGATTGCGGTCATCAAGCAAAGTGAAGAAATCGACTGGATAGTTCTACTGCAAAATCTGGGTTTATGCATGGTCGGGTTGGAAGGCCAATAGATTGAAAAATGTTTTAACCAGATTTGCGAATTAAACCCAACTGCTTCGATGTCTGGTTTTTTTTACATTCCCACCATAACAAAAGCACCCCAATAGTAGGGTTCTTTATACTTCATCATCAATTGTTGCTGTGCCAACTTGAATGCCTTTACTTTATTTCCGGTCTTTGTCCAATTCGTATAAAAATTAGTCATCAATTGTTGTGTGGCGGCATCATCTACCTTCCAGAGACTCATTACAAGTGCGCTCGCACCTGCTACGATAAAAGCTCTTTGCAAGCCGTACACACCTTCGCCAGATCTAACATCACCGAGCCCGGTTTCGCAGGCACTCAACACAATTAAATCAGTTCCTTCTAAATTTAAGTTCATTGCTTCGTAGGCCGTTAGTATTCCATTGTCGTTACTCGACAAATCTACATCATTGCTCTGTTTTGGAGCGCCTGCTAAGATTAAGCCCGACCGAAGTAACGGATTGTTCTTTGCGCTCTCTGCACTAACACCCAATGCGTCTCCCCCCTGCAAATCAGCATCTGCTAAGAAATATCCATGTGTGGCGATGTGCATAATTGTAGGTGCTTTTACCGCTTTCAATGTGGCTTCCGAAGCTAACCTCTCTTGACGTAATGTTGTTTTGTACCCAGCGGCAATTAGTATTTTATTAATTCCCTCAATTTCAACTTTTGTTCCCGGCAACGGAACGGCCACAGCGCCATAATCTGGAAAGCCAAGCAAGAACGCATCCTTTTTAGCCACCACCTGCTTTCTTTGTTTCAAGGCAATCAGATCTTTCGAATTACCAATGGTTATTAAGTCATATTGACTCAACAGGTAGTCGCCATTCTTTTTCTTTAGCGTATTGAGATTAATTTGATTGTAAATACCATCAGGCGATAGATAAAGAGCTTTTTTGCCCATTAGCAATGGCTCTATGCGCAGCCAAAATTGATCGTAAGAAAATTCATCAATCGTTTTTTGTTGAATGGCGTTCTTATAGTACTTTGCATAACGAGTTTCTAATTGGTTACCGTTATCAATTATTGCTACGGTCGGCTGAGTAGTGTTTTTGGTGAGAATCAACGCTACGTATCTACTTGCATCTATAAAGTCTTTTTCGAATGTCCTTATTCTAATGATTTCAACGAGGGCCTCGGTTTCGCTCAATAGTGCTGCCACGTTGGTAAAACTTTGTCTTTCAGTTGAGAAGCCTTTTGAAAAATCGGCAGACTTCTGCGAAAGTGACCGCTCAGTTGCATTGGCCGTTTTCTCCAACGCTGGGAGATCTATTTTTTGTTGTTTCAATTCTTCCTTTGAAAGCGAGTAGTACCTCGACAAGTTTTCTTTTTGACTAATCCAAGAGACGTATTCATTTATCAATGATTGATCACCGCTATTCAAAATCGATTTTTTAATCTTATTTGTAGAGTTTAGCAGCAAGGCTTTGGTGGAGATTTGATAATCGTACACATCTTTCCATATAGAGGGGTTAGCACTGGCATACTCAATAGCGTAATTGTAAAATCGTTGAAAACGCGGTTGAAGGATATCCCAATACTTTGTTTTTTCAGTCTCGCTCATTGGGGGGAAGTAATTATTGATAAAATCGATCGATTGATCGACAGATTTGTGAAGAAAGGGATAGGCTTTTTCTAAATCGCCTTTCTTCCAATAAAGAATTCCCAAGTTTTCTACTGATTTAACATAGTCAGGATGTTTTTCACCTAAGACTTTTTGACGAATATCAACGGACTTGATAAGAGCAGGTTCAGCTTCCGCATAGCGACCTTGCATCCTATAAAAGTTTCCCAGATCATTTTGCACTTTGGCGAAAGATGGATTGTCTTCTTTAAAATTCTTCAGATAGACTTCGGCCGATTTTTTTAATAGACTTTCGACTTGATCTGTCTTACCCATCTGGATATACAGAATAGCTAATTGATTCAGGAGGTTAGCATATTCGGGATTGCCCTTTTGGCCAACTAATAATCGCTTTTCGAATACATCTTTAATGAACAAGAACTGTTTTTCTGCTTCTATAAGATTACCTCCTAACTGGAATGTGTTTGCCAGGTTGATCAAAAATTTCCGGTTGTCAAACGACTTTTTTCCTTGGCCAGCTTTTTTCGGTGCCGCTTCGGAGGCAGCGATGGCTTTTTTCATCAATTGTTCTGCTTCGCCAAACCTGCCCATGGCCTGATAAAGCATAGCTTTGTTGTTAAGAACGATTGCATATTGCATACTCTTATCGGTAAAAATCTTCTCAACAATTGGTAAGGTTTCATCAAATTCTTTTTCCGCTTCATTATATTTTCCATTGAGTTGATCTAGCTTGGCTTGGCTATTCAAGTTAGCAGCGTAGGCAGCACTTGCTTGCCCAAGGAGTTGACTGCTTTGATCAAGTGCGTACTTGATAAGGGGGAGGGCATCATTATTTCTGCCTTGTACTAAATACATGATCCCCAAACTGGTAATGCATCTTAAATAATTCAATTCATTGGTCAATTCATTGTCTTCCATGTAAGTCTTAGCGTTCGTAAACCCCTCGGCTGCTAATTTATAAGAGCGAATTTCATAAAGTGAAATAGCCCATTGGAGAGTATCTCGAGCTATTTCTTTCGTAGTCTTCGTTTTATTCGTTTGGTTTTCCGCTAAGAATTTAAACATCTTACTGGTAGATTCGCCTTTTTGTTCTATTTCAAATAAGCTCGATCCTTCGCTAACGGACATGACAAATTGGAAATCAATCGAGTCAAGTTTACCCATTTGTTTGTCGCTGGTTTCACTAGCTGTTTTTTTCAATGCCTTAGTAAACCAATCGTCTTGCGCAGTTGAGGAGGTGAACGCAATAAATAATGCCAGAAAGGACAGCTTGATTTGCTTCATAGTGAAAGGAGTGAGGGATTATGGTAAATCATGGTTAAATTTCCGCAAAAAAAACCAACGGTGAAACTCTATAGAAATTTATGTGAGGCGGTTGTTAATGGTTTGGAGCTTATTTTCACCGAAAAAAAGTATGCCGATAAGGTTATTGAGAAGATTCTGAAGAGCAATCCGAAGTGGGGTGCTCGTGATAGGCGTTTCATTGCTGAAACGATCTATGATATCGTTCGTTGGTACAGACTGTTTATCGAACTCACAGGTGCGGATGAGGATGATTATTGGAAATTACTGGCGGTCTGGTGCCTTTGGAATAAAGTGGACTTCCCGGACTGGGAGGAGTTAAAAGGTTTGAACAGAAAGAAAATACTTGAAAATTATGAACAGCTGAAAGCGAACCGGAAGATCAGAGAGTCTATTCCTGATTGGCTGGATGAGTTGGGGGTTAAAGAACTTGGTACGAAATGGGAAAAGGAGATAGCAGCGTTAAATGAAGAGGCTAAAGTAGTTTTGCGAGTTAATACAATCAAGATTTCAAGAGAAGAGCTTCAAAAGCAATTGGAAGAACTAGAAAACATTTTGACAGATGCACCGCTTGATTTTCCGGATGCATTGTTGCTCGAAGAGCGCCAGAATATTTTTACCCGACAGCAATTCAAAGACGGATTATTTGAAGTGCAAGATGGCGGATCGCAATTGATCGCTCCGTTTCTGCAAGTGAAGCCGGGCATGCGCGTGATTGATGCGTGCGCAGGGGCGGGAGGGAAGACACTTCATTTAGCCGCCTTAATGCAAAACAAAGGACGCATCATCGCTTTGGATACTGAGGAGTGGAAACTCGATGAATTAAAGAAGAGAGGAAGACGTGCAGGAGTTGCCAACGTGGAGACAAGATTGATTGAATCGTCAAAAACGATTAAACGATTGGAAAATTCTGCCGATCGTTTACTATTGGATGTTCCATGCTCCGGGTTAGGCGTTTTGAAAAGAAACCCAGATGCGAAATGGAAAATGTCACTTGACTTTATAGAACAAGTAAAAGAGTTGCAACAGCGAATTCTTGCCGACTATAGTTCGATGGTGAAAACAGGTGGAGAGATGGTTTATTCTACCTGTAGTCTATTTCCATCTGAGAATGAAAAACAGGTGGAAACATTTTTAAAAAATCAACCCCAGCACTTTGAATTGCTTGAGCAAAAGACGGTTTTGCCTTCCGCTGGGTTTGATGGCTTCTTTATGGCACGCCTAAAAAAATTAAAGTAACAGAGCATTGTTGATGAAAACGATTTTAATAAAGGTCTATTCCTTTTGGGTTTTATTTGTTTTTTCTTTTTTCATGTTGTTGTTTTTGCCGGGTATTGTTTTGCCAGCTTTTTTCGGACCAAGGGCCGTAGCTGTAACTTATTTTTTCATGAAACTCTGGTCTTGGATCTTTAGTAAGCTCACGTTCATTCGATATGAAATGATTGGGCGAGAAAAAATTCCCAAAAGAAAGGCGTTTATTTATGTGAGCAATCATACCTCTTTCTTGGATTTGCCGGGTATTTCGATGATGATTCGCGGGCAGTTTCGGCCATTGGCAAAAAAAGAGTTGTTGAAAATCCCAGTGTTTGGGTGGGTAACGCGAGCGACCTGTGTGGTTGTAGATAGGGGAAGCCAGGAAAGCAGAAAAAAGAGTCTTGGCTATCTAAAGAAAATTCTGAACCTTGGAATCAATATTTTGATTTTCCCGGAAGGCACACAGAATCGGACAAAAGAAATCATGCAACCTTTCAAGGAAGGGGCGTTCAAGATAGCCGTTGATACCGGACAGGCAATACAACCCTTAGCAGTAATTGGTGCAGGTGCGCTAATGCCACCAGGTACGTTGAGGATTAAACCCGGAGTAATAAAAATCGTTGTGGGGGATGCGATTCCGGTACTGGATGGGGTTGACCAAGTTCAGCGTTTGAAGGATCATACCTTTGAGGTTTTGCAACAACTGATAAAAAGGAATTCATAGAGCATTCCTTTTTTAGGGCGGGGTTTGGATGCAACGAAAAAGTAAATACTAAATTTTGACGATGCGCGAGATGCTTCTAATTTTTGTTGGCGGAGGAATCGGAAGTGTGATGCGTTTTTCCCTCGGAACATGGATATCCTCGTTTCATTCTCATCATTTCCCCTACGGAACTCTTTTTGTGAATGTCCTTGCTTGTTTCGTACTTGGAACGTTGGTTGGCGTAGCAGACCATAAACAAATCATCTCCCCGAATGCTCGCTTATTTTGGACAGTTGGCTTTTGCGGTGGCTTTAGCACTTTCTCAACGTTTAGTAGTGAGACGCTGACACTCATTCAAAACGGATTTCCGTTTTCGGGTCTGGTGTATGTTTTGGCTAGTTTGTTGTTGTGCCTTGCAGCAACTTATCTAGGCTTGTACCTAGGGGAACAAATCAATTAAAAACCGGGAGATAGACAATCTTCTTTGTTTCAAAAAAATCTTCTTTGAAGAATTCAGTAAGATCGTACAACTTATATCTTTTTTTAAGTTCGTCCATTTCCTCCTCTAAGTCTCCGCCCTTTAGGTAAAGGATACCATTGTCTAAATCATGGCTTGAATGGGATTTTACTTTTGTGTTGATCCAACCATAGAATTCTTTCATCCGTGTGACTGCCCTGCTTACAACAAAGTCATATTTGAACTTAAGTTGCTCCGCTCGTATTTGATCGGCATTAACATTGTCTAATTCTATGGCTCCCGCAATTTCTTTTACCACCGTGATTTTCTTCCCAATAGAATCTACCAAATGAAATTCAGATTCCGGGAAAAGAATGGCAAGTGGTATCCCTGGAAACCCACCACCCGTTCCTACATCGAGAATGGTTGCGCCAGGTTTGAACTGAATGACTTTGCCAATTGCCAGTGAATGGAGAATATGATTGATATATAGGTTGTCAATATCCTTTCTGGAAATGACATTGATTTTTTCGTTCCACTCTTTGTACAAGGGACCCAATTGAGCGAATTGTTCTTTTTGTTTTTCGCTCAAGTCCGGGAAATAGTGGGATATAATGGCTGCGTCTTGCAATTGGCTGGAATTTAGATTTATTTCAAGAATGTGTTGGGTTTCTGGCCCACTATAAAACTCAAAAATAGTGAAACAGCTTGTCAATTCATTGGTAATATTTTTAGCCGTTGGTTCTCTTTGCAGCGGGTGCAAAGCAAAACACACACACGCGGACAACCTATTTTCAACGAGGGCAGATTCATTGATGTCGACATTCCCTGATTTTAGCGGTGTTGTATTATTGGCAAAAGGCGGGCGCCCGATTTATCATCGCGCTTTTGGCTACCAAAACTTTGTAACAAAAGAGAAAGTCGATACAGCGAGTGTTTTTGAGTTGGCATCTGTTTCCAAGCAGTTTACAGCAATGATCATTATGCAGTTGAAAGAGGAAAACAAACTCAATTTTGATGATGGAATCGAAAAGTACTTAGGGCAACTACACTATGGCAACATCACCATTCGCAATTTATTGAACCATACCTCAGGCTTGCCGGACTATCAAGCGATTATGGACGCCCATTGGGATAAATCTAAAGTAGCCGATAATGATGATATTATTGAATACTAAAGGAAGTACCATCCACCTAAGTTGTTTGAGCCAGGTACACAGTATGAGTATAGTAACACCGGTTACGTATTGCTGGCGAGCATTGCCGAACTGGTTTCTGGAGAGGATTTCATTGAACTATCGCGAAGCAAAATTTTTCGACCTGTAGGTATGAATGCCACTGACATCCGAACCTTGCCAGAGAAAACAAACATTAAAAACTTTGCGTGGGGTCATATTTACGTAGCTGAAGAACAACGATACGTTCAAGCTGATTCGTTTCCGTCTTCGAATTATACAATTTGGCTGGGCAATCGCAAGGGGCCTGGCCGAATCAGCTCGACTAGCTCTGACTTGTTGCGTTGGGATCGGGCATTGTATTCCGAAAGGATTATCAAGCAGCTGACACTGGAGGAGGCATTTACGCCTGCCCGCTTAAACAATGATTCGCTTTCTTATTACGGCTTTGGGTGGGATATTCGAACAAGCCCAAACGGAAAGCGAATCGTAAGACACAATGGCGACAACCCAGGCTATAAAACTCAAATCATCCGGCACTTAGATGAGGATAAAACCTTGATTGTACTTTGTAATAATGCCCACAAAGAATTTGAAAAAGTAGTAGAGCGTTTGGATAAACTGTTGGAAGATGAATGAGATTGTTTTCAAGATAGCATCATCTACGGAAGACTTGGAAAGTGTTAAGGAAATGCGGTACAAGGTTTTCACCATCGAACAGGGCATTGCTCATCAACTCGATGATGATGGCTTAGACGATAGCAGCATACACATTCTTGGGGATCACCAAGAGACAGGTGCTCCCGTGGTATCTGGGCGATTGACTATAAATGGAAGTACAGGAGTTATCTCACGCATTGCTGTTTACAAAGAATATCGTGGGCTGAAGTTGGGCCAGGAGGTGGTGAGGCGATTGGAGAAGTTAGCGATTGAAAAGGGCGTTGAAACATTAACCTTGAGTCCACATGCTTACCTTGAAAAATTTTATGCGGACTTAGGGTATCACACAGTATCAGGTGAAAAGAAAGTAGGTCAGTATACATTACTAACGATGAAAAAGTATTTATGATGAGTCATCGTTTATCTGTCCTTCAAGTAGAGGAAGCACACGCTGTTGTTTCACCCGAATTTACTCATACTCCGCAATACATTTGCGAGCCACTTAGTAGTTTCTTCAATTGTGAGTTAGTATTGAAAGTTGAAACCATAAACCCAATTCGAAGCTTTAAAGGCCGGGGCGCTGACTATCTTATATCGAAAGCTGCAGAGACACAGTTAATTTGTGCGAGTGCCGGCAATTTTGGACAGGCGATGGCCTATGCCTGCCGAAAGGCAAAAAAGAAGTTGATCGTATATGCCTCGGTCAATGCAAACCCGTTGAAGGTAGATCGGATGCGGCTGCTTGGTGCGGACGTGATTTTGTTTGGTGAAGATTTTGACGCAGCGAAAGAGGAGGCGAGGAAGATCTCGCGACAAAAAAATATTCGTTTTGTTGAAGACAGCGTAGACATTGAAACCTTAGCAGGAGCGGGGACGATTGCAATTGAATTGACGAAAACGTTTTCATCCATTGATGTGTTGTTGGTGCCTTTAGGTAACGGAGCCTTGTTAAACGGGGTAGCCAGAGTAATGAAAGAGAAATCACCAAAAACAAAAATAATAGCTGTCCAAGCCCAGGGGGCGTCTGCTATGGTTGATTCTTGGCGCGCGGGTAAATTGATTTCCTATGAAAATATTGAGACAATTGCTGATGGAATTGGAGTTCGCCTTCCGGTCGAACAGGCTTTGGAAGACATGAAAGGATTAGTGGACGATGCTTTATTGGTGGACGAGAAATCGATTGTCCAAGCAATGAAGTTACTTCATGAACACACTGGCTTAGTAGTTGAGCCCTCAGGTGCCGTGGGGATTGCTGCATTGTTGGAAAACAAAAGCGACTTTCAGTCGCAACAAGTTGGCACCATCTTATGTGGAGGCAATCTCACCATGACACAGATGAAAGAATGGCTTTAAAGTGAAAAAGGGTTGCCATTGAAAAACGACAACCCTTTTTACGCAGCTTAAATTGTTTCTACTTACTCCAGACCGCGCCAATACCTGCCTCCCAAAGTTGTTTGTTAAAACCAGGCAAATCCTTTTCAAGAATTTGTTTTGCTCGTGCTTCAAGATTTGCCCATTCAGCGTTCAACTCTTTCTGCCTGTCTAGTGTCGATTGAGTCACTTTTGGAATATCACTTTCTGCATGATTGATCATAAACATGTAGTTAGTGATAAACTTATTCGGAAAATTTTCCATGTCGTCATACGCCTTTGATTTGCGTTGAACCATGTCTTCATCCCACAATTTCATCCGCTTGGTCAATGCCAGTCCGTTTGCCCGTAAAGAACTAAATTTTTCTTCAGCTGGCAGATTGGCAAGCAATTGATTCAGTTGCTCCATCTTGTTATAAAGCAATGTTACCATTTTACTCATTTTATTTTGCTCGGCCTCCAAAGCACTCATCAGCTGATGATATTCTTCGTAGTGCTTGGCAGTAATTGAGTAAACGGGATTGGATAAAATTTCTAATTCGGTGTTTACCGTTTTATCATTGTATTTAAGTGTAGCAACGTATTTACCGGGCGAAGCTTTGTGTCCACTAAAACTATTTTCGACAAAAACATTTGTGACGCCAACCATGGTTGGATATCGGAGATTCCACACAAAACGATTGACGCCTTTGGTTTTAGTGAGCGTGGGGTCAGCATTTGGGCCGCCATCATAGTGATGAAAAGTGGTGTCTGCTTTCGAACTGAATGATCGAACTAAGTTGCCTTTTGAATCTTTTATCTCCAATAAGATATGTTCGTTTTCTTTTAGTTCAGGCAATTGGTAGTAGATAACCGATCCAGTTGCTGGATTTACTCCGCGGTAGGGATTGGTTCCATTAAATTCGGGATCCAATTTATCCAATTCGCTGTAGGCACTTGCCAACACGGTGGGTTCAGGTTGAAAAAGTGCAAATGTACTTTCTCCTCCTTTATACTGACGTACCAAGCTTAGGTCATCTAAAATCCAGAACGACCTTCCCGATGTAGCGGCAATCAAATCGCTCTGATGAATTTTTAAATCGGTGATCGGAGTAACTGGCAGGTTTAACTGAAAGGGTGCCCAATCTTTTCCACCGTTCCACGAAACGAAAACACCTAACTCAGTGCCTGCAAAAAGTAAATCTCTTCGTTTGTCGTCTTCGCGCACTACTCTCGTAAAAGCATTGTTGGGGATTCCATTGTTAATTTTCACCCAAGTCTTTCCATAATCGGTTGTTTTATAAAGACCCGGAGTATGATCGTTGAATTTATATCTAGTGGTAGCGATGTAAGCAGTAGCGCCATCGAAAGGAGAAACTTCAATGGCATTGATCAAACATTCCTGCAAGCCCTGTGGGGTTATGTTCTGCCAGCTAGTGCCACCATCTTTAGTGAGATGCACAAGTCCATCATCACTGCCAGTGTAGAAAACACCCTTTTCATGGGGAGACTCAATAACATAACTCAACGTTCCATAATTCTCGGCACCAACGGCTTCATTCGTGTAGGGTACACCAGGCTTTCCCTGCTTCGATTTTTCGTTGCGGGTTAAATCAGGTGACACCTCTTTCCAGGTGATTCCCATGTCAGTTGTTTTTAGTAACAACTGAGAGCCATGGTAAAAGGCATTTGGTTCGTGCTTGGACCAGATTATCGGGGCATTCCAATTGTATCGATACTTCATGTCTTTGGCATCGCGTCCTAAATATTCAATGGGTGCCGCCATGACATTCGTGCTCGCTTTGGCTTTCACATCTAGTAGATCAATAGTTCCTTGATAACTTCCGCCCATCACGTAACTTGGATTGTTTGGATCAAACGCAAGGAAAGCACTCTCGCCACCGGCAGAAGAAGTCCAACTGGATGTTGAGATTCCACCACTTCCAAATTCTCGATTAGCAATAGAAACCGAACTGTTATCTTGCTGACCACCATAAATTCTATAGGGAAACCCGTTGTCCACATTGATGCGATAGAATTGTGCAGTGGGCATGTTGTTTTGTGTCGACCAGGTTTTTCCGCCATTGACAGTTATGGGTGAGCCGCCATCGTCAGAAATAATCATGTTCTTTGGGTTGTTTGGATTAATCCATAGGTTATGATAATCCCCGTGAGTATTTGAAATATTCTCCCAGGTTTTTCCTCCGTCAATAGATTTTAAAGCAGGAGCACTCATTACGTAAAGTGTTAGTTCATCTTTTGGATCAGTAAACAATTCGATATAATACCACGCACGCTGAAGCAATCGATGATCGTTTGTCATACGGCTCCAACTATCGCCTGCATTCGTAGAAACGAACAAGCCGCCCAGTTCTTTGTCAGAGTCACTTTCTATGAGCGCGTATACACGCTCAGAGTTAGAACGGCACACTGCAATCGCCATTTTTCCCAGTTCTTTGGGAAGACCCTCTTGAATTTTTTTCCAGGTTGCTCCTGCATCGGTTGATTTGTATAGCCCGCTCCCAGCACCTCCACTGAATACCTTCCAGGGAAGGCGGCCATATTCATTCATCGCGGCATAGAGAATGCGGGGATTATTCATGTCCATAGATAGCTCTACACAGGCCGTTTTATCATCCACAAAAAGCACATTCGTCCAGGTAGTTCCACCATCGGTCGATTTGTAAACACCGCGTTCCTTTGAGTTGCTGTAAAGAGCGCCCTGTGCGGCCACGAAAACTACATTTGGATCTTGTGGATGGATGGCAATCCGAGCGATGTGTTGAGTAAGATCAAGCCCCATTTTTTTCCAAGTCTTTCCTGCATCGGTAGACTTATAAACTCCGTCTCCGTGATGTGTCATCACACCCCGCACAGCATGCTCACCCATTCCAACATAAACTACGTTAGGATCACTCTCAGCTACTGCAATTGCACCCACAGATCCGGTTTTGAAAAACCCGTCAGAAATGTTTTTCCAGGTAAGGCCCATGTCTTCAGTTTTCCAAAGGCCACCGCCTGTTGTGCCCATGTAGTAGGTGGTGATGTCACCGACCACACCCGTTGCGCATACTGAACGCCCTCCACGGAAAGGGCCAATACTTCGCCACTTGACAGGCTTAAAATAGGAGTTAAGGTCTACGGCAGGTGCGTTTGTCTTTGTGTTTGGAGCCGATTCTTTCTTGCTCTTCTGTGCAAAACTCCAGAGTGCGAAAAAGAACAGCAAAGAAGATAATATGATTTTTTTGTTCATGGTGGATTGGATTTGTGAGCTAAATATAATTCTAAATATGACACGGTAGTATTAGAAATTTGATGGCCGGAAAGGAGGATGTTTTTCTCTTTATCCCAATGATCTTGGATAATTTTTATTGCTGTTGCTGCATTTGCATGTAAGCAACATAAGAGTTGCGCGCCATGATCTCAGGCTCGATGGCTACCAAGTTAATTGGTAATACTCCTGCCAATTGAGGTTCTGTAAATTCAGTAGTGCTGAATTGTACGGTCACTTCCAATATGTACTCATCGGCTCCTTTATAGGTTCCTCTAACAGGAGTGGTATCTGTAAAATTTCGCCCTGTAGCTAGTCGCACATGCCGCTCACCCGCCAGACAATTGTTGGTAGGATCGATGCCCAACCACCCTAAATCGGGTAGCCATGCTTCAACCCAAGCGTGTGTAGCTCCTTCTCCACGCCATTCACTCGAGCCTGGGCAGATATATCCGCTGATGTAACGTCCAGGAATTTTTAGCAAGCGCATCATGTACAGTAGCAAGTGAGCGAAGTCTTGGCAAACTCCTGCTTTTAGCTTCCAGATTTCATCCACTTGCGTTTCGATATTTGTCACGCCTTTTTGGTAGGTGAAGTTTTTATAAATGAAACTCGACAAATAAGTGAGTGAATCTAACGGATGAATCAGTTTATCCTCGCTTGTTATTAGGATGGAACGTACTTCCGTTTCACATTCTGCGATTTCGAGGCGCAAGTAGTCAAAAAATCTTTGCTGTAGGTCTTCGGCCAAAATTTTGTCCCAAACTTCAATCGAGGCGTCTCTTTGTGGGTAGAGCGGATTGCTCATTTGCACTCGAAGAAAACTTTCGATGGAAAGTTCCTGGTGAGGCTGCAATAAAGAAAAGAACCCGGTTGTGTTATTGAAATAGTCTTGCAGAGTATAAATAGATGGCTGTTGGGAGATCTTCAACTGATGGCTTATTACCTGTTGATGATTGTCGTTGAAAGGGTAAAGTTTGATTTGATTTGCAGAGTCTACAACTTTCTCAGGGTAGCTATACAAAGTTCGATGGTGGATATAGAATTCGGGCATTCAACTAAACTACGTTATGTATAACCAAAATACAGTGTGGTGAGCTTGTGGCTGAAATTTAAAATTTGATTTCTTGTCGCGGTGATCAACTCACGCACCGCCATACTATCTTTTCTGTTCACGGTGGTATACTGAATATCCTTTACCATTTTCCCAGCTAAGAATTCCATTTCTTTAAAATTGTCAGTGAGAGAGGTTTCTTTCAATCGTTGAAAGTAGCGATCAATCTGACTGAGACTGTAGCTTACTGAATGGGGGAACTGAGTATTGAATAAAACCTGGTGAATGACATCTTCTGTTTGTAGTGCATTTCTGTAAAATTTCGTATGAAATTCAAATCCAGATAAGGCATAGAGTAGATATTTCCAGCTAACGGGTTCGGTCACTTCATCGGCAATGTCCCATTTCATTTCAAGCAGGTCTAAACTTTGCAGGGCTCGCTCAATGTACTTGCCCAAGTTAAGAAAGGTATAACCGTCACCGCGGTTCATCGTTACCTCCACGGTACCATAAAAGACGATGCTTTCGCGCAACAGCATATCCAGCGCTGTTACCGGATCTTGCTGCAGAAGTAGGTCTTCTGTATGCGGGTCGCGTACGATATGGTAGTAGTCGTTCAGGCACTGCCAAAGCTCTTTGGTAATGTAGTCTTGCACCGATCTGGCATTTTCACGCACACGAACGATGTTGGTAAATACCGAAGCATCGTGGTCTTTGTTTAGAACCAGGTGATAAAGAGCTTCACGATAAGAAGTGACGACTATTGCTGTTTCACTCTTTGTGCTGAGTGTATCCGTTACACTTTGCCAGTCGAAATTTAAAATCTCGTCTTGAGATGCAATGTAGTCGGTGCGCAACAAACGAAGTACGTTGTCGGTGCGCTCTAAGTACCGAGCCATCCAAAAAACCGAGTCTGCCACTCTACTTAACATACTCTAAATTTAATTCTACGTTGACGGTCATTTTTTATCCGGCTAATACCCAGGTATCTTTACTACCACCACCCTGCGATGAGTTAACGACTAATGAGCCCTCGTGTAAAGCAACTCTTGTTAAGCCACCTGGCACAATTTCAATACCTTGAGGGTCGTACAAGGCAAAAGGGCGTAAGTCCACATGACGTGGCTGAATTCTATTATCAATAAAACAAGGCACAGTAGAAAGACTAATGATCGGCTGCGCAATAAACTGACGAGGATTTTTCTCCACTTCCTTTTTATACTCCGCGACTTCTTTTTCTGTCACTGCGTTGTCCATGAGCATGCCGTAGCCTCCGCTTTCGTTCGTCTTTTTAATCACCATCTTACTGATTTGTGAGAAAACCAATGAAGAATGTTCTGGGTCGCTCATCGAGTAAGTAGGTACCGTTTTTAAGATGGGCTCTTCGTTCAAATAATACTTAATCATTTCCGGCACGTAAGGATAGACAGCCTTGTCATGTGCAACACCATTACCGGGCGCGTTGATGATGGTCACGTTACCTGAGCGAAACGCAAAGCACAGGCCTGGAACACCGAGCAAACTTTTTGGGTTGAATACCAATGGCTCTAGAAAATCATCATCTACTCTTCGGTAAATTACATCCACTTGCTTAAGTCCGGCCGTTGTTTTCATGTAGACTTTGGCATTGTCTACAACCAAGTCTCGACCTTCGACTAGCTCAACACCCATTAAACGGGCGAGTGTAGTATGTTCAAAATAAGCTGAGTTATAAATCCCAGGAGTAAGTAGTACCATAGTGGGATTACTGATGGCGCGTTTAGAAAGTGCCATTAGATTTTTCAATAGCAGATCCGGGTAGTCTTTTACAGAACGCACATTGTTTTTTGGAAGCGACCCTGGGAAAATCCTGTAGGTCATACTCCTGTTCTCCATCATGTACGAAACACCAGGGGCGTTCTTAGATTATCTTCCAGCACGTAGAAATTGCCATCGCTATCTCCCATGGGGTCAATACCGGATATATGAGTATAGATTCCATGCGATACATCCACGCCCACCATCTCTTTCATGAAATTTGGACATGAGAGAATTAGAGCGGCTGGAATCTTTCCGTCTTTGATGATAAACTGGTCGTCATAGACATCTGCCAGAAAGATATTTAGCGCCTTTACTCGCTGCTTAATTCCGCGCTCAATAATCGACCACTCGGTAGCGGTGATAATTCTTGGTAGTATATCAAACGGAGAAATCTTCTCAATCCCCTCGCCATCGCTATATACCGTAAAGGTGATTCCCTGACTGATGAATATTTTTTTTGTTTAATTCGTTTTTCTTGGCCAACTCGACTATTGAATCATTTTTGAGGCTGTGTAGAAACACTTCATAGTGACTTCGGATCGCTTGCTGATCGCACATTTCATCCCAAACAGGTGGTGGTGCTTTGTAATCGGTAACGAGAGAACTAAATGGCATTAGTTAACGATAGCAATCGAAAGTTAGGATGCAAGAGGAGGGTCGCGAGATAAATTTTTGAAACTGATTGCAACACGAGGATTTGGGCAAAAAAACGGTGCCGGGTTTGTTCGTCCCCGACACCGTCAACCTTAAAACAAATAAAAACTAACTCCTAATTCGCGCCATCAGCTTGTGCCCAGGCCACCGCTAATTGACCAATTTTTGCTCCACATTCTTTTCCGCGATCGTTATCAAATCGATAATGAATTCCACCATAGAGTCTGGATAGTGCAGCTTCATCAGCCTGATTTAATAGTTGACCCGCGTTGGAAGGAAACAGATAAGCCAGCAACGTGGCGGCAGCAGCTGAGAAGCTTGCATGCCCAGATGTGTAAGCCGGGAAATTAGGTATTCCTGTAGCGGTTTTGATAGCTGGATCAACCTGCGAAGGGCGCGGCAAATAGTATTGATATTTTGCATACCAGCATAAAATGCCGGCATCCATCACAGCCCTGTTCATTAGCGAAAAAACACGTGCCGATCTTACCTCGCTCCATTTTGCTTCTACAATTAACTCTTGGGCAATTAGATTCCAATGACCTGGTGGGGTGAACGTTCCGGCACCGTCTGCCCAAAAATCGGCAATGCGCCATTGCTCGCGGGTGCGGTTATCAGCAATCGTTCGTACTTCTTGCAAGGCGTTTTTAAATTCAGATGAGGAAAGAGATGGGGGAGCTGGCGGCAACGCTGCAAAAGCAGACACGCTGTCGTACCATGGTTTCACTTTTCCATACAGTGGAAGCATAGGTGGACGGTACGGTAGTTCAAGACTTATCCATCGATCGGACTCAGCAATTCTTGCTATGTTAAAATAGTCGATAAAAGTTGTCTGGCTTCCAGCTTGACTCATGCGGTCTGTTTTAGCTCTATTAATGGCAAGCGTAGCCACCTGCGAACCAAGGCTTGTGCCTGCATCTAAATCGCTTTGTGTATTGGCACCTGCCCATTTGCGGCTGTTTTTATTTTCGTCAGCTAATTTTTGCAGATATTCTTTCTCGGCCGGAAACAAGAATTCTAACACCTTTCTAGAAGCCTCAGCGACCACCGCGTGTTCAGAGGGAAAAGAAGGTAATGTTGTTTCAGGGGTTAATAATTTGATGCTAGCATTGCTGGATGCTGGTGCAGGGCGATTAATCTGGTATTTGAATTTCCAACTTGTCACCAATGCGTCATACTGTGCAACACTAAGCAATGCGTAAGCACGTGCCGCAAAAGGAGGATTGGAAAAAGGCTTATTCGGATTTGCCGGTGCCCCTGCTACCGGGGCTATGTTGTATTTTGCCACGAGCGCACGAGCAATTTCATTCCAGCGAACGACAGCACCCGCTGCCCAGTAGTTAGCCGTATTTGTTTGACTGGCGGTGCGATTAGTAGACAAACTAACTAGCTCTGCTAGTTCTGCCTGATAGGCCGCGCTGGAGATAGCTTCGGCAGTGGGTAGCGAAATAGAACTTGCGTTTATATTTAAAACGGTTTTCCAGTTGCCGGCCGTTTCATCAACTTTTGTAGGGGTTAATATAGGCAAAGACTTGATACTTGGGATGTCCTCATCGCAACTTTGCAAAAGGGAAAATGTGATAACTAGCATTATGGCTGCCTTCCATTTGAAGACATACGCTTTGTTAGACGACTTCATAGGGCTTGTTGATTTTTTCATGTCTACTGGTTCGTTGACGATTTAATTATTATTGTCTTTGATGACGGGCAAATTGTAGACGATGCCAATACTTAAGCGCGTGGCTTTTCCAATGTTTTCACCGGAAAGCGTAAACGACATGCCGGCACTTACACCGAGATTTTTTATTGGTGGGACGCTTGAGTAGAGCGTAAAACCTGCTCGCTGATAAGAAACTGCATTAGTAGGAAATGGAACACCCGCGCCAATGTTGGTTCCGCTACGTGCGCGTTGAATGTTAAGCCACGCATCAGCATAAAATATTTTGTAAGAGCCACCGACCCTTACTACATAGTCCCAGGCGTCAGGCACACTTACTTCATAACCTCGGTCAATGGTGATGTTTCCTCGTTGTATGTAACCACCTTGTGTCATCACAAATAGACCGAAGGGCAATCGATATTGGACTAATAGTCTTCCCTCCAGATTCTTGGAACGGTGACCTATAGCAACCGGTGCATCTGGCACATAGTTGCTCGCTGGCACAATGTACCCAGCTGCAGCCATAGCCGATAATTTCCCCAGCGCGCCAAAATCCTTTTCGTAGACCCGCCCTTTTAGGTAGATGGAAAAATCTTGTAACCCGCTTTGCGTGGACCAATATCCTTGAGATGCATTCGCTGATACAAATGGAAGTCCAATGACAACGTCCAAATACTTGGTCGCACCGAAAGCGGCAAAAAGGTTGACGCTCGTGGTAGAGATAGTACCCAGATTGGGGTTGTTGACTGCGGAATCCTTTACGTAGTAGGTATCATAGGATTCTGTGCTATAACTAAGGGAAGTTGTTAGGTTGCCACGACCTCGCATAAAACCATCGACCATTCCCTGACCTTGGGCAGATAGGGCGACCACTAGAACAAAACCAATTGTAATTTTTAATTGCATGAATTTGTAATTTTTAGCGTATACAATAATTATCGAATAGGTTCGCCTATTGCAAAGCAACACTTGTCAAGGCAATACCGTTAATAGAACATTCCAAAAGAATCGTTACTTGATTCTTTCAGGATGGATGGACTGGTCGTGTAAGTTCGACAGTCAGTTTAGCTGGCTTTTGGGGGAGGAGATTGGATGTCTCGCGAAACAGTAGATAAATTGAAATCATCCGTTGAAAAAAGAATGGGGGCAGCCCAGCCACTCGTAGTCTGAGTGATTTTCGTTGTGATAGATAAATAGTCTTTTGAAAATTGAAAGATTGGAGCGGTTCCTGATTTTGTCGTTGCAGGTTTGTCGGTAAATGTTTTTACGTAGTCAGCAAGCGCAAGATTTATCTTCGAGGCACTACCATCTTTTACGCAAACAATATATAAAGTATCGCTCTGTAATTTCTGTTTTACCAAACGATACACTTGTCCTTGATGCTCAAATTCTCCATCTACTCGTTGATAGTCAGTTGCATCTACAGCATACGGAATGGCGATTGGAACTTTGATCAGCACTTCATCTTGGAAAGATTTTTCGGTATCGAATTGCTCGCGCATCGCTGCAGCACCCGAAAGACTGATTCCAACAAATACGCCATAGTACCCAACAATATTGAGTAGAAAAAGCCCAAGCAAAAATGAGGTCAAAAGTCTTTTCACCAAGCCAAATCTAACCAGTTAGTTTGGCATTGCCAAACGCAAGGCACTCGGTCTACAACACTTTGTGGATTAGTCAAACCGTATGGCTTTAACCGGGCTGATTTTCGTTATGAATCTTGTGGGCAGGAGGAGCACCAGCGTGACGGTTGCAAAAATGAGTAAATTCAATATCAATATAGTGGTAAAGGACCACTCGATGGGGACATAGCTCACGTAATAGTCGTGTGGATTTAATTTCATGATCTTGAACTGATCTTGCAGCCAGCAAATGCTTAGCCCAATAATGTTGCCCCACAACAGTCCCTTGCCGATAAGATTCATTCCGTTGTAAATAAACACCATGCGAATGGTTCGATTGGTTGCCCCAACGGCCTTCAAGATGCCCACCATGGGGATGCGCTCCATCACCAAAATAAGGATCACTGAAATCATATTGACGCAAATGACTATGAGGATAACACCTAACAAGATCTTTACCTGACGTTTTACCAGATCCAACCATTCAAATACTTGAATGTATTTGTCTCGTACGGATTCTAAGTTAAGATCATAATCCATCGATTCGCCAATGGCATTTGCCGCTTCGTCTACCGCTGCGCGATCAAATTCAAAAGGAGGCAATGAACCAGTTGGTAGTTCCTGAGCACTCACCGTGTCGATTTGGGTTTCTTTTAAGAATGGGATTGGTAAACTTTTTTCCCACAAGTCGAAGGCATTGAAATAGTTTAAGTCAAGAGCTATTTCAAGTCCACCTGCTTCGTTGCTTTTCCATCCGTTCAATTGCTGAACCATCCGTATGTCACCAATCAAAACTTTTCCATCGAAATAGTCGGACAAATTGGTTTCATACAGCCCAACAATTTTTAATCTCCGAAACCGAGGTGGATTTTGGAAGAAATGCAAGATAACATCATCACCTACTTTGGCATCAATTTTATTGGCAATCACTTTGCTGACGAGAACTTCCTTTGAATATCCCGAGTCGGAAAAATGAATGAATCGACCTTCAATAATATTTTCATTAAAGTAAGTGCCATTGACGGCAAAATTGTTCGAGCCCCTTCCCACACCTTTGAATATGATACCGAGTACTTCATTTTCCGTTTTTATTAATCCTGCTTTGTGACTGAACTCTTGGACACTTTTTACAAATGGAAACTGGGCAGTTTGCTCATAGAGTGGTATTTTGAAATCGAAGGGTTGCTCTTCCACTGCGTTGTTCATCGTGAACTTGGTAACCAATAAGTGATTACTAAAGCCATAGATCTTATTTTTTACGGCAGATTGAAACCCGTGCATAACCAAAAATGAAACAATCGCAGCCGCCAGGCCAATGGCAATGCTGGCCACAGCGATCTTGTGTACAATGGAGGAGAAATTATCCAGCGTACCTTGGCGAAGCCTTTTTGAAATGAAGTATGAAACGTTCAAAGAATGCTTAAATTTGAAAATTACCGATTACAAAGTAAAAGAAAATGCACAAGATACTTAGTCTTACTTTCAGTTTGTTTGTAGTGATCGCAGGACATGGTCAATCCTCTGGTATCAAGACAGGGGCAGAACAACTGGACCTGTTGCTTCCTAAGCTCCAAGACAAACGCGTGGCTTTTTTAGTCAACCATACTGCCGTGATCGGTAGAACCCACTTGGTTGACTCGCTTCAAAAAAGAGGTGTGGACATCAAGAAAATTCTATCGCCCGAGCATGGATTTCGTGGCAATGCCGATGCCGGGGAAACCGTTACTGATGGAGTTGACACTAAAACGGGCCTTCCTGTAATTTCTTTGTATGGCAATAATAAGAAGCCAACAGCCGAGCAACTTAGCGATGTAGACATTGTTGTTTTTGATATCCAAGATGTGGGTGTGCGCTTTTTCACCTACATCAGTTCACTTCACTATTTAATGGAGGCCTGCGCAGAGCAAAATAAAAAACTGATTGTTTTAGATCGGCCAAATCCAAATGGAAGTTATGTAGATGGGCCTCTGCTCGACCCTGCTCTGAAGTCCTTTGTGGGTATGCACCCCATACCAATTGTACATGGTCTCACGGTGGGTGAACTCGCGCAAATGATCAACGGTGAAGGCTGGCTGGAAGGAAAAAGAAAATGTGAGTTGGAAATCATTAAGCTTAAAAACTATACACACCAGACACCCTATACGCTTCCGATCAAGCCTTCTCCCAATCTTCCCAACCAGCAGTCGGTTTTACTTTATCCCTCCACTTGTCTGTTTGAGGGAACGGCATTAAGTGTTGGCCGCGGCACACAGCACCCGTTTGAGTGGATCGGTCACCCTGATCTAAAAAATCAACCTTTTCAATTTACACCGATCAGCATCGAGGGAATGGCTAAGAAGCCTCCACACGAGAATGAAGTTTGTTTTGGAATTGATTTGAGTACAGAGAAAACGGGAAAAGAAATCTCATTGAAATACCTGATTCAATTCTACAATCAATTTGCTGACAAAGAAGAATTTTTCATCCCTTACTTTGATAAATTGGTGGGCACAAAACAATTGAAAGAGCAAATCAAAAAGGGAATGACGGAAAGACAAATTAAAGCAACGTGGAAAAAAGAGCTAGATAGCTATCGAAATCTACGTAAGAGATATCTTATCTACCAGTAGTCTCAACTTGCTATTAGTTACGCCTTTATCCATGATTTGTCGATTGAAATGCGGATGAGTTGAAGTGAATTTTGAGCATCGACTTTGCCCATCATGTTGCGCCTGTGTGTGCGAACCGTGTCGATACTTATTGCCAAGCGCTCGCTAATTTCTTTGGAAGAATATCCCTTTATTAAAAGCTTTAGAATGTCAAGTTCGCGTTCCGTAAATGGGCTGTCACCAGCCACCAAGTTTGAATCTCGTGTTGTTTGGTGATACAACTGACTGACCGCAACTTCAATTTGAATTTCCGTAAATGGTTTTAGTAGGTATGACTTTGGCTCAGTGCCAAATGCTTGGATTAACGTTTTTTCGTCAGCATATGCAGTTAGGTATATGACTTCAAAAGGTGTTCCGGTAGCTCGTAACTGCACGATTGTATCGATACCTGAATTTTCCCCCTTGATTTTTACATCGCAAAGAACAAGATTGGGGTGATGAACTAGAAATAGATCTACCGCTTTCTCCATTCGATCCGCTATTCCCACAACTTTATACCCTAGCTTCGTCAGCATTTCCTTAATATCCATTGCCACCAATACTTCATCCTCAATAACTAGGATTTTGAAATCAGCTTTCATCATTCGTTTTCATTTTAATCACCGTGATAGTTCCGTTAGAGGAATCCATTGAGAAGGAGCCCTCCAATTGAGAAACCAACGAATCAACCAATTGCAATCCAAACGAATTGGTAGAAGGCTCTCGCACGAAGCCTTTTCCATTATCTGCAACGGTTAGAACCAACTCAACCCCCTGCTTTTCGAACGTAACGCGCAGTTCGTCAGCCGGGGAGTCAATTTCAAATGCATATTTTAGCGAATTAGTTATCAATTCATTTATGATTAGACCAAGCGGAACAGCTGTTTCGATCTTTAGGAATATTTGCTCAAGATTAAAAACAACTTTCTTTGTTACTTCAAGCTTGTTTGCTTCCACAAGGTTGTTTGTCAAATCGATAATGTATTCTTTCATATCAATAATGGTGGGTTTGTCGGTCACATATAATTTTTGATGAAGCAACACCATTGATAAAAGTCTATTTCGGCCGTCTAGTACTGCTGCTTTGGCATCCGGGTCTTTAATACGATTGGACTGCAAGTTGAGAAGACTTGTTACCACTTGGAGGTTATTTTTTACACGGTGGCTTAGTTCTTTCATCAGCATTTCGATCTGAGCTGTTTTTTCAGATAGTTTCTTATTCAGGGTCTGCAATTCGCCATTTTGATTGTTTACCCTTGTTCTTTCTCGATTATAACTACGCTTAAAAGTGAGTGTGGTAATGAGTACAAAAAAAAGCGAGTAAATCATCGTTATTGCAAAATCTAGAAGCCGGGCTCCTTCGTTATTGTAACCGTAGTGAATCAGATGTGGGAAAAGGTACTCTATGGCGTACAGTAAAACAATCGTAAACACCATCGAGAAAAAGACTTTTAATTGCAACGATTCCTTGCTGATTACAATAAATACATGGACGAGCGATATAAAAACGAAAGCGAGGGGGCCTTTGGATCCAGAGTCACTTGGGTAGACGGACACAATAAATAGTAGTGCAAAGCCAATCATAACGATCAGCATAAAACTGTTAAGCTTATTCTTTATTCGCGAGAAGTAGAAAAGTGAAAATGAAATAATAGCACCAATCAAAGCCAGAAGGGAGCCAACAAGGCTCAACCCTAGAAGCATATTTGAAAAAAAAGCAAAAACGCACAAAAGTGTTGTTGAAAAGGTTAGAGTGTTGAATACGCGGTGTTCTAATTCAAAATTGCTATCCGAACCACTAATTCTTGCTAAAAAACTATTGAGTGCCATCTAATCTTGCTGTCCAGATAAAGATTCTAATATACTGCAAGGCAATAAGCAATTCAAATAGTATTACATTTGAAAAGGATAATTTCAAAAAAAGATAATTACATTTTTTAGATATGAAAGTTCTTAAAATCGCTTTTGTTTTGATCGCGATAGTTGTCGTGGTTCTAGCCATTTTCTTGTTTGTTGATGATCCTTATCCTTCCTATTCAACCGATGGGTTGAAAAAGGTGGAATGGACCCAGATCTCCAGCGGGAAGTCGATTCAAAAAACTTTTGATTCTACACTAAAAAATGTGTCATCTATTGGCAGTTGGTTTGTAGATCCAACTGGTCGCGCCATGATTTTACACGGTATCAACCTCGGAGGGAGTACGAAACTTCCCTTCGAACCTTTGATTCCCAGTCATCAGAAAGAAAATTTTTACGAGACGGTTTATACCGTGTCTTCAGTAGGAAGACCTTTTCCGCTCGAGCAGGCCGATGAACATTTTGAGCGACTCTATCAATGGGGTTATCGGTTTGTTCGGTTGTTGGTGACCTGGGAAGCCATCGAACATGCAGGACCAGGGCAATACGATGAAGGTTATCTCAACTTTGTTCAAGCAATCGTAAAAAAAGCCAATGATCATCACATCAATGTGTTTATCGATCCTCATCAGGATGTTTGGAGCAGATTCACTGGTGGTGACGGAGCTCCCTACTGGACACTGGACAAAGTTGGGTTTGATCCGCTCAAGTTTAGCGAAACCGGTTCGGCCATTATTCACAACGTAAAGGGCGATCCTTTTCCACGTATGATCTGGCCTACAAACTATAAGAAACTTGGGGCGGCTACTATGTTTACCCTTTTCTTTGGCGGGAATGATTTTGCGCCAAAGGTGAAGGTCGATAGTGTGAGCGTACAAGACTATCTACAGTCACATTTCATAAATGCAATCAAGCAAGTTGCACTAAAACTTAAAGGCCTTCCCAATGTGATTGGTTTTGATACATTTAACGAGCCTGGAACAGGATACATCGGAATGACCGATTTAAACGCATTTGGTCTTTTAAAAAGCGGAGTTATGCCAAGTCCATTTGAAGGGATGGTGCTTGGTGCGGGCAATAAACTTGAGATAGAACGTTACGAATTCGCATTGACTGGAGCGAAGTTAAAGGGAAAAGTAATAGTAAATCCGAACAAATTCACTGCCTGGAAGACAAAAGAACTAGACATTTGGAAGAACGCGGGTGTTTGGGATTATGATTCGCAACAAAAGGCCACGGTGTTGAAGCCCAGCTATTTTGCGGAAGTCAACGGCAAGCAAGTCGATTTCTCAGAAGACTATCTCAAACCCTTTGCGCTGGCTTTCCAAAAGGAAATGCATTCGATCGATAGCAGCTGGTTGATTTTTGTGGAGCCAGCAATTCTTGATCATTTACCCGAATTTGCAGCGGTTGAATCAAAAAAATTCGTGAACGCAAGTCATTGGTATGATAACGGAACACTGGTAATGAAGGAATACTCCACTTGGTTTGGAGTTGATATTGTTAACGCTAAACTCGCTTTTGGAAAGAGAGGTGTTCGCAAGGCGTTTCAGGCCAACTTAGCCTTTTTGAAAGAAGAAACCGCCCGCTCCTTAGGAAATAATCCTACACTCATTGGCGAATTCGGAATCCCTTTTGACATGGGTGAAAAAAAAGCATTTAGTACCGGAGACTTTGCTGATCAGGAAGCGTGCCTGGATCGTTCATTCAGAGCGATGGAATCTAATCAACTCAGTTATACATTGTGGAATTACACTGCAGATAACGAAAATAAACATGGTGATCAATGGAACGGAGAAGATCTATCGATCTTTAGCAGGTCGCAGCAAAAAAATAAAGACGATATCAACTCTGGCGGCAGAGCGTTGGCGGCAGCCATCCGACCTTACCCTTATAAAGTCGCTGGCGAACCGCTTGAGTATTTCTTCAATGTTGAAAAAAAGGAATTTTACCTGAAATTCAAGCGGAATAAGTCCATTGGTGCTCCTACCGAAATTTTTCTTCCCTCTTTTCATTTTGGCAATGGATTCCAGGTTTACAGCACGCCCGGTAAACTTGCGTTCGATAAGAATCAGAGTTTACTTTTATTCTATCCTGATACAGAAGGGGATCAGCAAATAGTCGTGAAGGTCAAGAAATGATCAATCGTTGAAACATTCGATTCCCACTATTGTTAGTTTCGCATACTCATTGGGGCAATGACCAAACCAGAGAAAGTAAGTGACATCTTACATATTTTAGATAAGTTTTATCCAACCGTTGAGACTCCGCTTCACCACAAAGATGCATATACGTTGCTTGTTGCCGTGCTGCTGTCTGCACAATGCACAGACGAACGAGTAAACAAGATTACTCCCTTACTTTTTAGGAAAGCTGATAATCCTTTCGACATGCTAAAGATGTCGGTGGAAGAGATCAGGGAGATTATTAAACCTTGCGGCCTATCGCCCATGAAATCGAAAGGAATTTGGGGTTTATCAAAGATACTGATTGAAAGGTATGAGGGCCAGGTGCCTGATACGTTCGATGCATTGGAAGAACTTCCTGCAGTAGGGCACAAAACCGCATCGGTGGTAATGACCCAATGGTTTGGTAAGCCGGCTTTTCCGGTCGACACACATATTCATCGACTTGCTTTTCGTTGGGGATTGACTCCGGGTAAAAATGTGGAGCAGACAGAACGAGACTTGAAAAGATTGATTCCGGAAGACCGTTGGAATAAAGTGCACTTGCAAATTATTTACTTTGGCAGAGCCTATTGCCCAGCTCGTGGACATGTTTGGCAAAATTGCCCGATTTGTCAAAAGTACATGCGGAAGAATCTACGTGATTAACTGTACCAACAGGGCAAACATTTTCCAACATTATGTCGTAATTTCGCGCGAATGATTTTTCAGTTCCCTTCCTTTCTTTGGGCACTCGGTGCCTTGCTGATACCCATTCTCATTCATCTTTTCAATTTTCGCAAAACGACACAGATCTACTTTTCGAATACTCGTTTTTTAAAGCAAATAAAGCAGGAGACCACACAGAAAAGAAAGATTAAGCAATATTTGATTTTGGCGGCTCGGCTACTTTTCATCTTCTGTTTGGTAATGGCATTTGCACAGCCCTTTCTACCTGCGGCCGAGCAGGTGGGCGCTCAGGAAAATGTAGCCATCTATATAGACAATTCATTGAGTATGTCGGCACCGGTGGCTGAAAAGAAGCGAGCGATTGATGAGGCCAGCGAAAGGGTGCGAGAGATTGTAACGGCCTTACCTCCCGATGTTAAGTATCAATTGATCACAAATGATTTTGCTTCCTTCTCGAACTCTTTTAAAGCGAAGTCAGAAGTTGAAGATGAACTTTCAAGACTTAGACTTTCGTCCATTAGCAGAAATGCTCAAGAAATTGAAAGTCGAATCTTGGATGAGGCCAATACACTCTTTTGGATCTCAGATTTTCAAAGCGCAACATTTGGGGGCGTTTCAAAAACGGACTCGTCCCTGTTGATCAAGTTAGTGCCTATCAAAACCAGTAAATTGTCAAACGTGCTGGTCGATACAGTTTACTTGGAAAATCCATCAATAACAAAGGGTGAAAAAAATACCATTCACGTTCGCCTTCGAAATGTGGGCCATCGATCCGTGGAGGGCTTAGTCACAAAGCTGACCATCAATTCCGTTCAAGCATCAGCCGCATCCGTTAACATTGAACCGAATAGCACCAATTCTTTGGTGTTCGATTTGCCAACTGGTCTTAAAGGATTAAATAAGGCGGTGCTCTCGTTTAGTGACTATCCAGTTAGTTTTGATAATGAGTTTTATTTTACCTTGAATCTCACAACCAAATTGAAAGTGCTCGAAATAAAGAGCAACAAAGAAGCCACGCCTGTCGAACGGGTATTTGGCAATAAGGAGCTATTTACATTTAATAGTTTTCAGGCGACCAACTTGAACTACAGTTTGCTGAATGACGTTGATTTGATTGTTGTTAATCAATTGGAGAAAATTGAATTACCTCTGTTAACGACATTAAACGGTCTTCGAAAAAATCATTCGATATTATTGATCCCTGCTTTGCTGCCAGATGAGGATTCCTATCAGCAACTGATCCGAGGTGCCGTCAAAATTAATAAACAGGAACAACCGTTGTCGCTAGCCCTTCCCGATTTTAAGGCGCCACTTTTCCAAAATGTGTTTGAAGAGATAAATAGTGCCATGGCGATGCCCGTTGCTACGAAAGTACTTGACTGGGGCGCAGATCGTTCTGCCATTCTTACTTTTAAAGACGGAAGGCCATTCTTATCTCAGGTGAACGACTTGTTCGTACTGGCTTGTCCCCTCATTAAATCGACCACCGATTTTTATGCCCATGCGCTTTTTGTGCCTGTGATGTACCGGCTGGCTTCGTTGGGTAGCCGGAATCAGGAGCGTTTGTATCACTCACTTTCTTCAACGATTTTCTCCTTTGAGGGTGACAGTTTGGTGGGAGAGGTGCCTATAAAAATGATTGGAAAACAGGAAGTAATCCCGGCACAACATAGGATTGGGAGCCGAATCATCCTCGAGTTGCCTAAATTTTTGTTGGAAAGGGGATTTTATTCGTTGGTCAACCAAAAAGACACGCTAAATTTGGTAGCCTTTAATCTCATTAAAGGCGAATCGATGTTAGAGAATCTCAAGCCGGACGAGGTAAAACTTCGGTTGGGCGGCAGCTCATTCATATCCATCTTTGACTCCGGCAGTACAGACGCTTTCCGCAACGAGATAAAAGAGAGATATTTAGGGACGCCATTGTGGAAGTACGCGATTGTTTTGGCGTTAGTCTTTTTACTTGCCGAAATACTATTGATTCGATTTTTAAAGTAAATTTGTTAGATGTCAACGAGAGAAGTCCTTTTCGAAGAGATTAAGAATACTCCAGAGGGATTACTGAAGGAATTATACGATTATTTGCTTTTTTTAAGACAAAAGCAGCAGTCGGATAAAATTCTTACTCACATTGTATCAGAAAAATCATTGTCCCGAGATTGGGATTCACCAGAAGAAGATGAGGCATGGAAGAATTTGTAAGAGGTGATGTGGCTGTCGTCCCTTTTCCATTTTCAGATTTATCATCGGTAAAAAAACGTCCGGCATTGGTCCTTTTTGTTTTGTCAGGCGATGACATTGTGCTTTGCCAAGTTACTAGTAAAGACAAAGGAGATAAGTTAGCTATTGAGCTGGGTATAGATGATTTCTTGGAGGGAGGACTAACAAGAGTAAGTTACATTCGGCCCGGCAGAATTTTTACTGCTGAGAAATCAATTATTCAATACAAAGCAGGTTCTATCAAAAAGAAAAAATCAGACCAAGTGAAAGATTTAATTGTAAGTCTTCTGGACGGTTAATTATGAAAGTACTCATCCAATCCGCAAAAATTGTTTCTCCCGGTTCACCCTATCATCTCAAAAGGAAGAATGTGGTTATCTCTGGTGGGCGTATTACCGAAATTGGCGATAAAATCTATTCGGCAGATCGTGTGATTGAGGCGGACGGCATGTTGCTGAGTATCGGATGGATGGATCTGGGTGCGTTCGTGGGCGATCCGGGGCTAGAGCACAAAGAGGATTTACTTAGTTTGACAAAAGCGGCTGCGGCCGGTGGATTTACAGAAGTAGTTTTGTTGCCGAACACGCAACCAGCGGTACAATCAAAGAATGAGATCAGCTACATCACACAAGCGAATTCAACTCGGTTGGTGCAACTGCATGCAATGGCTGCGGTGACAAAAAATTGCAAAGGAGAAGAGCTGACTGAAATGATCGACCTGCACGAAGCGGGCGCAGTAGCTTTTACTGATGGGCTAAAGTCACTTGTTCATACCGATCTTTTTCTAAAATCATTGCAATACATCCAGAAGTTTGATGGGCTTCTCATCGATCATTCCGAAGATCATTGGCTGAATTTATTTGGGCAAATGCATGAAGGTGAGAATAGTACCTCGTTGGGGCTGAAAGGTATGCCCCGAATTGCTGAAGAGATCGCAGTACGAAAAAACCTGGAGCTGTTGGAGTATGCGGGGGGAAGGTTGCACTTTTCCCGCATCTCGACAGCCAGGACAGTAGACCTGATTCGTTCGGCAAAGAAAAAGGGAATGAAAGTAAGTTGCGATGTAGTCGGATATCAAGCTCTGTTGGACGATAGCTATCTGGAAGATTTTGATACCAACTATAAACTGAACCCGCCACTTCGGGAGAAAACCGATAATGATGCTTTACTAAAGGGGCTTAAGGATGGGACCATTGATGTTTTGTCAAGCGGGCATTTGCCGCAAGACGATGAAAGTAAATTGTTGGAGTTTGATCACGCTGACTTTGGCATAACAAACCTACAGACATTTGCCTCCCAACTGACTCAGTTATGCAAATGGGTTGATGTAGAAGACCTTATTGCAAAGGTGACCACAGCACCCCGACTTATTCTTCAGTTGCCGGTGCCGGTTATTGAGGTAGATGAAAAAGCCAATTTGACTTTGTTTGACCCTAATCGCGAATGGCGGCTGGACGAGAAAACCAATTTCTCAAAATCGAAGAATTCTCCGTGGTGGGGTCAAGAATTGAAGGGGAAAGCGGTGGCAGTGTTCAATAACAATAAGCAGTGGATTGATGCTTAAGAATGCGCCTCCTCTAGTGTCGGTCTCCTTGCGAAATGGTACGATTGCCGGACTGCTGGGTTTTTTCATTTTGCTGGCTCTCTATTTCATGGGCAAGCATCCATTTTTATTTATGATTTTTTTTGATTTCCGCATTTTTCTTTTTGCGATTTTCATGACGCTCACTTTAAAAGAAATCAGAGACAACTATCAAGATGGGATTATTTTCTTTTGGCAGGGGATGATTGCTAACTTTTTGTTCACGATTCTTTTTGCATGCATAACCTCGGTTTTGATTTTGATTTGGTGTGGAATTTTTCCAGCATTTTTGTCGGACTATGTGACCACAGCAGTGGAACAGATGAAAGCAATGCCTGCAGAAGCGATTGGGCGGATAGGAAAAATTGAGTATCAACGTAATTTGGAGTACATTTCTGCTACCAATAGTTACATTCTAGCCAAACACTATTTCTGGCAAAGCTTTGTGATCAGTTTTTTTATTAGCATCATAATATCAGTAATTTTAAGACGTCAACCTAAAAACGATTAATTATGGAAGAAAAAATGAATTCTCAGCCACCGTCAACTATGTCTGTCGCTTTGCGCTTCGGGCTTATCATGGGATTATTTTCCGTTGCCTATACGGTAATTATAATTGCGGTTGGGGGCAATCCCTTGGAGAGCGACTGGAAGGGGTGGGTGAGTTTGGCAGTATCTGCGGTTATAGTTGTATTTGCCCACAAGAATTTTAAGGACAATGGTGACGGGTTTATGAGTTATGGCCAGGGACTAGGAATTGCCTTTTTGTCCGTTTTGATTTCGGGTGTCATTGGTGGGATTTTCTTGTTCGTCTATATTAATTTTATTGATACAGGAGTGATGGAGGATCTGATGCAGAAGACTAGTCAGAAAATGGAAGAACAAGGCCAGAGTGAAGAGGCTATTGAGATGGCTCTATCATTTACAAAAAAATTCTTTTGGGCATTCTATGCTTTTGGGCTAGCATTTGGTTCGCTTATAATTGGCCTAGTAATATCTATTTTCACCCAAAAGAAAAACCCTGAGCCGTTTGCTTAAATGCTTCAACACCTTGCTATCTCGGTAGTCATTCCCGCCAAGGACGAAGAAGAATCGATTCCTGAATTGAGTAATTGGATTAGCCGTGTGATGCAAACACACGGCTTTTTGTATGAAGTCATTTTTATCGATGACGGAAGCAGGGATGGCACCTGGGAAGAAATAAAAAAAATAAGTGAAGCGAATCCATCTATTAAAGGAATTCAGTTTAATCGTAATTTTGGAAAGTCCGCAGCATTACAAACAGCTTTCAAGATTGCACAGGGCGAAGTGGTAATCACCATGGATGCTGATTTACAAGACAGTCCAGATGAAATTCCGGAATTATATAAACTCATCAAAGAGCAAAAGTTTCATTTGGTGAGCGGATGGAAGAAAAAGCGCCATGATCCAATTTCAAAAACATTGCCCTCCAAGTTTTTCAACTATGTCACGCGAAAAATCTCTGGTATTCATTTGCATGATTTTAATTGCGGATTAAAAGCCTATCACCATTCAGTTATAAAAAACATTACGGTGTACGGTGAAATGCACCGTTATATACCCGTGTTGGCTAAGTGGGCCGGCTTCACGAAAATCACAGAAAAAGTAGTAGAGCATCGTGAGCGAAAATATGGAGTAAGTAAGTTTGGATGGGAGCGATTTGTTCGTGGCTTTTTGGATCTGCTTACCATTACGTTCGTTGGGCGATTTGCAAAAAGACCCATGCACTTTTTTGGGGCTTGGGGCATCGTTTCCTTTCTGGTTGGGTTTGGTTTTACGGTGAAAATATTCTGGGATAAGTTGGACGCCCTGTTTATTTCCAAAATCCCGCTGAAGCGTGATGTAGTCGATCAACCTATCTTTTACCTGGCATTGGTAGCGTTGGTTATCGGGGTTCAACTTTTCTTAACTGGATTTATAGCTGAGCTCCTCGCCCGGCAGTCGGTTTCTAAGGCCGATTATTTGGTGATCGACTCGATCGGAATCGATTCCGCCCAATAGGCGGGACGATTGTGTAAACTTTTTATGAAAATTTTCAATTAGGTGCAACAAAACCCACTTTTTTACGCTTTAAGGTTAGCTTAACTTATTCTATGAGACAGATTCTATTTTTGTGGATTTTTGCCGGCACTTTTTCTTTTGGCCAAACCACCGGCAAGTTTACCATTAGCGGTTATATCAAAGATGCAAGCAATGGCGAAGCATTGATTGGAGCTACGGTCTATGTTACAGAGACGCAAGGCGGTGGTGTTACAAATGAGTACGGTTTTTATTCTATCACGCTGCCCGCTGCCAACTATACCCTGCATTATAGCTATCTGGGCTATCTACCCGTAACGAAGTCTGTGCAACTAGACAAGAACAAACGCTTTGATATCGAGCTTTCAGGTGAAGCTGAGCAATTGCAAGAGGTGGTTATCCAAGCAGAATTGGAACAGGCGAACGTGCAAAATCTGGAAATGAGCACCAACAAATTAGATATTAAAACGATTCAGAGAATTCCAGCCTTTTTGGGCGAAGCCGATGTGATAAAAAGCTTGCAATTACTACCTGGGGTGAGCACCGTAGGCGAAGGCGCCAGTGGGTTCAACGTGCGTGGCGGTAGCGTGGGGCAAAATTTGATTTTGTTAGACGAAGCGCCTGTTTATAATTCATCTCACTTGCTTGGCTTCTTTTCAGTTTTCAATCCAGATGCGGTCAAAGATGTAAAACTTTACAAAGGGGGAATCCCGGCTCGGTATGGCGGGCGACTTTCTTCGCTCTTGGACGTTAGGATGAAAGAAGGGAATAGCAAGAAATTGGAGGTAACTGGAGGTATCGGTACTATTTTTAGTCGGATAGCGGTGGAGGCGCCAATCATAAAAGATAAAATGTCTTTTATTGTTGCCGCCAGAAGATCCTATATTGACATTCTAGCTCGACCTTTCGCACCCGTTCTGCAAAATGGTGGTGCGCTGAATTTTTATGATGTCACACTCAAAACAAATTATAACATCAATCCAAAAAACAGAGTTTACCTGTCAGGTTATTTTGGGAGAGATAATTTTAAGTTCGATCGAAATCAAGGCTTTAGCTGGGGCAATGCTACGGCCACGTTGCGCTGGAATCATATTTTTAACGATCGCTTGTTCTCCAATTTCACTGCTCTTTATAGTAACTATGACTATAGTCTCCAGTTTGGTCGAGATGATCAGAACTCATTTAAATGGAATTCGCTCATCTCCAACTATATTTTTAAGCCCCAGTTTACTTACTTCCTCAACAATAACAATGAGTTGAATTTTGGTGCAGAATTGATTTACTACATTTTCGAGCCAGCCAATGCGCGTGGGGTGAGTCAGGGCGAACCTGATGACTTTAGTTTAAGCAAGAAATACAACTTAGAGTCGTCACTTTACCTAAGCAACTCACAAAAAATATCCAGAGCGGTTTCAATCGACTACGGCATACGTTATTCGTTGTTCAATGCCTTTGGCCCTGGTAAATCCTATACTTACAATAACAATCCTCCAGGCGTAAGAAGAGACACGGTAAGCAGCCGCCAATACAAAAATGGAGAAGTGATTGCCACTTATGGAAATTTCGAGCCTCGGGTATCATTTAAAGTGCAGGTGAACCCAACTAGCTCGATTAAGGGAAGTTACAATCGGATGGCTCAGTATTTACACCTGATTTCAAATACTACTGCGTCCAATCCGCTTGACGTTTGGAATCCGAGTTCAAAGAATATCAAACCTCAACTTGCTGACCAGTACACAATAGGATTTTTTAAAGATTTGGGCAAAAACAGAATGTATGAATTGTCGGTTGAGGGGTATTGGAAGAATACACAAAACCAGATCGATTACATTGATGGAGCTGATTTATTGATCAACGAATTTTTGGAGGGTGACCTGCTTTCTGGCGAAGGGCGCTCCTATGGTGTCGAGACCTATTTTCAAAAGAAAGCGGGACGCCTTACCGGATGGGTGAGTTACACGTTAGCTCGCACAGAGTTAAAAGTGAATGGTATTAACCAAGGTGACTGGTATCGTACTCGTTTCGATCAAGCACACAATTTGAAAATCGCTGCGTTCTATGACATCTCGAAAAGATGGTCGTTTTCCGCCAATTTTGTGTACACGTCTGGCACACCGACTACTTTCCCTACTTCACGGTACATCAGCCAAGGGTTGCTGGTTCCTTACAACGGAAACGATTCACGCAACAATGTAACACTTCCGGACTACCACCGACTAGATGTTTCGTTCCGTTTAGAAGGAAAAAAGCAGAAGAGGGGTAAAGACAGGAAGAACAGTGACTATTGGGTCTTTGGTGTTTACAACTTGTATGCACGACAAAACCCATTCTCGATTTATTTTTCGCAGGCAGACCAACGAGTGTCTCCAGGCCAGCCTATTTCTTCAGAGGCCACTCAGCTTTCTATCATAGGTTCAGTGGTGCCTTCCATTTCTTACAACTTTAAATTTTAAATGAAGATGACTTTACTCGAATTTTTTAGTCGATTTTCAAGGGAAATCGCTGTAGGCCTAAAGATAGCTGCTACGTTATGTTTTTTGTCTTTGCTCTCGTGCGAAACAAAAATCAATCCTACACTTGAAAATGCGGATGCACTTTTGGTTGTAGATGCATGGGTCAATGATAAGCCGGGCAATCAAGTAATCACACTTACAAAAACGCAATCCTATTTTGATAGTTCTCTGCCTCCGGCAGTTGGTGGTGCTCTTGTGTCTGTTGTTGACGATGCCGGAAAAGTTTTTGCTTTTAATGAAGATCCTGCTAGCAAGGGTACCTATGTTTGGAAGCCGGTAGGCAATGAGCGGCTAGGTGTACCGGGTACTTCTTACAAGCTGACAATTCAAGCCGAAGGCGAAGTATATGAGGCAAACTCAACCATGGGGCGCGCGCCAAAAATTGACACACTTACTTTAACCAAAAACGAGCCGGATCAGACTAATCCAGACTTTTATTTCGCGGAGTTTATTGCCAGGGACTTTGCGGGAGCTGGGGATACCTATTGGATTCGTGCGACCAAAAATGGTGTCTTGCTCAATAAGCCGTCAGACCTAAATGTCGCTTACGATGCTGGATTTTCTGCGGGAGGAAATATTGATGGGTTTATTTTCATTACACCCATTCGAAGAGGAATAAACCCGAACGATACCGATGCCAATGATGCCGCGGTCTCGCCCTATGTGCCAGGCGATTCGGTGTATGTTGAAATCAATTCGATAACTGTTCAAGCATTTGATTATTTGCAGCAAGTGCAAGTACAGACTGACCGACCTGGCGGTTTTGGAGAATTGTTCGCGCGACCAGTTTCTAATGTGTCTACCAACATTGTAAACCTTAACAAGAACGGAAAAAAGGCACTTGGTTTTTTTAACGTAGCAGCTGTTACTGGCCGTGGCCAGCGGTTCAAGAAGAACTGATAGTGCTTCAGTTTGAAGTTTTACCGAACCGATTTGCGGTTTGTCAGCTAGACATGGCAAAGCCCTTGCCGAATTGGGTATTTAGTTCCTCATTTTATACTGTGTCTAAAACGGCAGATGAGCTGGCGGTTGTTTGTGAAGAGGATTTGGTGCAGGACGAAATCGTGAAAAGTGTGGGCTGGCGGTTGTTAAAGATCAATGCAGTACTGGATCTTTCGTTGACGGGCATCACGGCTCAATTTTCAACGGCCCTGGCAAAAGCAGGTGTAAATCTTTCAGTAATTGCCACTTACAATACAGACTATATCCTTGTGGAAGAGGCAAAGTTAACAACAGCTATAGAGGCACTTCGTGGAGCCGGCTTTGAAGTGATTGAATAGTCAACTGAACTTTTTTTACTGTACTTTTGTCTTGCCCTCCGTAGCCTAGGCGAAGGAGGGCTTTCCTCCTCAAGAGAGGCTTTGTTTAATTCCTCCTACGCTAAAGCTACGGAGGATAACCCTCCTACGCTAAAGCTACGGAGGATAACCCTCCTACGCTAAAGCTACGGAGGATAATCCTCCTGCTCTAAAGCTACGGAGGATAATCCTCCTGCTCTAAAGCTAGGTAGGATAACCCTCCTACGCTAAAGCTACGGAGGATAAAGGGGCTGACCGGTTTTGACAGGACGCGTGGGGGTGTGAGTAAGCATGCAGGCTCATGGGATGAGAGCCTTGAAAGATGGTCCCAACAATTTACGTGGCGAAAATACTTACGCCATGGCTGCTTAATCTGACGTATCGTTAGATTAGCTTGTCCCGCTTAAGAAGTGGGAGGCCATCATCGCCCAAACCTCTGTTCTGCGGGTTTGGAATCGCGGTGTCGACAGCTTGAACTGGGCCGCTCCGTTGTTGCGCGGGGCTGTCGAGAAAACAGTAACTAAGGAATTGATGAGGCTGTTGCCTGCCTTTTAGTTCCCGACAACCAAAGTCAACTAAGCATGTAGAAGGTACACGTTCATCTTCTCTGGACCAGGGTTCGATTCCCTGCAGCTCCACTCGCCCTCCGAAGCATTAGCGTAGGAGGGCTTTTTGCTTTCCAGATTTTTTTTGCTGACCAATAGGCGTTAAGGCGTTCGGACTATAGAAGACACGAAGAGTCACCTTATCTCCAAATTTTACGCTCCTAATAAACGTTAGCTTTCCCGTCTGAAATGTTATTTTTGCGTTCGCAATAAATTGTTGAAGCTATGATCTACGACTCCATCATTGAAACGATTGGCAATACACCGATTGTTCGCTTACATAAAATCCCAAAAGGCATTAGCGGAAGTGTGTTGGCAAAGGTCGAGTATTTCAATCCGGGCAATTCAACCAAAGACAGAATGGCACTTAAAATGGTGGAAGATGCCGAGAAAGCCGGATTACTGAAACCTGGAGGAACTATCATTGAGGGTACTTCTGGAAACACCGGTATGGGGCTTGCGCTTACAGCAGTGGCGAAAGGGTACAAGTGCATTTTCACAATGGCAGATAAGCAATCGCAAGAAAAAATAAATATTTTGAGAGCCGTAGGTGCTGAAGTAATTGTGTGCCCAACAAACGTAGAGCCTGATGATCCGCGCAGCTATTATTCTGTGGCACGGAAACTGAATAGAGAAATTCCAAATTCGATCTATCCAAATCAATACGACAACCCATCAAACGCGAAAGCCCACTATGAAACTACTGGCCCCGAGATTTGGAGACAATCCGGTGGAAAGATTACGCATTATGTAGCGACCGTAGGAACGGGAGGGTCGATGTGTGGAACTGCCAAATATTTAAAAGAACAAAATCCAAACATCAAGGCAATCGGTATCGATACGTATGGGTCCGTGTTTAAGAAGTATAAAGAGACAGGCGTATTTGACAAAAACGAAATTTACCCATACCTCACAGAGGGCTTTGGTGAAGATATCTTACCAAAAAATGTCGACTTTGATGTGATCGACCAGTTTATCAAAGTGACCGATAAAGACGGTGCAATCATGGCACGGAGACTTTCGCGCGAGGAGGGAATTTTTGGTGGATGGAGTTGTGGGTCTGCATTGCATGGTGCGATGGAATATGCACGTGAGCATTTAAAAAAAGAGGATGTGATGGTGGTACTTCTTCCCGATCATGGCACCCGCTACTTGGGCAAGGTGTACAATGACATGTGGATGAAGGATCATGGGTTTTTGGAAGAGCGCACCTACGGCACTGCTCGGGAAATCATTGCTGGAAGAAATGGAAAAGATGCTTTGTTAACGGTAACAAAAAGTTCCACGATTGGTGAAGCCATCAAAATAATGAATAGGGAAGGCGTTGATCAAATGCCGGTGACCGAGGGGCAAGAATTTGTAGGCAGCGTTACAACTACCAGCCTGATTGAAAAAATAATTTATGATCCTGGATTGAAGGATAAATCAGTAGGAGAAATCATGGACAAGCCGATGCAAGTGGTTGCGTTGGATAGTACACTTGATGTTTTGTCATCACTTCTGAATAGAAACAATAAAGCATTGTTGGTTCGCGATGAACACGAACGCGCACACATTATCACGCAGCACGATATTTTAAAAGCGATTACAGCGTAGCTTTTGTGGAGTCCAAACAAAAGAAGTTATTAGTTTGATTTTGAATCCAGTTGTTTGGTGATCTCACTTAACATTTCTATTTGAATTTTTTGAATATCAAATAATCGCTGTTGTTGGTGAAGTATCAAATGATCCATTTTTTCATGAAGCATTCGGATTTCGAGCTCTGCTTTTAAATTCACCTGATAGTCATGTTTCGAACGCTCCCGGTCTTTTTCTTCCTGCCTGTTCTGGCTCATCATGATAACAGGTGCCTGTAAAGCTGCCAAACAAGAAAGAACAAGATTCAGTAAAATAAAGGGGAACGGATCGAACGGCCTTCTGAAAAAATAAAGGTTCAGACTAATCCAGCTGAAAAGGATACAGAAAAAAAAGATTATGAATGTCCAACTTCCACCGAATGAAGCGATCTTGTCAGCCAGTCGCTGGCCATACGTCAACGTCTCGTCAATCGTTTCGTTAACATCGTCAGAAATCAACTTGTTTTTGTGAAGCGCTTCGAGCACTTCTTTTTCCAGTTGAGAGAGCGTTCCAACCTCTAGCTCAAGCGAAGATTGAATATAACGATTCCGGTATTCGTTCAGCTCGGATAATGAAAGACTGCATGTTTCGTTAAAGCCTGGGTTTGCTTCTTTTATCTTTTGAAGAATTCCAGATTTAATTTGGCCAGCGTGTACCTTCAGATTTTCTGGAAACTCTTTTCCCGAAATGTCACTCTTAAAATTCTCCATTCGGAAATTTCGCCATAAAAAACTAGTCTTCCAAGATTTCGATTTCCACGCGTACATTAGCTGACGCCAGCGCATGATCTTCTTCGTAAACGGGCTTCTTACCGCCCCATGCCTTTATTTGCATACGGCTTGGATCTACTCCTTGGCTGACGAGATAGTTTTGAATGACCAACGCTCTTTCTTCGGAGAGTTTTTTAGCAGAACCAAATCCTTCTTTTATATCAACTGTCATGGCAAAGAAGTTTTTAGAGTCTCCCATTGAAATTACTTTACCATGAGAATTTCCATTCGTGTGCCCGTGGATTTTGATTTTGTATTTGGGATTTTCCTTCAGCATATCGAGCAAACTATTCACTTCATATTTTGATTCTGGGCGCATAATGCCTGCGTCTTTGAAAAAGTAAACATTATACATCACTGCAAAGTCGCCTTTCTTCAGCCGTACTAACTCAAAAGGGACCACGGTTTTATTTTCCTCAACCGTAATCCCTTCGGTAGCTTCTGGCTGGTTGAAATTAGCAACAGTTTGAATCTTACGATAGCCAAAAACCTCGCATACGAAAGAAATGTTTCCTGATTTGTTCGCGGGCTTTACATTAACGGGCTCATTGGCGCGATAGGATGCCACTTTTCTTGGCTTTGTTTTTTCTAGATCCATCACATCTATATCTCCTTGGATTTCCATTTGGTTATTTGTAAAGACCTTGAATAGAAATTTTTTACTTCCTGCTTCTACTTCTTCAATTGGCGAGCCCGGTACTACTGTTGGGGTAGTGTTTTGTTCTGTAGTGCTTGAGTCAGCAATGGGTGGCGTGCTATTTTCGGTCGGTACATTAGCTATGACGGTCTCTATTGCGGAGGCGCTGCCTTTCTGTACGGCTTTGTTGTCTGATATTTCTACCTTCTCGATAGATTTTCTTGTGATCGGATTAGTGTCGGTGCCTTTGCTTGTATCCTCTTGGTCGTCACCCAAAACACCACTGAATACCCATGCATCGGAAAAGCCCCCTTGACGCAATTTTTTTGCCTCGTTAAATGCTGTTTCAATATCAGAGGTAGTAAGCACGTAAACATAAAACAGGTTCCGTAGTGGATTTATCGAAAATTCAACAGTCGGAATACTTTGTTTTACATTATTTGTAAATTCAACTGCGTTTTTAGGTATCGAGAAAGCGCCAATAACTACATAATTTGATGCTTTCCTACTCATTTGTCCCTTGCTGGCGGAGACCTTAAAATTGAGCGCAACTGTCAAAATCAAAAGGATTAAAGTCAACCTCTTTTTCATAGGGTGTTGTTTATGTGTGCCACAAATGTCAGGCATACTCATTAGTTAATTTAAGCTAATATAATCAAAACCTTACATAACAGAGAGTTATGAGATGAAAATTATTGATTTAGAGCACTTCAAAAGAACGCTTTATCGACTCTCCTCGGCTGTCAATAAGTGTAAGCTCATGAGATCCGTGCTCTGGATTTAGGCCTAAACTGTGTGTTTGGGTGGTTTTTCCGAAGAAAATGCCGTCCATATGCCAATAAATAACTGCACTCGGATCGGAATGGACAGCTTCAAAAATAACTTGTCCATTGTTTCCTCCTAATTGGCGTGGAATGAAGATTTTGGCGTTTTGTTTTGGGTAAATCAGGTCGAATGTGTTTGAAATCGTGTTTGAATCGCACCCCTTTTTAAAGGGTGGCAGTGGCAGATATTCGTTTCCGCGTTGGTAATAGTATGCTTGAACTGGTGGCAGAATGAACCAATTCGATGGAATCATTTTGTTCAATTCTTCACAACCCGAGTGAACTCTCCATTTTCTGTCTTGGCTAAGGTGTATTTTCTTGTGGAAAGGGCATGCCGATGTAACCAGCCCTGATTTGTCTACCCACATCGTGTCTACTTTTTCGCAAAATTCAGAAGGTCGGTAGCCGCTCTTCGAACACACTGAGATTCGTTGCATTTCTGATTCCGGAGTATCGAACCACGTTTTCCCTGGCAACAAGGCAAATAGATCAAAAAGAATAGGTGCAGCTGTTTCTGTTCCCGTCAAACCAGGCCTGCCTTCGCCATCTGCATTCCCCACCCATACGCCCACTGCATAGTTGGGATTTACGCCAACTGCCCAGCCATCACGCAAGCCATGACTGGTGCCGGTTTTCCAGGCAATTTTTTTGGAGCTACTGAAGTATTTCCATCCCGTTTCTTCACCCGGCCGGTACAATTCTTTTAGTGCATCGAAGGTGAGATAAATAGAGGACGCACTGAGCCATGAGGATTCTGATATAGTTGTTCCCGGTTGCAGGTTCCCAGTTGCTGGTGACTGGTAACTGGAAACTAGGAACGTGGAACCAGAAACTGAGTACTGGAGTGGGTGAAAATCACTCTTATTGTATCTATTTTTTCCAGGGTGTTCAAAGTAATTATTCAAAGTTCGAGCCATCGAGGCATAAATCCCGGTGATGTCCCACAACGTTCCCTCCGCACCACCAAGAATGAGTGCAAGCCCGTAATGATCTGATGGTTTAGTAAGGGTCGTGAGTCCCACATTTTTTAGTAGTTCATAAAATTTCTGGTACCGAAATTCGCGTAGCTCCTCCACGGCTGGAATATTTAGCGAACGGATCAGAGCTTGGTCGGCAGGGACAGCGCCATCAAACTGGTTGGAAAAGTTTTTTGGTGAAAAGCCATTGATCGTGATTGGTACATCAGCTTGAAGCGTTTTAGGAAGCATCTTACCTTCGTCTAACATGGCAGCGTAGAGAATGGGTTTTAATATGCTTCCAGTACTACGAGGAGAATTGATAACATCCACTTGCTCCTCGTGCTTACTTCCCGCCTCTACATTTCCAATATAGACAAGAGTGTTTCCTGTTTTTACATCTACCACCAAAGCAGCTGCATTGAAGATTTGGTTGGCACGAAGGCGTTCCATGTGGTCACGAAGTACGCTTTGCGCTTGTTGTTGCAAGGAGTAATCGATGGTAGTGATTATTTTTTGTTGACTCTTTCCTTCTTTAATGGCTCTGTCTAACAGATGGGTAGTTAATCGCGGTAATGGTAATGGATTATCAGGGATGGGTTCTGCTTTTGCCAGATCCAACTCCAGTTGATCCAACTTTTTCTCTTGATGTAATTTAGTAAGCAGCCGATCTCTTTTGGCTTTCAATAAATTTCTGTTTTTCCCTAAATGAACAAGCGAAGGATTGTTGGGTAGCACTGCGAGCATCGCTGCCTCTGCCCAACTGAGTTGATCAGCCGGACGACCAAAGTAACGCCAACAAGCCGCCTCCAACCCAACCACGTTTCCGCCAAAGGGAGCATGAGTGGAATACAGTGATAGTATTTCATTCTTCGAATGCCGAAGCTCTAGGCGAGTGGCGAGGATGAACTCTATAATTTTTTCAAAAAAAGTTCGGCCACGATTTTTCCGATGCAGTCGAATCACTTGCATAGTGATGGTGCTGGCTCCACTACTAATTTTTTTTGACCGGATGTTTTGCCGAATGGCCCTACCTATGGAAATAGGATCAATACCAAAATGGTGATAGAAACGCTTGTCTTCATAGGCAACGATTGCCGTTTTGAACCTATCCGAAACAGTGTCTCTTTCTGGAAACCGCCATTGACCATCCGAAGCAATGTTTGCACATAGAAGGTTATTATTTTGATCTACCAATACGGTAGAATAGGAATCAGTAAAAAGTACCTTGGGCAAACTGACGTAGAAGAGTGTAAGCAAAACACAAACACTAATGGCAAATAGCCATTTAATTTTTTGCCAATTAAATCTCACCCTTAAAGTTAAGGATTTGTTGGGGAGCTTTCTTTTTGCTTAAAAAACTTTTCAATTCGGAGCGCAGCATTTTCTCGTATATTCACATAGAAAAAATTCATATCAGCACGATGCCAGTTTTTGTTTTTTACTAACCAACTCCCATTAATATTTGGCCGATGTATCCACAAAATCCCATCCTGATTTTGAGCATCCGCCAGTTGAGGCGCGAAGGTAAATTTAAAAGCAACACCACCTTTATTGAGTTCTTTGGTGGCCAGTGAGTCACTGCTATTCCAAAGCAGCGGATTCGTGGACAGAGAGCCTTTGAAATACGATTTGTAATTATCTGGAAAACAGTTTCGCCCAAACGTATTCCACGATGCCCACACACCCACCTCGTCTGGTTTTTCTGTAGGTCGGATATTTTTAAACGTATCAGGTTTGATAGCGCGACCAATCAGGTAAGCCGCCACTAATTGTTTTTGCAATTCCTTGCCATCAAAGTAATCTTGCAGAAGCCGCATACCATGATAACTCCCTTGACTATGTGATGCTATAATAATCGGTCGACCCTGATTGTAATTTTTTAGATAATATTCGAACGCAGCTTTAACATCTTGATAGGCGAAATTTAGCGCCCCCACCGCATCTCCCTTTTCAGGAGTATAGAACGCATATAAATGTGCTTGTCTATAATAGGGTGCATAGACTCTGCACGGACCATTGAAAATGGTAGCTTGATTAAGAATCGTGCTGGTTTGAATCAGAAGATTGAGTTCGGCATCATTGACATCCGCGTTCCAGAGATATTTATTCTGTGGCTCGTTAATGAAAATAGTCGGGTAGATAAAAAATACATCGGCTTGTGCAGTGGCTTGTAAATCTTTCAGATTTGACTTTCTGGGAACGCTATCAGCTGCATCTTTTTTAGTGGGCAAGGCTGCCCAAGTAGAAGGCAAACTGTAATTGGGTGATGGGGGGACTGGGGAAGCATTAAACCGGCTTTGCAGTTGGTGGATTCTTGGCGAACAAGAACACACCAGCCAAATAAGTGCGATACTTTGAAAAAGCCGCGGCATTTTTTAATCAAAAATACTAAACAGATTGGATTATGCTAAGCGAGAAAAACAGCACAATGATAAATTATTGTCAAAGAGTTTTCCGCAGAAAGTTTTTCGCGATCCCTAGTGGTCTTAGTATGTATCTTTTTTTGTCCACATGCAAAACCTGCCTTCGTAAGATGTCGTCAAGTGTTTTGATGGTCTTGATAATGTGCCGTCCTTTATTGAGCATGACACATTCCGCCATTACACCATAGGCGGCATCTGTAATTTCTGATCGGGTGGCAAAGCCCGTTTTATTGAGCGTTTCCAAAACCTGCGTGGCCCAGATTACTGGCACGTGCGCGGCTTCGCATATCCACAGGATCTCTTCCTGAATTTCGCTCAATCGCTCGAATCCAATTTCAACCGCTAAATCGCCACGAGCAATCATTACCCCCACTGAACCATCCATCATACCATTAAATAAAAGTGCTGGTAAATTTTGAATGGCTAATAGTCGTTCAATCTTCAAGATGATCGCAGGTGTTTTCTTTCGAGAGTGTTTGCGTAGCTCGGTACGGAGTATCTCAATATCTCGCGGATCGCTAACAAAAGAATAGCCAACCATATCAGCATGCTTGCAGATAAACGGAATATTCTCTTTGTCATTTTCTGTCAGTGGAGGAATATTCAAATCGCTATCAGGCAAATTGATTCCTTTCTCAGGCTTTAAAAATGGCTTCTTGGTGGAAATCCGAGTGATGCGAACGTGAGCAGAGTTGGGCTCTACTGAGATCACTTTCGCTTCGAATTTCCCATCATCAAAAAACAAATGTTCGCCTGGTTTGATCATCTCAAAGATTGATGCAGGCTCAATCCAAATAGGGGTGCCTTCTTTCTTGGCAGGTTGTGGGGCTGACATCGGCAGTAACAACACGTCCTCCTCTTCATGCAGATGAAGTCCTTTTTCTGCATCTATTTGAGGTGACAATGCAGCCACACGAATTTTGGGGCCTGCCAAATCCATGTAGAGTTTACAATTATGTCCCGTTTTAGAAACAGATCTGCGCAAGACGTCAATCATCTTAATCCAAACCTCAGGATTATCATGTGCGCAATTGATTCGTGCTACAGACATTCCACTATGTAGCATTTCTTCTACCATCATGCGATCATTGGCCATTTCTTCGGTAAACGTGACCATGATGTGCGGCCGCCCCGTAGAAGGGCTAACGCCCAGCAGCTCTTCATTGTGACGGGCTCTTAGCCGTGCGGCATCTTCAAACCCGCAAGGAGCTTCATGTCGTTCAACATGGTTCGAGTTTAGCCATCGAAGCACTGTTTGCACTTGAGCCATGGTATGACTTTCACAATTAGCTATCGATGAAAGACCGATTTTATGAAGGTACTCTTGTGCTTCTCGGATTTCAGCACTTCGCAAAACTAAGTAGTGCAGCAGATTAGTAGCACTGGGTTGAAAATTTGGATGAGTCGTCTCTAAAAGTCCCTCATACTTTTTTTCAGTTGCAATCATCAACTGCACTAGATCGTCTAATTGATTATATACTTTTTGGAAATCGTACGACTGTGCCGAGACAACTTTCATTTTCCTTGATCCATTAAAAAATCCTGGTAAAGATGATAGAGACGATGAGTAGATGCTATGATATCTGTCATCTCCAATAAAATGCGTGTCTGCAACGTGGCAAGCTTGTTGTTAACTTCATTTTGTTGAATGCGAAGAATTTCTGAATCTAAACAGGAATCCAAGAATTTTTTTAATTGTTGAAAAGATATTTCCTCTTCTTTGCTTTTGTTGAAACTCAATCCTGAGATTTCTGAACGAACAATAGAGAAATAATTGCCTGACTGAGATTGAACGGACTCCAGCATTTTTTGAAAGTCTTTACGCGGAGTCGGGTGGAAGTTCGCGACATGTTCACTGCACGACTCGCTGATTAGTAAGCTGCTTTGGTAAAGATCTTGCAGGATATCGAAAACCAATAGATTCAATCGGCCGGCTGGTAATCCGGCATTTTCTGTCTTCCGTATGTAGCGAACTATCTTTTCGCTGATGCGTTTATTTTCGGCCGCTACCTTTTTTACCTCTTTCTTTTGGGCTTCAAGTTTCTTAGGCGATTCACTAAGCAAAGCATCCCAACAGTGTTGCAAAAGCCGCTCAATCCCTAACAAGTTCTCTGCTGCATTTAATTTGCTTTGGTCGAGTAACTCGCGCACGGTAATGGTTTCTTTTAACAGCAGTTTATCGGCTTTTGCTTCATTTCTTTGTTTGCGTTTAAATGTGATCTGGCTGTAGACAAGCAGCGAAAGGGTAATGCATGCTACTATCACCACTCCGGCAAATCCTGTAAAATATAGAAATAGCGCAATTAGTGCGCTCCCCGCGAAGGCCACAAAGGCAGTAAGCACCCAGCCACCAATCACTTGTAGTACTCCGCTTACCCGATAAACGGCACTCTCTCGCCCCCAGGCTTGATCAGCAAAAGAAGAACCCATTGCTACCATAAACGAGACGAACGTAGTGGAGAGGGGAAGCTTTTGTGAGGTGCCCCACGCAATGAGCGCACTGGCAACGACCAAGTTTACAGCTGCGCGGAGTAGGTCAAAGGAAGGCTCTTGTGATTTTACTTTCTTCGACTCTTTTGGTTGTCGCAGTCGATTTTCCATATTCTGCAGCCAGGATTTGGGCATGTTATGCGAGAACTTGCTGCCAAAAAAAATAGCGCCACCTACCAACCAACGAGCTATTGGATTGGAAGTAAACTTTTCATCGCCCTCGTCTTGCCTGCCTAGCGACACTTCCGTTTCAGTTACCTTTCTGCTCTTGGCGCTGAGCCATAGCGTGGCTACCATGATGGCACCCGATACTAACAGGAACCAAACAGGGGTCGTAATCTGCTCATTGAGCACATTCATGTTAAAGGAATCGGCTGCCACACCGGAAACGGACCAAGCTGCATAAGCAGAATAAGCGGCCACTGAAACACCAATGAAATTGACCAAGTCATTTCCTGCAAAAGCCATCGCCAATGCAAACGTTCCAATCAAAACAATGATTTTTAGCGGATTGATTTCGGAAAAGCGCATCGCGAAAAACGTGGCTAAAAAGAACGCCAGAAAAGAGATCGCCAAAATGAGAAGGGTATTTTGTTGAATCCAGCTTAATTGGCTCATGCTCACCAACGCACTTCCCTCCAGGCCTTTGATCAACAAAAAGTAAATCATGATTGTCACTGCTATACCCGAAAAAGCAGGACCAAATATTTTTAAACTCTTCTTCAGCTTGAAGGTGAATAGCAGGCGCGAAAAAAAGTGGATGACGGTGCCAGCCACAAACGCCACCAAGACGGAAAAAAAAATGCCTCCAATAATAGTGAGGGCACTTCGATAGTTAAGAACTGTTTCTAATTCAGCAAAGGGCTTTCCTTGGTCGAGCACATATAAAACGCCTACCGTGAACGAAGCACCCAATAATTCGAAAATGAGCGACACCGTAGTGGAGGTGGGAAGCCCCAATGAATTGTAAATATCTAGTAGGATTACATCCGTCAGCATCACCGCTAAGAAGATGATCATCACTTTGTCGAACGTAAAAAACTCAGGCTGAAAAATGCCGTTACGGGCGATTTGCATCATGCCATTGGACGAGAGCGTGCCGACCAACACACCTGCACTTGCAATGATGAGGATCATGCGGAATGAGGCGACTTTAGAGCCAACGGCCGAATTCAGAAAATTGACCGCATCGTTACTTACCCCAACAATTAAGTCGACAATTGCAAGCAAGACGAGCAAGCCGATGATGATTTGAAAAGCCAGCATAGTTGAACTCGAGGTAAATTAGCCGATCGCAGATTACCGCAATGTTAAGGTTTTTCAAATCTGACTCTGAAAAGCTCTATTGACCATCACATTAGGCCGGGCTATAAGGTTAGGCTTGTGCGAAAACCAGGTCGAGTAAGCCAAAAATCCCCGCCCCTAAAATAATTGTCCACGAGATCCAGTCTTTAAATTCGTTTTTCTTGTGTAGGAGAAAGAGTGCGTGTAAAACTACATGAATGACAAAGAAAACATCTAGCCCAAAAATGAGCCGACCGTTGTCGGGTTGCGCAAGCCCACGGAATAAAAAAAAGAAAAGTGGAATGTGAGCCAGCATAAAAATGCGATAGCCCCAGATGTCATTTAACAACGATAGTCCTGGAAAAATTCTCCATTCCTTACAACGGATGGCATCCATCTCGTGCATGAGTATAAATGTGAGCCCCAGGTAAAAGGAAAGATGATCATTCATAAGTAAAAATTATTCAGGCAAGTTATGCAAAAAGAAATCTCTCACATTGCCGCCTAGGATTTTTTCTATCTCTGATCTTGTAAATTTTTCTTTTTCCAGTGCAGTAACCAAAAGAGGTAATCCGGTTACATCAAAGTGGGCTTCAATGGCGCCATCCCAATCGGAACCTAGCGCCACTTTATCTACGCCAATTTTATCTGCTACATAACGAATACTTTTGGCGGTTGCAGCAGGGTCTTTTCCGCAGACGGCTGTTTCCCACAACCCGATTCCTACCATGCCATTTCGCTTGCCAATTTCCATCAAATGTTCGTCTGTTAAATTTCTTTGATTATCACAAACTCCTTTAATGCCCGTGTGAGAAACCAGTACAGGCCCATCGTGCACCGCAAAAACATCATTGATCGTTTGCTGAGATGAATGTGCTAAGTCGATCATGATGTGAAGACTATCCATTTTCTTAATCAGCTTTTTTCCGATTTCGGTAAGCCCACCTTTTTGAATGCCATGTGCAGAGCCCGCCCATTCATTGTCATAAAAATGAGCAAGGCCGATGTAGCGCACGCCTGCTTTGTAGAATTCATCAAGGTTGGCCAAGTCACCTTCCAATGGTTGGGCGCCTTCTAATCCTAGCATACCTGAAGTGAGTGATTTATTTTTTGCGCGATCAGAAATGAATTTTTGCAGATCTGTTTTAGAAGTAATCACGCGCAGTTTTCCGTCCGACTCCGCAGCAAACTCATGAAGTGTCTTGCATTGATTGAGTGCTCTTTCTTTTATGCTGAACCAATTGGAAACGGGGCGCAGCTGTGCAAAACTTAAGAGGGCAATCTGATCGCTTTTCTCATCATTTTGTTCGATGTTGATGCCGGCTGGCACTTTGCTGACGATCGTAAAAACCTGAAAGGCCATATTCGCCTGTTGCATGCGTGGCACATCTACATGGCCGTAGTTAATTTTTTTTAACAAGTTTCTATCCCACAACAATTCATCACAATGTAAATCGGCAATAAAGGGAATGGAATCGTACCAATCGTTTTTTATGGGTGCAGCAGACCGCGTGACTTTATTGCTCGTTTGATCCAGGTAACGCGGAACAGAAAGAAAAAAGCCTGCTATGGCAAATATCAAAATGAAGAGGAGGATTTTGAGGAATTTTTTCATAAAGCAAAATAGCCAATTTGAGGTAGAATATTTTAGCTATCTATATCCCACAATCAAAATATTGCATACGGAAGTCGCACTGGCCTAATTTATTTTATTTCCTCGCAGAGTTCTCGAAACGAGTAACTCTGCGAAGAAATGAAATCACTATAAGTCTGGGTATCAAGATTATTTTACAACCAATTTCTGTTTGCTGATTTTCTGATCTTCAATAACGGAGATGAGATACATGCCAGGTGTAAGAGCAACGGAAGGAACAAATTCGAATATGTTTGATTCGAGATACATCGATTCGCTAAGAATTTTTCTACCCGTTACATCGTGAATTTCTAATGAGATCAATCTCTGGCCTGAACCTGCCAGTTTCACATAAAAACTTTTGCCATCGTTGGGGTTTGGATAAATTGTAATGGCAGAACTTGACGACTGACCAAAATAAACTACGACAACATTAGAATAACTAAATATTCCATCAAAATCAGTTTGTTTTAATCTGTAATAATTAGGACCATCGAAGGGAAAGCCATCAGTAGCATAGTACTTCAGAGTTTGTGTGCTGTTTCCCGCACCTTTTACTGTGGCTAGCGTGGTAAAGTTTATTCCATTACTACTTCTTTCTACTGTGAAGAAGTCATTGTTAATTTCGGTGGCGGTTATCCACGATATTTCTACTCCTTCTTTCCCAAGCTTGGCTTTAAACTCCAATAATTGAATTGGAAGTGGAGTTGTGCAAATTACTGGCTGGATGAAGTGCCATCCAAATCCATCACTTATACCGCCATAATAAATAAAATTTGGGGTAAGGTTGGTACAAGTAGATTGTGTTAAGGTTCCATCACTATATCCATCGTTATTACCACCATAGTAAATAAAATTTGGGGTAAGGTTGGTACAAGTAGATTGTGTTAAGGTTCCATCACTATATCCATCGTTATTACCGCCATAATAAATAAAATTTGGGGTAAGGTCGGTACAAGTGGATTGTGTTAAAGTTCCATCGCTATACCCATCGTTATTACCGCCATAATAAATAAAATTTGGGGTAAGGTCGGTACAAGTAGATTGTGTTAAAGTTCCATCGCTATACCCATCG
>VYMD01000010.1_pt1 | contig 134854 bp, 122 predicted proteins | sample 5115311 | NCBI WGS metagenome assembly VYMD01 (sample SAMN12291779, study PRJNA351875) | freshwater metagenome | isolation source: freshwater lake | place: USA: Michigan, Wintergreen Lake | collected 2013-08-08
TGAAGTACAACCATCGGTGACATCAACAAAATAGGTAGTAGTGTTGGTGATACTTGGAGTGGTGAAGGATAAACCTGTTCCTAATGCTGCTCCTCCGGTGGATGCTGCATACCAATTCAACGTACCGGCACTACCCGTAGCACTTAAAGTTACCGCTCCTGTTCCGCAGCGTGTGCCTGGTGTAGTACCTGTAATGGTTGGCGCTGCGCTGATCGTTGCCACAACAGCGGTGCGGGCAGAAGTACAACCGGTATTGGTTGCCTCTACATAATACGTTGTGGTGGCTGATAAAGATGGAGTAATAAAGCTCGTGCCGGTTCCTAAAGAAGCACCACCGCTTGAGGCTGCATACCAATTTAACGTTCCGGCACTAGTGGTTGCGCCAAGGGTGACTGTTCCTACATCGCACCTGCCAGAAGGTGTAGTGCCCGAAACGGTGGGAATATTGATCGTTGCCACCACTGGTGTGCGCGCGGAAGTACAACTACTACTCGTTGCATCTACAAAAAACGATGTGGTAGTGGCAATACTTGGGGTGTTAAATGTTGGTCCAGCACCAAGAGAAACCCCACCTGTGGGACCGGCATACCAATTTAATGTTCCACCTCCCGTAGCAGCTCCCAGTGAAACGGTTCCAGCTCCACAACGCGTACCAGGTGTTGTGCCCGTGATGGTTGGGATCGTTTTCACGGTTGCAACTACAGCGGTGCGTGCAGAAGGACAGCCATTATCAGTAACGTCTACATAATACGTTGTTGTATTGGCGATGCTGGGGGTAATGAAGTTCGTGCCAGTTCCTAATGAACTTCCACCCGAAGCCGCTTCATACCAGTTTAACGTTCCTGCACTCGCAGTAGCGCTTAACGTGAGTGTGCCTGTGCCGCAGCGCGAGGAAGGAGTGGTGCCTGTGATTGTTTGCGTGTTGCCTACCGCAGCTACAACAGCCGAGCGACCCGATGTACACCCACCATTAGTGGCATCTACGTAGTACGTAGTGGTAGTTGAAATACTGGGCGTTACAAAACTAGTTCCGGTTCCTAAAGAAACACCACCGGTTAAAGCACTATACCAATTTAAAGTGCCTGCGCTGGCGGTTGCATTTAAGGTAACCGTACCGTTGCCGCAGCGGCTGCCTGGCGTAACGGTTGTAATAGTTGGCGCTTGACAAATGGATATTTTCGCTATATATAATCGAGTAACTCCGTTGTAACTAAAAAACACGCCACCAATAATGACTCCATCAGCTTGGGGGGTTAAGCTATAGATAACATTGTTGGCTCCTGTTCCGGGGTTAAATGTCGCGTCTAGGCTTCCATCGCTATTGAGCCTTGCAATGTAATTTCTTAGAATTCCATTCACCAAGTTAAAATCACCTCCGATGATGATTTGCCCATCTGGTTCAATTGCAAAAGTATTTACTCGACGATCTGGTCCTGCATTTGGTCCTGTACCGGCATTAAATGAATTATCAACGCTACCATCAGAATTCAATCTTGCCAGTCTATTTTTTGCAGTTCCATTTACCGTAGTGAAATCCCCACCGATTAATACTTTTCCGTCAGACTGAAGAGCGGCAGCGGTAATGCGTAGGTTGGTACCTGAGCCTGCAAAGCTTGTGTCAAATGTGCCATTCGTATTCAATCTTGCGATTGCAATTTTAGCTTGTCCATTATAAAATGCAAAATCACCCGCCACCACCACCTTTCCATCTGCCTGTAGGGCAAGCATTCGAACAACTGAATCAAATCCTGAACCTGTTACAAAGCTTGTATCTAACGTGCCATCAGAGTTAAGCCGTGCGATACGGTTGATCGCTGTACCATTGTAGTTTGTAAATATTCCTCCTATTAAGATTTTCCCATCACTTTGAATGACGATCGAGTAGATTCCACTGTTAGCTCCTGTGCCTGGTGTAAAGCTGGCGTCTAATGTGCCATCACTATTCAACCGTGCAATGCCGGACCTTGCCACACCATTATAAGTTGCAAAGTCACCAACAATAATAATTTTCTGATCAGATTGAATGGCGATATCTCTTACTGCGAAATCGGTACCGCTACCCGTAGTGAAACTTGCATCGGTATTTCCGTTTGCTAAAAGCCGAACGATACGGTTCGCTACACTTCCATCAAATCTGGTAAAATCCCCTACTACCAGAACTTTGCCATCAGCTTGCACTTTAGCATTTCGAACGGTGTTATTTGCACCAACACCACTATTAAACGTGGCATCGTTGGCACCATCTTGCGCTAATGCGCTGGTGAGGGGTATAAGTGTAACAATCCAAATGATGAGATAAGAATAGAATTGCTTCGTGTTACTATTCAGGATCAATGTTCTGAATTTTGAAAGTTTCATAAGACTGTGCAGATTATTAGTTTGGGATTATGACATCAAAAGTGAGCAGCCAGCCTGTGATTTGCTGCACCGCTTTCTGAATGGTATTGATTAGTTTATAAATGGTATCGTAAACCCAGCTCAACAGCAATTTCAATTTGATATACATTTTCCCGCCCAATACTTATTCACGTCTCGAAACCTACCGGCAAAAATTTCAGCTACCACCAATCATTAAACAGTTAACCCCACTCAGCAAGTCAATTGAAAAATAAAAGAACAGTTTACGAACTTGCCGAAATTCACTTAACTAAAAAACTGTTTGTCTATCTTGCAAAGCTGTGAGCGATCGTTATGAAGAAGTCAATTACCATCATAGTAGCATTGCAATGGATGACTGTTACCCTTGTCTATTCGCAGGAGCCAGTGAGTTTTACTATCAACCAACAAAATGGTCTTCCCTCCAATACGGTATATGACTTACTTCACGATAGCCGTGGCTTTTTGTGGGTTGCCACTGAAAACGGCATTGCTCGATTCAATGGCATTGAGTTCACTTCGTACGACCATAAAAAAGTGCGCTCAAAAGCCGTTAGTGGTTTGTTTGAAGACAAATTCGGTCGCATTTGGTGTCATAACTTTTATGGCGAAATTTTATTTATCGAAAACGATACACTCAGAAAATTAGACTCATGGGAAGGTCGATATGAGGAGGGTTTTCCGAGTATTTCTAACTTGGGAGATAGCCTTCTCATTAGCACACAGCGGCACATCTACTCATATGATCTGCTAAAAAAGCAGTGGCGCTTGTTAGACTCAAAAATTGCCAACCGGCCTACCCTTATACGTTATCATGCAGTTCATGATCGCGAAACGTGGGTATGCGCTACAATTGGAGCTAAAACTTTTATTAAGTCGCTATCCGCAGACGGGCAAGAGTTGGTGATCCCCAAACGAGACGAATCCAAGTCCCCCACGTTGTTTAAATTAAATTACTGGAGAGGTAAAACCCGGATTCTGAACATTGTGGATAATGAATTGTACGAACTTCGAAATGATACTATTGTGGATGTCAGTTCAGCTTACAGAAAGCAATTGGCAAAATCAAGATCTATTAAATCACTAGGTGACTCTATTTTCGCATTCTATGGCAACCAGGGAATCGAACTGTTTTATAAGAATAGCTGGATAGCGCTACTAAACGGAAAAAATGTAAGCTCAGTCTCCAGCGATAGCGAAGGCAGTTTATGGGTATCGACCCTTAATGAGGGATTATTCTTTTTCCCCAATCTCTTTACCACGATTTTCTCCAAAACGAAGCACGGGCTTTTTACAAAACTTGCGTTTGATTCTATTCACTATCGATCGTTTTATAGACACCGTCACCTTGTGTAATGCTTCCTCTAAATTGAGTTTCACCACCGCCAATGTAAACGATATCGGGATTGTTCTTCGCTACTGCAACGGCACCGATAAAAGAAGAAATTTTTCCTTTAGTGACGGCCGCCCACTCCTGGCCTCCATCTGTTTCCACCACCAGTAGCGCCAAAGTAGTATTCATTAATTCCACCCGGCCTTCCCGAGCTGCCTAACCATCGCCCGCCTCTGGCGGAGCTGATGTGGCGCCACTGGGGTTTGTCGTAGTATTTGGGGTCGACTATTGTAGAAATTGGAGTTTGTGCGATCGCACCCCATGCAAGCATGTTAGCAAAATAAATACAGATCTATTCATATCGAAGATTCAGGGAATGAAAAGATAATGAAAATTCGGTACGTGGAAAATTCAAATTACAGCGCTATTCGCCTCTTTCGTCCAACTACTAGTTAAGCGATTGCGGTCATTTAACAACCAAATAGACCCATTCATTAACTCCTGCAATTTATTGGTGCAGCTATTAAGATTTTGCGTTCACAAAAACCAAAAAACTATGTTTCAACTATTCTATCAAACAAAAAAAACACTACTGTTATTCTTGGTTCCGACCATGATTACCGTTTTTCTCTTCTCTTGCGGTGACAAGAAAGAGGAAGTGCAACCTCAACCTACTATTGGTTCACTAAGCATAAGCGAGGGTGTAGTAGGCACCAACGTTACCATTACGGGTACAAACTTCGGCACATTAGCAGCAGATGTGGAAGTAACTTTCAACAACACCAAGGCGGTGGTAACCAATGTAACACCAACAGCAATTGCAACCACTGTGCCAACGGGAGCCACCTCCGGCAACGTAAACGTAAAAGTAAAATTGCTACAAGCTAGCGGGCCAAGTTTTACAGTATTGGCACCGATTACCGTTAGTGCTTTGCCTCTTTCCGTTACCGTGAACGAAAACCTAAGCGTTGGAGCTTTGGTGGGCACACTAAGCGCCACCACTAATCGTGGAAACTTAATCTACTCTCTTGCATCTCAGTCGGTAGCAGGTGCTATGTCCATTAATTCTACTTCAGGCATTCTCACAGTGGCCAATGCAACAGCTTTCGATTTTGAAGTAAACCCCACTATCACCGCGGTGGCATCTGTAGCCAACGGAACTGAAACGGCTACTGCCAATATTACCGTAACGCTAAATAACGTAACGGACGTTGCGCTAGGTAATTTCAGCACCACTGTTGCCGAAAACCAAGCCAATAGCGCAGTTATTGGAACTATGAATGTTTTAACAGGTGCCGGTGCATTCGCTATTACTACCCAAACCCCAATGGGGGCATTGGCCGTAAATGCCACAACTGGTCAGCTTACTGTTGCCAATGGTGCCTCTTTCGATTTCGAAGTAAACCCCACTATTGCCGCTACAGTATCCCTTAGCGGAGGGTCGGAGGTAAAAACGGCCTCGGTTACCATTACGCTTACTAATGTAGAAGAGGTAACCATATCTAACTTAACGGCAAGCATCGCAGAAAACCCGGCAGCAAATGCTGTAATTGGAACTGTAGCAGCGACTATACCTGTTGGGGTTGGGGGCACCATGGCCTACGCCATCACTACTCAAAGCCCGGCTGGCGCCATGGCGATAAATACTAGCACTGGACAGCTAACGGTAGCGACTGTGGCTTCGTTTGATTTCGAAACAAATCCAACCATCACGGCACAAGCCACTGTAACCAATAGGTCAGAAGTAAAAACCGCCTCCGTAACAATAACGGTAGCAGATGTGGCTGAACCTACGGTAACCGTAAGCAACTTCACCGCGAGCATCGCTGAAAATGCAGCCGCAGCCAGCGTTTTGGGTACTCTTACGGCTACCGCCACACTGGGCACAGCCACGTTCTCGATTTCGTCTCAAACCCCGGCAGGTGCTATTGCAGTGAATGCCACTACTGGCCAACTAACCGTAGCTGATGCATCCAAATTCAACTTTGAATTGTTTCCGACAATTACCGCGAACGTGCTGGCAACCAATAGCTCGGCTACCGCTACTGCCACAGTGACTATTACACTTACAGATGTAACCGAAACCGTACAAAAAAGATTGGACGATGGTGAAACACCCTTGCAGATTTACAACAGCAACAACGCGCTACTAAACGAAATTTATGGTAAGACCTATAGAGGTGGATTAATTGCCACTTTTAATACAGCAAATGGTACTGGTGTTATTATGACAGCAGCTGCCATTGCCGGTGGGCCTTTTACATATTTAAACGCAGTAAGTGCTGCCAACAACTTAGTCTTGAATACTTTCGAAGACTGGCGATTACCAACTGAAACAGAAGTGAATTCTATTTGTGGAATTTTGGCAAGTGTTCCAAATCTTTGGCAACCATTTGGTGTTGCTTATTGGGGGCAAACGACTTGCTGCGGGGGCGGTGGTGCAAATAACTATTCCTTTGGAAATGGTGGCTGTAGTGGAGGTTTTAGCCCTATCAGCATTTTGTCTGAAGCCAGGGCAGTTCGCAATTATTAATAGCTCGTTTAGTCAATAAATTTAGGGCTGTTTTACAATCTGTAAGACAGCCCTTTTATTACTCTCTGCTTTATGCGTATGTTTATTTTTAGATGAAAATTTTAGTCATTGCTTCACTTATTGCAATTGCCCAAGTTTGTTCTGCACAAGAGCGAAGCAGCTTCAACATTACACAACAAAATGGTCTTCCATCCAATACGGTATATGACTTACTTCACGATAGCCGTGGCTTTTTGTGGGTTGCCACTGAAAACGGCATTGCTCGATTCAATGGCATTGAGTTCACTGCCTACGACCATAAAAAAGTGCGCTCAAAAGCCGTTAGTGGTTTGTTTGAAGACAAATTTGGTCGCATTTGGTGTCATAATTTTTATGGCGAAATTCTGTTTATCGAAAATGATACACTCCGAAAATTAGACTCATGGGAAGGTCGATATGAGGAGGGTTTTCCGACTATTTCTAACCTGGGGGATAGCCTTCTCATTAGCACACAGCGGCACATCTACTCATATGATCTGCTAAAAAAGCAGTGGCGCTTGTTAGACTCAAAAATTGCCAACCGGCCTACCCTTATACGTGATCATGCAGTTCATGACCGCGAAACGTGGGTATGCGCTACAACGGGAACAAAAACTTTTATTAAGTCGCTATCCGCAGACGGGCAAGAGTTGGTGATCCCCAAACGAGACGAATCCAAATCCCCCACGTTGTTTAAATTAAATTACTGGAGAGGTAAAACCCGGATTCTGAACATTGTGGATAATGAATTGTACGAACTTCAATATGATACTATTGTGGATGTCAGTTCAGCTTACAGAAAGCAATTGGCAAAATCAAGATCTATTAAATCACTAGGTGACTCTATTTTAGCATTCTATGGCAACCAGGGAATCGAACTGTTTTATAAGAATAGCTGGATAGCGCTACTAAACGGAAAAAATGTGAGTGCAATTACCAGCGATCGCGAAGGCGGTTTATGGGTATCAACCCTCAACGAAGGACTATTCTTTTTCCCCAATCTCTTTACCACGATTTTCTCCAAAACGAAGCACGGGCTTTTTACAAAACTTGCGTTTGATTCTATTCACCACCGGTTGTTTGCTGGAAAATACAATGGGCAAGTAGATGTTATCGATTCGTCTGGAATTGTAAAAACCATCTTCACATCAAACCAAAAAGAAATTCAAAGTCTTTACGTGGATCAAGAATCTAAACAACTCCTCGTATTTTCAGATCGCCTTTACTTTTTTGACTTAACCAGTTTTCAAAAAAAAGCACAAGTGGAAATTGGTGCCGTAAAGTCCATTATTAAACTAAAAGGATTTTTTTACCTGGCTACTTCCGGTGGTGTTTATTTGTTAAATCCATCTACCCATTTAACAACTCGTTTACCCTTTGATTACCGAACTTCGCGTATGGCTTTTGTACCCACCACCAATGAGTTGTGGATTGGCACACAGAAAGGTGTGATGATTTACGCTTTTGAAACGAACAAACAGACCTGGTGGAAACCCGATTCCGCGACTATTTCTCCAGGGGTTTCTGCTATGGAACTACTGCCAGACAATCAACTAATCATAGGCACGCTCACAGATGGCGTTTACCAGCTTAGCGGCCATAGGCTGTTGAACAAAATAACCAAAATGAAAGGACTGCCGTCCGATCATGTAACAGCGCTTTCATACCACCAGGGAAAAATATGGATTGGAACGGATCGTGGACTTTGTTCCTATACGCTGGAAGACAAAACCCTCTTCACATTGGATGCTGCAAAAGGGCTGGCCGGCAACGAAGTATATTCAATCACAGCTTCGTCAATGGGTCTTTGGGTGAGCCACTCAGAGGGGTTGCAATATTTTAAACAGCTTCCCGGTAAGAACACCTCGAAACCAATGATCCATCTAAAACAAGTCACGTCCGATGGAAAGTCGATTAATAATTTCATACGAGAAATAAGGTTGCAGCCATTCTCGCGCCAATTGACCATTACTTTTGATGTTTCTAATGACTTGAAAGGACGCGGAACAACAATGATTCGGTACAGAGTCAAAGGAATAGATCTAGACAGATGGAATGAAGTATCACTGGCTGCTCCCGTTGCAAATTTTCTGTCCATCCCTTCCGGAAATCATACGTTAGAAGTTGTTGCTCTTAATGAAGATGGTGTCCTTTCGTCCAATAGGCTTCTTGTTCCAGTAATTGCGATGGCACCATTTTGGGAAACACGCTGGTTTATTTTTTTCGCTGCATTACTTTTACTAACAGGAATCTCCTCAATACTCTATTTCCGATTAAAAAGGCTGGGCGAAATAAACCGAGCCGCGCTGGTACAGCAAAATCTCAGCCAGGAGCTTCGCATTGCCCAACTAACTTCTATACGTGCACAAATGAATCCGCACTTTGTTTTTAATACGCTAGCTCACATTCAAAGTCAAGTGTTGAAGGGAATGAAAGAGGCAGCCAACCAAAGCATTCAGGACTTCTCTAGCTTACTGCGCAAAGTACTTGATTTTTCATCCAAAGAGTTGATCCCCTTACAGGATGAGATTGAAGTACTTCAAAAATATTTAAGTATTGAAAAAGACCGATTTGATGGATCATTGCAGTACGAAATCGCTGTTGCAGAATCTGTTCGAAATGAAATGGTGCGTATTCCATCTTTACTCACACAGCCATTCGTGGAAAATGCACTGCGTCATGGACTCATGCACAGAAGCGGAGTGAAAGAACTAACGATTCGTTTTGATCTGGAGAACGACTGCTTAGTTATTTTAATTAGAGATAACGGGATCGGCCGCAAAGCCTCAGCCGAGTTTAACAAAGCAAGAAAAAAAGATCATCAGTCATTTGCCCTTGAAGCTTATAGCCGGAGAATTGATCTTCTGAATGCATCGCGTGACAGAAAGATAGAGTTAGCCATCAATGATCACTACAATGAACTGGGGGCGGCCACTGGCACCTCTGTTTATATAACTATACCCCTTGAAGATGAGCCTGCAAGAAAAAAATGAGTCGATTTCGGTGCTTTTGGTCGATGATGAAAAATCGGTTCGAGCTGCACTAAAGGAGCTACTGCATCCTTTCTCTTCGATCACCATCGTAGGCGAGGCGGCTAATATTCCGGAAGCGGTGAAAGAAATCCATCTGCACAAACCCGATCTCATTTTCCTGGATATCGAAATGCCAGGCTACACGGGCCTTCAGCTACTTGAATTTTTCAACCCAAACGAAGTCAACTTTGACATCATCTTTGTAACCGCTTTTAATGAATATGCGATACAAGCTTTTAAGGTTTCTGCATTTGATTATCTACTAAAACCTGTTAACCAGCAAGAGCTCGAACAAACCCTGCAGCGTTATATGGATAGTGTGCGAAACGTAAAACTCCCTGAGCGGGTAAACCTTCTAAAAGAGGTGTATGCAAAAGATGAAATGCCAAGTCAAATCGCAGTAAGTTCGTTGCAAGGCATCGACTTCGTACAGCTGGATAATATTATTCTTTTTGAAGCTTCGGGTACTTACACGAACATTATTCTAAAGGCAGGAGAACCCCTTTTAGCCAGTAAACCCCTTGGAGAATTTGAATTAGTTCTTCAAGAAAATCCGCGCTTCTTCAGAGCGCACCGCTCCTACCTGATTAACTTGAAACAGGTGCGGAAACTTTCCAGCAAAGAGGGCGATGTAATCATCATGGAAAAAGAAATAGAAGTGCCCCTTTCGAGGTATCGCAAAAAGGAGTTTGAACAAGCCATCGCAGGGTTTAAGATTTAAAAAAAATCCTTCTTATGAGAGCTTTTTCAATAACTAGAAGTTAAATAACAACACCACCTGAACCTTGCTATTTGCTAGACTAGTAATTGGTCTAGTTCCGATTCCGAACTCGTAACGCTCAATTGATCAAAAACGAGTATTTTTGGAGCTGTGGATACGAAAAAAATCACCGAACCAATGCTCCTGATTCTTGCCTTTGCGGCTTCGCTCGTTATTGTATCTTCGGGGCTATTCTACATCTTTCCGGAAAAATTTATTTTTCAACCTAAGATGCTGGCTGTTGACCACGTCTTTCAATTCGATCAGCCATTTGAAGAGCATTTTATAAAAACACCCGATGGCGAAACCTTAAACGCACTTCTCTTTAAATCCCCCACCCCATCTAAAGGGTTCATTCTATACTTTCATGGTAATTCGGGTAATTTGCAGCGTTGGGGGAAATATGCCATTGACTTCACTCAACTCGGTTATGATATTCTAATGGTAGAGTACAGAGGCTATGGAAAAAGTACAGGCAGGCCAAGCGAAGTCGACTTTTATGCAGATGCTCAAGTTGTTTTAGATTGGGCAAAAGAGAACATCCCTTTTTCACGTCTCGTCATCTATGGACGATCACTAGGCTCTGGCGTAGCCACCCAACTAGCTGTCAAGAATACCCCAGAACTCCTTATACTTGAAACACCGTTTAATGAATTGAGAGGCGCGATCAACACTCCGTTGCAGCCATTGCTATCTCTTTTCCCAGCACGGTACCACTTCCCGAACGATAAAAACATCTCGCTTCTCAAATGCAAAAAAGTAATTTTTCACGGAACACTTGATTGGGTTGTTCCCTTGTCATCAGCTCTCAAGTTAAAACCATTGTTGAGTCAGGGAGATCGCTTTTTTATTATTGAAGGTGGTGGCCATAGAAACCTAAATAAGTTTAAAGAATTTCAAGAGGGGCTTGCTGAAGTGTTGAATTGAGTTCTAGCTAATTACGTAAGTCAACTTCCGGAAATATTTCCTATCTTGGCTTTAATGGTGTGGCTATTTTCTATCGCGGGTATCTATATAGGCTTCTGCCTATTCTTTTATTTTTTCCAACATCTCTTTTTTTTTCGTCCAGAAAAACTAACCAGAGCTTTTGAATACAAGTATGCTTTCCCCTTCGAAGAATTAGATTTTGAAATGGAGGATGGCGGGCGGATCAACGCTATCTATTTTAAAGTACCCAACTCACGAGGAGTAGTATATTATCTGAAAGGAAATTCTAAGAGCATCAAAGGATGGGGAAAGTTCGCGAAAGATTTTTTGAGTAACGGGTATGATTTTTTTATGATGGACTATCGTGGCTTTGGTAAAAGCCAGGGGAAACGAAGTCAGGAAAAAGTATTCAACGATGCTCAGTTTATCTACAAATGGCTAACAAAAAGCTATCCTGAAGAAAAAATAGTTTTATACGGAAGATCTTGGGGCAGTGGTATTGCAGCGCGAATTTCCTCTTGGAATAAACCTCCCATGCTCATTCTGGATTCTCCTTATTTTAGTTTCTTCTACAACATTAATCGGTATATATTTTTTACTCCTCTTCGGTGGATGCTAAAATATGATATCCGAACAGACCAATATTTAAAAACAACGGAATGCCCCATACATATCATCCACGGCACCAAAGATCGGCTCGTTTCTTTTGAACAGAGTGAAAAGCTAAAATCCCTGTACCCAGCTAAAATTGAGTTGCACGCAATAGAAGGCGCCCGCCACAACAACCTGCCCGATTACTCGGAATTTTTTGAAATCCTCTATTCGGTTCTGTATGTGAAACCCAAATCAGAAAAAGCAGAATAGATATGGCTATCGTAACAAAAAAAGTTGATTTCACCCGTGTCTTTGAATTGATTCATTATCGAAAAGAAAAATACCCTAATCAAAAAGCTTTCAATTCATTTTCACAAGGTCAATGGAAAAGTCAATCTACAGAGGAAATTCAAAACAGAATAAATGCACTATCCTGTTGGTTTTTAGCAAATCAATTTAAAGCCGGAGAAAAAATTATTTTCGTTCCTGTCATTGGCAGTCCCGACTGGATAATATTAGATTTTGCCTGCCAGCAAGTAGGTCTTGTAGTAGTACCTATTCATCCCACATTGAACGAAAATGAGTTTAATGCCATTGTTACCGAAACGGAAGCGCGTCTGTGCATCACACTGGATGAAGGGCTGTACTTTAAATTCTTCGCCTTCAAAGAAAAAGTAAATGCTGGTCTTCAACTATTTCATTTGCAACCTGAAAAGGTAAATTTTTTTAAACCAATTCAAGAGTCTAAAACCAGTCACGACCTAATGACCGTTGTAACTTCCTTCCGAAACACCATCGGAGAAGACGATATTGTTACCCTACTTTACACATCTGGAAGCACTGGACTATCAAAGGGTGTAATGCTATCTCATCGGAACATTGTGCATAACATCAAGGCAGTTTTGACCATCCTGCCACTTGAGCCTGGAGATCGGGTGTTAAGCTTCCTGCCTTTTAGTCACATCTTTGAAAGAGCTTCCTGCTATGTATACATCGCTTTTGGCACTTCACTCTATTTCAGTCAAAGTAAAGAAAGTTTTGTTAACGACTTTAGAACCGTTCGACCAATCTTCTGCAGTAGTGTGCCCAGAGTGCTCGAAAAGATGTACGATTTCATGGAGGAACAAACGATGGGAAAAAATATTCTAAAAAAGAAACTCATCACGTGGGCTATGAACGTGGGCAAACATTACGGCCCGGAAAAGAAACTAAAACTTCTTTATCAGTTGGAGCTCTTGATGGCGCGACTTCTAGTGTTGAGGCAATGGAGACAACGTTTAGGGGGGAGAATAAAATACATGGCCGTAGGTGCTGCATCCTTGCGGCCGGCAATTGGAAGGCTCTTTTCGGCCGCTGGCATATACATCGTTGAGGGTTATGGTATGACGCAGGCCTCTCCACTCATCTGTATGAATCGGTTCGAGCCTGGACTAAATCGCTTTGGAACAGTCGGTTTGCCCCTTACTGGCATTGAAGTGAGAATAGATAACCCAAATGAAAATCACGAAGGTGAAATTTTAGTTAAAGGCGCTAATGTAATGGTAGGCTACTTTAAAAAGCCAGAATTAACCTCAGACACTATTTCAGCTGATGGTTGGCTGCATACCGGTGATATCGGTAAGTTCGTCCATCAACGTTTTTTGAAAATCACTGATCGGAAAAAAGACATTTTTAAGACCTCTTCAGGCAAATACGTTGCACCGCAACAACTTGAAAACCATTTAAAGCAATCGCTCTTTATTGAACGCAGTATTGTCATTGGATTTCAACGTCCTTATGTGACGGCATTAATTGTACCACAATTCGACATCGTAAGGTCCTGGCGCGAAGAGAATGACATTCACTGGACGGCACCGCAATTTATGGTTCACAATATTAAAGTGCGTGCAAAATTTCAATTGGAGATCGACAAACTCAACGAAGAACTACCCCACTACGAAACCATTAGAAATTTTGTTTTATGTCATCAGGATTGGAGTATCGAGAAAGGAGAAGTAACGCCCACCTAGAAACCCATCAGAAGTCAATTAGAGAAAAACTATCAAGTGGATATTGACAAGATGTACCACTAATCTAGCAAAAGAAGCAAAACACTAATTCTTTTTTTTACCTATTTGCCTCTCTAGCTCAACAATCGTTTTCTCATACTCCGATCTTTTCCGAGTAAAGTCCTCTTGAATAGATTGCATTTCTTCCAGATTTTGTTGTAACTCTTCTTCACGCACTTTCATTTCTTCCGCTTGTTGCTTAGCCTCGGTCAACAGCTGAGATGTGTGCTGAGCCAGTTGGGTGGTATGAACAGTGGTTGTCAATTGGGAAGACAATAATTCAATGAATTTTATCTTGTGTGCAGGGATCATTCTAAATGCAGCCAACTCGATTACTCCTAAACATACGTCTTCATGCACCAATGGGACCAAGACAAGAACTTCTGGAGAAGCCTCTCCTAAACCTGAAGTTATCCGCTGATAGGAGGGCGGTAGATTCGGAATAATAACTGTTTTTCTGTCAGTGTAGCACGCCCCTACCTGGCCGGATTCCGAAGAAATGCGCATACGAGCATTTTCAAAACCATAATTGGCTCTCTTTACAAGTTCAGTGCTTGACTCCTCAAACAAATATATTGCACCAGCCATTACTTCACATCGCTTAACCAATGCAGAAATAATCCCTTGGCACAGCTTATCCACATTGTCTTTGCTACTACTCAAAATGTTACTTATCTGCAACATTGATTGATCAATCCATGCCTTTTCTATGTTTTTGTTCTGTTCAGCCAATACGGCTCTTCTCTCTAAATCTAACTCATTGTGAACTTTGTTAAGCTCTGCTTGTAGGGTCTGGCGAATCAGTTCTTTATCATGTTTGATGCTTTGGTTGCGGAGTCGAACGACTAAATAAACCACAAAAAGCGCCACCAGAAACACAAACAAATAAAACCACCATGTTCGCCAAAACGGAGGAATGATTTTTACCTTTAACGAAATACCCTTCTCGTTCCAAACGCCATCATTGTTAGACCCTTTGATGTGCAGTATATAATTTCCTGGGCTTAAATTAGTGTACGAGATACTTCTCTTATCTCCAATGTAGTTCCAATCTTTATCAAAGTTTTCTAAATAGTAAGCATATAAGTTTTTTTCGGTTGAGTTAAAATTGAGGGAGGCAAATTGAAAACTTATAACGTTTTGGTCATAATTCAATCTTAACTCGTTAATAAAATTGATATTTTGATCTAACAAGGAATTGTGCTTCACACTCAGTGGCTTATTAAAAATCTCGACATCCGTAATCACAACTGGAGGCACAGTTGCATTGTCAGTAATTTCATTTGGGTTGAATACGTTAAGACCATTCACACCTCCAAACAACATGGTGCCATCTTTTGTCTTACAAGCAGCACCCCAATAAAATTCATTACCCTGCAAGCCTTCAGTTGCATCGTAGTTTCGAAACATGCGACTCGTTGGGTTAAACCGTGATAAACCATTGTTTGTACTAAGCCATAAGTTTCCCTTATCATCTTGCTTGATACCGAAAATAGTATTGTTGGGTAATCCATTGTCTTCTGTAAAGGACGAGATGGATTGATCTGTCAGATTCAAACAATTCAGCCCACCGCCAAACGTACCGATCCAAAGAAGTTTTTTATTTTTATCCAAACACAATGAAATGACGTGTTCACTGGACAAGTAACTTGCCGCTGTGGTATCTGCTGTATAGTAATTGATTGCTTTGCGGTCAGCTGAGATTTGATTTAATCCAAACCAAGTACCGATCCATATGCTTCCATCGTCTGTTTCCACAAATGCCTGTCCTTGCACATTGCTTCCTTTTAAACTGATCGGGAATTGCGGCTTTTGAAATGGTTTCCATAATGCATTGCTTTCATCGAACTGACTTAGTCCATTTTCAGTTCCCACCCACAAAATACCGGTCTTGTCACGATGAACAATTTGAATTCGATCATCGGGCAAAGAATTTAAATCCCCTTCATGTCGATAAGCAATACTTTTCTTTGTTATTGGATTATAGTGAAACAGGCCCGCGCCCCAACTACCAATCCAGAAAGTTCCGTCTTGATCCTCAAAAATATTGGATATCTCTTTGCCGCCCAGAGGAAATACAGTAAAGGTATTTGTGTTACGGTCTAACACATTTAATCCACCACCCTGTGTGCCAACCCATAGTTTACCTTTCTTGTCTTCAAAGATCGAACGGATTAAATTATGACTGATTGACCCCGCCAGAGCCGAATGCTGATAAAGTTGAAAACTCTTTTTAGAAAATAGTTTATTTACACCACCGCCCTCATGACCTACCCAAGTCGTTCCCGTGTTGTCTGTATAAAGAGCACGAACCGAGTTTGTTGAGAGGCTATACTTATCGGATGGGCTAAATTTTGAAGAGATTAATTTTCCATCGTTCAAAATGGTGATGCCCTCATTGCTACCTATCCACAGCCCTCGCGATGGCTCATGGTGCAACGCATAGATGGAGTTCAAAGATGATGTAGTATTCTTCGGTTCAAATTTGGAATATTCTGTAGACTCTTCGCTAAATTGAAAGAGTCCAGCATTTTCTGTCCCAATCCAAATTTTTCCTGTACCATCTTGAAACAACGCTCTAATGCCGCCTTCAGAAAGTGAGCGGGGCGACCCCGCTCCTGGGACAAAATTCCTAACAGAAAGGCTAGCTGTATCCACCCGATTGATGCCAGCTGAACTAAACCAGATGGATCCATTCTTATCTTCCAGAATAGCCAGGACAGGAAAATATTTATTTTCAGCAATTCGAGTAAACTTGTTGGTACGAGGATCTAATCGATTAAGACCATTTGACCAGGTTCCAGCCCAAACCATTCCTTTGGCATCAACATGTAATGACCATACTGCATTTCCGCTGATAGTTGTTTGATCCTCCGGTAGGTTGCGATAGTGGGTAAATTGCTCAGTACGAATATTGAACTTATCTAGACCACCACCCTGAGTAGCAATCCAGAGATTCCCTTTCTTGTCGATCTTTAAAGCTCTGACATTATTGTCACCCAACGAGTTTTTATCCTTTAAAATGTTCTTATAAACGCGGGTTTCATAGCCGTCAAATCGAATCAAACCATCTTGCGTTCCAAACCACAAAAAGCCAATACTATCTTGAACGATGGCTGAAATAGACCGGTTTTCGAGCCCCTTAACTTGGGCTAATCTATCGAACTGAATTTGATCTTGACCAAAAGCAATGTAGAGGTTGGTAACCATCAAAAGGCTGACCAGTTGTAGGGAGCATTTGATGTTAGAAATGAAGTAATCTTTTAGCATCCGTAACAATTATATCAAGCCAAGGCACAAACTATTTATAAGCAAAAGCCGAATTATGAATATGCTTCAATAACTTTATAAATAAATTCCTTTAAAGAATCTCGTTTAATAAAGAAAGATATGAATAAAATATTCTCCGAAAAAGCACCAAAAGCTATTGGTCCTTACTCACATGCGATTCAATCGGGTAACTTAATTTTTTGTTCGGGTCAAACTCCCTTAAACCCAGCTACGATGTTAATAGAAGGAGCAACGGTAACTGAACAAACCACTTTAGTGCTAACCAATCTTGAAGCAGTATTGATTGCGGCAGGCTGCACGCGCGCCAATGTTTTGAAAACATCGGTGTTTCTTAAAAACTTTGCTGATTTCGAAAAAATGAACAAAGCCTATGAAGCTTTTTTTGGAGATCATAAGCCGGCAAGAACTACCGTGGAAGTCAGCCGACTTCCACGAGAGGCCTTGGTTGAAATAGAATGTGTAGCCGAGGTGCCGAAGATCTAAGCGGCCACTTCTTCTTTAATTACCACTTTCTCCATTACATCTCCTTGGCGGATGGCATCAACGATGTCCACTCCTTCCACTACTTTTCCAAATACAGTGTGATTGCGGTCTAAGTGTTTGGTATTATCACGCGAATGACAAATGAAGAATTGTGATCCCCCTGTGTTGCGTCCGGCATGGGCCATCGAAAGAACTCCACGATCATGGTATTGATTGTCACCTGTTAACTCACAATCAATTTTATAACCAGGTCCGCCATTGCCTATTCCATTTGGGCAACCTCCCTGAATCATAAAATTGGGAATCACCCTATGAAAGGTAAGTCCGTCATAAAAACCTTTTTCAGCTAGAGTAATAAAATTTTTGACTGTGTTAGGAGCATCTTTCTCAAAGAAATTAATCTTCATGACTCCCTTTTTAGTGTGGATTTCTGCTATCTTCATTGGTATTATTAAATTTTGAGCAAGGTACTAGCAGATTCTCCAATTGACAACAACAAAATGAAAACGTGCCCTAGTCACAAAAGGATGTACCCAACAGAAGAAATTGCGGAAGATGCTCTAATCGAGGCACATACACGGTTCGAATACGGCAAACAGGGTGGCCCTATCGCGGTCTATCTTTGTGACGATTGTGGATACTTTCATTTCACCTCACAAGGCACCCCCAATAAAAAGTTAAAAGACCACATAGAGAGTGGAAAACTAAGAACTCAAAAACTTGCGCAGCAATGGGAATCAAAAATCAAAAAAAGGTTCTGACTCTACCGAATCACCGGAAGAAAATGAATTTCAAAGACCAAAATCTTTGAAACTAACCTGCAAACGCCAAAAAGTGGCATTAAAAAAAAGACGGGCTAGCCTGGTTTCATTTCGAATTGACAGTGGATAGATAGCCAAATTAACAAAGGCATGTAACCAACTATTCTTGTTGCAGGTTAGAGACAATCACGTCTCCGTTTTTTCACACTCAATTTAACAAACACAATTATGATCAGACTAGCTCTCGCGGTCGGGTTTCTGGCCGTATTCGGTATTGTCGCGTATGCAATTGTGTTGCTACTGACCAACTATTTTTCAAACAAAAACAATTCAACAAAAAACAAAAACTAGACTCATGGACACAAACAACCCAATCATTTCAAGAAAAACCATTGCATTTGGCGTAGTAGCCATCATCTTTTTGATTTTTTTCCTTATCGTCAATCCGTTTTCATGGAATGATGCAGGTAATAGAACGGTAGTGGAACGAACCAATGGTCAACAGATCGTTCAATTTGCTCCAGGAATATTCTATGCAGGTTTTTTTGCCAAGGAAAAAGAATGGCCCAATCAGATCTCAGTTACGTATCAGGAGGTAAAACCTAAGCTAGATATTGAAGACAATGGAATTGAAGTCGGTCAAATCATGATCCGTTTTAGTGACGCTACTACAGCAGATGTGCGTGGTATCACGCAATTCATTTTACCATCCGATGAAAAAGAAATGATATTGATCCATAACACACATCGTACTCCCCAATCTTTGGTGGTGAAAAGACTTGCTCCTTATACCAAAGAGTGCTTACAATCTTCTGCTCAATTGATGAGTAGCGAAAAACACTATGGCGGTGGGCGCGCTCAAATGGCGCAGGATTTTTTAGATCAACTAAAAGAAGGTGTGTATCTGCTTAAAACAGAAGAAAATCTTGTATTCGATTCAATGGAAATGGAAAAGAAAAGAGTATATCAGACGGAAATTCAATTCGACAAAAAGACAAACGTGCCAAAGCGTAAACTTTCATCCATAAAGGAATACGGAATCACTGTCGCGGATGCAGCAATCACTGACGTGGATTATGAAAATAAGGTCGATGAAAAATTAGTAAAAATTATCGATGCGGTTACCAAGTCATCTATTTCAAAACAAGAATTGATGACGGCTCAACAACAAACCTTGACTGCAAAAGCGAAAGGTGAGCAAGCATTGGTTGAAATTGAATACCAACAAAAACAAGATCAAACCAAGCAGGTTGTTGAAGCACAAACCAAAGTAAAGGTGGCCGAACAAGACAAGCTGCAACAAAAAATTGCCTACGAAGGCTCTATTTTGGAAGCAAAAAAGATCAAAGAGTTAGCAGATGCAAATGCTTATGCTAGACAACGAATCATGCAGGCTGACGGTGCGTTGGAGATGAAGTTAAAAGCCCAAGTAGAAGTGCAAAAAGTATGGGCCGATGCTTTTAGCAAATACACGGGAGCAGTGGTGCCACAAATCCAAACAGGAGGCGGCCCAACAACCAATGGCGCACTAAACTTCATGGATATCATGACAGCAAAAACGGCCAAAGATTTTGCGCTGGATTTGAAAAACAAAAATTAGGCGCAAAACAATCAACATAAAGGAGCGGGAGAAATCTCGCTCCTTTTTTATTTTCGGAATAGTAGCATTGTCCAACTTTCATTTCATCAAGTACTTCTCCAGAAATGATCGAGAATCTAGCACTTCTATATCCGAAAAGAAAAAATCATCTGCGTCCTCCGTAACAATGCATTTGCATTTAACTGCCTCTGCCGAGTAATATTCAAGGCCGTCTTCAAAATCATGAATGGCTTTATTCTGAATTGTCTTCCGTACCGCTGCTGCATCGGCTGCCGCGATATTCAGTTTGTCACAGAGAATTTCCAGTTTTTTTTTAGCCACCAACGTGCCGTTCTTCTTCTCGGCAAAATAAAAAGCAATGGCCAAACATATAGGTGATGTGTAAACCTGAAAACTTGGATTGCTGGCTAAACTCAAAACCCGCGATGAGTACGTGAAGAGTGGATATTCTTTGTTAAGAACTGAAACCAAAATATTCGCGTCCAGAAACAACTTCATTTCTTGGCTTTGAAATATTCTTTTTTTAATGACTGACGAGAACGTACTTTTCTTTGGTATTTTACTTGTCCCTCTGCCACCATACTTACCCAATCAGCTACCGGTAAATCTTCCAGTTGCTTGTATCTTACTTGGGTCATTTTAGAATAAAGAAACTCAGTCAGTCTTGATAAGCTAATGTTATTGGCATCGGCAAACTTCTTGGCCCGCATAATGGTGGCATCATCAAAACTTAATGTGATCTTGGCGTCCATAATTAAATCCATTTATTATACGACAAAATTAATTATTTTATACGTATAAAAAAATTTCACTTAATTTTACCTTTGAAATAAATAGGAATGAAAATAGGTCTTCTGTCAGATACACATAGCTTTTTAGACCCAATGATTTTTGAGTACTTCAAAAACTGCGATGAGATTTGGCATGCAGGTGACATCGGAGATCCGGAAATAATTCATTCAATAGAACAAGTAAAAACATTAAAAGCCGTGTTTGGGAACATCGATAACAAAGAGCTACAAAATTCACTCCCAGAAGACCTCTGGTTTCCTTGTGAAGGATTGAGCATTTGGATGACTCACATTGGCGGTGCACCTCCCAACTACAATCCTCGAGTAAAAAAAATTCTAAAAGAAAAAGTACCCGATGTTTTTATTTGCGGTCACTCGCACATTCTGCGAGTAAAGAAAGACCCTGCCTACAAGGATATGCTCTACATCAACCCAGGAGCGGCAGGCAATCATGGATTCCATACCATCAAAACGATCATTCGATTTGAAATAAAAAAAGCTTCCATATTTAACATGGAAGCCATTGAACTCGGAAAAAGAGGTGCTCTTTAAGTCTTTTAGTCCCTGTATAACACAGCTTTAACTGCTTTCACCGTTCTAGCAACATTTGGCAAAATAGCGTCAATCAACGTAGGCGCATAAGGTAGCGGTACATCAATGCTATTGATACGGTGGATTGGGGCATCCAAATAATCAAAAGCATGTTTTTGGATATGATACGTGATCTCAGAAGAGATGGCCGCAAGTGGCCACGCCTCCTCCACAATAATCAGGCGATTTGTTTTCTTAACGGATTCGACTACTGTAGCATAGTCGATAGGCCTCACACACCGCAGATCGATTACTTCGGCAGAAATACCATCCTTCTCCAGCTCAACAGCGGCAGCAAGCGCGACTTTCATGATCTTTCCAAAAGAGACGATGGTTACATCATTTCCGGCTCGTTTTATATCTGCAACTCCGAGCGGAATTAAATACTCTTCTACAGGAACTTCACCCTTGTCTCCATACATTAATTCCGACTCCATGAAAATAACAGGATCGTTGTCGCGGATAGCGGTTTTTAAAAGTCCTTTTGCATCATAAGGTGTATAGGGCACAACTACTTTTAGCCCTGGGGTATTCGCAAACCAGTTCTCAAAATTTTGCGAGTGTTGTGAGCTAAGCATACCGGCATTTCCGGTAGGTCCACGAAATACAATTGGAATATTAAACTGACCGCCTGACATCGACAGCATCTTCGCTGCAGAGTTGATTATTTGATCGATGGCTACAAGCGAAAAATTAAAGGTCATAAACTCGATAATCGGTCGAATACCATTCATCGCTGCGCCAACTCCTAATCCGGCAAAACCCAATTCAGCAATAGGTGTATCAATAACCCGTTTGGCACCAAACTCATCCAGCATTCCCTGGCTTACCTTGTAAGCTCCATTGTATTCAGCTACCTCCTCGCCCATCAAAAACACGCTGGGGTCTCTTCTCATCTCTTCGCTCATAGCCTCGCGCAAAGCTTCTCTAAACTGAATCTCTCTCATAGAAATCGGATTATTAGTTAATGAACCAAGTTTGTAAAATTAATGGCAGAACAGTCAGAAAGAAAATTTTGGCTGTTCTTTTTAAGACCACACAAATAAAAACCCCCGTCAGGCAGCTGACGGGGGTTTTGATTCCAATCTATTGGTATTGCTTATTTCAGCGCATTCCGGAATGATTCCGTAGTATTGAACTTAGCAAACTCAAGATCCGTTAGTGCTTTTTCTTTCAATGCTGGGTCAATTTTAACGGCATTTACCAAATTGCTAACCACTGCATCTCCATTGCCAGAGCGAGCGGCTGCTACTGCAGCGCCATAGTAGGCGATCGCATAGTTCGAATTGGAACGGATCGACTCTGCAAAAGAAGATGAAGCATTGCTAAAATCTTTGCTTAAAACCTGAGCTAAACCTTTATTGAATAGATTAACAGAGTTGGCGTTTGCAGAAGATGTAGAACTTACAGCAGCACCATAATTGGCCATGTAAATCTCGCAAGCACCCTTCACTCCATTTACACCACGTGTTACATCATTGTTTGCACCAGATAGTGATGCACGAACATGGCTGTACGCTTTATAAGGGTTTCCTCTCATCAACGCAATAGACGCAAGGTTCGCGTGAACTTCCGGTGATGGATTCAACTTAGCTGCAATTTCAAACTGAGCCGCTGCTTTATCGATCAAATCAGTTTTTGCAGGATTTTCGATTACTGCCTGCAGATAAGAAGCTCCCAAATTATTATGGGCGGCCCAGTTTGTTCCTTTTTTTGCTGCCGCTACATAGATCGCTGTCTTTTCCTCCAACGAAGGTGTAAGTGTTGCGGAATACATAAGTTCGTCAAATGTCAATGCATCTAGCCCAGCTTGGCCTGTTGTAATTTGCTTAGCCAAAACAGAGATCTCTGCTTCTGTCTTTTTAACCTTGATCGTTAAGATTTCTGTCTTTGCAGTACGTAAGCCAGGATAAACGTCCTTAAACACTTTGTTATAGGTTGCTAATTTCTTCAATTGCTTCTCCTGATCTTCAAAAGACCCACCATTATTTACTACGTTCAAATAAGCAGCTTTTTCATCAGCTGTTATCCCAGCGTAAGCGGCCAAGGCAGTTTTAAACTCTGACCAATCTTCAAAAATGGGCTTCAATATAAAATTGATCTTGGCTGCCTCGTCCTTGTAGTCGTATTTCTTCATCTGTGCGCGATAGAATTTTTCTATGGCAGCAGCACGCTCTTTTGATAGATTGGTGTTGATTCTCTCTAAACCCTCTGGCGAGTGAGTTCCTGTAATCGTTACCGTGCGAGTTACGTTCTTAGAAGCAATGAATGCGTCCAATTGTTTTCCTTTTTCAGCTTTCGTTTCCGAAGTACGCAAAACAGATTTGCCCCTTTCAAAAATAAAATCAGGGATAACAACCGGAATCAACTCTTCTTGTGGATTGTAGCTGTGAGATGCAAAGGCAGCATAGTAAGAATTTTGAACTAGTTTAGATGTTGTGATGATGCCAGTGGCATATGACAACCTAGGAGTTGTCTTGGATTTCGTGCCTTTTGATGCTACCCCCTGAATTTCTACCGTTCCGGTTTTGTAGGCGTCCTTATAAGGGAACATAAAAGCTTTGCTGACTTTAGTCTCTTCTTTAGCACTATTGGGATAATCTTCAGCCTTCAATGGAAGAGCTGGCAGTCCTAACTCGTTTTCTCCATACTTGTAAAAAGTATTGAGTGTATAAACAGTTCCTTTTTTAAGAAGCTTCACCGGTAGATTGCCTGACAGGTCAAAATTGACAGTGTCTTTGTGTACTTCCAGCGGATTTGGCTTAATTTCGAGCTTCTGCTCTTTAGCCATTTTAATCATTTGCGGAAGCGTACAACTTGTGAAAGTTAAAGTTCCGATGATCAGCAGTGAATAAACTAATTTTCTCATGGATTTGGTGTTAGTGGTCTTTTTTAAAGAATGGCAAATTTAGGTGTAAGCCTTTTTTTTTGCAATAATACTCAAAAAAATAGAAAATTCGGTGGTAGAAAGCCCCTTTGGAACGCTTATATTTGTCGTTTGAAAGAATAATCGTTGAAAAACCGATTTACTCGGGTAAAGAGTCAAATTAATTGAATTTTATGCAGTTCGTTGAGCCAATCAAACATTACTTTGAAAAACATGCGTTTGGCGTTTGCTCTGCCTTAGGAGATAAGCTCGGAATTGCAACCTCCTCGATACGGCTATTTTTTATCTACGCCTCTTTTTTGACCCTTGGGTCGCCCATTATCATCTACCTTTCCCTTGCTTTTGTCATGAATATGCGGGCGCATCTTCGGAAACGAAGTACTATTTGGGATCTCTAAAACCGCAGCTGGTTAAACTTGCTTTTGCGCAAAAGGAAATAATCTACCACCAACCAGTTGGGGTAAATCTGAGTAACATTATAATTATGGAGTTTGCTTGCCAGCCCGTTGCGTTTACGGATTTCAATTTGGATGTTCCTGAAGAAATCAAAATGAGCACGAAAAACCGCAAAAAAGTCCTTTGGTGAAGGCTGTAAAAGGAATTTGAATGCGGCTGCCCAATCCAAGACAACCCTTACGGGCAGTTTCCAAATCAATTGGGAAGTAGGCAGATGCTTAAAAATGAGACTCAATCCATTTCGAAAGTTCAAATAGGTCTTTTTTGGACTCGCTGATGACAGCGTCCCCCCACCAACGTGATAAACAGTGCTACCCCCCTCAAAATAGATCTGATAACCAGCACGCTTCAGTCGCCAACAAAAATCGATCTCCTCCATGTGCGCAAAATAGTCTTCATCGAGCCCACCCATTTCATGAAATACCGTTGATCGCACAAAATAACACGCACCAGTGGCCCAAAATATGGGAACAGTATCATCAAACTGACCTTGATCCTCTTCTAATTTGTCAAATATTCGTCCCCGGCAGAATGGATACCCCAACGCATCTAAATATCCTCCGGCTGCACCAGCGTATTCAAAATGCGTTTTGTGCCTGAATGACAAAATTTTTGGTTGGATAGCTGCAATAGTCGGATCCCTATTGAACAATGAAACGATTGGATGCAACCAACCATTGGTAACTTCTACATCTGAATTAAGAAGAACATAGTAAGTGGCTGAGACTTGTTTTAGCGCAAAGTTATAGCCACCACAGAAACCTAAATTGCGTTCGATATTAATCAACTGGACGGATGGAAAAAAACTCCGGATGAAATCAACAGAGCCATCAGTGGACCCGTTATCCGCGACAACAATCAGAGCTCCATTGCTATGTGAAATGACCGTTGGTAGAAATTGTTCTAAAAATCTCTTTCCATTATAGTTAAGGATTACAACGGCAAGCTCGGTCATCCCATCAAATTACTTAGATCAAGACCGGGAATGTTTGGCAATAATCCCTCCGTGCTTTTCTTCAATTCTTCTTTCGCTAAAACATCGGCCTTTTCGAAAGCAATGTTTACTGCGGCAATTACTAAATCCTGAATGAGTATCTTATCCGTTGACGTCAATATCGCAGGATCAATATCCAACATCACCACTTGTTTTTTTCCATTCACTGTTGCCTTCACCATACCTCCACCGGATTCCCCAACAGCAGTTACAAAAGCGAGTTTATCCTGGGCTACTTTCAGGCGCGATTGCACCTCCTTCATTTTGCCCATCATTTTCATCATGTCAAACATAGCACTATAGTTTAAGGTACAAAGGTACGTTTTATGTTTTTGGGAAAAAGTGCAAAAATATAGATAGAGGAGAGTGAATAACTACTTCCGAAGCAATACAACTGTCCCCGTGCGTTTAAACGAGCGACCTGCTAAATCAGTGATCGTTGCTGTCCAGACATAGGACGCCAAGGGCATTGGCAACCCAAGTTGGGTGCCATCCCACGACTCATTCTTGTCAGAATAAAACACCAGCGCGCCCCACCTATCAAAAATTGATAGTTCGAGTCTAGCAATAAATTGACCCCTTAGCTCAAAAACTTCATTTTCTGTGAGCCCTCTCCCATCGGGGGTGAAGGCTGTCGGGTAAACCAGATTTATCGATTTGGTAAATATTACTTGATTAGAAGCAGAGGCAACCAAACCAGCTTGGTTAGCTTTTGCAACTACCCGATAGGAAACAATCTGATTCTTTGTGTCGGGCTGATCATCAATGAATGTGGTGGTCTTGCCGAGATTGAATGTTCGAATTAATACACCCGCTTTGTCGTACTTCTCTAGCGAGTAACTTTGAACGCCCAATCTCCAACCGGTATAATCTGACCAAGTAAGTGTTACTTCATTGCTATTACTTATCGTTCCTTGTAGTCGGATGGGACAAACCGGCTCACTGTCATCACTTTTATTTTTACATTCATCTATATAATTGATCTTATAACAAAATGAGCCATTGGTGGTATATGTGTCATCAACCAACTTAGGCGGAATTGTGGTTGAAATTAGGGTAAAAATTCCTTGATTAAAAGAACGCAGAATGGTATAGGTAGATGCCTTGAATGGAGGTTCCTGAATCCAATCTAATTGAACACCCGATGAAGATACAACTGCACTCGTATTTAGAACGGTGGTTGGCTTAGTTGTCGTAAAAGAAATACCACATTTTTCGAGCGAAGTGCTAGTAGCCCCACCAACAAAGGTGCTTCGAATTTGATAGCAGTAGTTAATGTTACAATCGACATCAACATCGCTAAAGGTGACTGGTGCACCAGGAATTGATGTATAAAAATTTTTGTCGCGGAGCACGTCTACTTTTGTCACTCCTGCAGATGAGGTCAGCCAATTTAGGCGATTGACATCACTGATTAGTGTAAGATCAAAATTATGACTGCACACAGGTTGTGAGAAATTGATACTTTGTCCACTGCAGGGATCAAACGAACTTAATCTGAAACAGTAGAAGTTGTCATCTAGTCGCAAACTGGGTATTGTCAATGAGCTCACACCATAAAGAGTTTGGAACTGCTGAAAGTTAGTTGAGTTGATAGCGATTTCTAATTTGTATTGAATATTCGTCTGTGGGGTAAAGTCCAGCCTGAGTGTTGAGGCATCAATGGCCGTCAATGAACTTATTTGCGTTGTTGGAAGAACCGGTATCGCCTGAAAGGGCTTGACAAGTGAATTGCAATTATTAGCAGCATTTAGTTTCTTCCCTCGAACAGAAATACTAAAATTGCCAGGAGCAGCGTACGCATATTGCGCAACTTGATTGTTGCTAAATGGAATTTGCACGACTGGAGAACCATCACCAAAATCAATCGCGTACTGATCGTAGCTCTTGTCAGTTACCTTAACAGAAACCTGCGAATTCGTGCAGGTATATAATTCGAACGCAGGCTGGATGTTTGGATCAACGGTGACGGTTATATCGTCATTCAAAATGCTTTGGTAAAAAACAGAAAGTTTGTAGGTTCCTGGATTTGTATACGTAAAAGAGAACTGATTTTGTTGCTGTGTATTGTTACCAAGAAAATCCATCAAGCATGGCTTTCCGGGTGTGCATTCTCCAACAGTAATCAAATTCGCATTTGTAATCGTAATCGTAAATGGAGCACAGCCTCTCACTTGGTCTACTTGAAATCGACCTAAACGGCTAACATATTGAGCTTGCCCCGCAATTGCCGAAAAAAGCATAGCCAGTAAAATGAACTGTTTTCTCACACGTCTAGCTTTACCTGCTTCAAAAACTTCTCCGCTTTCGCCATGTCATCATGCAGTAAGCGGTCTGTTTCTATAAACGGAACTGCTTCCCTAAAAGTATCTACAAAAGCAGCAAGCTTGTCAGACGTCTTTGCTGGCTTTCTGAAATGCAGTGCCTGCGCTGCAGTAATCAATTCGATGGCCAAAATAGAATACAAATTATTGACCACCCGAAATGCTTTTGTGGCTGCGTTGGCGCCCATACTGACATGATCTTCTTGCCCATTGGACGAAACGATCGAATCGACCGAGGCGGGGGTACAGAGTTGTTTATTCTGACTGACTAACGAAGCTGCCGTGTATTGTGGAATCATCAAGCCCGAGTTAATACCTGGATTAGCCACTAAGTAATTGGGAAGATCGCGTGATCCGGAAATTAACTGATACGTTCTTCTTTCGGATATGCTACCCAATTCTGCTAAGGCAATCGCCAAAAAATCCAGTGAAAGTGCCAAGGGTTGACCATGAAAGTTACCCGCTGAAATTATTTTATCCTCTTCCGGAAAAATATTGGGATTGTCTGAAACACTATTGACTTCTGTCAGAATAGTGTTGACGACAAATTCAATTGTATCAAGGCTTGCGCCATGTACCTGCGGTATACACCGAAATGAATACGGGTCTTGGACATGTTTTTTATACTGAGAAATAATCTCACTACCAGCAAGTAGCCGCTGAATCTCCCTAGCTACCTTGACTTGCCCATGGTGTGGGCGAATTTGATGTACGAGTTCATCAAAGGGTTCGATACGACCATCAAAGGCATCCAGCGAAAGCGCACCAATTCTATTTGCTAAACGTAGGAGTCGCTGCCCATGCAAACAACACCAAACACCGTAGGCACTCATAAACTGTGTTCCATTCAACAGCGCCAACCCTTCTTTGGCTTGAAAGTGGATGGCATTCCAGCTCAAAAGTTTTAAAACCTCGGCACTAGGATAGACTTTTCCCAGATAATGCACTTCTCCCTTACCTATTAAAGGGAGCGCCAGGTGCGCAAGAGGAGCCAAATCTCCTGAAGCGCCCAATGAGCCCATTTCAAAAATTCGAGGTAAAACACGCTCATTGAACATAGCAGCCAATCGCTCAGCCGTTTCCAACTGAACACCGGAATGACCATACGAAAGAGACTGAACTTTTAGAAACAACATGAGCAGCACAATCTCACGGGGCACCTCTAGGCCGGTACCACAGGCATGAGACATGACCAAGTTCTCCTGTAATTTTTCAAGTTGATCCTTTGGGATGTTGCGATCATACAATGATCCAAATCCGGTATTTATTCCATAAATCGGTGTGGTCGATGAGGCTATCTTTTGATCTAAGTACTCACGGCAGCGGATGATTTTCCTTTTTGAATCTTCAGATAGAGCTATTTTAGCATGGCCTTGGAGGATGCGGTCGAGGTCAGTTACCGTAATAGGCTTATCGGATATGATATATGATTCAAGGTTCATGGTTTTATGTATTCCCGCCAACACGGTACTTGGTGTTAGACACCCTCTTCATTTTCATCAAAAAATCTATTGAATCCTTTTTTAAGTAACCCCTCTTTCAAGTCTTGATCCCTCGTCCATAGTTCAGCTTCCATTTCAATGGCCAATGCTACAAAAGGTGTATCCTTCTCATCTACATCTTTACATAAATGATAGGCCGTAATAATGTGCTCCACTGCGATGAGCTCTTCGCTTACAAAATGAATTTTCTGTAAAATCTTATTTAGAAACTCAAAAATCTCTTCATCACTTGTTTTGGCTTTTTGTACAATCCGTTTCTTATGCTTGAATATCTCAACAATCAGAAAGTTAGGCGTGTAAAATTTATGCCCACTTGTCAAAAGTTTGGCTCTAGTATGAGAATCTTTTGAACGCAAAGCGGAAAAAATGATGTTTGTATCTACAATGATTGACTTCATCTGCCGCTTTTTAAAAAGCGATCTTTATTGTTTTGCCACCACTCTTTTTTGATATCTTCTCCCAAGTCAATGATGGAATCATCCATATTTACTTTTTGAGCCAGATTTTCAATACTCAATCTCTCCAGCAAATCAAATAAAAAGTCTTTATCTACAGCATTCTTATCAATACTGATTACATATCTTTTTTCTGTTGATTGGATATTTATTCCTTCCATAACCTGTTCATTTTATCGAAGATACGGTTTTTTTGTTCTCTAGTGTTTGGTATAAAAATCTCAACTGCCAACTGCCAACTTTAAACAAATATCTTTCAAAATCAACTTCTCCTGCTCTCCCTTTTCCATATTCTTTAAAGTAATCATTCCTTCTTTCATTTCATCTGAGCCAATGACAATTACAAATGGTATCTCCTTCTTGTTCGCGTAGTCCAATTGCTTTTTCAATTTAGCTACATCAGGGTAAACTTCTGTAGCGATGCCGCTTTCACGGAGTTGGTTGGCGACATGCAATGAGTAGCGCAACGTGGCATCATCAAAGTGTGCAATCATTACTGTGGAAGTCGCCTGCGCTTCTTTAGGAAACAGTGATAGTTCTTCCATGGCATCGTAGAGGCGATCTACCCCAAACGAAATCCCCACACCTGAAACATCGGGCAGACCAAAGACACCTGTTAGATTGTCATAACGACCACCACCACTAACACTGCCAATGGCCACATTATTTATTTTCACTTCAAAAATACAGCCTGTGTAATAGCTCAAGCCACGTGCAAGAGAAATATCAAACTCCACATGCTGCTCTGTTGCTCCATAGCTTTGCAATAAGCTCAACACTTCTTCAAAATCAGCAATTCCTTTTTTTCCATTCTCAGAATTTGAGAATTTTGACCTTAAGAAATCAATTTTCTGTTGAGTGCTGCCTTTGAAATTTAGAATAGCAAAAACCGAATCGATGCCTTTATCTTCAAATCCGCGATAGCGCAATTCTTCTTTTACTTTTCCTTCGCCAATCTTATCCAATTTATCAATGGCTACGAATAGAGAGGATTCGTTTTGAGAACCCGTTAATTCGGCCAAGCCAGAAAGGATTGCTCTGTGATTTAACTTGATTGTAAAATCTTTGATGCTCAGTGATTTAAAAACTTCCTTAATCATCAAAACAATCTCTGCCTCGCAGATTAATGAATCCGTTCCTACCACATCGGCATCGCATTGGTAAAACTCGCGGTAGCGTCCTTTCTGCGGTCGATCTGCTCGCCACACTGGCTGGATTTGATAGCGCTTGAAAGGGAAAGTGATCTCACCTCGGTTCATCACAACGTATCGGGCAAATGGAACGGTGAGGTCGTAGCGGAGGCCTTTTTCTGAAATCTCGGACGTTAAAAGTTTCGAGTTTTTGGTTTCTAGTTTCGAGCTATCTACGTCTTTCAGATAATCACCGGAGTTCAACACTTTAAACAACAACTGATCTCCCTCCTCCCCATACTTTCCAGTCAGTGTTGAAAGGTTCTCCATCGCAGGAGTCTCCAAAGGCTGAAAGCCGTATTTCTGAAAAACTTTGCGGATATTGTCAAATATAAACTGTCGCTTGGCCATTTGTGCCGGGCCGAAGTCGCGGGTGCCTTTTGGAATAGTGGGTTTGTCCATGTTATCAACCGCCAAATCTAATCAGGATTTTTCAGTTACGATGACAGTTTCCTGTTGCTAGTTTCCAGTTACGGGTTTCCGGTTTCCTAATTGTGCCGTGAGTGGTGAACTTTCTGGGAGCGTGGGGCAGGGATGGCAACGGAAAGCCCGAAGTGAGATGGATTTGCGTTTGGCCGGACTTGCAGTGGCAGCCCGGTGCCCTTGCGCCACGCAGGGCAGCCCCCCAATTACTGAAACTTACTGAAACTCAAATGGGAGAAAGAACCAGAAACCAGCAACTAGCAACTTTTTCTGCCTTGCAATCTGGAAAATGATGCTTATCTTTGCCCCTCGTTTTTTAACCATTACATCATGTCAGTTACCAGACTAAAAAGAAAGAACCGTAAAGACAAAGCCAAATCAGCTCGTAGAAGAACAGCGTTGAAGACAGAAGGCTTCAAACCAGTGGCTAAGTCGGTGGACATCGAAAAGATCAAAGAAAGCTTTAAGAAAAAAGCATAAAAAAAGGGACTGCTTTTCAGCACGTCCCCTTTTTTTGATTCTAAAACTCAGTATTTACTCCTTATTCTTCAGATCCTGAACTTCAGCACGTATAGCTTGTGCTATGTTTTTTAGGTCTTGCATACCCTTTCTTACGCGGGTTCCTGCCGCACTATTTGCTTTGTTATAAAACTTGTCTGCATCGCCTTCTAGTGATGCGATCAATGCTTTTAGTTCATCGAATTTTTTCATTGTTACGGTGTGTTTAGTTTTTTGTGATCTATTCCTAGTGCCAAATTAGCTAAAAACCTTCAAAAACAATCAAAAAACCCAACTTTTTAAAATTTGGTCACACTTACAAGCTCTTCCTTTTTGTAAAAACCACTATCTAACTTCGTTTTTAAGGCTGAAAACGCGGTTAGCGTCTCTTCCACATCCTTCAAAGAATGTGATGCCGTGGGGATAATCCGGAACATAATCACGTCCTTGGGCACTACGGGATAGATAACCACGGAGCAGAAGATGCCGTAGTTTTCGCGCAATTCCATGGACATATTGGCTGCCTCTCCTACTCCACCTTTAAAAAGAACGGGAGTTGGTGGTGTATTTGTTTCATTGATTGCAAAGCCTCGGTCTTTTAATCCCGTTTTTATTGCCTTCATAATGGTGTGGAGATTACTGCGAAGCTCAGGATGTTTCTTTACCAACTCCAACCTTTTCATCCCGCCAATTACTAATGGCATCGGCAGGCTCTTGGCATAAATCTGTGACCGGACACTGTACCTCAAAAACTTAATAATTTTTTTGTCACCTGCTACAAAAGCACCAATGCTGGCCATTGCCTTGGCAAATGTAGAGAAGTATAAATCGATGCCGTCTTGCACGCCCTGCTCCTCTCCAACTCCAGCACCAGTGGCACCCATGGTACCGAAACCATGTGCGTCATCAACTAACAAACGGAAATTATATTTTTTCTTTAAAGCTACTACACCTTTCAGGTCGCCCATATTACCGGACATTCCAAAAACTCCTTCGGTAATTACCAAAATCCCCCCTCCAGTCTCATTCGCTAACTTGGTAGCTCGCTGCAACTGTTTTTCCAGGTTCTCCATGTTATTATGCGGGTAAACAAATCGCTTACCCATATGAAGTCGAACACCGTCAATTATACAAGCGTGCGATTCTGAGTCGTATACAATTACATCTTTGCGATCGACCAATGCATCAATAATTGACAGAACGCCTTGATATCCAAAGTTCAATAACATCGCATCTTCTTTGGATACAAAATCAGCCAACTGCTTTTCAAACTCTAAGTGATACACCGAATTACCAGACATCATGCGTGCGCCCATTGGAGACGCCAACCCAAACTGAGCCGCAGAATCGGCATCTGCCTTACGAACTTCCGGGTGGTTGGCCAAGCCTAAATAGTTGTTTAAACTCCAGTTTAAAACGGTTTTTCCATTGAACTTCATGCGCGGGCCTATTTCGCCCTCCAATTTGGGGAAGAAGAAATAATCGTCAGGTAAGTGAGAGTACTTGGCCAACGGGCCCTCTTCCATGCGGAGTTTTTCGAATAAATCAACCATTCTTTTTTCGTTTTCGGTTATAAGATACTTTACATTTAAGCCCTAAAATGACATATCTGTTATTGGCTAGAGCTTTAAAGTGGCGCAAAAATAAGAAAATTAGATGGCAAAAATTCATAAACTTCTTAACCCCAAACTGATTAGTGATTGCTTAGATTAAATACTTTTTAAAGGTAGGCTAGGTAGCTCGTAAATGGCATTGGAAAACAAAGCCAAACGATCAATTAATTTTTTAACTTTGGCTTGACCGTTTCGAAAAACAATCACCTTCTCATTCTATCGAATATGATAACGAAGACCCAACTCAAGCAATCCATTGACAACTTACCAGAGAAATTCACCCTGGATGAATTGATGGACAAGATTATCTTAATTTATAAGATTGAAAGGGGCAACGATCAATCGGAAAAAGGGGAGACATTCTCTGAGGAAGAACTTGATATTGAACTGGCAAAATGGTTCAAATAAAGTGGACAAAATTGGCCGTGAATGATCTAAAAGGAATTTATGCCTACATCTCACTAGACTCCGAGAAATATGCAAAAATTCAGGTACTCAGAATCCGAAATAGAACAAGCATCCTTAGTAAACATCCCTTAGCTGGGAAACCCGTAAAAGAATACGAAAGCAGTACTTACAGAGAGATTAACGAAGGACGCTACAGAATTATTTATAAAGTCATTAATAAAACCCGAATTGATATTTTAACAATTCATCATTCAGCAAGAATGCTATCCGGAAAGGTAATTGAGTAATCCAAATGAAAAAAATTCATAAACTTCTAATCGCAAATCGTGGGGAAATCGCGCTTCGGATTATGAGGAGTGCCAAAGAAATGGGAATAAAAACGGTTGCCGTTTTTAGTGAGGCGGATCGAAATGCATTACATATACGATTTGCCGATGAGGCATATTGTATTGGCCCTCCGCCCTCGTCTGAATCTTACCTGCGAAAGGACAAGATTATTGAGGTTGCGAAAAAATCAGGGGCAGACGCCATCCATCCTGGGTATGGATTCCTTTCAGAGAATGAAGAGTTTGCTGATTTAGTAAAGAAAGAGGGACTCATCTTTATCGGGCCTTCGGCCAAGTCCATGGAAACGATGGGCGACAAGCTGGCGGCCAAAGAAGCGGTGTCTAAATTCAATGTACCTCTTGTTCCCGGCACGAAAACGGCTATTACTGATATTGCGGAAGCAAAGGGCATTGCAAAAAAGATTGGGTATCCCATTTTAATTAAGGCCAGCGCGGGTGGCGGTGGCAAAGGGATGCGGGTAGTAGAGAATGAGGCGGATTTTCAAAATCAAATGGAACGAGCCATCAGCGAGGCTACCTCCGCTTTCGGGGCTGGAGCGGTGTTTATAGAGAAATACATTATGAAACCGCGCCATATCGAATTCCAGATTTTTGGAGATCAACATGGAAATGTGGTTCATTTGTTTGATCGCGAGTGTTCCATTCAACGAAGACATCAGAAAGTAGTTGAGGAAGCGCCATCGTGTGTGTTGACTCCTGAGCTTAGAAAAAAAATGGGAGAGGCAGCCGTAAACGCAGCGAAAGCGGCCAACTATTACAATGCGGGCACCATCGAATTCATTCTGGATGAAGACATGAGTTTCTATTTTCTGGAGATGAATACGCGTTTGCAAGTGGAACATCCCGTTACGGAAATGATTACGGGTCTCGATCTGGTAAAGCTACAAATCAAAATAGCAGAAGGAGAAAAGCTCCCCTTCACACAAGAAGATCTTGCCATTCATGGACACGCCATTGAAGTGCGGGTGTGTGCAGAAGACCCTACAAATAATTTTTTGCCCGATATAGGAACATTGCAAACCTATCGCGTGCCGCAAGGACATGGTGTACGAGTAGATGGAGGGTTTGAAGAAGGAATGACCATTCCTGTGCAGTATGACCCCTTGTTGGCCAAACTTGTTGTGCATGCAGAAACACGCGACTTGGCCATGGATAAAATGAAAAGAGCCATTGACGATTTTGCGATTAGTGGCGTAGCCACCACACTTGGATTTGGTCATTTTGTAATGGGGCATGAAGCCTTCCGCTCGGGGAACTTCAATACAGGGTTTATCGAGAATTATTTCAAGCCCGAATACTTAACTCCCAAAGAGGATCATATCGAAGAACTCCTCGCTGCTGCTTTTGCGGTTGAGGTCTCCAACACAAAAAAGCCTGTTGCATCCGTTGAGGCAACGCTAACGACCAGCAACAGTAAATGGCGGAAAAATAGGTTGTAGCTATGGCGGAAATAAAGCCTATCCGTGCGTGGCGATATGCATCAACCCCGGGTTTCAATATAGAAGATGTGACCGCGCCTTTGTTTGACGTGGTCTCGGACAAACAGCGAGAAAAACTCTACGAAAATCCACTTAACTCTATTCACCTGTCGGTACCACAGGGTTCACATCCTGCTGAAAAAGCAAAACAATTGCTCAGCCGGTGGAAAGCAAATGAAACGATTCAGCAAGATGTGATTCCGGGAATTTATGTGTACTACCAATATTTTAAGTTAGCAGGCTCGTCAAAAGATTTTTGTCGAAAAGGGTTTGTTAGTCACATCCGGGCATACGACTGGAAGGAGAATGTTATTCTTCGCCATGAGAACACTATACCTAAAGCGGTCAATGACCGAGTCGAACTGCTAGAAAAAACAGATCTACATGTAAGTCCTACGCATGGGCTCTATACTGAACCTACGTTTGAACTTGAAAAATACATGGACGAGGCAATACAGATGCCGATCTATGAAACCGAAGACTATCAGGGTGTGCGTGATGTGTTAGCAGTAATACAGGATGCAAAAATTATCCAACGGTTCATCGATGTGATCGCTCCGTTAAAAATCATTTTAGCTGATGGTCATCATCGATATGAGAGCTCATTGGAACTAAAACATCGGCTCGAAAAAATAAATCCGAATCCGACAGGAAAAGAAGGTTATCATTTTCATTTGATGTACTTGACTAATACGGAAGCGGGCGACCTGCGCATTCTGCCCACCCATCGGCTGATCAATGGAATAAAAGATTTTAATGAAACTGAGGTTATCAATAAATTATCGACAGACTTTGAAGTCAAAGTAATTGAAAACCCAGATTCGCTGAATGAAATCATCATGGGAAAAAAATGGGCGTTTGGTATCATTCTAAAAAATCATGCATTGAAAATTCGGCTGAAGGCGGAAGCTCTTGAAAAAATGACGTGGCACTTCCCTGAAGAAATAAAGAACCTTGATCTGACTGTATTGCATTATTTCATTATCGAACGGATTCTTGGGATTCCCGGTAAAGACCAACGCGGTTCTGACAACATTTCCTTTGAGCGGAATTTTTCGGTTTGCCTGGCAAAAGTGAACCAAGGAGAACAACAAATGGCCATTATTACACAAGAAGTAAGCATCGATGAGATCAAACTAGTTTGTGCCAGTGGATATACGATGCCCCAAAAGTCAACCTATTTCTATCCCAAAGTGATTAGCGGTTTCCTGTTTAGTTCTATTAAAGAAGATGAATTTCAAACGCCCCCTTATTCTCGCTTCTAGTTCACCACGCAGGCAATTTCTTTTGAAAGAAGCTGGCTTTGTGTTCACGATTGACTCGCCCGATATTGATGAATTTTTTCCGGATTCAATGCCACATGATGAGGTGCCCCTTTACCTGGCCGAAAAAAAAGCACGAGCACTTTCGGCCAAAATCAACGATGAGATTATCATTGCTGCAGATACAGTTGTGATACTGGGTGATCAAATACTCAACAAGCCAGCGAGCCGAGACGAAGCCATTCAAATGTTGACGCTGCTAAGTGGGGCCACCCATAGGGTAATCACGGGCGTTTGCCTCTTAAGCAAGGCCAAATTTGCTTTATTTGATGATCGCACGGAGGTAAGCTTCGCTAGACTGACAGTCGGTGAAATCGAGTTTTACATAGACAATTATAAACCCTATGATAAAGCGGGGTCTTATGGTGCACAGGACTGGTTGGGAATGGTGGGCATCGAAAAAATACATGGAAGCTATTTCAATGTCATGGGCCTGCCCATGCACAAAGTGTATCAGCAGCTTTTGCAATTCTAAAATTCATAGCAGCAGTTTTTGCCCATTCGCAAAAGGTATCAGAACTTGTTAACTTTGCTCATTCAATTTTTGTAGACAAGAAAGATGAGAAGAATCAGGAAAGTACATTTTGCGCTAATGGCATTGGTTTTACTTTGTGTATTGGCTTTTTCTCCTGCCGACCGCTATTTCGAAATCGCCAAGAACATTGACATTTTCGCCTCCTTGTTTAAGGAAGTAAACAAGCTTTACGTAGACGACATCAGTCCAACGAAAATCGCTCACACCGGAATCGATCAAATGCTCAATTCGCTTGATCCCTATACCAATTACATCTCTGAGGATCAAGTAGAAGACTATCGAACCCAGAACACAGGACAGTATGGCGGAATTGGAGCTTTGACGAGGGTATTTAACAAAAAGACAATGGTAACCATGGTGTACGCAGACTACCCAGCGTACAAAAACGGTCTTCGAATAGGAGATGAAGTGATAAAAATGGATGGTATAGAGCTTTCCAAGTTATCTCTGGAAGAAGCGAATCACCTCATGCGAGGACAAGTGGGGACGCCTGTTAAACTCTCGATTAAAAGGTACGGACAAGATCAGCCATTCGATCTTGAATTTAAGAGAGAAAAAATAAAGATCAACAATGTCCCTTACTCAGGCATGCTGGCCGATGATGTGGGTTATATCCAGCTGACCGAATTTACACCTGATGCTGGTAAAGAAGTAAAAACTGCACTGGTCAGTTTAAAAGAAAAAGGCGCAAAAAATATCATACTCGACTTGCGAGGAAATCCAGGCGGTCTTCTGTTTGAAGCGGTCAATATATGCAATCTCTTTATCCCCAAAGGCAAAAAAATTGTCGACACAAAGGGCAAGCTGGCAGAACACAATGTGACGTACGAAACCTTAAATAACCCTGTGGATACTGAGATCCCAGTTGTAGTATTGATTAATCGTGGTAGTGCTTCAGCCTCTGAGATTGTGGCGGGTACACTACAGGACTACGACAGGGCTGTCATAGTCGGTGAACGGTCATTTGGAAAGGGTCTGGTTCAACTGAGCAGACCACTCCCTTATCATGCGCAGGTAAAAATTACCACTGCCAAATATTATACTCCTACGGGCAGGTGCATTCAAGTTTTAGACTATACACACCGGAGAGAAGATGGCAGTGCGGGGTCTGTTCCAGATTCGTTAAAAAAGGAATTCAAAACCTCTAAAGGAAGAAAAGTGTATGACGGTGGAGGCATTGATCCGGACGTCAAATTGCCAGCCCAAGAAGCCTCTTCGATTACTCAGGCGCTTCATGTAAGTGGTTTTATCTTTGACTATGCGACACAATACGCGTTTAGCCATTCGACTATTCAAGATCCAAAAACTTTTGCATTGACCGATAAGGAGTATGACAATTTTGTTCAATGGATGAAGGATAAAAACTATACTTACCATACTGCGCTTCAAAGCGAATTGACTGCCTTGGAGGAAGAGGCTAAGAGAGAAAAGTACTTCGATCAACTAAAGCCATCAATCGAAACGCTACAAGCAAAATTAAAAGAAAGTCGAAAAAACGATCTGATGAACTTTAAAGATCAAATCAAAACTTTACTAGAAGAGGAAATTGCTGCTCGCTACTATTTAGAAAAAGGCGCTGTCGAGGCAAGATTCAAATATGATCTTGAAATTAAAAAGGCGGTGGATATTTTTCATGATCAATCCTTCTACAAAAAAATTCTTGGCAGCAATTAATCGATGCGGATAGCTGGTTTATTCTCTTATAAGTTTGGTGTAATTTCTGTAGTTGCGTCACTGATCCTAATCGTGCTGATGGATTCTTGCCTGCAGTTTCGAATGAGCAAGAAAGAGATTAACTCCTATTTCGAAAAGAAAGAAAAAAAAGGAACGCTTCACCAATATGAATTTGATCACCAGAAAATAAACTATTTAAAGGTCGGTGACGAGGAATTGCCACTCGTAGTGTTTGTGCATGGGTCACCTGGCTCATTGAGTGCGTTCATCGATTTTATGGCCGATACGGTTTTGCTTTCCAAAGCGCATTTAATAACCGTTGATCGCCCCGGATTTGGTGAATCTAATTTTGGATATGGAGAAAAATCAATGGCGAGGCAATCATCTGTTTTAAAACCATTGATAGAAAAAAACAAGCTAAGCAGACGTGTCATTCTGGTCGGTCACTCAATGGGCGGTCCTGTTATTTCTCGCATGGCAATGGATTATCCCGAGCTCATCGATGGGCTAGTGATTGTTGCCGATTCTATTGACCCAGATCTGGAGCCAAACGAAACCTGGTTCAGGGCTCCGTTAGCAACGCCTTTTTTGCGTTGGATATTACCGAGATCTTTTCGCGCATCAAATCAGGAAATCTACCATTTGAAGCCCGAACTCCAAGAGATGCTTCCTTTATGGGAAAAAATTAAAGCATCTACCATTATCATTCAAGGAAAAAAAGACGTGCTTGTCGACCCTTCGAATGCCTACTTCGCAAAGAAAATGATCGTCAACGCGCCTTTGGAATTAGTGATGGTTGATGAGATGAATCACTTTGTACCATGGAGTAATCCGGAACTCATCCGGAGTGCCATTATCAAGCTGATCGATTCATCTCACTAATACGATTTTAGACCTGCTCTACACTTTTACTCATCTCTCAATGTCTTTGTTGGATTTAACATCGCAGTGCTAATTGTTTTATAACCTACAGCAGCTACTGCTATTATGACCATCACTGTAATTGACAGTAAAAGAGTTACCACATTCAGTTTCATGTAGTATTCCCATATGGAATCCATTAAGGTATCTGCTGCAAAATAGCCTGCAGCGCCACCTATCACCGTAGCGATACCTAAATTGACAACAAACTCAAAATTGATAACACCTGAAATGTTAGCAACAGAAGCACCGAGTACTTTACGCACCCCAATCTCTTTCATTTTCTTTTCGATATTAAGCGATACAAGCGTGTAAAGGCCTATCCCTGTCATCAGTGCGGCAAAAAAACCAAGGAAACCAAACATAACAGAAACGTTTTTATTGATCTCATTTGTTTCTTGCAATTCCTGATCAATCCACTGACCTGTGTACAATGTGTTTGGAAACACCTCTTTCCACTTCTTCTCCATGTAATCATTGACAGACGCGATCTTCGTTGGTTCCACCTTTACCAACAATTGTTGGTATTTATCCTTGTTTGCGTAGCGTAGCATCAGCGGTTGAATGGGACCCCATAAGGCCTGCATATAAACATTTTTTACAACACCTACCACATACAACTGAACTGTATCCATCCACACCACCCGTTTCCCTACTGCGCTGTCTTTCCATCCATACTGTTTCACAAACTCCTCTGTTACGAGAATAGATTCCTTTCTATCGGTTTCAGAATCCTTTTGAAATTTTCGACCAGACAACAACGTCATATCCATTACCTCCAGGTAGTTGTCGCCTATATCCATGATGTCAACTTCTCGTTCAATTGATTCATACTTAACGGGATCATTGTAACGCGAATTTGCCACATGATGGCGCGTGCCGGCAATCAACTGAATATCTTTGTTCGAGGAGAGTGCATCACGGTACGTATTATAGGAATTCTCATTGTTAACCCAAGCGGAAATAACACCTTGTGTAGCAAAGCCCAAGTCATAATTTTTCTGGTACTCACCATTTTGATAAAAAGCTACGCCCATAATAATTGCCAACAGTGAAATAACAAACTGTCCTCCTAACAAAATACGGGTAAACCAATTGGTGCCTCCAAACTTTGCTTTGCCTTTTAAAATGCTTACAGGCTCGAATGACGTGATGTAAAATGCCGGATAGGAACCAGCAATGAGTGCGGTGGCAACTAAGAGAAGTACCAAGAACAAAAGGAATCCAACATTCTCGGTGTAACTTAGATTAAGATCCAACCAGGTCCACATATTATCATAGGCTGGCACTAACCATTCGGCCATGAGCAGCCCTGCGAGCAAACCGAGAAAACAAAGAATTAAATTCTCTCCGAGAAATTGCATGACCAATTGTTTACGAAGGCTACCCATCACCTTACGTATGCCTATTTCTTTAAGTCGTTTGCCGGAAATGGCAATAGATGTATTGGTAAAATTGAAACAAGCTAACAATAACAGCAACACCGCCATAATAGCTGGCGCTGTAATAGCTTCGTCTGGAATTCCACCACCCAGGTAATCACTATCTAGGCGAGGGTTCGCGCGATTGCGTTGCATCAAGCCTACGAAATTTTCAAGATAGTATTCGGAGATCTTAAAGTCTTCGCGTACTTTATTTTGAGGTTCAATGTATTGTTGCAATTGCTTCGTGACAATAGCAACTTTTGCGGGATCTTCGATCTTCAAGAACAGCACGTGCGCCCAACGCTTCCAGTTTGTTTCGCTTAACTCTTTGTCCAAATTTACATCCCAAAAATTATCAAACAGGGTAATCACGTCAAAACCAAAACTGTTGTTTTGTGGAGGTTTTTTGAAGACTCCACCTATTTCAAACTCCTTAGGTCGTCTCACACCATCAGCACCCAATACTATTTGCGTCAACAACTGACCTACTACATCTTCCTTATTGAAATACTTTTTTGCAATCTTGTCACTAATAAAAACTTTACCCTTGTCGTAAAAATTTGAGTAAGATCCGTATTTAAGTTGGAAAGTAAACAAGTCAAAAAAAGCAGAATCGGCATACGCCATTTGATCTCCAAATACTTCTTCGCCAATCCGCATATCGCAATACGAAGACATGTAGCGAACCGTCTTATCTACCTCTTTTATATTCTGCTTGATGAAACTGCCCAAAGGCATGGGAGCCATTCCAAAACGATTCTTCTTCCCCTGAAACTCTCTCCAAAACTGAACGCGATAAACGCTTTGTGCTTTATCATGTATTTTGTCCCAGTTAGAACTGTAGCCCCAGTTTAGATAGGCTGTAATGCAACAAGCGATGGCAAGGCCCATCCCGAAAACGTTGATGAAAATAAACAACTTGTTCTTCATCAAATTACGGAAAGTAATGAGGAGGTAATTTTTTATCATAGTGATTGTATTGAATAAACTAAAAATGCAAAATACTTCTGCGGGCTGGTTAAAATTTCTAAACTATTCATCTCTTAATACAAGAGCCGGATTCAATCGGGTTGTTTTAAAAAGTTTATAGCCAATGGATAGAACAGAAGCCACTATAAGAATGGCTGCTGCAATGATCATTGACCGAATACTTACCGTTTGGTAATAATCCCAAATGCTCTCCATAAAAATAGAGGACAACCAATAGCCCAAAAATCCACCACCTACACTTGCGATCAACAAAATGACAACAAACTCACGATTGACAATAGCTGTAATATTCCACGTAGAAGCGCCAAGTACTTTTCGTACTCCAATTTCCTTCATCTTTTTTATGATGTTCAATGACACCAATGTGAATAATCCCGTCACAGAAAGCATTAACGCTACTAAACCCAAAAAGCTAAACATTTTTACAAGGTTTTTATTAACTGTATCTGCCTCTACCATTTCCCGGTCCATAAACCTACCCTCATACATCTTCTCTGGAAATAGAATTTTCCATTTTGCCTCCATGAATTTTTTAATGTCAACCAGTTTATCTGCATTTGCCTTTACCAAAATGTGATTCACATTGTCTTTGGGTGCATATCGAAACATCACTGGATCCATCTTTTCCCATAGTCCGTTAGTGTATATGTCTTTTACCACACCTACTACATAATACTTGACAGTATCCAGCCAAATAATTTCCTTACCTATTGGATTAACTAAACCGAGTTTACCTGCAAGACCTTCGGTAATAATCACAGATTCTTTTCGATCTGTAGCAGATTCAGACTCAAAATTTCTTCCCTCATTTAATGTAATTCCTATGGTAGGAATATATTCTGCACTTACATCCAAAATATCTACTTCAATTTCTTTGTCCTCGTGCTTTATGGGATCGTTAAAACCAGAGGCATACAAATGGGTTTGAGAGCCAGTGATTGAAAGAATATCAGGATTTTCAGCGAGTGCATTACGATAGGTTTCATATTCCGAACGTCCATTTACATTCGTATAAACCACACCCTTTCTATCAAAACCCATGTCAAAGTTACGCTGAAAGGTGGCGTTATCAGTAAATGCGAAACTACATACTATACCAGCGAGTGAAATTGAAAACTGAAGACACAACAACACACGTGTAAATGCATTGGTACCTCCGAATTTTAATGCGCCCTTTAATATGCTGGCCGGATCAAACTTGCTGATGTAAAAGGCGGGGTAACTTCCAGCAAGCAAACTGGTAAAGATCAATGTGAGGATCATGAAGATCAAAAAGTTGGGTCGTCCAAAGTAGTTTGTAGCCATGTCAAAATCCGGCCAGAGCTTATTGAATGCGGGGAGTAGAAGAAACTCACCAATGAGAATTCCTAAGATTAAAGCAAAAAAACATATCAATGTAGTTTCACCTATAAACTGAGCAATCAAATCTCTTCGCGTGCTACCCATTACCTTTCGAATTCCAATCTCTTTCAATCTACGAGATGAAATGGCAACAGCCGTATTGGTAAGATTAAAGATAGCAATTAACAAAACAAATAAACCCATCAGACCAATACCAATAACAGCGGCTAAAGGTGATCCATCGCGCGTCCATGTTCCGTTTTTATCCGCATAGCTATCGCGCACTGCCATCCCCACAAAAGGCTCAACCAGAAAATATTTAATTATAAAATCTTCTCTGATTTTATTATTGTTTTCAGTGTACTGTTTCAACTGCTCTTGAACAGAAGCTACCCTGGCGGGGTCCTTTATCTGAACAAATAGATTGTTTCTGTACTTCCAGCTATTTTCATTGAAGTCACCTTTTGCAAATTCAAACATATTGTCGTAGTGAGAATACGCCTGCCCACCAAAACTTGAATTACTCGGTTGCTTTCTAAAAACGCCTGCCACCACATACTCTTTCTTTTTACCGCTATCAAGTAACTGAGTCATTGGCTTGCCAAGGGCTTGTTCTTCTCCAAAATACTTCCTGGCTAGCTCATCACTTATGCAAATCTCATTGCGATTCTTTAGTTCTCCATTGCCGGCTACAAACTCGAATGTAAAAAGTTTGAAGAAACCCGAGTCCACATAAGTAAGGTTGCTATTGAAAAGCTCTTCCTTGATACGGAAGTTACCCCCGTCAGGAGAAAACCGAACAACGTTGTCAACATCAGGCACATTCTTTTTGATGGCGTTGCCAAGAGCAATTGGAGCATGACCAAATTCAGTTAATTCGTTTTGAAATTCGCGAACAGAACCCACTCGATAAATGGATGATGCATTTTTATGCATCTCATCAAATCCTGCGTTGTGATCGTAGTTAAAAAAACCAATAATACAGCAGGCAATGGAGATCGCCATGCCAAAAATGTTGATGAACAAGTACAACTTGTTCTTCATCATACTTCGAAGAGTAATCAACAGAAAATTCTTAATCATGGGGGTAGCTTGGGTGCGTTTAATAGACGACTCTAATGAAACAAAGGTTGCTTCTCGATGCCAATAAATATGCCAATAGAAAAAAGGCAGTATTGGTCTACTTCTCTCATCTTCTCGTTCTTTCGATGTTCAATTTTGAACAGAGAACTGTACGAAACTATCCCTCAAAAAGAAAACCCACTTCAATGAAAATCGAAGTGGGTTTCTTAACCTAAACCTATGAAATTATATATGGAATTGCTCCTTAATATTCTCGGTTACTACCTTACCATCAAACAAGTTAACGATCCGGTGTGCGTAGTTGGCATCATAAGGAGAGTGCGTCACCATGATGATCGTAGTACCCTCCGCATTCAATTCTGAGAGTAACTTCATCACCTCTTCGCCATTGGCGGAGTCCAAGTTACCAGTAGGCTCATCGGCCAATATCACCTTAGGTTTAGCAACAATGGCACGAGATATCGCCACGCGCTGCTGCTGACCACCTGATAACTGCTGAGGAAAATGATTTCTGCGGTGCATAATATTCATGCGTTCCAGCACTTGTTCCACTCTTTTCTTGCGCTCGTCAGAGGGAACTTTCATGTACAACAAGGGAAGTTCTACATTTTCAAAAACGGTCAATTCATCGATCAAGTTGAAGCTCTGGAATACAAAGCCGATAGAACCTTTACGCAATTGTGCACGCTGACGTTCAGAGTATTTGGCCACTTCACTTTCGCCAAAATAGTACTCACCACCCGATGGATTATCCAACAGCCCAAGGATATTCAACAAAGTAGACTTGCCACAACCGGATGGACCCATGATAGCCACGAACTCACCATCTTTGATCTCCATGTTGATGCTGTTCAAAGCAGTGGTTTCCACTTCTTCGGTGGTGTAGACTTTTTCGAGATTCTTTAGTTTGATCATGTGGGGTATGATTTTAAGTGTGATGGTTCTGTTTATGATATAGTTTTATTGGATACTTTTTTTTTCTAAGATGGTTGCATCATTAGACGCTAAATTTTTTAATTAGTTGCATTAATCTAAAAGTAATACTTCGTTGTTGCCAAAATTTTCATAAGAAGAAGTAATTACACGATCCCCCGGCTTCAAACCTTCCAACACCTCAAAAAATTCGGAGCCCATTTTTCTACCCAACTTCACATCTCGCTTAACTGCCTTACCCTCTCCATCCATAATGAAAACCCAATTACCACCAGTGTCTTTGTAAAATCCACCGATAGGGAGCAAGAGTTCTTGAGACGGTTGTCCAAGCTCAACTCGCATTCGCAGGGACTGGCCTCTTCTTATACCTTGAGGTGTTTCTCCAACAAAATTCATATCCACTTCAAATCTTCCGTTTGTAATGTTTGGATAAATGTAGGTGATCGACAGCTGGTAGGTCTTTCCCGCGAAGTCTGTGGTTGCCGGAAGGCCAGCCGAAATTTTTGGCAGGTACAATTCATCAATCGGAACTCGTACTTTAAAACTACCTACAATATCTACCTGCCCGAGGCGCTGCGCTGTACTTACTGCCTGCCCAATTTCCCAATGCGGAGTTGAAAGTTGCCCATCAATTGGAGACTTAATCAACAGGTTATCCAGAATCTTGCTAACTCCGTCTAAACTCAACGTCATTTGCTGTTCGGACTTTGTTACTGCTTTTAATTGTCTAATACGATCGATCGAGTCATTTCTGTACACTTCATATGTTATTCGCTTACGCTCAATATTGTATTTGTAGTCAGCTTCAGTTCTTTCAAAGTCTTGTTTGGCAATCAGCTTCTTTTCAAACAACTGTTTCTGCCTCCGGTATTGTGGCTCGAGAATTTGAAGTTGATTATCAATCAACGCAAGTTGTTGACGTTGATCTAAATCGTTTCGCATGATATTTAGTTTTGTCTCGCGTGCACGGTTAATGCTCTCATTAAACGAAGCTTCTTGCTGCAATACTGATAACTCGCGATTCAAGTTTGTGAGCTCCAATATTACATCTCCCTTTTTCAGCATCGCTCCGCTTTCACGAACGATATTTCTAATGTTACCCCCTTCAATGGCATCCAGGTAAACGGTGCGGCTGGGCTCAACTATTCCGGTTTGAGGAATGTATTCTTTAAACTGCCCCATCTTCACTTCCGAAATCGTGATCTTATCTTTTTCGATTTTCAATTTCGAACGCCTGTCAGCAAAAATGAACTGATACCCAATGAACCCAACCAATAATGCAATCCCGGCAAAGGTTCCAATGCGCTTAAATGTCCAGTACTTCTTTTTTATCTGTTTGTCCATTGTTTGCTATCCATTTCGGTCACCTATTGCCAACAAGTGTGCCAACGACCCTTTTCACGACTTCAGGGCCTATTTGAAGCTTTTTGAGCAAAATATCCGTTCACATGTGAACTTAACTGTTCGATTGCGGACGATAATTAATACATTTGAATGCATTAATTGAGCAAATTAGAGCGTTTGAAAGGTATTGGCCTTTCGGTATCAATATTGTGTTTGATGGGTAAAATCAAGGCTTCAAGCTTCAGGCTACAAGCCACAAGTTGATCATCAGAACTGAAACAGCTTGCAGCTTGAAGCCTGTGGCCTAAATCTTAATGGAAAAAAATATGTCTGAATCAAAGCAAGGAAAAATCTTAATTGTAGACGATAACGAAGATTTATTGAAAGCCGCCAAGATGTACCTCAAGCGGCATTTTGCTCAGGTCGATATTGAAAAAAATCCGGAGGCACTGCCCGGCCTGATGAACCAGGAAGACTACGATGTGATCTTATTGGACATGAACTTCACGAAAGACGTAAGCAGTGGTAGCGAAGGGTACTATTGGTTGGAGAAAATCCTAAGTATCGATCCCTCGGCAGTAGTCGTTCTCATTACCGCCTATGGCGATGTGCAGATGGCCGTGAAGGCGATTAAAGCAGGCGCCACTGATTTTGTATTGAAGCCCTGGGAGAATGAAAAGTTGCTTGCCACATTATACTCTTCCATGCGCTTGCGCGAATCGCGAGATGAAATTGAGACGCTAAAGATTAAGAACCACGAAATCAATAACACCATCAACGAAAAGTTTCGCGACATCATAGGTCAAAGTCAATCCATGCAGCGCATCTTTCAGACGATTGAGCGCGTGGCTCAAACAGATGCGAACGTATTAATACTGGGCGAAAACGGAACCGGCAAAGAATTAATTGCTCGTGCCATCCACAGTAATTCCATTCGAAAAAGCGAATCATTTATTGGGGTTGATCTTGGTTCAATCACAGAAACACTTTTTGAAAGTGAACTATTTGGTCATAAAAAAGGATCCTTTACTGATGCAAAAGAAGATCGTCCGGGAAGATTTGAACTAGCAAACAAAGGCACATTGTTTTTAGATGAGATTGGTAATCTTTCGATGCCTTTGCAGGCCAAACTGTTGAGTGTTTTACAAAATAGAAAAGTAAGCCGTGTAGGATCCAATAAAGACACCGCCATCGATTTACGATTGATCTGTGCTACCAACATGCCGCTTTACGACATGGTAAAAGAAAATCGCTTTCGGCAAGATCTGCTCTATCGCATCAACACCATCGAAATACAAATTCCTTCGCTGCGCGATCGTCTGGAAGATATTCCGTTGCTGGCCAATCATTTTTTAAAGGACTATTCTGCCAAATATGGAAAGAGTGTTAGCAAGATTAGTGAAGCCGCCATGACGAGGATGAACAAACATCCTTGGCCTGGAAATATTAGAGAGCTACAACATGCTTTGGAGCGCGCGATCATTTTAAGCAACTCCACCGTATTGCAACCAGAAGACTTTAACTTCACCGTTTCCAGCAATAAAGAAACTGAACAATCCATGAATCTTGATCAATACAATCTGGATGAAGTTGAAAAACTGCTGATCCGAAAAGTGTTAAAGAAATACAACGGCAATATCACACAAGCTGCCTCTGAATTGGGATTGACACGATCATCACTCTATCGCAGACTTGAAAAACATGGACTTTAAATATTTGAAAATTAATCAATTTGAAAATTTGAAGATGCAAAAACCTAACAACAGCCTCAATGCCAATCAGCACAAATAGATTCATTTTCAAATTAGCCAATTTTCAAATTTTCAAATTCTAAGATGCTTTTCAACGACTTTCGTTTTCGGGTAGCGTTTCGGGTAGGCCTTCTGGCATTATCAGTTGGGCTGGTAATGTTTATGGTAAGTCGCCCCAATATGTTTTTTGCTGCCGGGCTCACCGTTTTGATTATCGTTTTTCAGCTGCTGGAGTTATACCGCTTTACTTCGCAAACCAATCGCAAGCTTACGCGCTTTCTGGAATCGGTTAAGTATTCTGATTTTATTTCCGGATTCGCTAACGATAATAAACTAGGCAAAAGCTTTCGTGAGTTAAATACGGCTTTCAACGAAGTGCTAGAAGCCTTTCGAAAAGCGCGATCAGAGAAAGAAGAAAGTTGGCAATACCTAAACACGGTAGTGCAACAGGTGCGAACCGGTATCTTATCGTTTGACGCGGATGGAGAAGTACAATTAATGAATGCCAACGCAAAACGATTTATTGGTGTGAGTAATCTAAAGAACCTTAAAGAACTCCAGGCTATCAACCCCAAACTGTATGAATCGTTGAGTGAAGCGGAACCAGGGAAAAGTACATTGTATAAATCCGGAAACGAATTTCAATTGACGATACAAGCAACTGAACTTCGCATTCGAGGGAACACCGTTAAGTTGGTGACGCTACAAAACATTCAGACTGAATTACAAAAGCAAGAGCTGGAGGCTTGGCAAAACCTCACGCGTGTACTTCGGCATGAAATAATGAATTCAATTACTCCCATCTCTTCGCTTACCTCAACGATGAGAGAAATACTAGAAGAAGATTTGGTAAAAAAAGAAAGTCATTATGAATTAAAAGGAGAAGCTGCCGATGATTTACGTGAAGGACTGGGCACTATTGAAAACAGAAGCAAAGGGTTGATTCAATTCATTGATGCGTACAGAGAATATACGTCTTTGCCACAACCCAAACTCAAAACGGTAAAGTTAAAAGACCTACTAGAAAATGTAGCCAATTTAATGAAGCCCGAAATAAAAAAATCGGCTATTCAATTTACGCTCATCTGCCAGTCGGATTACCTGACCGTAGAAGTCGATGAAGAAATGATTAGCCAGGTTTTAATCAACCTACTCAAAAATGCATTTGAAGCGCTCTATCAAACAGAAAATCCAAGAGTAGAGTTGATCGGATTATACACTGGAAACTCGATTATTGTTCAAGTGACCGATAACGGTCCGGGTATAATCCCTGAAGCCATTCAACGGATTTTTGTTCCCTTCTTTACCACCAAAAAAACCGGGTCCGGTATCGGTCTAGCGCTTTCCCGACAAATCATGCAGATGCACAATGGCTCATTGAGTGTGGAGTCAGAGCTGGATGTAAAAACAGTTTTTACACTTCGTTTCTAATTCATTCATCACCGTACTCCAATTTCATCTTTTTGATTCTGTCTTCTAGCTTTTCAGAAGTCAGCTTCTCTCGGGTTCTATCCACCATGATCGGAAACGCGAAAGGAGTTGGCTTTTCCGGTTGTGTGATGACTATCTTTTGCGTGCCTATTCTTTCCAGCGCTTTTCGCAATCGTGCTTCTTCTAATTGAAAATCCATTACCTCCTCTAAGGATTGAAGTAACAATAGATTATCTGACTCATATTCATGAAACACGTTGAAAAAAAGTTGCGAAGAAGATTGCAGATGTTTGTCTTTCATTCGTTTGCCGGGCATTCCTTTAAATATTAAGCCGGAAATTGCTGCGATATCTCGGAATTTCCTTTTTGCCATTTCTGTGGAGTTGATGCTGGCATAAATATCAGTTGACAAATTTTCCATGCCTAATACATTGGTTTCAACGGCTTCAAAGATCGGAATGGGTTGATCGGACAATAGTTCAAAACCATAGTCATTCATCGCAATGGAAAAGGTGATGGGAAGAATTTTAGCTATGCGGTACGCTACCAACGCGCCCAGTCCTTCGTGTACATTTCGCCCTTCGAAAGGATACATCAATACATGGTATCCTTCACTGCTTTGAAAATATTCTATGAGAAATTCACTTTTGGTGGGAAGATGCGAACGGTTCTTTTGCAAATCCATCAACGGTTTTAAGAAACGCATCTCGTCATCCGATTCGCTATTGCTGGCGGATTCATCTATCTTCAATCGGATCATTTCGCTTAATTGAGATGAAAGCGGCATCCTTCCTCCCTGCCACGAAGGAACCTTACCCGATTTGCGTTTTGATTTTCGGACATGCGCTTCCATTTCCTTGATGCGCACCAATTCTAAACATTGCCCGGCAAACCAAAATACATCACCGATATGCAAACTGGAAATAAAATACTCTTCGATAGTGCCCAGGTATTTTCCGGTAGCATATTTTACGTGCATCAGTGTATCTCCCACAATAGTTCCGATGCTTAGACGATGCTTATGGGCAATCTGTTTGCTCTCTACTTTATACACCCCATCGTGCACCATCACTTTCCGATATTCGTCATAGGCGGTGAGCGCCTCACCACCCGAAGTGATGAAATTCAAACACCATATCCATTCTTCATCTGTTATCGATGAATAACTAACCGTTCCTCTTACTTCACTCAAAATTTCTTCAGGCCTGAATCCATCTCCCACCGCAAGCGTCACGAGGTATTGCACCAACACATCAAACGACCGAATATACGGTAAGCGATCTTCTACAATTTTTTGATGGATCGCTTCGCGTAAAGCTGCTGCTTCCGTCAATTCAAGTGAGTTGGTTGGTAGAAAATAAATTCTACTAGTAGCCCCGGGCTGATGCCCACTCCTACCAGCCCGTTGTAAAAACCGGGCAACACCTTTTGGGCTTCCCACTTGTATGATCGTTTCTACGGGACGAAAATCAACTCCCAAATCTAAACTAGAAGTGCAAACTACTGCTTTTAGTTTTCCTTCATGCAGTTGATCTTCCACCCAATTTCGGGTCACCGCGCTGATGGATCCATGATGCATGGCCAGTGTGCCTGAAAGCTCGGGTGCTTTTGCCAATAACTTTTGATACCAGATTTCTGCAAATGATCGCGTGTTCGTAAAAATGAGTGCACTCTTACTGCCAGCAATGATTGGAATAATTTTGTCGAGCAGTTGGATGCCTAAGTGGCCCGACCAAGGCATGCGTTCGAGCTCATCTGGAAAAATGGAAACGATCTCTACCTTTTTTTCAATTTGCGCTTTAATGACCTTGAACTGATTTGCCTCGTAAAAATTTCCAAATAATACCTGCAACGATTGATCCATGTTGCCGATGGTAGCCGAAATACCCCACACTTTGAGTGAAGGGCAAATTCCTTTCAATCGAGAGAGTGCCAACTCCATCAATACGCCTCGCTTGGAGCCAATAAGTTCATGCCACTCATCAACTACAATTGCGCGTAAGTTTTCGAAATAGGCAGTGCCTCCTTTTTGCGAAAGGAGTAGGTGTAAACTCTCAGGCGTTGTGATGAGAAACTCTGGAGGGTTTTCCTTCTGCTTGGCTCTTTCCCTTGTAGATGTATCGCCTGAGCGAACGCCCACTCGCCATTTGGTGCCCAGCCCCTTAGTCGCCTTGTTAGCTGAGAGTTCAATTTCTTTCGCCAGTGCACGAATGGGCGTTATCCAAATTGCACGAGGGCCTTTTGACTTGCTGTTTGCGCTAGGCTCCAATAAAATAGGAATAAGAAGCGAGTATGTTTTCCCGCTGCCGGTTGGGGCGTTCACTAGCCCGCAATAACCGTCCGAGTAGGCTTTCCATGCCTCCCGTTGAAATCCGAATGAACTCCACCCCTGGGTGTTAAACCAGCTCTCCCCTTTTTCCCAAATAATAGGATCCATTCAATTATTAATCACTTCAAAGTAACAATTTATATTTTTGGGTGTTTCTGTTTAGAGTTTGGCAGGAAAATATGGGCAAATATTCAATAAAAGAGTTAGAACAGCTTTCTGGGATTAAAGCTCACACCATTCGTATCTGGGAAAAACGGCATCGACTTATCGAACCCAAGCGGTCCACCACCAACATCCGGTCCTACTCAGATGATGACCTTAAGAAAATTATCAACGTAGCTGTACTTAATAATAACGGAGTAAAAATTTCTAAAATAGTGCAGTTGAGCCTTGCCGAAATAAATCAGCAAGTGGTAGATCTGAGCGAGTCTAAAAATGATATCGACATCTTTATTGAGCAGCTGATCGTGGCTATGATTGACATGGAAGAAGAGGTGTTTGAGAAGCTGTTGGGGTCGCTAACACTTAAATACGGTTTCGAAAAAACCATGTTAGAGATTGTCTATCCCTTTATGGAAAAGATAGGTGTTCTTTGGTTGACCGACAATATTACACCGGCTCAGGAGCACTTTATCTCACACTTGATCCGTCAAAAAATAATCGTAGCCATTGATGCGCTGCCCCTAGCGCCAAAAACCGAAAGGAAAGCAGTGTTGTTTTTGCGAGAGACTGAAATTCACGAGTTAGGTCTGCTTTTCTATCATTACATGATCAAAAAGATGGGAATACGGACTTACTATTTGGGGCAAACAGTACCACACAAATCACTAATATCGGCTTGTGGAGAGCATCAACCCGACTTGATAATAACAGCTCTAACGGCTGGACCAAAACCGTCTGAAATGCAAAAGTACCTCGACCAACTTTCGGCCGATTTCCCAAATTCCAGGATCTTAATTACGGGTTATGCATTGAAAAAAGCGGATGTTAGCCCGCCAAAAAACATATCAATCTTTCCTAACGTGCTGGTTCTTAAAGATTTACTTGGCAAAAATTAGGTGTTTATTCTTTTGTATAATTAATTAAACAAAATGTTGCCTGAGTCATTTAAATAAGTAATTTTGTTCATCTTTTCACATAAATAAATGAACAAAATGACAGCAATTGACTTCGATCAGCAGCTTGCCAGCATGAGGCCGACACTTAGAAGTTTCACGCACCGCTTCACTCGTGATAGAGAGGAGTCGCTGGATTTAGTACAAGACACCATCCTGAAAGCATTAACCTACCGTAAAAAGTTTCGAGAAGACACTAACCTAAAAGGTTGGCTCTTCACGATCATGCGAAATACATACATCAATAATTATCGCAAGTCAAAGAGAGAAAGAACTTCCACTGACAGTACCAAAGAACTATACCACCTGAATGTGGAAGACATTCATACCTTCAACCGTCCGGAAGGTAGCATTGAGTTCAAGGAAGTGTGGAGAAATGTCAATTCGGTGAAGGATGAGTTGTTGATTCCTTTTAAAATGCACACGACAGGCTATAAGTACCATGAAATTGCAGAGCATTTGAAACTTCCCATTGGAACTGTAAAAAATAGGATTTTCCATGCTCGCAAAGAGATCCAGAAAAAATTAACGGGCTACGAATAGGATAAATTCTGTTCTCATTTTTTAAAATCCTTTCAACACTGAAAGGATTTTTGTGTTTTAAGGGGTATTATTGATGATGAAAAAAGTAGCAATCATTGGTTCAGGATTCGCAGGGTTGGCAGCTGCATCGTGCCTTGCCAAAAATAAATTTGATGTAACCGTCTTTGAAAAAAATGCATCGGCTGGTGGCCGAGCACGTAAGTTTGAAACCGATGGCTTTGTTTTTGACATGGGACCTAGTTGGTACTGGATGCCGGATGTATTTGAAAAGTACTTCGCCTTGTTCGGGAAAACGCCTGCTGATTACTATGAGCTGAAACGGCTTGATCCCTCCTATCGCGTATTTTTTTCCGAGACCGATCACAAAGACATTCCTGCTGGAGAAAAAGCATTATTAGATTTTTTTGAAAGTATTGAGAAAGGAAGTAGCGTTCACCTAACTCAATTTTTGAAGGAAGGAAAATACAAATATGAAATTGGAGTCAATAAGCTGGTTTACAAACCCGGATTGTCCATTTTGGAACTTGCTGATCTTGAATTACTAAAGGGTGCATTTAAGCTACATGTTTTTGAATCTGTTACAGCCTACGTAAAAAAGTACTTCAAAGATCCTCGGCTTATTCAATTATTGGAATTTCCGGTTTTGTTTTTGGGCGCACCTGCGGATAAAACTCCGGCACTCTACACCTTAATGAACTATGCAGACATGGCATTAGGCACTTGGTACCCGATGGATGGTATGCATAAAATTGTCGAAGGAATGGTAAAGGTAGCAGAGGATTTGGGGGTGAAATTTGCGTTCAACAGCGAAGTAGAAAAGATTAATGTAAGTGGAACCAAGGCCCAAAGCATTGTTGTGAATGGCATTCAACACGAGTTTGATTATGTGGTGGCCGGTGGAGACTACCACCATATTGAACAGAATTTGTTGCCAGCAACACATTGCAGGTACACTGAAAGCTATTGGCAAAATAGAGTGATGGCGCCTTCCAGCTTGATTTACTATTTGGGCGTTTGTAAGAAAGTCAAAAATCTGTTACATCATAATTTATTTTTTGACCGCGATTTTGGTAAGCACGCCAAGGAAATATATACTAGTCCACAATGGCCAACCGATCCCTTATTTTATGTATCGGTACCTTCCAAAACCGACCCTTCTGTTGCCCCGGAAGGGCATGAAAATATTTTCTTGTTGATGCCAGTTGCACCCGGTCTGCAAGACGATGAAACAACTCGAGAAAAATATTTCAATGTCATGATGGATCGAATTGAAAAGCTAACAGGCGACAGCTGGCGACAGCACATTGTCTTTAAAAGAAGCTATGCTCATTCAGATTTTGTGTCTGACTACCACGCATTTAAAGGAAATGCCTACGGTTTGGCGAACACCATTCTTCAAACGGCCAACCTCAAGCCCTCCATGATAAACAAAAAGGTTAAAAACCTGTTTTATACGGGACAATTGACTGTGCCAGGTCCTGGTGTTCCGCCTTCGTTGATTTCGGGGCAGGTTGTAGCCAGCGAATTGATGAAAGCGGACGATCAACTAGCAAAGCAAAATGGTTAATTTTGCTGTTTACGTCTCCGTAAAAACCGAAGACCATGAGTAAGGAATTATTTGATAAGGTATCAGCACAGTGTAGCCGTGTAACAACTCGCGCTTACAGCACCTCCTTCTCACTAGGCATTAAATGTTTAGAGAAAGAATTTCGTGAACCAATTTATGCGATTTATGGATTTGTTCGTTTTGCTGATGAAATAGTGGATACGTTCCATGATTACAATAAAGAATTGCTACTCTCTCGTTTCAAAACAGAAACATACCAAGCCATCGAAGAGAAAATTAGTCTCAATCCAATTCTAAATAGCTTTCAAAAAACAGTTAATTTTTACGGAATAGAGCCAGCCCTTTATAACCAGTTCCTGAAAAGTATGGAAATGGATTTGAAGAATACCTCGTACGATGAACAAGGTATTAATGAATATATCTTAGGTTCCGCAGAAGTGGTAGGTCTGATGTCACTGCGCGTATTTTGCAAAAATGATAGGGAAATGTATGAGCGCTTGAAGCCTTCCGCAATGAAGTTAGGTTCGGCTTTCCAAAAAATCAATTTTCTACGCGATTTGAATGCAGATTACAATCAAATGGGTCGCACCTATTTCCCTGGTGTTGACTTGTCCCGCTTCGATGAATCAACTAAAAAGCAAATCGAACAAGATGTTGCGGCTGATTTCAAAGAAGGGTATGAAGGCATTAAACAGCTTCCAAAGTCAGCTCGGTTTGGCGTTTATGTTGCCTATGTCTATTACCTAGCACTATTTGAAAAAATTAAAAATACATCTAGCAGCACGGTGTTGACAAAACGAATCAGGGTAAGAAATAGAAGGAAGCTATCGATTCTGGCCTATTCCTACGTCAAACATCAGCTAAATCTCATTTGATGGACTCGGTGATACTTGTGGATAAGGAAGACAACGCCATCGGTATCATGGAAAAAATGGAGGCGCACGAAAAAGGGCAATTGCACAGAGCCTTTTCGGTAGTCGTTTTTAATTCGCAAGGCGAAATGCTCATTCAGAAAAGGGCAGCGAAAAAATATCATAGCGGAGGCTTATGGACAAACTCCTGCTGCAGCCATCCCACACCAACTGAAGAAATTGAATTGACGGTCAAAAAGCGACTTCGTTATGAAATGGGCATCGAACTTTCTCCTCAATTTATCTACAAATTCGTGTACCAAACAAATCTCGATCAAAACCTGATTGAGCACGAAGTCGACTATGTCTTCAAGGGTATTTATGATGGAGTACCCAGTGTTAACGCTGAGGAAGTGGAAGATTGGAAATTTATCTCCATTGCCGATTTGGTAAATGAAATGGCAGCAAATCCTGATCAATACACGTATTGGTTTAAGTTGATTGTTAACCATCCCGAGTTTCAGTGTTTGGCATCCTATGCGAGTAAATAGCAGGCGTTTGCCGTTAAAATAAAACTGATTCGCTCTCTAAAAATGTCCAGATAAAAGTCGAATCTCTTTTCTATCTTTTGCTCAAACAACCGATAAAATACATGAGATACTTACTAGTCGTACTGTGTTGGTTTACAACCACAACACTATTCTGCCAGTCCTTCGACCCTAAAACATTTTCTAATCTCAAATTCCGTTTCATTGGGCCTGACGGCAATCGCATGATATCAACAGTTGGCGAACCGGGAAACCCCATGGTGTCGTACGCTGGCGCGGCTAGCGGTGGCATTTGGAAAACCGAGGACATGGGCACCACTTGGAAGTCGATTTTTGATGATACCGAGGATTCTTCCATTGGGGCATTGGCTATCGCTCCCTCCAATCATAAGCAAGTTTGGGCGGGCACAGGTGAAACATTTTTGATCCGCCCTGCTCATGCCGTGGGAAATGGCGTGTATAAATCTTCTGATGCGGGGAAGACGTGGAAAAATCTTGGCCTAGAAAAAACATTTCGCATCAGCCGCGTCATTGTACATCCGACCGATACGAACACCGTTTATGTCGCATCACTGGGTCATACACATGGCCCCCAGCAAGAACGTGGTGTTTACAAAACAGTAGATGGTGGAAAAAATTGGGAGCGTGTTTTCTTCGTGAATGAAAATACGGGCTGCTCAGATTTGTCTATTGATCCTCAAAACCCAGATGTGTTGTATGCAGCGATGTGGGAGGTGGAAATAAAAACATGGAAGTTAAATAGTGGTGGCGCAGGCAGCGGCATCTATCGCACCAAAGATGGTGGTAAGACATGGCAACCACTGCGAAATGGAATAGAGAGTGGCCCTACCCATCCGGTTGGAAAAACATCCGTGGACGTAGCCTACTCCAATCCAAAAGTGGTGTACGCATTGGTGGAAGATAAAGAACCAAGGCTGTATCGGTCGGAAGATGGCGGAGACAGTTGGAAGTTAATGCATCAACACCACGGCATGGGGCAACGCGCTGGCTATTATACGCGATTGCGCGTTTCGACCGCTGATGAAAACACCGTCTACACCATTTCAGTAGGCATCATGAAAACTACAGACGGGGGTAAAACATTCGATAAGAAATTCAATCAGTGGGCGCCTGGTGGCGATAATCATGACATGTGGTTTGATCCCAAGAATGGTAAACGTATTTTATGTGCGCATGATGGTTGTCTCAACATGACCTTCAATGAAGGTAAAACCTGGAGCAATATTAACCTGCCCATAGCTCAGATGTATCACGTGGCCGTTGACAATCAGATTCCCTACAATGTATATTCCAATCGACAAGACGGATGGAGCTATCGAGGGCCGAGTAGATATTTGGGCGGCAACAACATTCCATTGGGCGCATGGCATGGAGTAGGCGGTTGTGAAAGTGGATTTGCACAACCCGATCCGTTGGACAATTCGATTGTATGGAGTGGCTGTTACGATGGAGGCCTGGATGTGTTTGATTTAAAAACGATGCACCCACGCGATGTGCGCGTGTGGCCACAAACGCAAATTGGTTCAAAGCCGGCAGATGCTAAGTATCGTTGGCATTGGAATTTTCCAATGGTGTTAAGCAAACACGTAAAAGGCCGTGTGTGGGTTGGCAGTCAGTTTGTGCACGAAACCAACAACGTAGGACAAAACTGGCAAGTGATAAGTCCCGACTTAACCACCAACGATAAAACGCATCAACAAAATTCGGGAGGAATTGCCAATGATAATTTAATGACATGGGATGGATGTACACTTTACTCGATGGTTGAATCTCCTTTGAAGGAAGGTGTGCTGTGGACAGGTAGCAACGATGGTCAAGTGAACGTAACACAAGACGGTGGTAAAACGTGGACAAATGTTTCCGCCAATATTTCAGGCTTGCCCAAATGGAGCACTATTCGAAATATCGATGCCTCTAATTTTGATGCAGGCACTTGCTACTTGTCGGTAGACGCGCATCACGTCAACGACTTTGGCTCTTATGTTTTTAAAACGACCGATTTTGGAAAGTCATGGATGCGTTTGAAAATTGAGTTATCTGCATCGAACTCAAACTTTGTCAATCAAATAAAAGAAGATCCAGCGCAGGCAGGCCTGTTGTGGTTAGGTACTGACAAGTCACTGTATTTTTCGCCCGATGATGGAAAAAACTGGATTCATCTGAAAAACAATTTGCCACCTGTTCCGATTTACGGAATTGAAATCCAAAAGAATTTTAGAGATCTGGTGATCGGTACTTATGGAAGAGGAATTTACATATTGGACGACATCACGCCTATTCGCGAGTTTAGTGAGCAAGTAAAAAATGGAGAGGCTCATTTATTTTCACTCAGGCCCACCTACCGCTTTCAAGATGTAAACGGAATAAAAACAGATCGCAGTTTTGTCAATGGACAAAATCCACCTGATGGTGCAGCTATTTCTTATTACTTGAAAGAAAAGTCGAAAGACAGTGTAGAACTTTTGGTGTACCATTCGAGCGGTGAACTTGTTCAGAAATTGAAAGCTAAGAATCAACCCGGCATCCAACGGGTGTGGTGGAACCTGAGACTGCAAGAACACACTATGCCCAAGTTGCGCACAAGACCACGGGGTAAAGACTGGGTAGCATTAGATGAGAAAGGAGAACGCAATTTGTTTATACCTGATTTAGATATTGGCCCTGGATTAACACCTCCTATGGCTCCGGCAGGTAACTATACCATTGTATTAAAAGCAAATGGAAAAGAGTATAAACAAGTGCTGCCTCTTCTAAAAGATCCCAACACGCCATCTACTGACGAGCATATGGCCAAGCAGTATGCACTTGGAGTAAAACTCTATACCGCCACCAAGACAGCTCTGCAGCTGATTGACGAAATGGAAAAAATGCGAAGTGTTTTGCTGGCAAAAAAGGGCGACCGCAAAGCCGCAGCATTGGAAGAAAAAATCTATCAGCTCGAAGCTGTGTTGTTTGACATTAATCAAACCGGTGCGAGATGGGATATTTTTAGAAGTGGTGCACAGGTATTGGAACGATTGCTTGCACTTGGGAAAGAAAGCCAGGTATTTAGTGCAGACGCCCCACCGACCGACCAGCAGGGAGAGGTTTACGAACTCACTGTAAAAAGACTAGAAGAGGTGCAAAGTCAATTTGAATTAATCCGAAAAAACCCTGAAATCAAGCGAATTGAGCAGAAAAAGTAATCCAATGTTAAATTTTATTAACTTTTTGGTAATATATAGGTAACATTATACTTTCGTGTTCACACAAGCCAAAAAACAGTATGGAAAAACTCATTTTAAAAGGAAAAAAAGAAGTAAAAAATTTATTGGTTGACTCTTTACACCAAACTATTCAAACACTTGGAGTTTCTAAAGCCACTAAAAAGACTGACAAATTAGTCGAGCGCAGCGCGAAGAAAATTGCGGCTGTCGTAGGCAAGCAAATAAAAAAGGACTCGAAGAAAACCAACAAAATGAAAAAGAACGTGGAGTCTAAAAAATCAACCAAAGGTGCGGTAGCTGCCTAATCTGAGAAGCACCCAAATAACTTAGAACGCGTCAGGAATTAGTCTTGACGCTTTTTTTTTGAAAGAACTCGAATAGGCTAATATTCAGCAGTACCAGCAGCATGCCATAGAAAATATCCTCAATTGGAATGGTGCCGATTCGAATGCCCAGGTTCTCATCATTGTTATACCAAATGATTGGTTCTTCAATACCTGTCCCTGTCAAGACACCGTTCACAATAAAAAAAGGAATTAAAATAAAAGAGAACGCTAAGTAGAACCGTCCTAAGAAAATTGGTTTCCAAATCCATTGGACAAAAAAGAGAAAAATCGAAAGCGCAAAGAAAGTAACAGACGTATATAGTCTACCATAATTTAACGAGCCAACGACTGCCAGAAAAAAAATAATCACGACTGAAAAAAAAACTGACTTCTTGTTTAGTATATCCTCTCTGAAATAATAGTTAACAGCCTCGTAGGAAAAAATACAGGCATACGGAATACATATAAACCAAAGCACCTCCTCTAAAGGTAGATGAAAGAAATATATGCCAACGATGTATTTCGGATTGAATCCCCAAATACCCCAAGAGGCAAACAAATTATCCCAAAACAAAAAAAGGATACCCGGAATTAGAATGGCTGGTACTATCGCTCTCCATTTTTTGTAGACGGGATTGATCGGTAAAAAACTTAGAAAAAGTGGAAAAATGATCGTTAGAAAATCAACGATAGCGTAGATGTATATGTCTGGGATCATTTCTTTAAATGGCTATACGCTTCAGGCTACGCGCCACAAGCTAGCAGCCTGTAGCTTGCGGCTTAAAGCCTATGGTTTACTGCGTTTCAGTACGCTCCTTTTTTAAAACAAATTTCTTGGGCTCAAATTTTTTGGGCGCATACAAAAACCCGAACGCTTCACAATTCTCTTTGGTGTGCTTGCTGTGGTGGATGTAATGGGCGTGAATCATCCGCTGAAGGTAACTTCCTCTCTTTTTGGGCAGCCATTTAATGCGCTGGTGAACAATTACATCATGAAAAACAAAATAAAAAATGCCATAGCAAATAATACCAATGCCTATGGAGAAAACATAAACACTGTGAAACAGCGTGGTAGACATAACCATCAGCGTCATAGCAGGAATACTGAACACGACCGCAAACAAATCATTCCTTTCAAACGTGTGCGTGTGTACGCGGTGGTGTGATCGGTGCCATGTCCACAAAAATCCGTGCATGATATATTTATGGGAAAACCAAGCCACACCCTCCATCGCTAGGAATGTGCCGATGATGATTATCGCACAAAAAAGAATTGAGAGACCGTTCATTACCGCTTAAAGTAGCGCTCCAACACTTGGTAGCGATGGTCAAAAATACGATTTACCTCTTTGCCAACAAAAAGCCAGTGAGCCAGTCTACCAATAAAACCGTGGCCTATGGCATAGTTCACTTCGTCTGTCATTTCTACTCCTCCGTCTACCTCTTTGAAATGGTGCTGATGGTGCCAAAGTGCGTAAGGCCCGAAGCGCTGCTCGTCAATAAAATGAAGGGGCTCTTTTACTTGGGTAATCTCAGTAACCCAATGAAGTTTAATACCCGGCAATACACTCACATTGTACCTGATAATCTGCCCCGCATAAGCTTTTTCACCTCCTGAAATGTATAAAATTTCAAACCCCATATGCTCGGGAGTAATCTTCGAAAGATTTTTGGGAGTCGAAAAAAAATCCCACGCTTCTTTCAATGATATCGGCAATAGCTGTTTTCGTTGGAGGTTGTAAATCTTCATAACGTTGGAAACAGCGAAAATGAGAATTTGTTTGGATGCGGGATGTAGATAATCATCATTAACTTTACCCTCATAATATTATCTGATGACCGAACGAGAACTCATAAAGCTGGAAGCCACCATCCGGAATAAAATGGAGGAGATTAGAAAACAGCGCGTGAGCCTAAAAGACTCGGGCATTGGTGGACTCATGAATTCGCTGAAGAAAGTAGACGAAGCACTTTACGAGAGAATACTGCCGGAGTATAAAAAAATGGCGATCGAAAGTAATATTTTTAAAAAGTGACTTTGTAAGCTCTTTCAAGCTAGCAGCTTCCAAATAACCGAGTAATCATACTTCAAAAAGACATGCAAGGCTGGCGTGGGGCAAGTAACTCTCTCCTCCAATCTTCACTCACGCCCCTTCTATTTTAATTAAGACGGGAATTCAATACTTTGGCAGCCCTTTTTAACGAACCGTTGAAATAATGGCCAATGCCGGAGATTCGCATAGAATGACCTTCAAACTACAATTTCATTACTGGTTTAGCGATAAATCACATACGATGGACGCCCTGATCCATAATAAGTGCGAGCGTGAACTACTTGAGTTGACCAAAGCAATTGCAAAAATCTGTGGGGTGAACGTAAAAATGGAGACCGAACCTTCGGGCAAGGGCGGGTTAAAAAGTTGGCTGACTATAACCGTGAAATCTCCCAAAAAAACAGCCCCAGCTAAAATCGCATTGGTCAATACGGTGGTGGCCGCGTGTGTTGCTGCGACTGGCCAAACGTCAATGGGTGAGATGGGCAAAGCCCTGTTGGATTCACTTGCAGGTAACGCTTCCGAAGAAGCCGGCAAGGAACAGCTTCAAAAAGACATCCATGCGTTGAAGATCGAGTTCGCCAATCTGTTGCCGTCACTAGATCAAAGCAGCGTGGTAAAAAAACGCAGATCTACCTTTTATGATTTGCTACGCAACTATCAAAAAGTGAAAAGCATCTCTGTAGCATTGACCGATGAAACAAAGAAACCCATTACAAAGGAACAATTGGTAGCCAGGGAAGAGTTTAAAGCGTTTATTATTAGTTCAAATACGGTAGCACCGCAAGTCGTAGAGAACGCAGAGATAGAAATCATTTCGCCTGTATTGATGAAAGGCAAACACAAATGGAGAGGCATGTACAAAGGTGAGCCGATTTCTTTTGTGATGAAGTCAGATGATTTTATGACGCTTGTGCAATCAGGAAAAGTGGAGTTTAAGAGCGGCTCGACCATCGCCTGCACATTGCAAATTGAAAAGAAAATAAACGGTGTTGGTGTAGAAAGAATTATGGGATACAACATTCTTCGCGTTGCCAGTTATTCTGAAAATGGAAAAACAATCGAAACACCTGAGGCCAAGCAGAAACAAAAACAAGCTGTCGTAAGCAAAAGGCAATTGGATCTTTTTGGATAAAATACATTGAGAAGTCAAGCGTGCAATTCAGCTGCACTGACCTAAAGGATTCCGACTAGTCGATCTTCTTCATTTCATTCCACAACTTATCAAATTCGCTGGAAAATGATTTTATTACATTTGACTCGCGCGTCAACAAAATATTTTCATGATTATATCTGGCTGCGCTCAGTGTCCAGTTGTAACTACCTGTAATCAACGTATGCAGATCTGCAATCATGAATTTATGATGCATGTGATTTGACGTGATATCCATTTTAACAGCAATACCCGCTCGTGCCAATTGATCGATATCAGAACCCTGATCTAAACTTTTATCATTGTCTGTAATCACCTTAATCTGAACTTTTCTTCGATGGGCAGCCAAGAGGCTCTTCGTGATGCTATCGTCACTAATGGTAAACACACAAATTTGCAATTGCTTATTCGCACCATCAATGCGCTGTATTATTGTATTTCGACAAGCATCACCAGGGCTAAAAAAAGCATCTGTTGTTGAAGTCGTTGGTAGCACCAATGCACTGGTGGCGGTTTTTATCCAATCCATAATAAACGGATAGTTGGCGGGAGTGATCTTTCCATTGGCCAATTCAAAAACTTTGCCGCGCAGAAAATTCAATTGATTAGCATCCAAAAGTCTTTCGTGTACCATCGATTTGAGTGTTCTCTTTTCATCTTTCGAAAAGACTTCGTCTGCAATCGAACGCTGAAGGTATTCTACCAATTCATCCATGCTTCTAAACTAAGAAGTTACTTGGCTTTTCGCAAGGGCCGATAATTGTACCATCCGGATGTTGATGAGTGTTTTCAAACATTCACAACCAAAAAAGCCGCTCATCAATTTGTTTGTCCATACATGTCCACATATTTATGGTAGCCGTATAAGCCAATGATCAGCCCGGTTATCCACTCACTAAATCATCCAAATTATGAAAATGAAAACCACAAATTTCCTTTTGCTCATTGGTATGTTGATACTAATCCAGTTCAACTCAACGGGCCAACAACTGCAGTTGCCCGATGACGGAGTAAATCTAAAGCGAAAAACAGGAACCCGAGTGGGTGTGACAGATATCGAAATTAACTGGAATGCTCCGGCCGTACGCGGGCGCGAAGGAGCAATCTGGGGAACGGGTATAGCGCCATATGGCTTTACCATACTGGGTTTTGGGTCATCTGTTGCCTCTCCCTGGAGAGCAGGAGCCAATGAAAGCACAACCATCTCGTTCTCTACTGACGTTACGATTAATGGCAAGCCATTGGCTGCCGGCAAATATGGGTTCTTCATCGCGCTGTATGCAGATTCAAGCACTCTCATTTTTAACAAGAACACGGCAGGCTGGGGAAGTTATTTTTACAATGGTGAAATGGATGTCGCACGAATTGGCACTCGTCAGCAAAAAGACATGAAGGAAAGCAAAGAGCGCCTGGACTTTGTTTTCTCTAATCAAACCGACCGAGCGGTGGAGGTTGCCCTAGAGTGGGAACGTTGGAGGATTCCATTTAAGGTAGAAACTGATTTAACAAAAAATACCTTAGCATCTATCCGTTCTCAAATGAGTGGTGCATTAGGTTTTGATCCACCAAGCCTGGAGGCGGCTGCCGCGTGGTGCTTACGAAACAACGTTAACTACGAAGAAGCGTTAGCATGGATCAATGTGGCGGTAGATCCAAGCATGGGTGGTGTCAAAACGTTCAACGCACTTTCAACAAAGGCCGGCTTGCTCGGAAAATTAAACAAGAAAGAAGCAGCAGAGCAAATGATGCAAGAAGCATTGCTCAATGCCAATGCCATGGAGATGCATGTTTACGGTCGTCAATTGCTCGCTGATAAAAAAGTAAAAGAAGCCATGGCCATTTTTGAGAAGAACTACAAAAAGAATAAAGGCATATGGCCGACTAATGGAGGTATGATGCGCGGCTATTCCGCAATGGGTGACTTAAAGAAAGCGCTAGAACATGCCAAACTTGCGCTGGCACAAGCGCCCAACCCAGAAACTAAAAAATTGATTGAACAGGCGATCAAAACACTGGAGTCAGGCAAACCGCTGTAGGTTTTTGTGTAGGCTATTAACTCACCCTTGTTGCCTGGAAAGCAACAAGGGTTTTTTATATCTAGAGTTCAAAGGATAATTGAAATAAAGCTAAATACCTTTCCAAATATCAAATTCCATGCGCGGCTATGCATTTTCGTTTATCTTTCGCTAAATACAAAAGTCTCAGACATGCAAAAAATAACGAAGCCCCTTCTATTGTTCTTTCTTTTTATTGTGGTCGCTTCATGCGAGCAAAAAAGAGAAAAAACCAAAGTCACCGGTGACTACCTGGAGGAAATCACTGTCCTACAACTGCAAGACGGTTACGCCAAAGGAACCTTTACAGCAGAGCAAGTGGTGAAAGACTACCTGGCCAGGATCGAAGCGATTGACAAAAAAGGACCGGGCATTAATTCAATTTTGTTTGTTAATCCTAAAGCCATTGAGCTGGCAAAGGAATTAGACAAAGAAAGGACAGAAGGAAAATTACGTGGGCCACTCCATGGAATCCCGGTGATTCTTAAAGATAACATTGATACGCAAGACATGCCCACCACAGCTGGTGCCACCGTGTTACGAAACTCTTATCCACCAAAAGACAGCTATATCACCACTCAACTAAAAAACGCAGGTGCCATTATTATCGCTAAAGCAAACCTTAGCGAGTGGGCCAATTTCAGGGGAGATATGTCATCAAGTGGATGGAGCGGTGCTGGAGGCCAAACAAAGAACCCCTATGTACTTGATCGCAATCCTTGTGGTTCCAGTGCCGGATCGGGTGCCTCTATTGCTGCTAGCCTGGCTGCGTTTGCAATTGGCACAGAAACAAATGGATCTATTGTTTGTCCATCCAACAACAATGGCCTCGTAGGACTGAAGCCAACAGTGGGTTTGTTGAGCCGAAGTGGTATTATTCCTATCTCATTCACACAAGATACTCCCGGGCCTATGGCACGCTCAGTGGAAGACGTTGCTGTCAGCCTTGGCGTGTTGGTAGGCGTAGATTCATCGGATAGTAAAACACTTGTGTCTGCTGGAAAATATCTTACCGACTATACAAAGTCATTGAAAAAAGATGGATTAAAAGGAAAGCGACTTGGATTGTTGAAAAGCAGTCTTGGCTATCATGCAAAAGTAGATACATTAATGAAGCAAGCTGTTGCACAGTTGAAAAGTCAGGGCGCGGAAATTATAGAACTCGACTTTAGCATGGATCGTGCAGCGAATGGTTCTTCTTTTCAAGTGTTGCTCTACGAATTCAACGATGGACTTACGAAGTACTTTGCAAGCTTGGGCGAAAAGACACTCGTAAAAAATCTAAAGGAATTGATCGAGTTTAATAAAAAAGATTCCATCGAACTTCGCTACTTCGATCAGAAACTTTTGGAAATGGCAGCTGCCAAAGGCGATCTCACCACCAAAGAATATGTCGATGCCCTGGCACTCATGTGGAAAGCCACTCGTGAAAATGGCATTGACAAATTGTTGAAGGAAAATTCTTTGGATGCGTTGATTGCCCCAACTGGGTCACCGGCATGGAAAACAGATTTAATTGATGGCGATCATTTTATTGGGGGAAGTTCTTCGTTGGCAGCTGTATCTGGGTATCCTTCTATCACCGTACCAATGGGGTTCATCGATGAGCTGCCAGTAGGAATCTCCTTTTTTAGTACCGCTTGGACGGAATCACTTTTGTTGGAGATCGCGTACGGATATGAGCAAAGTACAAAGCATCGAAAAGCGCCTAAGTACATTCCGTCCAATTAGTCAGTTTTTAGGTTTTTAAATTATGATTCGCATTTCAAATAAATCAACCTGGCAATTTTTGCAAATTGTTAGTGCATTGATTTTTATCAACGGTTGCACAACTTCTTCAACAGAAAAGGATGCACGTACGCTTGGAGAGATAGCAGCCATCAGTGAAATGGTTGAAGCGGGTGTAAAAAAACTAGGACTTAGCGCTCCTCTGACTTCAGAGGAAATGAATTCCATTTTTGCCAAAGCAGAGCAAATAGCCACTGGCTATGGAGTACAAGTCTACCGAGAGCCGCAATCTATAGAAACAGATTTATTCCCGATCGAAAAAACAAAAGGGAAAGAAGTGTTGATCATTTATCGCGGTACAACCAAAGACGAGTATCTTCAGCTAAAAAACGATCAGAAAAAACTGGAAGCCGAAGGGCTATACCAAGGAAAAGCACGCGAGGAAATAGCGAGGCGAATGGGAAGGTTACTGAGCTATCCCACTCAAAGAATTAACCAGTTGTTGGCTAGCAATACTTCATTTCGCACTCTTCCTGATTTTGGGATAAGGGCATCCAATCTCTATTTGTACTACAACGATCTTCCAACAGCCACTGAATTTTATGCAAAAACGCTGGGCATGGAAATGGTAGCTGACTACAAAACTTCAAAGGTCTTTCGCATGACTGCTGATTCGTATCTGGTACTATCTGATGCAGCAAGCAGTATGCACAAAGCCGAGGAACCAAAAACGGTTGCGTTGGCACTGTTGACCGATCAATTAGATGAATGGTACACCTACTTAAAAACAACAAACACTCCATTCAAATATGAGTACAACCTAAAACCCAATCGGCCCCACGATGGCTTTGTGGTCATTGATCCCGAAGGGTACTTGTTAGAATTCGAACGCTTTAACCCAGATGTTGAGAATGAAGATTTTTTACCTCAACTAAATTTGTTACGGACGATCGTTGCAAAAACACCCTCCCAAGGTTTAGGATTTAAAGCAACCATTACGTGGTTGTATTACAAAGACATGGTGGCTATGGAACGGTTTTACCAGGAGACGCTGGGCCATACGCGAGTTGTTGATCAAGGCTGGGCAAAAGTATATCAAAGCTCAAAAAGTGGCTACATCGGACTAGTAGACGAGCGAAGAGGTATGCATCATTTCACTGAAAAAAAAGCCGTTAATGTGTCGTTCGTTATGAACGACCTCGAAGGCTGGTTTACCTATGCTAAAAAGAATCGAATCCTCCCCTTCGGGGCTGACAGCACGGTAGTTACCACTGACCCACGTTTTCATACCTTTTCCGGACACGATCCAGAAGGCTACGTGTTTGAATTTGATACTTTTCTTCCTCATTCAGCGAATACACAATTACTTAACTATTTGTCGGATAACTAATCAACGGAAGCCAAAGGGAAAATTTAGTCTTTTGGTACAGGACCAAAACCATTTATGCCTCTACCCCATTCGGTTTTTTTTGTATTTTAGTATTTTGAAACAAGCATGAAAACACTACGAAAAATTGGATTCTTTACGGCTTTTGTTCTTCCGGCATTGGTGATGATCGGTTTCTATGCCGGTGGAGGTTGGAATTTTTTGGCTCTCGCTTTTGTGTTCGGATTTATCACGGTAATTGATCACTTTACCGGTATCGACAAAGAAAACATCGAAGAAACGGAAGCCAAAATAGTGGGTGACAAATTTTATTACCGTTTCGTTACCTATATCTGGACATTCGTGCAAGTAGCTTTCGTGGTGTGGGGAGCGTTTGCCGTTACAACCGGGCGACTTACAACAACCCTTGAATGGGTTGGTTTCGTGATTGGGTTTAGTTTAGTGACAGGCGGCATAGGCATTACTGTAGCACATGAGTTGGGTCATAAGAAATCAAAATTGGAACAATTCTACAGTAAGCTTATTTTAATGACGGTCTGCTACATGCATTTTTTCATTGAACACAATCGCGGCCATCATGTGCAAGTAGCCACACCCGATGACCCAGCCACTTCACGGCACAATGAAAGTTTTTATGTGTTCTGGTTCCGTTCCGTTTTCCATGGCTATGCACATGCATGGCAGCTGGAAAAAGAAAGTTTACATCGAAAAGGTTTTTCTACCTGGAGCGTCAAAAACGAGATGATTTGGTTTGCCCTCCTCCCAATTCTCTTTTGTATTGCGCTAACCATCATCGGCACTGTTTTAACTGGAAGAATCGTTTGGGAAATCCCTGTTTTCTTTTTTACGCAGAGCTTTTTTGCATTTACATTGCTCGAACTCGTCAATTACATCGAACACTATGGCATCGTAAGAAATCAGAGTGTGGAAGGGAAATATGAACGAGTCAATCCGTTGCATTCCTGGAACGCTAGTCACCTTGTTAGTAACTTCTTCTTGTTTCAACTGCAGCGCCATTCGGATCATCACGCGAATGCGATCAAACGCTACCAGGTATTGAATCACTATGATGATAGTCCGCAACTTCCCTTCGGATACCCCACGATGATATTGATTGCGCTACTACCTCCTCTCTGGTTTGCAAAGATGAACCCACTATTACAAGAGTGGAAAGAAAAAGTTTACCTCCCACAGTCAGCCGCCTAAAAACTTCCTGATGAAAAATTTTAAAAGAGCCCTATTGCTATTGGTGATAGCAATTGTTGGTTATGCAAGCTACTATTTGTCACAAGCGCTTCCTATAATTGCCGGGTATGGCGCAAAAAATTTGTGTTCGTGTGTGTTTGTTGCCGGGCGCGATCCACAACAGGTGATTGAACAAGAATTAGGTGCCTCACTCATCAATCTGGGAAGTCCCAAAATTCACTATGAAGATTCTTCTGCTACAAGTTCCGTTTTCGGATTGAGCACACGTAAAGCAATCTATCGAAAAGGGTTAGGCTGCACGTTGGTTTCTGAAATAAGTGAAGAAGAACTACGCAAACAAGCAATCAACCTGCGTGGCAAACCACAGATAGATCAGGATTCAATGGCGTGGCCAAATGGAAACAAACTAACGGATTCGCTCTTCAACAAAGTTGAAAAAATAAATGCTGTGGTCGAAACAGCTTTTGTAGAATTGGACAAAGCAAACCCAGTAAATACCCGTGCTGTAATAATTGTTCACCACGGACAGATCATCGCAGAAAAATATGGAGCAGGATTTAACGAGCATACCAAACTGATTGGCTGGAGCATGACCAAAACAATTACCAACGCAATTGTAGGTGTGTTGGTGAAACAGGGTAAACTAAAAATAGACTCAACTGCCCCCGTTGCTGAATGGGCAAAAGATGACAGAAATAAAATCTCGCTAAATAATTTATTGCAAGCCAGCAGTGGTCTAGCATGGCAGGAAGTTTACGCAGGCGCCAGCACTGCCACAAATATGCTTTTTCGAAAAAAAGATGCAGGTGCTTTTGCCGCAGGGTCAAAAATAGAAGCTGAACCGAACACCAAGTGGTATTATAGTAGTGGAACAACCAACATCATTTCACGAATTACAAAACAAATCATTGGCGAGGCCAACTATCACACATTTCCTTATCAAGAAATTTTCAATAAAATAGGTGCATTTAGTATGGTAATAGAACCAGATGCCTCCGGCACATTTGTGGGTTCCTCGTTCAGCTACGCTACTGCCCGGGATTGGGCAAGGTTTGGTCAATTATATCTGAATGACGGTGTTTGGAACAGCGAAAGAATATTACCCGAGGGCTGGGTAAAATACTCAACCACACCAGCGGATGCTGCCCCGCAAGGAGAGTATGGCGCACAAATCTGGCTCAATGCAGGAAATAAGAAAAATCCAAATGACAAACGTTTTCCTGATGTGCCTAACGATATGTACCTGATGGATGGCTTTGAAGGACAGAATGTGGTGATGGTGCCTTCAAAAGATATTGTCATCGTGCGGCTTGGGCTTAGTCAAAAGCGTGAGTTTGATACGAATGCTTTTGTACGAGATATACTAAAGGCGTTAGATTAGTCGATAGCCTTCATCGATGCTAAATCCATTTGTTAGCCTTCAACCAATTCTTCAACCGATCCATCCACAGATCAGAGGTAGTTGGGTTTATAAGTCCAAAACCATGTCCTCCGTGCTGGTAGAGATGTAACTCAGCAGGAACATTATTTTTCAGCAACGCTTCATAAAAAACAATGCTGTTCAGTGGGCTCACGCCCCCGTCATCAGACGCATGTACTAGAAAGGTTGGTGGTGTATTTTTCGAAACATGTTTATCACCTGAATACTCCAACCGTGTTTCGGTCGTATTAGCTACTCCCAATAACTTCTCAAACGAACCGCCATGATAAATAGCCGTGTCAGAACTGATCACAGGATAAATGAGAACCATAAAATCAGGACGTACACTAGTTTGTTTACTATTCTCAATCACAGGCTTGCCAAATTTTGTACCTGCTGTGCTCGCTAAATGTCCACCCGCTGAAAAACCCAGGATGCCGATCTTCTTTGGATCGACTTTCCAATCCTTGGCTCTTTCTCGTATCAATTGAATCGCGCGCTGCGCATCCTGAAGTGGCGCGATCGCTGGGTTGAGTTGAAGGCGTACGTCAGGCAAACGATACTTTAACACAAATGCAGTAACCCCCATCTTGACAAACTCTTTCGCCACATCCGCGCCCTCATGACCTGATGCTAAAATCGAATATCCACCACCAGGGCAAATGATGACAGCCGTGCCATTTCCTTTTCCATTCTCCGGTTGAAAAACAGTGAGTGTAGGTTCTATTACATTACTGATTCGTAAAATTCCATCTTCCCCAACTTCCGATTTCTCATTTACAGAAATATCCACCTTCGAATTTGGGATCGTTGTTTCGTACAACTTAACAATCTGTGGTTCCATAGTTGTGCAAGAAAGAATAAGTAGTAAGAAAAAGTAGTATTTCATGTCGTTTTGTTGTGAATGTATTCCGACCGATGAATCCGAAAAATGTTTACTTCATTTTCGTTATAAACGGTTTGCTTTTCAATTCGCATACCGTTCTTAATCGCCACGTTCGCTGACGGAGCATTCGTAAAACTGATTATTGAAATCAGCGAAGGCGCGAGCTCTCTGTCAAAAGCGTATTCCTTACATTTTCTAGCAGCCTCTCTGGCAAAGCCTTTTTCCCGGAAATTCGATAAAAGCGAATAAGCCACTTCCAATTCTGCAAGACCATCCACCGTCTGCACGAGTAGTCCGGCATGACCAATTAGTTTTCCCGTTGCCTTTTCAATCAAGGCATTCATACCACCGCGGTTTTCAGTCAGTCTTTTAAACTGCTTGACATACCAATTCTCACATTCTACCGCAGGTGTCTCTCGCGCACCTTTCCAGTATTGAAAAGATGCCGGATCTTCGAAAAATAGGAGCCACTCGTCAGTATCATCAAAGCTGATTGGCCTGAACTTCAAACGTTCCGTCTCGACCTGGTTCATCAAATAATCGGATGGCATTTTTTCGTGGCTACAATCCCGAAGGGTGTGTATTAACTTGATAGTTCGTTTAGTCTAGACTTATAATTGGTAAAATAGAACAATCTTAGGAAGATAGTCAAAAGCGTCTACTTTGTAATATTCTCAGCCATCTTTGGAAAGATCAATCCATGAAAAGGTAATACCGAATACCAATAAAGGCGACCCCATAAACCCAGTGGACGATAAGTGGCCGTTTGAAACAATATTTTTTTTCCCTCACTTTCTTTCACTCTAAACTCAAGCCAGGCCTCACCGGGCAATTTCATTTCTGCATACAGTAACAATCTGCCATTTGGTTTATCTGCCAGCAATACCCGCCAGAAATCAAGCGCATCACCGGCTTTCAAGTCCGTTTCACTTCTTCGGCCTCTGCGTAGGCCGACTCCTCCAACCATCTTGTCCATTACTCCGCGAATGCGCCACATCCAATTGCCAAAATACCAACCGCGATTACCGCCAATGCGCCAAATATTTTCGATGACCTCTTCCCTATTTCTAACAAATTCAATTTGTCGTTTGTCAGTGAATACTCCATGTTCAGGCACTTGAACATTGTTGAGAAAATTCTTATCCATTGTGGAAAGTGAAATCGCATCTTTCCAGCTAGAGATCACGCTTTTCTGACTAATCTTGTCAAAGGCTAGTTGCAACGACTCTTCGTAGGAAAGAATTTTCGTTGGTACGATTTGCTGTATCCGTGTATCGTTACAGATCACTTCATTGCGCATACTATTTACTAGGCTTCGCGCCAATGAATATGTGGTTGAAGTAACGAATACCAACCATAAGGAAGAAAGCTTAGGTGTAAGAACAGGAATGGTGATAATCAATCTCTTCAATCCTCGCATTTTGGCAAAGCCATAAAGCATCTGCTTGTAGGTGAGTATTTCGGTGCCCCCAATATCAAAAGTTTGGCGAAGGCTTTCGGGCTTTAATAAAACGCCATGCAAATACTCAATCACATTTCGAATCCCAATCGGTTGGCAGCGAGTCTTCAACCATTTAGGAGCTACCATGACGGGCAATTTTTCTACGAGATCGCGAATGATTTCGAAAGAAGCGCTGCCAGAGCCAATAATAATGGCTGCACGCAAAACGGTCAAAGGAGCAGTGGCGCTCTTTAAAATATCTTCTACATTTTTGCGAGATAGTAAATGAGCTGACAAGTCTGCATCATTCACAATTCCACTCAAGTAGATAATTTGTCTCGCAGTGGTAGCATTGATGAGTGAAACAAAATTCGCTGCCGCTATCGCCTCCATCTCTGTAAAATTGGGATTGGAAGAACTCATGGAGTGTACCAAATAATATGCAGCGTCTATATCGGTAGGAACGGAGATAAACGTGCTTGGATCACTTAGATCCACTTCTATGACGGCAACATATTTTAGGAAATCTTCTGAAAAATCATCCCAATCAAACCTGCGCCTATCGCGTACCAAACAAACCACGTGATGCCCTGCCTCGACCAAAACAGGAAGAAGTCTTCGGCCGATGTACCCAGTAGAACCAGTGAGGAGTATCTTCATAGACTTTGTTTTATCATTTTCTCACACTTTTTCCAATATGAAAAAAAAGAATTGTAATACCCACTTATTTCTGGGTATAGCCAATCCCGTGCGTCCCTTTGTCCGGGATAATAACTAAAAGCCGGGTGTTCTTTCGAAATTAGCCACTTGGTTCTCACCTCGGAAGCTACGTAAAGTTGTGCTAACTCAGAAACCTCGCCTATCATCAATTGAATATTGGGGATATTTTTGGATAGATTTAAAATAAATTTAATCACCTTTTCACTCACTGGAAATTTCTGGAAGTGTGACGGCTCTAGTAATAGAATACGATTTACTTTTTCATCCTTTCTCCAAAGTGGATCGAGATTGTAGGAATTATAGATTAACGTTGGCTTTGTAGTATCAACAGTAGGCCTTTTAGAATCAGGAAGGGTAGTTTTTAGATGTAAGAGAATAGTAGACTTCAGCCTATCGGGTATTAAGGTCTTTTCCAGGTTTTCAACAGGTGAATCCAAAAATGTATCAATTTGATGGGTGTGGGTAAAGCGATTTATATTTTCCTGATTACAGTAATATTTTTTGGAAGAGAATGCCCCTGCTACCCATTGCCAACTGCAGGTATTGCTGGCCAAGTCTCCATCCAATAAATGATAGTACATCCATTGCGCGGGTGCTGACCAGTGCGCTTTCCCGATGTTGCACGCTATGCTGGCCACATACATTCGAACATGGTTATGCAGATGGCCTGTTAGATAAAACTCGCGGATTGATCTATCTATAGTGTCAATACCAGTCTTTGCTTCCAGCACCGCTTGCACCATTTGATGATGCAATACATCTGCTTGGGGATGTTTCAAATCTTGAAAAAGCAAATCTCCTTTTGCTTGCCACACCCGTTGAAAATACTCGCGCCAGGCAAGTTCTTGTAAAAACTTCTCAATCGTGGCAGGAGGATATCCTTTGGCCAATACCAACTCTTGCACTTGCTTAATGCTGACTACCCCGCGGGAAATGTAGGGTGATAGATAGGTTACTGCGCCATCGATAAAATTCCTAGTCTTGCCATATCTTAATGGATCAATACCATCGACTCGTTCTATAATCGCGCTGTAGTCAGTGGGAAATGAAACTTCATTTTTGCTACGCGTAAACAACTCATTCATCGTTTACTGATTTTGTTTCCTGAGATCGACTTTTGTAATGTAGACTTAAACCTGCCTTTATCCAGTTGACTGAGAGATTGGTGCTTCGTTCCTCTGCCATTGGTGCGTTTGCGCCACATTTTAAAACTGCTTGCTTTCATTTGCGAACGCATGAGCGCAATCACTTCTTTTTCAAGCAAGCCAAATTGAAGTTCGATGGCCTCGAATGGAGTTCTATCCTCCCAAGCCATTTCAATGATACGGTCAATGTCTTCTTTAGTAAGTTCTTTCCTTTCCATTCTATATGGACGATCTTTTAAATCACCTATTAATTTTCATTCAAAGTGTGCGATATCTTTTGCTCACTTGTTTTGTGATACAATTGATGCATCACAAGCACATGTGGGAGTGTGATCATCGACAATAAGATAAATGCTTCTGCGATTTGAAAACCTCTGAAGTAGACATATACCGCAAATGAAATCAAGGCCAAGAGACTGAATGGTAGCATCGCTTTAAGGAATTCCATTAAAGTGCCACCTGCTGATTGCTTGAAGTACATAGCTTGATGCCTCATCGACTGCAATGCGTGCCACAAACAAAAAAAGATAATAAATCCAGACAAAAGCGGAGTAACTAAATACCAAATCGTGATCAAAATAAACTGTCCAGAGTAGTGAATTATATTTCTGCGCTCATAAATTATCAGGCTTAGTAAATAAAGCATAGCCAAGGAGATCATTACCCACAACGGCCAATTGAAATCGGCTATCGCGCTCTGGTCAACAAAGGAACTTGGAGTAAACAAACTATTCGATGAAAGCATCTGTTGAAAAATACCTGATGCCTCATTCCAATGAAGCAGCACAGGAAAAACTAATACCCATATTCCCCAAAGCCATGAGGGCAAATAGTTAATTGAGTCATTCTCAAAATTCGATTGGCCGAAATGATGAAAGGAGATAACAAAGAAGAGTATCAATGCCAGTAAGGGCGCTATCCACCAAAGCCCGAGATAAAGAAACATGGTTCCCAAATAAACGCCCAAAAACTTAAGCATTCCAAAATTCGACTTATCAGGGCGATACAAATGATCGTTTGAGCCGTGTGGAATTCCAACCGTACACAATAATATTCCGCAAAAAATGGCTTGTACGTCTGCCGCAAACGAAAACAAATAAACAATCACTATCAAAATTAATTGCAGTGCTATTTGCGTTTGAAATAGTTTGGATTGGTGATACATCAACGTCCGGACAAATGATCTAATATTGATCTCAAAAATAGTCGAATAGGCAATCTGGAAAAAATAGCAATTTCCTCCACAAATGTGGTTTCTTCATCTAGAAATCGAAGAATGCGGTGAATCGGCTGGGTTCGAAACAATTGCTCAAAAATTTCCTTTCCACGATGGGGTTGATTTTGCAAAATCCGCAATAACAACACATCGTACAGCCGAAATCGATATGGCCGGTGCATAGTGGGGAGAGTGCTACCTTCTTTTAACGCCTTGGCTAGTTTTTCACTATAAGCATGCATACGCTTAAAGCCAAAACCGGTAGTTGGTTTGATCGCTCCGCCCAATGTGCCGATATAAATGATTCTTTCTTTTGGTGATAGGTACTTTCGATGCATATCAAATTGAGGGGTCATTGGAATCGCCCCGATTTCGACCTCATTGATTTTATAACTGCACCCTTTCCGATCCATGTAATTCCTGAGTTCTTCTTCTGCCTCCGGAATGGATAACTTTTTCTCTCCAAATCTTGTCATTTCAACAAGCGCCTCGGTAGACGAATAAGGTAACTCGTACATGAATTGAGTATAGTTCCCTTGTGCAACGTTAAAATCCATCATCGACATGCTGGATTCATCAAACGCCTTTTGTGCAGTTTCAACTCGCCATCCGACAAATGACTGCCAAAGAAATAATTCGGATTTTGCGGACAAAAGTGTTTTCAAGTAACGCTGCTGCGCAAGTTTGTAGTCAGCCTGATTAGAAGATGATGGAGGAAGTGCGGATAAAAAAATACGACCCGATTGCCAGGTTTGCGTTGCTGTTCTTACTTCTACCTGCGCTGTTAGATCATTAACTTCGATGACTTCTTCATCATGCCAATAAATGGCAGGGCACTCACTTAATTTACTTTTTAATTGCGAATAAAAATCTGCACTGCGCACATGATAGTAACCATACGGAGTCAAGCTTTTCGCATGGCTGGACATATTGAGCTGAAAGATCGACCGCCATGCTTTGCTAACCGTTTCAACGGGTGAAATCGGTTCAGTTGCCCAGTAACACCAGGTTCGATCGTTAGCCTTGTGCGAATCAGATTCTACGATACACAGCGTATTGAATTCGAGAAGACCTTGTTTCAACAAAGCATTCGCTAGCCAGAGCCCCGAAGCGCCTGCGCCAACAATGGTGTAGTTATATGAAGATTGTTTTTCCATTGAAAGACCAAAAAAAACGGAGCTCATTTACGAGCTCCGCCTTTCTAATTTGATACCTTGAATTCGGTTTATTTTCCTTTACTAGTAACGGCAATATTGTAAACTACTAAACCAAAGCCAATCTTATTAATTGCATCTGCAATATTGTAGAACAAATCTACATTCGATGCACTCCAACCTAGTCCGACATTAAGCCATCCTCCAGGCATACACATATACCCAATCGGATAGACAGCCCAACCTACTAATACGAACCAAGCTAATGTTTGAATACCTCTTACGACCACTGGATCGCCAGAGTTCTTTGCCAATTGAGCAACTTCGCCAAGCCATGCAGTGTACAAAATATACACGTAACCAACAGTTGAAATCACACCCCACAATACACTGTGGAAGGTAGATCCGTCAGTGAACGCCTCACCTATGTAGCCAGTAACCAACATTAAAACGGAAGCAGCGATCAACTTCCAAAGCAAACTTTTCTTTGCACCGGCAGCTTTCGTCAACAAATAAAACTCAACGCACATCAAGGGAACTGTCAAAGTCCAGTCGATGTAACGAAGGGCAGTTGGTGTTTGACCAGTTGCCAAATAGTAATCGCGCATGTAATAATAGTGTACTGCTGCGATACCGGTGATAAGACCAGAAACTAAAAGAGAAAGTTTCCACTTGCCTTCTACACTGCTTCTTTCCATGAAGAAGAAAACAGCAGAAGCGAGCATGGCCATGTAGCCGGTGAAGAATGTGAATGCGATCGGATCATCCACTGGGATTTTCACGATGTCGGTTAGTAATGTGTTCATATAGTTTGTGTTTAAGGGTTTATTATACAAATTAAACACAGCTTACTATCGCTTGTTTCAATCGTTTGAAAAAATTGTTAAATATTTTTATTTATGTTTAATTTATTTGACATTTATATATATAATTGATGAACAAAAAGTAAAAATATGAAAAGAGTCAGCTGAAAGGGTCAAAAAAATGAGACCCGCTTCAATTGGATTGTTTAGTATTGTCTACTTTTATGTCTTAATTATTAAACAAAACCAAAGTTGTGAATCTCCATTTTCGGCTTTTTGACAGTCGTCAGATGACTTAGAACATTAAAGAAATTGGTTTGTTGAAAGGACATCACTCTTCAAAAAAAATAGTCTATGGTCACTTCGAGTAAATTTTTAGACAGTCAACGCTTGCACGGAGATCCTGAAGCAGATGCTCTCATCGAGGCGACTTTTGCAGCCAATCAACAGATCGTATTGTATGGCCTATTCAAATTGGACGAAAAGTCAATTGAATCTCAGCCTGATTCTGATCTGAAGAAATTCTTGATAAATCAAAAGCCGAAACCAGCTTGGTTTAATCAAAAACGATTGCAAAAAGGGCAACAAATTTTCAAACAGTATGCTTTGGAGATGATGGCTTTGCTTGGCGCAATGTCACTACCCTATTGCTATGCGGCATCCCCCGGAAATAAAGCACTTTATTTATCAGACAAGATGCGCAATTCGCCCGGGAAGCGATTGCTAGATACCGCATCGTTCGTTATTTCAGTCTTAACTCCAGGAACACTAGAAGATGGAGACACGGGTCACATCCACATTAACAAAGTGCGGCTGATTCATGCACTCTCAAGGTACTATTTGAGAAAGCAACCGACTTGGAATACGGAGTGGGGCGTGCCCATTAATCAAGAAGACATGGCGGGTACGAATTTGGCTTTTTCTTATGTGATTCTGCTGGGCATGCAGCAATCCGGTCATATTCTCTCCGACAAAGAGAAAGAAGATTTTCTTTTTACCTGGCGATACATTGGCTATCAGATGAATATCGATGAGGCACTACTACCATCGTCCTTTCTAGAGGCACGGCAATTAGCGACTACCATTAAGATCAGGAATTTCAAAAAGACAGAAGAGGGGATTATCCTAACCAAAGAATTATTGAGTTATTATAAAGTTAGTGTTCCTCGTGACCAGTCAGACTTGGTGTCTTCGCAAATTAGATTTTATTTAGGTAATGAAGTGGCGGAATATATTGGGATAACAAGTGACCCTATTCGAGACAATTTAGCTGCAACGGTAAGTACATTTAAGTCCTTGCAAAGCCTGCTATCTGTGCAACCTGATAGTTATCAAAAAATGCTTTCGCAGCACTCACTGCTGAAGAAGAAGTTTATCGCGTAAACCTACAGCGGCTTTGGCTTCAGCCTATCAAATTGATTATGAATCGCCAAAATAATTACACCAAATAGTACAGCCACCACTATCAAGATAATGTTTAATAAGCCATCAATTCCAAAGGAAAGTTTTATAAGAATAGTGGAAATAATAAAGCCTGAATTTCGAATGACTCTATTGAATTTATCGGTATGCAAAAAGGAGATCAATAGTAGTAGTACATCTGTTAAAATCAAGATGGTGAAACAGGTATCAAAAAATATTTTATTCACATCCTGAATAGATGTCATATGGTGGTTTGGCGAGAAAAAACTATCATAGATCCACTCGCCCAGACTAAAGATGGCTAGTAGCACAAAGATGGGTACCAGGCACTTAGCGATAATCGTTTTCATCTTGATGAACTGTGCTATTTCCGATGAAAGTTCGCCTGGCTCCGAATCGACTGTACTTTTTCGATTAAGCCGATAGAACAAAAGAATTAACAAAAAGAGAACCATAGTTGCTATCAAATCATAAGTCAGTAGCAGATCGCTGGGTACTTTAAACCAATCGGGTGTCAGCTGCAATTGAGATAAGTCTTTAAAAATTCTTCTGATCACAATTAGCGTCATGATCTCGTATTGTTTACCTATATAAGTAGTCGTTGATTTGGGCAGGTAGTAAATAAGCAGATACACTTCATATACAAGAATGAAGGAGAATGGCGTGTAGATAGCTGCAATGGGATTATTAAAAAGTTCCTTATAGCCATCGAACGCTAGCACTTTTAAATCAACCAGTGCGATTAGCAGCAGATGAAGCAAGAAGCTGGCAATAGCGATAATCACAATGACGACTTCACTTTTTTTGCGAGCTTCTTCGGATAGTATTTTTGAATACACTGAGTTGAATACGGTAGAAATTGTTGTCATGGCAAACTTTTACACCCTGCTGTATAAACACAATAAGTGCCTTTTTGTCTTTTAGGCAAGCAAAAGCAAGTCAATAACTATAGAATCGCACTTTTTTGCTGGCTAACAAAAGATGGGTGAGGGCTCTATTTCGTTAACTTCTCGGGTTTTACCCCGGGCTTAGCATACTCATAGCGATCAATCAATTGAGTTGAATAATAAGCGTCTATTCCGTTGCTGCATATTGACGAGGCCTTATCAAGCTCGAGAAAACCATCCGGTAAAAGAATATCCTCTTCTAATGCTACGCTTTGTAGTTTTCCAATTACCAAAAACGTGTTGTTGACTTTTATGGGAATGATTTCTTCCAGCGTTAAGCCATACTTTACTTTACTCTCTTTTACAAAAGGTGCCGCTGTAGCATCAAAAAATTCCGGGGTAAGCCCCAGTTCGTCAAACTCGCTTATCTCTTCGGGATATTTAGCGCTTGTTTGATGAGCCGATTCTAAAAATGACGGATGAACGTGATTGATCGTATAAGTCCCAGTTGATTGAATATTGGCAAGTGTATGCGGGGCTGCTTTGATGGGCCGATTGATAAACCCAATAAGTGCAGGATCTGAGCCCAAATGTACCACGCTACTAAAGATGGCAAGATTAGTTTGCCCACTTTGATTAATTGTACCAATCAAGCTAACTGATTTGAAACCGGTGAGACTATTAACAAAGTTGGCTCTGTAAAAGCGCTCCCAGGTTTGAATGGTTGACGAAGATATAACTTCCATATATGGATAATACTAAAACACCAAAAAGTGTTCTGATTTTACGGACTTGAAAAATGGATATTTCTAAACAAAAAAAGGCGCACCCAATTAAGGAAGCGCCATTTTAAAGAATTCGAAAGAATTACTTTGGAAGTACTACACCATCAATAACGTGAACCACGCCATTGCTTCCTTTTAAATCAGCGACTACTACATAGGCAGTCTTACCTGATTCATCGGTTAACATTACTTTGTCTTTGTCCAGAGAGGCAGTCAATTTACCACCGCTTACCGTTGTTACAACGGCTTTGCCTTTACCAGCTTTAATAGCTGCTGTGACAGCTGCGGCATCCAAATTACCAGCTACTACATGGTAGGTCAATATCTTAGCCAATTGAGCCTTATTCTCAGGTTTCAACAAAGTGGTTACTGTTCCAGCTGGAAGCTTATCGAAAGCCGCGTTGGTTGGAGCGAACACTGTGAATGGACCCGCACTCTTTAATGTGGTAACCAAATCAGCGGCTTTTACGGCAGCAACTAAAGTGGTGTGATCAGGTGAACTGATGGCAATATCCACTACATCTTTTGATTGGCTAAAAGCAGTAACGGACACCGCGAAGGCAATGAGTACTAAAAATAAATTTTTCATAACGAGTTGTTTAGTTTCGAATTAGAACAGATAATCGACTTAATTGTTAGCCCAATCTAATTTTAAATTAAATTTTTTAAATCAAACATTATCTGATAGACCGTGTTACACGAGTCTTTCAAAAATAGAATATGGTCGGTAGACTCAAAATATGATCTTACTAAATTTTTTGCCGCACACTTTTACCAATATTAATTTATTGACTTTCTCCCCTACTTTCTTTTAACAGTTTATTAATCTCATGGGTTGAACAATAGAGCGATATCCTGCCTTATAAAGTTTAAACAAAATAAATAATTATGAATATTGTAGAAACTGCCGTCAATCACGGCTCATTCAAAACATTGGTTGCAGCTGTAACGGCTGCTGAATTAGTCGAGACACTATCTGGTGAAGGTCCGTTCACCGTTTTTGCGCCCTTGGATGAAGCATTCGCAGCTTTGCCCCCAGGCACAGTAGAATCATTGATTGAGCCTGCTAACAAAACGAAGTTGCAAGGCATCCTTACCTATCACGTTGTTGCAGGGAAAGTTATGTCAACAGATTTATCTGATGGTATGAAAGCAAAGACAGTTAATGGTGCTGAAATCACTATTCACTTGAAGGACGGGAAAGTATTGATCAACGATGCTGAAGTGGTAGTTGCGAATGTAGAGGCGGATAACGGTGTTATTCATGTGATTAATAAGGTGATTTTGCCAGCTTAATTTCAACTATTATCTTAAAATGGAGAGCCCCAAGCGGGCTTTCTCCTTTTAAAGGATAATCAATTTTTGCTTCATTCGGCCGTTTAACTGGCGGACTTTTTTGTGCAGAAACTGTTTTGTTAACTAATAAAAATCGCTTTTATGTTTAAAAAATTCACAATCGCAGATAAGTTGTTAATTCTTTCAGCGATCCTCTCGTTAGTATTCGCTGAAATATCATGGTTTAAGGGAGAGAAAGAAGCGGCAATATTTGTCGGCTTATGGGTGCCTTCAATATTAGGATTTGGAATTTATTTGAAACTCATTAATGGTAAATCAAATGACTAGTCTTATCCCTTATTTCGCTGGTCTGATCACGCTATTGTTTTCAACCGGATTTTATCTGACCTTGCAGGGAATGAAAAGGAAAAAATAGGTTTGATTACATTTCTCATTGTAAACTGCTTCAACAACCCTTGTTAGAAAAAGCTGAACGTCTGCAAAACATAAACTTTAAATCGTATGAACGCACTCGCTATTGTTGCTCAACTTATAATTGCCGCCTCAATTATTTATGTTTGGGTATTTCGGTTTGATAACATAATCGTTGAATTTAAGCAATACGAGTTAAGCGATCTTGTCCGTTCGGCTGTAGGTGCAGCCAAAATAGCCCTGGCGACATTAATTGTTGCAGGCATCTGGTATCCATCTTTAGTATTCATTCCTTCACTAATGATGGGCTTTCTGATGTTATCAGCTCAGTACTTCCATTTCAAAGTCAAGAACCCGCTGACAAAACACATCCCTTCCTTCCTTTTGTTGCTCTTGTGTATCTTTCTTTTGGTGGTATCGGAGAGACCTTTCTAAAAATGAATTTGTGCCTGCTGCTTACACTTTTCTCAAGTGCATCTTTTATAATTTACGGAGCCTCTTATTTCTTTACTCCCCACATGAAAAACGAATTCAAGCGTTTTGGGCTTGAAAAATTTGGTGTATTAACTGCGATCTTAGAAATAGTTGGTGCCGTAGGACTGCTCGTTGGGCTGTTTTCGACTCCCATCCTTTTAATTTCTTCTGGTGGATTAGCGTTATTGATGTTCTTCGGTTTACTAGCACGGGTTCGTGTGAAAGATAGTCTAAGGGTTTCATTGCCTGCCATTCTATTTATGATATTAAACACCTATGTTTTCTACACTACATTGGCATACTAACCCGAGTGTCTAATAAAAGACTTTCTCTAGAAGTGGAAATTAGTTTTCAATGAGTTGACTATTTTCGGCAATAGAATTTGCTCGTAAGAGAGTATGACTGGCAGGTAATCAACTTGAAACCCTACTTGACAACACTAATTGTAAGGGGTCTTCCTTCTCTGTTTTTCTTTTCGTGTGCTTTTTCAAAATATGCTGATTCTCCTGTTGCACAACTTTAGATTTTTTGGTTTGCCATAAATGTACCCTTGCATAGCGTGCAGTCTGTTGAATATCAACTACTGGTAATGGGTAATCCTCACCCATTTTAAATCCGATAGTAATTTGATCTTCTAAGGGCATTAACCAAGGTTGATGGATAAACTCTACAGGAACATCTCTCAACGCAGGAACCCATTTCTTGATGAAAATGCCCTCCGGATCATGGTCTATACTTTGTTTGACGGGATTGTAAATGCGAATGGTATTCACACCCATCGTACCAGCTTGCATTTGAAACTGCGGATAATGAATACCTGGCTCGAAATCTAAAAATTGTCGGGCTAAAAAATGAGCACCCGACTGCCATGGTTGCCACAGGTGATGCGTAAAAAACGAAACCAGCAAGCTGCGCATTCTGAAATTTAAGTACCCCGTGGTTTTTACACAGTTGATACACGCATCAATCAATGGGTAGCCTGTTCTGCCAATCTCCCAAGCAGTTACCAACTCAACGTTGGTTTGATTTCTGATCTCATCAAACCCTTTGTTCAAATTCTCAAATTCTATTCGGCATTCACTTTCAAACTTTTGAATGAAATGACAATGCCAGTGGAGTCGATTGATAAAAAATCCAAGATTTCGTTTGTCATCCGTTTTTGTAATCGCTTCTAAAGTAGCCTGATACACCTGCTTCATACTAAGATTGCCCCAAGCTAAGTAAGGCGACAACCTACTACAACTTTTCCGGCTCTCCTCCGGCTTTGAAATGTGTTTGCTATAATTTGATTTGCGCTGATATAAAAAACTGCTGAGGTATTGGTTCGCAGCGGTAGGTCCGCCTGGCTGGAATTGACGATTACTCTCATACGTATTGGCAAAACGAGCAAGAAAATCATTGGGAAGTTGGATGGTAGCTAAATCTTTAAATTCTACCGAATACAAACGCTCGCTCATCGTCTGCATCCACTTTTGGCTAAATGCATTTCGATTTTTCAATCCTCGGATTACTCCATTGGTAGGATATTCATTCCAAATAATATTTTTTCCTTTGCAAAACTTGGCTACTGATTGATCACGCTGATAGGTAAGGTGGTTTCCAATTTCTTCGTGTGAGAATAGCGTACTCACCTCAAATATTTCTACAATTTTTTGTAGCGCTGGCAACACTTCTCCATGAATTGTGTGGATGTAGTGATTGAATTCGGAAAGTGAGTTATTTAACTCATTGAGTGATTGCTGCACAAATCTCCAGTGGCGCTCATCACTATCTTTAAAATTCATGATAGACGGCTCATAAAAATAAATCAGTAGCGTAGGTAAATTACCCTCAGAGGCGCGTAGCAGTGGTTGGTGATCGCTCAAACGTAAATCTCTCTTGAACCAAACTATATTGATGGAAGTCTTACGCACCGTATTAGCCTGCTAACGATTTTAAATAAATTTCTGCATGCTCGAGGTGACCTTGCTGTTTCGCAATCGGCATCTTGTCAAATGTTTTCACCAACATCCCCAGCCGGGGATTCTTCAAAAAGAAATCCCTGTGCTCGTTCATGAATCGCCAAAACAACCCATCCCATATCGGTTGCCAATCACCTTTTGAATAGTCACTCATTTTCATGAGGTAGTTACTGCCGCTGATATAGGGTTTGGTGGCCATCAATCCACCATCCGCAAATTGACTCATGCCATATACATTGGGCACCATCACCCAATCATAGGCGTCAATGAACAGTTCCATAAACCATTTGTAGACTTCGTCTGGGTCAAACTCACACAACAACATAAAATTGCCGAGCACCATCAGCCGCTCGATATGATGGCAGTATCCAGTAGTTAGTACTTTTTTAATAGTGTGATCAATAGGAGGAATACCAGTAGTCCCGTTCCAAAATGTGTTGGGAATCTTCCGTTTGAATTTCCAATAGTTGGTGGTTCGCTCCTGACTGCCTTTTATTTGGTACACACCGCGGATAAATTCGCGCCAACCCAAAATTTGTCGGACGAATCCTTCGCATGAGTTAAGTGGGATATTGTTTTCGGTGGCATGGGTAACCGCTTCTTCCAGTATTTCTCGTGGGGTGAGCAACCCTACATTCAGCATGGGCGTCAATACACTGTGGTGCAAAATGCTTTCGCTGGTGACTACTGCATCTTCGTATGCACCAAACTCGTCAAACCTTTTTTGCAAAAACTGCTTTAGCCACGCTCGGCTTTCGGCAAACGTGGTGGGATAGATAAATGATTTACTGATCTCTCCATAATTTTTGGAGAATTTTTCAGTTACATAGGAAGCTGCCTCGTTCCAATATTCATTTGGTTTTGGAAATTTTATTTCCGGTGGCCTTTTTCCTTTTGGATATTTTAACCGGTTTTCTGTGTCAAACGTCCACTTTCCCCCTTCTGGTTGCTGCTTCTCATCGACTAAAATTTTAAAGTGTTTGCGTTGCTGGGTATAGAAGTCCGTTTGATAGAATCGCTTTTTACCTACAAAATAGTGATCCACTTGCTGAGCGGTAAGTAGGAATAGCGGAGAATCACTTTTAATAACTTTGATTTTTAACTTAAGCGAGAGTTCAGCTATTCTCTTCTCTAATAAATAGTCTGTCACATTGGCATAGTGTATTTCAGAAATACCCTTTTGCTTGAGATCTGTAAGCAGAACTCTTATGTCGGAAACTTTTTCCCTTGCTTCAATATAGTTCACTGTAAACCCTTTACCCTCCAGAAAATGTTGGTATGCTTTCATGCTGGCGCGATGAAAGACCAGCTTTTGTTTGTGAAAATTGTATTGGGTAAAGAAGAGGAGTTCCTCTATGAGAAAAATAGACCGATTATTCGAAATAGCTGGATGCTTCTCAAAAAGCTGATGAGGAAAGACAAACGAAACTGCACTCATACTACTTCTTCGATTTATTTATGCGACATCTATCGCTACAGTACTTTACCTCTTCCCACACCTTCTCCCATTTTTTGCGCCACGCAAATGGCCTCCCGCACACGGTGCAAGTTTTGGTGGGGAGGTTTTGTTTTTTGTGCATGGGTGATGTTGATTGCAATTAGGCTGCAAGCCTCACGCCACAAGCTTGTAGCCTGTGGCTTGCGGCCAGATTTGCTGGTGTCAAATTCTGATTAAACCCTTCTCGCGTAAATCATCCAGCATCAAAACGTTTTCGTGATTAGTTTGAAATCTCTTTACGTCAAACAGAAACAAAACATGATCGCCTGCATCTTTCGACCATAATTTTTCTAACTCAATTAATCCCGCGCAATTGGTCAACACTTTCTTATCATTCCACAGTTCGAGGCATTTCTTTTTATTCAGGTACGATTCTTTATCGTAACTCAGTCCACTTTTTTTCCCCAACACATTGACCAGGTTGACGTGTTGTTTGCCCAATACTTGAAGGATCGCGTTTTTGCTATGGAGAATGTTATGAAGTGACTGGGTATCGTGATAGACAGCAACCATGTACCGTTTAGGTTTCATGCTTACAGCTGAAACATACGTGCAGATATTCATGTTGACTTTTTGTTCATCATACGTGGCAAAGCTATATACCGGAATGTTCGGTAGATTCCAGGGACGCTTCATAAAAACCGGATTACACTTTCAAACTCGACATGCCACCATCAACATGAATCACTTGTCCAGTGATCCAACTCGATTTTTCAGAAAGTAAGAAAGAAGCAAGGTTGGCAAGATCTTCGGGCTTACCAATTTTTTTAAGCGGATGGCGCTGTGCATTGGCATCTTTCTTCTCATCAGTATTGAGGAGAGTTCCGGCAAGAGGAGTATCAGTTATTGAGGGGGCAATACAATTCACTCTGATTTTGGGTGCAAACTCTGCCGCCAACGCTCTGGTCAAACCTTCTACAGCCCCTTTTGAAGATGCTACAAGCGAATGAAAATTGAAACCGGTCTGCACGGCCACGGTAGAGAACAATACAATGGAGGGACTGTTCGCATTCTTTAGCTTAGAAAGGCTGGCTTGTATGATTTTCACCGCACCTACCAATTGCAATTGAAAATCAGAAACAAAATCTTCCGGTTTGACACGTGCGAACGGTTTTAAGGTCACCGCGCCTGGGCAATAGACTAATCCATCGACCGCCTCCGGTAAAAAGCTAAAATCCAAAACGTCATCAAATACATTCAAGCGTTCAAGCTTTACAAACCCTTCTGCCGATGTGCCTGTCGTTTTATTAAATGTCCCAAAAACCTGATGCCTTTCCGCTATCAGTTGTTTTGCCAGTGATGCGCCAATGCCAGAAGAGGCGCCAATTATTAAGGTATTTGCCATGAATTTAAAACCCTATTTCTGGCATTTTGTTATCAACAAAGAACCAATATTGATGAGGTTATTTCGTTAAAAAATCATCGCCATTTTTGAATACCCATCTTCCACGTTTGAAATTCGATGTATACTAATCCCGCTATTACGGCTATCTCAGCCAAGAAGTATGTTAACCCAAGAATCGCAAGTGTTGAATAGTAAAAAATGACTAACCCTGTTGTCAAGCAACAATAAAGCAAATTGGCAGTCATGATGGCGTTCAAAAATATTCGCCAGTTTCTATTTATAAATAAAAAGCACGAAAATGAATAAACAGAAAAAGCGAACGCAATCATGGAAAGCAACGAAAGTACCTCCCGAGGCATCCCAAAATATTCCCGGAACCGCCATTGCACTAGAAACAAGACTGAGGCAGTCGCAAATGCACCTAGTGCATCAACTAAGAAAATCACTTTGGGCTTTCGGATGAACTGAACAAAAATTGGTGACATAACTCAATCTAGAAGAATTCTCTAACATATGTTTGCTATCGCGGTATAACCAAGGTTGTACGGATTTTTTTAGACTCAAGTTAAAATCTCCTCTACCGCATACAAGGGTATATTCGTGAGCCACTCTTGTTCTCGGTACTTGTTCATGGAAGTACGGAAGGCAGTTTTGATTTTGAATTTCTCCACGAATAATTTTAAGCTTTTGGCTTTCAAATTTTCTTCTGCTTTAACTTCGATAGGTATTGCTTCGTTCTTGTATTGCAGCACAAAATCAATCTCGGCAGTGGAAGATTCGGCTGTCCAGTAAAATAATTGCTGTGCAATGGTAAGCTGCTGACAAACGAATTGCTCGGTCAGCGCGCCTTTGTACTCTGAGAGGATGCTATTTTTCTCGAGTAATATTCTGGCGTCTAAGTTGCCCATCGCGTTGAGTAGGCCAATATCAACAAGGAATAGTTTAAATGCATCCATGTCCATATATGCATTTAGTGGAAGTGTTGGTTTTGTTATTCTGTTTACTTTTAAAATAAGCCCTGCATCTACTAACCAATTTATGGCCAATTCAAAATCTTTGGCTCTTGCGCCCTTTTTTATTTGTCCATACATAAACTTCCTGTTCTCCATGGCCAATTGGCTGAGAATAGAATTCCATACTAGTTTTATTCTGGGGATGATTTCATGAGGGGCATGTTTTGCAAAATCGTTTTCATAACCTATCAGTATTTTTTGCTGAATGTCCCGAACTGCTGCCATATTTTTATGCTCGATGTAGTGAGCAACCACCTCGGGCATTCCTCCAATAAAGTAGTAGAGGCGCAAATACTCTACTAGTTTCTGGTGAAACAACGTCAATACTTCGAAGTTTCTTGCTGCTAACTGTTCATAAAGTTTCTCTTCTCCAAGGTTTAACAGAAACTCTTTAAAACTTAGTGGATGCAATTTTATAAAATCAACTTTGCCCACTGGAAAGGAGTTCTGCTTCTGCATCGAAACACCCAACCGAGAACCTGCTGCTATAATGTAGTATTCGGGTGCCTGCTCATAGAAATATTTTAAAGCGGTGAGCCCCTTTTCGGCCTCTTGCACTTCATCAAAGAGAAGCAACGTTTTGCTTGAGATGATTTTTTGATTTGCCTCTATCTCGATGCTGGTAATGATTCGTTCGATATTAAAATCTGCAACAAACAATTCCCTTAGTCGGCTACTGCTTTCGAAATTCAAATAAACCACCGTTTCAAATTCGCGCCTTCCAAATTCCTTCATCAACCATGTTTTGCCTACCTGTCGGGCCCCCTGTATGACAAGAGGCTTCCGCTTTTTGCTTTTCTTCCACTCTTTCAATTTTTCAAAGTATAATCTGTTCATAATCATAGGGATTCATCAAAATTACACTTTTTCATACGAATAAATGAGATAAATTACACTTTATCATACGTATAAGTGCATAAGATCACACTTTTCGTAACGAAATTGTTAAATCGGACGACCCTATTGGACTAACAGGCAGGCAATTATTGGGTACTTCCCAACGCCTCTTTATAAACCTTCAACACTCTTTCTCTAGCCAATTTATGATCAACAATCGGCTTTGGGTAGGACGTTGTTCCAAACTCATGGATCCATTTTTTTATGTACTCCATTTTCGGGTCAAACTTTTCAGTTTGCAACTCGGGATTGAACACTCTGAAGTAGGGAGCGGCATCGCACCCCGAACTTGCTGCCCACTGCCAGCCACCGTTGTTTGCCGCTAAATCGAAGTCCAGTAATTTTTTGGCAAAGTAGGCTTCGCCCCAGCGCCAATCAATCAGTAAGTGTTTGGTAAGAAAACTGGCGGTAATCATGCGTACACGGTTGTGCATAAAGCCCGTAGTGTTCAGTTCACGCATGCCAGCATCAACAATCGGATAACCTGTCTTTCCTTCGCACCAGGCTGCAAATTCTCTTTCATTGTTGCGCCACTCGATTTTATCGTAGGCAGGTTTGAACGCTTGTGTTTCTACCTGAGGAAAATGCCATAAGATCATATGATAGAAATCTCTCCAGATTAACTCGTTCAACCATGTTTCGTTTTTCACTACTGCTACTTGAGCCAGCTTTCGAATACTGACTGTCCCAAATCGCAGATGAACACTCAATTTGGTCGTGCCGGCAATGGCAGGGAAGTTTCGTTGTTTGTCGTATTGCTCAACAATGGATTGCTTCACCAATCGTTCAGGAAAATTGAATAAAGTTTCTTGAAAGCCTATTTCTTTCAAAGTCGGCAAAGCGATCGGAGCTATTTTCTTGAAATGGTCAAAATACTTTTCAGTTGCAAAACTCTTTAAAGTAGACTCCTCCAATTTACTTTTCCACTTTCTGCTGTAAGGTGTAAAGACGGTGTAAGGCTTCCCATCGTCTTTGGTTATTTCGTCTTTTTCAAAAATGACTTGGTCTTTGAATGTTTTGAAGGTCACGCCTTTACTTTCTAAAATCTCTTTCACCTGTGTATCGCGGGCCTGAGCGTAGGGTTCGTAATCGTGATTGGTGTAAACGGACTTCGGAGTTAGCTCCTTAAAAATCACAATCGGATTGCCATGAAGAACCAGCAATGAACTGCCCATTTCTTCAAATTTCTTTTGGATCAGTGCAAGCGATTGATGAATGAAGTTAACCCGCAAATCGGCTTTATCCTCCAACTTATTTAGAATCTCTGAATCAAAGATGAAAACAGGGACAACATCTTTGTTTTCTTTCAACGAATAGAAAAGACCTGCATTGTCTTGCAGCCGCAAATCACGTCTGAACCAGAAAAGCGTTGTGCTTTTGTCTACCAATTCACTTAGCTTACTTTGTCCGAAGGTCTTCAATTTCTTTCTCGAGTTTGTCGATGGCCTCCATTTTTGCAGCATACAGCTTCAAATCACCTGAGCGCTGAACGTGCATGGCTTCTTCTAATAGCTTTTTACGCTTTTTTTCGAGCGTCTGTATCGGATCTTTTTTTAAAAATGAGAACATAGTGGTGCTTTTAATTTATGTACACAAAACACCTACATCCTGATAATGTTAAGCGGTAGCTTCAAAATTATAATAATCTCGCTTGTACTGATAAAAACCCAGAGCACTTAATGCAATGGCCTCCAACCAATACAGTTTAAATAACACCAGCATAAACGAAATGAGAAACAGACCAAAAGTAAACGTGGTATGAGCGTCAATCGTCAAACTCCCTCGAAACAGTCGAGTATGCTGATAAACCAAATAGAAAACGGCAAAAAGAGTAATGATCAGAAGATCGAACCAAACAATATGGTTTATTGCCAGTAACACCAGTTCCGGTATAAGCAGAACTCCATAAAACAAGCCGAGAAAAAGAAACCGTTTGATCATTGATATCGGCAATCCCCTGACAAAAGTTAGATAGGTTTCTTCCAATCGCCTGCTTTCGAAAATAAAGACGGAGTGAGCCATTAGCCCAAAAAGTAAGCCCATCAGTGCCGTTCGGATTTCGTAGTGGTCGGTTGTGATTTGCATGAAGCCAATAATTGCAAAAAATGAAAAAATTTTTGTGAATAAAAGTGCCAGTGGTAAATGATTTGTAAAATGCCCCAAGTAGAAAAATGGAAAATATCTTCTCCATGGCCATTGAATAGCAGGTAACAATTTCGTTGCTCTTCGCTCGTGCAAAGAGTTGATTCTACTCAAGACAATCCAAGCACACGTCATCAGCTTTACGGAATGAAATACAAGAATAAAAAACACCGCTACGTAATGCTGGCTGAAAGCACCTACACCTACAATGAATATGGAATAAAGCAGCACAGGCTGATCCACCATAACAATAGAGAGCAACATCGGCCAAAATTGCTGCCGTTTAGTTAGTCGCGAATAATCCTTTAAAAATTGATTGTGAGGTTCGGCCAGTTCAGAAAGAACTAATTGTAAATACTTTCCGCTATACAACAACCAAACACCCATTACGCCTGCTAAAAAAACTGGCGAAGTTACTATACCATAAATTAATGAACGGTGGTAGTTAATGAGTTGGTTGGATTCGACTACACCAAACATCAAAAAGAAGACAAAGAACAGCAACCCTACGTTGCGTTCGTAGAATTTTTTGACCAACACCTTATTGAGCACTCGAACTACAGCACCCATACTGTGTGGTCTTTTACTTCCAATTCTTTCACCGCAATATCCGCTAGTTCAAACGCTTGATGTGAGGTAAAAATAAAATTTACCCCCCTATTGAAATAGAGTTTCACTAAATCGTAGAGTATGGGCACGCTTTCTTTGTCGATGGTGACCAATGGTTCATCGAGCAAAATGTACTTTGGTTGACCAATAAAAGCCAATACCAATGAAAGTTTTTTCACCATTCCGCTTGAATACGTACCAATGGGATTTTTGATGAATGGCTCAATATTGAATTTCTGAATCAACGACCCTACTTCTTCCTTTTTGGCCTTCCGGGTAGTGGAGAAAAATGAAATCAGATCGATGCCTGTGAGAAAAAGGGGATAAAGTGGTTCGGCCTCGACATAGTTTACTAACCTTCGGTAGTCGGTAGGGTGTTCTCTCATATCGACTCCATCAATATTCACTTCGCCACCGAATGGAATCATCCCGCTTATAATCTTTAGCAGCGTTGATTTACCCGAGCCATTGGCGCCCTTTATCCAAAACAACCCATTTTCAAGTTGTAAATGATGTATGTCAAGTATTAAATGATCACCGTATTCTTTTCTTACATTTTTGATGGAAAGCATGCCGTGATTACGTTAAACATAAATTTTCGGTTTTAAAGTATGTAGAACTTTCCACTAACGGTGAATGAATGGGATGACCCCTTACCTTGGCCGGTTTACAATTTAGGAAGACTTTAAAATAAGGACTATCTTTGAGCCACGAGGGTACAGGGTAGCTTCTTAGTTGCACTCTTTTTTTTACTACTACACCATTAGAATTCAGCATGGCTTTTATCGACAATGTACTACAAGTGCCCTCTTATGGCTGGGCCGATCAGCAAGGTAAGTTAGTAAAGCCCACCGTTGGCCGACTGTACCGCGAAGCATTTTCACGAATCAATATTTTCAAAACCAAAAAGAATTGGATTCCACTTATCAATTGGTTTATGGCCATCACGATGTTGCCATTTTTATACTTTTTTTTATTCAAGTTTTTTTCGTGGCAACTGCTAATTGCATTTATTGTATACAGCATGGTAATCATGAGTACCGCGGCAACCGTATGGTTTCATCGATACAGCACGCACCGTGCGTTTACGTTTAGCAATCCGGTTTGGCGGTTTATCACACAAAATTTAACACTTCGCACTTTTCCGGAAGAGGTTTATGTAGTGTCTCACCACGTACACCATTTGAAAGTAGAAAAGCCTGGAGACCCCTACAATGCGCATGCGGGTCTAATGTATTGCATGCTTTCAGATGTTAATCATCAGGCCATCGCAAAAGATTTGACAGAGGATGAATACAAGAAGGTTTCCCACTTTATCAGCCACACGGGTGTGCAACTCAATACGTATCAGCAATACCTAAAGTGGGGTTCTATCGCAACGCCTTGGTACACGGTAGGACTTTGGATTCTGAACTGGTCGTTTTGGTATGGAATGTTTTTTTTGATGGGTGGACATGCATTGGCGTGTGCGTTGTTCAGTGCCGCTTTATTTTGGTTCGTGTTGGTACGTGCCTTTAACTATACAGGCCATGGCCGTGGAAAAGTAAAGCATGTCGATGGTATTGATTTCGATAGAAGCAATTTATCCATCAATCAATCGCGCCCCGGATGGTTCTCTGGCGAGTGGCACAACAATCATCATCTTTACCCAGACAGTGCACGAGCAGGATTTCTACCCTACCAAATTGACTTAGCGTGGGTCTACATTTATATTCTTCACAAAATTGGCGGCATATCAACATATCGCGATTTCAAGAAACAGTTTCTGGAAAAATATTTTTTGGATGCGAAGAAAGTCGGTTCGGCTCAGCAAGCAGGAGTACTTTAGATAGCTAGCTCTTTATCAAAAATCCTTCTCACACCGTGGCAAAAAGGTTCTTTTTATTTCAACGATTGGTAGATCGTTGCTGCTTGTGATCTCTATACAAATCTAGCTAGGCTAATCTAAAAAACGTAAGCAAAATTCAGCGAATGACCTTCGCCTTCATTGCTGCTCTACCTCTTTGCCAACGCAGCAAATAACTTATCAAGATCTTCCGCAAATTGCTGTTGGCCTCCTAAATACTTTTTTATGTCCTTAGTAAGGTAATTCGGCAAAATCTCATTTCGGCCTACCTTCGATCGTAAGTCTTTCAACAAGTCTAAGACATCTGTTTTTTCAGCGAAATCTGAAGCTGCTTCCACTTTTGAAATCATCGAATTTACAGCTACCATTTTCTCAGTTTCAACTGCGGTTGGAGCTGCTATTGTTTCAATCTTTTGCTCTGTCTTAAATTGCAGGCAGCTGTTGTAGCGATCGATAATTTGATCCATATCTCGCTTTCCCAAATCACCGTTTTTGATTCTCTCAGTAACCTCTGCGCAGTCTGCTAAAAAGTTGCCCATACTCTTTTTAAATGTGAGGTTGGGCACTTCCATGCTTTTGCCATTCTTCATCACCAAGAACTGCCCATCGTAAGCTGACTGATTAGGCTGCCTAAATCCATATAGACTCAAAAAGCCGGCTTTGATCAGCTTCATATACCTAAATCCTTTGTCATACTTGACTGTGTGATAGATTACCCCATCAATAAAAACAGCCTTTACCTCGAGTGCGGTATAAACCTTTTTCTTCTTGTTTATTTTCACCTGCACCCGATCGAGCAAGTCGTAGGTTAGTATTTTGGTCGCGCCTCTTAGGGTATCTCCCTTTGAAGTAACCGCATAATCTGCTTGAGCAAGCACGTCAGCAGCGCAAAAAACAAAGAATAATAGGAATAAATATCTCATTGGATTAAAATAAAACCGTGTAAAAGTAAGAAATGATGTGTGATAATGGTAAAAAAAGAGGCTGTTTCAAAAGACCATCCTGTTTTTACTTTCAAAAATGTAAATAACATTAAGTCAATTAAAATTTCAACCTGCAGCTAGTGTCCAAATAGCATAAATAATAATCATCAAAATCATGACGGTATACATGATCAAATCTACGCGAACGTAGTCTTTGTATTTCTGATACATAGCCACCCATCTCTTGAATATAGATTCCATTCTTCGTCCCCAAAAGTAGCCATTTGCTTTCAATCGGTTATCAAGCTATTTTTACAGACAAAAGGGGAAATGAAACTGATTATTGAAGTGGCCGATAAAAGAGCCGATTTTGTAAAAGAATTACTTGATAGTCTTCCATTCGTCAAAACAAAAACAATCACGCCTCAAAAGACACAGTTCTTAGAGGAGCTTAAAAAATCCGTGGCCGAAGTGTCTCTCGCAAAAAAAGGAAAGCTAAAGCTCCAATCGGCTCGAGAATTCTTAAATGAACTTTGAGGTTGAAGTAACACTTTGTTTCAAAAAGCAAGCCAAAAGACTCGCTAAGAAATACCCATCGCTCCCTAGTGAACTCAGAGAACTCATTTCCTCTCTAGAAAAATCTCCGACTCAGGGAACCATGATCGGGAGAGGCTGCTATAAAATTCGTCTTTCCATTGCTTCTAAATCAAAAGGGAAATCGGGAGGCGGCAGAGTGATCACACATGTGCAAGTTTCCAAGAATACGGTTTATTTGGTTTCTATTTATGACAAGTCAGAAATGGAGAGCATCCAGCCTTCTGATCTGAGTGGTCTACTCAATCTTATACCCTAATCATGAGAGTATTTTATCTGTTCGTAGTTTTTGTCAGTTTTACTTCTCTCGCACAAGAAACACTCGTCAACGATAATAACCCTCCTTCGCTAAAATGGTATCAACTCAACACGAAGCATTTTCGTGTATTGTATCCTACTGGATTCGATGCTCAGGCGCAACGGATGGCCAACACGCTGGAACATATTCATGAGCCCGAGTCGCGCACGATGGGTGGAAGAGCCAAAAAAATTTCTGTCATTCTGCAGAACCAATCCTCGGTATCTAATGGCTTTGTCTCAATCACGCCACGAAGGTCTGAGTTTTACGGGATGCCTTCACAGAATTATAACTTTCAGGGAAACAACGATTGGCTGGATCTGCTGGCTACGCATGAATATCGACACATGGTGCAATTTCAGCATGCCACCAGAGGCTTCAATCGCCTGTTTTACTATGCCTTTGGAAACAATGTGGTTGCCGCTATGAGTTATGTGGCAGCGCCTCAGTGGTTTTGGGAGGGCGATGCGGTCGCCACTGAAACGGCTTTTACGCAGAGTGGAAGAGGGCGCATACCCAATTTTGACTTGGTGTTTCGTACCAACCTGATGGAAGGGCGCACCTTCAATTACCACAAACAATATTTGCGTTCGTATAAACACTATATGCCTGATCACTATGTACTAGGCTATCAAATGATTTCGCATTTGCGAAAAAAAACCGGTAACCCTGAAGTATGGGAAAATATTACCAAGCGCGCCTGGAACGTGCCTTTTATACCATTCGCCTTCTCTACTTCTTTGAAAAAAGAAAGCGGCATGTATTTAATGGGTTATTACCGTGATATGGCCTCTCAACTAAAGAAAGATTGGCAAGCCCAGTTAGACACTCTTCAATTAACATCTTTTGAACAAGTCAACCCACGAACCACCAATGCCTACACCGATTATAAATTTCCACAAGTGCTGGAAGACGGCAGCCTGTTAGCTCAAAAATCTGGCATCGGAGATATCGAGACACTAGTGGTGATAAAAAATGGCCGGGAGAAAAAAGCCTTTGTTCAAGGCCCCATGAATTCCACAGGAATGATGTCAGTTGCACATAACAGGGTGGTGTGGAATGAATACCGTTTTGATCCACGTTGGAGAGTAAAAAATTATTCTGCCATAGTCGGTTATGATATCGATTCCAAGACCAAGCTTGTAATCGCCAATAAGGGCAGATATGCGTCTGCGGCTCTATCGCCAGATGGCTATCAAGTGGCTACTATTGAGACAACCACCGACTATCAAACTAAACTAATTGTACTCGACTACTTCAGCGGAAAAGTGCTGAAAGAATTCAGCAATCCTAGCAACGATTTTATCTCTATGCCCCGCTGGTCAACAGATGGAAAATCCATAGTCGCTCTCAAAACAAATAAGCAAGGCAAAGCCATCAGTCAATTCGATGTTTCATCTGGGCAATCCATCGATCTTACTGATTTTTCCAATGAGAATTATGGTCACCCTGTTCCGTTTGGGAAATATGTTTTATACAACTCGCCTACAAGTGGTATTGATAACATCTATGCATTAGATGTTGAAACCAAACTGCGCTACCAAATTACCTGTAGTAAATATGCAGCCTACAACCCTTGCGTTTCAGCAGATGGAAAAACAATTTACTACAATGATCAAGGTAAAAACGGACTCGACATTGTGAAAATCAACTTTGACCCCTCGCAGTGGAAGCCTTGGACCAAGGGGGAACAACCCGGTTATTCGTTTGCCCACTTGGTGGAGCAAGAAGGTGTGCCTGATTTATTAAAGACCATCCCGGAAGAAACACTGAAAATAAAAAAATACTCGCGGCTGAAAGGAATCATTAACCCGTATAGTTGGGGAACCTATTTTAGTAATAGCCTGTCGCAGGCAAATATTGGTGTTTCGTCCAAGGACATTTTAAGCACCACCAATATCAACGCAGGATATACGTATGATTTAAATGAACGTACTGGCTCTTGGACAGCGGGTGTGAGCTACCAAGGTTTTTATCCGATTATCGATGCACAAGTTTTCACCGGAACCAGAGAAGTCAAAACAAGTGTGTTTAGTAGAGATGTAAAATTCAATTGGTCAGAGACTGGCTTCGTAGGGGGTTTGCGCTTACCATTTCTTTTGACCCGGTCGAAATATTTTTCTGAAATCGATATTTCCAATTCGATTGGATTAACACAAGTTTCCTCGTTTAAAAATGAAGTGAGTCAAAATGGAACGATCATTTCTACTGGCACCAGTCGGTTTGTGCCGGCTAACGATTCTCTCTTTTTTGGCTTTAACGACCGAGTTAGCAGCGGGCAATTGATCTCCAATCAATTTACAATCTCCTATTCACATTCGTTGAAAACCAGTAGGAGAGATTTCAATCCGAAATGGGCACAGTTTCTAACCTTCGAAAATTATTCAACTCCATTTGGCGGAGACCTTCGCGGAGGATTGACTGCTATTCGTGCAGCTCTGTATTTTCCTGGCCTATTCAAACACCATTCACTCTACTTTCGAGGTGGCTATCAAAGTTCTATCAACAGCACAGACTTAAATATTTATCAGTTTAGAAATCGAATATTCAAACCACGTGGTTATGCTTACCCTCGCGATAATGAGTTTATAATGTTTTCAGCCAATTACGCACTTCCACTTGTTTACCCGGATTTGGCCATTGGTCCACTGTTGAATATTCAGCGTATCAAAACCAATCTGTTTTTGGATGGCGGAAATGGAAAAGGTCGCTCCTATTTTTATCAACCACTGAACAACAATACAACAAGAATCTATTTCTCCGATGCCACAGCCAACTATCTTTCTCTAGGAGCAGAGCTGACTTTTGACGTCAATATAATGCGATTCTTACCACAATTTGAGTTGGGAGTACGAGCCACTTATATCACGGGAAATCGCTTTAATAACAGCGGCTCCGTCATTGAATTTCTTATCGGGAACATACCTTTTTAATGCGACCATCCTTGTTGCATTGACAATTTGCGCATGGCAATTGGCGCAGATTAATGCCATATTGTCTTAATTTGTTATTAAACACTGTGAAAATAAGACAATATGGCTATTTATGCTGATCGGCACATTTTTTCATGGAAGCGTTTGCATGGATTTAAAATCAATGTCAAACCAAAAACAAACAAATACTATGAGCATCATCCGTTACAATGCGAATGATTTCGTACCGACATCATTCAGCAACCTAGTAGACCGCTTCTTCAATGAATCCGTAGCACGCAGTGGCGGAAGTACCTTTGTACCTAAAGTGGACATCATCGAAAATGAAGCCTCGTATGAAATTCATTTTGCTGTGCCCGGTCTTAACAAAGAAGATTTCAACATCGAATTGAAAGACAATTACCTAACAGTAAGTGGCGAGCGTAAGCTTTCCAACGAGAAAAAGGAAAAGAATTTTCACTCTATCGAAACCAGCTATGGAGCCTTTAGCCGTTCGTTTGCGCTACCTGAAAATGTAGATGCATCTAAAGCAAATGCAAAATACGACAAAGGCATTTTGGAATTAACGATTCCAAAAGACGAAAAGAAAACACTAAAACAAACCATTAAAGTAAATTAATCAGTTTAGGTGGTGGGGTAAGGCGTCCTCGAAAGAGGGCGCCTTTTTGTTTTTTATTATTCGCAGAACGCAGTACCTTCCAGAAAATATATTTTATGAAGCGCTCTTTGCTGTTTCTTTTGGTGATTACGTCCGCATTTGTAGGTGCAATCGTAGGAACGCTTTTTACGATAAACTACATCGCTCGAGACCCTTCTTATAAATCGATCGAGCAACGACAAAACGTGAAATCAGTGCATTTTTCGAAAGATACTTCTTACCATATTCCATCGGCAGTGAATTTTGAGTCAGCGGCCAAGTCTGTGATTCCTGCTGTAGTCCATATTCGAACTTCTTATGGATTAACCGGTTTCAGCCTGAATGCGCTAGACAATTACTTAAATCCACATGCCCAATCATCTGGTTCTGGTGTAGTCATCTCAGATGATGGTTACATTGTTACCAACCATCATGTGATTGAAGATGCCAACTCTATCGAAGTGGTGATGAGTAACAACCAGCGCTTCTTCGCGAAATTGATTGGCCAGGATCCCAGTACTGATCTGGCCTTACTAAAAATAAAGGCTAAAAATCTTCTCTTCGTGAAATATGGAAATTCCGATCAGATTAAATTAGGCGAGTGGGTACTTGCTATTGGCAACCCGTTCGATTTGAATTCAACCGTAACAGCCGGAATTGTAAGTGCACGCGCCAGAAACATTGGTATTCTCCGCGACAAAAACAATCTGCAAATCGAATCATTCATTCAGACCGATGCGGCAGTCAACCCGGGAAACAGTGGTGGTGCCTTAGTCAACCTCCAAGGTGAGTTGATCGGAATCAATTCTGCCATTGCGACTGCAACCGGAAGTTATTCCGGATATTCATTCGCAATCCCTGTCAGTCTTGTAAAAAAGATCATGGATGATTTGTTAGAATTCGGACAGGTACAACGTGGCTTATTGGGAGTGCAGATCGCAGATGTCACGGCCGATCTTGCGGAAAATGAAAAACTGGATTTGTTGCAGGGTGTGTTTGTTCGATCTGTAAACAAGGGTAGTGCCGCAGAAAAATCGGGCATCAAAGAGGGAGATGTGATCACCGCGATAAACGGTCACGAGGTGGTTGGTGTTTCTGAGATGCAAGAATGGGTGGCGAGAAACAGACCCGGGCAATCTATTCAAGTTACCTATCGTAGAAAAGGAGAGAACCATCTGGTAGATGCAATTCTAAAAAAGATGGATGGCTCACAAGTGATGAGTAAGCGAGAGGTCAGCTACCAACTCGAAGGGGCAGAATTTGAAGATGTGCCTTACCCAAAACTTACGCTTCTTGGGTTAGAGGGGGGCGTTAGATTAAAAAAATTGAGCAATGGAAAGTGGAAAAAAGCCGGTGCAGAAGAAGAGCAGATTATCACACACATCGACAAACTCTCGATTGACAACGTAGCCGACCTAAACCGAATACTTGAAATGAAGAAAGGTGGCATTTTGGTGGAAGGCGTAAACCAACATGGAGAAAAGAAGATTTTTGGAATGGACTGGTAGCACGCTTGCCTATTCGCCTACCAAAAAAACTGTTTAGCTTTGCGCCACTACCAAAACGACTATGCAAAACTTCGGCATTCAAGAAGCCCTAACCAAACTGGGGGTCAATTCAACTAATCTAGGTGCGTCTACCGGAAAGAAATGGCTGCGATCTTCCGGGTCGTCCATTGTCTCCTATTCACCCGTTGATGGCAAAATCATCGGTCGCGTGCAGGCAACAGACGAAAAAACCTTTCATAAAATAGTAACGCAGGCACAAAGTGCATTCAAGGCATGGCGGCAGATACCCGCCCCGAAACGTGGTGAAGTGGTACGGCAAATTGGAGACGCACTTCGAAAAAACAAAGAGGATCTTGGAAAATTAGTTTCCTACGAAATGGGAAAATCCTATCAAGAGGGATTGGGTGAAGTACAAGAGATGATTGACATCTGCGATTTTGCTGTTGGCCTATCTCGTCAACTCAATGGATTGACTATGCATTCTGAACGGCCCTTGCACCGTATGTACGAGCAATACCATCCATTGGGAATTGTGGGGATTATTTCCGCATTTAATTTTCCGGTAGCTGTCTGGGCATGGAATTCAATGCTTGCCTGGGTTTGTGGTGATGTGTGTATTTGGAAGCCGTCTGAAAAAACACCATTGTGTAGTATTGCTTGTCAAAACATCGTTGCAAAAGTTTTTGCGAAAAACAATGTGCCTGAAGGCGTTTCATGCATTGTAAACGGAGACTATAAAATTGGCCAGGTAATGTGTGCGAACGAAAACATCGCACTGGTTTCTGCCACTGGATCTGTTCGAATGGGTAAAGCGGTTGGTAAAACGGTAAGTGAACGTTTGGGGCGGGCGTTGCTAGAGCTTGGCGGCAACAATGCGATCATCATTACTGCCAATGCTAATCTGGATATCGCTATCCGGGGGGCCCTGTTTGGTGCAGTAGGAACAGCCGGACAACGTTGCACGTCTACTCGCAGGTTGATTATTGATGAGACGATCTATGAGGAAGTGAAGGGTCGTCTCAAAAAAGCATATGCACAACTTCAAATTGGCAATCCACTTGATTCATCCAATCATGTCGGTCCATTGATCGATCAATTGGCCGTTGAGACTTACAGAAGTGCGCTGCGAAAAGTGAAAGACGAAGGTGGCAGTTTCGTGGTCGATGGTGGTGTTTTAACTGGCAAAGGCTTTACATCCGGGTGTTATGTAAAGCCGGCTATCGCAGAAGTAAAAAATCATTTTACTATTGTGCAGCAAGAGACTTTTGCTCCCATACTCTACTTGATCAAATATAAAACGATAGAAGAAGCGATTGAGCTTCAGAACGGGGTGAAGCAGGGGTTGTCCTCATCAATTATGACAAACCACATGCAAGAGATGGAAAAATTTCTTTCTCATGGCGGCTCGGACTGCGGCATTGCTAACGTCAACATTGGCACATCTGGAGCTGAAATTGGAGGCGCTTTTGGTGGCGAAAAAGAAACTGGAGGAGGTCGCGAATCGGGTTCGGACTCATGGAAAGTCTATATGAGACGCCAAACCAATACAATTAATTTTGGAGAGACGCTCCCCTTGGCTCAGGGAATCAAATTTGATATCTAACCATTTTTGGAAAACTTCCACAATACCCTTAATTTCACCTGACTAAAACCAACGTATGGCTGCTCCGAAATACAAAACCATTATGTTAATCGATGATAATGAAATCGATAACCTGATCAACCAAAAAATGATTGAGGCCGCCTCCATCACCGAAAACATTTACACGCACACGGGAGCAAAAAGTGCTATTGAATTCTTGAAAAATATGGAAAAGATAGACGAGGCCGCTAAGGTGCTTCCTGATATCATTTTTCTTGACATCGACATGCCGCTGATGGATGGGTTTCAATTTTTAGATGAGTTTGAAAAATTGACGAACGTTACCAAGACGAAGTGCAAAATCATTATGCTCACTTCGTCCATCAATCCACAAGATTTCAGTAGATCAAAAAAGTATACCAACGTACGGCTCTACTTAAACAAGCCATTGTCTCACGACAGCATCATTAACCTAGCGGTCTAATCCGTTTCGATTGCCGTCAGTTTCTTAACAAACTCCTCGTCCATATTGATGAGGGAGGTGGGCGCAAAATAAGCCACTTTGATTTCCTTAAGTTTTGGAATAAGGGCAGCAATCTTCTTTGGCTTATCTTTTTTAGCCTCGCTCGTTGCAATTTTTAAAATCTTTAAGAACAGGAGTACATTCTCGCATTCGTCCTTGCCGAACAGTCGAATCTGTCTTTGAATACTATTTGAATGCTGGTTAAACAACTCGAAATCCCGAAGCAAACAATACTGCAAGGCCAACAATGCCTTAACCTCCATTTGTGCAAACGGGTACTTTTTCAAACTCACATCATTGATCAGACTATTGATCAGCTTCGCAGCTTCTTCATATTTTTCTACATAATAGCAACTTAATGCACGATACGTAATGTAAATCAAATGCTTTGGAATGTCCATCGTGTCTGGCTCGATATCCGAAAATATCCGCTCATTTTCGGAATACAGTTCCTTCTCGGTTCCCAACCGAAGGTTTCGCTCTAGCTTGGAAACAAAAAACTGGACTGAAAAAGTAAGCGTTGGGTAGTTGACTAACAAATTGGCGGCAGCATCATTTACCTCCTCAAAATACTTCTCTGCCTGCCGATATACTTTGTAATGATTGTAGTATTCCAGTCTCAAAAACTCAAACACCAAATTGAGATGGAAATAAAGGGGATCGAGGTTATAGGTTTCAAATATCTTCTGTGTGTGCGCAAAAATATCTTCAATCGATTCTCCCTCCTGATGTAGGTTATCATCCGTCTCTACAAAAAGACGATGATAAATCACCATCAAGCTTTGATAAGTGTATAGTCGGTGCGACTCGTAAAGTTTTGCTACATTTTGCATCTCCTTGAGCAATAATGTCAGTCCCAATTTCTCTGTTTCGTCAGCAGTCAAGTAAAAACTTCCATACTTTCTAAAGTAGTCTGCTAACAGATCCTCCGCTTTGTCTACTGCCAGCATATATGCTACGTGCCTGTTGTAAAGCTGCGAATAGGTGAAATAGTCGGGCGTGTTGATATGCAACTTCTTCAAAGACTTATAAACCACAGTCAACTCGTTGGCCAAATCGTAGTCCAACAGCTCCTTCTCTAGCTTTTTTAGTGTCGCAATGGAGATGGTTCTTTTTTTAGAGAACAGCATCTCATTTAAATTGGCCACTTTTCGCAGAATATCCGTTCTGGGACTCTCCATTTGTTGAAGAAGATGTTCTTCAATTTTTTGATTCAAACGAGATCGAAGTGTGTAGTAGGCATTGGCATTTACGTCCAATTCTACCATGATCTTGCTATCGGACAATTGCCGTTCGCGCAAGGCCTTTAATAGATAAGCTGACTTTTCAGCATTACTTTCCATTAGAGAATCGTAAATCTCTTTGAAATCCTTTTCAGAAAGCTGTTTAATGATGTTTTTTAACTTAGCCATACACAGACATTAACTTATAAAGATTATGAATTTATCAAATCAAAGCAATTAAACCCTAGCAGGCAAACCGAATTGGCAGGGAAAAATTGTCAATTTTTCCGAATTTCAGCCTCGGAGGGATTTTTGATTACATATGGTAAAAGTAAGTTATGGACTCGTTCTCGCAAATGATTATTGATGCTGTTGGATCGATTAAGAATTCGGTTGTCAAAATTGACGTTTACAAAACCACCAATGGAAAGCTTCGGCCGGCCGGGTCCGGTTCGGGGTTTATTTTTTCCTCAGACGGACTGATTTTCACGAATTGTCATGTGATCAACGGGGCTGAAAAAATCATGGTCTCATTGCTAAACGAAAACGAAATTGAGGCCACCCTTCTCGGCAAAGACCCGGATACAGATCTCGCGATTCTCAAAATTTACTCAGATGGCTACTCAACATCAAAATTGGGCGATTCTGAACAACTTCAAATAGGCCAATTCGTCATTGCCATCGGCAATCCACTTGGTTATCAACATACCGTTACCACTGGGGTTGTGAGCGCGCTGGGTAGAACCCTAAGATCACAAAACGGGATGCTGGTTGATAACGTCATCCAATCGGATGCTGCTCTAAATCCCGGGAACTCGGGTGGGCCACTGATCAACACCGAGGGGGAAGTGGTGGGTGTAAATACAGCCATCATTCAAGGGGCCAATGGCCTCAGTTTTTCGGTTGACATAAACACAGCGAAAGAAATAGGAAGTCAGCTGGTAAAAACCGGAAAGGTATTTAAGGCCTATCTGGGGTTCCAATTACAAGAGGTGACCATCAATCCAAAAGTGAAGAGGCACTATCACCTAGCTAATGAGAAAGCTCTTTTCGTTGTCGGTATTGAGGAAAATTCACCCGCCTCGCGATCACAAGTAAAAGCAGGCGATTTAATTATTTCATTCAACAACAAAACCGTCAACACGCTTAATCAGCTGTTTAAGGAACTCACGAAAAAAGAAATATTGACTATGATTGACATTTCTGTGATCCGACATACTGAGATGATAAATGTTGGTATCTTTCCCGTTCAGAAAGTGGCCTAGTCCGTTTCAACCCAGAAGTAGGCTTGGCTTTTTTTTGTATTGAGCGTGATGATCCCAATCAAAACCATTCATCTTTTTCAAATCCTTGATCAAAAAATGATCGAGCTACTTAACTCGTTGACATCCGAAGATTGGGCGAGGCCTACCATGGCAGGCCAATGGACAGTAAAAGATGTTGCTGCACATTTGTTGGACGGCAACCTGAGGACTTTATCTATGCTGCGCGATAAGTTCTATGGTGAAAAGCCTGAAGAGGTTGATACCTATCATGGCATGGTTGCCTACCTAAACAGATTGAACGCTGATTGGGTAAAGGCCTACAAGAGAGTGAGTCCAAAAGTGCTCGTTGATATGCTCGCAAGTTCTGGCGAAGAGTATAGGCAATATTTGGCACAGCTCAATCATTTTGAAAAAGCCGAGTGGGCTGTTGCATGGGCTGGAGAAACAGAATCCGAAAATTGGTTCCATATAGCCCGCGAATACACCGAAAAATGGCATCACCAAAAACAAATCCGGGAGGCGGTTGGGGTGGGTGGCCTGATGGAAAGAGAATTATACTTCCCACTCATACAGACGTTTATGATGGCATTGCCACACACCTATCGAATTGTGAAAGCAAGTAATGGATCTTCAATAGAAGTCGTTATTACGGGTGATAGCGGGGGGAAATGGATCATTGAGTATGCAAAGGGAACCTGGAGGTTTGTCGAGAACGAAATTTCCAATCCTTCTGCCCAAGTGGAGATAGCGCAAGAAGATGCCTGGAAGCTCTTTACAAAGGGACTAAGTCACGGTGAGGCAATCCACAGAATCAACTTCAAAGGCAATGTTGAACTAGGCAAGGAGATTTTGAAAATGATAGCTGTGATGGCCTAACCCATAATTTGTCATCATTGGATTTTAAAATATATTTACGTCCCAATCAGGGGGATTAGCTCAGCTGGCTAGAGCGCTTCCATGGCATGGAAGAGGTCATCGGTTCGACTCCGATATTCTCCACGAAAGCCTGAAATATTTTTCAGGCTTTTACTTTTTCAGCGATAGCTCTAATTCGCCTGACTCGTCCTGGATCAACTGTCCGCACTCTAAACTCGCTCCCCTCCTCTGATCCCATACCTGCTATTTGCAGATTCTTAAATGTCATGCCGCTTTCCCTAAAAGCTGTGGCAGAGAAATGGATCTCCTTTGCACCGGATTTTTTGATGATCTCTTCAACCGTTTCTTCATTGACACCCGATCCGGGCATTATAGCAATCCGTCCCTTTGCCTTTTCTATCAGTTGACTAATCAATTCAGCTCCTTTCAAAGCTTGTGCCTGCTGTCCGGCTGTAAGTATTCGATCGAAGCCCACTTCGATACAATCTTCCAATGCTTCAAATGGATCGCGCGTCATATCAAAAGCACGGTGACATGTAACTTTCAGCGGACGGGCTTTATCGATCAACTCTTTGCAGCGCTTTTTGTCGATTGCACCATCTGGGTTCAAAATCCCAAATACAATTCCATCTACACTTAGCTTCTGACATTGCGAAATATCGCGCTTCATGGAATGGAATTCATAATTGGAATACAGAAAATCACCACCACGAGGGCGGATCATAACGTACACGTCCATGCTTACATTTTGGCGGACCGCTTCAATCGTTGCAAAGGAAGGCGTGGTTCCGCCTTCTCCTGGATTATCGCACAATTCTATTCGATCGGCACTACCTTCTTGGGCTTTCAATGCCGACTCAATGTTATAGACAACGACTTCAACGGTCATGCTCAAAATTTACTGATCGACTGATGAAGTTTATTTGCGTTCTTATCATGCACAGCATATGTAAAACCCTTCTGCAGGCAATACGCTCCAAATTCTCCATTCTTGCTCAACGCCAAAAAGCCAACCTGAATAGCTTTTGCCTTCTCAGGATTCTTTTGAATGATTCGCTCGACCGCTAGTTTACACGCTTGTTCGGGTGAATTTCCTTGTCGCATTAGCTCAACGACTAGATGGCAACCCACAATACGGATAACTTCTTCACCAACGCCCGTAGAAGTGGCTGCGCCAATTTCATTGTCCACATACAAACCCGCTCCAATGATGGGCGAATCCCCTACCCTGCCACGCATTTTGTAAGCCATCCCACTGGTAGTACATGCACCTGAAAGATTTCCATTTTCATCTAAAGCCAGAATCCCAATTGTATCATGATTTTCAATATTAGCAATAGGCTTGTATTTACCTTCTTTCAACCATTCTTTCCAGGCTTGCTCAGATTCTTTGGTCAACAATTTTTCCTTTTTGAATCCATTTGCGAGCGCAAATTGCAATGCACCCTCTCCCACTAACATGACATGTTGTGTCTTTTCCATCACCATTCGCGCGACTGACACCGGATGAACGATATGCTCTAAAAAAGCGACTGAACCAATGTTGCCATTGTCGTCCATGATGCACGCGTCCAATGTGACTTTGCCATCTCTATCCGGTAATCCGCCTAAACCCACAGATGTTTCCTTCGGATCTCCTTCCGGAACCCTTGCACCAGCCTCTACGGCATCCAATGCTTTTCCACCTTTGGCTAAAATCTTCCATGCCTCTTCGTTGGCCTGAAGTCCAAAGTTCCAAGTGGAGATGACAATGGGATTTGTTGCCGTTGGGATTTTAGCAAAAGCAGATGCAGTGGGCAATGTTGAAGCAGCCGCGCCAAGCTTTAAAAATTCTCTTCGGGTTGTTTTCATTTAAAATAGCTTAGTCAATAATCCGTCTCGCAGAGCGAAATCTTTTGATGTAATAGTCCGAAAACAAATTAGTCTCTACCACGCCCAGCGAAGTAGACGCATGTATAAACTTAACCTCTTCCTTTCCCTTTATAGAAGTGACTATGCCTACGTGGGTAATCTCTCTTTTTTTCTTTCCTGTCGCGAAAAAAACAAGATCTCCAGGCCGAAGATCTTTAATCTTAATTTTCTCTCCTACTAGTGCTTGTGCATCAGCCGTTCGCGGCAGTGTTAAATCAATTTTCCGATAGGCATTGGTGGTTAACCCCGAACAATCAATGCCGGAGCGTGTCGTGCCACCCCATTTATAAGGTGTTCCAGTGAAGGATCTTGCAGTACGAATTACTTCATCTACTTGTTTGTTGCGTGTTTTAGCCTTTCTCGAAGCTGCGCAGCCGCTCAGGAGCACGAAAATCAAGATAAAAAATCCAAGCCTTTGAAAAGTTACTACTACGTGAGCGCTACGTAGAACAAGTAATTGCCTAATTTTGCGGTTTGGTAAAACATTCATATTGCAATCAAAGTTAGTAATTCATGGCATACGTTAAAGAAATGGAGGCAACAGAAACAATACCAATGGAAGACTTAATCATTGCTAAGTTTAAGTCTATCGTGGGCGAAGATCACGTGATCGAAGATACCGAACGAAGGACGGATTATGGGCATGATAAAACAGAAGACTACCAGTTCATGCCGGATGTCGTTCTCCGCCCAGCGAATACAAAAGAAATAAGTGAGATCTTAAAAATCTGCAATCACTATAAACTTCCCACTACCCCAAGAGGTGCTGGGACCGGATTAAGCGGTGGTGCATTGCCAATAAAAAAAGGAGTCGTCATTTCGATGGAGCGATTTAACAAAATCATCCAAATAGACGAGTTGAATTTACAGGCCACTGTAGAGCCCGGTGTAATCACGGAAGTATTTCAAAATGCAGTAAAAGAAAAAGGATTGTTCTATCCACCTGATCCTGCCAGTGGCGGCTCGTGCTTTTTAGGTGGAAACCTTGCGAATAACTCCGGAGGGCCAAAAGCCGTGAAATATGGCGTTACGCGTGACTATGTGTTGAACATGGAGGTAGTGTTGCCCACTGGAGAAATCATCTGGACTGCAGCCAATGTGCTGAAGAATTCAACGGGCTACAATTTGACACAATTAATGTGTGGAAGTGAAGGCACATTGGGCATCATCACCAAAATAGTTTTCAAGCTTCGAGGCTATCCAAAGAAAAACGTTTTGATGATGATTCCGCTCAGCAGTAATGAGGAAGCCTGTAAGGCCATTGCGGCCATTTACGTGGAGGGTATCACTCCCTCAGGTATGGAATTCTTCGAAAAGGAAGCTGCTGCAAAAACATTTGACTATTGCGAGAAGGTGTTGAACAGCCCCGTGACTACTAAACTCACTGAAGGCATGAACGCCTATTTGTTGTGTGAATTAGACGGCAACGATGAAGAAGTGCTGATGCGAGACGCTGAACGTGTAATGGGTGTGGTAGAGAAATTTGAAAGCGGTGAAATACTATTTGCCGATACAGACGCACAAAAAGCGGAGCTTTGGAAAATCAGAAAGAATATTTCTCCTGCTGTTAACTGGTATACGTTGACCAAATCAGATGACGTGGTAGTGCCTCGGGCGAATTTACCGAAGCTCATCAACGGTATTAAAGAAATTGGTAAGCGTTATAATTTTAATACCGTTTGTTTTGGTCATTTAGGCGATGGCAACTTGCATGTAAATATTTTGAAAGAAGGGCTGAGTGAAGAATATTGGAATACCAAAGTCAACGAAGGCATTGGAGAAATCTTCAAACTCACAGTAAGTTTAGGTGGAACTCTGTCGGGAGAACACGGGATAGGTATTGCAAAACGTCCTTACATGTCGATTGCTATGAGTGAAGTAAACTTGAATCTCATGCGCGGCATCAAAAAAGTATTCGATCCAAATGGGATCTTAAATCCGGGTAAGATTTTTTAAAAATTTAAATGATCCAGTAGTGAAGTATTTATCAGTTCTTTTAATTGCCGGCTCTTTGTTGGCTGGCTGCGGCACAAAGAGGGAATCAAATGCCAATAGTAATTTACTCTTCAACAGCAAAAATTTAGACGGCTGGCGATTCTTCAAAAACAAAGAGAATAATAGCTGGGAAGTGGCGGCCGATGGCACACTTCACTGCAAACCGTTTGACGGGAATGAAAAACGCGCCAACCTGATCACCATTGATCAATTTGAAAACTTCGAACTGAATTGGGAGTGGAAAATCTCTGCACAAGGCAATAGCGGAGTGATGTTTCGGGTGACAGAAGAATTTGACGAACCCTATTTGAGTGGGCCTGAGTATCAACTGCTAGATGATATCGGATACCCTGGTAAAATCGAAGATTGGCAAAAAACGGCAGCTGACTATGGAATGTACACGGCACCTGATGCAAAGCCGAAGCCGGTGGGCGAATGGAACTCTTCAAAGATCATCGCCAACGGTAACCATGTTGAATATTGGCTGAACGCTACAAAAGTGGTCGAATACGAAATCGGTTCGGAAGATTGGAAAAAACGAAAAACAACCAGCAAATGGAACGAAGCGATCGGCTATGGCGCTGCCAAGAAAGGTCACATTTGTTTGCAAGATCACGGTGGCGAAGTGTGGTTTAAAAATATTTACATTGCAAAACTTCCCTAATCGTTTTGTCAACGTACTTGGTTTCATTCTTGAATTTTGAATCAGCGTGTGCGGCATTACCGGAATATTTGCATTCAACCTAGTCGGCAAATTCAATCTTATCAATGTCACAGCTGCCACGGCTGCATTAAGTAAACGCGGGCCTGATCATCAGGGACTTTATACTGATCAATTTGTTGGGCTTGGGCACCGCAGGCTTTCAATCATTGATACGAGTGCCGCGGCTCACCAACCGATGTGGGATGAAAATCAGAGATACAGCATCATATTCAATGGAGAGATCTTTAATTTTCAAGAATTAAAAAAAGAACTCGAGGCAAAAGGTGTGACATTCACTACACAGTCAGATACCGAAGTTTTATTGAAGCTCTACCTAGCAGAAAAAGAAAAGTGTCTAAACAAACTGAATGGGTTCTTTGCATTTTGTATTTATGACAAGCAAGAACAAACTTTTTTCGTAGCGCGTGATCGCTACGGCATAAAGCCATTGCTTTATTTATTTGATGAAGATAAATTCATCTTCGCCTCAGAAATGAAATCCATTCTGGCCTATGGAATTGAAAAGACATTAGACTATTCTTCCCTGAATACCTATCTGCAATTGAACTACATTCCCGCTCCGGACACCATTTTTACAAATGTCAAAAAACTACTGCCGGGGCACTATGCGACTATCGGCAAAAAGCATTTCACTGTTGGTTGCTACTACAAAATTCCCTACGAAAGAAATTCGCTTAACCACATTTCTTACGATGATGCGAAGAAAAATCTTCAATCGTTGCTGGAGGCATCCGTACAACGAAGATTGATTGCTGATGTTCCGCTGGGTGCCTTTCTAAGCGGAGGGATTGATTCATCGGTGATCGTTGGTTTGGCGAGCAAACACAAACCTGATCTGCACACATTCTCTATCGGGTTTCGTGACGAAGCCTTTTTTGATGAAACCGAGTATGCCCGTCTGGTGGCCAAGCATTTCAACACCGAACACACGGTTTTCTCATTGACGAATGACGATTTATATCGCCATGTGCATTCCATATTAGATTATATCGATGAGCCCTTTGCAGATTCGTCTGCCATAGCGGTTTATATTCTAAGTCAGGAAACACGCAAGCATACTACTGTTGCATTATCAGGCGATGGAGCCGATGAGCTACTGGCCGGCTACAATAAGCATGAGGCTTTTCTAAAATCATTTAAACCCGGATTAAAAGAAAATATTGCCAAGCACTTATTACCCGTTTGGAACGCCTTTCCTTCGTCCCGTAATAGTCCCATCTACAATAAAATTCGTCAACTAAAAAGATTTGGTGAAGGCATGAAGCTTTCTCCCGCGCATCGGTATTGGCACTGGGCACGGTTCGCCAATGAAAACGAAGTTCACTCATTGCTCAGCAGCGAAAGCAAGGAAAAATTTCAAAGTGAGGAATATAATGGCCGCAAGTCCGAAATCCTGAAAACAATTCCCTCAGATGCCGCCATCAATGATGTACTGCTAACGGACATGAATCTGGTCTTGCCAAATGATATGCTCACCAAAGTTGATTTGATGAGCATGGCCAACGCTTTAGAAGTGCGTGTTCCCTTTCTTGACTACGAAGTAGTTAACTTTATTTTTTCGTTACCGGGAGATTTTAAAATTAATTCGAAAATTCGAAAACGGATTTTGCAAGATGCGTTCAAAGAGCTATTGCCGTCTCAACTTTATAATCGACCCAAAAAAGGGTTTGAAGTCCCTCTACTCAAATGGTTTAGAAACGAAATGAAATCATTGATAGTCGATGATTTGCTTTCTAAAAAACTCATCCAAGAACAAGGCATTTTTGAGTATACCGAAATCGAAAAATTGAAAAAGCAACTGTTTTCATCAAACCCCGGAGACATCCATGCAAGGATCTGGGGGCTAGTGGTATTTCAGTGGTGGTGGAAGAAACATATCAAAGTCTGAATGTTGAAATAGCAAATTTTGAATATTAAATCACCTGAGTGAATCAATATACAAATCCTCCACTTTCTTGCGCGCCCAAGGCGTCTTTCTTAAAAAAGTCAAACTAGATTTAATGCTAGGATCATAATTAAAGCAATTTATTTTGATAATAATGCCCAAATCTTTCCATCCGTAGAGATCTACCAAATGTTGTAAGATCATCTCTAACGTTTTCCCATGTAACGGGTTATTCTTTTGTTCCATGCTAAGCCCTAAAAAATCCTACATTCTATTGGCATGACGAGAAGTCAAAAGCCATTTCTCTCCTTTTTTCACGTATACTTCGGTATACAATAGTTCTATAGAAAATAGATTCGCATTAACGATGCCCGAAAACTTTCCTTTCCCAAGCAAAATGGCCAGACCCGGATACACTCGTACGTTAGCTTCGCTAACAGTCACTTCCCGATAGTCAAGTTTACCGCTAACTACATCATCTAACACCTCCTGCTTCGTTTGAATCCATCCGTTGGAGTGTACATACTTGGCTTGATCATCCAATATCATTTTTAACGAATCAATATTTTTAGTGACTAACCACTCAAATTTCCTTTTTGAAAGTTGAATAACTTGTTGTTCTTGGTTTGGCCGTTGCGCAAAAGCAAGGTAGGAAAGATGAAAAATAGCAAACGTGAAAAGGCACAACTTCTTCATTTTTTCTATTTGTAGATTTCGTTTAAAACGCCAGCCAATCGAATACCGGCCTGCTCAAGGCGAAGTTTCACTGCATCTAAGTTTTTATAAGAATATTTAAAACTCAAATTGCCATCGCCAACTGCGTACACTTGCTTTCGGTAAGTCATCGACTCTGTTGCCCAGTCTCTCACGCTTGCCTTTTGCCACCGCGCTAACACCTCAGCAGTTGGCTCTTCTAGCGCGCCTGCCAATTCGGTATAACTTAGCTTAGTATCATCAATCATGTTGCTATCCCACACACTGTGCAGGTTGGTCTCATTACGAAACCATTTTACTTTCACGCTGTTACCACCACGGTCGTCACAACAACCCACATGCAAAGGTTGATGAATGTCTCCCACCAGATGAACAATCATTTTGACATACTCGATTTCCCTTTTTCGATCCAATTTTTTAGTCTTCAACTCAGCAATCAATCGTTCCAACGTCATAATCACATCGCCATTGGGGTTCTTCGGTGAGTCCGAATAGTTCGTTCCCGTTTCAATGGTCACCCAATGCCAGTCTGCCGTGTAATTATAGGAAGAATCAGATCTAATCTCATCCATCCAGGTACTCATCATCGCCAGGGATTCCTGTCCCATGAGTAGTTTCAATTTCTTCTTCGCCTTTGCCGAAAGGTGCTTTTCAGCCACAAGGCCAATCGCACGATGTCCCGTTACTCCCCAACCGAAAGACTGGGTAAACACTAAACAAGTCGTTAAAATCAACACAAAAAACTTTTTCATAGATATCTATATTTTACCTCAAATATGCTCAATTTAGGTTCAAGCCCGATTTCTTGACAAAGAATTAATCGAGATTTAACCTACCCAATTGGCTCCTTTGGTAGCCATAAAGGCACCGCTTCGCAGGGTTCACAAAATCATTGTAACTTTGGTTTACTTGTTATGGAGAAGACTATAAAACTGTCGGCCCTTTTGGTGGCCAATCAGCTTGACATCAAAGGCATCAAAGCATTTTTGGAGGTAAAAACAGCTTCCGAATCTTCAACTGAATTACTCTATGCATTTGGGAACGATCGCTATCAATACTACTTCAATTATGGCGTGATCGTTTTCTCGGGGCATTCAGAAGAAGAGATAAAGATTGCTGTTAAGGCCATTCAGCCTTTCCTCAAAGATCCAAATAATAATTGGCTGCGCGATGACCACGAAATCAGTGTGCAGGAAGGAGAAATGGATTTTGAATTTGATCAACTAATTGTCGACCATCTCGATGTCAAAGTCGTGCGAATTGCAATGTTCAACCTGGCCCAATCTGTTGCACTCGACTATTACCACAATGTAACCGAAAATCTTCTTACCGAAATAAAGGGATTTACCCGCGACCTTGAGCGCACCGGTAAACTGAGTATTAATCGCAAAGACATGATCAAGTTCATTGGCAAAGCCTTGAACACCCAAAACGATATTGCCGATAACATCTACATTTTTGATGCCCCAGAACAAGTATGGGATGACGAGTACCTGGATAAGCTCCACAAAGGTCTGATGAAACACTTTGACTTGCGCATACGTTTTAGTGAAATTGAATATACACTCCGAATTATAGAGGATAACTTGAGTGTATTTCGGGAAATCTCTAACCAACGCGAAAGTAGCATCTTGGAATGGATCATCATCGCACTAATCTTAGTGGAAGTATTTGACTTGCTGATCACCAAACTTTTTAAATATGTTTGATCGTCAGGCACTGTTCCTGAACTTCGATATCAAGGCTCAGCCAGACGACATCACTTGTGGCCCCACTTGCCTGCATGCCATCTACCAATATTATCATGACAATATTCCTCTAAAGGATGTAGTCAATGAAGTAAAAAGCCTCAAAACAGGAGGCACACTGGCTGTCATGCTTGGCAATCACGCGTTGAAACGCGGCTACAAGGCACATATTTATACTTACAATTTGAATGTGTTCGATCCTTCCTGGTTTTCGCTTTCGCAAAACAAAATGATCGATAACCTCAAAAAGCAAATGAGGTATAAGTTTCGAAGTAAAAAATTGTTAGTAGCCTCAAAAGCCTATATCAAGTTTATTGAATCTGGTGGCACCATTCAGCAAACCGAACTAGATCAGCATCTTCTGAAGAAGTACTTAAAAAAATCTACTCCCGTACTTACGGGATTAAGCGCCACCTATTTGTATGGCACACAGCGTGAAATACCTGCTACCAACAAATATGATAGCATCAAAGGCGAGCCTGTGGGGCACTTTGTAATCATCAACGGCTACGAAGAAGCTTCTAATAAGATTTATCTGGCAGATCCCATGAACCCAAATCCATTGCAAAGTCAGTACTACAGTGTCAGCTTTGATCGATTGATCAACAGTATCATGCTGGGGATTGTTACCTATGATGCTAACTTACTTGTCATTGAGCCAAAAAAATGATTACAAGATTTGAAAATTTGAAAATTTATAAATCTGAAAATGATACTAGGCGGCACTCCTTAATTTTCAAATTAGCCTTTTCAAAAGAATGTCCTGCTAATTTTAACCAGGTCAATTCTCAAATCTTCAAATCATCCCATTTTCAAATTTGAACTATGCCCAAGCTCATTGTCGTTGAAAAGCCTGAGTCCTGGAAGTTTAATGTGGAGGACGTGGAAATTATCACGCCCGACAAATACATTTCAGAAGAGGCTTACCAGTCAGTGAAAAATCTAAAAGTCATCAACCTTTGTAAATCTTACCAATACCAAAGCGAAGGTTACTATGTTTCTCTGCTTGCAGAGGCTCGAAATCACAAAGTATTACCAGGTGTATCAACCATTCAAGATCTTCGCTTTCCATCCATCTTGCGCGATGACTCTCAGGATTTTGACGAGTTGATTCAAAGCACATTTAAAAATGAACCCTACCAGCAAGTAGAATTTAATATCTATTTTGGAAATGCGCAGGCCGAACATTTAAATCGACTGGCCTTACAACTCTTTCAGTTGGTGCAAGCCCCTTCCCTTCGCGCATCCTTTGCACGAAAACACAAATGGGTATTGCACAATATCAAACCAATCAGCATCAAAGAAGTGCCCGAGTCTGATAAACCGTTGCTGGCTCAAGCTTTGGAAAAGTACTTGCATCGCAAACGCGATTATAAACCAGATAAGAAAAAATATGATCTCGCTATTCTCGTCAACCCGGACGACAAGAATCCTCCGTCAGATGATCGCGCATTGAAGCGGTTCTACAAAGCAGCACTGGAAGCGGGATTCAATACCGAATTTATCACCAAAAATGATTTCGATCAGCTGATCCAGTACGATGCACTTTTCATCAGAGAAACGACTAATGTCAATCACCATACCTTTCGGTTTGCCAAGAAAGCGGAATCATTGGGGCTGGTAGTCATGGATGACCCTCAGTCGATTTTGAAATGTACCAACAAGGTATATATGCATGAATTGCTGAGCGCCCACAAAATTCTCACCCCAAAGTCTTTCGTAATTTCTGAAGAAAATTGTGACAAGCTATCAGATAAGATGGCTTTCCCCTTTATCCTGAAACAGCCGGATGGCGCATTCTCGAAAGGAGTTTTTAAAATTGAGTCATTGGAAGAGTTCAAGAAAGTGAGGGAAAGCATGTTTGAAAAATCAGACTTGCTCATTGCCCAGGAATTTTTACCAACCCCCTTTGACTGGCGAGTTGGGATCATTGATGGCCAGGTTATTTATGTGTGTAAATACTTTATGGCTTCGCACCACTGGCAGATTGTTAACTGGAATGCGAACAAAGAAAAATCGAGAGATGGCGAAGTACAGTGTATTGCCATTGACCAAGCACCTTCCGGGTTACTAAAGACAGCCCTCAAGGCCAGTTCACTCATTGGCAAAAGCCTGTATGGAGTTGACATGAAAGAAATTGACGATAAGTTTTACGTGATCGAAATAAACGACAATCCTAATATCGATGCGGGCATCGAAGACAAAATATTGAAAGACAAATTGTACGATACAATTATGGAAGTATTTTTGAACAAGATAAAAGCTGACAAATGACCCAACCCCCTCGCATTCACTTATTCCAAGGCTACGGCATCGAGCTAGAATATATGTTGGTCGATAAAGATACGTTAGCTGTGAAGCCGATCACCGATGAAGTAATCAAACATGAGTTGGGTGAGTATGGCAGCGATTTTGAGAACGGGATTGTTACGTGGTCAAACGAATTAGTATTGCACGTCATTGAACTAAAATCGACCCGGCCGGAGTTAAATTTCAATGCACTGGAAAATGGTTTTGCAGACGACATCAAAAGAATCAACGCCATACTCGGACAGCACAATGCCATGCTGATGCCCACAGCAGCCCATCCGTTTATGGATCCACTAAAGGAAACAAAACTGTGGCCACACGACAGTAACGAAGTGTATGAATTGTATGACACCATCTTCGATACCAAAGGGCATGGTTGGTCAAACCTACAAAGCACTCATCTTAATTTACCGTTTTACGATGACGAAGAATTCGCAAAGCTGCATGCAGCCGTTCGGTTAATCTTACCGCTATTACCGGCCCAGTGTGCCAGTTCTCCCATTTTAGAAGGTCAATTGACAGGCGTGCTTGATACACGTTTGAATTTTTATAAAACGAATCAAGCCAAAATTCCATCCATCACGGGCAAGGTAATACCCGAAGCCATTTTTTCGAAAAGAAATTACTTGAACTCCATTTACGAAAAGATTAAAACAGACCTTTCAGGTTACGACAAAGAAAACATCTTAAATCCGATATGGGTAAACTCCAGAGGAGCAATTCCTCGTTTCGACCGCGGTTCAATTGAGATCAGAGTAATGGATGTACAAGAATGCCCCTCAGCAGACATGGCCATCATTGAATTAGTGATCGAAACGCTTAAGGCGCTTGTGAACGAAAAGTTCATTTCACTGGAAGAACAGATGAAACTCAAGACCGATACCCTGGTAACTATTTTTAATCGATCTATCATTCAAGGACTAAAGACGCAAATCGATTCGCTGGAATATCTCCATGCTTTTGGCATTACCGCTCCATGTACCACAAAAGATGTTTGGCAGAAGATCATTGACCGATTGATTGCATCTGGCAATACGGCTTTGGAAAAATGGAAGCCTGAGCTATCCGTTATTCTAACAGAAGGCTCGCTCTCCGACCGAATTATCAAATCACTGAACGGAGATCATTCACAAGAAGCCATCAAAAAAGTGTACCGCCAATTAAGTGGCTGCCTGGCGCAGAATAAGATGTTTATTCCATAAGAAGAAACGGCTAAAATAAAGAAAATTTAAACCCCGTAATATTAAAATCGCATTTTGATATTACGGGGTTAAATTTTTACTTTTATAGCATGATCAAAAGGAAGTTAGAAAAGCAATTGCTGCAACTGATAAAGCATTTTCCGGCAGTTTGTGTGCTAGGGCCGAGGCAAGTGGGCAAAACTACTTTAGTAAAGCGGCTCGCCCTTATTGTCAAAAAGCCGATTCTATACCTAGACCTAGAGAGACCAACTGATAGGCTTAAGTTACAAGATGCCGAATCATACCTTGCTCAACATCATGATAAATGTATTATCGTTGATGAGGTACAATTTATGCCAGAGCTCTTCCAACTACTTCGGCCGCTGATTGACGAAAGGCGGATGGCAGGTCGGTTTATATTAACAGGCTCTGCCTCTCCCGAACTCATTAAAGGTGCCTATGAATCACTTGCCGGAAGAATTGCTTATGTTGAACTATCCCCCTTTTCACTTTTAGAAACAGGCACCACGCCTTTGGTAGAAAAACATTGGTTTAGGGGTGGTTTTCCCTCTGCTTATTCGCCAAGAGCAGCGGTTAGCTCAACGCAATGGTTAGATTTTTTTATCAAGTCCTATTTAGAAAGAGACTTAAACTTGATTTACAACATCAATTTTACCAGAAGCGTCATGCAAAAAATGTGGACGATGATTGCTCACTTTCATGGTAATATTTTACAGGTTGAGAATTTCAGTCGGTCGTTGGGTGTTACGGGCCCAACAGCCTCGCGGTACTTTGATTTCTTGGAGGGCGCTTTCATCATCCATCGGTTGCCAGCTTACTCGCATAATTCAAAAAAGAGACTGATAAAATCGCCAAAGCTATACTTAAGAGATTCCGGAGTGCTGCATCGGCTTTTGCATTTTGATGATATGGAAGACCTAAAATCAAATGTGATCGTGGGTAACTCCTGGGAAGGATATGTGATTGAACAAATCTACAATTCAAAACCTGATTACTTGAGGATGTACTATTACCGGACGCACGATGGCGCAGAGACGGATGTAGTTCTTGAGAAAGGTAACAAGGTAGTGGCATGTATAGAAATAAAATTCAGCAATGCGCCTGTATTATCAAAAGGCTTTTACATTGGCTTGCAAGATCTGAAATGTAAAAACGGGTTTGTGATCACGCCTTCGTCCGAAAACTATTTGAATGGACAGGGTGTGAGAATTTGTTCCTTAACAACCTTCTTGAAAATGTTTTTACCTAATTTGTAAAAGGAAACCCAGTAATTTCGAAATTCAATTTTGAAATAACGGGGTTTATTTTGGATTAAAAACTTAACACTCTACCAAAAGGAAAGATAACAGTTCGCTTTTAATAGCAAAAATCCACTAACCATACACCCACCTCATCAACGTAACCGAAGCCAAATAAATTAGTGCAATTGAAATAATATTGAGCCAAATGCCGGCCTTCATCATGTGCTTCATTTTCATATGACCGCTACTAAATACGATGGCATTCGGTGGAGTCGCTACCGGAAACATAAACGCCATGCTGGCACCAATAGTCACGGGCATGCCCATCAAAATAGGGTCGATGCCAAGGTTGGTAGCGATACCAAACACCACAGGTAAAAAGATTTGGACCAGTGCCACGTTGCTCATGAGCTCGGTAATAAAAACAGCAGCTACTATCAACCCAAAAATTAACCAATTAACAGAAGGACTGCTCGCGGCAATTTTTGCGCCCACCGCTTGTATGATACCCGCACTTGACAAACCTTGAGCCAGACACAAACCACCTCCAAATAAAATCAAAATGCCCCAAGCCATCTTCTCTGTGTCGGTCCACTTCAACAAAAAACTCATCTGCTTCCAATCTACCGGCACAATAAACATTAGAATACCTCCCATCATGGCTACGTTCGTGTCGTTCAGCATTTCTTTTTTCAAAAGAATATTGATCGGCTGCTGAAAAATCCAAAGCAGACAGGTGATGCCAAAAATCGCCATTACCAGTTTTTCTTCCTTACGCAATCTGCCAAATTCCAGTAATTTTGATTTGATCAGTTCATCGCTGCCTCTCACTTTGTTGATTCCGTTTTTAAACAAAATTCTCGTGATCAAGAAATACATAGAAGTCAGTAACAGAACCATGATGGGTACACCCACGAGCATCCATTTTCCAAAATCCAGTTTCCGATGATAGAATTGGTCAAGCAACCCCGCAAACACCACATTGGGTGGCGTGCCGATGATGGTGCCGATGCCGCCAATACTAGAACCATAGCCTACAATCAACAACAACCCAATTGCAAAATTTCGTTCGCCCTTTGGAAGTAACTCGTGCGAGGCGGAAGGTTCACTCTTTAATAAGTTAATGACTGAAAGCACAATGGGCAGCATCATCATGGCGGTAGCGGTGTTGCTTATCCACATGCTAATGAAAGCTGTAGAGATCATAAACCCTAAAATTATTCCGTTACCCGAAGTACCAGTGATCTTAATCAAGTTGAGGGCTACCCGTTCGTGCAGCCGATGTTTTTCTAAACCGAGGGCAATCATAAATCCACCCATAAATAAAAACACAATCGGATTTGCATAGGGTGCTGCAGCCTCACTCATCTTCATCACTCCCATAAACGGAAACAACACCAACGGCAACAAAGCTGTAATGGCAATGGGTACTGCTTCCGTCATCCACCAAATGATAATCCAAGCAGCCAGCGACAGAACTTTACCTGCTGAGGGCGATATAAATGAATCGGGAATGATGGGCAACAAAATAAAAAAGACAAATGGGCCAGCTATAAAGCCAATCAATTTTTGCCGGTCGATAGTAAACGATTTTGTCATAGTTGTCTAAGAAAAATAAAACACCGAAGGCTTCCCCTCGCTTCAAATATAACTGTTAAGGTTGTCAGGATTGTTGTGCCTGGGTTGCTCCCCCGCCTTCGGTTTTCGGATTGGCGGGTTTTACCGCTATCGCTCGGCCATCCAGTTCTGTTTCGTTAAGTGCGGCAATAGCAGCTTGGGCTTCTGCATCGTTTGCCATTTCTACAAAACCAAAACCTTTCGATCGGCCAGTGTCACGATCTTTAATAATTTTGCGGAGGTTACCTGACCAAATTTTGCAAAAGCTGCCTCCAGATCTTCGCGTCTGGTTTTAAAATTTAAACGGGCTACAAAAATGTTCATAGTATAAAAATGCTACGTGAATACTAAACAGGGTTGTCTGAACCAATACAAAATAGGAAATTATTCGCAACAATTTCAACCCAAATCATGCAATAGAATTACTGTCATCCGACTAAAATTAAGCTTTTGAAAAATATTGGTATTCTGACTCATTCAAGAGGATTTTTTTGGACTCTCAAAGCCACCCCCTCCGCGCTTTCCCTCTCTCAATTTATAATTTACTCGGATGACAATGCAACAAAGCTCGTTTATACAACGAGGCGTACTTTGTCCTACCTGCTCTACTGCTTGGTGCCAGGCTTTTTTCGGATATCGATTTTAAGTCGCCCCTCGGCAATGTCAATGATAGCATTGAGCAACTTGTTGTGCAGCTTTGCTTTGCGAAGTTCTTCCTGTAATTGCTTTAAATTAGTAGGCAAATCATCCTGAGCAAGTTCATCAGCTGATTTGATTTTGGGGTTTATTTTCTTCATTGGTTTTCCTTGAAATCTTGTTACCCAATGATAGATGGCTCTGAAGTCAACCCCATATTTGACCCCTAATTTACGATACGTGGTATCGCCCAACAAATACGCTGCTATCATAGCTTCTCGCTCTTAAACAGTTTTTTCTGATTTTCTCATCTTGTTTACACATTAAATCGTGTAAATCTATTGCAGGACGAGATAATCTGACGTTGTATAATTGCATTAATCTGACTGACATAACCAATTAATTGAATTAAAATATACCCAATCCCAGCGAATGGGCTCGCCAAAATTTGGCAGGGTGTAATTAAAGCTAAGCGTTCAAACTTTCAATAAGTGCGAGTAGAGCAAAACAAGTTTATCAAACTCCTGCATTATCGTTTTGCTAATGTTGTCCGAACTAATGGCCGGATCGCCCGGTGAATATTTTTTACCAACATTAAAAGCGTAATACCGCCAATCATCAGACTTTGTAAACTCCGCCAGCATCTCTGCCTGTTGAAAGGTTTCGACTTTTCGCTTCTCCCCCATCACTTCAATCCAATACCCTGCACCTAACCCAGTTGATAATTTAAAGAACTGATTCCGGTATTCCTCTTCCAACATCTTGTCCTTCACATATTCGCGATCTACTTTGCCTTTTCCTATTCCACAATACAACGATACTTCTATCGATTGTGGCTTGATGCTTAGTTGAAACTGAACTACATCCTCCAACTTAATCTCTTGACTGATCTTTTTCAACTCAGCTTCTCCCCTTCCATAACTAATCGAAAGGCTCCTTACCTTTTTGTTAGAGTAGTGAGTTGGATCAACACTGCTGACAATACAATTAATATCTGCGTTTTCAAACAAATTCAGTTTATGCACATGCTCTTTGACGGAATCATGCAATTGAACCAGTTTGTTTCGCGCCTCTTCGCGCTGCGCAACCACCTCTTGTGTAGTCAGTTTCGCTCTGTCATTGGCAAACGTGAGGTAATGTGCCTTTTGAAAAAATTGGTTTTTAAACTTGATGGTCTCCCAATTAAATCCAGCAGTGGTAAGCGAAATGAATTCCTCTTTCTCTTGCCGCGAAGCTATCTCTCGCTGCTTGATGGATGGATATAGCAATTCATACTCCTGAATCAGCGCCTCGTTCAATGGCTCAGCAAACTCAAAGTAGCCGGTGAACCACGACTTCAGTTCTTCGATCTGCTTGGCATCGGTGATCTTATAAAAGAGTTCTTCCCGATCCTTGATACCCTCCAGCGTAAAATCTCCGGAGCCAATAAAAGCCACCGCTTTGCGAAAGGGCAAATCGAAAATGTACACGTTGGCGTGAAATACATTTCTCGTATAAATATTCAGCGTAATTCTACCTTGATAGTTTCGCCAAATCCGTCTGAGTACTTGTGGTGAGGTTGGTAGATCCAATCCTGTCACCAAATCCATTTTACATTTGGGCGGAATTCGGCTACGGATAAAATCAAATCCCACCTCTGAAATAGAAGCCGAAGCGATGTAACAGTGCTCTGCTTGTTGCAGTAATTTCTCGTTGATTAAAGGAGCAGCGAGTTTCTTAATAATCATGAACTTTTCCTTACAACGCAATCCCCACCTTCACCCCTTGCTCAATCGCCCGTTTCGCATCTAACTCTCCGGCTTCCAACGCTCCACCAATCAGATAAACGTTGGTGTGCGTTTCTTTCAACTTGTTAAAAAGCTGATTGTTTGAAACCTGACCCGCGCAAATAATCACGTTGTCAACTTCTAACAATTGAGGTATGCCCTGCACCGTGATGTGCAATCCGGCATCGTCTATTTTTTGGTAGGTAACATCGTCCATCATTTTTACCTTTTTCATCTTCAGCGCAGAGCGATGAATCCAACCCGTGGTTTTGCCTAAGCGCTCTCCGAGTTTTCCTTTCTTGCGTTGCAATAAAAAAATCTCTCGTGGAGTTTTCACCGATTCGGTTTTCAATAACGCACCCCCGGTTTGATAATTCATATCAACCCCCCACTCCTTCATAAAGGTTTTTACATCCATCGCTTCCGAATGCGTCAAAAATTCGGCAACGTCAAAACCAATTCCACCTGCACCAATAATAGCGGCTCTCTTGCCCACCGGCATTTTGTGCAACACTACATCGGTATAAGATAATACTTTCGGATGCTTACTCCCTTCAATATCAATACTACGCCCCGTTACACCGGTAGCCACCACGATCTCCGCAAAATCATTTGCCTGCGCTTCGGTGAACATGGTGTTCAAATGAATTTGTACTCGATGAATTTCCATCTGCTTTTTATAGAACCGCAGCGTCTCGTGAAACTCTTCTTTACCCGGAATTTCTTTTGCAATGTTAAACTGCCCACCAATGGAAGCTTGGACCTCAAACAAATGTACTTCGTGGCCGCGTTGTGCAAGGGTAACCGCACACGACAAGCCCGCAGGCCCAGCGCCCACCACTGCAATTTTTTTCTTCACTAGGGTTGGTGTTATTGAAAACATAGTTTCATTGCAAGCTCTTGGGTTCACCATACAGCTGGCTGTCTTCCGTTTAAACACGTGATCTAAACAGGCTTGATTACAAGCGATGCAGGTGTTGATTTCATCTGCTCTTCCCTCCATAGCCTTCTTTGGAAATTCTGGATCAGCTAAGAATGGCCGCGCCATAGAAACCATATTGGCATGTCCGTCCGCCAAAATCTTTTCAGCTACATCCGGCATGTTGATGCGATTGGTGGTGATCAGCGGAATAGATAGTTTGCCCATCAATCGCTTTGTCACCCAACTAAAACCACCGCGGGGCACCATCGTGGCAATCGTTGGTACGCGTGCTTCGTGCCAGCCAATGCCTGTATTGATAATGGTAGCTCCAGCCTTCTCTATCTCTTTGGCCAAATACTCTATCTCTTCCCAAGTAGAACCATCTTCTACTAAATCTAACATCGACAACCGGTAGATGATAATAAAATTCTTTCCAACTGCTGCGCGTGTATTTCGTACAATCTCCAGCGCAAACCGGATTCTGTTTTCGTACGCACCACCCCAATCATCGGTGCGCTTGTTCGTCTTTGATACAATAAATTGATTGATCAAATAACCTTCCGAGCCCATGATCTCTACGCCATCATATCCGGCTTCTTGTGCAAGCTTCGCACAATTGACAAAATCATTGATGGTTCTTCGAATGCCACCCCGTGTGAGCCTCCATGGCTTGAAAGGAGAAATGGGTGATTTAATAGCCGATGGTGCAACTGCCAAAGGATGATAGCCATACCGCCCTGCATGAAGAATCTGCATACAAATTTTTCCGCCTTCGGCATGCACTGCATCGGTGATGAGGTTGTGTTCTTTCGCTTCTGATTTCGTTGAAAGCTTGCTGGCAAATGGGCCTGTCCAGCCCGCGCGATTGGGAGCCACACCTCCCGTAACGATAAGTCCCACTCCACCTTTTGCCCGTTCTGCAAAATAAGCGGCTTGTCGCTGAAAACCGTTTTTGCTTTCCTCCAGCCCGGTATGCATCGAACCCATCAAGATTCGATTTTTCAACGTAGTGAAACCTAAATCGAGCGGCTGAAAAAGAAGGGGGTAGTGCATAGAATTTGTTGTTGCAAACGAAGATACAATTTATAGAAAGTTCTGATCATAATTTTTTTAAATAGTTTGTGACGATAGCAAAGGCCACTAATTTTTTAAGAATATCTTAAAGACTGTTCCTTCATTCACCTCGCTTTGCACCTCCAGGGTTCCACCCATAGCATCAACATGGGTTCTCACCAGAAACAATCCTTTGCCTTTGCCTTCCACATGAAAATGAAATCGGCTGTAGAGCTTAAAAAGTTTTTCACCGTACTGTGGCAAGTCGATACCCAACCCATTATCGCGGAAATCAATTTCTACTTTATTGTCTACAATAGCTGAAGAGATTTTTATGTGAGGAGGTCGATCAGGATGACGATACTTGATGGCATTGCTCAATAGGTTTAGCAGAATGCTTTGCAAATAAGGGCGAATGGTATGCACCGTATCAACCTTTTCAAAGTTGATGTCTATCACCGCCTTGGATTGCAGAATATCGTTTTCGAGGCCATTTAATGTGATTGCTAACTCCTTCTGGAGATTAACTTCTGTTATCGTTTGGTTGAGGTTTTCGCGTATCTCCAAGATTTGTCCAAGGTCTTTCACGATCGTGTCCAACTCAGCACAACTGAAAATCATTTTCTGTGTGATCAATTCTTTTTCCGTCAGATTTACTTGTTGTAGGGTAAGCAAATGTGACAATCCCAGAATCCTTGCTACAGGCGCACGTAGGTTGTGCGATGCAATGAAAGCAAATTGCTCCAATTGAAGATTGTAGTCGGTAAGTTCTTTTGTTCTCTTTCTTACTTCCTCTTCCAAATTCACATTTCTTGAAAGAATATCCTGATTCTGTTCTTCAATAATAGTCTGGGCCTCTTTCAGTTTCACATTTTGATAGGCCATTTGGTCACGCTGGGCGGCTATCTCTTCTTGCCCTTGTATTAGTTCCTCGTTTTGCGCAGCAATTTCTTCGCGTTGACTGATTAACTCCTCGTTCTGTGTAACTATCTCTTCTTTCTGCTCTTGAATCTGGCGTGTCCGTTGCAATACCTGCTCCTCCAGTTCCTCGTTAAATTTAACCTGCTGAACAATTCTTGCCCGTGATTCTAGCTGTAACTTGTACCCTATACCCAAAGCGAAAATTAGATTTTCGACAATTGTCCCACAAGCGATGATCAGAAAAATATCGGTATAGAACGCTTTGTAAAGAATGTATATACCAAATAGTATGGTGCTCCATAGCACTAGAGATCCAATGAGTAGAAAATAATCTGCTCTAACGTTTTTTCTAAACGCAACAAAGAGAAAGGCAGTTATTGCAATAAACGTGAGAAGACCAACCCCAACAGTAATGTCGCGTGAAATGAAAAACGCATTGTACCGAACCTGAATGTAAATAATTAATACGGTGGACAAGATGGTTAAAATAAGAAATCCTGAATGCCATTTCCGTAATTGAGGGAACCGGGTCTTTGCATCTAAGAAAACGTAAACAAATTCCCCATAAGCACCAAGAACAAGTACTGAAGAAATGAGATTGATATCAAATAGCAATTTGATGCTAAAAAGGCTGCTCACCCAATAATATAGCCACGGGTTTGTAGTGACCATAAATACAACAAAAAGAATTGAGTAGAGCGCATGAATGGCGTACATTCTCACTTTGCTGAGCAGATAGATGGCAAAATGATAAAGGGCTATCATGGTCAGGGCAATGGCAAGAAAAATTGAAATGTGGTTCTTGCCGCCATCATACTGTAAATGGAAAGGAATAACAGCTAGGTAGGTAATCTTTTCATATGGGTTTCTGGCGAACCTCAGCAGAAATTGCCGGGTAGTTCCCTTAGGCACCACAACCGCCTTTCCGAATACATTAACAGGAAAACGAACGTGGCCATTGTTTGAAATAGGAAGCCACAAGTCAGCATCAACACTTTTTTGATAAAGACTAAAGATGGGATTATTATTAGCCCGATCCTGTAGAATAAAAACAGAATCCTTCACATCTTTATTTGAAATACTAAATCTTAACCAGCCGTTAAAATCTTTAAACGTTTCATCATTAAGCTTTGAAAAACTCAGGCTTGCTGCTTTGGCCGGATCAGGTTCTTGCGATTGAACCACTTCGGCTGCGTTTAAGATATCTGTAATTCCGTTCCGTTGGGAAACCACAACACCAGCTGCTCCTTGTGCCAAAAGAAGTGTGGGAAACAACAACAGTAAACCCACGAAGATCGATCTTGAAATACCTAACATTATTCGAAATATACCAAATAGTACAAACTTGTTGAAAGTATTATAGCTGTGTCATCAGGTCTTCCGACCTGACGTTTTGAAAATGCAAATCCAGGCACCAAATTTCTCATGCCAAAATCAAAAACTCAATTCCTCGGGCAATTAAAGCAAACTCATTTAGACCCAGATTATGCAATAGAAATTCTATTGCATAATTGACGAATGAAAATCAACGATTTAGCCCCAGTTAAGAAAACCAAGTTGGTGATTTTCATTGTCAGGGTTTAACCTTGACAAAACATTGGAAACCAATGTTTTCGTCAACCCGCTGGGCAAACTATGCATTCCTAATGCATAGTTTGGGTTGAAGAGTCAGGTCAGAATATCTGACCGAACATAAAAGACGCGGAGTCCTCGGGGCGCGAGAACAAACTGCGAAGGCGTGAAGCTACATCTACAAACAGAATAAACATTAAACCCAGATTATGCATTAGAGAATCTCAATCACCCCGTAAATCATTGAAAATGTACGCCTTGCATCAAGTTTTATTCTAAACCTTTCTAATGCTAGGCTTTAGAACCTAAGTCGTTGACTCTCTGGAAGAAAAAAGTTATCAATGCCATCTAATGCATAATCTGGGTTAAAACAAAAAATAGGGATTAAAGAAACAAGGTTATTTTCATCGATCACACATCGCACCACTGTCTTAAATAAGCGGGGCTTTTTTGTATTTACCAAGATTATACTTTAGAGAAACCAATTACTTGGTACAGTGACAAAAATCAGCATATGGTGTAAGTCTTATTTCAAACATTTCTTATGATGTGGTGTAGAACTTAAGTCACTGATTTTCTAGAAGGAAAAAGTCATCAACGTAGTCTGATGTATAAATTGGGTTTAACCAGCCTCAATCAATTTATGCTTCACTGCAAAGTTGACCAAGCCAACGGAGTTGTGGCAGCCTATTTTTTGTAGCAAGCTGTTTCGATGGCTGTTCACTGTTTTTACGCTGATAAAAAGTTTTTCGGCAATCTCTTCGGTGGTAAACTCTTGGCATACCAGCCGCAGTATTTCTACCTCGCGCTTGGTAAGTTGTATGTTACCATCAAGCTTTGCCTTGTCGCCTTTGTTTCCGGAAGCTCTTTTCTGCAACGCTGTAAGCGACCGTTTATTGATGTAAGAACCTTGCGTGTGTGCAGCAACAATCGCATCGTGTACTTCTTGCGGATCGCTATTCTTTACCAAGTATCCGTGCGCACCACTCAAAATTAATTCGGCAATGAAGTTATCATCGTCATGCACCGAAAGGATTATGATTTTGATGGATGGATAATGTGCTTTGATGGCGTTGGTAACTTCGAGGCCACCAAAGAGTTTGCCTTCTTTAGTGGCCGGTAGCGACAAATCTACTAACAATACGTGCGGCAGCGTATCGGTATTGGCTAGCAACGGTAAGATAGCATAACCTTCAGATGCTTCTAGCACAACTTCAAATTCTGGCCAACTTTCTAAAATGGCTTTCATGCCTTTCCTGAAAAGAAATTGGTCTTCAATTAACCCGATCGAAATCTTTTCTTGCATCGTCATGTGAGGTTGATGGGGATGTGTACGATACAATTAAAACCGGGATCGTTATCAGAAACAATAAACTTTCCACCCAACGCTTCAGCCCTTGCGTGCAGGCTGCGCATACCTAACCCTTTGGTGCTTGCTCCAGCTTTTATCCCAATGCCATTGTCGCGATATTTGCACGTAATCTCATCCACGGAAGTGCTAAAATACACGTTGAGTTCAGTTGCGCCCGAATGCTTTAATGTATTGTTTGCAAGCTCGCTAACAATTCTATAAAGCCCCAATTCAATGGCATTAGGAAAGCGCGGAAAGTTATCACCAATGGTTATAAAAGCCTGTGTTTTTTCAACGGCATTGATTTGTTCAGCCAGCGCTTCGAGTGAAGTTTCCAAGCCATACCGTTCCAATTGAGGCGGCATGAGTTGGTAGCAAATTCGTTTTGTGGAGGCCAGAGATGTTTCAACAATCTCTTGCAAATTTTCCAGCGAAGAATTAGCTAGTGAGCCCGGTCGCTTTTGCAACTGCTTGATTTGCATACGCGCCATGGAGAGCATGGCACCCAGTTCATCGTGCAGATCGTTGGCAATGCGCTGGCGCTCCTGCTCCTGGGCGCCAATGGTTGACCTGAGCAACTCCTGCTGGTGCCGGATTTTTATTTCTTCTTGTTCTAGTTTTTGTTCATAAAGATTTTTGCGGAAGTGTTGGTTGAGTAAAATAACCCCGACCGAAATAATTGAGATAACACTTGCCAGAGGAACAAGTATGGTAAGCAGTGTTACTTCTGTGGTCGTTTCCATAAGCCTATAAAAAAACAGATGTGCATTGCCATGGATGCAACGGACGGTATCACCCAAAGATATTGACTTATTTCCACGGAAAAAGAACCCGTGATAACATTACCAAAATAAAAAATAAGCAAGCTGGACGAGTAATAAATGAACAAACCTGAATTTATCCAATTAAGGGTAACCGCCAGCTTCCCTTTGGTTTCTTTCACGATATCGTCCAGCAGGAACATAAAAGTGGACAACGAAAGAATGATTATTAAAATAGATTCGACAACAACCGCGTATGAATTATAGGTGTTGATGGGCTGGATGAAGATCGTGTTGATGACGGTGAAACTTGTGAAGCCTGCCAGCACGCCCCAAATTATTTTTTTGCTGATAAATCCATCAAGCAATTGCTGGTAAAACAAACAAATAAACAAAAAGCCACCTGCCACATATAAATGCAGCAGGGGCATGTTGTTGATTGAATTATACCAACTGTAGGTTGAGATTAATTGAATAACGCCCGAGAAAACAAGAAATGCACCAACAATTTTCAGTTCTTTGAATAAACTTTTGTAAATAATCAAACTATAAATGCACGTGATCCACACTGGTAGCGAAGAAATTTGAAGTATGGCACTTGCAAGCTGGTTCATTTAGTTAGATTATTCAATTACAAAATCGGATCCTTCGGACACGTGCTCGGGCAAGGCTGATTTACATCCAAAACGAATTCGGAACCTACTCCTTTTCCTTTCGCGCCAGACTGCGCACCCTCAATAAAAGGTAGATCTTTGCCCATATTTCCTTCTCTAAAATTCACACCTGAAACTTTGACCACAAAAAGCTTGAATCTTAAGGAATCGTCCAAGCCAAGGTAAACCCTAAAAGCAAGGGTATTGGCGAGGAAATCCAGTGAGTCCGCTGGTAAATACTTCCTTCTCCCCAATACTTCTAGAGCGTCTATGCCACGCATGGTAAAGGAATTTATAGGTGCCGCAGCTTTGAAAGCTTTTTGGTACTCTGAGCGAAACCTTTGAGTTGCTGCTTTTGCTGAATCCAATGCAAACGTCTCCATAAGAGGAGGCCTAGTATTCCCAGATGGTGTGTTGTTACTTTGCCGAGTTATCACAAGCAAAATAATAGCGATTGCAAGGAGGACGATGATTACATTTTTTACCATAATTTTGAGTTAAGTTGGTTAGTGTATACAAATAAAGTAAATCGTTTTACAAGGCAAAGCGTCCTTGCTTTAAATTCAATATTTCTACTTAGGCCAAAATAAAAAATCAATAGTATTACCTAGTTTTCAGCTTTAGGGATTTCTATTGGCGCTTCTTTATTTAACATGGTCATACTTTCGTTCTCTTTTTTAGTCTTTCGGTAATAGTACCGAGATCATATCTACTTACCGTCCGGCTAAATAATTGCCTACCATTCAATCCACAGTTACTCCAGTAGCTACTGCATTTTGTTCATTTTTAAAAATGGGTATTTCTGTTCTTATCGTTACGCTTTCACGGCTGCACTTTTGCCTTATCAAATGCGCATTGATAAGTGGAGCAGAACCCACTCAAAAAAACGAACCTGCTTGCATGGGTGTTTTGTGTAAGGGCGGTTTCCGAAAAGCCTGATGAGTAGGAGAAATCAATTTAAAATTATGGCAATTAATGTTTTGAGCGCAGTTTATGCAAGTCCTAATAAGGGAGTTGACGTAACCGAACAGTGTATTGATCTTATGTCAAACGGAACTACTTCTTTTAAAATAGATCCGACATCTTTCTCAATTCAAGATCCAGACCCATATGTCGTAAAAGGGTTCACAATAAAATATCGAATCAATGGTACAACTAAATGCAAAGGTGGTAAAGATGGTGACAGCATAACCTTAAATTAAACTACCTGAAGCACTATCTTAAAAGAGACTGTCGCAAAAGCGCAGTCTCTTTTTTTGATTTATTGACATATCAGAGAGAGCTAAAGTTCTCTAAAAAACTTACGAAAACATCTCCTTCCAACTCTCACAGCATTTCTCTTGGTTGGCCATGGTTTGCATCATAAAGTCTAGTCCATAAACTGTGCTGCCGGCTCCTTCGACCTGACGTTTTGAAAGCGCAAATCCAGGCCACCAAATTTCTCAAGACAAAATCAACAACTCAATTCCTCGGGCAATTAAATTACTACCGGCTTCAAGCCGGTAGATTTGCTGAAAGTCTAAAGACTTCTAAAGTCATTCAGATATCTTGAAGTCGTCATCCTTTGTAGCGACATCTTGTTTCTCAAT
>VYMD01000024.1_pt1 | contig 122201 bp, 119 predicted proteins | sample 5115311 | NCBI WGS metagenome assembly VYMD01 (sample SAMN12291779, study PRJNA351875) | freshwater metagenome | isolation source: freshwater lake | place: USA: Michigan, Wintergreen Lake | collected 2013-08-08
GTCTGTTAAGGGGAACAGGACCGAGATTCTTCTCGAGTACCTCTCGCCCAAGGTCTCGCCATAGTTCCAGAAATAGTTTCTCATAATTGTAAAAGCTGTCCAATTGGTTCAGCTTTTGAAGGGCATCATAGCGCTGTTCCGCTACGGCCAAAAATTCCTCCTTGCTCATAGTCTTTTGTTTTTATTTAAATTTACAAAATCGCGACAATTTGAAATGCACCCTTACCAAATGTAAATTAAAATACATAAATTTCCGCTTTTCTTTGGGATTGCGGGCAAAAATCCTTGGGAGTCCGATTACTAGTCAACTGTCATGTTAGATTTATGCGATAAGAGTATTTTGATTACCGGAGGAACCGGTTCATTGGGTAAGGCCCTGACTAAGAGAATTTTTAAGCAATGGCCAACGATTAAGAAACTGGTAATTTTCTCGAGGGATGAGCAAAAACAGTTCGAGATGGCTCAGGAATATCCCCCACATATGTATCCTCAGGTTCGTTTTTTCATCGGAGATGTCCGTGATTTTGAAAGATTAAAGAGAGCCTTCAAAGGGATTGATTATGTCATTCACGCTGCGGCCATGAAGCATGTTCCTATAGCGGAATATAATCCCATGGAGTGTGTTAAAACCAATATCAACGGAGCCGAAAATGTTATCAATGCTTGCTTGGAAAGCGGAGTAAAACGTGTTGTGGCTCTTTCCACAGATAAGGCTGCGGCACCTGTTAATCTGTATGGTGCAACCAAACTGGCTTCTGACAAACTTTTTGTGGCTGCCAATAATATCCGAGGCTGGAATGAGATTAAGTTTTCGGTGGTGAGATATGGCAACGTAATGGGTTCTAATGGCTCAGTGATTCCATTTTTCTTAAAGAAGAAAAAAGAGGGCATTCTTCCAATTACCGATCCCGAAATGACACGTTTCAATATTTCATTGGATGGTGGTGTAAATATGATACTCCACGCGTTGGAGCATGCTTGGGGGGGCGAAATTTTTGTACCCAAGATTCCCTCTTATAAGATACTTGATGTCGCGGAAGCCATAGGGCCTGAATGCAAGAAAGTCAATGTCGGCATTCGCCCTGGAGAAAAAATCCATGAAGAGATGATTACCGAATCGGATTCGTTTTATACTTATGATTTGGGTAAATATTATACGATTATACCGAGTGTACACCGTTGGGCACTGGAGGACTACGTCATGACCTTTAAAGCTGTAAAGGTACGCGCTGGTTTTCGATATAACTCGAAAGAAAACACCGAGTGGGAAACCGTAGATAGTCTCCGACAACTTATTCGTGAGCACGTGGATCACGCATTCAATGGTTGAAGTGGCCAAACCAAAAATACTTGTTACTGGTTCCACCGGAATGTTGGGATCTCATGTTTTTAAATTTGCCAGCGATTTGGCAGACTATGAAATCCATGCAATCGGTAGATCAAACCTGCAAAACCTAAAGAATTTTATCGCGTGCGATCTGACTAACCTCAGCCAGTTTGAAAGTACGATCGATCGTCTCAGGCCTGACTTTGTTATTCACTGCGCGGCCAATGTTAATGTAAATGGTTGCGAAACAGACCGCTCTCGTACCTACGATCTACATGTTGGTACTTCGTCTATTTTAGCCTCAAGCCAATTTGTTCGTCAAGTCATTTTCGTTTCTACTGACTCAGTCTTTAATGGAAAAAAGGGAGATTATAAACCCGGGGATGAAAAAAACCCTTTAAATTACTATGCAATATCGAAATCTTTAGCCGAGGATCAATTCATCAACTCGAATGGAAATTCAATTATACTGCGAACGAACATTTTTGGCTTCAACACACCGTTAAAGTCATCACTTTTTGAATGGGCTTACAGGGCACTGAAAAATCAAGAAGTTATTTCCGGTTTTACGAACGTATTTTTTAACCCCTTGTATGTAAAAAGTTTGGCGAAATTTATTGTTGATTCTATACTGGCTAAGCCCATCAATCCTGGTATTTATCATTTTGGGTCTGCCGACTTTATATCTAAGTTTGATTTTATCAACCTTGTGGCTTCCGTTTTTAACTTCGATCCTTCACTGATAAAACCCACGGTGGCCAATCACGAAATTGGTGGCGTGACACGCGCACTAAACACAACCTTGAATACAGCTGGAACACAGCAGAAATTAGGATTAAAATTTCCCACTGTTAAGGAAGACTTAATTGGCCTCCACAACGATATAAATCATGGATAACGAACTACTCATTGGAAACACCCGAGTGGGCCAGCAACACCCGCCCTATTTTATAGCTGATGTTGGAGCAAATCACGATGGTGAATTAGAACGGGCATTCCGATTGATAGAGCTTGCAAAGCGGGCTGGTGCTCACGCTGCTAAATTTCAAAATTTCAAAGCCAGTAAGATTGTGAGCAAATTTGGTTTTGAAAATCTTGGTGGAAAATCAACTCACCAGGCAAATTGGAAAAAAAGTGTTTTTGAGACCTATGAAGACGCAAGTATAAGCACCGATTGGACTCCGCTGCTGAAGAAAAAGTGTGATGAGGTAGGTATCGAATATTTTACAAGTCCCTACGACAAAGAGTCAGTTGATCATGTCGATCCCTATGTGAGGGTATACAAGATTGGATCGGGAGACATTACCTGGCCCGAAATCATCGAACATATTGCCGACAAAGGCAAGCCTGTTTTGTTGGCGACAGGGGCTTCCTCTTTTACCGATGTTGAAAGGGCAATGAACATCTTGTTGAAGAAAGGCGTATCGATTGCTCTTCTGCAGTGCAACACAAACTATACCCTGGACAATGACAAATTCAAATTTGTTAATCTCAATGTTCTTAGGGAATTCAGTAACAAGTTTCCGGGTATCGTTTTAGGTTTATCGGATCACACCCTCGGCCATGCTACCGTAGCTGGCTCGATTGCCTTGGGAGCTCGTGTCATTGAGAAACACTTTACCGATGATAACGGTCGTACTGGTCCCGACCACAAGTTTGCGATGAATCCTACAACATGGAGGGAGATGGTGGACGTGTCGAATGAAATATTTTATGCCTTGGGTAACGGTGTAAAGCAAATCGAGGATAATGAGGTCGAGTCCAGAATTGTGCAACAACGTTCATTGCGTGTAACAAAAGACTACGCGAAAGGCGCTGTATTGGAAAGAGAATTTATTGAAGCGCTAAGGCCGTGCCCCGATGATGCCTTACGCCCTTACGAAATTGATAGCTGCGTGGGCAAGGAGCTTACCGTTTCTTTAAAAGCAGGAGAACATATCACATATAAAAGCTTCAAGGTATGATAACTGGTAAAATGGTTGGACTCCGCGCGATGGAACGAGAAGATTTAACATTGCTCCGTGATTGGCGGAACATCACTTCGTTTCGCAGAAATTTCAGAGAGCACCGCGAACTGAACATGGCAAACCAAAACGCCTGGTTCGATCGCACGGTTGCTAGTCCTAATGATTACTTCTTCATCATTCAGCGCATGGAAGACAATCTTCCCATCGGTGCCGGTGGCCTGCTTTACGTTAACTGGATCATCCGTTCAGCGGATTTCTCATTTTATATAGGCATGAACAACCTCTACATTGATAACGATGGGCTGGCAAAGGAATCAGTCACGCTGCTACTCGACTACGCTTTTAAAAACCTGAATCTCAACAAGGTTTGGATGGAATTGTATGAATTCGACACTAAGAAAATTGAATTCTTTACGAAAGTGTTTGGTTTCAAAGTGGATGGGAAACTGCGTAAAAATTGTTTTGAGGATGGTGTCTACCACGATTCATTCATCATCTCAATCTTAAAGGAAGAATATTTAAAATGACGAAGCGGTTAGCAATTATTCCTGCACGGGGCGGAAGCAAACGAATACCACTCAAGAATATAAAACTGTTCAACGGCAGGCCTATCATCGCCTATTCTATCGAAGCCGCTTTAAGCTCGGGGTTATTTTCGGAGGTCATGGTTTCGACTGATGACAACCAAATAGCCGAAGTGGCACTGGCCCATTACGCCAGTGTTCCATTTTTCCGCAGTCCCGAAAACTCTAACGACTACGCTGGCACGGCTGAAGTTCTTTGTGAGGTGATAAGTCATTACCAAAACAAAAAAAATGAGTTTTCTGAAGCTTGTTGCATTTATCCTACCGCTCCATTTGTTACTGCCTCAATTCTAACCGAAACGCATTCGATTTTCGAACAAGGTAACTACGATACGTTATTCCCCACTATGAAATTCTCGTACCCTGTTCAACGTTCCTTGACGAAAAATAGTCGGGGTGGAATAGAGATGGTGTGGCCAGAAAATTATAGTAAACGATCTCAGGACCTTCCTCCATTTTATCACGATGCCGGACAATTTTACTGGTTTAAGGTGCCGTTTATGCTTCGTGAAAAAAAGTTGTTTTCGCAAAATAGTTATGGTCATGAGATTGATGAGCTTCAAGGTCAGGACATCGATAATCTTTCTGATTGGAAATTGGCAGAATTGAAATTTAATATGATCAATGGTTTATAAATTTCTTTTTGATCGTTAATACAAAGCCTTCAACCTTGCTCTAAGAAAATTTACACGGATAAAACAACACTTAAAACACACTTCGATCAGCTAATTGCATCCTACCGTGATAGTAAACAAATTCAGAAACGCACTTTTTTTCCTGGCCCTCAAAAAACTTATTAAAATACTCACGCTACAGGAGCGTAAGGATTTTTACAAGATTCTGGTTTTAACAACTTTTGGGGTTTTTTTGGAGATGGCAAGTATTGTAATGATTTTGCCTGTCATGAGCCTTCTTACCGGAGGCAGAACTACTATTCAAATACCCGGACTTCAGCCTGCTCTTGATTATTTACAAACACTTGCTCCTGAAAAAGCGCTGGTAATAGAAATCTTCGCTTTGCTTGTCGTTGTGCTTGCTAAAAACTCTTACCAAGCATGGATAGCATACAAGCAAAGTGCTTTTGGCTACCGGGTGCAGGCTCGAATTTCAAATCAGCTATTCGAAAATTATTTATCTCAGCCATTCCAGTATCACCTGCATCACAACTCGGCTACTTTGATTAGGAATTGCACCCAGGAACCTAACCAAGTGAACCAATTTGTTATCATGCCGGGGTTCACAATAATTTCCGAAGCATTTTTAGTTTTAGGTGTCGCGTTTCTTCTGATTTTCTTACAGCCCTATTTTACGCTCGTAAATGGGGTTTTAATGGGTTCGGCATTTATGCTTTTTAACCGGTTGACAAGCCGCAGGATTTTGAATTGGGGTTATCAGCGATTATCAGCAGAAAGCCATCGCATTCAATTAATTCAACAAAGCCTAGGGGCAATTAAAGATGTGAAATTGAGACGCAGTGAAAAATTTTTCCTTTCTGAATATAGTAACTATAATAAGGAAACTTCTCGTGTAGGGCATTTGCAAAATGCACTTCAACAGATGCCAAGACTTTTTTTGGAAGTGCTTCTCTATACTGGCCTACTCGCGCTGGTTGTTCTCACGGTTGTTTTAAATAGCAATATCGGCAACCTGGTTTCTGCCCTTGGGTTGTTTGCCGCTGCTGTTTACAAAATCTTGCCTTCGGCAAATAAAATTTCAATATCCTACCAATCGATGAAATTTAGTATGCCTTCAATGGATAATTTCATTCAGGAGTTGAATTTAGAAAAAGAACTTTTCGCTGATCAGACCAATAAACAGTCACTCACCTTCAATTCGTCAATCGCCATAGACCACATCATTTACACATACGAAGGTGGGAGTCACCCTGTTCTTAACGATGTGACTTTGAATATAAAAAACGGAGAATGTATTGGGTTGCATGGTGAAAGCGGGTCGGGAAAAAGTACACTGATCAATATAGTTCTTGGGCTACTGCCCCCTCAGCAAGGATCGGTATCCGTTGATGGAATTAACATTGCAACGAACATCATAGGTTGGAACAAGAAACTCGGGTATGTTCCGCAATCGATTTATCTGATTGATGACAGCATTCGAAGAAATATTGCTTTTGGTTTGCCTGATGATCAAATTGATGATGAGGCAGTAAACGCAGCGCTGGAGAAGGCCCATTTGAAATTTTTTGTTAGTTCATTGCCGGAAGGATTTAATACCTTTGTAGGGGAACGAGGCGTGAGGCTATCTGGAGGTCAAATTCAAAGAATTGGCATAGCAAGGGCACTCTATCACAATCCTGAAGTCTTAATATTGGATGAGGCCACGAGTGCACTTGATTATTCCACGGAAAGTAGTATTATGGAGGCAATTGAAACGCTGTATGGCACGAAAACAATATTAATAATTGCGCATCGATTATCCACGTTGGAGAAATGTGACCGCTTGTATAAGCTCGACAAAGGAAATCTCGTTTTAGAACGTGATAAAAAAAAATAACTCAGAAAATAATTTCGACATTACTATCATGGAATCAAAACTGGAACTACCGTATAAAAAACATTTGGCTTTTTCGAATGAACAGAGATTCAAGCTGTCCTCAACACACAACTTCGAATCAACCTACGAACAGGCGAGAAATGGTCAGGGATCTGCAAAAGAATGCCTGGATTCTGTCGATAAGATATTCTCTGAATTAATTAAACAAGTCACGAACGAGCGCCAACAGCTTTTCGTGGAAGACCTTAAGAAGCACTCGTTAAGGTTGCTTCAAGAGGATCTAGGGGTTTTTAAGAGACGCGCTTCCAAGTCTCAGGCTGAAACACCAGCGCTTTACGAAAAATTTAATGATCAAAAGTTTTTACAAAACTCCATTTCAGAAGACGGTGTTCGAAAAATTAACAAGGCAATTTCCGGTTTGGTTGATGGCTTCCGCGAAAATGCAAAAGCTGGCTGGACTAAGCGGACTGAACTGTCGCAAAATACGGGGCTGGTCGTTAGGAGGGTGGTGTATCTTCTTAATAAGGAGTTTGAAAAAAATGGCATTCTCCAGGTGATGACTCGCTACATGAATAAAGAGATGGTGGTAATCGGACTCGCTGTTGAACTGAGCGTTCCAAACGCTAATTGGTGGAAGGTAGACTATCAGGTGTATGAGCAAGTACCAAAAACCCTATATTTTCATTTTGACGAGAGTATTGCATATCCGAAGGCAATTGTATACCTGACTGATGTTAACGAGCGAACCGGTGCCACATCTTGCTCACCTAACTTTGTTAAAAATTCTGACATGAGCCACCTGCAATTCCTCATAGGGCGGGCGATTACCTGTGTTGGCAAAGAAGATAACCCACGGCTCAGATCATTTTATGATCATAAATATCATCAAACGTTTGGGTGCCCATTGTTCAGGACTGATTTTTCCAGTTTACCTGATGAGTTACGCTTCTCTTCACACTTCGGCTGGGATGTTATACCGGGTAGTGAGCTGGAAACATTCTTACTTAAAGATGAACAGAAAATTGTTGGAAAGGCGGGCACGTTTATCGCGTTCGATGGCGGTTTATTACCTCATCGTGGTGGTTTGATTTTAGAAGGTGATCGAATAGCGCTTCAAGTTATCTTTGGTGAAAAGATATCGATTTACAAACGGATCCAAAATAAGTTAAAAAAATACCTGAACTAAAAAAGAACCCCTCGCTGCATGCTTAGAGATTATCCGAGACTTAAGGCTTTTTTAAAATCATTGCTTCATTTATCAAAGAGCCTTTCTTCTTCTTATCGAATAAAAAATACAATTGCCAATAAAGTGGCCCTAGTTCTGCCGCGAATCGTTTGCATCGATGTTGGAGCTTCTTATTACCCACATCCAAGTTGGGAGGTTTTCAGGCGCAGTCCAAATACACAATGGATTGCGGTCGAGCCGAATGCTGAAAATCTTTTTTATCTAAAAAACTGGTCTTGGCCTAGCAGTCCTATTTCCGTAGAAAAAGGACTAAGTGAACTTGGTGGCATGCAAACGCTATACGTAACGAATGTAGATACCGGTTCTTCACTTCTGGAACCAGTTATTGAAGCCAGTATGGTCCACCGTGTCCCTTCGCTCGATTATTTTTTTCCTCTTAAAATGGTTGCAATTGACACGATGACTCTTCAGCAGGTCATTGACCAGACCAACGATTTAAAAAGTCCTATTTCCATTAAGCTCGATACTCAAGGCTCTGAATTTTCCATTATTCGTGGCATGAATCAGACCGTACTGGAAACACGCGTCTTCTGTGTTGAGATTGAAAACACATTGCTCGCTCAACCGATTATGAAAGATTCTGCTCCTTTCTATACAGTTTTCGAGTTTTTTGAAACTCGTGGATTTGAACTTGTGCATTTAAAACCGATTCAAATTAATGCGCCTTTAGCAGCTGGAAAACTTCATGGAGAAACAGTTTTAAATGAATGTGATGCTGTATTTTTGCTAAGGCCTGATGTAGCAATAAAAAGAGATTTGGACGCTCAACTCGCGCTGCTGGGAGCCTACATCGCTTATTCTTTATATGGAGAGGCACTTAATTTACTTACACACATTGTTGGAAACCGAGACAACAGTGTTGAATTAAAAGATAAGTGCCGGTCAATCAGTACCCTGTTAGTGCCCTAGCGAGGATGTTTGTTGGAAGTATTTCCTAACCGCGAGTAAATTAGCGGACAATAAATTAACTATTCAATTTTTAAAATGATTTCAAAATTCCTTAAAAAAAGGGGGGACTGGCTTTTAGATGCTCAAGAACTAGCCGCTATTCAAAATCTAGAAAGGAACAAAAGGACGCATTATAACATCTCTCCGATTGTCCTTATCCAAGCTCCATCCGATCACTACTTCTTGTCGCTGTTTTTGGAGGTGATAAAGACTTATTCTCAAAAAGGTTCTCATAATTTTGTAGGACTACAGCCAACGCTTTACACACTTAAACAAAAGCGGGATTTTTTATTGCCAATCAGGCTCATTTACTCTTGGGTGAATAAAATTCTTAGTAACCGAAAATGGTCACGATTATATTATGGTGCCGGAGTTAATTCCATCACCAAGGTGGATCATGTCAGCTTTATAACACGACTCCGGTTTTATCCTCGTGCTTTTAAAATCTGGCGAACTCTTAAATCAAAGGATGATCTTATAAATCTCAATATTGACGGGATTTACTGTGGAGATTTAATTTATGATACGTATCTGAGGTATCGGGTACGGCCTACCGTGAACGTCCAAAGCATCAGTATGCTTTACTTCATTCACTCGGCTTTGTGTGTTCTCGCTTTCTCAGAGAAAGTAGCCCAGAGCAAAACACGGATAGCCGCCCTTTTTTCAAGTTATTCTACATACATACACCATGGTATACCGGTGCGCGTTTTCTTAAAGCACGGCATAGCGGTTTATACCTCTGGCAACTTTCAGCAGCGCTTTAAAAAACTCAGCATTACCGATGCTTTCCACACCAAAACCCATGGGAGTTATGCGCAGGATTTTAAAGCGCTTGATCATCAGAATGAAAAAATTGAGCTTGGTCTTAGCATGCTTAAAAAGAAATTCAGTGGAGTCATTGATTCTGCTACCGCTTATATGAAGCAAAGTGCTTACGGTGGTTCTCCCCTAACTCACTCTAAGCTGGATTTAGATGGTGTCGTTTTTTTACATGACTTTTATGATAGTCCGCACATCTACTCTTGGATGCTGTTCCCTGATTTTTACGAATGGGTAGAGCATACCTTTTCTATCATTGAAAAACATAATTTAAATGTGGGAGTTAAACCGCATCCTAACCAGGTTGTTGAAAGCAGCCAGATTATTAATGGCTTAAAACGAAAATACCCGTCTTTGAAATGGATTGATCCCAAAACAACGAATAGCCAGATTCTAAACTCGGGAATCAAATTTGGAATCTCTGTTTATGGTACAATCCTGCACGAATTAGCCTACCATGGGATTACACCAATATGTGGTGGTGACAACCCTCATGCTTCGTTCAGTTTCGTTCAGACTCCAAAAAACATAAAAGAGTATGAAGAAATGATTGTTCACGCCAGCGATCTCAAACTTCCCTATGGCCATAAAGAGCAGGTGGCTGCTTTTTATTATATGCACAATGCTAACGCTGTGGAGGGATTTGCGGTTAACGAAAGACTATTCACTGGATGGAATCTTCTCAATGGTTCGAGTGATCTGTTCCTGAAGGTCGCTAAAGCTGAATAGTCGCTTTTTTGATTTTCATTTACTAGCAGATCTCCCTTGATTTGAATTCCTGCTTATGATAATTCTATTTCGATCATTCTTCACTAATGTTGAACTCGATTCAATATGCATCGCATCGAATACTCTTCAATCGTTCAGAAACTTTTATTTATTTGCCTTGGGTGCTTCCTTGCGTACAATACAGCGTTGCAGTCAAATTGCTGTATCTCTTTTTCCACCCCGAAGTTTGCATTTAAAATTTCAGTTTGGCCTCCGAGAAGGTGGGCTTGAGGAGCTATTATCCAAATTTTTTCTTTATTGTTTACCCAATCAGGTTCACTGAGCTTTATCATATGTTGTACTTCGTAGCCCGCATTGTATTTTCTAAAAAAATAACTGAAATGCCATGCGTGCTGGGATAAAACCGGATAGGCGTTCTTGTTTTCCGGAATGATATGAAAAGCTAATTCCCGGTACTCGGACTTTATATATCTTTCAAAATATCTGTGGTGTACCCGGAAATCACAATACACAAAAATTAACACAATCAGTATTTTAAGGTACACTTGTTTTATACTAACCCAGCCCATGGCAACAATTAGTAAAATAGCGGGCAAAGTAATAATGGTGTAACGATCGATAAGCATGGGCATTCTATACACTGTGTACAAGTAAGGAATCAAGAGCGTCAAGACTACCCATCCAATAATTACAAAATGATCAATTTCAATTCTTTGTCCTTTTATCGCTCTGCGCACAAGCGTCCAGAAATAATAAAGTAACACCAGAAAAAATGTCCAGTTTAACATGTACTTCAACCCAACCGCCCACATCCCAGTAAAGTAACGGCGAAAGTATTCAATAAAGAAAAGCGGACCGGGATCCTCGATCCAGAATGATGAAGCTTGAAGATTATTCATGATCGTTGGTATCCAAGGCAGAAAAGCTATCAATACGATAGCTCCACAGACCAATCCTTTCATGAAGAACCTTAACCCTTTTCTATAGACTAAACCAATGATTATAAAAATAATTGCCTGGGTCAGAGCCACGACTAATCCAAAGTAATGGGTATAAAGCAGAAGGGTGGTGGTTAATGCAAAAAATAGCTGATTCCTGGTGGTAGGTGATTTGATAAATCGAATAAAAAATAAGAACGAAAGACAAGACGCTAGGAACAGTAACCCATAGAATCTTAGTTCCTGCGAATAGTACACGTGAAAAATGTTGCCTGCCGTTAGGAAGGATACGGCAAGTCCGACATTTTTTCCGCCAACTTCTTTGCCAAGAAAGTACATACCGACAATTCCCAGCACACCAATGATAGCACCAAGAACTTTGCCGCTGGCCTCATTGTAAGGGAACACCTGGTACCAAAAATAAAGCGTTAAGAAGTAAGCGGGCGGTTGATCGTTTTTGCAATACTCAATAACCGACACGAATGAATTGGTGGGATCTGTTGGGATAATGGAGTGAAGTTCATCGTACCAAATGCCTTTGCTATCGATCTTGTAAAGTCTCAGGGAAAGTCCGAGCGCTAAGATTATAAGCAAAAGTGTTAACGTACGTTTTGGTGATAGGTGTTCCATTGTTGTGACAAAGCTAAAATTTGTTCATTACTTCAACAACCTTTAATACATCACCTTCTGTGTGGAAGAAAGAAATGGGTAAGCTTAGCGTTGTTCTATGGATTTCCTCAGAAATTGGAAATCGACCGGAATCTAAAATCCCTTGCATCGCTAACTGCTTGTGAGGCGCTACCGGATAATGGATTTCGGTCCCAACTTGATGTTTAAGCAGATAAGCTTTTAACTCATCACGTTTTTCGTGTCGTACGTTATAAATATGAAATACGTCAAAATAATCTTCGTGAGTTTGCGGTTTAATGAAATCCTCCTTAATATTCTCACTGTACACGGAGGCTAACTTTCTTTTGTGTACATTAATAACGTCCAGATACTTTAGTTTCACAGATAGGAAACCTGCTTGCAACTCGTCCAATCGAGAATTGACGCCAATAATATCATTGTAATATTTCTTTTCCGAGCCGTAGTTGCGAAGTTTTCTAGCAAGAATCGCTAATTCGTTAGAACTGGTATTCATGCTTCCACCATCGCCTAGGGCACCCAGATTTTTAGTTGGATAAAAACTGAAAGCGGAAAAGTCTCCAAAGGTCCCGGCCTTCCTATTTTTAAACATTGCGCCATGAGCTTGAGCGCAGTCTTCTATTAACTTCAAGTTATGCTTCTTGACAATGGAACATATGGCATCCATCTCGCAACATTTTCCGTACAAATGAACCACCATAATGGCAACCGTATTTTTCGTAATTGCCGCTTCGATCCGCGTTGAGTCAATATTGTATGTGAAGATATCCGGCTCAACCAGAACAGGCTTTAGGCCGCAATTGAGAATAGAAAGGATAGTTGCTATGTAGGTATTTGAGGGAACGATCACCTCGCCACCGGGCTTGAAATTAAATGCTCTTAGAGAGAGTATAAGAGCATCTAAACCATTAGCTACACCCACACAATGATTTGTACCGCAGTAGTTGGCAAAGTCATTTTCAAATTGCTTTACTTGCTGGCCAAGGATAAACCAACCGCTCGTCAAAACTTCTTCGAATTTCTCGCGATACTGCAGGACAAACTCCTGATTCAACTTTCTCAAATTCTCGTACTCAATCATTTTGAATAAGGTTCATAGATATAATCTTCCTGCGAAAAGTATTCAGAAGCAAGTACCATTAATATTGCATCCGGGGAGAATTGATCCATCTGATGCCAGTCAGTCGGTTCGATGATCAAACACTGATCGGGGCGTTCAAGGAAAAAATCCTGCCGATCGTGCAACCCGTCATAGTTGATGATCCTACAGCTGCCTTTCAAACATATCGCTGCCTGAAAGGTTTTGTGATGTCTGTGGCCCCCACGAATGGAGCTATCTACCCCATAGATATAAAATATGCGTTTAATGTCAAATGGAATGGTACGTTCGATTACAGTTAGATTACCTCGGGAATCCGTGAAAGTCTTCAGATCAATAAGTTTCGCCATAAGTTATATAATTGAGAAGCAAAATAATCATTATGGCATTTAGGTCACTCCTTCCATTCATAAATATTGTAAACACCTAGAATTCGTCTTGCCATTTTATGTAAAGGAATGGGCAATCCACTTTTTGTGGAATACTTATGAATAGGTAGATCAACCCCATAACGCGCAAGTTCATTATGATTAGCTGCCAGCCTCTTTATATACGGATGATAAAATACCTCCTTAGCCGCTGAGCTAAGCGTATAAGTACCCATGTCAACTTTCTTCTCACTTAAGAATCGTAGCCAATGAAAATGATAAAATACTATATCCCAATCCTGAGAGGTGGCCTTATTACGCACACGAAAAGGTCCATTGCTGCGCACTATTTCATATTGTTGGATGTTCCAGGGGGCAAGTCCTGCTCCTTCGTTCGGTAGATCATAAATTCCTGCGAACCTCTTTGGCCAGTCATCTAAATATTTTTGATCCCCGAATTTTCCATCCTCATAGCGGTCAAAACACCACTCGATACAAGCATCCTTCCACCAATTTAATACTTTCAGGCCAGCTTCATTATTTTTAAATGAAACAAATTGAACACAGTATTTACCACTGGTTTTGGATTGATCGTACTTAGGAGTATATCGATGATCGGTGATTAACACTGAACGGGTACCCATTTCATCAATCAGCTTGTTTGCGGAAGAAAAGAAAAAGAGATCAGCATCCAGGTAGGTGCATTGTGAAAGATTGAAGTTTCGTATGCAGAAGTCGATAATTACCGGAGTGCATGTCCAGCAATATTCGCCCCGCGTTCGCTCTGTTTTGATTTTTCGAAGTTCATCATTTTCAAACTCGTCTTGTTCAACAACCACTAAATTTTCCAGCTTCATCTCTTGCAAGACACTCGCTGTCTTCTTGTCGAATGGAAACACATAGAGTCTGAAATTGGGGGTAGTTTCCTTCAATGAATAATAGAGAGCCAATCCCCGGGAAAGGTAAAAAGAATCGAAGAGCGTGCAATAACTATAGGGCATTTAGAAATGAAATCAGTTTATATTTATTAAGGTTTGAAACTGTCGTGCTTAATCGAAGAGCCCATTCCAAGCACTGTTACTGTGGGATTATGGCAACTCCTTTAATTCTACATTAAAAATAAAGGAGTTGACCTAAGTACAGAATGTTCGAGCTAGGCCTTGGTTTTTTATCTTTTATATTATTAAGAGTTTTTTTTCATTGGAAAGTTTATCCTATAATGTTATCTACTTTTTGATTGCCAGTACCACATTGTCGAGATAAAGATCCGCTTCTTTACTCTTGACTAATGAAAGCAGAAAACCAAATAGATTGAATGGCGAAATAAAGATTCCTGTCAACAAATAATTTAAGGCTCTGTGCTTTGAATAAAATTTCTTATAGATGAAAAGGTTAATGAGCTGAACCAAAGCTTGAATTCCTGTTCCGCTCTTGTATTGCTTGAGAATCTTAAAGTCATGCATTTCCAAGACGTGTTTTATTCCAAAAGAGGAGTACCGTCCATAGTCGAACGGTTGTTCGTGTTCATCCCAAATAAAAGGAACAGTTAATAGCAGATGGCCATTTGGCTTTAAAACTCTATTTACTTCTGAAAGGAACTCAGTTGGATTAAAAACATGTTCAAATACTTGATTTGTCAAAACAGAATCGAAGTGGTGATCAGGGAATGGAAATGTCTTGCCATCATAAAAAACATCAATATCTTCTTCCGAATGATCATGCCCTGGATTTTCAATATCCATACCGATGTATTCCGTTACGTTTCTCAAGATTCTCTTATACGGTTTTCGACCACATCCTACGTCTAATAATTTGCCTCTTAAAATATCCGAAGACTTGCCTATGTTTTTTGCCAATTCACGTCTTGCAAAAAAAAAGGGGTTAACAAATATTCCTATAATTCCTGGATAAAATTTCTGCTTCTCCAAAATTTCTCTTACGATTCTCATTTTTTTACCCTTTAGATCTATTACGCTTAAGTATTAATCCAATAAAATCCATTGATAAATCCAAAGAGATCTGACAATCGTAAGTTTCCGATACCTCAAATAGTTGTTCAATCCTTCTAATAAATTCGGACCTACTAAAAAACCAGGCAGGGTAACTGGCTGGGTAAATTGCCGGATTCACCTTTTGTAGCTTGATTTTATCTCCTTTGCCATTAATAACCGGCACTCTGTCAATTATCATATATTCGACTTGAAGTGACGAAAGATACTCCAATAGCTCATAAGGCTTTTCAACATAGGATATGACACTCGAAAGGAGTATCACATTGGGTTCGCGTTCCGCCATACACTGTTCGCAGGTAGGGAAGAAACGTAGTTGGCTGTCTTGAAAGTGGCTAACCCCCGCCTGTACAAAATGAGGCTGCTCAACCACTGACCATTCCACTGGGCTTAAAGCAGAAAGGAATTTTCTGTTTTGAAAAAAGGAGCTTCCCAAGGAACCACCAAAATCGAGTACGCTCAGTCGACCTTTATGCTGCGCTGCAACCCACATCAAACCGGCCAACACCGGCCAATCATACTCAATGTGATCAAACAACACGGAATCTCGTTCGTAGGGAACTTCTCCACTTTTAACCTTTAGTAGCGAATCTTTAACGCGTTCGAGAATAATTGACGAATCGTAACCTGTTGCGTGCTGCTGAGCAGCCTGCCAGCTTGAGTAATTTCCGAACCAACCATATCTCTTCAATCGGCTTCTAGCGATCAACCTAAGGAAGGCAGGGGGTAGAATGTCTTTAATGATGCTTTTCATCTCCTTAATAAAGACAACAGCGTGTCGAGGAACATTTGAATGGGATTTCTAATAGTACTATGGAAGTATGCAATGATAACTCTGCGCGCATCAAGATCTTCCTTGATGTCAATTCTGCTTGAAGGAAGTTTGATATTCAGTTTATCAATTTCAAATTGATTGGTTGCTCTGCTGTGAGTGCCGCTGGCATCGTTGCCAATATTCTGAACATATGACTTACCTGGGTATAAGGTAAGCTTTTCATTGATAAATGCTGATGCATACCAACGAATTGCCCACGAATTATTCTTGCCAGCTATCTGCTTTAAAAGCATTTTAGTGTAGGGATAAGCACCTTCAAAGTCAAATTCTTTGAGTAAGTTCTTACTCGCTAATTTTTCGTATAATGCCTTTCCATCAGAGTCAAATATTTTCCAACCCCTTCTCCAGGTGGCCCATCCCCAACAATCAGCACCCTTCAGGAAAAAATAATCCGGCAGTGATTCCTTCACCGGATAGATATAGCCATGAATAGATATCACCGCTTCATCATTTTTGTACAAATCCAGCGAATTGTTCATGTACTTCAGAAATTGAGGTGAAGTAACCATGTCGTCTTCAAGCACTATTACTCTATCATAATCAGATAATATTGATGTTACGCCTGAAATGATAGAATTGGCTAGCCCTCTATTAGGTTCACACGTTATCATTCTTACCGATTCAAATCCTCTCACCGTGCCAATGTATTCGCGTACCTGCTTAACCAGTAAGGCATCTTTATCGTTTCTCGGACCATCAGAAAAAATAATCAACTTCGATTCCGATGCAAGTTCGTTTTTCGAAAGTGCCTCTATTGTTTTTCTGGTATGGTCAGGCCGATTATAAACGAACAAGGCAATTGGGGCAACCATAACTATTTTACCCGATATTCCTTTGTCACCAACAGCGCTTTGATAACGCTTCTCAACCCGTTTTCCAGTAATATTGAAGGCCTCCAACCCAACGAAGTCAATTTTGAAACATCCATTAGCTTTCTCGGAGTTCCATCTGGTTTCAACGAATTGAATGTGATTTCGCCTTTGTATCCTGTTATTTCTTTGATCAGTTTTGCCAACTCAGCTATTGACAGATCAATACCTACCCCGACATTTATAAATTCAAGATCTGAATAATTTTTCATTAAAAATAGACTAGCATCACCAAGGTCATCTACATGCATAAATTCGCGCATCGGCTTACCTGAGCCCCAGACTTCAACGGAAGATTCTCCCCTTTCGGATGCAATGATAAATTTTTTGATGAGAGCTGGAATGACATGTGAATTACCTAAATCATAATTATCATTTGGCCCATACAAATTGGTAGGCATGGCACTGATGAAATTACACCCATATTGTCTTCTGTAATTTTCACAAAGTTTGATCCCCGCAATTTTCGCAATAGCATACGGCTCATTTGTCTCTTCTAGGTACCCGGAAAGGAGGTATTCTTCTTTGAGAGGTTGAGGTGCTAGCTTAGGATAGATACAAGATGAACCTAAAAACAAAAGCTTCTTTACTTTGTGTACATAACTCTGATGAATCACGTTACACTCAATCATCAAATTCTCGTACAAAAAATCGGCCCGGTAAATGTTATTGGCCATAATGCCACCAACTTTGGCTGCAGCTAAGAAAACGTATTCGGGTTTTTCTATTGCAAAGAATTTTTCTACTAAAGCTTGGTTTCGCAAGTCTAGTTCGGCAGATGTCCGCAGCACTAAGTTGGTGTAACCTTCTGCTTGGAGCTTCCTGACAATTGCTGACCCCACCATACCTCGGTGACCTGCCACATATATTTTGGAAGACTTTTCCATTATTCGTGGTGTTGGAAAATTTTATGGCCGCCTTGCTTCAGGTAATGATCGCGTTTGAATAACTCTAAATCGCTTGCTACCATTTCTTTCACCAAGGCATCTAGATCGTATTTTGGTTTCCATCCTAATTTTGATTTTGCTTTGGTCGGGTCCCCAATCAGTAGCTCCACTTCGGTTGGCCTGAAATATTTTGCATCTATTTTTACTACTTCTTGCCCTTCTTTTACAGTAAAGTCTTTGTTGTCAGATTTAACAACCACAGCAGTCTCATTTATTCCTTCACCAGAAAATTGAAGGGTAACTCCAAGTTCATTGAATGCCTTGATGATAAATTCTCTTACCGTTGTGGTTACTCCCGTGGCGATTACAAAATCATCTGCTTTGTCTTGCTGTAGCATGAGCCACATTGCTTCTACATAGTCCTTAGCGTGACCCCAGTCGCGCTTGGCGTCTATGTTGCCCATGAACATCGTTTGCTGTAGCCCCAAAGCTATCCGGCAAGCCGCCCGAGTTATTTTTCTAGTTACGAATGTTTCCCCCCGCAAGGGTGACTCGTGATTGAATAGGATGCCATTGCCCGCATAAATGTTATAGGCCTCCCTGTAATTTACGGTGATCCAATAGCTATAGAGTTTTGCGACTGCATAAGGTGATCTTGGGTAGAACGGTGTTGTTTCGCTCTGCGGCACTTGTTGTACCAATCCATAAAGTTCAGAAGTAGATGCCTGGTAAAATCGGGTCTTTTTTTCCAACCCAAGAATTCGAATGGCCTCTAGTAGGCGCAAGGTGCCAATGCCATCTACATCTGCAGTGTATTCGGGTGAATCGAAACTAACCTTTACATGCGACATCGCCCCGAGGTTATAAATTTCAACGGGTTGAACTTCTTGAACAATTTGTATCAAATTTCCGCTATCAGATAAATCTCCGTAATGAAGTTTAAGTTTTAGATTTTTCTCATGAGGGTCCTGATAGAGGTGGTCTATCCTATCCGTATTGAATAAGGAGCTCCTTCTTTTAATACCGTGAACCTCATAACCTTTAGTAAGGAGAAATTCGGCTAAGTAAGCACCATCTTGACCAGTGATTCCAGTTATAAGAGCTTTTTTCACAATAAATAGAATAAGAATACAAATTTAGTGATTTACGTGGGATTCAATTAAAGCTATTTCAAAATTCTCCGAGCTGGCGGCAGCAACAAAGAGTAACCAATCCTTCAAGTTATCGCTCGAAGTCACGTTGATACACCGCCTAACCACATAAACCAAAAAACCCATCTCTTTGCCTTTTTTTCGTGTTCGTCCCTTCGGATTTCAATTTGCCGCATGTACAGGTCTTTTGGCCTTTTTTGCCATAATTTTATTCTGATTAAAAGTCATAGCTCATAACCGTTGCTACTTCACTAATAAATTTGCAAGCGCTGTCTTTTTTCAAGAATACCTCTCCAATTAAAAAAGTATGAGTCAGTCCATCGGCAGATTGTTGCACCTGATACTCCAACGTTAGCCAAATTGAAAATTCTTTACCAAATCAGCTCTTACCGATACAGTAGATTAAATCAGCGGCTTATAGTCGATCAGCAAAAAACTGCTTGGAAATGGACTTTGTCAACGGAAAAAATCATGTACTGGAGTCGTCTGGAAAGATAGTGCTCTTGAAACGCGAAAATCATTGACTATTGCCTAATCAATTCATCTAAAAAGCAATGACATCTTACTTCCTTGCCATTAAAATGGCATTGGCACCAAATAAGTTGTGTCGTTCGGTTACCTTAAAATCTTTCAATGATTTTACTTCAGCTTCCATTTCCTCCTCTGAATAATGTGCTTGGAGGAGCCAAAATTTTTGTTCATGTGAGAAATCAACTTGACCTATATCCTTCACCTTAATAGGATTGTTTCTAAAGTAAAAACTAAAATGCCACGAAAGGCTTGAGTAGATTGGAACGTTAAACACATTTTTCGATATTACTATCTGGCTTACCTCTCTATATTGTTCCTTTATTAAATTAGTGTAGTGGCGTTTAAAGTAAGTCATATTTACCATAAAGGAAAGCACTAAAATTAACGGGATAGAATACTTCCATTTTAGCTTGCTTATCCTCGTCCAACCAAAAGCGAAAAGTGTTATCCACGCGGGCAAGGTAACAATTGTGTACCGACTATGAAGCATTGGAGATACTACTATCGACCTTACGTAGGGCACCAAATAGGTTAATACGATCCAAACAATTAAAATAAAGAATAACCACTTTTGATTAGCATCGGTTTCCTCCTTTATTGATTTAAAAGAAAAATATAAGAGTGTAATAAATATGATAGTGGTGAGCATATCCTTTCCTGTATAATCATAAAGATATTCAGCTACAAAACCAGGGCTTGGCGTTTTAATCCAGCCTACATCCACACCGATGTCGTTTAGTATTATTGGCATCCAGGGAATCAAAGCAACCAAAGTAACTATTGCTGCTGAAATAGATAGCAACACAAATTTGGAATTCCTTTTCCCCTTAAGTAGTATCAAAAAAGTTAGGGCTTGGGTTCCAAAAATTATCAATCCAAAATAATGTGTATACAAAAGGCAAACGGTCGATATTGAATATCCAATAAAGTCAATTAGCCTAACATACTTAAAAGCTCTTATGTAAAACAAATAAGAAAGTGAGGCGAAAAAAAACGCCATAGTGTAAAACCTGAGTTCTTGAGAATAATAAATATGGAAGTAATTGATTCCCGTTAATAGTGCAGCAAATATCCCTGTAAGTTTTCCGTGGTATTCCTTCCCTAAAAAATAAATTATAGGAATACTGAGCAAACCAATAAACGCGCAAGCTATTCGCCCAACGATTTCGTTGTAACCAAAAATCTTGAAAATGTAATGGATATAAATAAAGAACAATGGAGGTTGATCTGCCTTAGAATATTCGATTACTGAATGGAGTGAGTTTTCAGGGGCAGTAGGTACAATTGAATAAAATTCGTCTAGCCAAAGGCTCTGAAAATTTATATGATATAGGCGCAATAGCGAACTAAGAACAAGGATTCCGCAAAGGACATGCGAAGTTCTCTGGTTAACAAAGTCTTCAATTTTCTGCACCATAAAACGCTACCGTTATGTCGCAATCATGTTAAATTTCATCAACTGTTAAAGTTCTTTTTCAATTTATTACATATTTAAGGTTTAAACTAATACGTTGGCAAATACCAATTGATTGTCTTCTCAATTCCGGTATCAAAAACCTCCTCTGCGTTCCACCCTAACTCTGTTTCAATTTTAGTTGCATCAATGGCATATCGCTTATCGTGGCCTGCCCTATCTTTCACAAAGGTGATTAATTCCTTGTAGGAACTGCCATTCTTTCTGGGCCGGGTTTTGTCTAGCAAAGAACAAATCCGATCGACAATTTGGTTGTTGTTACGCTCATTTCTTCCGCCAATGTTATAGGTTTCACCAGCTCTTCCTTTTTCAAAAGCTAACGCAATGCCTTTGCAATGGTCGAGCACATACAACCAGTCACGTACGTTCTTACCATCGCCATAAATAGGGATGGGCTGCTCGGCCAATGCCTTGCGGATGATCGTGGGGATCAGTTTCTCCTTATGCTGCTTAGGGCCATAGTTGTTAGAGCAATTGGTCGTTACCACATTCAATCCATAAGTGTGGAAGTAACTGCGCACCATAAAATCGCTGCTCGCCTTTGAGGCTGAGTACGGACTGTTGGGTGCGTAGGCTGTTAATTCTGAAAACAATCCTTCAGCACCGAGGGACCCGTACACTTCATCTGTTGATACATGTAAAAAACGATTTTTTTCATAGCTTTCTTTGAACTTGAATGGTGCTTCCATCCAGGCCTTCCTGGTGACATCCAACAATGTAAATGTTCCAAAAACATTAGTTTTTATGAAAGCCTCGGGCCCTTCTATGGAATTATCGACATGTGATTCAGCCGCGAAATGTACGACTCCATTAAATTGATATTTGGTAAACAAACTCTCAACGAAACTGCGATCACATATATCACCTTTTTCAAAAACGTAGCGCGAGTGACCCTCAATTTCCTTTACGTTACTTAGATCTCCCGCGTAGGTAAGGGCATCGAGGTTCACAATCTTATACTCTGCATGCTTTTCAAGGAAATGAACAATGAAATTTGAGCCGATAAAACCTGCTCCTCCCGTTACTAATAAAGTTTTCATTACTAAAAGTTGAAAATTGCTTTCTCTAAAGTTGGATGATTCAGGTCGCGCTGCGAAAGAATGAGGTCTTCTTTTTTCATGACCCAATCTATTTTCAAAGCGGGATCATTGTACATGATACCACCTTCTGCCTCGGGGTTATAAAACTCGTCACATTTATACAAAATTTCTGCTGCCTCGCTCAAAACCAAAAATCCATGCGCAAAGCCTTTAGGCACTAGCAATTGCTTTCTGTTCTCCCCAGATAACTTGATTAGAAATGACTTACCGAAGGTTGGCTTCTTTCTGCGCAGGTCAACCACCACGTCCAGTATCTCTCCCGTCAAAACACGCATCAGTTTTGTTTGAGCATAGGGCACATTTTGATAGTGGAGTCCGCGAAGTACCCCCTTCCTCGATTTGGATTGATTGTCTTGAATAAAATGGATATCAATTCCCTTGGATTTCAGGACATCGTATCGATAGGATTCCATAAAATAACCGCGGGGGTCTTCCAATACCTTTGGTTCCAAAATCACTAATCCATCAAATCCGGTTTCAACGATATTCATTAGACAGATTTGATTACTTTTTCGTTGGCCACTTTTACCAGGTATTGTCCGTATTGGTTTTTCAATAACGGTTTTGCCAACTCCAATAGTTTCTCTTTGGAGATATAACCTTTGCGGAACGAGATTTCTTCCAAGCATGCAATTTTTAAACCCTGTCTTTCTTCGATGGATTCTACAAACGTAGAAGCACGGATGAGCGACTCATGTGTTCCAGTATCCAACCAGGCCATTCCTCGGCCCAATAATTTAACCTGCAAGGTGTCTTCGGCTAAATAGAGTTTATTCAAGTCGGTAATCTCCAGTTCGCCCCGGGGCGAAGGTTTAATGGTCTTTGCTTTTTGAACAACCGTGTTATCGTAAAAGTAGAGCCCGGTTACAGCATAATTTGATTTAGGTTCTTTTGGCTTTTCTTCGATTGACAAGACTCTTCCATGATCGTCAAAATCAACCACACCATAGCGATGAGGGTCATTTACGTAATAGCCAAAAACAACGGAGCCTTTGTTGAGTTGACTTGCTTGCTCTAGCTGTGAAGAGAAATTATATCCGTAAAAGATATTGTCGCCTAAGACCAAACAAGCCGAATCATTTCCGAGAAAGGATTCACCGATCAAGAATGCTTGTGCCAAACCATCGGGTGAGGGTTGCTCCCGGTATTCAAGAGTAATACCCAAGTCAGACCCATCACCTAACAAGTTTTTGAACAGCGGTAGGTCCTGTGGAGTGGAGATAATTAAGATTTCGCGAATGTTGGCCAACATCAACACCGACAAGGGGTAGTAAATCATCGGCTTATCATAAATGGGCAGCATCTGCTTCGATACCGACTTGGTCAATGGATAAAGCCTTGTGCCTGAGCCGCCAGCCAATATAATTCCCTTCATCTGTTGAAATTTAAACCGCGAATTTACGAAAAGTTATTCGCCCTTTGACTGTCTTAATTGATAGGCTAGCTCGATAGATGGCCTTGCTTCTGTTAGTCCAAAACCCCTTCCTGCCAATATCTCGCGATAGCTGTTGGTATGCAATTCCGTAAAACCATCACTGAACTCAATCTCCATTCCATCCATTTTTAACGATCGGAAGGTGCGTTTTCCTTTCGCCTTCACTTCATCAGGCAAATGGTCTTCATTTATGCTCAAAGACCAATTAATGCGGGCCTTTTCTAGTTCCAGGTAACCGGCCGCATGATCAGCTTCATACGCAGAAACCGAGCTGTTTCTTACTTTCCCAAAAACCCACAGCAGCATATCAAAAAAATGGATGCCAATGTTGGTGGCTATGCCGCCAGATTTAATTTCTTCTCCTTTCCAACTGTGGAAATACCATTTTCCGCGTGACGTAATATAGGTCAAATCAACATCAAAAACCTGACCGCCTTTTGCTTCGTCCACTTTCTTTTTCAATGCCTGAATATTGGGATGTAAACGCAATTGAAGGATCGTGTACACTTTCTTGCCCGTTTCTCTTTCAATTTCTGCCAATGCATCCACGTTCCACGGATTCAATACTAAAGGTTTCTCACAAATGGCATCTGCCTGATTACGTAAAGCAAATCGGATATGAGAATCGTGCAAATAATTAGGCGAGCAGATACTGACGAAGTCGATTTTCTGTCCTTGTCTTTTTAGCTTATCGATGTGACGATCAAACCGCTCGAACTCAGTAAAAAAATCCGCTTTCGGAAAATACGAATCCATAATGCCAACACTATCAAAACGATCCAAGGCTGCCAACAGATTATTGCCCGTGTCTTTGATGGCCTGCAAATGTCGCGGTGCGATGTAGCCGGCTGCACCTATTAATGCAAAATTGACCATGATTCTTATGATTTAATGATTGGCATGATTCACCGAATATTTATTACTGATTACCGACCACCTTTGACTGCTTACCACTGACTTGCTTTTACAACTTTGAAACCCTTCCATCTTTCAACAAATACTTTTCCCCACTTTCGGCACAAGTCGCTTCACCGTTTTTATCAAACGAAAGTTTGTGCCCATACTCGCTCATCCAACCGGTTTGCTTTGCAGGATTGCCCATCACCAATGCGTAATCAGGCACATTTTTGGTAACGACTGCGCCCGCTCCAATAAAAGCAAATTGACCGATGTCGTGGCCACAAACAATCGTTGCATTGGCGCCAATAGAAGCTCCTTTTTTCACCACCGTCCGGGCGTACTCATTCTTTCGATTGATGGCACTACGTGGATTAATTACATTGGTAAATACCATCGATGGCCCCAAAAAAACATCGTCTTCACAAATAACCCCAGTGTAGATCGATACATTATTCTGAACCTTCACATTCTTACCCAAAACCACTTCGGGAGAGATCACCACATTTTGTCCAATATTGCAGTTCTCGCCAATGATGCAGCGCGGCATGATGTGTGAGAAATGCCAAATTTTTGTTCCTGCGCCTATTTCGCAGCCTTCATCAATCACGGCCGTTTCATGTGAGAAATAATTCTTGTCAGGCATGGCGAGGATAATCTTTGACAGTCTGACAAATGTACACCAATTCTTCCGAGGTCATTTCCGTATGGATGGGTAGAGAGATGACTGTTTTAGAAAGTTGCTCCGTAACCGGAAAGGATCCTACTCCAAACCCTGGCCTCTGATACGCCTTTTGTAAGTGCAAAGGCACTGGATAATAAATCATCGATGGAATGCCTTTGCCTTCCAGATATTTTTTGAAATCATCTCGATCGATGCCTTTTGCTTTTAGGGTGTATTGATGGAATACATGGGTGGAATAATTTGCTCTTGTCGGTATTTCTAAAAAGGTGCAAGATGTTAGTTCATTATCGTAGAAATTGGCTGCTTCATTTCTTTTGTGCGTGTATTCATCCAAGTACTTCAACTTCACGTTCAGAATGGCTGCCTGAAGTGTATCCAATCGACTGTTGATGCCTATGACGTCATGGTGATATTTCACTTTTTGTCCATGACTGGCTATCATCGTCATTTTTTCTGCCAGCACAGAATCGTGCGTAAAAATTGCGCCACCGTCTCCATAAGCACCTAAATTCTTAGACGGAAAAAAAGAAGTCGTGCCGATGATTCCCATCGTTCCCGCGTTCTTCACGGTGCCATTCGCAAACGTATATTCCGCGCCAAGCGCTTGTGCTACATCTTCAATCACAAAAAGATTGTGGTCTTTCGCGATTCTCAGAATGAGTTCCATGTCAGCGCATTGTCCATACAAATGCACCGGCACAATCGCTTTTGTTCGAGGGGTTATTTTACTCTCAATTTGATCGACATCAATGTTGAAAGTATTCGCATCGACATCAATAAAAATCGGGATCAAGCCAAGTAAAGCAATCACTTCGGCTGTTGCCACGTACGTGTGCACGGGCAAAATCACTTCATCACCATGCTTAAGATCTAATGCCATCATGGCAATCTGCAAAGCGTCTGTGCCATTGGCACAAGGAATTACGTGGGTATTTTGATTTTTAATGGAGAGCGCTTGCGCAAACTCTTTTACTTCTGGTCCTTGAATAAACGCAGATGCTTGTAATACACTTTCGATAGCTGAATCAATTTCAGTTTTAATGCGGAGGTATTGGCTTCGCAAATCAACCATTTGTATTTTTTGCATCATTTGATTCCCCTGATTTGTTTTTCCCATTGCCAGGCGTGCAACAGTGAATCTTCCAGGCTCAGTTGAGTTCGCCACCCGAGTATGTTGGCAGCTTTTGCCGGATCGGCATATATCTTTTCTACATCGCCCGCCCTGCGAGGGCCCACTTCATAGTTTAATGGTATGCCTGTCGTTTTGATAAATCGTTTCACCAAGTCGAGTACCGTTACACCGATGCCAGTGCCCAAATTGAACATTTCATTTCGATTTTCAAGCTCCTTTACTTTTTGCAACGCCATCACATGCGCTTTTGCCAAGTCCACCACGTGAATGAAATCTCGCACGCAACTACCATCCGCTGTATTGTAATCATTCCCAAAAACGGTGAGCTTTTGACGAATGCCAGCGGCTGTTTGCGTGACATAGGGAACCAAATTGGATGGTGTGCCAATCGGCAATTCTCCGATCAAAGCAGATGGGTGCGCCCCAACTGGATTGAAATAACGCAACGATACAGAGCGCAATTCTTTTTTGGCTTGAATGCAGTCTTCCAATATCCGCTCACACATTTGTTTGGTTGCGCCATAAGGGGACTCTGCTTTTTTAAACGGTGCAGATTCGTCTACGGGAATGCGATCAGGCTCTCCATAAACAGTGCAGGAAGAAGAGAAAATGATTTCGTTGACGTGAAATTTATCCATCGCCTTTAACAAGGCAGTCATCGACCCTACATTGTTTTGATAGTAAAGTAAGGGTTGTTCTACTGATTCACCTACAGATTTGTAGGCGGCAAAATGAATAACTGAATCAAAATTCTCTTTTGAAAAAACAGTATCCAAAAACTTTTCATCCGTACAGCTTCCCTGATAGCAGACTACATTTTTGCCCGTGATCTTCTCAATCCCATCCACCATTCGCTTCTCACTTCTCGAAAAATCGTCCAACACCACCACATCAAATCCCTGTTGAATTAACTCAACCGCTGTGTGAGAACCAATGTACCCCGCCCCTCCAGTTAACAGAACTTTTTTCAAATGCGCCATCGATTATAATCTTGCCGAAATTTGTGACCGATCTAAAAAACCCTTGACATCATAAACGATTGTGTGGTCATTTCTAATGATCGTCCAATCAATCTTTTTGAACTCTTGATGGCTAACCGCTAGAACAATAGCAGAATACCTCATATCCAGTTTATCAATCAACAGGATGCCATATTCATGCTCAACTTCATCACTACTCGCATGTGGATCATAAACTTCAACATCTGCTCCAAAGCTTTGCAACTCTCGAATCACATCAATGGCACGACTGTTTCGGATATCAGGGCAATTCTCTTTAAACGTAATACCTAGAACCAGAACCTTAGAATTTTTGATGGGTAAATCGTGTTGAGTCATCAGTTTGATCACGCGACTGGCAATATGGGTTCCCATGTTATCGTTGATCCGCCTTCCTGCTAGAATCACCTGCGGGTAGTATCCCAGGCTATCCGCTTTGTATGTAAGATAATAAGGGTCTACGCCAATGCAGTGTCCTCCTACCAGGCCGGGCTTGTAGGGAAGAAAGTTCCACTTAGTACCAGCAGCCTCTAAGACTTCGTGGGTATCGATGTTCATTCTTTCAAAAATCAGCGAAAGCTCGTTGACAAAAGCGATGTTAATATCCCGTTGTGCATTCTCGATGACTTTGGCTGCTTCAGCAACTTTGATACTCGATGTTTTGTGGGTGCCGGCAACAATAATTTTCTTGTAAAGTTGGTCCACACGCTCCGCAATTTCAGGCGTGCTCCCACTTGTTACTTTCTTGATGTTTGGTAGACGATGTTGCTTGTCTCCAGGGTTAATCCGCTCCGGAGAATAGCCACAGAAGAAATCAATATTAAATTTTAGTCCACTAAATTTTTCTAAAACAGGAACACAATCCTCCTCCGTGCAGCCGGGATACACGGTAGATTCGTATATCACGATATCTCCTTTTTTTAAAACTTTTCCTACCGTTTCGCTGGCTTTTATAAGCGGAGTCAAATCCGGGTTTTTATAAATATCAACCGGGGTGGGCACTGTCACAATGAAGTAATTTACGGATTGAAGTTGTTGGGCGTTTGATGTGAAGGTTAACATTTTTGCGGACTTCAATCCCTCCGCATCTACCTCTAGCGTTCTATCAATGCCATTCGTAAGCTCAGCAATCCTTTGTTCGTTAATATCAAAGCCAATTACTTCTGCAATTTTGCCGAATTCAACGGCCAGTGGCAGCCCAACGTAACCGAGTCCTATAATTCCAATTTTTTCCATTCTACAACTTTACTTTATAGTAATCCAAGTACCAATCAATAAACTTACCAACACCTACCTCAATGGGGGTTGAGGGCTTAAAGTCGATTTCATTTAGTAAATCCTGAACGTCAGCAAGGGCATCTGGCACATCACCGTCTTGCATTGGCATAAGGTTCTTTATTGCTTTTTTACCCAATTTTTCTTCAATAATTTCAATATACCTAACGAGCTCAACGGTAGAGCTGTTGCCAACGTTAAATATTCTGTATGGTGCAAAACTTGTTGCCGGATCCAAATGTATCCGATCCCAATCTTTATTCGATTGCGGTACTTTGGGAATAAGACGAACAATGCATTCTACCAGATCATCAACAAAGGTAAAATCCCTTTTCATTTTACCGTAGTTAAAAACATTGATTGGCGTTCCTTCCAAAATCGACTTAGTGAAAATGAAAAGCGCCATATCTGGCCTTCCGTATGGCCCGTAGGCCGAGAAAAAACGCAAGCCCGTGGTTGGAATGGCATACAAATTTGAATATGCATGAGCCATCAACTCATTCGACCTTTTACTCGCTGCATACAATGCAAGTGGATGGTCTACATTGTCACTTGTAGAGAAGGGCATTTTCTGGTTTCCTCCATATACTGAGCTAGAAGAAGCATAAATCAAGTGCTTAACTGGGTTATTTCGACAACACTCCAAAATGTTCAAAAACCCTTGAATGTTGCTGTGCAAATAGGTGTAAGGATGTTCGATAGAATGACGCACACCGGCTTGAGCAGCGAGATTAACAACATAATCTATGCCCGCTGAGTAGAATAAATGGTCTACAAGCGATTTGTCACTAATATCCAGTCGTTGAAAAGTAAAGTTTGGATAAACCTTGAGGATTTTTAGGCGAGCATTCTTTAACTGTACATCATAATAATCGTTAATGTTATCTGCTCCAATTACTTGATTGCCTTCTTTCAAAAGACGTTCTGATAAGTGGAACCCAATAAACCCAGCGGCTCCAGTTACTAAAATACGATTATTCACTAAAACAAATTTGACTCAAAAGTACATCAATTCTTATTAGATTTGCAGAAATAATAACAGCCTATACCCATGATTGAAAATCAAAAGCAAGCCAATGCCAGTTCTTCCGATGAGATCGACTTAATTGAGCTTTTGGCGAAGGTTACGCTCGGTATCAAAAATAATTTTAGGTCACTTGTTCTTGCTTTTGTAATTGGCTCACTATTAGGACTTGCTTTCTATCAGTTTGTACCCAAAGTATATGAAAGTAATATGATCATCCAATCTGACATTCTTACCGAATCGTATGGGGAAAGAATCGCGGAAAGCATGGATTTGTTGATCAGGGAACAAAACTTTGAAATACTGGGTAGTCGCATGGGCATAAGCCTGGAAAAGGCGGCCTCTATCAAAAAAATAAAAATTGAGAGCGTTAAACAGAAACAAACAAACACAACGGAAAAAGAAAACAATACTTTTATTATTACAGTCCGTACGACAGACAACACTCTCCTACCTGACCTACATAATGGCTTGATCAATTACTTGAGAAACAATGAATTTGTAAAAGTGAGAGTAAGGCAACGACAAGACTATTACAAAGCCATGATCGAAAAAGTCGGTCAAGAAATTAGCTCGTTGGATAGTCTTAAAAAGAGATTATTTACCGGCAAACCTATTTATTCAAATAGTGCTGAAATGATGTTAGTTGACCCGACCAATATCTATTCAAAAATTATCGAACTGAATAAAGAACAGATCAACTATAAAAATGGTCTGGAATTGGTGAACAGTATTCAACTAGTAGAAGGCTTTACTATTTACAAAAAACCGGTGAGTCCCAAACTATCGATTAGCTTAACCGCTGGTGCCTCGATAGGGGTCTTTTTTGTTTTGACTCTCATTGCAATAAAAGGATTGCGAAAAATAGTCGAGCTCTCAGAAGAGAAACTTGGAAAAAATTAAAGAACTTCTTAAAAAGGAATTCACCCTTGAGCTTAGACGAAAATCCGTTTTCTCTGGCTTAGCGCTCTACGTATTCAGCACGGTTTTTGTCTACTACCTGACTTTTAATTTAAGGCAAAACCTCATCAGCCCGCTTGTTTGGAGTGCGTTGTTTTGGGTGACGATATTATTTTCTTCAATCAACACTATCGCCAAAAGTTTCATTGGAGAAAAGAGGGGGCAGGAATTGTATTTTTATTCTTTGGTAAGCCCCGAATCCATCGTTTTATCGAAACTGATTTATAATTTTCTCCTTTGCCTCGTCCTTGCTATGACTGGTTTGGGGTTATTTGTTTTGTTCCTTTTCAATCCGATAGAGACCATTTTGCCGTTCATACTTACAATTGTTTTAACATCGTGGGGCTTTGCCGCTTCACTGACCCTTCTTTCGGGCATTGCTGCAAAAGCAAACAATAGTCATATTGTAATGACGGTACTTAGCTTTCCAATCGTTATCTCTATTCTTTTGCTTTCCATCAAAATTACCAAGAACTGTATTGACGGACTGGAGGCCAGTACTAACTATGACGAACTACTCACTTTGGTGGCAATTAATTGCCTAGTTACTGCAGCGTCTTACTTACTGTTCCCCTATATTTGGCGCACATAATTTCAAATGAAAAAACAGTGGTGGAAAATAAGTGCTGCTCTTCTTCTGATCTATTCGGTAGTGGGTGGCCTGTTGTTTGATGTCCCTCGACTTAACATCGTTAACGAAACCATCCGCGCGTTGTATTTTCACGTACCCATGTGGTTTGGAATGGTGGCCATGTTTTTAGTCTCTACTTATCATGCCATTCAATACTTGCGAAATTCTCAATCCATTCATGACACTTATTCCATTTCTTTTGCTTCTGTTGGTTTAGTGCTTGGGCTTCTGGGCATTGTTACCGGTATGATTTGGGCGAACTATACATGGGGTTCTCCCTGGCATGGCGACCCTAAACAAAATGGTGCCGCGATAGCTCTGCTTGTTTATTTTGCTTACTTCATTTTGCGTGGATCGGTTGCCAACCAGGAGCAAAGAGCAAGGCTGAGTGCCGTTTACAATATCTTTGCTTTTGCTGCTATGATTCCTCTAATATTCATCATTCCAAGAATGACCAGCTCCATGCATCCGGGAAGCGGTGGAAATCCGGGTTTCAATATGTACGATTTAGATAGCAAAATGAGAATGGTCTTTTATCCGGCTGTCATTGGCTGGATTGCCATGGGAACTTGGATTGCTTCGCTACTTGTTCGAACCCACCTGTTAACCGAAAAACTTGAAGAACTTGAAGATGAACAAAATAGTTAAAATTTGTTGGGCATTGTCGGTAAGTCCATTGACCCTTTTTGCACAAGAGGTAGAAATGGCGGATAGTTTGCGCTCAAGTGGCAAAATCTATGTCGTTGTAGCCATCGTGCTTGTGATCTTGTTGGGGCTAATTGGGTATTTAATATCCTTAGACCGTAAAGTTTCTCGGTTAGAAAAACGACTCCCCGAGGCGAAAAAATAGGCAAATCCTCATTTACGTTTGCTTGCTGCTTTTGCCATTACCTGTCCTACTTTTTTAGTTAAAATTCTGCCGTGCGACTTGGTTTTGGATTAGCTTTGTCGTTGAAAAAGTCTGATTTATGAAAAAGTCGCATATTTTGGCAATTGGAGTGATCGCAGTAGCAATTGTTATTATAATCTCTACCGCGGGAGATGCCAGCACTTATGTCAATTTCGAGCAGGCTTACCAACTAGCCTCTACTGGAAGTTCTACCCAAGTTCATGTGGTGGGCCAGTTGGCCAAAGACGGGGCTGGGCAGGTTGTGGGTATCGAAAAAAGTACTGATAATCTTTCCTTTTCCTTCCTTTTACTAGATGACAAAAATAAAGAACAAAAAGTCTTTTACAACGAACCTATGCCTCCTGACTTTCTGCGCTCTGAAAAAGTGGTGGTGATCGGAAACTATGAAAACAGTCAATTCATTGCAAAAAAGATCTTACTGAAGTGTCCTTCAAAATATCAAGAACAGAAGTTGAATGCCGGTGTTTAATTTGAAGATTGACTTCGTTCGACTAGGTTCATTTTCAAATTATTTCATTTTCAAATTTTCAAATTGATGCATTACTTCATTGGCAACCTAGGCCATCTTCTGGTTATCACTGCTTTTGTTACTTCCTTGCTAAGTGCATTTGCCTATTGGAAAGCTACTACACTAAAAGAAATTGAAGAGAAGAACTCTTGGTTAACTAATGCCAGGTTCGCTTTTGTTGCCCACGTACTCGCGATCTTTGGAGTCGTTGCTGCTCTGTTTACGATCATTTACCAACACTATTTTGAATACCATTATGCCTACGCTCATTCCTCATTGCACCTGCCAGGCCAATATATGCTTTCCTGTTATTGGGAAGGGCAAGAGGGCAGTTTTTTGCTTTGGATGTTTTGGCACGCCATTATTGGCCTGATTCTTATCAAGACACAGAAAACTTGGGAGGCACCTACCATGGTGGTCTTTACGTTGGTTCAGGCTTTTTTGACTTCTATGATACTGGGTGTTGTTATTCCGGGCATCGATCTCAAGTTAGGCAGCTCTCCGTTCATCCTGCTTCGCGATGCCATGGATGACCCCATCTTCAAGTTACAGCCCGACTTTATTCCAAAAGACGGCAACGGCTTGAATGCATTGCTTCAAAACTATTGGATGGTTATCCACCCTCCTACGCTGTTTCTTGGATATGCACTCACACTTCCCCCCTTCGCATTTTGCATCGCAGGGTTATGGCAAAAAAAATATGTGGAGTGGGTAAGGCCTGCCTTGCCTTGGTCGCTGCTGGGTGGTGGCATTTTGGGGTTAGGCATTCTAATGGGTGGCTATTGGGCTTATGAAACCTTAAATTTTGGAGGCTATTGGAATTGGGATCCTGTAGAAAACGCAGTGTATGTTCCTTGGTTGATTTTGATCGCTTCGATCCATACCATGATCACCTACAAAAACAGTGAGACTGCCCTTAAGAGCTCAATCATTCTGGTCATTGCAGTTTTCCTATTATTGCTTTACGCCACGTTCCTTGTGCGCAGCGGAATCCTAGGCGATGCGTCAGTTCACGCTTTTACCGATCTGGGGCTTTCCGGGCAACTATTGATTTACCTTCTGTTCTTTACGCTTGGAGCCATCGTATTGGCAATCATTCGTTGGAAAGAAATTCCGTCATCTGAAAAAGAAGTATCTACCTACTCCCGTGAGTTCTGGATTTTTCTTGGCGCCACGACACTATGCTTGATGGGGTTTCAGGTTTTGTTGCCAACCTCCATTCCGGTTTACAACAAAATCATTGAGATGTTTGGGGGAGCGTCCAATTTAGCGCCTCCCGCCAATCAAATTGAATTCTATTCTAAGTTTCAGCTGTGGTTTGGCGTAGCCGGAGCGCTCATCTCAGGAACGGGTCAATTTTTTTGGTGGAAGAAGATAGACAAAGAGAAACTAAAACAGGAAATGTTGACCCCTCTTCTGATAACATTGCTCCTCTTTGCCTTTACAATCGCTATTGCCAAGGTTTACAATCCCGCCTACTTAGTTTTAACACTGGCAGGGCTCTATCTCATCGTATCAAATTTCAAGGTATTATTTACCCTAGCTAAACTAAATCCAAAATTATCGGGTGGTGCTGTGGCTCACATCGGTATTGGTATGATGTTGATTGGGGTAATGTTCTCGGCTGGCTATTCGAAAGTGGTTTCTTTGAACAACACAGGAATGTTAATCTCCAAAGAATTACCTACAGAGTTTAATCGCGACAACCTACTCCTTTTTATAAATGAACCCCGGTCGATGGCAGGTTATGACATCGAATACCGAGGTGAGCGACTAGAACCCAGACACAAAAGCGGTTTCATCAGCAAAAATGATGTTGAGCTTACGCTCGATCCGTTCAAAGTCGTGGCGCTAAAAGACATTATTTTTCAAAATGAAAAACTCTACAATGCAAAAGACACAATCGAAATTTTTCCGGAAAATACTTTTTATGAGATCGAACTTCGCAGAGACGGTAAAGTAGCGGCCTCGCTCTTTCCACGCGTCCAAATTAATCCAGCCATGGGTGGTTTCATTGCCTCCCCTGACATCAAAAGAAAATTCAGTCGCGACTTATACACACACGTTTCGTTACCAATGAATCGCGAGGAAGAACCTGAGTGGGGAAAAATGGAAGAGGTGAAAGTAAAAATTGGAGAAGAGTTTTTTATCAACTCAAAATACAGCACTACGCTAGAGGAGATTAGGCGTGTTGACGAGATTGAAGGTGTGAAGCTCGCTGCTGAAGATGTGGCTGTTCAGGCGATGATCAAAGTACATGGGGAGCATGAACCCTACACAGTGAGTCCGTTTTTTTTAATAAAGGATAAGAGTCAAGTGGGGCGCTTGCCCGCGGAAATAAATGATCTGGGCATAAAAATCACCTTGTTGAATATTCTACCTGAAACCAATGAGTTTCTTCTGGGCATCACCAGCAGACAAAAAGATTGGGTTGTGATCAAAGCACTAGAAAAACCGCTCATCAACGTATTGTGGCTCGGCACGTTTGTCTTGATGATTGGATTTGGAATGGCGATGGTGAGAAGGTTTAAAGAATATGGCTCGAATTGACCTTTATCTTCTTGCCTGAAATTCTTATATTGGAATTGATTATCAAAAATACCTATGAATACGTTATTCCTCAACAATAAAAAATACGTGGTTGTTGAACAAAAAGTGTATGATAAGTTAGTTGAAAAGGCTGCGTCAAAAACTCCTTCATTGAGAAAGTTGAGCTTAGCAGAAGGCAAAAAAGCTGCCTACGCCCTCATTGATAAATGGCACACCGAAAAGTAAATATTCTTGAAAAGGCAAACAACGAAGTTGCCCACATTGCCTATTTCATTGAGTCTAAAGGAATGCCGATTACTGCCAAGAAATTCGTTGATAGAGCCTATTCTTTCTTTGAAAGACTAGGCGATCCAAAAATCAGACACAGACCATGTTCCAATTTGGTTTGGAGTGCACAAGGATATCGATGTGCCACTTTTAGAAAAAGATTTGTAGTTGCATTTGTTGACAACGAAGATGAAATAATCATAGCCGACTTTGCCGTTTCTCGACTTTTGAAAACCTTTTAAGGCAAATTAGTTACCTCAGCAACTCCCTCGATATAACCATTTTCTGAATCTCCGTGGTTCCTTCATAGATCTGTGTGATCTTCGCATCGCGCATTAATCGCTCGACATGGAATTCTTTCACGTATCCATATCCACCGTGGATTTGCACTGCCTCAGTGGTAACTTCTTGTGCGATTTGAGATGCGTATAGCTTAGCCATTGCAGCTGCCTTCACAAAATCCTTCTTTTGATCTTTCAAATAGGCTGCCTTCCAAATCAGTAAACGAGCACTATCAATCTTGGTGGCCATATCTGCCAACTTGAATTGAATGGCCTGATGTTCGGTGAGGTGTTTACCAAACGCTTTCCTTTCTTTAGCATACTTCAGCGCTAGTTCAAAAGCACCAGCCGCGATGCCAAGCGCCTGGGCTGCAATACCGATGCGTCCCCCATTTAAGGTAGTCATTGCGAATGTAAAGCCAAATCCATCTTCACCAATTCGATTGGCCTTAGGCACCTTCACATCGGTAAACATAAGCGAATGGGTGTCACTGCCTCTGATTCCCATTTTATCTTCTTTTCTCCCCACCACAAATCCTGGCATCCCCCTTTCTACAATCAGCGCATTGATGCCTTTGTGCTTTTTCTCTGGATGCGTTTGGGCAATTACAATGTACACACTCGCGCTTTTACCATTGGTGATCCAATTCTTAGTACCATTCAAGAGATAGTAGTCCCCTTTGTCTTCAGCTGTAGTTCGTTGACTGGTGGCGTCAGATCCTGCTTCAGGCTCAGATAAACAGAAAGCTCCTATAACTTCACCCGAAGCTAACTTCTTTAAATATTTCACTTTTTGCTCCTCCGAACCAAATCGCTCCAATCCCCAACAAACCAATGAATTGTTGACCGACATACACACTGAGGCAGATGCATCGACCTTAGAAATCTCCTCCATTGCCAAGACATACGAAATTGAATCCATCCCTCCTCCGTTGTATTTTGGATCGGTCATCATTCCCATAAAACCAAGCTCGCCCATCTTCTTCACTTGCTCGGCAGGAAACCGCTGCTCGTTGTCCCTGTCAATCACACCTGGTAAGAGCTCGCTTTGGGCAAAGTCTTTGGCTGCTTGTTGTACAGCTAGTTGTTCTTCGGTCAGTTCAAAGTTCATTGACTATGATTTCGATTTTAGAATAAAATGCCACTTTTCTACTTATAGTTTTAAAAAAAAGCCCAAACAAAAGCTTGGGCTTTTTCTTGATTTGACGGCCTAGAGTTTCTACGATTTTTTGAATTGTTTTGAGCGTATTCTTGCATTCTTCGAAAATGAAGTAATTACAAATGAAAAACCAATAACGACAGCAATTGTAAAGATTATTCCAACGGCATCTTTAAGTCCTTCCATAAATTTTAATCTTTAGTTTCTTTATCCAAATAAACGGTCAATGCAACCAATGTCCCTAATGAGAAGAGAAACAAAACGCTTACAAATATAAGAAAGTTCTGATTGCCGCCTTCCGAAGTAACCAAGCCGTAAGCACCAGCCGCAGTACCCACAACAAATGCCGTTAGCATTTTCATAAGTTCGAGGTAGAACTTGACTCTGTTATCACTCATTTTTCAAAATGACTAGCAATAATGAGGAATGTCTCTCAAAAGCAAAACTCCTCTAATTTCACTTCAGTTAAGTCTAAATCGTTAATCGCGATCCATACCCAAGTACATCATCACATAGTAGATGAGGGTAGTGACCGCACCAATAGCGGCAACCACATAGGTCATCGCAGCCCACTTCAACGCATCTTGCGACATGTCGTACTCAGCTGGAGTAACAATATTTCTAGTCTTTACCCACGCCAATGCCCTGCGGCTTGCATCAAACTCAACAGGCAACGTAATCAAAGCGAAAAGGGCAAAAGCGGCATAGCAAACAATAATTACTAGTATGGCAGTTTGGGGAGCCAAAAATCCCTGTGAGAAGATCGCGCCAAAAATCATCGCCATCATCATAAAATTAAGAACCTTGGCACTTATGTTTTGAACAGGCACCATGGCCGATCTTAATTGAAGCATGCTGTAGGCCGTTGCATGTTGTACCGCGTGACCACACTCGTGAGAAGCTACGGCCGTAGCTGCTGCATTTCGCCCATGAAATACCTCTTGGCTTAAATTAACAGTCTTGTCGGCTGGATTGTAATGATCGGTCAACTGTCCTTCAACGCAAGTCACTTGAACATCTCTGATCCCGTGATCAGCCAACATTAGCCTGGCAATTTCAGCGCCTGTTAAGTCTTTGGTTAAATGTATTTGAGAATACTCCTTGAATTTGTTCTTCAGCTTTGAACTGACCATCCATCCAATCAACATGAAGAAACCCCCAATAATCAATGCACCCATAGTTGTAATAGTTTATGTTCGTTTAATTTTCTCAACAATTCGAGTAGTGGAATAACCCGGCACAAAATCGATCGTTTCCACTTTCCCTCCAGCCTTCTTAACAACATTTGCGCCAACGATGTTTTCTGCCAAATAGTCACTCCCTTTTACCAGTACATCCGGCACCAGCTCAGCAATCAAATTTAACGGGGTGTCTTCATTAAAAAAAACAACTAAATCTACGAATTGAAGTGCCGCCAAAATCCGGGCCCTGGAATACTGATCTTGCAACGGACGTTCAGGTCCCTTAAATCGACTTACCGAATCGTCTGTGTTCAGCCCTATTACCAGATGGTCTCCCTTAGCTCTTGCCTTCTCCAGATAGTCAACGTGCCCTAGATGCAAAAGATCAAAACAGCCATTTGTAAAAACAACTTTCTCGTTTTGCTTTTTCCAAGCACCAACAACTTCCTTTGCCTCTATTAAAGACTTTATTTTTCCTTCTGTTTTCTCCATTTGACAATCAAATAACTGGCGACCAAAGATAGCACCCCGAGTAAAATCATTAAAATGGTCTGCCAGCCATGAAAAATAAACACAAATGCAACGGCATCCGCTTGCGGAAGGTTGTAGAGCATTACTAACGCAAGTGGTACCAGTGTGTGGTAAGATCCTGCACCACCGGGGAGTGGCGCAGCCATCGCGATGGAGCCAACAGCAAACAGCGTTAGAACAGCACTAAAACCCAAATCTTCCGTTTCCGGAAATGCTTTTATAACAAGGTAGCTCATCAGGAAGTACAATAACCAAATGCCAAGAGAATAGGCAATAAAGAGTCCTTTATTCTGCATTTTAAAAATGGCGAGCAGTCCTTCTTTAAAACCTTCTATAATTTTTAACAGCTTTTTGTTTTTGCGAAGGAAGAAAATTGCCGCCACAAAAATGACCCCACCAATAAAGACAACCACCATCCAGGGTGAAATTGAAAAGCCTTCTCCTGAAGAAAAATTTAGTGTATCGATAAACTTCTTCAGTTTCTGCCATTCTGCAAAAAACGAAAAAGCAATTAACAACAATAGACAGATCACGTCCACCATCCGCTCCACTACCACGGTGCCAAACGAAACTTCAACGGGGGCTTTTTCAAGCTTGTACAAGTTATAGCAGCGCGATACTTCTCCGCCTCTTGGCACGGCTAAGTTCACTAGGTACCCGATCATCAGCGAAAGAAAGCTATTTGTTAATCCAACTTTGTTACCCGTTGGAGCTAGCAACATTCTCCATCGCTCCGCTCGCAGTAGATGACTCAATATGGCGACCAGCGCCATCAAGCCCAAGTATCCCTTGTTGGAATTTTGCCAGGCCTTCCAAAGAAAGTCCGACTTATTCTCACCTTCACCCAACGTTAATCCTCTTAACGAAAGCCACAATAAGAGCGCTGTAAGCGCTATCATGCCAACGTACTGCAATATTGAGCGGAGGGTAGATTTCAAGTTAGTTTAATTGGTTATTTGGATCCGGGAAAACAAGAGATGGCTTAAACTGCTTTGCTTCTTCCAATTCCATCGAAGCATATGAAATCACAATTACTATATCACCCACTTGCGCCTTGCGCGCAGCGGGTCCATTGAGACAAATCGTTCCGCTGTTTCGCTCGCCTTTGATCACGTAGGTTTCCAACCGTTCGCCATTATTGATATTTACAACTTGCACCTTTTCCCCTTCAATCAAGTTGGCTGCGTCCATGAGCGCTTCATCAATGGTAATGCTCCCCACATAGTGCAACTCAGCCTGTGTAATTTTTACACGATGTATTTTTGATTTTAAAACTTCTATTCTCATTCTAGCAACAAATTATCAATTAGCCTTACTTCTCCAACATAACCTGCAATCAACAGAACGGATTCATCTAAAACGTTCTGCACAGGCTTTAAGTTTTTAGTATCGACCCATTCAATGTATTCCAATTTCACATTGGGGGTGGCCTCACACATTTGCTTGACCTTGCTTTTCACAGTAATGAATTGTTCCCCTTTTTTCAACAGTTCGCTGGCCAAAATCAAAGATTTATAAAAAACAGTAGCATCTGCTTTTTCGCCTTCATTCAAACGCTGATTGCGCGATGACATGGCCAAACCGCTCGGCTCCCTAAAAATAGGAACCGAAGTAAGTTGAATATCAAACTGTAGTTCATCCACCAACTTCTCTATCACTTTATACTGCTGAAAATCCTTTTGACCAAAATAGGCACGGCTGGGTTGTATGATGTTAAACAACTTGCAGACCACTTGGGCTACTCCGTTGAAATGGCCTGGACGAAACTCACCCTCTAATACCGAACCGATTTCACCCACATCAAACCCGATTTCACTCTTTCTTTGATACATCTCCTCATTACTGGGAGCAAAAATCACATCGCAACCTGCCTTTTCCAGCTTTTCTTTGTCGCTATCCGGAGTACGCGGGTATTTTTCTAAATCGAGGGCGTTGTTAAACTGGGTGGGGTTAACGTAAATACTGCATACCGTGAGATCATTTTGGCCACGCGATGACTTCACCAATTCTAAGTGTCCCTGGTGCAGTGCCCCCATTGTGGGCACCAAACCGATCGAGGAAAGGTTCCTTCTTTTACCGCTCAAAAACGCCCTTAGCGGCTTAATTTCATAGAAAATCTCCATTCTGGGGCTGTTTTAAGGGGTCGCAAAGATAGACCTTATAAGTTAAGTTTAGTTGAATAAGGGGTGAATTTTGCGTACTTTTGCGCCTCGGTTCTCTATTTCTTTCTCTTAAATCCAGGTGTATGTCAAAAATCCGCATCCTCTACGTAGCCAGTGAGATCAACCCATTTCTTCAAACCACTGAAGTATCAGATTTTGTAAGGAAGTTGCCTCAGGCCATGCAGGAGAGGGGAATGGAGATTCGTATTTTGGTTCCTCGCTTTGGGTTGATCAATGAGCGGAAGAACAGACTGCATGAAGTGGTTCGGCTATCCGGAATCAACATTGCGGTGGGTGACGAAGAGAAGCCTTTGATCATTAAAGTCGCTTCTATTCCCAATGCAAAACTCCAGGTTTACTTTATTGACAACGAAGACTATTTCCATCGCAAGTCGGTTTTCCATGACAAGGAAAACAAGTTTTTTGAAGATAACGATGAGCGTGCCATTTTCTTTTGCAAGGGTGTTATTGAAACCGTGCGTAAACTAGGTTGGTCACCTGATATTGTACATTGCAATGACTGGATTACCAGTTTCATCCCATTGTACCTAAAAACTACCTACAAAAAAGATCCGTTGTTTAAGAATACAAAAACCGTGTTCACGATTTATAACAACCCTTTTACCCATAAGTTTAAGGGCGATTTGATGGGTAAAGTAAGGATGATCGATATTGAAGACAATATGCTCGGTCATCTGAAAACAGCCGACTACGAAGGTTTTATAAAAATAGGCGCTGAGTTTGCAGATGTAGTAAACATTGCGGGCGATAACAAGAAACTCGAAGGTCTAGTGAAGAAATTAGAGAAAAAGAAAATAGAGAGCTACGCCAAGGATGATGACCATTCTGAATCATTTTTTAACTTGTACACAGATTTGGTAGGATAATCGAATTCCGCCCAATTATTTTTTAATTCTAACGTTTAGCGTATGTGTGGGATTGTAGCCTATGTTGGACATCGACAAGCCAGCGATATAATTATCAAGGGACTAAAAAGATTAGAGTATCGTGGCTATGATAGCGCGGGCATTGCTCTTCTTAACAAATCTCTCAACGTTTATAAAAAGAAAGGCAAGGTCAGCGAACTGGAAGCATTCCTTAACGGGCAAAATCTTTCGAGCACCATTGGCATGGGGCATACCCGTTGGGCAACTCATGGAGAGCCGAACGATGAAAATGCCCATCCACATTATTCAGCCACCAAAAAATTGGCAATTATTCATAATGGAATCATCGAAAACTACAGCTCACTGAAGCAAGATCTGCTTCGAAAAGGCCATCGGTTTTATAGTGAAACTGATACCGAGGTTTTTATCCATTTTATTGAAGACATAAAAGAGAAGGAGAACTGCTCTCTAGATGAGGCGGTACGCCTGGCACTTACCAAAGTTGTGGGAGCCTATGCCATTGTTGTAATGTCTTTGGAAGACCCAACTCTTTTAATTGCAGCACGCAAAGGAAGTCCGCTGGTCATAGGTATCGGAAAAGGAGAGTACTTCATGGCATCCGATGCCACACCGATTATTGAATATACGAATGAAGTCGTTTATCTCAATGACCAAGAGATCGCGATTGTAAACAACGGAGTGCTGACCATAAAGAATACTGCGAATCTACCATTGACACCCTATGTGCAAACGGTGGATATGGAGCTGGAGGCGATTGAAAAGGGAGGTTTTGAGCACTTCATGATCAAAGAAATTTTTGAGCAGCCGCGGTCTATAAAAGACTGCTTGAGAGGGCGCCTTGATTCATCCTCCGGAAGGTTAATTCTGGGTGGGCTTCGTGAATACCTGAATAAGCTAGTGAATGCCGATCGCATTTTGATTGTGGCGTGTGGTACGTCTTGGCATGCCGGGCTAGTTGCCGAATACTTCTTTGAAGAGTTTTGTCGAATCCCGGTGGAGGTAGAATACGCCTCCGAGTTTCGCTATCGAAATCCGGTAATCAGAGAGGGTGACGTGGTTATCGCCATCTCTCAATCGGGCGAGACAGCGGATACATTAGCCGCCATCGAGTTGGCTAAATCAAAAGGGGCTATCATTTTCGGAGTTTGTAATGTGGTCGGGTCGTCTATCCCACGCAATACCCATGCGGGAGCATATACTCATGCAGGGCCTGAAATTGGCGTAGCAAGTACCAAAGCGTTTACGGCACAACTCACCGTGCTAAATATGATCGCACTTATTGTAGCGCAAAAGAAAGGCACCATCACTGAGCAAAAGTACCATGAACTACTTGTGGAGATGGAGAACATCCCCGCCAAGGTTGAAAAGGCACTGAAACTAGATAAGCAAATTCAAGCCATAGCAGACGAGTTCAAGGACGCTACCAATTTTTTATACCTAGGGCGAGGATATAATTTCCCGGTGGCGTTAGAAGGCGCATTGAAGTTAAAAGAGATTTCTTATATACATGCAGAAGGATATCCCGCTGCCGAAATGAAACACGGCCCTATTGCGTTGATTGATCAGGAGATGCCAGTGGTATTTATTGCTACAAAAGACAGCTCTTACGAAAAAGTGGTCTCCAATATTCAAGAAGTAAAAGCACGAAAGGGACGCGTAATTGCCATCGTCACAGAGGGCGATGCCCATATCCCAAAAATGGCTGAGTTCGTGATTGAAGTTCCTGCGACACTAGAACCGCTAATGCCTATGGTCTCGGTGGTTCCCCTGCAATTGCTGTCTTATCACATTGCTGTGATGAGAGGTTGCAATGTAGATCAGCCAAGAAATTTAGCTAAGAGCGTAACAGTTGAATAGGTAGTGAAATACCCATTTGAGACTCTTATATGCTTAATGGCCGGGATAGAATTTGCCGACATTGTTAAAGATGAAAACGGAGTAAACGACCTACTTTTGTTAAGAAGTCAGACGCTTGGGCTTCTGTCTGCATTTGTTATTGAATTGAGTCAAAGCTCAATAAACCCAAACAATGCATTAGGAATGCATTGTTTGCCCAGCGGGTTGACGATCCGCCTGAGGCGGATGTCAAGGTTAAACCTCGTGACGCTTTCGGTCAGAGTCAGACATTTATCGTCTGACCTGACAATGAAAATCACCAACTTGGTTTTCTTACTACTCACTGTTCTATTAAAACCCAGTCTACACGAGTCATTGTTTCTTTTACAACTGATCGTCTTGCTTACGACTAGTAACCAGTAACGGTTAACTGGTGAGGGTTCCATTTTTCAAATTTAATAGCCAAAGTGCAATGGTCGGAGTTCATCCCAATAGAAAATATTATTACTTGTTCACTATACCCATATATCTAGTATTTTCGGTATAATTGAAAAACTAAAAATAATTTAATATGAGGAAAGGCTTTCTATTGACGGCATGCTTAATAATATCTCTATTGGAGTGGCTGGCTCCCACAAGCGTTCACGCTCAAAACACGATTTGCGACCAGGCTACTTTAATCTTGAGCACAGGAAACCAAGTGGTTACCGGCACTAACCAAACCGAGTATTGGTATCACTATGTTGTTCCACCTGGGCAAAATGTTGACGTAACCGTTACAACCACTCTACCCGGTACCAATATTAAAGCTTACACATCCAATTGTTTAAGCCTTGGTTCTCCCGTGGCTACGGGCGTTAGCACTGTTACCGCTACCAATATTGCTAACAGCAGTGGAATTTTCATTTCATTTGATTTTTCAGGGGCACCTTTCAATTTAGGTTCTTTCAATTTTACGACAGCTCCCGCTAGCGCAGGATTGTCAGACAATGCCGCCCTTAGCGATCTTTCTATTTCTCCTGGTTCAATCCCGTTTACTTTTTTGACGGCTACCTACAATGTGAACGTACCTTTTACGAATACCATTGCCGTTACTCCTACACTTTCCGATGGTAATGCTTCCATTAAGATAAATAATGTTACTGCAACGGATGAGCAGCCCTTTAATGTTGCTGTTACACCTGGACAGCTAAACGTAATTTTAGTAAAGGTAACAGCCCAAAACGGCACTACTCAGCGTACATACACCATCAACGCCACCGTTGCAGCTGGAGGTGGCAACACAGCCCCAACGGGTATTTCACTATCGGCTAACTCCATCAATGAAAACGTGACGGCCAATACTATTGTTGGAACACTTAGCTCAACAGATGCCAATACCGGAGATACGTTTACGTATACTCTAATAGCGGGAGCTGGCGACACGGACAATTCTGCCTTCAACATTAGCGGCAATAGCCTGAAAATAAACAACAGCCCCGATTTTGAAACTAAAAGCAGCTACTCGGTGCGGATTAGAACAACCGACCAGGCTGGGTTGTTTTTTGAGCAACAATTTAACATCAGCATCCTAAATGTGAACGAAGCCCCCACCAATCTGGCAATTTCTGCAAACACCATCAACGAAAATGTGGCTGCCAATTCTACCGTGGGTACGCTAACCACCACTGATCCTGACAATGGCAATACATTCACTTACAGTCTGGCATCAGGTACTGGCAGCACGGACAATGCTTCTTTCAGCATCAGCGACAATAGTTTGCGTATAACCAACAGCCCCGATTTTGAAACCAAGAACAGCTACTCGGTGCGGATTAGAACAACCGACCAGGACAATTTGACTTTTGAGAAGTCGTTTACCATTTCCATCAACAATGTGAACGAAGCCCCCACCAATCTGGCAATTTCTGCAAACACCATCAACGAAAATGTGGCTGCCAATTCTACCGTGGGTACGCTAAACACTACTGATCCTGACAATGGCAATACATTCACTTACAGTTTAGCATCAGGTACCGGCAGCACAGACAATGCTTCTTTCAGCATCAGCGACAATAGTTTGCGTATAACCAACAGCCCCGATTTTGAAACCAAGAGCAGCTACTCGGTGCGGATTAGAACAACCGACCAGGACAATTTGACTTTTGAGAAGTCGTTTACCATTTCCATCAACAATGTGAACGAAGCCCCCACCGATCTGGCACTTTCTGCAAACGCCATCAATGAAAATGTAGCGGCCAATAGTACCGTGGGCACACTAAGCAGTACCGACCCTGATGCGGCTAATACCTTTACCTACGCACTGGCTGCCGGAACGGGAGATACTGACAATTCTGCCTTCACCATTGACGACAAGAAGTTGAACATTAAAGCCATCCCCGATTTTGAAACCAAAAGCAGCTACTCGGTGCGGATTAGAACAACCGACCAGGCTGGGTTGTTTTTTGAGCAACAATTTACCATCAGCATCCTAAATGTGAACGAAGGCGAAGACCCCAACGCATTTATTACTACCTGGAAACCAGTTGAAGGGAAGTTTACCATACCCACCGCTACCGGAAGTACCTACAGCTATACAGTAAAGGTGATAGACAATACCACCAACAGTACCGTGCATACTTCTACTAATAACACGGGCAATGTAACCATTACCGGGCTAGACAATGCCAAAATATACACCGTAGAGATAACCGGCACCTTCCCTAGAATATATTTTTCGGTTGCACGAAATCTAGGCTCGCAAATTCTTACGGTAAAACAATGGGGAAAAATTGTCTGGGCAAACATGAAAGGCGCATTTGAAGGTTGCTCTAGTCTAACCATCCCTGCAAGCGATGCACCAGATTTGAGCCAGGTTACCGATATGAGCTATATGTTTGGTTCTGCTTTTGCTTTTAACCAGCCTATTGGGCATTGGGATGTGAGCAACGTTACCAATATGAATAATATGTTTGGTTCTGCTTATGCTTTTAACCAGCCTATCGGGAATTGGAATGTGAGCAATGTTACCGACATGAGTTATATGTTTTATCTTACTACAGCGTTTAATCAGCCTATCGGGAGCTGGAATGTGAGCAAGGTTACCAAAATGAGTTATATGTTTTTTTATGCTACAGCGTTTAATCAGTCATTGGCTAACTGGGTTATTCCTAACAATGCTAACTTAAGTTTTATGCTAGCTAATAGCGATATTAATGTGGCCAATTACGATGCTACTTTAATAGGTTGGAGCAATTTAACCGGACCTGGGCGGTCTTTGGGGGCTGGAGGCTTAAAGTATTGCAACGGTGAGGCTGCACGCAATACCTTGATTAGTAAAGGCTGGATTATTTCAGGAGATGTTAAGGATTGTTCCGTCAATAAATCAGTCCAATCTATCACTTTCTCTGCTCTTTCGGCCAAAACATTTGGCGATGCTAAGTTTGCGTTGGGTGCAACGGCAACTTCTGGCCTGCTGGTGGAATATACCGCTACACCAGCCGGTATTTTAACCTTTGAGACTGACCTTGAGACTGGCATAAACATGGCCACCATTGTGGGCGCAGGCACCGTAACCATTACCGCCAAACAGCCCGGCAACCAAAACTACAATGCAGCACCTGATGTAACTCAAACACTAACGGTGAACAAGGCCGCGCAGACCATTGCATTCAACGCCATCACTGCATCAATTGAAGTAGGTGGCGCTGCTTTTGCTTTAGGTGCAACGGCTACATCCTCCTTGGCTGTAAGTTATACAGCTACACCCCCCGGCAGAATTACCATTGACGCCAATGGCAATGCTACCCCGGTGGGAGGAGGGAACGTAGAAATCACCGCCAGCCAAGCCGGTAATAACAATTACAATGCAGCAACATCGGTTAAACAAACTGTGTGTATTGCACCGGTAGCACCTGTCGTTATCACTCAAACGCAGGGCGGTTCTGCTGTGCTTACCACTGCAAATGCCCAAGTCTTGAGTTGGTTTAAGGATGGCACAGTTAACTCCATAGCCACCGGTAGCGTCTTTAATCCATCAAGCCAACCAACGGCTCTCGGTGTTTACTATGCCAAAATAGATGCAGGCAATGGATGCGTGAGCAAGCCATCTAATAAATTTAAGGTAGACATTGTCACTGGTCTTGAAGACCTATCTCAAGTAGCCAGTATTTGGCCTAACCCAACAACAGATTATCTATTCGTTGACAACGTAAGCGATCAAGCTATCGGAAAAATGATACAGCTAAATGGCACCGAGTTAGAATTGCCCAAGCAATACACGAATAACCGATTGCAATTAGACGTTCGTGCATTGGCTCCCGGTGTTTATGTTCTTAAACTGGTTGACGGAAACAATATCAAAACCGCACGCATTGTTAAAAATTAGAAATATATAAACCATATTAAATTACTCAGATCATGAAAATAATAAAAATAATTACTCTTGCCTGTATACCGGCTACTTTATTTGGCCTGCTCTTGATCAGTAGCTGTGCCTCTGAAGAAGAAGAATTACCAATAACTCTGAAAGACAAAATACAAGGCAAATCATACGGTTTAGGCTCAGTTACAAAAGGCGGAACTAACGTTACGTCTGAGTTTACAGGGTTTAAGATTACTTTTTCTCCGACCGGTACTGGTGTGTCGATTGTTAGTGGTGGCGGAAATAGCGCAAATTGTCAGGTTAGTGCAGTTGTAGCTGGAAAAGAGATTGGGTTGATCGGAGCCACTTGTTTCCAGACCTCAGTTCTTAATAATGTAAGTACAAATGGGGATGGTAGTACCCTTAAATTTGATTGCACTTTACCATCTTCTTCCATTGTTATCACTCCCGGTGGAAGAACTTCTGGCACTAGTGACTATACCTTTGATCTTGTTAGGCAATAAACTTGCTTTGATTGATAGCTAATTCGAAAATCGGCAGGCTTTCATTCTCCGCAGAGTCTCCCGCCTCGGGGACTCTGTCGGCTAGGAGAGTAGTTGTCGGCTCATTCTTCGCAGAGTTACCCGTTTCGGGAACTCTGCGCTCTATTGGCTCAATTTACTTCGTTAAGGCAACATCTTCAAGTTCGGGGTAGTTCGTAACTGCATATGTCTCATTCTTCGCAGAGTTACCCGTTTCGGGAACTCTGCGCTCTATTGGCTCAATTTACTTCGTTAAGGCAACATCTTCAAGTTCGGGGTAGTTCGTAACCGCATATGTTCCTTGCTCGCCAGTAGCATAAAACCGTGCCGAACTATGCGGATATTCACATTCATCCGCGACCAAATCCCACGCTCCTCGGCAAGGGTTTGCATGGATGTAGTTCAATTTTTGCTCAATGAATTTGTTGTTACGGCATTCCTTCCAATCAAACGAAGGCTCAAATACTTCGTGTATTTTGCCCCGCTTCCTGTCTGTTGTATTCACGAGTTCAGTCAATTGTGTCAATATTCCCTCCTCACCTTTGATTTTCAGTCGCTTCACCATTCCGTACGACATGAAACGCTTGCCCTCGCCTACGATTGAGTTAATAGATGCCCCCTGCGTTTGTCGAAAACCAATAAGGGCGTGGATGTGGTTGGGCATGATCACGTAGCCAAGGATATAATGCCCTTTGCCCTTCAGGTGATCAAACCACTTATACACTTCATCATAGGCATTGGCAATTTGGAACAGCCGCAGTCAACGACTACAGGTAACCGTGATGAAGTAAATGCCGCTATATTCAGTTATCTCCCTGCGAACGGCCATGTAGGCAAGTTAGCATTTTATGTTCTAAGGCTTTCACTCGCGCAGAGTTCCCGAAAAGGGTAACTCTGCGGGGAAGGAATGCCGCTATATTCAGTTATCTCCCTGCGAACGGCCATGTAGGCAAGTTAGCATTTTATGTTCTAAGGCTTTCACTCGCGCAGAGTTACCCGAAACGGGTAACTCTGCGGGGAAGGAAATCAATTTCAGACCGCAATTTTTGCGCTATCTTCCATCGGCAGCTGATTTTTAATGATCGAAAAATATATCTATAAGTAGTTTATAGACCAATAATGTAGACTTTTTTATACATTAATTAATTTGTATATTTGATCTAAAATAAGATCATGATCAGCAAAAAATGCCTTTATTGATCGAAAATAGCATCAATATATCCTATCAATTGAGCGACTCTGCCATTTTGGAGGTGCTGGGAACATTTATCCGTGAGACAAGGCTAAGGCAGAATAAGACACAGGAAGATGTGGCAATTGCTGCCGGAATTCAGCGAATGACGTTGGTTCGTATAGAAAAAGGTAGTGGAGGAACTATGGCAACATTGATCCGCCTGCTCCGCTGCCTTGAACAATTTCATTTACTCAACCAATTCCTGCTCCCGGCACAAATAAGTCCCATGACACTGGCGAAGTTGGAACAGCGCAAACGCCATCGCGCGAGGCCAAAAAAGCGATCAGGGAAGGATAAAAGAAATGACAAACAATCGGATTGGTAAATGATAACAACGGCATTCATCCACCTTTGGAAAAAACGTGTCGGTGCAGTGGCTTGGGATTCAGATACGGGCGTGGCATCATTTGAATTTGATTCCACCTTTGCTGAAAACGCGTGGGATATAGCACCGATAAAAATGCCGATTGAATCATCTCAAACCATTTTTTCCTTTCCAGAACTTCGAAACACATCATTCAAAGGATTGCCGGGGCTTTTGTCGGATGTATTGCCCGATAAATACGGAAGTACCCTGATCAATGCCTGGCTAGCACATAATGGTCGTCCCGCTAACAGCCTCAATCCGGTTGAGATCCTTTGCTACATTGGTGAGCGAGGAATGGGCGGTTTGGAATTTGAACCCGCCATGCCGAAAGGAAAAAATACTACGACCAAATTAGAGTTGGATAGTCTGATTGATATGGCCACCAAGATTCTTTCTGGCCGACAAGACTTTGCAACTAGTTTAACTGGCAATGAAGAAAAGGCATTACTGGATATTCTCAAGATTGGTACTTCTGCAGGTGGCGCTAGAGCAAAGGCCATCATTGCCTATAATCCTTCCACACGCGAAGTCCGCTCTGGGCAGGCCGATGCTCCAAAAGGATTTTCACAATGGCTTATCAAATTTGATGGTGTCACCGACAATCAGCTTGGCGTGACTGCAGGATTTGGTCGTGTTGAAATGGCCTATTACCTTATGACAAAAGACTGCGGCATAGAAATGACCGAATGCCAGTTACTAGAAGAAAATGGTCGCGCCCATTTCATGACACGAAGATTTGACCGACCGGACGGCAAAGAAAAGGTTCACGTGCAAAGCTTCTATGCGATGCAGCACTTTGATTTTAATGACGTGCTCTCATTCAGCTATGAACAATTGTTCCAAACGATGCGCCAACTCAGGCTTCCGTATCCGCAAGCCGAAGAACTATTCAGGCGCATGGTGTTTAATGTTATCGCGCGAAATTGTGATGATCACACCAAAAACTTTTCATTCATCATGAATAAATCCGGGAAATGGAAACTGGCGCCCGCCTTTGACATTTGTCATGCCTACCGCCCTGCAAGCACTTGGGTAAGTCAGCAATCATTAAGCGTCAACGGAAAAAGAAAAGACATTACTGTTTCTGATATGCTGGAAGTAGCTCAAAACATGAGCATCAAAAAACCAGAAGCAATTATCCAGCAAATCAATGGGGTAGTTAAAAAATGGCCGCAGTACGCGGACAAGATGCATGTAAAGGAAGATCTTCGTGATGCGATTCAAAAGACATTGATTGTTTCCTGATGTTGTTCCAAAAGGTTTTATTTTTAGCATGTTGATAATGCTTTCGGGATTTAACTTCACCCTAAACCACCTAATGATTATTTTACGTCAAACAATCCCTCTTCAGCAACGCACAAATCTTATAGCGCTCATCGTGGGTGTCATTGTAGACGGTGTCGAGCAGGTGGTAGACATGTTCAATTCCAATTTTATTGCACCATTCAAAAGGGCCTAAGGGATAATTGGTGCCGAGCTTCATGGCCAGATCAATGTCTGCGCGCGAGGCGGTGCCTTCCTGCACGGTGTAATAGGCTTCGTTGATGATCATACAAATGATGCGCGGTGTTACCAAGCCCACACGATCATCGACAACAGCGAAATCCGTTGATAATAATTGGCAGATTTTCTCCAGATCAGTTCGTTGATTGGTTGAACGTAAACTGACTTCCAACAATTCACGGTTAAAAAATGTGGGCATGCCACAAAAGCCAAACACCGTGAGCAAGTCCGGATTTTTCTTTTTAAGGGATGCGAGTGTGGTAAACACAATATTCAAAAAAACAGGCGTCTGTAATTTTGCATATCGCTTCAGCGAATCTTCCTCCAACAGAAAATCAAAGATCACCTCTGCCCAGCTGATAGAATCGGAGGTTGGCTGCGCGGCAATCTCGTAGTGATGGGTTTCACCTAACTTCTGCCTGCACTCTGCCGCCTGCGATTCATGGCCAACCACTAAAATATTCATAAGCAAAACAGAAGTTTTTCAGATATTTGAATCAAAACTACTCATCCTTTCGCTATGACCAAAGAAGTAATTTACTCATCCAACGCACCAGAGCCAATCGGGCCTTATAGCCAGGCGATAAAGGCTGGGAATATGCTTTTTGTATCAGGGCAAATTGCGATCAACAAGTCTTCCGGTGAAATGATCACAGCCACGATCGCTGAAGAGACCGAACAAGTGATGAAGAACCTGAGCGAAATCTTACTGGCTGCGAATATGGATTTTAGTCAAGTGGTGAAGTGTACCATCTTTCTAAAAGACATGAACAACTTTCCTAAAGTCAACGAAGTGTATGGGAAAAGATTTTCCTCGCTTCCCCCCGCTCGTGAAACGGTGGAAGTAAGCCGACTGCCGAAAGATGTCAATGTGGAAATTTCCTGTATCGCAGTAGGTTAGTACAACCATTGGAAGGTGATCTGAATAATTGCCAAGACCTCACAGTGTTTTCCTCCGCCTATGGATGGATATTTTGATATAACTTTGGCGAACTAATAACGAAATATGAAACCTGTTCGCGTGCGGTTCGCACCAAGTCCCACGGGGGCATTACACATTGGTGGAGTGCGCACAGCACTGTACAACTACTTGCTGGCTCGCAAGCACAATGGCACCATGATATTGCGCATTGAGGATACCGACCAAAACCGATATGTACCCGGAACAGAAGATTACATTATCAACGCATTGAATTGGGTAGGTATTCAAATTGATGAAGGCGTTGGCAAAGGTGGGCCGCATGCACCCTACCGCCAATCCGAGCGCAAGCCAATTTATAAGCAATACGCGCAACAACTAGTCGATGAAGGCAACGCCTACTATGCATTTGACACCGAGCAAGATTTAGAAGCGATGCGCGAACGTCTAAAAGCAGCAGGTGATGCCACTCAACAGTATGGAAGTGGAAGCCGTATGCAGATGAACAACTCCTTGACTTTAAAAAAAGAAGAAGTCGACAACAAATTATCAGCAGGAGAACCGCATGTGATACGATTAAAAGTACCGGCAAACCAGGAAGTTAGGTTGACTGATCTAATCCGAGGCGAAGTGGTGGTTAACTCCTCACAAATTGATGATAAAGTACTCATGAAATCGGATGGCATGCCTACGTATCATTTAGCCAACGTGGTTGACGACTACCTGATGAAGATTTCGCACGTTATCAGAGGTGAAGAATGGTTGCCATCAGCTCCATTGCACGTATTGTTGTATCAGTTTTTAGGTTGGCAAAATGAAATGCCGCAGTTTGCACACCTGCCACTTCTTTTGAAGCCCGATGGAAATGGTAAGTTGAGCAAGCGAGATGCTGATCGGATGGGGTTCCCCATTTTTCCGTTGACCTGGACTGATCCTGCAACACAGGAACTCGCTACTGGCTTTAAGGAGACAGGATTTCTCCCCGAAGCGTTAATCAATTTTCTGGCTTTTTTAGGATGGAATCCGGGAACCGAAAAAGAGATTTTCTCAATGACAGAATTGGTGGAGGCTTTCTCGATAGAACGAATAGGCAAAGCAGGGGCAAAATTTGACATACAAAAAGCACAGTGGTTTAATCAGCACTACTTACGCGGTAAGTCTGACAAGGAACTGGCGGAATATCTGCTAGCTGCTCTCGCAAAGGAAGGAATTACTTGCAGCCATGAGAAAGCCGAAAAAATATGCTTTGCTTTGCGCGAACGAATTACCTTCCCCCATGATTTGTGGGAGCAAAGCAAAATCTTCTTTTCAGCCCCAAATACATTCGATCAACAAATAGTCGCAAAAAAATGGAACCCTGATGCCGTAAGAACGTTACGTGGGTTTATAGAAGAAATCAAAGTTACCCAACCATTCTCGGCTGACGCTGCAAAGCTTTCGTTAGAAAAGGTAACTGAAGAGTTAGGTATAAAAACAGGTCAGATTCTCCAACCTCTGCGGATGTCACTAACGGGTGGCGCGTCTGGTCCGGACTTAATGTTAACGATGGAAATACTAGGGAAAGAAGAAACAGTTAACCGGATAAAATACGCACTCGAAAATTTGCCAGTAGCGGGTACCTAAACGAAAGTTAAATGGCCAAGAAAGACAAATCCAGTCCAAAGCAAGGAAAGCCACGTGTTCACAAAGAGCTTAGCGGGTTTGAAGTTTCGATTGATCAATTTGGTGGACTACAATCCAATATGAACATCGAGAAAATAAATTCCTTCCTGGACAGAAATGTAGATGACAAGAAACTACTTGAAAAAGAAGAAACTGAACGATTGAAAAATCTGAATAAGAAAAAGTAAAAATTATTATTTTCACTTTAAATGGTAAAAAATGAAAGTTGACAAAAAGAAGTTGTATCATTTCCCGATCTTTCTAGAGCAAGATGAAGACGGAGTTTACATTGTATCTTGTCCGTCATTCAAAGGATGCCACTCGTATGGAAAAACGGTAGACGAAGCAATGTCAAATATTCGGGAGGCTATTGCCCTATGTTTAGAAGATGAAGATCCAAACCAACTAAATCAATTCATTGGATTTAGAGAAATTGAATATCAGGCTGTCTAATGGCGAAACAACTAACTGTAAGCGGCAAAAAACTTGTTCGTATTCTTACTAAAGAAGGATTTACCGTTATCCGAATCAATGGCTCGCACCATCGCCTAAAGCATTATGATGGTAGAGTAACAACCGTTCCTGTTCACAAGAATGATGATCTTCCCAAAGGATTGATTCAAAAAATAGTGCGGGAAGATTTAAGGATGGAATTAGAAGATTTCAATAAGTTATTAAGCAAATAATCATTTATGGCACAATCACATGTAATCGATTATCAGATTAAAGGTGAAAGCATTCAAATTGTTGAAGTGGAACTCGATCCTTTCGAGACAGTTATTGCAGAGGCAGGAGCCATGCTTTTTATGGAAGAGGGAATACTCTTCGAGACAAAAATGGGCGATGGCTCCAATCCTAACGCAGGCCTTTTTGACAAATTGCTTTCTGCGGGAAGTCGATTACTCACAGGCGAGTCATTGTTTATGACGCATTTCACTAATCGTGGAAATAAAAAAGCAAAAGTAGGATTCTCTGCCCCATACCCAGGCACGGTGATTCCAATAGATCTTTCCAAAAGTCCCGGACGAGAATTAGTAGTGCAAAAAGACGGCTTTCTATGTGCGGCTTTCGGAACTAAACTAAGTATCGTCTTTAATCGCAAAATCGGAAGTGGTCTAGTAGGTGGCGAAGGGTTCATTCTTCAAAAATTACAAGGCGATGGTCTTGCGTTTGTTCACGCAGGCGGAACGGTTATCGAACGCACCCTGAACAATGAAACACTTCGGGTGGATACCGGATGCGTAGTAGCCTTTGAATCGCAAATCGATTTTGATGTGGAATCAACTGGGAGTTTGAAATCGATGGTATTCGGTGGCGAAGGAATTTTCTTAGCAACCTTGCGAGGCACGGGTAAAGTGTGGTTGCAGTCGATGCCCATTCGAAAACTCATTCAGGCATTAGCACCTTACGGAGGTAACAGTCGAAAAGAGGGAAGTTCATTGTTAGGAAATTTATTTGAAAGTTAGAACGCTTAATGAAATTACAAATAGCGAGTGGATACAATTAAACTAGCTCTCATCAGCGAAGGGAAAATACCTCCCGATAAACGCGTACCTTTTACTCCGTTGCAGGCTGAAGAAATAATGCAACGCTTCCCTCACGTGAAAATGGTTTGCCAGCCAAGTACTGCGAGGTGCTTCAAAGAGGCCGAGTATGAAGAGTTAGGCATCTCAGTGCAAGGAGATGTGTCTGATTGCGACATCCTGATGGGAATTAAGGAAGTGCCTATTCAACATCTTATCGCTAACAAAACGTATCTATTTTTTTCGCACACGCTAAAAAAACAACCGTACAATCGAACACTACTACAAGAGATTCTAAAAAAGCAAATTCGACTGATTGATTACGAAACATTAAAAGATCAACAGGGAAATCGCTTAGTGGCATTTGGTAGGTATGCCGGCATCGTGGGCGCTTACAATGGCTTATGGGCATACGGAAAAAAATACAAGCTATTTACACTTAGAAGGGCAAACGAATGCTTTGATGTGAACGACCTAAAGCTTGAATTGCGAAAAATCAAACTGCCCCCTATCAAAATTGTTTTGACAGGCGCTGGGCGTGTAGGTAAAGGAGCAATGGAAACATTGGATACTGCGGGAATCAGAAAAGTTGATCCGGCAGATTTTTTGAATTCCACTTTTCAAGAACCTGTCTATACCAAATTAAGTAGCGCAGACTACCATCTCCGAATAGAAGGCGGTCATTTTAACCGAGACGAGTTTCACAAGCATCCCGAAAAGTACACTTCTCAGTTTTCTCCTTTTACAAAAGTTGCAGACATTCTGCTGGCCGGGGCATTCTGGAACCCGGCTGCGCCCAAACTTTTTGCGCAAGAAGATATGTGTGAGAATCATTTTCGCATTCGCGTAGTAGCAGATATTACCTGCGATATCAATGGCTCTGTACCATGCACGAAAAGAGCTAGTACTATCACCGATCCGGTTTATGACTACATCCCCCAGAACGATGCTGTTGTTGAACCATTAAGTGGTGACTCACACATTACTGTCATGGCCGTTGATAATCTGCCCTGCGAACTCCCTAGAAGCGCCTCTGACGAGTTTGGAAGAGATCTAATCGATCGAATTATGAACCCATTGCTGGTAGAAGACACTGAGGGCATCATTGCCAGAGCAACGATGGCTGAGAACGGACGATTAACTTCCAATTTCAGCTACCTTCAAGACTACGTAGATCAAAAATAGATGATATGTTTTTATACAATGTAACGGTGGGTATTGACAAAGAGATAGAAAAGGAATGGCTAGAATGGATAAAGCATAACTATCTTCCCGCTGTCTCGGCCACCGGTTATTTCGCAGAGTCCAAAATGTATAGAATTGTTACTCATGACGATGAGAATTCAGTATCGTATAGCATTCAGCTATTTGCTCATCGCATTGAAGATGTCGTTCAGTACCTTGCCCAGCACACTGATACTATCATTGAAACACACCGTCAGCGTTTCAAAGATCGACATGTAGTGTTCAATACCCTTCTGGAGGAAGTATAATCAAATTTACCTAGGCTTTATCTAGAATGTGCCGAATTTCATCGGCCTCTAATGTACAGTTGACCCACTCACCATCCATCTTGGCACTATACTTTTTATAGAAATTAATTGCGGGTTCATTCCAGTCCAACATTTGCCACATCATTCCCGTACATTTCTGATTTAAGGAATAATATAGGGTTGCTTCAAAAAGTAACTTACCAATGCCTTGCCCTCTCTTACTCTCAGTCACAACTATATCTTCTAAATACAATCGCTTACCTTTCCACGTTGAGTATCTGTAGTAGTAAAGAGACACACCTACTATTTCTTGATCTACTTCCGCAACAAAAAAACCGAAGATCGGATTTTTCCCGAAACCATCTTCCTTCATGGCTTGCAATGTATTTGATACTTCACCCAGAGCGCGTTCATAGGCTGCCAGTTCCCTAACTAACTCCAATACCCTAGGCAAGTCTCCGTCTTTTCCTTCTCGAATGTGTGGCATAGGCAAATAAAAAAGGCTTCCTAGTTTCAGGAAGCCTTTTTAAGTTATTTTTCTCGGTTTAATATTCCCAAAGATTATGTTCTTTCTCCATCATCTTCATTTCTTCTTCCCACCGCGCAAATATTGATTCTGCATAGGATCTTTTGTTTCCTGTCACATAAATTTCCTCTATGGTTTTGTCATCTGGGTTTTCCACCTGACTAATGATACCATGAAACAGCCTTAGTTTAAAGGCATCAGCGAAATTCATATCCTGCGATGGATTGTATCGATTTTTCCATTTAACTGTGTTCCTTACCCTCATTTCTCTGTCATGGGATAATTTCCCAACAAGGTCAGCAAATTCTTTATAATTGATGATTGCATAAGGGCTTCCCTCCTCTTTTGAAATTATTTTAAGACCTATTATGTCATAATATAGCCTAGATCTCCTTCTATCAAAAATAACATCTTCCACCACCTGAAGTGATCCGATGTCAGACTCCTCTACATAGTTAGTAACAGTACCATTCTCTTTCCAAAAATCTCCAAGAACTGTGGGGAGCGGGACTCCATTCATGTCTTGAGTAGCCGTGTACTTATTACCATTGTACTGCACTTGGTCGCGTTCGCTATAGGACTTGTTTGGATCAAATGGCTGTGCTGCGGGCACCTTTTTCTTCTCTAATTTCCAGTAATTGTCATCTGATGGCTCCCTAACATAAACTAATGCCATTCTAGGTACATACTTATTATCTCCATAAATGATCTCGTCATTTTCAGAATAATCGGTATTGGGTTTAAACATCGGTAACTGCGCAGCTTTCCCTTTTGCGAGCCCTGAAAGGGGTGTATCAAAAGTGTAGTCGTCCGGAGCATACGCGTTCAACTTCTTAGCCTTTACGCTTTCAATGATAAACTTTTTCAGGTTTGAATTTGGTGAAACAAAAACAGCATTTTGTTTTTCGTCAAAATTCACATCACGCCAAACTCTAAACCGATACAATTGTTCATAGTAAGGGATTTTCTCCAAAGCCTTTGGATTAAAGATCGTATCCGTTTGTGCGAACCCCGATAATGCCATCATCAGAAGAGAAACCAAAATCAAATTATTTTTCATTCTTACTCTAGTTTATTTAACCGGAATGGCAACAGGTGTAAACTGAAAATTCACAGGCACCTTTCTTCCATCAAACGTCTCTCTGACCACCTCTACCGAATAAATAGAAAAATTATCACCGCCTCTCGCGCCATAATCAGATAATTTTATTTGGTCGCCTTGAACAGATTTTATCCCGCTTCTGGGTGTAAATATCTCCATTGATTTCACCGTGTATTTCGAATCTTTCTTGTTTTGATCGGTGAAAGCCTTTGGTAGGCGGATTGTAACGTCAACCCTCGCGCTCGGAGCCACACCTTTTTTATAGTCCACATCCTGATTTTGAACCCTTAAAACGAACTGTGGCTCTGGCACAGGCACAGCATCAAATCTTTGAGTAAAAATTTCATCATTTCCCAACTTTACTTTTACTGTCATTCGCCCTTTCAATGGGAGAAACGCATAGGCTCCCGAGCCTTGAGGAATTATTTTACCCTCTTCTGGGGAACAGGTTAAATTAATGGCAGACAAATCCGTAAATCCGGGTATCGACACGTTCTTAATGTTTCCGCACTCTCTGTAGAGCTCTATGGCTCCTGTCGCAGATTCAAATTTTACATTTGGCTTAACTACTGTGTACTTAATTACTTGTTCAATGGGCTTTTCCCGGTTAGGTAGAACTATCTTAACAGGAAATGATTTCTTTTCAACTCCGTTCTCATCAAAATCAGAACCAGCTGCCCTGAATTTTATTTTACCCATTTTTATCCTCTCGCCCGGACGTATTTCCACGTCCTTCACTTCCACCTTTTCGCTGCCCTTGAACATTATCGGATCTTCGCCACCGGACGCAGCACCCGCTAAAAATAAATCACCTTCGTAATTTGTGCCAGCCACAACACTATTTGATTCTGCTCTAACCATGGCAACTAAGAGGTCAGCTTTAAAAACATCTCCCTCAGTAACCTTTAACAATTCGTTTAACGCCTCCCTCTCATAGGCCAAAACTTCTGTCTGTTGCTGCGTAACATAGGCAATTGCCCCCATCGTAGGTGTGCCGTGAAAAGCGAACTTTGTATAAGGCTGTTCCAACAATTCTTTTTTGACCTCAGGACCCGAAAAACTCTTATACTCGCCTGCTCTTTTGGTTATTTTGGCAAAGGGCTTAGTTGGTTTCACAAGTTCATTGAGCTTAGCAACATACTTGTTTAACTGCTCCTCATATTTTTGTGCCATACTTACTTTCCCTGACTCGCCCTCTCCGCTCATCATTAATTCATCGGCATGATGAGTATCTTGAACGAGATCCTTCAACGGCTTTTTGTCGTCTCCAGTCTTCATTTCTTTCTTAATGTCGTCCATGTAAGCCAAAACGCCTTTCGTCAACTCTCTTACTTCTTTCGCAGTCTTTTTTGCCTCATTAACTTTAGCGTTGTTGACCGTTGAACCTTCAATACCTTTCACGATTTCCTCATTCGAAACTATACTGGTTTCGACAAGCGCAACCAGGGTTTCATCAATGATGGCAAACTTCTCAAGTACTGCACTACTAACGTTGAGAGCCAAAAGAGCTGTCAACACCATGTACATCATACCGATCATCTTTTGCCTGGGTGTCTCTTTTCCACCTGCCATGTCTTATTAGTTTAAATTATTGAAAAATTAATCCTAAACTTCATTCACCAAAACTACCCCTTCATGGCAGTAAGCATGCTACCATAGACTTTATTCAAAGCAGTTAGATTGGTAGTTAGATTCCCCAATTCAGACGTGAACTTGGCTGTATTATCGCCCACTTTGGATAGTCCCTGCATAGCTCCTGTTAAGCTCTCGTAGAATTTATTCATATTTTTAACATGAGAATCTGCATCTTTCAGCTCCATCTCATAAATAGTGTTCAAAGCCGCTAAGTTCTTAGTCACTGATTGAACTTGCTTGTGGTACTCGCTTGTATCTTTTGATGCATCTGCCATCGCACCAACGGCTTTCATGGCAGTACCGTAAGACTTGTTCATTTCGGTTAGCGAAGCCGAAGCGGCTTGCACGTTTTTCGCATAGTCGTTTGTAGCCACCGCAGCATTGGACAAATTACTCATTTGTGAAGCCGATGTTGCCAAATTGGTGAGCCCTTTACCAAGATTATCAAGCAAGTTTTGATCAACCTTGGCGGTTTTTAACATCTCATCAATTTTGAGCAGCGGAGAATCTCCAGCGGCAGGGCGGTTACTTATCCTAGACGGCTGATTGACAGTCCCTTCATAGTCTTCTGCCAACTCTGGGTAAACTTTAGACCAATCAGCTTCAGGATGTTTAGGTTCAAATGCACTGAGGAAGAAGATGACTGCTTCGGTGCCAAGACCAACAATCAACATTTCACTTGCCCCGTCCCAGTGTTGAATTTTAAATAGTGCGCCAACAATAACAACTGCTGCACCGATACCATATACTTTTGGCATGATGGTCGTAAAAAGTAAGTCAGCAAATCCGCCTTTTTTCTTTGCCATGGTTTTCTTAATTTAGGTTAGTCTGAGTTTTTTATAAATATAGTAGTAGTTTTTTATTATTGAAATTCTGTGCCAGATGAACGACCTAAACTAGTCATGGCACTGCGAAAACCTATGTATGCACGGGTCGAGTCTTTGTATTCATACGTTCTCGTTCCAGTCTCCAGATAGTAGGCTATATCTTTCCAAGATCCTCCGCGAACAACCTTAATAGCATTGTACTTCTTTTTGGACTGTAAATTACCATTATTGTCATAATAATAAGCATTTTTATCAATGTATTGGGGGTTCAAATCCCAAACAGTTGGAACAGACGAGGTGTTGAAGTCATCCAAGCACCATTCTGCCACATTTCCAGACATATCATACAACCCAAAATCATTTGGGAAATAAGCACCAGTAGGAGATGTGTAGGCATATCCGTCATCATAATAATTGCCTCTACCCGGTTTAAAATTAGCCAGCATACACCCCTTTGAATTTCTGATATAAGGGTTGCCCCAAGGATATTTGTTCATATCTCTTCCACCGCGAGCAGCATATTCCCATTCCGCTTCGGAGGGCAAGCGAAAAGCAGGGGATTTGGGGAGCCCTTCGCCACCTCTCTTTCCATTGTTATTCTGCTCTTCTCTCCAATTGTTCAAATAATGAGTTCTCCATTTATTGAACAGGGTCGCTGCCTCCCAACTTACACCAACCACAGGATATTCTTGATAACCGGGATATGACCAATAATTGTCGACCAAGGGGTCAGACATATGATGGGTGAAATCCCTTCTCCATACGGTAGTATCAGGATAGATATATAATTTATTGACGCTAGGGTTAATTCCCTTTAATTCGTCATATAGCTCCTTTAACTCTTTGCTTGTTGCCTGATCGGGGCCGGTTAACCCAACCTTGACTACATTAATAAAAAAGTTGTACTCATCATTAGATATCTCTGTTTCATCCATGAAAAAAGAACCGATGGTAATTTGCTTATTGAAATTCATCTGAGTGGACGCGGGATCTTCGTCCGTCTGACCCATGTGAAATGTTCCTGCCGGAATTGGCAACATACCATAAGGTATGGTTTGGGCATAGCGTTGCCTCCTTTCTACTTTCGACTGTTCAATTAACTCTCCTTCGTCTTGATTGGCTGCCCCTTTTCCACCAATACCTAAAAGACCGCAACTACCAACAATAGAAGTTACCGACAAGATTAAAGCATAATACAGAAATTTCTCAGCGCCAATTTTCTTCATAGGTTAATAGTTAATACGGCCTTCCAGCTAGTTTTTATAAGTTTTGCTAACGAACGGAGGCGAAAGTTATTCTTTTTCAGCCTTTCCAAAGCTCCAAATTCAACAAATTATTAAAAAAACCAAAATTATTTCCGTCTTAATGCCTGTAACGCGGGGTTCTCACCACCTTTTTTCCGCTTCCCGCATTGACAGGTAACTCGTAGCTCAACATCAATTCATGTGATGTTGGCTGCTTAGCTGCCTGATCTTGTATAATATAGTCTAGCCCGTAGCCTATTTTCAAAGACTTATCTTTCAGCAAGCTATATCCTAACATTAATATAGCGGCCTCTGAAGATCTGAATGACAACCCTCCCCACATCGTATCTTTATAATAAGCGATTCCTCCTAAGTTCACCGTTGTCTTTGTGAAATCCGACTGAATAATGGTCATTAACTGGAACTTCAGATCGAAATTGACTTCATAAAAATAACCGCCTGTCAAATACATGTGTGTCTGCAAAGAGTTTCGCTGGCTCAACCCAAAATCAAAAGTTGACTTTAGTAAATGGTTAAAACTAACACCTGCGTAATACTTCTCTTTGCGCCAGTAAACTCCAAGTGCCAAATCAGGCCTTACCTGAGACAGAGAGCCTCTCTTATCGCCCAATAGCGGATCATTTGGATCAATAAACCTATACTGATCGAAATTGATTGTTTGAGAGTACATCCCAGCTCTTAATCCAATACTTAACTTACTATTTTTAATACCCAAGTGATAGGCATAAGATGCCTGAGCCTCAAGATTGTTCTGAGGCCCCAACTGGTCATTTACAATGTATGCGCCAAAGCCACTATTTAACTTAAATATGGGAGCGGTGATCGAAACTAATTGAGTAGTGGGAGCCCCACCCCCGCCAACTGTGGGTGTGTATCCAAGCCATTGACTTCGGTGGATAGCCGTCAGTTTGGTAATGCCTTCCACGCCCGCGAAGCCAGGATTGTAGTACAATGTGTTAAACATGTAATGGGTAAATTGAGGATCTTGCTGTGCAAAAGACCTGCTCAGCGTCACCGATACCACCACAGCTAGAAGAAATATTTTTCTCACTTTTTTCAAAAATAGACTTAAAGATAAATGAAATAAATGCAAACAGACAACTTCATGTAATTAAAGTGTAATAAAATATCCTCCGCGCTAAAAACGTAACAGTGAAGAGTTTATTTAATCCCGTTCGCTCTTTTAATATAAAGTTCTAAGGCCCCAGTCATAGACGGAGCATTGGGCAGCGGTGCTTCAATATCTAGAAACAAGCCAGCATCCTTTACCGCTTTCGCTGTTGTGGGGCCAAAAGCCGCCAAACGTGTATTATTTTGTTTGAAATCCGGGAAGTTGACAAAAAGGGAATTAATACCCGAAGGACTGAAGAAGGCCAGGATATCATAATAAACATTCTTCAAGTCATTCAAGTTAGCTGCCACCGTATGATTAATAACCGCCTCCGTAAACGTGTAGCCATTTTGCTTAAGGAAATCCGGAATATCGCTCTTGCGGATATCTGAACAGGGGAAGAGAAATTTTTCGTTTTTGTGCTTTTTAATGATCTCTAAAAGATCCTTGGTATCCTTCAGCCCAGAGAATATCTTTCTCTTTCGAATAACGATGTATTTTTGTAGGTAGTTGGAGGTTTGATCCGAGATACAGAAATACTTCATATCAGCGGGCATTTCCAGTTTCAGTTCTTGACAAAGAGCGAAAAAATGATCTACTGCATTTCTGCTGGTGAAAATTATTGCGGTATGTTGAAGAATATCTACCTTCTGTTTTCTAAACTCCTTAGCGGGCTCCGGTTCGACCTGAATAAAGGGTCTAAAGTCGATTTTGAGGTTATATTTTTCAGCTAGCTTGAGGTAAGGTGAGTTTACATCAGTAGGAGCCTCCTGTGTGACCAAGATGCTTTTTACTTTTCGCATCCTGTCAGTAGCAGTTTCTGTCATATCAGCACGTATCGGGTTGACCTTCAATAGAAAAATACCTTAATCAAAACCACTAAGGGCATAATTTCGGATGCGCAAAGGTATGAAAATAAATGAAAAAAATGATAGGGCATTCGCGCCATCAACTTGAAATACATCACAACGGCACCACCGCAAAAAATGATCGACAGAATAGTGAATAGTTGAAAGAAGTAGTTTTGATCCCTCACATTTGCCACAAAATAAAACACCGTTATTAGCGTCAACACTGTCATGGCAATTAAGATAACCCTCACAAAGTTGAAAAACTGTATTCGCACAATATCTCGAAAACCAAACAGCTTGTTCAATACCATCAGCCACACTAATTTAATAATCAATAAACCAAAGATGATCACTGACAAGATGAACCATTGTTGAAATCCATGTGCTGTGGATCGAATGGCGAACTTAGACGCGATCAATACCCGATCATCCATCAAGTGAAACGAAACGAGTAAGATCAGCGCCAAAAACAGGCTACAAAAAAAATAAATAAGTAGATTAACACTGGAGGCTATTCGAAGTGCAAGTGTGCTTTCATCTCGATCCTGGAAGGAAAACAATTTATTTACGTTGAGGTAATCAAATGTTAACGTAGGGTTCGTTCTCAACAAGAGTGTAAAGCCGACTATCAGAAGCATGGAGGCTAAGATAGTAAAGTCGAGAAAGTAGTTACTCTTTCGTAAAATAGGTTCATCAGCCGCTGGAGGCTGTCCACTTTGTTGCAATTCAGATTTAAGATGATGCATTCCAAAAGAAGAATACAATCCAACAAAAAGTTGGTTCGAGTAAATGTTGGCAAGACTGTCAACAGAAAGTTTCACCTCACCCTTTGCTTGAACCACCAATTTTGAGTTAATAAAAACGGAAAATGCATGTCGTCCTTTCAACCACAGAACGCTGCCTTTTTCTTTCCGTGCGTCAATCCAGAAAAAAACGGTATTTGTAGATGTTGTTGTCGCTTTTACAAATTTACCCTCATGGCTGATTAGCCAACGATCCTTTAGATTCACGTTCGGTGATCCAACTTGCGCAAAACCACTCCAAGGGAATAAACAAAGGCATAGTACCAGACGCATAGTCGCAGACATCGCTCAAAAGTATCAGAATTGGCAGAGTTAACCGAGCGCCTACTTTGATTCAAGCAAAAAAAATCTCGACCTAGTTTTGTTTTAGAAATTGAGTGCCTCGAAAAAGTTTACTTTAGCGAACAAATTAGTAGTCAGATGAAATTCACTTTTGACCGCACCTCTGAGCAACTGATGACAATTATGGGGGAATTTTTCCTAACCGATTGAAGGACTAATGGCTGGGCTCTATATCCATATTCCGTTCTGTAAGCAAGCTTGTCATTATTGCGATTTCCATTTTTCTACTAACCAAGACTATCGTACCAAAATGTGCGAAGCGATCGCTACAGAAATTGAATTGCAAGCGAACTACCTCGATGGTGAATTGATCGAAACCATTTATTGGGGCGGAGGCACACCCTCGCTGCTGAGCGCTGGCGAACTTGCCATTATTTTTAACGCTATTCATAAGCACTTCAGCGTGCACGGAAAAGCAGAAATAACACTTGAAGCCAACCCGGACGACTTGACAACGGAAAAGCTGAAAGAACTTCAAATGGCCACCATTAACCGTCTGAGTATTGGTATCCAATCATTTGACGATGCTACACTTCAATTTTTTAATCGAGCGCACACGCGCGATGACGCTTTACGTTGTGTGGCCAACGCACGCGAAGTCGGTTTTGCAAATCTTAGCTTAGATTTGATTTACGCAGTGCCAGAACGTGCAAAAACCGTTTGGGAAAATGACCTTAGCGAGCTTACCAAATTACAACCAGAACACGTATCGGCTTATTCGCTCACGATTGAAGACAAAACTGTTTTTGGTAAATGGCAAAAGACTAAGCGACTAAAACCAATCAGCGAAGCAACCGGTGTGTCTGATTTTGAATTTCTTATGCAACATCTAGTATTCGAAGGTTACGAGCACTACGAAATATCCAACTTCGGCAAACCAGGCTTTGTTTCGAAACACAATAGCAATTATTGGAGGCAACAAAATTACTTGGGCGTTGGGCCCAGTGCGCACTCCTACAATGGCGTAAGCAGGCAGTTCACGGTGAGCAATAATCACCACTACCTGAAGGCAATCGCAGAGCGCATTGTGCCTTTTGAACTAGAAACATTAAGCAGAGAAAACAAGGTCAATGAATACATCTTCACTTCCTTACGCACCATGTGGGGTTGCGACTTGAGCTACCTTAAATCGACCTACAACTACTCGCTAGAAAACACTCCCGCCCTTACCAAAACACTCGAACTTCAACTGGGTGTGATAAACGATAATGTCTTGAGGCTCACGTTAAAGGGTAAGCTATTGGCCGATCAAATAGCGATCGACCTTTTTGCATAGGCAGAAAAAAGAAACCGAAATCAAAATAGATTTGTTAATTTTCTGCCATGGCAGTAGACGAGAAGCGGGTATTTATGCTGTTGAAGGCAGTGATCTACCATTACCACGGATTGGATGAGTTAGAACGTATTGATTTGGAAGAGACTGCTGAAAAAATGGAAGCAACCGAGGAATTGAAGTGGGGGCTTGACTTTATCGCTAAAGACTATCTTACTTCTTTTGACCGTGCTCGAATTTACCTGAACGAAATCATTGGGGACTACACAAAAGAGAAACGTGTTGAACTTATCAACATGGTGTGGCAGGCCAACAACCTGAAAGGATATGTGACGGAGATGGAAGCTACAGCCATGCTAAAGTTGGCCAAAGACTGGAGCGTGGAGAAAGAACTAATTGAGTTGGTTTTGCGATGATGTGTAAATTCGTTGATGTGCTAATTCGTTGATATACTAATTCAAAAAATCATCAACCTAAAGTGACATCATGTCCTTGAATTTGGCGGCCTGTCTTCTGCTCACTTCAACTTTGTCGCCACCGCGAAGCTTCACCATAAGCCCTCCATTAAACCAAGGTTCAATGCCCTCGACCCAACTCAAATTGACAATGTGTTTTCGGCTAGCCCGAAAAAAGGCACGTTCATCTAACTTCTCGTCCAGCGCATTTAATGATTTGTGAATCATTGGGCGATTGGTATCAAAGTATACCTTGATATAGTTGCCATCTGACTCAAACATCCGAACGTTGGAGAGGGTGACAAACCAGCAACGTTCACCGTCTTTTACAAATACTTGATCTTCGAGCCCAAGTTTTTTCTCCCCGCTTCGACCCGATTTGATTCTTTCTTTTTCCATCACCTTGTGCACCGCCTCGCTCAAGCGTTCAGCCACGATTGGCTTTAGCAGATAGTCAAGGGCGTTCACCTCAAATGCTTTCAATGCATGCTGGTCATAAGCAGTAGTGAAAACGACCATAGGTGCTGAGTCCAACGACTCTAACAATTGAAATCCGGTGCGACCCGGCATCTGAATATCAAGGAACAGCAAATCTGGATTCAACTCTTCGATTAGTTTCTCGGCTTCATCGGCATTCATCGCTTCGCCCACAATTTCAATGGAGGGGTGCGCTTCCAATAGGGTAGTCAGCTCTTTGCGCGCCAGACGCTCATCATCAATTATCAGTGCCTTCATCTTTTAGGAGTTCGTAAATGTGGAATAATTAATTCAGCTAACACAAAATTATCCTTTTCATTGGTGATTTCGAAGCGGGCAGCGTCTCCATATAATAGCTTCAAACGTTGCACAGTATTCACTAGCCCAAGGCCAGGACTCTCGGTATTATTATAATGACCACTACTGCGAATCTGTATTTTCAAATCATCTTCCTGGAGTTGAGTGGTAAGTTGTATCAGCCCGCCCCTCGTAAGTTTTGAAATCCCATGTTTTACACCATTTTCAACCAACGTCTGAATCATTAACGGGGGAACCAAAAAATCGTTGGATCCATCGGCAATTAGATATTCCACTCGCAGCCGCTCCTCAAAACGAATACTTTCCAGCCCGAGGTAGTCTTTTACCATTTTCAGTTCGTCTTCGAAACGGGTAAGTCCTTTGTCGCGCGAGAGTGAGTTGCGCAAAATATTGGAAAGCTGATTGATGGCTTGCTTTGACTTCTCGGGGTTTTCATCTACCAACGCCCGAATGCTATTTAGTGCATTAAAAATAAAGTGGGGATTAAGCTGTGCTTTTAAATTATTCAATTCAATCTCCTTCACCGATGCTTCGTACTTGAGCGAAGTGTTATAACGCTCCACATAAGTATAAATGAAGTAAAATGTTGCCCACAGGAAGAAAATGATGGCGTAAAAAAACGTGCCGCTGAGAAACGTAAAGGGATCGAAAACAACTTCTTTCTTGAACATACCCAAGGCAATGGAAACGGGAACTCGGAGGAAGTACATGGCAATACCTAGCAAAAATACCGTTAGCAAAACGCGCGGAATCAATCGAGAGAAGCCGAGGCTCAACCACTTCCAATTTATAATGATGTTTCGAAAGAGGTGAGAAACCCCCAAACAGAACAATGACTCATACAATAAGAAAATAACTCGTTGGTTTTGAACACCCTCCTTACCTGAGGCCAGAATGGCAGCAACTATCTGAAGGCCGGCAAAAAGAGCCCAACCACTGAGTTGCATTATCCAATACCACCGCTGCTTGTTGATGACCATGTGAAGCAAAAGTAGAGATAGGAGAGGTTGAAAAGAAGAGGAGTTATTTTAGCGGCATTAAAATCACTTCAACTCCGCCTTCAAAAACCTGCCTGTATAGCTCGCTGGATTTTTTTGAAACCTCATCGGGTGTGCCTTTTGTGGCTTTGTGACAATGTTAAAATAGAAGGATTTATTGTGAACAAGTTCACCCTGCTGGACTAAATCCTTATTTTTGATAAGTGTATTGGTCGCTGCCTTTGATGACTCCTATTAGCAAAGACTTAATTTTTTTCAAGACTAGCGTTAGTTACGTTGATGGAATTACACGAGTTTAGTACATTTTTTCAACAGCATTATCCAACTCTTTGCGCCCGTATTAACCTATTGGTCCAACAATCTGATCTCGCTGAAGACTTAGTGCAGGATGCGTTTGTGAAATTTTGGGAAGTGAAACCTGTATTGCTAAACAAAAATGCCGCCCCCGGGTATGTTGCGAAAATGGCCGTCAACAATGCGCTCGCGCACCTTCGCACAAAGCGGCAACAAGAAAAAAAGATGAAAGACCTTGTGGCTGGTCAATCCATGGCTAGCAACCCAACCGAAGAGGGAATTAATTACAATGAATCTGAAAAGAAATTGTTGGATGCGTTACAGAGACTTCCACCAGCTTGCCGCGAAATATTTATCCTCAGTCGCTATGAGCAGATGAGCTACAAGGAAATTGCGAACCAACTTGATCTGTCCATCAGGACGGTAGAAAACCAACTCCTCAAAGCTTTAAAATTCATGCGCGAGTCCTTACTCGCTTTAGCTACGTATTATTTCTTCTAAAAATTTCTCTTCCGCGCATAGGGGTGATGCCCATATTCTGCATCATCATCTAAACACTATTTTTAATCACAATGACCGAAGAGGAAGTTTGGGAACTAATGGTAAAAAGCCATCAGCTCTCCATAGCTGAGCATGAATCTGAAAGATTGGATGCGTGGATCCGCGAAAATCAAGCTAATCGTCTTTTAGCCGATGGAATGGCAAAACTATTGAGCCAGACCGATATTCATCAAGAACCATCTAACTACAACGCTAAAATTGCATGGGCCAAAGTAGAAGGACGAGTTACCGCTAACTCAAAAGTAAGGTACTTCACCCCTACCTTATTCCGTTGGGCAGCAGCCATTATGATCATTGGACTAATAAGCGTTGCTTATTGGCAGCTTGGAGAGCTATCGCTAGCGAAGAAGAAAATTACGGTAAGCACCAAAAGTGGTGAGTCAAAAAAAATAGTACTGGGCGATAGCACTCAACTATGGCTAAACGAAAACTCCATTTTAACCTATTCTAGGGAATTTGATGACGATACTGTTCGATTGGTTCAGTTGAATGGCGAGGCATTTTTGGAGGTAGCACATGATCAGGAAAAGCCATTTATAGTAAGTGGAAAAAATTACGAAACTCGGGTGCTGGGTACGTCTTTTAATGTTCAACTATCGGAAAAGGAAAACAGCGTAGTGGTAGTTACTGGCAAAGTTCGGTTTTCTCACAAGAAAAATGGGGAAATTGGTTCATCCGTTGTAATCGAAAAAGGTTTTCGAGCCACTGCAAATCAAGATCATGAACTAACGTTGAGCCCAACAACTAACCAGAATAAACTGGCATGGCATACGCGTACACTAGAATTTAGAAATCAAAGAATAACCGATGTAATAACAGAACTTTCATCTTACTATCGTGTAGTTATTAAAATAAAGGTAGATAAACCTCAAGATTACCTATTCACAGGCACGATCCATCAGGCATCGGCAGAAACGGCACTCGAAACCATCTGCTACTCGCTTCACCTCCGCTGGAAGAAAACAACCCGAGGGTATTTAATTTTTAACGAATAATCCCATTCAAACTGGCCTTTTTTATGAAAAAAATAAAAAGGAACTTGATTTGTTTTGCCGTTTTCTTCCAACTCATTTCAGGGACAGAATCAATAGCTCAATCTACGGATCGGCATTCGTTCAATTACAATTCCGTCCGTTTTGAAGATGCTCTATTCACTTTGACTAAGGTTTATGGCGTAAAGTTTTCGTATGGAAGCAAAGAAGTGCCGACTGATCGATTGATCGTTCTGCAAGCTAACGACAAAACACTAACGGAAGTATTGGCAAAAATTCTTCCTCCGCTGCACGTCAAATACAAATGGATTGGCAATGGTATTACACTAACCTCTATTCCCCTCCGCCAAAGCATTCGAGGCAGAGTGATGGATCAAGATTCGGGCGAACCACTTGAAGGGGTTAATGTGGTGATTCAGGAAAATGACTCCATCATCGGGAGCACCACCGATACACAAGGTTATTTCCATTTGGCAAACGTAATCGTGGGCAGGCATACCATTAAGGCAACGTACTTGGGTTACGAAAATTCACAAGTAGCCGATGTGTTGGTTTACACCGGCAAGGAACCTATGATTTCCATCGGCATGAAAGAATCATCTACTAATTTGCAAGAAATTATTATACGCCCTAATCAATCAAATGGCCAGCCTGTCAATTCATTTTCGCTTTCGGGTGGGCGTTCCATTTCAGTAGAAGAAACAAAAAGATTTGCTTCTAACTTTAACGATGTAGCTCGCATGATCACCGCCTACCCGGGCATCACTTCCACCAGCGATTTTAATAACAGTATTTCCATTCGCGGCAATTCACCCAACAGTTTGCAATGGCGATTGGAGGGTATAGAAATTCCAAGCCCAAATCATTTTGCGTCTTTCGGTGGCTCAGGCGGAGCAGTAAGTATGCTCAGTATTAATTTGCTCGATAATTCTGACTTTTACGCTGGAGCATTTGCTGCAGAATATGGCAATGCCCTTTCGGGTATTATGGATATGAAACTGCGAAAAGGCAATCAACAAAAAAGTGAAAAATCTTTTCAGCTAAGCTTTTTGGGTATTGATGCAGCGGCTGAGGGCCCTTTTAAGAAAGGAAAAAAAGCATCTTACTTAGCGAACTACCGCTATTCTACCGCAGGTATTTTGGCTGGCCTGGGTGTGTTGCCAAAGGGTGCTGCCCCTACTTATCAAGATCTATCTTTTAATCTATCGTTTCCGCTCTCTTCTGGCGCGCTCAACGTTTGGAGTGTAATGGGAGATGGTATCTTCAACGAAAGCGTTTCTTTTGGGGGTAAAAACAATTTGACGACCAGCTGCGTGATTGGGGGTGTTACTTTTGTTAAGAACTTCAATAAAAGTTTATCCATCAACGGCACGGCCTCTGGCACCTACACCTACGATAAATTAACGCAAGAGCGAATCTTTTCTAACAATGTACTGGAGGAGATAAGATGGATCAGAAATCAAAGTGAATCTTTACGCATCTCTACACAGCTAAACAAGAAATTTTCGCCTGGTAGTTTACTGAGGGTAGGCTTTGTATTTAGCCACCGCGATTATCAAATCGGTCAACGCTTTATCGATTTCACTGATAATAAGAAACTCAAAAATCCACTTGACTCAGATGGCATTGCCCAATACGCTCAAGCTTATGCGCAATGGAAAAAAAATTTAGGCGAAAAATTTACGTTCAATACTGGGCTGCATGGAATTTATGTTTTATTCAATCAAAAGTATTCTGTCGAGCCGCGTGTGGGGTTGTCTTATCAAATTTCAGAAACCAAAATCATTGGCACAGCAGTGGGGCTTCATAGTCAATTGCAACAGCTTACATTGTATCATCAAAAATTTGTATTGCCAGATGGCTCTGTTGAATACTTGAATAAAAATTTAGATCTTTCAAAAGCTTTGCATTACGTTCTCAGTTACGATTGGCAGATAGGGAAAACTCTGCACGCGCGGGCGGAGGCCTATTATCAAAACCTTTATCAAATACCTGTTTATGTCGGCAATAATATCACACCTTATAGTGCGACATTCTCTGCACTTAACACTTTAAGCGAATACCTCAACTCCCGGCTAGACAGTAGTGACCCCATTCCACTAGCCAATACAGGCGCTGGAGAGAATTACGGATTAGAACTTAGCCTCGACAAAAGGTTTTCGAATAACTACTATTTTTTATTTACAGGTACGCTTTATCAATCACATTATCGTGGAGCCGATGGCGTACAACGCAATACTTCGTTTAACGGGCAGCATATATTCACCGCCTTGGCCGGAAAGGAATATAACACCGGCACACGAAAGTCAAACATCTTTGAATTGAACGCGCGCGTTTCGTGGGCGGGCAACAATCCTCAAACACCAATTGATATTGCAAGTAGCTTAAAGCAAGGGCAACAAGTGTATGATTATAGCAGAAGCTATGAATCAATTCTTCCGGACTATTTTCGTTTGGATGTTCATATCGGTTTTCGCAAAAGTCGGGAAAGAGCTGCACACATTTGGTCGTTTGATATTCGTAACTTTACTAACCGTCAAAATCCCCGCTCCGAATCTCTTAACTTTAATTCTGGTAAAATTGGCTATGAATACCAGTTGGGACTTATTCCAGTACTAAGTTATAGGATTGAATTTTGAAATGATATTTTTTCACTCCCGAAAGACTTAATTCACTTCAACTCCACCTTCAAAAACCTGCCTGTATAGCTCGCTGGATTTTTAGAAACCTCTTCAGGCGTACCTTTCGCTATGATCATCCCTCCTTTGGCCCCACCTTCTGGCCCCAAGTCAATAATATGATCTGCTGATTTGATCACGTCCATATTGTGTTCTATCACCAACACAGTGTTTCCTTTGTCGACTAATTTTTGCAACACATCCAGCAGATGGCTGATGTCTTGAAAATGAAGTCCGGTAGTGGGCTCATCCAATATATAGAGTGTCTTACCTGTGTCTCGCTTCGAAAGTTCGGTTGCCAATTTGACTCGTTGTGCTTCGCCACCAGATAGTGTAGTTGCATGCTGGCCCAATGAAATATAGCCCAGGCCTACTTCGCCCAAGGTTTGTATTTTTCGCAAGATGCGGGGAAGCTTATCAAAGAAAGTGATGGCCTCTTCCACCGTCATGTCAAGTACATCGCTGATGGACTTGCCCTTGAATCTAACTTCCAACGTCTCGCGATTGTAGCGTTTGCCTTTGCAGGTTTCGCAGGGCACGTATACATCCGGCAAAAATTCCATTTCGATCAACCGCAAGCCCGCACCCTCGCAGGTTTCGCAGCGTCCACCTTTTACGTTAAAAGAAAAGCGCCCTGTTTTATATCCTCTGATTTTCGCTTCGGGCATATTTGCAAACAGGTCTCTGATTTCCGTAAAGACACCGGTATACGTGGCCGGATTCGATCGCGGGGTTCTGCCGATTGGAGATTGATCTACTTCAATCACCTTATCAACCAGCTTCAGCCCATCTATTTTTTTATACGGCAATGGCTCCTGTCGCGAGTTAAAGAAAAACTGATTTAAAATCGGGAAAAGTGTATCGTGAATGAGTGTTGACTTTCCGCTGCCGGAAACACCTGTGATGCAGATGAACGTTCCAAGTGCAAGATGTAAATCAACATTCTTTAAATTATTTCCAGTGGCACCCAAAAGCGAAAGATTTTCTCCACTACCCTTTCTACGTTCTTTCGAATAGTTAATACCCATTTTTCCGCTGAGGTACTTCGAAGTGGTACTATCAATTTTTAAGAAAGTCTCGGGATCGCCCTCCGCCACAATGTGACCTCCATGTCTTCCTGCACCAGGCCCGACATCAATAATATAATCTGCCTCGAGCATCATTTCTTTATCATGCTCTACTACAATGACGGAGTTTCCTAAATCGCGAAGGTCCTTTAACGCTTTTATCAACTTTGCGTTATCTCGCGCATGCAAGCCGATGCTGGGCTCATCTAATATGTAAAGCACGCCCACCAATTGAGTGCCTATCTGAGTAGCTAAGCGAATGCGTTGCGCCTCACCACCGCTTAATGTTCGAAGCGGTCGGTTCAAATTCAAATAGTCCAGACCTACGTCTAATAAAAAACCTATTCGCTTCCTGATTTCTTTCAATACTTCTACAGCAATCTGGTTTTGCTTGTCGCTGATACGATTCTCTAACCCATCAAACCATTTCTTAAGTACATCTATATTTAGTTGGGCGAGTTCGGCAATGTTCTTGTTGTCAATCTTAAAATGAAGTGACTCCTTTTTCAATCGAGCGCCATGGCATTCTGGGCAGATCTTGGTGATTGTAAAATCATCTACCCATTTTTTGATCGATTCAGAGCCTTCCTCTTTTTGCTTTTGAAGAAAGTTGACAATGCCCTCAAATTGGGTGTTCCACTCTGTGCCCGGGTACTTAACAGACGCAACTGCCACCGGCATCTCATCGCCATACAATAAAACGTGAAGTGCTTCTTTGGGAATATCCTTGATAGGCGTAGTGAGCGTGAGTTTATATCGTTTTAAAATTGCTTCGATTTTCTTAAAAATCCAGATGTCGCGGTATTCTCCGAGTGGTAAAATACCACCCCGACTTATGCTCAACTTCTTATCGGGTATCACAGATGCTTCGGTGATCTCTTCTATTTGACCCAGGCCATTGCAGGTAGGGCAAGCTCCATAGGGAGAATTGAATGAAAAATTGTTGGGCGCTGGCTCATCGTATGACAATCCAGTTTTAGGATCCATCAGGAATTTTGAAAAGTGGTGTACCTTTCCACCTGCCTTGCCTGCCCTCCGCTCCGCTTCGGAAGGCGGGCCGGCAGGCAGGTTCTCTTCCTGTACCATGATCACCCCTTTGCCTTCTTTTAAAGCTGTATTGATCGACTGACTGATGCGGTACCGATCAGTGGCTGTCGGCACAATGCGATCGATCACCATTTCAATATCGTGTATCTTGAAACGATCTAGTTGCATTTTAGCGGTGATGTCCACCACTTGACCATCTACGCGCACTTTGGTATAGCCTTGCTTCCTGATCTGAACAAACAACTCGCGATAGTGACCTTTCCTTCCTTTGATCACGGGCGCCAAAATGATTAACTTCTTGTTGTTGAAATTAGAAATGATGGCATCCAAAATTTGCTCTTCGCTTTGGCGCACCATCTTGTCGCCTGTCTGATACGAAAACGCTTCGCCCGCACGAGCAAATAGCAAGCGAAGGAAATCATAAATCTCTGTAACTGTTCCAACGGTAGATCGCGGATTGCGGGAAGTCGTTTTTTGTTCAATAGAGATGACCGGACTAAGACCGTTGATTTTGTCTACGTCCGGGCGCTCGAGGTTTCCCATAAAACTTCTCGCGTAGGCCGAAAAGCTCTCCATGTACCTACGTTGTCCTTCGGCATAGATAGTATCAAATGCAAGGGATGATTTTCCGCTTCCGCTAATACCGGTGAGAACCACCAGCTTGTTCCGTGGGAAGGAGACGCTTATGTTCTTGAGGTTATGTTCACGTGCGCCAATGATTTCAATGAAATCGTGGCCGGTGATATCTTTTATTTTTTTTGCAACAGTTGTGGGCATGAAATAGTACCTCTACTCGGGGCTGCAAGCTACACGCTTTCTGCTGCTCGCTCAATGGGAATTTGGATTCTTTTTGAATTTTTAAAAAGCGAAATCCTCTTTTAAAAGGCGAGACTGAATCTTACCGATTTCTTCGCTGATTTTGACATAGCCGTTTTCCTTCCACTCAAAACCAATGGCTAATTTCGTTTCCGGATCAACAACCCAATATTCCTTAACTCCGAATTTGGCATAGAGGTCTTTCTTTTTTGTCAAATCATGCGATCGATTTCCCACAGATAATACTTCAACTATCAAGTCAGGCACTCCCTTGAAATTACCGTGTGGCTCAATCTCACCTTTGTTGGACGACAAAACAACAAATATGTCAGGCTGAACTGCATTCTGAGTCTTATCTAGATAGACATCGTAGGGCGCATAAAAAACAAATCCGCGCCCTGTATCTTCGATCAGTTGATCCAGAATTTTTGATATCTTTTTTGCTGTTGTAAAATGATTGGTGTTTGGTGCTGGCGACATATAGATTTGATTATCGATCAATTCGGCCAATGTCCCTTCGGGAAGTAATTCATACACTTCCATCATAGTGCGAGGCGGACGTTCAATTGTAGATTCCATGATTTAAAGGTAATAGAAACGAGCGAAAAAGTAAATCCCCGTGCGGCAGAGAAACAAGCTCCATTTACATTTGAGCGATGCCAAGTCCGCCTGTACTCGCGATGACGGTCTCAATCAACCTTCATCCACTCAAAAACCTGATAGTGTTCGCCATTCATACCTAGCCGAGTATACACGTTTTGCGCAGATTGGTTTGTCTTATCTACGTACAACCGAATGCCTCGCCAATCAGGTTCAGTATTCACAAGGTGTTGGATGTGGTGATACAATTTTTTATAAACTCCCTTGCTGCGATGAGCTTCCGGGATGTAGACAGATTGAATCCAAATCACCGTACCGCAACGCCAATCGCTCCACTCGTGGGTTGTCATCAGACAACCGATCACTTCATCATTTTCTTCGGCTACATAATACCTCCCTTTTGACGAGTCCTTAAACAACCGTTGGACGCCTTGCGAAAGGGTAGCAATATCCAGTGTAATGTTTTCTGTTTCTAGCGCCATCTTCAATTGAAAATCAATGATCGATGGGATGTCGTGTTCGGTGGCTTCTCGAATTTGAATGGTGTCCATTATTCTGTTGTTGTTCAAAATGCTATCCTATTTCTGGCCCGAATACACGCTTGCGGTAAGTTTAGATTTGCACATTGAGATGTTTTTAAAAGGCGCAAAGATAGAATTATGCCCATAATCGGACGAAAAAAGTGAAAATACGTGGTTTTCCCCGTATGAAATACGTGGTTTTCCCCGTTGCGCTGATAGGAGTTAGCGTTCCACCTTTGCTCTCGGTTTAAGGTTAATTAGGATGAAGGTATTGGTAGTCCACCGGAACGAGGCCGTTTTAGAGAGCATCAAAGCACAACTGTCGCAATGGTACATTCGATCTTGCATGTCAGGATTGGATGGATTATTGTGCTGCCGTGGCGAACACTTTGATCTTATTTTATGCGGTCTTGATTTGCCGGTGGTTACCGGTATCGAAATGGTGCGATCCATACGCAACTTCTCGGTCAACAAAAAGACACCCGTTATTTTGCTGGCCGAGGGAAAGGAAACGGCTGATCACGTTCGACTGCTCAATTTGATGAACGCGAATTTATTGACAATGGAGGAAGTGACCGAAATGCAAAATCTGAATCTAGAATGAAAGCGACTTATTCTCCACCCTTACATTCCGTCTACCACCAGGGGCTATTGCTCTTTGCACATTTGCTAATGAACGTAGATGGTGTTGTAGACGAACGCGAACTGAAAGCCCTTCAGGAAATTAGGCAGGAAGAAGATATTCCCGAAGTAACGTTCGCTGCCTTTCGGGAAACCATTGCGAGGAAACCAGAGAAGGATCTTTATCACGAAGGCATAGACTTGCTGAACAGCTGCTCAGACCAAGAACGGTTATGTGCCTTGGTTCACCTCTACCTGCTCACAGAATCTGACCTGTCGATTCATCCCCGTGAGGTGAGATTGCTGCTCTATTCTTTAAGAAGGACCCATGTTGATTTTGATGAAATTGAACTAACGGCACGATTGGTGAAGGCCAATAAAGCGACTTCACAACGAGCCGCTTCGCTAGAGCTTTACAAATCCCTTACGAATGGCCTCTAGCGCCATGCCGGTTCTGCTCTGCACGTTTAGTTTTGTAAACATCGAGGCACGATACCCATCGATGGTGCGCTCACTTAAATTCATAATCGAGGCGATATCGCGATAAGATAAGTCGCTGCACGATAGTTTCAAGAAATACAATTCCCTTTCTGTCAGGTGAAGAGACGAATCAGCCTCTTGTGCGGAACTTATCAATTTTTGATAGCTGATAGCCGGATTGTAATAGCCAAACCTATGCACTTCATCCAGCGCATGTTCCAGCTCGTTCGGATGGATGTCTTTAAACAAATAGGAACAACATCCGGCTCGCAGCATTTTAATGATCGTTTCTTCCTTGTCGTCCATCGATAGTGCCACTTTGCGTATGGTCGGGTAAGTCTGATGCAGCCACGCTGCGGTTTGGGGGCCATCCATCTGTGGCATAGACACATCGATTAGCATCAACTCAGGGATCACCTCGGCCTGTGCTATCTTTTGTTGTAGATCAATACCATTGGTGGCATCCATCACCACCTGCGTATTTTTGAAACTGGATAACAACAGCGTCAACGACTTTCTAAAAAGCTGGTGATCGTCTACCAACCCAACTTTAATTTTCGAAAAAATAGGTGTGGCTTCCGCGCTTATTGTTTCCTCGTCCATGGGTTGCTAAAGCGGTAAGTTAATAAAAAGATGAGTACCCGCAGGGCCTGACTGCCACGATACCTGGCCGCCCAACAGTTTCACCCGATGACGAATATTGGTCACCCCTACGCCTTCAATAGAGTGGTCGTTCACATCAAAGCCTTTCCCATTGTCGGCAATAGAAATGGTCAATGCGGATTCATTCTGCTCGGCTTGCACGGTAATGTGCGAAGCCTTGCCGTGTTTTATGGCATTTTGCAGTGCCTCTTGCGCAATGCGAAACAAAATAAGTTGCCGATCGAGCGATAAGTTGATCAATGAGGGGTGCAATAACGTTATCGTCACTTCTTTGGTAGCCATTAATCGATTCGCTTCGGTGCGCAAATTGTCGATCCAATTAAATTTTTCAAGCCACTCCGTATTCAGCGACTTGCTCAACGCCCGCAACTCCTGAATGGCCTTGGAAATTGTTTCGTCCAGCACCAAAAATTGATCGGTCGAAGCGCCTCCTCGCTCGGCCATTACCACCATCAACTTGGCGCTACCCAGCAGCTGCCCGATATTATCATGCAGTTCGCTCCCTACATGATTGAGCGTCTCTTCCTGTGCTTCCAGGCGTGTTTTTAACAATTCACGCTGAAACTGATTGCTAAGTTCCTTTTTCTCCAGCAAGAATTTCAATTGCCTCTTTTGATAAACCAAAAAAAGCACGATGATGCCTACTGCCACCAACAAGAGAAAGGCGCACCCTACAACGATGATGGTGATTTCCTCCGAAAGGATATCCATAAAAGACTGCCCCCAATTACAAGGGCACTTAAAAATAGGAGAACATTATGACCTAACCATAACTGGCTTAGATACATTCGATTTTCAATTGAATAATCGTTGGAGAATAAGAGCTTTCTGGTCAGATAGCCGTAGGTTAAGAAAACAAAGAAAGAGCCCAAATGGTAAAACAATTGTGAAGAGACAAACCAAAAATCAAAATTCCACGACAGGGGTTCTTCCGTTACGTTCGTGAGAATTTGGTGCATAAACATAAACGACATAAGCACGACACCTGCCGAAAGTATCACAAAGCCCATACTGTCAAAAGCGCTCGCTTCCGTACCCTTGAGGTTTTCAACCAAAAAGTAACCAGCTTGAACGGCACCGAAAAAAATGACGATCATCTTTTTCCACTTGGTGGCGAGTGTATAATAGAAGTAGGCACTTATTCCAATGCTCGATATCAAACACAATAAGCTGTAGTAAACAAGATTGGGATGTGCATACGCTGCCTTCCACATTAAAAGGCTTGCAATAAAATAGAAAATCACTAACGCCCGCCACTTCCGATGCTTATCGAAACGGGTATGAACAAGAATAAGCAAAAAGCACAGCCCAAAGCTGCAAGGCTCTAATAAGTTATGAACAAAAAATTGAAAATAGGTCATAAAAATACTGGACAACCAATCAAGGAAACGTAGCTCACACAACTAATCAAACTATCAAAATAAAATAGCAAAGATCGCCCACAATGGTTAGAATGTTGACGATCTTCGCCATCGCGTTTGACTAAGAAACAGCTGGTATTCCCGGAGGGTGGGGCTCGCCTTCAATTCCGTTACCACTACGCGTTGATCTCTTTGCACTGCCCGAGATGCCTTTCGCGCTGATACGCAATGCCCCCACCTGACCGCCTCCTTTTTTGTCTACTGCCTCGACCGATATGGTGAAGCGAACGATGCTCGGCTCTGTCGCCAACAATCTTTGCAGTTCTGCCCCTTTGAAATCAAATTCAAATGCGGGGCTCTTTCCAGATTTTTTTGCCATACTAATTGTGTTTAGGGTTTAGTAATTTATTTGATGCCCCAAAGGTGAAAATCCTTTTTGTAAAATGATACGTGGAAAACCACGTATTTCATACGTGGAAAACCACGTATTAAATACGGGGAAAACCATGTGCAAAATACGGGGAAAACCACGTTGACTATCTCCCTCCAGCTTCCCAAGTTTGTCATGCGAACGCGCAGCGATTGACAACTGGCATTTTTACCCATGGAAATTGTGACGAAGGCCAAAGCCAATAAAACAGGAACTGAACGATTGTCCATTGAAGGGCATGGCGGTAAAGAAATTGTTATGGCTGACTACCAAAGGCTAAAGGAAAAGGAAATGATCGAGTTGCATCAAGCCAATTTCGATTGGGTGACCCAAACAAGGACTCAGCTCATTCTGTTCGACTACCGAAATTGTTGTGTGACGCCTGCGTTTGTAGTAGAGGCAAAAAAATTTACCGCAGCCACGCTGAAACACATCTACAAAGTGGGACTGCTGGGCATCGACTCCGTAAAGTCGTGGATATTAAAAGGCATACTATTAACCTATCCGGTCAATTTTAAGCCTTTCCACACCAAAGAAGAAGCTAGTCAATTTCTAACCGAATAACCCCCACCCATCATGGCCAAGAAAAGAAAAAAACAAAAACGCATTTTCAATTGCATCGGCTCGCGCAAAACAGAAAAAGATTGGGTCTTTGAATCTGCCGCAGGCGCCAGAGCGGCACAAACCAACATACCCACCGCCAAAGACCTGCGCGCCTCCTGGTGGAAAATTGCCAATCAAGAACAAACCGGTTCGTGTGTGGGCTGGGCTACGGGCGATAGTGTATTGCGCTGGCATTTTGTAAAAACAGGCCGTCTGAAAAAAGAACAACTGCTATCGGTGCGCTACCTGTGGATGGCCTCGAAAGAGACAGACACAGACGTGAACTATGCTACTACCTTTTTGGAAGGTGCTGGCACGAGCATCAAGACAGCACTGGACATCGCCCGAAAATTTGGTACCGTGCAAGAATCCGTTCTACCTTTTGGCGGTAGCCTCTCTCCCCTCGATGAAGATGTGTTTTACGCAAAGGCTGCCAACGGAAAAATTGCGAGTTACTACAATCTCATCAAAGGAGACAACCTCGCCAACTACCGCAACTGGATTGCCAACAACGGCCCCATAGCCGTGCGCCTAGAGTGCGACAGCACGTGGGATGACATTGGCAGCGATGGTGTGCTTGACGAATACGACCGCGCTAGTGCCGGCCCCGAGGATGGGCATGCCGTAGCTCTCGTGGGCTATACCAAAAACCATTTCATTGTGCGCAACAGTTGGGGCACCAATTGGGGCGACAAAGGCTTTGCCTACGCAACCAATGCGTACACGGCAGCTGCTTTTGATGAAGCTTATGGCGTCATCCCTTAGATCAAAAAATACCTAAAAAGGGGTATTGATAGCCAAGTAAACCTGTAGGAGATTTGACAAAAGAAAAACAGACAATAAACAACCACACTTTACAAAACCAGTTATGAGTTGGTCAAACATCAGTGAACAACACAAAGCCACCTTTCACCGCGACTATGTAGCCTGCCACGAGCCGCACGAGCGAGGTTGGCTGGTGGATAATGTGCTGACGGCTTTTCCACAATATCGCAAAAGTGTGGTGGAGCGCGCTATTCAAGAAGTGTGTACGGCTATGACAGCCACACCCCGCAAGCGCCCCGAATTTTTAGAAAAGCTTAAGCAGCAATTGGAAGGACAGCGACTGTCAAATAAAGTGTTGGCGAAAAAAGCGTAAACGGAAAGCTATGGAACTATCAAAACTGTTCAATCCATTTGCTAAAACTTCCACAAGGACAGTGCCCATGGAGGACCATACGCTGTACCAAATCATAACACTCAGCCACAACTACTGTGGCCACATTGTGCATCAGGACGGAGTAGTAATCAAGCTGCAAAGCAAGGAAGGCAAGCCGGTAAAAATCTTGAAAGAGAATATTAAAAGTATTGTGGTTTTGTAAAATAAAAACGGAGCAAGCCGAAAATCCCTAAAAGAGTAGGCAAATAATTAACAACTAATTTTATGTTAAGCGCACTACAAAAAGAGACGGTATTACAAAAAATTCTCACCGAACCTAAGGTTCCTGCAATCTTAAAAAGGCGACTTGGGCGTATTATGTTTCCGGTTTTGATAAATGAAGTAGATGTACTCCTGAGTGGGGTTTTGCCTCCTGCAATTCAAGAATTAATCAATTCTGCTGCTGATGGGCTTACTCCTGAAGAAACAGCACACCTTTCACAAGTTCTGGTTGCCTACGCCATAGAGAAAATCAAAAATCCGATTTTGCAGTCCGCACTGGCGATTGTTCTTCCAATCATCGTAGACACAATTATAGACGCATTAACACAGGGCAAGAGCCTTTAATTACTCTTTCAATATGAAACCAGAAGACTTGTTAAAAACTCTAGGTGATAAGACCCTCCCAACGAAACTTGGCGAGCAGGCAATTGAGAAGCAATTGATCGAATTACCTGAAAACGGAGATAAACTTCAGTTTTCACTCGGGGTAGAATCTAATGCAGAGTTGCTGTTATTCAATGATAGCAACGATTTTGATAGCCAAAATTCAGATGGAGTTTTGGGGCTGGAAGCAGACTCACTTATCAAGTTTGATCCAACCAGTGCGTGGCTGAAATATTCTGCAACTGCTGGCATCAAAACTGAATCAGGTTTAAAGGTAGAGTCATTAGGTTTTAGTTTCGGTGGCAAGAGTTCTGTACAAACTACTTCTTACCGAAAGCATAACCCAGCAGAAACGCTAGGTGGCGCGCTGCTGTTAGATGTAACACCGTTCAAGACAATCTTCTCTGCAAAGCAGGTATCGGAACTTCAACCGGGTGAAGCAGTAACCTTTTCGCTAAGCGGAGAATTGAATGCTGCCGTAACGGTAACATGGTCTGATATTTTTTCAGCCAACCTTTCAATCCTTGGTGAGCTTCTCAACCAAAACCAACTCTTCAAAATTAAGATTGGGGCAGAAGCTTCTGCCTCTTACAAACTCAAAATCACCGATGATTTTTCAGCAAAAATAGTTTGCAAAGCAAACAATATTCTTCGCATTTATATCTCAAAAAGTAAATCTACCAATCAACTTGGTTCCATTGGATTGAAAGTGGGCGCAGAGTTTGAAAATAAAGATGACATAAAGAAAGTACTAACGAATGTAGTCGAGGGCTATTTTGGAGTAGCCGAAGATCAACTAAAAAGTTTGGTGGCAAAAGTTGAAGCAACACTTACCGATGCAGAGAAAGAAGTTCTCTTGTTTATAGCAGCACAGCTCGGTTGGGATACCAGAGCAGTTGGCCTACTAGAAGCGCTGAAAACAAAATACGAAGAAGTTAAAGATAGTCTTTCCAAAAAAATTGAGGAACTGGCGACTCTAAAAGTTTCCGCGGGCTTTAAGTATGACTATAATCGCATTACAACACAGTCTATATTATTTGAAGGACAGATTGATAGTCAAGACATTAACAAAATTCATACGCAGGTTTTAAAAATGGATGTAAAGGCACTGATTGGTTCATTGCCAAACGCTACATTCATTAAGACAAAGAGTTTAACCATTATAAATGCGACAGGTTTTTCAATTGGGTTTGGTAAATGGACCGCTGGCAGTGATAAAAAGACCGAAATAAAAAAGATTGAACAAGAAGATCAATCAGGTCATAAGAAAATTAGTTACGAAGGAAACAGATCCTATACCGAAAAAGTCTTTGGTGATGGAGTAAACTGGAAAATAGATCTCAATGCCGAAATGACAGCCTTTTCACAAAATCTAATTCCATTTGCAAATGAATTCGACTACGGTTTTTATTTGGGCTATGAGTGGACAGAAAAAAAATTAGCGCTCGATGAATGTGCTCACTTCACTGACCTTGCCGCCATTTGGAGCATCATTCCTGAATCAAAAATTGATCAGGAAGCGCAACGATTGTTTACCGAGTTGAAGGACTTTCGTGAGATAAAGCTTTCTTGTGAGATAAAAATTAACGCTGGCGCTTTCGAGCCTATTTTGCCAGCATTAACAAAAAGCTTTAAAAATCAGGATATCGTGGCTTTTGCATTGGGCAAATCAATGCCAAGGTGGGGGAATTATAAAACCCGAAAAGACATTTCGTTAAGAACCCAAACCTACGGGGCGTTGTGGAAATCGTATCTAACTGAAAAAGATGATCCGCACCCAACCACGCAGCACTACGCAGACGAAGCTTATCGAAAATTGAAATCAACCGATCCCGAATTAGCCAATGCCGAAATGAATTACAAAGAAGGCGTTTTTAAACCCTATTCATTTGGCTCCATCATTAACAACAATTCAGGCACCTTTATACGAACACAAAAACTGGCTAATGGTTTTGCACAATTGACAGATGGCAACGACTCTCGCTCAACGTTGGTATATGACAAAGTCATACCTAAGGCCTTTGATAATATTCAAGATTTTTGGCGATTACCTCATCATGTAAAAACATTGGGTACGTTGGTAACGATGGTACTAGATGGATATCCTTCAATTAAACAATATGTGAACAGAACAGCAAGTATTAAATATAAAAGTAAAGACGGGAAGGATATTGTAATAATCATAGGAAAATGAAAATAACGACTAGTTCACATTTTGAAAATTAAACCAAGCCACAACCAATGAAACAGAAAAGAGATTTTAAAGAATTTATAGGCAATCGAATTACTACATGGGTATTGATTGGCACCGCCTCCCTGGGCGTTTTTGGAATTATTCTTGCCATTATCTATGCTGCTAAAGGTAGCATGGCAGAAGCCCGAGACACTTTGCAATTTATTTTCACTGCCTTGTTGCCACTCTGGGGAACCTGGATTGGAACTGTTTTGGCATTTTATTTTTCTAAAGAAAATTTTGAAGCCGCCAATAAAAGTGTGCGAGAGCTAGTTGAGCAAATTAGTGGAGGCGACAAACTAAAATCTGTAAAAGTTACAGAGGCGATGATGCCGTATGACAAGATCAAAAAAATTGAATTAAAGTCTGGAGATAATGAAGATGCTCTGAGCCCACAGAATTTGTATAATCAAGTAATAACAGACAAAATCCGCAGAAGTCTGATCTTTAAAGAAGGTTGTATCGTTCTGGCTCTGCATAAAAGTATTCTTAGCGAATTTATTCTGCGCAATAGCACCGGCACCTTGGCCGACCTGAAGAAGGATTCCGACAAAGACATTCAAAATGCCATAACGAATGGCGCGCCCACTATTAGCAAAGAAGCTACTCTATTAGATGTTAAGATGATGATGGACAATCTACCGGGTTGTCAGGATGTTTTTGTTACCGAAACAGGAAAGAAAAGTGAAAAGGTTCTGGGATGGGTCAGTAATGTGGATGTTTTCAATAATAGCAGAGCGTAACCGATTAGCAAAATTTAGAAAAATCCTATTTAATGACTTCATTAAACTTTGCAAGTTATACATGACAGAGTGGGGAAACGATTTTACGTACACCCTTATTAGAAAAAGTCAGATTAAAATGTAGCAAAGCAAATAAAACGATGTGGATAGAAGCATGAGTACTACAAAACCACCCCTAGGCATTTTCGTTCTTTGGCATCCCTATTATGCCGATGGAGAAAAATATGCAAACATTTTTTTTTCGGAATTCAAGCGTAATGTAAAAGACCCACTTTCGCGGGGGATTGGAATACCTGTCTTCTTCCGTTGTGTAGAGCCATTGCTCGATATTAATCTGGAAGAATACAAACACACAGTAATTATCGTGCTGAGTGAATGCAATATGGTCAACGATACTACATATGAAAAATACATAAATGGATTACTTAGGCTAGCTACTCAAAATACGCTCATTTTACCTGTGGCCATCGATAACACGGCTTACAACTTGTCCGAGAAATTATCGAAAAGAAACTTTATCCGATTCTATGAAAATGAACATCGACTGGAATACTTGCTATCCGCGGTTACACATGAAATCGCCCGTGCACTTTATGCACCAAAGCCATTAAAGAAAAAGCCAGGTGGCAAAATTCCACCTCCTCCGCTTAAACTTTTTATAAGCCACGCAAAGGCAGATGGGCTTGAAGTGGCCCGAAAAATAAAGAGCTATATAGAGGCGCAATATGCCTTCAAGACTTTTTTTGATGCCAATGATATCACTTTTGGATATGATTTTCCGCAAGAAATTGAAAGACATATTAAAACTGCCGTAATAATTGCCATCCACACCGATAAATACGCAAGCCGAGAGTGGTGTCGAAGGGAAGTACTGCTTGCCAAGCAGCACAACCGGCCCATCCTAATTCTTAGCTACTTGCAGGATGGTGAATCTCGCAGTTTTCCGTACATGGCAAACGTACGCACGGTACACTACCAGCCTATGGATGACCAAGTTTGGCCACGATTGATTGCTTCCGTGCTGCTGGAAACCTTGGGCACAAAGTATCAGGAACTATGGGCTAGGCATGTGATCGTTAAAAACAAATTAAGAATCAATATTGAAGCAGTATCTGCCTATCCACCAGAATTAGTAACTGTGCTTACCCGGAAGAAAGAACTCAAGCAACACTTTGTTTATCCCGACCCACCCATTGGTACGGAGGAGCTAACTATTCTCAATCTGTTAGACTCTCGCATGCAATACACCACACCCTCGCTTCTTCAGCATGGCAAAAGGAAATTGCGCCAACGACCAACTACTATTGGCATATCCATTTCTGAATGTGAACATATGCTGAAAATGGGCGTGAGCCATGCGCATCTGCAAGACACATTGATTGAAGTAGCCCGCCATTTACTGAATCACGGATTTAATTTGGCGTATGGAGGCGACCCTAACTATCGTGCGGATTTCAATTTTACGGAACTGTTGCTTCAACTTGTTCAAACATATCAGTCTGCAGCAAATGCAGGCCGCATTTTTATTTACTCTGCCTTCCCTTTATACACCAAAATTTCAGCTCTCAAAGAAGCAGAGTTAAAACGGTTTGCGACCATTGTTCGTATCACTCCACCTAAATACAAAGGTTGGGAGAAAATCAAATTTGATTCTGCTACTGGCAAAGAAAAAGAAGAACTTGACAAACTCTTTGCCAACCAAGATACAGATTCTCGAAAGCTATGGTGTGAAAGCCTCACCCTTATGCGCCAACAAATGACCAAAACTATTCATGCACGTATTGCTATGGGTGGCAAGCTGGATGGTTTTAAAGGAAAATATCCTGGTATACTAGAAGAGGTAGCCATTGACCTTACTGCGGGGCACAGGGTTTATGCAATAGAGTCAATGGGGGGGTGCGCAAAAATGATCAGCGATGTTCTCAACCCGAAAACAGGCAGATCGTTCATAAACAATTTGCACAACGCACAACAAGCCGCGTATAGTTCGTTGCTTGCGGTGTTGAAGTCCAATCAAATGAGGGTTCACTTTTACACCCATAATCAATTGGATCAATTAATTGGGGACTTAATTCATTAAAGAAACTAGTAAAACAAATAAGTTATCCATTCCCAATGTACGTAACAAGTAAATTAATAATAAGTACGATTTTGCTTATATACGATGTCAGTCATTTCAAAAATAAATATCCAGAAAAATGCAAGCAAAACAAATTTCTTCGGTGAACCCAGAACAGGTAAAGCTGATTGGCGATTTGATTCTTCGAAATGAAGTCATACCCATAGTTGGCTATGAATTATTGTGGGTTAAAGAACGTGACGAGTTCATCAAACATTTAATTGATAATATCGATCAAGGTTTTGTAGATGGCTCAAGTTTGTTTGAAGACTTTCGCGGAAAATTTCCACATGCACCAACAACCGAGCTGATAAACTACATCTATCACTCACTTGATGTAAGGGACAAAAGGAAGTTCAATTTTGAGTTTAGCAAAGCTATTACTAAAGTACGAGCAGAAATACCAATTATGTGGGAGCCATTGATTCAACTTGCGAAGATTGAGCATTTTAAATTATATATCAATGTGACTTGTATGAACGTGATAGAAATCGCGGTGAATTCATTTCGTGCGACAAAACCATCTGAATACGAAGTGTATGGACCTCTAAAACCCGAAAGGAGAGACCTTCCAGATCCAAAGAATAACTTCTTTCACAATCCATATGCTATACCAAATATAGATAAACCTTCTATTTATAACCTTTTTGGAACTTATAATACGGATTCAAAATACCTTCTTACCGACATCGAATACACGGACATGCTAGTCGAGCTTCTGCAGAAAGAAAGCTTCTGCCCAAACCTTAAAAGGTACCTTTCTCAGGCCTCGTTACTATTTATTGGTTGCAATTTTTCTGATTGGTTTCTAAGATTCTTTACTCGATTTTGGGCGGGTCCGGCAATGGATGTAAGGCTTGCTGAGCAATACAACATTCTATTGGATTCGTTAAGTCAATCAGGCTTAATGGAGCGTTCCTTTTATGTCAGCAATTACAACATCATGACCCTTTCTGGAAACACAACCGATTTTATCGATAGTCTTTATCAATATTTATACCCTGACGCGCGACCTACAAATCATTTGGAAAGCAATCCATTGGACAATCACTTCAAAGCAAAGTACAATAACTATGTTTTGATAAGTTATAACTCACTAGATCGAGAAATTGCCCGATACATGAAAAACGTTCTTAATCAGAATAACATTAAAGTTTGGATGGATGAAGAGCAAATTGACGTAGGGGATGACCTTGAACTTAAAATCACTAATGCGGTACATAGAAGCTGTACAGTGATTCAAATTATTTCCAACAAAATTTCGGAAAGATCAGACGACAATCCTTATTTCTTAAGAGAGTGGGAACTTATACTCAATCAGAAAAATTCCAGAATTCCAGTCTTTGTTGATAACGTAAATGACAGTTTACTAGTGCCCCCAAACTTGAATCGATACAGAGAGGTAATCCGAAAAACAATGGATAGAAATATCTACGGTTTGGTTATCAACAGAGACAAACCGGAAATTCGAAGTGAGGATGTTTCCACGATACGAGACATTCAGTATAAGTCATATGTAAAGGATTTAAAATTTAAATGATATGACAAACCCGTTTAAAGGTCCGAAATCCTACGAGAAAGGAGATGCGCTATATGGACGCGAAAAAGAAACTTTCGACTTGTTGAATCTAATTGAAAGCAATAACCTTACCCTGCTCTATTCGAAATCGGGCATAGGTAAAACATCTTTGATCAATGCTTCGCTGATCCCGAAGCTACAGCAAATGCACTATTTTCCGCTTTATTTGCGATTAGGGGCGTTTATTAACTATAGAACAAAGAGCTCCAATTTTTCCGAATACATAATTCAAGAGATCACACTAGAGCTGGAAAAAAATAAACTTAAACCACCAATATTAAAGAAGCGAGATTCTTTATTTGAATTTCTGCACCTCTTAAATTTAAACGCCAGCGAATCCGGAGAAATGATTCCTGTGGTAATACTCGACCAGCTTGAAGTAATTTTTACATTGGATCTTTCAGACGGAGATGTAACGCAACTTCTATCTGAACTGAAGTACTCGATTGAAGGTGAATTTCCGGACTACTTAACTGAGTTTTATAATCCTAAAACAGAAATTGACAAATTTCTGGAGATTCAAAGTGTTGTTAAGTCGCAAATCAAAAACTTTAGATTTGTGTTTTCATTTAGAGAAGAATACTTGTTCGATTTTGAAAACTATTCTAGTAAAATACCAAGTATTCGGTATTCAGCTAACAAGTATCGGCTACTGCCGTTTAAGAAAGCTGTTGCCGTTGAGGTCATAACATCAATTTCAAGAGGTAAAATTGATTTAGAGCAATCGACACGGATAGCCGACAATTTACTTTCGGATGAAAAGCGGAATTTTGCATTTGAAGAAATCGATCCATTTCTCTTAAGTCTCGTCTGTAGTCAACTCTGGAATCAAATCAATTTTTCAGAAATAATTATAACGAGAAATTTGGTTGACAACGTGATAGACCATTATGTGTCAAGAGTCTATGACAGGATTTCTCATCGCGCAAAAATTTTCTTTGAAAGTTATCTAATTACCCTCGATAGTAAGCGAACATTGTTTTCACATGAGTTGGCTTCTAAATGGCATATCGATGCAAATGAATTGATTTTACTAGTTGATGACCCAGAACTTAGATTTTTAAACAAGGAAATGTATCTCGATAGCTATCATGTTCAAATATTACATGACCGACTCGTACCTTCTATTGCAAACCGGAAAAAGGAACGCGAGCTAAAAGAAGCATTGGAAAAGGAAGACAAGTTTCGTCTGGAACAAGAAAATATCAGAGCGGCAGAAGAAAAAAAAATTCGTGCTGAACACGAAAAAATTCGAAAAGACGAAGAGGAGAGACTTTTGCGGGATTACATGGTTCAGAAAAAAATAACCGCAGATAAAAAAAATCGACAACTCTACCTAGCCCTATTTGCCACGTTAGCAATTATGGGTTTTGCTATTTTTCAATGGTGGAATTCAGACATTGAGGCAAAAAGAAACAAGAGTTTCAAATTAGCCCTTCAATTGTTGAACCAAGGTGATTCTCTTCAGATGCTTGGCGAAATTGAGGTTAAACAGGATTCAAGCGACCTTTCAAAGGCCGATATAAAAAGCTCAGCTAAGAGGAGTAGAAACAAGTCATTCACCCTAGCGACTGAGAAATATCTAGAAAGCCTGAAAAATCAAGAAACTATTTTTGCTTACGAGCGCCTTGTAGAGGTTTACCATAAATTTTTTGAAGACGGAAATTTGGAGATTTTAGATAGTGTTTCGTCTCTATATGAAAAAAGCTTAGCAGGTCGGGGGCTTGAAGGGAATTTTTTTTCCAAAGTTCTGGCAACCTTTTCGCCAAGGTTCATACCTGGGAATCGCACGGAAGTTGCAATTACAAAGTTGACGCAAAGGATGTTATTGGCAGACCAGAAGCACTTTGCTTTGAATGATTCCTATTACAGGGGTAGAATGAACGATCTTTATTTACACGGGTTTGACAGTTTAGCTTTAAATATGTTTAGCAATATCAAAAGATCAAACTGGACGGACAAAGACTATTTAATCTCTATTAATTTAAACCATCAAAATGATGATACCAAGTTTAATCTTCTTGAAGAATGTGTAAAAGTTTTTCCACATTCATGTGATTGTAAAAGAGCTTTGATTTTTCCCCTCTTAAATGGCGGTAAAGTACAAAAGGCTGTTTCTATAATTGCTGAGGACTACAATAAAAAAACATGTGACTATTCAATTGAAGTAATATGGGTAGCCACATACTTGGTTCGTTGGTCAAATTCTACAGAAAACGAAAAGGACTTAAATATAATCCTTAATTATTTATTGACTCGAGTTACTGATCCATATAATTTGAACGAAGTGGCGTGGAGACTAGCAAAGAGGAACCAATCATTAACGCTTGCATTGAAGCTTTCGAAAAAAAGCATCGAGTTGGATCCTACTTGTGCCAATTGTTGGGATACACTATCTGAGATTTATTTAAGGCTTAGAAATCACAAAATGGCTGTTCAATTAAATGAAAAGGCGTTATCATTAGATCCGTTACTCAGAGAGGCAATTGGTAGAAAACCGCGATTAGATTCTTTAATGGCGGTGAAACAAAAAAAGCAAAACTAAGGTTAGCGCGCGTTTATAAACGCGTGCTCATCCAATAGAGTGCGGCACTCGTTCCAAACGCGCGCCAGCCGTGGGCTTGCATTTTTTAAATTAGCCGCTGTATTCAAAGTGAAAAACAATGCCTACCTTCCGTGGCCAAAGGCAGTGTTAGAGGTAAAGTATTGAACCGAGAAATAAAAGACAACGAGAATAGAAATCCTAAAGAGGGCGTGCCTACACGAGGGTTCCACAAGCAATGAGTTAAAAATTAGGCGCGATGGAAATAGATATTAAAGGAAAAATCACCGAAAAGAAGTTAGCGTATAACAATACTTTGCTTCCTTTATTTGAAGCAATAGTAAATTCGATTCACGCTATTGAAGAAGACAGCGCAACAAAACCTGGGATTGTAGAGATTGATATAATTCGATCTGGCCAAAAGGATTTGGTTTTTGAGGGTATAGAAGAACTCCCGGAAATAATCGATTTCATTATAAAAGACAACGGAATTGGTTTTAATGAGGCTAACTATGAATCCTTCAACTATGCCCACTCTACATACAAAAAGGGAGGTAAGGGAATAGGCCGTTTCACCTGGTTGAGAGCTTTCCAATATGCGGAAGTGGAAAGCAAGTTTAAAGAAAACGATCAATGGAATCTTCGAAAGTTTCATTTTGAGCCTACAAAGAAAGGGATTGAAAAACATTCATTGGAAGCTGTTAATTCGTCAAATGAAAGGTACACAATAGTAAGACTAAAGGGACTAAAAGAGGATTATCGCAAGTGGTGTAATAGCAGAGCCGAAGATATAGCACTCAAGATAATTGAGCATACATTTATCTACTTCTTAAGTGATAATTGTCCGCGAATTCTTCTCAACGACATGAATCATCAGATTGTAGTTAATGACCTTTTTAAATTGTTTACTAATGGCCAGGTAGAAACGAAACTCATATCCATAAGAGACAATAGATTCACATTGAGCATTGTCAAATTATACAGCAATAAAGTTGACAATAAGATTCATTATTGTGCTGATAATCGAGAAGTATTTTTCGATAAGATTTCAACTGATATCCCAGAACTGGACAATTATCTAACCGATAAAGAAGGCAAACAATTTTCAATGGCCGTCTATGTCGAAGGTGATTTCCTTAACCAAAATGTAAATGAAGAAAGAACCACCATAAACTTTACCAAGGGAGAAGTGCAGTTTCCAGATCAAACCACCCAAGAAGAACTTAGAACTGAAATTACAAATTTACTCCAAGAAGAGTTTCAAGATCAAATAAATGAACTGTCTGAAACTCGAATAACCAAGGTCAAAGAATTTGTTTCACAGCACCCAAGATATAAGCAGCTTCTTAAGTATAAACCAGAAAAACTAAAAAAAATACCTTCTACATTGTCGGAGGAAAAAATGGAACTAGAGGTTTTCAAAATTCAACAAGAACTTGAACTAGAAGTTAAAAAGGAAACTAAATCAGTTTTAAAATTCATAGCAAGCGAAGAAGACATGGCTGACTTTGATGAGAAGCACAAAGAGCTTTATGCGAAGATTATTGATGTAGGTAATGCAAAACTTTCAGAATATGTTATTCATAGAAAACTTGTTTTAGATCTATTTGATAAGCTATTAAAGCGCAAAGCAACTGAAAAGGCCGTGCACAGTCTAATATTCCCGCTGCAAACACTCTCAGATGAAATAGGATTTGAAGATCATAATTTATGGATGTTGGACGAAAAACTTTCATACCACAAGTATTTGGCTTCAGACAAGACATTCAAGAAAATTGAGCCTGTCGATTCAGAATCTAAGGACAGACCAGATATTATCATTTTTAATAAACCGTTTGCATTCTCAAATGATGATAAACCATACGAATCAATTGTTCTTATTGAATTCAAGCGACCAATGAGAGACGACTATTCTGATCAGGAAAACCCAATTTCGCAGATAAATAAATATGCAAGGGAAATTATAGAGGGCGAAGCCAAAGACAAACATGAAAGAGAATTTGATTTCAGAAAGAATACCCCGATTTATGCTTATGTCGTCTGTGATTTAACAAAAAAATTAAAAGCTTTTGCAAAGGATGCTGGATATAAATTGCTACCAAGTGGTGATGGATATTTTTCATTCAATGACAACTATAATATGTATGTAGAGATAATGAGTTTTGATAAAATACTCAAGGATTCAAAAGATAGAAATCGAGTACTGTTTGAGAAACTGAATTTGTCTTAACACGAATCAAATGCATCTTATTGTCGGTATAACAAGTAATGATTTTTCTATTGAACAAACACGTGATTAAAGAACAATTGCAATTGGTAAGATTTGTTGAAATTGACAGCCCCCGCCTTGGTTCGTGTCCCCACGAACCAACATTTTAAACCAAACTAATATGCACCAACTCCCCGCCTTGGTTCGTGTCCCCACGAACCACCTTTTTAAACCCCAAAGCAAATTGGCTAAATTAAAGCCGAATAGATATGGGCATGAATTTTTAAGAAGAGTAGGTGAAGAAAGTTGGTTCGTGAAGACACGAACCACGGAGTAGGCTCAGCCTTGGTTCGTGTCCGCACGAACCAGCATGTTGAACAATTGTTGGGGTTTATTTTACTATTTTCTAAAGCCCCTGCCCTGGTTCGTGTCCTCACGAACCAACATTTTAAACCCCAAAATTAGTATCCTAAATTAAAGCCTAAAGGATCGCGGAATGATTTCGAAACGGAAATCTTACATAGAGCCACGCCTAAGTTGACGTTGGTGAAAATTTGTTGTTGCAATAAAGAAATTTTCACGAAATTGATGAACGATGACAAGATGATGAGAATAGCATCAAAGCATGTGGGGAAGTATGTGGGAGAGGTTGAGAGTGGATGGATAATGCAGAATTGAAGTGATCCCAATGGAAATTGATGAACTGTGGGTTTTTAGAATTATTTCCATTCAAAATCTGGAAAAGGATTTGATGAATGGACTGTATTCGAAAAATTCTCCCTGCCTTGGTTCGTGTCCGCACGAACCAACATCATAAACCAAAACCAAACTGATGTTTGAAAAGAGTTTGGCCTGGCCCCCTCAAGCACAAGCATCTTGCTTGTGACACCGATGAACAGCAAAAAGAATAGAGCAGGTCTATTGCTAGCCCTGATCAAATAGTCCCACTTACTTATTACTAAGCCTTGCCTAACCTCAAATCTGTATCTATCTTTCGAATTGGGAAGTTCTATGACCAAAGAAATCCAAATCGAAGAAAGCCTCATCGGAAAGCTATCCGACCTCAAGTACACCTACCGTGATGACATCCGCGATCGGGAGGCCTTGGAGTTGAACTTCCGTGAGAAATTCCAAACACTCAACCGGGTTAACCTTACTAATTCGGAGTTCGCTCGGTTGCGTGATGAAATTATAACTCCCGATGTTTTTTCTTCGTCAAAAAAGCTGCGCGAAACCAACTACTTCCAGCGCGAAGACGGCACACCTTTGCACTATACCCTTGTCAACATTAAAGACTGGTGCAAAAATGATTTTGAGGTTATCAACCAGCTTCGCATCAATACAGAGAATAGCCACCATCGCTACGATGTCATCTTGTTGATGAACGGCATTCCAGTGGTACAGATTGAACTTAAAACGCTTGACGTAAGCCCTCGCAGGGCCATGCAGCAAATAGTAGATTACAAAAGCGACCCCGGTAACGGCTATACCAACTCGCTGCTTTGCTTCATGCAATTATTTATTGTAAGCAACCGGGCGAACACCTACTACTTCACCAACAACAACATCCAGCATTTTAGCTTCAATGCCGATGAACAGTATTTGCCCGTGTATCAATTGGCCAGCGAAGACAATAAGAAAATCACGCACCTCGATGACTTTGCCGATAAGTTTCTGAGCAAATGCACACTGAGCCAGCATATCAGCAAATACATGGTACTGGTGGCCAGCGAACAAAAGTTGCTCGTCATGCGCCCGTACCAGATTTATGCGGTGAAAGCCATTGTCGACTGCATCCAGCAAAACCGTGGTAATGGCTACATCTGGCATACCACGGGCAGTGGTAAAACACTCACGTCTTTCAAAGCATCCACGCTGCTGAAAGACAATAAGGATATTGAGAAGTGTTTGTTTGTTGTGGATCGCAAAGACCTAGATCGACAAACCCGAGAGGAGTTCAACAAATTTCAAGAAGGGTGTGTAGAAGAAAACACCAAAACCGAAACGCTGGTGAGGCGTATGCTTTCGGAAGCCTATGCCGACAAGGTAATCGTTACAACCATCCAAAAACTGGGACTTGCCTTAGATGCAACCAATAGGAACAACTATCAGGAGCGTTTGAAACCGCTGAGCAGCAAGCGCATGGTTTTCATTTTTGACGAGTGTCACCGTTCGCAGTTTGGCGAGAATCATAAAGCCATTAAAGAGTTCTTTCCCAACGCACAGCTCTTTGGCTTTACGGGCACGCCTATATTTGAAAGCAACGCTACGTACAAGCAGATAGATGGCACGGTAGGTTCTTTTGTGACTACCGAAAACATTTTTCAAAAGCAGCTACATGCCTACACCATTACACACGCTATTGATGATAAAAATGTACTGCGTTTTCACATCGATTATTTTAAGCCCGAAAAAAATGTAGCGGTAGGTAGCACCCAGCACAAAGCTGCCGCGGTCAATGCCATACTGAACAAGCACGAAGCCGCCACACACAATAGCCGCTTCAATGCTATTTTTGCCACGGCTTCCATCAACGATGCCATTGAGTACTATCAACTATTCAAAGCTACTCAGGCAGAGCGTAAAGCCACGAATGAAAATGTTAGGCCGTTAAACATTGCCTGTGTGTTTTCGCCACCGGCCGAAGGCAACAAAGATGTGCAGCAACTGCAAGAAGATTTGCAGCAAGAAAAGGAAGATAACAAAGTAGCGCCCGAAGAGAAGAAGAAGGCATTGGTGAATATTATTGCCGATTACAATGAGCAATACGGCACCAATCATAGCATCAATGAGTTTGACGCCTACTATCAGGATGTGCAACTTCGGATAAAGTTTCAAAAATACCCGAACATCGACTACAAGCATCACCACAAAATTGATATTGTGATTGTGGTGGATATGCTGCTCACCGGGTTCGACTCAAAATACCTTAACACCCTGTATGTGGATAAGAACCTGAAGTATCACGGGTTGATACAGGCCTTTTCGCGTACCAACCGCATACTCAACGATACCAAACCCTACGGAAACATTCTCGATTTCCGCCAACAACAAGATGAGGTGGATAAAGCCATTGCTTTGTTCTCAGGAGAAGATACGGGTCGCACTCCTAAAGAAATCTGGCTGGTTGATCCCGCGCCCAAAGTAATTCAACAATACGAAAAAGCAGTAAAAGCGATGGCCGCGTTTATGGAAACCAGCAACCTGGTGGCCGAGCCGGAGGCAGTTTATAACCTGAGAGGTGATGTGGCTAAAATTGAATTCATCACCCGCTTTAAGGAAGTGCAACGACTGCGCACACAACTGGAGCAATACACCGACTTAAGTGAAATTCAAAAAGAAAAAATTGAAGAGGTATTGCCCGAAGAGCAGTTGCGCTCCTTCCGCAGCTCGTATCTGGAAACGGCCAAGCAACTGAAAGACATACAGCAAAAGGAAGGCAATGCCGACTCGCCCATCAACCAATTGGATTTTGAATTTGTGTTGTTTGCCTCGGCTGTGGTGGACTACGATTACATTATGGGGCTGATTGCGAAGTACACGCAAAACAAACCTTCTAAGCAAACGATGACACGGCCCCAGTTGATTAGCTTGCTTAGCTCGCATGCCAACCTGATGGACGAGCGCGATGACATGGCCGACTACATCAACAGCCTGGAAGCAGGCAAGGCTTTGAATGAGAAAGAAATAAAGGAGGGCTACCAAAACTTTAAAGCCGAGAAGCAAGCCAAAGAACTGGCCGATATAGCGCGCAAGCACGGACTTGGCACGGCAGTGTTAAAAGACTTTGTAGACGGCATTGCAAGCCGGATGATTTTTGATGGTGAGCAACTGACCGATTTGCTGGCACCTTTAGAACTAAGCTGGAAAGAACGAAGAGTAAAAGAACTGGCCTTAATGGAAGACCTCGTTCCAGTATTGAAGAAACAGGCGCAGGGCAAGGAAATATCTGGACTGAGCGCATACGATGAGTAAGGAAATATATAAAAGTTTGCTACCGAACCTTCGCTTTCCTGAATTTGCAAAAAAGCAAACATGGAAAGAAAAAAGACTCTCTGAGGTACTCTTTGAACATGATGAGAGAAGCTCTGGAAAAGAGGAGGTCTTCTCAGTTTCTGTGCATAAAGGTGTGATTAATCAAATAGAACATTTGGGAAGAAGTTTCTCAGCTTCAAATACTGATAACTACAAAAGGGTATTACCGGGCGATATTATTTATACGAAAAGCCCTACAGGTGATTTTCCTTATGGGATTATCAAGCAGAGCAAGGTTGCAAAACCAGTGATTGTTTCTCCGCTGTATGGAGTGTTCAAGCCTGAAACAACAGCTCTCGGAGTGATCTTAGATGCATACTTCGAATATCCAAGTAATGTGTATAATTATCTCTCGTCAATTATTCAGAAAGGCGCGAAGAATACGATTAATATTACTAATGATACCTTTCTTTCAAAATCATTGATTGTCCCCACAGATAAAGTTGAACAACAAAAAATAGCCGATTGTCTTTCTTCTTTGGATGAGCTCATCACAGCAGAGAATCAAAAACTCGAAGCCCTCAAAGCCCACAAAAAAGGATTGATGCAACTGCTTTTCCCTGCCGAAGGCGAAATGGTGCCCAAGCTGAGGTTTAAAGAGTTTAGGGATAGTGGGGAGTGGGAGGAAAAAAATTTAGGACAAGTTTGTCGTATGCAAGCCGGTAAATTCAAAAGTGCATCGGACATCAATGAGGCAATGGCGGTAGGGCTATATCCCTGTTATGGTGGAAATGGATTACGAGGTTACACTCATTCATTCAATTATTCAGGAACATATTCTTTAATCGGACGCCAAGGTGCGCTTTGTGGAAATGTAACTTTTGCTAAAGGAGATTTTTATGCGACTGAACATGCCGTTGTTGTAATCCCAGAAAAAGATGTGAATACCAATTGGCTTTTTTATTTGCTAGGATATTTAAACCTCAATCAATATGCTACAGGTCAGGCACAACCTGGTCTATCAGTCGATAACCTTGAAAAGGTTAATGTTAAAATGCCAAAGTCTGAGACAGAGCAACAAAAAATCGCAAACTGCTTTTCTTCTTTGGATGATTTAATTACCGAGCAAAGTCAAAAAATAGAAAGCCTCAAAACTCACAAAAAAGGGTTGATGCAGCAGTTGTTTCCTGTAACAAATGAAATCGAAGCGTGATGAGCCCCTTAAAACAACATGTTACCCATGGCAGTTGACATCAATAATTTGTGGGTATTTAGGATTATCCATTATCAGAATCTTGAACATATACTTCAACACGGAGTGTATTATCGACATAACCCCAACTTTCCACCCGCCTATGTAAACATTGGGAACTCGGAGATCATAACGAAAAGAGATACAACGCACGTTCCTTGTTATCCGAATACAGTGGTAAATGATTACGTCCCTTTCTATTTTGCAGTTCGTACTCCAATGCTTTACAACATATACACCGGGTACGCTGTTGCGAAGCACGCGCAGCATGAAATTATTTACCTTTGTTGTCAAGTGAGAGAAATTGCTGCCAGTAATCTGCAATGGTGTTTCACGGATGGGAACGCTGCAAAAAAAATCAGTGAGTTCTATAATGATATCACCGATTTGGACAAGCTTGATTGGCATTCAATAACAACAACCGACTTCAAAGATGATAATGCGGACGGAGACCCCGATCGGAAACGGAAAAAACATGCCGAGTTTTTAATCAGGAATCACGTGCCAATAGAGTATATTCAAGGAATTGTTGTTTACAATCAGGAGCGGCATGACTATGTGGCGGCACTTGTTCAACAATACAATAGAAACATAACGGTTCATGTAAATCCCAAAAAGCAATTTTATTTCTAATGAAATACATTAAAGGAAACCTAATGACAGCCGATACCCAGGCTTTGGTGAACACGGTAAACACGGTTGGTGTAATGGGTAAAGGAATTGCGCTGCAGTTCAAAGAGCGCTTTCCAGTGAATTTTAAGATATATGCGGATGCGTGCAAGAAAGGAGAAGTGAGGATCGGCAAAATGTTGGTTGTAAAAGAGCACACCCTTTCTGGTGAAACTATCATCATTAATTTCCCCACAAAAACGGAGTGGTTTAAAAAATCGCAATACAGTTACATTGAAGACGGGCTAAAGGATTTGGTAAGAGTAATTATTGAATACAAAATACAAAGTATTGCTATTCCGCCATTGGGCTGCGGAAACGGTGGCTTGGATTGGAACAAAGTAAAGAAAATGATTGAAACTCATCTTGGAAATCTCAACGAGGTAGCTATTCAGGTTTATGAACCGAACGAAGCAGTGAAAGAAATTTTACAGAAAGAAGAACCGAAGAAAGATGTGGGATTAACACCCGCTCGGGCTATGCTACTGGATGCACTTTATACTTATGTGTTGCGCGGAGAGGATGCGAGTGTCTTTGTAGCAAATAAGCTTGCTTACTTTTTACAACGCAGTGGCGAGAAAATGAAATTACAATTTGTTGGCCATTCATATGGACCTTATGCGCAAGCCGTGGAAAAGGTGTTGTATGCCCTGAACGGAAAGTATTTAAAGGGGCTTGAACAAATGAAAGCAAAAGCATTTGAGCCTTTGCAACTCAATTTTGATAGGTACAACGAAGTAAAAGAATATATCGCAAAAGAATTGACCGCGGAGCAAAAGGAAAGGCTAAATAGCTTATATCGGTTAATTGATGGATTTGAGTCATCGCTTGCTTTGGAAATTCTCGCATCTGTCGATTTTCTTCGCAATGAAAAGAAGGATATCATCGAAGAAGAATTGTTTGAAAAAATTCAGAATTGGAATGAGCGTAAAAAAAACCTGGTTAAAAAGGAGTACATCTCAATTGCCATTCAACAGTTAGATAATTACAGCTCAGCGCTTCAACTTGCCTAGTTGCTTTCGGTTATGCAACGGCACAACGTAACTCCATGACAGCACTCGAACAAACTCAATTAGGTAAAACACTTTGGGCCATAGCCGATGATTTGCGTGGCGCCATGAACGCGGATGACTTTCGCGATTACATGCTGTCGTTTTTATTCTTGCGCTATTTGTCTGATAACTACGAAGCGGCAGCTAAAAAAGAACTAGGCAAAGATTATCCGCAATTAGATGATGAGGTTAGGCGAACACCGTTGGCTGTTTGGTATAAAGCCAATAAAAGTGATGTAGAAGATTTCGAAGCGCAGATGCGCAAGAAAGTACACTATGTAATCGAACCCAAACACCTGTGGAGCAACATTACAGAACTAGCCAGAACGCAAAGCGATGATTTGCTCCGCACACTTCAAAAAGGATTTAAGTACATTGAAAACCATTCGTTCGACAGCACCTTTCAAGGGTTGTTTTCAGAAATCAATCTCGATTCTGAAAAGCTGGGCAAAACGTACACCGAGCGCAACGCCAGGCTTTGCACGATCATTCAAAAGATATCGGAAGGTATAGCTCGGTTTTCGAAGGATAGCGATATTTTGGGTGACGCTTACGAATACCTAATTGGGCAGTTTGCGGCAGGCTCTGGTAAAAAGGCAGGAGAGTTTTATACCCCTCAGCAAATTTCATCTATTCTTTCGGGAATTGTTGTGTTAGATAGTCAAGACCCCAGCAAAGGGAAAAAGAAGAAACTTAGTAAGGTGTTGGACTTTGCCTGTGGCTCGGGTTCGCTACTGCTCAATGTGCGGAAGCAAATGGGCACAAATGGGGTGGGAAAAATTTTCGGCCAGGAAAAAAACATCACCACCTACAACTTGGCCCGCATGAACATGCTGTTACATGGCGTAAAAGATACCGAGTTTGAAATCTATCATGGCGATACGTTAGAGAACGATTGGCCAGCACTCAATGAAATGAATCCTGCCAAGAAAGTAGAGTTCGATGCTATCGTGGCCAATCCGCCATTCAGTTATCGCTGGGAACCGAACGAAGCAATGGGAGAAGATTTTCGTTTCAAGAGTTATGGCCTCGCACCAAAATCAGCAGCAGACTTTGCATTCTTACTTCACGGCTTTCATTTCTTAAGCAAAGAAGGAACGATGGCCATTATCCTTCCACATGGTGTATTATTTAGAGGAGGGGCAGAAGAACGCATTCGCACCAAACTATTAAAAGACGGTCATATCGATACGGTGATTGGCTTACCTGCCAACTTATTTTTTTCTACTGGCATTCCGGTTTGCATTGTCGTATTGAAGAAGTGCAAGAAGTTTGACGATGTGTTGTTCATCAACGCCAGCGAACACTATGAAAAAGGCAAACGCCAAAACCGCCTGCGCGATGGAGAAGATGAAGAGCCGAACGACATCAAGAAAATACTTGAAACCTATCAATATCGACCCGAAAAGATAGAACGTTACGCCCGCAGAGTTTCCATGCAAGAAATCGAGAAGAACGATTTCAATTTGAACATTTCACGCTACGTGAGCATCACGCAGGATGAGGAGACGATCGATCTTGAAAAAGTAAATAAACAATTAGTAGATATTGAAAAGAAAGCAAAGGCAGCAAGAGATAAGCATAATGAGTTTTTGAAGGAGTTGGGGTTGCCTGCGATATGACGAATGTTAAATTAAATTTCTCTTTTAGCCAGGGTAGTTTTTTTATCTTCTCAATATTAAAGTTTAGTCACATTTGAGTATTTTTAGAGATAGAAAGCACATTTATGTATTGCCTTTAGTAAAACGACTGAGATATAATATGGTTAAGAAACTGTTTTCTCGAATTTTTGTCTTTTCTGTCGGCTACCTTTGTTTACTTGGTTTACTTAAGGTGATGGATCCTTTGTGTAAGTACTCAATATCTCTTTTTGAATACTTGTTACCGATTTCGCTCGTTTACCTGCTACTGTTCATTGGATTAAACTATTACATAAACCGAAAAGAAGAATGAAAAAAGTATCATTTGTTTTGATTTTGTGTGTCTTCTTTTGTGGGCAGGTGAAAGCCCAAGAACAACGCATTGAAGAGTATGTCACAGGTTTAACATTTCTAAACGGCCTTTTTGAAAAATGGCTTGCCTCGATGGAAAAAATAGCAGATCCTCAAACTAAACAAAAGTTTGTTACTGTTTGTAAAGAGGTTTTTTTTGATGTGAATGATTTGCGGAACCAAAAGGAATTAATGTTGGTGGCTATCAAAGAAGGTGGCAAAGGGCTAAACGAAATCGAAGCTTTTCGTAGTAGAGTAAAAGTGTTGCGAGCGACTTTAGAGAAGAGCGATCAATTATCAAAAAGTATTACTGGTGTTTCGAGTATTGAGGCAATCAACTCATTAAAGAAGGACTTGTCAGAAAAAGAGTTGTACCTTCTTAATGTTTCTAACAAAGAAAACTATGAAAAAAATCTTGAGAAGGGGATAGCCGTGTTAAAATCTTCCGAGAAGACTTTGAAAGAATTAATTGAGGCATTGGAAAAATAAATTCTCGCCCCGCCTTGGTTCGTGTCCCCACGAACCACCTTTTTAAACCCCAAAGCTAATTGGCTAAATTAAAGCCGAATAGATATGGGCATGTTTTCTAAACGGAAGTCTTACACAGAACCAGCTGAAATCTATTTTTGGGCGGCCACTATCAACAATTGGCAGCAGCCTTTCTGGCAACGCGTTGAAAGTGATTCTTAATTAGGCTATGTCTATTTAAGCCGCTAGCTGTTCGGCTAAGTCAATTATGAAAATGAACCCTAAGTTGAGGTTGGTAAAAATTTATTGTTGCCATGAAGAAATTTTCACGAAATTGATGAATGATGATAAAATGACGATTGTAGCATCAAAGTATGAGCGTAAAGATGCTTACGATAGATTACGGAAATAAAACATAATGGCAGTACCCAAGAAAATATGGCTCTTTAGAATCACACATGTCGATAATTTATCGCACATTTTTAAGCACGGATTGGTAACAGAACATTCCAAGCATAAGAATAAACAGTTCAGGCAGATTGGTGATAAGTCGATGATCAGTTACCGTAAAGACTTGGATGCCCCGATTCCTCCCGGTGGAAAGTTTACCGAGTATGTTCCATTTTACTTGGGGCCACGTTTTCCTATGTTGTATCAAATTGCTACTGGTTGGGAGGACATTGAGAAGGTTCACCAAGAAGACATTGTGTATGTGGTTTCATCTTTCGACAAGGTTAAGGAAGAAGGGTTGGAGTTCTTTTTTTCTGATGGTCATGCCCCAAGTTGCTGTTGGTCAAAATTAGTTGTTGCAGGTCTCCTGACCGGCAACGTGGAGAAAACATAAATTAAATATTATGATGAGTACTAAATTAGCGAGCAGTCCCCCTCTGGCGCAAGCGTCTCGTTTGTGTCACCGGTAGATCAAGAAACTCGAAATCACTTTTTCTCAAAAAAGAAAAAATCTCCTGTATAGTCTGATGAAATCCAAGGTCGTTGACGGTCGTCTGAATCTTTGGCGACTTCGCTGGCTGTGAGTTTAAAGACTTGCTCGATATTCAAGTTAGGTGTATTCATATACTTCAGAAGCTTAGATGTAAATAATCCATTACTACCAACACCATCAGACGCAACAGACCCGGGCTTGGTGGCATAGACCAAATACGATCCTTTCGGTGCCGCCACCATGCTTAACCCCTGTTCGCCCGAGCGCGAGAAGCCACGAAAAGGATTGTTTCTACAGGCATCTAAGATCATTATGTTAAGGTGATTTCCGTTTTCTTCCATAGTTCGCAATACATAGTCCAAGTTCATACACTGATCTTCCACATCGGCCTTAAGTTCTAAATTGGCGTTAGTGGGTATAATGTAATTGGAACCATCTACCTGCATGCCGTGGCCTGCATAAAATAGTAAACCTACTCCATCTTTTTGGTCTTTTAAGCTGCGACTATATTTAATAACAGCATCTCTAATCTCTGCTTTATTTTTCGGATCATATAGCTCGATGGTCTCAAAGCCCTTCGTTTTCAAGGATTCAGAAACACTGCGTGCATCGTTAATTGTATTAAGCAGAGGCGGCACGTTGGTATACGACTTAATGCCAATCACCAATGCTACCTTTTTGCCAACGCTGACATTACTTCGCGCAATTGGCAACACTGTAGCATTGCCAAACTGGTTAATGGGATTTTGAATTAGCTCAAGTTGGATGTCATCAATAATTGTTTTGGCTGTAGATTCTTTTAGCAGATCATATGTCTTGTATATTTTTCCGTACCCCTCTTTACTAAAAGTGACTTCGTAAAAATCATTTAACGGAAGAACAAAGGTGTAACTCCCATTGGCAATACCGCTCTCAAGTATATACTTTTTTTGGGAATAGCGTGATTGAACTTGGATCTGGCAAACCATTCCTTGGTCAGTTTCTTTATTTCTTACAATACCTTTTACAAATGCGACAGGCTTTGATCGGAATTGATCAGGTATGGGTATAGATCTTATCTCGTTATTGTTGTGAGTAAAATAGATTCGATCCATGTTAGCATCCACCGATGGGAGTTGATCATCCTGCGCAGTGTTCAAAAAGTCAAGGGGTTCAGGATATCCCCAATTCCCGGAATTATCCAGAAGAGATCTGTAGATGTCATATCCACCCTTGCCTCCAGGACGGTTAGATGAAAACAGAAGGGTTTTTCCATCTACTAATATTTTTGGGGATTTTTCGCAGTCTTTGTTAATTGGATAAGGTAATGCGACTGGATTGCCCCAAGTACCACTTTCATTTTTTCTAGATACGAAAATGGAAAGGCAAAACTTATGCCCTTCTTTTTTTAGTTCTGCTGATTTTGGCCCGTTCAGATTTTGCCGAACAAAATACAGTGCAGTTTCATCTGGGCTGACGGAAGGAAAGCCTTCATATCCAGCAGATTTTACAGGATATGGAATTGCTTCAGCGACACTCCAGCCAATTTCTGTTCTTTTAGAGTAAAGCAAATCGCTGCCATTATTATCTCTAAAAAAATAAAGTGTGTTACCATCAAAGCTTAGTGAAGGACCTCCAATAAGTGCCATTTCTGAATCGAAACCTGAGTTTGTGAAAATCCGAATAGGTTTATAATCGACCCATTTTCCATTTTCCGATCTGCATTCGACTAATTCATAAGCCTTTTCATTTTGCCTTTGAAAGATAAGGGTATTCCCATCTCCGCTAATGGTTGGCGCGTAGGCAACCGAATTTGGTAAAGAGATTTCCACTCTTTCCTGGATATTTTCTTGACCTGAAGTGGCAAAGGAACAGCCCATTGAAAAGATCAAAATTGATAGCAATCTAGTGTTCATTGGATAGGAATTTAATCGGGAAGCTAAATTACCAAATGTTATGAACTTCTTTTTTTTGATCGAAGCAACGCAAAGTTTTAGGCTGCAAATGTCTTAAAAATGGAAAAGGGCACTTTTTCAACGATGTAGTGTTCAATACTCTATTTTACACTTCACTTCTCAGAAAAATAGAAATCGCCAAAATAGCTCTGACTTAACCAAGGTAGCTGAACTCCATTCGATTCTGTAGATACATCTCTTGCTACAAGTTTAAATACTTGCTCAATGTTCAAGCCGGGAGTATCCATGTGTTTAAGCAATTTTGAAGTAAACAAACCATTTCTACCAACCCCGTCCGAGGCTACCTTGCCCGGACTAGTTGCATAAACAATGTACGAACCATTTGGCGCATTTACTTGTGACAGGCCAGGCTCAGTAGATCGAGTAAAAGAACGAAATGGATTATTACGACAAGCGTCCATGATGAAAATATTCAAGGGGTTTCCTGCTTGCTCAAGCGTGGCCATCACATAGTCCATTTTCAAACATTGATCATCTATATCTGCTTTAAGAACAGGGTTTGCGGTGGTTGGAATAAGGTAGTTGGATCCATCAACCTGTAAGCCATGACCGGAATAGAAAAAAAGCCCAGCCATATTGCGTTGCCCGTTTAAAATACTGAAATATTTTCTGATCGTATCCTGCATTTGTCGCTTGCTTGAAGGATCATACAGTTCTATTACTCTAAAACCTTTTGCCTTCAATGAAGCCGCAACATCATGGGCATCGTTCAAAGAATTAAGAAGGGGTTGCACATGTTTATAAGACTTTACACCAATCACAAGAGCAATTTTTCTTTCAGGCGTTGCTTCTACGGCAATATCTTTTGAAATGGCTATACTCGAATTTTGATGTTCCTTTTTTCCAGGTAATTTTTCTTGTAGTGTTTTCTGATCTGTTAGTGGTTCAAATAAACCTCCCGGGTAAACCAAGTAGCCTATTCTTCCTTTTGATTCTAAATAGCTACCACCAGAACTATAATTTGGTGACCGTTCGAAAAAATAGGCTGTATCATACGTACGGTTGAACCATGAAATGGTTAAGTTCTCATCTGGCATTTTTACAGGAACACTCCACGTTCCGTTCGACAGTCTACGAGTAACGTACTGCTTGTTTTTATACCCCGCTTTACCATTAATCCATTCACTCACTTCTTTTGTAAAGAGCAATGTCCTTTTGTCTTGCAATAAAAATGGCCATTTTTCATTTTCTATTCCATCCGGATGTATTTGTTGGCAAGCCTGAGCGGATTCAAGACTCCTGTTAGTGAAGTGTATTTTAAATCTTGTCAATGAATCTGGAAGCTTAAGCTTTCCTGATGAATTTTTTTTGGCGATGTCTGCTATATTAAACTTCTTTCTTATTTCTATTTCTGTCAATGACCCGTCACGCCACCATTTTGTGCCGATAGAATAAAAATAGCTATCCAAATCGGCCGACATAGCTATTCCGAATGATTCAGGGGGCTTATGCCCTTGGATCCGATTTAGAAATACAAATTCCTGCGTGATTTTGTATAACTCTGAACAATATCCTAGGCTATCTAGTGATTTGGGTTTAGTCCAAAATCCATTTTCTCTTTTAGAATAAAAGAGGATTCCAGAGGCGCCAGATTCGATGACTACAAGGTCGTTTCCAAAATGAATTAACTCGTAATAATTGAAAGGTAGTTCTTCAAAAAATACCCACTTGCCATCATCGCTTTTTTTATAAATCTCAATTGCTCGTTGAATATTTACTATCATTTTATTTCCCGCATCGTTTAGCCGTGCAGGTGCAGAAACAGAATAGATGGCCTCGTTCCTTTTCTTTAATTTTATGTATTCCACGGTAGTGGCTTGTGAAAAACAGTCAAGTTCAAGAATAGCAAACAGCAGCGTAAGTGTGGCGCGCAAAATCAAGGGCTGAGAAATTAGAGTAGAATGGATTTTCGGCTTTTTCATTCGGTGAATTTAAAAAATATTCTAGCAACGAGAAACCCAGAGTTGCCTAGGGCATGAGTATCCCTGTTGATGTTGGTCAAAACTAGTTGTTGCGGGTCGCCTGGCGCAACGTGGAAAAAACACCCCGCCTTGGTTCGTGTCCCCACGAACCAACATTTTAAACCAAACTAATATGCTAAATTAAAGCCTAAAGTGTCGCGGCATGATTTCTAAACGGAAGTCTTACATAGAACTAGTTTAAACCAAACTAATATGCTAAATTAAAGCCTAAAGTGTCGCGGCATGATTTCTAAACGGAAGTCTTACATAGAACTAGGCGAAATTTATTTTTGGACTGCCACCATCAACAATTGGCAGCGCCTGTTGCAAACAGATAGATACAAGCAAGTGATCATCGATTCATTGGCGTATTTGAGCAGCCGTGGCAAAATTGATGTGTTTGCTTTTGTGGTCATGCCCAATCATATACATTTGATATGGCGCATAAATGAAAACAATGGAAAAGAAACAGCGCAAGGTTCATTTTTAAAAGTTACGGCACATGCGTTTAAGAAGATGCTGGTAAATGAAGGAGGGAATGTGTTAGAAGATTATGCAGTTGAAGCCCACAATAAAAAGTACGAGTTTTGGAAACGTGATTCTTTGGCAGTAGCCTTGTACACCAGAGAAGTGGCGTATCAAAAAATGGATTACCTACATTATAATCCAGTTGCAGAACAGTGGCAATTGGTAAAAGATCCTTGTGACTATAAATATTCTACGGCACGATTTTATGAGTTATTCTACGGCACGATTTTATGAGTCGGGCCCAAAGGACTTTGATTTCATAAAAGATTTGAGAATGGAGTTTTGAAGTTGGATTGAGAAAATTGGTTCGTGAAGACACGAACCAAGGCGTGGCAATGAAAAACCCAGAGTTTGCTAGGGCAAGAGTATCGCTGTTGATGTTGGTCAAAATTTGTTGTTGCGGGTCGCCTGAAGCAACCTGGAGAAAACACTAAACTAAAAAATGAGGGATGCAAAATTTGGTCAGGCGACCAACTTTAACCAAGGTGAAAACACGAACCAGGGCTCGAAGCTAGTCAAGTGACAACAATTTGTTGTGACAGATCTATTTGCTTTATACCAGACTGTGTTTACCTTAGGCTAAATCTTCTCCAATCATTTAATAGTCTGTTTATGAAGCACACCGTATTTAGTCTGTCTATTTCTTTGTTCCTTTTTTTCTCTTCTGCGGGTTTTTCGCAATCGACAAAGAGCTATGCTTTTATCAATGCAAGTCTTTTCAACGGCAAAGAAAATAAAATTTATAGCGGTTCAGTCATTTTTACCAAAGGAGGAAAAATTGAACGGGTGGGGAAGAGTGGAGAACCAACAGGCGGCTATGAAGTGATTGATTGCGAAGGTTATTTTCTCATGCCCGGTTTAATTGATGCCCACTCTCACTTAGATAATCTGGCTGCCGCTAAACGGGCTTTAGAAACTGGCGTAACCACCGTACGAACTGCAGGCGTCTCTGCCTTTCAAGATGTTGCACTTATGGAACTAAGCAGAACGGGAAAAATTGCGGGCCCTGATGTAGTGCCCGCGGGGGTGTATGTTTCGCCCCAGCTTGAAGAAACGATTTTAGCAGATACACGGCTTGGCGTTCTTCTCAATGGAGTTCGTACAGATGACGAGCTGAAGTTGCTTGTAAATGTAAATATTGATAGAGGCGCGAAGGTGATAAAAACACGAGGTACAGAGCGAGCTGGCCGTGCTGACACAGATCCACGCGAGCAAGTGTACACAGAGCAACAGATTAGTGTGATTGTACAAGAGGCGAGAAAACGAAATGTGCCCGTGATGATTCATGCGCATGGCGATGAGGGCGCACGCGCAGCGGTGTTGGCAGGAGCTAAAAGTATTGAGCATGGCACTTTCCTCTCTGATGAAACCTTAAGGCTTATGAAAGAACGTGGTACTTTTTTAGTGCCTACTTTTATCACGCTGGAAGATCTTACTCAACCCGGTGGCGACTATACAGGCCCGGTACTAGAATTGCGAGGGAAATTTATGATGCCTCAAGCGGAAAAAGTTTTTAAAAAAGCGTTAGCGTTGGGAGTCAAAATTGCTACAGGGGCCGATAACAGCTACACGGCCACCACTACCAGTCGCATTTCGTTAGAGTGTGCCCATTTTGTGCGCATGGGAATGTCTCCCTTTGAAGCTATTCAAGCCGCAACGATGACGAATGCCGAGCTGCTTGGCGTAGAGAAAAACACCGGAAAAATTGAAAAAGACTTTGAGGCAGATATGATTTTGGTTCCCGGCAATCCATTGGAAGAAATTCGCTTTCTTCAAGATGCACTAATGGTGGTCAGCAATGGAAACATAGCGCTGAAAAGAATTCCCTTTGGAAAAAAATAACGAATTATTGTCTTGGTTCGTGCCTTTCGGTGATTGTCGGTCAAAATTAGTTGTTGCGGGTCTCCTGACCCGCAACGTGGACAAAGCAGTAATTTAAAAATGATGAGGTCCTTTTTGCCGAACCTGATGCCAGCCATCATCTTCTATTAATTGAACAACGTCTCGATACTTCATTTTAAGATCAGGCGAGAACGAGCATTTCTGATTCTGAATTAGTTTCGGGTATTTCATACCCAGCTTCCTTCATCACCTCAATGTGAAGATGGATTGCCTCCACGATATTTTTCTCTACTTCCTTTTTGGTGCCGCCCGCAGAAGTACACCCTGGCAAATCCGGTACATAAGCACTGTAGCCATCTTTCCCTTTCTCGTAAATAATAAGGTACCTTCTCATCTATGTGTGAATTTGTTTGCCATGTAAAGTTATCCTAAATACTCAAATTTTTTCGTGCCGTGTCGGGCGAGCAACTTTAACTAAGTAAGACTGGCGACTCGAAAAACTAAATCCTTATCTTTACCCAACGCAAACGATCCTACCATGAACACGATCCGTTGGAACAGGTATTGCAACATTTGGGTGCAGAGTAAACACGGCCGGGGGACGACTTTAAAATTGTTGACCACGACAAACTAGATATGTTAAAAATGAAAAATAAAATTTCTGTCTTCGTGTTGACCATCCTGTCGTTACAAGCAGTTGCGCAATCAAAAATAGTTCCTGTCACTCAGTCAGCTCTCACGGGCATTTCATTGCCCGAGGGATCAAAGCAAGATAAACGGCTACTGGTAACGGCTACGGCTAAAACGGTTCTCGAAATGGTAGCAGAAGATAATTCTATTGCGTTGAGCGAAAACATTGAGGTGCTTGTATTGCCCCCCGCAGCGGGGAATGAAATCATCGAAAAGGTAAAATCAAATCTTACGCAAGAAGGCTGGAAACTTACTGGTGTGCCTTCACAATCCAGCCATTGGATGCTTCAAAAAAATGAAACGCGTATGATGATGTATTTGCAATCCTCCAAACGCGATACACAACTCTACTTTTCGACCATCAACATGTTAGCCAATTCTCCTTCGAGCCCAAATGATCGCAACGAAGTAAAATCAGAAAAAGAGATGGTGAACACAACGCAGCCTGCTGTAAATCCACTGCCTCCTGCCGTCAACAAACCAGAACAAAAATTGCCAACGTCAAAAAGTGCATTTGTTTTTACAACAACCAATTTTGATGATGGGTGGGTGAGCACAGCACGAGAAGACTGGGTGGAAGTAGTTAAAGGAAATTGTAAAGTACTGATTCATTATCCGAACAAAGCCACCAATGAATACATCTCTGATCCCAACGCAGCTCGCGAGGTTGCATGGAACACACTGGTCGCTCCACGTTACCAAAATTTGCAGAATTATTTTGTGGGGAAAAACAAATTGACCTACATCGAAGCAAACTTCCTTTCGGGGACATTGACCGACAATCAAACAGGCAATACATTTTATGTTGCACTTTTTCAAAGAGGCAACAGCCCGTGGATAGAATTTGTAGCGCCCACCATAGAGGTCTTTGGCAATGCCACCGGGTTCGATATCAATAAGCTCGCAGATAATGTGGATAGCGATAGCTGGGATCCGCTGCAAAAAATGGCAGTCTACAATAAATTCGCAGTTGCAGCCTCTGACCTAGGTGGAATATGGACAAACAATTTTGGGGGATTTCAGCAGTATGTCTACGTGAGTACAGGTGCGAATGCTGGAATGGCCACACACTCCTCTACCGAGACATTCGAATTTGTGGGTGGCAATAAATACAATTGGTCGTTGAGCACAGCCACTGGCTATGTAGGTAGCATGGATTTTAGAGGCTCTAAATCATCAGGCACTGCTACGCTGCCCAATAATTGGCAAATTCAATTCTCTGATATTGGCGGAAAACCAAGATTGTTCAACGCCTATTTCAGTTGTTTGAAGGGCGCGCGATTGTTGTGGCTACAGGACACCGGATATGGAGGGTACACAAGCTATGGTAAGCAGTGAAAATGTAAAAAAGGTTTGGACCACTCGGTGATAGAGATATCTTTTCTCCACTTTTTGAGGTCTACCCGTTAAACAAAAAATAATCCCCTGAGATTGTTGACTCCGACCAACAATTTCCCGAAGCGCAAAGAAAAAAGCCCACCTCTGGGGCAAGCGTCCCGCTGTTTCATCAAAGAAAATTGTTTCTGATAAGAACTAAGAAGCACAAGCAGGACACTTGCTAGTTTTTGTTAGCAGAGCCAAATTCTAGATCGATTAAAAATCCATTTTATCAGAAGTTAGACCATCATCCTTTCACATGCGACCAATTCTCACCGGTTTTAATGCGGTGAATTTGCATATCACTGACATGGAACTTTTTGGCTAACGCCTTCAACGTGGCTTTGCCGAGGGCCAATTGCTGTTTGATCAAACGTACATTATCTGCCGTGAGTTTGAAGTTGCCGATCGCTGTTTCTCGGTTGGGGTTTGATCTGTGGTGTTTGCTTAACTCCTCGCGGGTTGCCCATTTCAGATTTTTAAAATGGTTATCGTCTTTTTTATAGTTGAGGTGGATAACGAAACGATGTTGGTTAGTGGGTTTTTTCAAAAATGCTTTTGCCACCAACCGATGGACTAAATAGCCGCTTTCCTTTTTACCCCTGCGAAGGGTCACCCCGGGATAGCGAGCCAGCAAAGACTGTCGCAAAAAATATCCGTCTAAGGGGGTATCATTAAAACTAATTACACGCCCATGGTTGGTAACGGCATACCGTTGGCCTTTTGGAGTTTTCCTGAGGGGAAGTATGGCAATCTTTTCGTTGCGGTAAAGTTCTAGTCTTTTAGTTGGCATGGATTGGCAGTTTTCATTTCGTTCAGCAGATTTCAATGGGACAAAGTCCTCAAAATCAAAAGTAATGTACACAAGTTTAATTAGCAGGATTTATTAAAAAAAGATTAATCTCTTTGTAGGCCAAAAACCTTCCGCTAAAAGTTACCTTGTTTGATAATCCAACTAACCATTTTCAATCCACCGAAAACCCCAACAAACATGACAATACAAGAAGTAGCAAACAAATTGGTAGAACTTTGTCGCCAAAGCAAAATTGACGAAGTGCACAACACCCTATTTGCCGACAACGCGACCAGCATTGAAGCCAATGAAATGATGGGGCCAAAAGTAGTAGAAGGACTTGATGCGATCAAAGCAAAGGACGTTGCCTTTCAAGAAGGGGTGGAAGAGTTTCATAGCGCCACTCTTTCTGAACCGATTATTGCGGGAAACCATTTCGCCATTACCTGGGCGATGGATGCCACCTTTAAAGGACAGGGTCGAATGACAATTGAAGAGATTTGCGTGTATCACGTACATGATGGAAAGATCGTATTGGAGCAATTCTTCTATTAGTATTAACCTACGCACACTCCGTTAAGCCGGAAATACGTTTGTATTTCCGGCTTTTTTTTGGTCAGGCATTTTCGGGCGATTAATTTGGGTTGAGAGTAGGATCTTTCTATGTCTCGAAAGAAACGGCTCCAACGAATGATAGATATAGCCGATTACGTTCACTTTTTGGGCGCCTTCTCATGTGCGCGCAGGTCTTTCGACCTGACCCATCTCTCAGGAGTAGACATTTGCCCAAAAAATCCACCCCGCTTCTGCCTCTAAGTACAATAGAACTATGGTAGTAAAATTATCGATCGTCAGGCCTTTCGACCTGACGGCAGCATATACTCCTCCTTGCTCATGGCTGTAGTGTTTGCTTACATTTACTAACTATCGCGACAATTTGAAATGCACCCTTGAGAAAGGACCGGCTGTCCGACAAATTTTTTACCTTTATTCATGGCTATGTGAAGTGTGGTAACTAAACGCAACCATACAGAGCGACCTTAAAAAGGACACCCTTTCAAATGTTTAGTAGGATAATAGTGATTTATCGGGTAACTTTATTCGATTTATATTCGAAGACCAGCGGCTGTCGTTTGGTGCAAATCTATGGGCAGGCAAAAAATTGGAATTTGGATTTTGGCTCTTGGACTAATTAGCACCAATAGTTATTCTCAAATTGCTATCAATCAATATAGATCTTTCAGGGTACCAATTTCACAAGCTGCCGTTTCAGTTGCTGACACTTCCACTACGATTGAGGCAGCCCAAGAACTCTATTATGAATCGCTTAAACACAATTTCCTCGCGCCAGGGAAGTGCTATTTTATCAGAATTCCTATTCAAAGCAACCTTGATGAAAGCAAAACATGGACATTTGACGTTGGAGATGTTCATAGATGTGACGTCTTTACAAGGGCTGATGGTGCGTGGCGAGTTTTTGCTTCTACGATAGATCTGCCTTGGAGGGCACGAGGTATTCAGTTTAAACAATTTCATCCGCTCAACACGCAGGCGGTGGTTACCCTTGCTGCAACACGCCAAGACACCATCTTCGTAAAAGTGTATCCGCAAATCACCAAAGGAAATTTATTTCTCTTTTTCGCAGATGACTCAGATAGTTTTAGCTCTGAAGTTCTAATAGCAATGTTATCCACCTTGCTCGCTATGTTTCTTTATCACTTTTCCCTCTTCGTACAGAACAAAAAAGTGAGTTACCTGTATTACTCCCTGTATCTGCTGGCCACATGCCTCTTTGTGTTAACAAACGCAACTGATGCAACCTACCTGAGCCAGTGGTTTGAGTTTTTCAATCGGTTTCCGAGATATACCGTTGTGGCGTATCTCGTTTCAGCAGGGTTATTGACTTTAATGCACTTGCTTTTTACAATACACTTTATTGAAACGCGGTCTCGGTTTCCACGATGGCATCGACTCTTCAAACTCAGTATTTACGTAATTTCATTGGCAGTAGCCGTTGGGGCGAGTTTTCTGTTTATCACAGGCAATGTCGATCCTATAAATCTAATGGCGTATGCTATCGGTGTTGCAATATCTGTGATGATGATTTTGTTTGCCCTTAGCCAAGTCAGAAACCGTGACCAAGTTCTCTCATTCTTCAAAGCAGGAATTTTTATTATGTATGGCACCGTTGGCTGTTATTTGATTTTATCAACCTTAGCAACTCAGGGCATAATAAAAGTCAGCCTTAGTAAGTTGCAGTTAAGAGTGGAGTTTCTTCACGCAGTTTACTTTGCCGGAATCGCTGGCGAACTCTTGTGTTTTGCCCTTGGCTTGGGTTACAAACAACAACTTTTAGAAAAGGAGAAACAGAGTGCTTTACAGCGGCTTGTAGAACAACAGTCGGACATGAACCAGCACCTGGAAGAATTGGTCAAGTCGCGCACGGCAGTGATTCAAGAGCAAAAGGAAGAGATCGTTGCCCAGAATGAAGAATTGGTGCAGCAGGGAGAGGAATTGGCGACCCAGCGCGACCTGCTCGAAGATCAAAACAGAATAATTGCAAAGCATAACCGGCAACTTGAGGAACAGGTAGCTGCCCGCACCCAGGCGCTTATGATAAAGGCAGATGAACTGGAGAGGCAAAACCAACAACTGGAGCAATTCAGTCACATAACTGCCCATAATCTTAGAGGGCCTGTAGCACGCATCTTAGGACTAACCAATCTTTTTGATTCATCACACCTCCCAGCACCGGATAACGCAATCATTGTCGACAAACTCCGCGTATCCGCGCAAGATCTTGACGTGATAATCCGTGAGATGAGCAATATCGTCAATATTCAGAAAAGAAACGTCACTCTCGAAAAAGTGGAATTGGCTCCTATCATAAAAAATGTTATCACACGCTTGAAGGAAGCAAACCTCGACAACTATGGACTTAAACTTAACCTTGGTATTTCTGTGGTCAATGCAGTACCTTCTTATCTCGAGAGCATTCTCTTTCACATCATAAGCAACTCTGTAAAATTCAAAAATGTAGATACATCAGTTTCGATTTGGATTGATACCGTTCAAGACCGCGAAAGAACGAAACTTACGATTCGTGACGATGGGCCTGGTTTCGATCAGGAAAAGCTGGCTTCGAAGCTTTTCCAACCTTTTCAGCGATTCAACCTTACCCATTCGGGAAACGGAATCGGACTTTTTCTTGTAAAAACGCAGGTTGAAGCAATTGGGGGAGAGATTAAGTTAGAGTCCGCTGTTAGCAGAGGAGTAACTGTGAACATTTGGTTCTCGAGGCAATAACCATATATTCTAAAAACCCATGCTAAGTCACCAATCGGTTAACGGTTCTATCTTTGGAAAAAAAGAAAAAGAAATGGGTCACACAACGCGCGGATTATTTGATGAGTATTTTAGGTTAGAAAAGATAAGCAAGCAAAACGATCCGCTTGAAAAACTGCGGGCTCATATAGATTTTGAGTTTTATCGTAAGCCGTTGGAAGATTATTTCAAGAAGGATATAGTGAAGGGTGAGAACAAAGGGGGCAGGCCACCTTACGATTACGTATGCCCATAAAAAATCTTTCAAGTCCATAAAGGCAATTAAAGAGGTAAAATGGTCGCAATTACAAAGAAACGCAGCTTAAATTTGCAACGATCAGACGGTATTTACCCCCTCTGGCGCAAGCGCCCCCACACTTACCAGGTTCAAGCGTGCCGCTTGGACCCCCATAAATTTCCACTCGCATCTTCATCATTTGCGGTCAGGTCTTCCGACCTGACCGATCTCTCAAAGTAGAGCCTTGCCAAAAAAACTCTACAACTTTTCTACTTCGAAGTGCCATAGAACTAAGGTAGTAAATTTATTGATCGTCAGGTCGGAAGGCCTGACGGTACAATTAGCTCTTCATGCGCGATCAGGTCTTCCGACCTGACCGATCTCTCCGAGTAGAGCCTTGCCAATAAAACTCTCCAACTTTTCTACTTCGAAGTGCCATTGAGTTAAGGTAGTAAATTTATGGATCGTCAGGTCGGAGGACCTGACGGCACAATTAAAAATGTAGTCTACACACGTCAATGAAAAAACGTGGTTTTGCACGTTTTTTTATTTACCAGATATTTTGCACAAAAACTTTAGCACCACAGTCTTTGCGCACCCAAAAACGCAATAGGCAAATCGGTTTTTCCTTTCGTGGCAAGGTCGGCCATGATCTCGCCTACTACTGATACAAACTTAAACCCGTGCCCGCTAAAGCCGGCCGCTATGGCCACGCGATGATCGTAGCCCGGCAAGAAATCAATTACAAAATGTTCATCGGGTGTGTTGGTGTACAAGCACGTCTTCATGGTATGCGTAGCCGTATAGGCATTCGGCAAAAAGCGATGGAGCGCCTGCACCAAATGTTCTTCATCATTAACGGAAGTAACGCGGTTGACCTGATCGGGCTGTGAGACATCGCCCGGAAAATGATAGGCGAGCTTCATGCCGATGGGCGCACCAAATTGCGCCACGGGCAATTGCGGAAATCCATAGTACATGCCCGGCCGTGTGTGATCATCGATGAGCCAGCAGGGAAAATTTCCCAGCGAATACGAAGCGGGTTGTTGGGTGTTTACCCACACAATGGCCTGCCGCGTAACGGTGAGCTTTGCGTGCAGCGATGGAATGAGTTGCCCTGCCCACGGCCCCGCAGTAATCACTAACTTTTGGCATTGATAAACTCCTTTGTTCGTCTTCACTACAATACGTTCTCCTTCCTTTTTCCATTCGAGCACTTTTTTTTTGGCGCGCACGGTGGCACCCAGCCGAATGGCTTGATCGGTATAAACCGTAACGCAACGCTCGGGCGTTAAAAATCCGGCATCGGGTTCAAACAACACCTCATACGAGTCGGGAATTTGAAAAGCGGGGAAACGTTTTTTCGTTTCTGCTTGTGAAAGTGATTGCACATCTAGTTGATAGATAGCAGCTGATGCACGCACGCCTTTGATCAATACATCGTCTGGCTGACCCGCATACAATAAGCCGGTTGGAAAATAGACTTGTGTGTTGGCGGCTGCTTCGAGTTGTTTCCAATTTTCATAAGCGCGTTGCAGCAGCGGCACATAGTCGGGATGCTCGAAATACGCTTTGCGAATGATGCGGCTTTGCCCGGCATGCGAGCCCTGGTCGTGCGGAATGTCGAACTGTTCGAGCCCTAATACTTCATAACCTTGCTTTGCCAATTGATAGCAGGTAGATGAGCCCATAGAGCCCACACCGATTACGATGATATCAAAATTGGTTTTCATAATTCTTACGCTTATGTGAAGCTAGTCATTTTTCACGCAAAGGCGCAACGAACGCAATGGGAAAAGAATCCAATTTAAACTTCATGCCTTGGCTCCATTTTTTTCACGCAAAGACGCAATACGAAACGAACCCAAAACAGTAACCCTGATTTTGACTTCGCGGTTTTGCGCCTTTGCGTGAAACCTGATTTCAACCGTTTGTAATTGTAATTTCTTTGCTATTTTTAGCTGCCTAAATCAAAAGTATATGACCCATAGCGCCATCCTCGACAATGTAAAAAAACGCAACCCCAACGAACCTGAGTTCTTGCAAGCAGCCGAAGAAGTAATTGCTTCCGTGCTTCCGGTGTTGGAAAAAAATCCGGAGTTCGCACGACTTAAATTATTGGAACGCATGTTGGAACCGGAGCGTTTGATTTCATTCCGCGTGACGTGGCTCGATGATAGGGGTGAAGTGCAGGTAAATCGCGGCTATCGCGTGCAGATGAATAGCGCCATCGGTCCCTATAAAGGCGGCCTGCGTTTTCATCCTACCGTTACACCCAGTGTGTTGAAATTTTTGGCGTTTGAGCAGGTGTTTAAAAATGCACTTACAGGCATACCTATGGGCGGTGGAAAAGGTGGAAGTGATTTCGACCCGAAGGGAAAATCAGATAATGAAGTGATGAAATTCTGCCAGGCGTTTATGGGCGAGTTGGCAAGGCACATTGGCCATCGACTGGATGTGCCCGCAGGAGATATTGGTGTGGGCGGTCGCGAAATTGGTTTTCTGTTTGGGGTATATAAAAAAATCAGAAATGAATTTACGGGTGTGCTCACCGGCAAAGGAATTGGTTGGGGAGGAAGTTTGATTAGAACAGAAGCAACCGGCTATGGCTTGATTTATTTTGCAGAAAACATGTTGCAAAATGTGGGCAGCTCGATCAAAGGAAAAATATGTTTGGTGTCTGGGTCAGGAAATGTTTCTCAATATGCCATTGAAAAAATAATTCAATTAGGCGGCAAAGCGATCACTGCTTCTGACTCGAATGGAGTTGTCGTTGATGAAGCAGGAATCACGATGGAGAAATTGGAGTTTCTCAAAGAGTTGAAAAACAATCGCAGAGGGCGCATCAAAGAATATGCAGACAAATACAAATGCACGTATCTGGCGATAGATCCGAAAGCAGATCACAATCCGTTGTGGAATATAAAAGCTGACTGCGCATTCCCATGCGCCACCCAAAATGAAATCAACGCCAAAGACGCAGGCAACCTGGTGAAGAATGGCGTTAAACTTTTAGCAGAGGGTGCGAATATGCCCACAACGATTGACGGTATCAACATTGTGTTAGACAATGGAGTGATGTACGCACCGGGCAAGGCATCGAATGCAGGTGGCGTGGCTACTTCCGGTTTGGAGATGACGCAAAACTACATGGGCTCTAACTGGACACGCGAAGAAGTGGATGCCAAGCTTGTGGGTATTATGAAAGACATACACGACACGTCATTAGCAGCCGCCAAAGAATACGGCTCACCCGGCAACTACATGGCGGGCGCCAACATTGCCGGGTTTATCAAAGTGGCAAAAGCCATGCAGGCGCAGGGGGTGATTTGATTTTTTGCATGACAAGAGAAATAGCGAAAGAGAAATAGAATGTTTATTTTTACTTAAACAACGAATGAACAAGAATACATCTGAACTTCAAATGGAACTTCATCAGATCATAGATCAAGTACAAGACAATCGGATTTTACAGGCAGTGCATACGATCTTAAGTTCTCAAGTAAGTATTTTTGCTCAGACCACAGATGGCAGACCTTTAAGTAAAGATGGTTTTGATGAAATGCTGGAGGCTGGTGAAGAAGATATCAAAGCCGGGCGATTTATAAGCCAGAAAAACCTAAAAGAGAAAATAAAAACTTGGAGAGAGAAGTAATTTGGTCTGGTGAGGCGGAAAGCGACCTTCAAAAGATTTACGATTTCAACAGTCCTATTATTGGAAAACAGAAAGCTTTTCAGATGATTGAAAAGTTGGTGCTTAAAACGGATATACTGACCAATAGAATCCTAAGTGGCACTCGCTACATTAGTAATCGCAGGCCAGAAGTAAATTATCAAAAACTCATATACGGTAATCATTTGATTATTTATTTGGAAACAGAAGAAAGGGTAGAAGTCATTAGAGTTTTTGACGCAAGGCAGAACCCCATTAAACTGAAATTGTAGTATTTTGCTCTTCCCGAATAACGTAAGCTTCCGTGTCGTCAGGTCTTCCAACCTGACGAAGCGGTCACTCTCTTCGTGTCGTCAGGTCTTCCAACCTGACGATCTATTTTTTATCTTAGCTGCATGGCACTTCGTGGCAGAAACTCATTTTTAGACGAAGAATGTTTCTTCATTACCACCACATGCTACAAATGGTATCACTTACTAGAAATGGAACCTTGCAAAATAACCGTAAGCGAGAGCATCAATTTTCTAAACACAAAATATGTAGCCGCAACACTTGGCTACGTGATTATG